>VOFE01000879.1_pt1 | contig 432001 bp, 394 predicted proteins | sample 5384071 | NCBI WGS metagenome assembly VOFE01 (sample SAMN12384724, study PRJNA508395) | human gut metagenome | isolation source: healthy gut D | host: Homo sapiens
ACCTGACTGATAACCAGTCCTTTTCCTCTTCATGTACGGCGATATTATCAAAATACTTATGCCCGCCAATGTGATCCCAATGAACATGAGTAGTAACTGCCATAACAGGCAGCTCTGTTAGACTGTCCACAATTTTTCTGATGTTGGAAACGCCTAAGCCTGTATCAATGAGAATAGCGCATTTTTCTCCACATAATAGATAGCAATGTGTTTCTTCCCAGTGCTTGTATTCGCTAATAGAGAATGTATCACGGTCTATTTGCTCAATGGTAAACCAATTATCCATTCTGCATAATTACCTCCAACAACTAAATTTCCCGGCTAAAACCACTTTGCGTTTTCATCTCTGAAATGTGGTATAGTGCCATCTTTATAAGGGTCATATCGATTTTCATTACAACCAAATTCTTTTAAGAGAGCAATCTTGTCATCTGGTGTCCATTCAATCAGTGATATTCCATCAAACGCTTCTACATTACCGTCGTCCATTTATTCTTAAAATACCATTCAACGATAGTCTGATTGTCTTTATGGAAAAACTGTTTGATTTCCCATTGTAAGACAGTTCCACGGGTATTCCATTCCTCAAACCAAAGTTTTATTTTCTTGGAGCCGTGGTACTCTGGCCCCCAACTTTCAATATATACGGCATTATCAGAAAATACATTAAATATACCCAAATCTTTTTTTGCAAGCCACATATCAAACCAAAGTCTGATAATTTTTTCTCTATTGTCCATTTCGCAGCGCCTTCCTTGTCAATTTAATTTTTCAGCGTCTTTGTCCTGCTCTAATTCAATTACATCCAAAATGCCACAATTCAAGGCTTCACAAATGCGAACCAGCGTTTCCATGCTGATATTCTTTCCCTTGCCCATGTTGGCAATCATATTTGTGGTAAGACCGGCGGCAAGCCGCAAATCCTCTTTCCTCATATTGCGCTCAACCAGCGTGTGCCAGAGGGGTTTATAGCTTATGTGCATTTATCTTCCACGAAGTTTCATCGAGTCGTTGTCAAAGCAGGCTGCCGCCGTCAGGCGACAGGTTCCCCGGAAAGGTCTGCCTGATACACCTCAACTGCATCATCCGGCTTGAGCTTGAGGCGATGGGACAGAAAACGCTCTATGTCAAAGGCGTATTTCTTGTCATAATCCGCTGTGTAGCGGTAGAGGGGATGCTTGGTGAGATCATATTTGTTGGACAGAAACGGGCGGACGCCGCGAAGCTGCAAGATGCACTTGCCGCCATCCAGCACGGCAAGCTCGTCCACGCTCATCAGCTCTTTGCCACAATGTCAAGTGATGAATTAAAAAAACAGGTCACTATCAAAGAAATTTATCTTTCATAGCGTACCTGTTTTTTTGAACCTTAAGCTTTCTTATATACAAAAAGCCTGAGAGAACTTTTAAAGAACTCTCAGGCTAAATCGCTTAATTTAATCGCCACCCGGCGCTTTGTCGTTGTAGATCCACCATACGGTGGTAAAGACCGTTTTTGTTCATCAGTTCTGCCGGCGTTCCTTCTTCCGCCACCCTGCCATCTGCTAGAACAATAATTTTATCGGCTGCCTCCACAGTACGCATCCGGTGAGCGATCACCAATACGGTCTTTCCGACCAGCAGGCGGGAGAGTGCCCCTTGAACCCTTGTTTCATTTTCCACATCCAGACTGGCAGTTGCCTCGTCAAGGAGGACGATGGGTGCGTCTTTCAACAAAGCTCTTGCAATAGAAATACGCTGCCGTTCACCGCCGGAAAGCTTCGCCCCGTTTTCTCCGATGGGGGTGTTGTAGCCCTGGGGAAGCCGATGAACAAACTCATCGCAGTTGGCCGCTTTGGCCGCAGCCCGCACTTCTTCATCCGTTGCGCCACGCTTACCAAGACGGATATTTTCCATCACGGTATCGTCGAACAGCACCACATCCTGAAACACCATAGAATAATCCCGCAGCAGTACCTCTGGGTCTATGGTAGAAATATCCACACCACCTACACGAATCACTCCTTTGGAAATGTCCCACAGCCTTGCAGCAAGCCGGGCACAGGTGCTTTTGCCGGAACCGGAAGGGCCTACCAGTGCCGTAACTTCGCCCTCTTTAGCAGTAAAGCTTACATCATGCAGGACTTCTTTCTCATCATAGGAAAAGCCCACATGCTCAAAGACAATATCATGCCCCTTTGGCTCAAATTTCTCCGCGCCCTCTGCTGTAGGCGTGTCATAAATTTCATTCATACGGTCAGCAGACACCTGAGAAACAAACATTTCTGCAATGAGTGCCAAGCTTTGGTCGAATGGGGCATAGACACGAGTAATGACCAATAGAAACAGGAACAAAAGCATGAAATCAATGCTGCCGGACAGGATCAGATTCGCCCCCACAAGAATGGTCGTTGCCACGCCCAGCCGCATGATAACACTGGCGGCATTTACAAAAAGGCCGGTTCCCAGTTCACCCTGAATCGTAACTCGTTCATGTTCGTCAATTTTCTGATTCAGTCCGTTTAGATACCGTTCCTCCTGGTTTGTGGCACGAATCTCTCTAACATTTTCTAATGCTTCCTGAATACCATCTGACACCCGGACAGCAGCTTTTTTCGTCCGTTCTGCATTGCGGGCGGCAATCTTGCGGCTACCAAACAGCAGGCCAAAGGCTACCGGTACACCCCACAGGCAAGCAATAGCCAACCGCCAGTCGTAAACAAGCAGGCACACAGCGATAATCGCCGTAGAGATGTAAGCACCGTACAGATACCCTAGCACATGAGACCAGACATGTTCCATCCGATTCACGTCTCCCATGATAGTCTCGGTCAAGTCTGCCAAGTCCCGCTTGCCAAAATACCCCAGCGGCAGTTTACGAAGCCGTTCCGCCAGACTGAGACGTGTGGTTTTGACCTCATTATATACCAGCCCATAGGTAGCTTTGTATTGCTGCAAATGGGTCACGAAGGACAGGAGGGCAAAGAGAACCAACAGTCCGAGGACAATCGCTGAACCGGGAAGAGGACTTCCTTCTGTCAAGGCTCCCATAAAACCAGACATTACCAGATACAGAATGCTGACACCGCCCATAACAACCAGATTCACGATCACTGTCCAGAATGTGCCTTTCTTTGTGTTCCGGACACCCTGATCGGTCAGGGCATATTTTCGCTGAAACTTCTCTCCAAACATTTACTCTGCCTCCTTTTCGCTGGTGATTTTCCACTGAACTGCCTTGTTATAGTCGGTCCACATCCGGGCATACAGACCGCCCGAAGCAGTCAGCTCCGCATGAGTACCCTGCTCGACAATGTGCCCTTCTTCAAGAATGATAATCTTATCAGCGCCCACAACAGTGGATAGACGGTGTGCAATCATAATAACAGTGCGGCCTTTCGTCAGTGTGGCAAAGGCCTTCTGAATCAGCACCTCATTCTCAGGATCGGCAAAAGCAGTTGCTTCGTCAAGCACCACAATGGGGGCATCCTTCAAAATGGCTCTGGCCAGTGCGATGCGCTGTTGTTCACCACCGGAAAGATAAGTTCCTTCGGTGCCGATCTGTGTATCAAGGCCATCCGGCAGTTTGTCAAGAATATCCTTGCACTGGGCAGCCATTAGCGCGGCCATCACCTGCTCTCTTGTCGCTTCCGGGCGGGAGGCCCGGACATTTTCCAAAATAGAGGCTTTGAACAAACGGTTATTCTGGAATACAAAAGCCACCTGATCCATAAGGACATGCGGATCGATCTGAGCAACATTGACTCCGCCGACTTCCACCGCGCCGGACGTTGCATCCCAAAAACGCGGAATCAAGCTGGCCGCCGTTGTCTTTCCGCCGCCGGACGGTCCCACCAGAGCTACGGTCTGCCCCGGTTCGGCTGTGAAAGACACATGAGATAGTGCAGGGCTTTCCGATCCGTTATAGGTAAAACTCACATCCTTAAATTCTACTTTATTACTACGAGGGGACTGTGGGTGACTGGGTGCTTCCAGGGTAGGCGCCTCCATCACCTGATTGATCCGTCCCAAAGCGGTACTGGCCAACATCATACCGGAGGAAGCAAACATTATTTTTGCAAGCGCAGTGGAAATGATGGCTGAAAATACGGCATAAAAAACGAAATCGGCAACAAAGCCAGCAAAACTGCCGTTTGCCAGTGCGTCTGGAGCAAGGAACAGCGCCACTGGAACCAGAAACACGAACGCTCCTTCGGTAAAGGTTAAATTGACAGACTGAGGAACACGGCATACATCCGCCTGATAATGTTCGGCTTTGCTGCTGTAGTCTTCGATAGCCTCCTGAAACGCCTTGAACGAGTAGACCGTCTGCTGAAATATTTTTACTACAGGAATTCCCCTTACATATTCTGTTCCCGCTTTTGTCATGCGATCCTGGGCCGCCTGGTATTCCGCCATCAGTTTGGCATTTTTGCCACCCATCATGGAGAACATAGCAATTACCGAAATGACTGCCGCTAAAAGGCAGGCTGCCCCCATTCGCCAATCAAACAGAAACATCATGACCAGCATCGACAAAAACAGCACGATAGTGCCTACGATGTCTGCCAGATTATGTGCCAGCAGCGTTTCGGTGTCGGCTGCCGCCGCATCCAGCCGCCCGCGAATCAGACCAGAGGCGTTGGAATCAAAAAAACCCAGCGGAGCCTTCATCACATGAGCAACCCCTTGTTTTCGTATGTTGGAAGCTGTACGGAAAGCAGCCAGATGGGTACACATTAGGCCTGCAAAATACAGGATAATGCCGCTCACTGCGAACGCAAAGGCGATCCAGCCATATTTGGAAACATTCTGCGCCTGTGTCCATTCAGGAGCTGCCTCAATCAGATCACGAGCCGCCAGCCAGATACAAATGTAGGGAGCCATGCTCAAAAGCATGGACACCGCCGATAGGGCCAGCCCTAAAAAGGTCAGGCCTCTGCGGCTTCCCGCATATTCCAGCAGGACAGCCACATCGTTCTTTTCTTGTTTCATCGAATGACCTCCCTTAAAATAGTGAGAAATATATTAGTTAGCATATACTAACTTACAAATAAAAAAATAAAGTATATCACGCAGCGCTCTGCTTGTGAAAGGGGCAGAGCGCATCCTGCATATCACTGACGCAATCGCAGCAATTAAGGTGACATCAGCTTCAACCATCCGGCCGTATAGAAAGTACGCAGCTGTTCTACATCCCACATGGCCTGTTCCTGTGGAATATCGTGAACCACGATCTCAACAAGGCCGCCCAGCATACCACTGGCAATGATATGACACAGAGACGGGCTTAATTCTGGGATATTGTACCCCAGGCGGCGGAGTGTCTCCATGTATCGAAAGGTGCTTTCCACTTCCAGTTCCACCATGTTATGAATAAAGTTTTCATATCCGGTGCCTTCTGCGCCGCAAAACAGCAACTTTACCGGTTCCCTGTGCTGGCAGACATATTCCACCATCCAATGAATGTAAGCTCCTGATTCCACGCCCATATGCTCCGGTTGTTCCTCTGCGGGAAGCTCGGAAAAGGAGATATGCGCATCCACATATTTACTCATCAAAATAGCGGCATGCGGTTCTACAATGGAAGCAAACAGAGCCTCTTTGCTGGAAAAATAGCCGTAAAAGGCCCCCGTAGTTACTCCAGCGTGTTTCACGATCTGCCGCAGAGAGGCTCCAAGAAACCCTTTTTCAGAAAACTCATCCAGAGCAGCCTGTTGTATTCTTTCTAATGTATCCGGTGCTTTTGATTCCATGACGGCCTCCATATAACAGTGCTATGTAACAATGTTATAATACAGCAGACAGATACGTTTGTCAAGGCAAATAGCGGTTTTCACAAACAAATCAAGCTTTATTCATAAAAATGGCTTCTATTCGACGCAATGTCAAGTGGTGAACTCAATTTGTGTTGAGGAAAGATAGTTGGGTGAGAATCTGGCGTAGCAGTTGAAAAATTCATGTTCCGATATTATACTGTCAGTTAGATGTTGCTAACTATTGGTATCAATCACTCATAGCGAAAAATCGGAAGTTGAAAGGGAGAATATTGCAATGAACTTTTTTGAAAACACCCGTAAGCCGCAAGGCTTCGGCGGGAAACTGATGGCGAAGATGATGAACAGCGGCCACGCCAAGGTGTCGCAATGGGGATTCTCAAATATCTCCGCGAAGCCAGACGCTAAGGTGCTGGATGTCGGCTGCGGAGGCGGCGCAAATATTGCGACCTGGCTGGACAAGTGCAGAAACGGTCATGTGACAGGACTAGACTATTCGGAGGTCAGTGTGGCAGAATCTCAAGAGCTGAACGCTGCTGCCATTAAGCAGGGAAAATGCAGGGTGCTTCAGGGCGATGTATCGGCGATTCCCTTTTCTGATGAGGTCTTTGATTATGTCTCCGCCTTTGAGACAGTTTATTTCTGGCCGGGTCTGAAAAAATGCTTTTCCGAGGTAAATCGCGTTCTGAAAAGCGGCGGAACATTTCTGATTTGTAACGAGAGCGATGGTACGAATGCCTCAGATGAAAAATGGACAAAGATAATCGGCGGTATGAAGATTTATAATCGTGATCAGCTTGTTGCTGCTTTAAAAGAAGCGGGTTTCACAGAGATAAAAACGTATATAAATGCCAAAAAACATTGGATGTGTATTGCCGCAACAAAATAAATGACTTCCAGTTTATCTGGAGTTGGACAATGTGAGAAATCGGGAATTTCGGAGGAAATCAACAATAAACCATCAATTAGAAAAGGGACATTTAAATTTCCATTGTCGAAATATAAAATCAGGATTTGATAAGGAGAAACTGATTATGAAGAGATGTATCAAAGGTGGTTTTTTAGTATTAGGTGGTGTTGTTGGCGTTGTAGGAATGATAATAGCAGCAATGCAAAATCCGTCAGTTGAGTGGGTAACACCACCTGGAAGAATGATAATAAGCATTTTGGAAAACGGATTGTTGATTCCTACAGTTTTATTTCTTGTTCTCATTATTTGTGGATTGTATATTCTATTGACAGAAAGTAAAATAAATTAAATAAATTAAAAAGCCCTTCCCCGGGAAATGAGAGAAGGGCTGCCATGTTTATTCTGTTATCTCCGGTATCTCACCGACAAAGTTATAAACGATTCTGACTTCCTGTACTTTCTGTCCATCAATCTTTTTGACTTCTCCCACCAGAATTTTGCTGATGAGCCGGTTCAGCACCGCTTCATCCAGTTCTTCAATGGCTGCATAGTACCGGATTTCTTTGATGAAAGTGCGGACTTCATTTTCCTGTTCATCAGAGTGGCGCATCATCAACAGCAGGTCTTGCAGGCGCTTTTGGTTGGCTTCCTGCTCTTGTTCCAGTGTTGCTGTCAGCTTCATAAAACGCTGCTCAGTCAGGATTCCTTTTGCTTTATCGGTATATAGGCTCAGGAACACCTCATCAATTTCACGATTTCTGCTTTCCAGTCGTTGACATTCCTTCTGTGTCTGGGAGGCGTCCAGAAGATACCGGCGCTCCATCCGGCTGCTCAACCGCTGATAAAAAGCATCGGCATCTTTGAGCGCAGTCTTTGCCAGTTCCTGAATATCTTTCAGCACAAGGTTGTATAAATCTCTGGCTTCGATCTTGTGGCTGGTACAGGCGTTCTTGCCCAGCCTGTTGTAGGTCTGGCAGATATAATACGCCTTATCAATCGGTTCCCGCTGTTCGCCGGTAAAACGGTTCTTTCCGGTTCTGCCAACCTTTTCATACCGCACCTGCATGGACTTTCCGCAAGTCGCACAATAAATGATACCGTGGAACAGGTTATAAAAGGGGCAGGAGTTGCCCTTCATAATGGTTGGTCTACGGTCAATGATTTCCTGCACCTGCTCCCATTCTTCCGGGGAGATGATTGCTTCATGGCAATCCTCGATAATTTCCCAGTCCTCACGAGGGATAATGTCATAGGTGTTGGAGCGAATCCCTTTCTGATGTGTCCGGCAGACCAGATGTGCGCCCTTATAAAAGGGATTCCGCAGGATATGGCTGATTCTTGCACTTCCCCATGAATAGTAATTTACATCACATTCTGTGTTGCTTTTTACTCTGGTGATGGGGACTTTATCATCCATGAGCTGCTTTGCAATCCGCATACATCCCCAGCCATCCAGCGCCATATCATAGATTTTTCGGATTACCGGCGCTGTCTCCGGGTCACGGATCAAATGCCCCTTATCCTCCGGGTCACGCATCAAACCGAGGGGCGGCTGCCCACCACAAAACTTTCCCTGCCGGGAACGGGTCATACGCCCTGCCAGCACCTTTTTGGAAATATCCCGGCTGTACATATCGTTCAGGATATTCTTAAACGGCGTAATGTCCATTTCCTGACGGGTCAGGCTGTCCACTCCGTCTGTAATGGCAATATAGCGTACATTGTGTTTTGGGAAAAAGATTTCGATATAGCTGCCAGCTTCGATATAATTTCTGCCCAGTCTGGACAGGTCTTTGGTGATAACGCAGCCGATCTTTCCCGCCTCAATATCGGCAATCATGCGCTGAAAAGAAGGGCGGTTGAAATTGCGGCCTGTATAACCGTCATCCACATAATACTCATACTGGAACATTCCGTTTTTTTCGGCAAAGTCCCGGAGCATAAGTTTCTGGTTGCTGATGCTCATGCTCTCATTATCGCCGCCATCCTCCAGAGAGATACGGCAATAAAGGGCTGTGATTTTCTGATTAACCTGTTTTTTCCTGCTCATAGTGTTCTCCTTCTATGAACAGGGACACGATATCATTATAATACCATGTCCCTGTCCATGATTCAACTGCCTTACGCCGCTTTCTGTGCCATTTCCCGATGCTCCAACCATTCCTCGAAGTGTTCGCAGGTCTGACGCTCGATCAGCTGCTCAAAGGCTTCTCGCATGGTTTTGTCCCCGGAAAACTCACGAACCACTACAAACTGGACTTTTTTATTCTGCTTCTTGTTTTTCTCCATAGGCTACCTCCATAGAATAGTGGATCAGACGGTGGCTGCGGCAACGAAGTCCGGCAACGGACATCAAAAAACCTGTAAACTACCGTCTGACCTTGATTTCTTACTTTTCAAATTTTCTTGTAAAATCTCGTTGCTTTCGTTGCCGGAAACATAGATAGATCATAAAAGCCCTTTATTCACGGACTTTTTCTATATCAAAACCATAGATTTACCAGCAACGAACCCGGCAACCAACCGGCAACCATCCCGGAAACAGACCGTCCTTGTCAGGCGATCCACTCCTTCGGAAGTTCCAGCTGGCGGCATTCTTCCTCACTCAGTTCCACAAATCCACCTTCGTTGCCGGGCAGTTCGTTGCCGGAAGTGTCCCGTTCCCAGCCCTTTTGTCTGCCATATCCGGCGAACATCCGGGGATTGGAAAAAGGCTTCCAGCCAGTCACGACTGTGTTCATGATCTCGTTAATATTGTGCAGCTGCCACCGCTTCGGCTCATCAAAGGTGTGTCCCAGTGCCTCCTTGAACAGTTGTTTGGAGCAGACCATGTTTCCGGTGTAGTGTTCCAGAAATCCCTGTATCTGTCCGGCTTCGGTGTCCTCCGGCATGAAGTCTTTCTGCACCTCCACCAGTTGACACTGGATGGACTTGCTGAATTTCATGGAATATTTGCCGCTGTGGTAAATGCTCATAGCTTCTGCCCATACCTGCAACAGATACGCTCTGGAAGCGTCCTCGTCCTCCAAAATGTGAACCTCTGCATTCTCCGGGTAAATCATGATTGGGAGAAAGCGCCGGTTCCCGGCTCGATCCAGCGGCAGGAAGTCCAGCGTATTCGAGGAACCACCGAACACACACTGCCGAAGCCGGTCTTTAGGCTGAGATTCATAAGGTGTCCGGTAGGTTTCCTTCTGTCGGCTGATAAAGGAGCGGATTTCTTCAATGCTTTTTGCGCTGCTAGTGGCAAGCATCTCTGACATCTCGATGATCCAGTGACCTTGCAGCTTTTGGAATACCCGGTCGTCATCCAGCTTTTTTAAGTCATCAGAGAACCATTCGTCCCGGATTGCCAGCAGCCGGAAGAAGGTGGACTTTCCGGCACCCTGACCGCCCACCAAACAAAGCATTTCCTCATATTTGGAACCGGGACGGAATACCCGGCGTATAGCACCCAGCAGAAAATGTTTCAGCATTTCTTCCACATAGTCACTTTCATCAGCACCAAGAAAATGGTGCAGACAGGATCGGATGCGTGGTGTACCGTCCCAGACAAGGCTGTTCAGCACATCCTGAATCGGATGGTAACAGTTTTCGTTTGCTACGATGGAAAGTGCAGCCGTAATCTTTTTCTCACTGGTCAACTCATAATTTTTCTCAAAATAGAGGAGAAGATATTTCACATCAGTATCCGTCAGGGCACTGGTATTCCTGCGCCAGCCTAAATCCTGCACAATGTCCACCCTGTCTGTCAGGAGATTGAGCCGGACGGCATCCCGCAGGAGTGGATCGCAGCAGAACACAATCCGGCAGTTGTCGATGGTGTTGGCTGTTTTCCCCTTGTCGGTAACAGAAAGTCTCTGCCGCACCTCATCAACGCTCTGTTCTGGCACTATGGCTTCGGCTGCGCTCATCACAGCCTGCTGGGTGGCTGGCGGTAAACTCTGATATTCGCTGTTCAATTTTCCTCACCTCTTTTCCATACTCAGCAACTACAATAGCTCGTTCTTCTATGCTGTCAGACAGAAGAAGATCCAGCAGATATTCGATATATGGCTGCCTGTGCAGAGCCTCCACAAACAAAGGATTCCAGTCATCCTCCGGCTGTTTGGGAGCATATTCTTCTTTCCAGCGTTCCAGCAGACACAGGTAGTCGCACAGCACCCGAAAGCATTTCTGCTCTGCCTGCCGGTATCGCACTTCCTCGCTGATTTTTCTTTTGATCACTCTCTTTTGTGGCGGATCGTGGCCTTTGCGGTCAAAGCTGATTGAGAAGTCCTCTGCCAGCTTTAAGGCAGCTTCTTTACTGCTTAGTCCAAAAAGACGGGAAGTGAAATCAATCACATCTCCATCTGCCTGACAGGCAAAACAATGGAACCGTCTGTCCACCTTCATGCTGGGATTCTTGTCATTGTGAAACGGGCAGACTGTCATGCCATGACGGCTGACCTGAATGCCGTACATCTCTGCCGCCTGTCGGGTGGTCAGGTTCTGTTTGACCGCTTCAAATACATTCATTGCATCTTCCTTTCAGGGAACTAAAAAGACACCTGACATTTTCACAATGAAAACGGCAAGTGCCTTACAGTTCCATATTCTGTTTTTTCTGTTTCTCCTGTGCCTGCTTTTCACTGTCTTTTTTCCGTTGCTCCTCCATTCCTCGACGCAGCGCTTCCACAATGGAAGGCTTTGTCTGTTTTTTGATTTCTTCTGTGATAGACTTCTTCTTATCCGCATGAAGCAGCACAGCCTTCATTTTTTCCAGTGTGGACTGCATTGCTTTTCGGATTCTGCGTACCACACCATCCAGCCTTGCCACTGCATAGTCCCGTTCCTTTTTAGGTGCTTTTCGCTCTGGGGATTGCAGCCATACTTTGGTGTCCTCGATCATATCAATATCTTCCTGATGGGTCATGGTTTTTACCTCGTCTGTTACCAATTCCACCGCCTTGTCATAAGCAACGCTGGACACCTCATCAATCAGATTGTCCACATCCTCAATTTTAAGCGTCAATTCTTCCAGCTTTTGTCCCTGCGCCGCCAGCTGCTCCTTTTGCTTCATCAGGATATAATCCTGCTTTTCCAGATACGCCCGCCCACCATAGGATGGTTCCTGCTCCAGATGCACCCCATGCTTGTGGCTGATGTCAAAAAGCATTGTCCGGCATACTGCATCAAAAGTCTGTTTTCGATTATTGTGTTTGCCCTTGGGCTTACTCGGATCAGGCAATTCAACCCCCAGTTCCTCCAGCGCCTTTTCCTGCTGGGGACACAGCTCCCCATACCGGTTTTTACAGTCAAACACATGGCGCTCATGGATGTGGGGTGTGCCCTCATCCAGATGCAGCGCCCAGTCCAGAATGTGGATATGGGAACCAAAGCGCCGTTCAAACTCCTCGTAAAATTCGCTGACAATGAGTGCCAAAGTACCCGGTGGAACGGATTCTTCTATGGTGCCAATCTGGTAGATACTTTCCTCTGGGCAGGTCTTGTTATTTTTCAACAGATCATCTACAGTGCGGTTGCGCTCGGTGTGCCGGGTTTTCTCGTTCCGGGCATTCTGGGCATCCACATGATCGGAATAATGCTCATAGTAATACATCCTCTCAATTTCCTCAAAACTGAAATCCGGTTGCTCAGGGCTTTCCCGAAAGTCGTGGGTTGTAAAGCCCCGGTAACAGTCCCAGTACACATTTTGTCTGGCACGCTCAGCGTCAATGTGTTCGCTGTTTTCCACATCGAACCGACGGTCATTGTGCCGGGGATTGTAAGTGCCATGCTTCCCAGATCGTCCATTGTGTCTTGTTAATTTCAAACATTTTTCCTCCTTCCTGCAAAGATGTTCCGGGCTGGGGAGGGCGGCAAAGCCGCCAGACCTGCGAGGTTTTGCGTCAGGTAATAACCCAGTACGAGTTGACGCAAAGCATCAACTCTCCCTGGGCAAGGCGTTTCACCCTTGACCCGATGGGGCGGCTGCCCTCAACCCGCCAATGGGCGTTGCCCCTTGACCCCAGCAGTGCGCTGCCGCCCCTGCACCCCGGCACAAAGGACTGGCTGCCCTCTGTACTCCCGCACCGGCGAAGCTGGCTTTCACCGCAGAAGCGGTTTTTGCCAGTTTCGCCGGCTCCGTATCCGTACATTTACGCCCATAGTCGAGAAGTGGATACAGAATACGCCTGCGGGAATTGCCGATCAAAACAGCGGGTGCAGACCCGATATTTTTTCGTAAATCGCCCTCATTTTAAGCGATTTTTTCTTCTGTCTGTATGACCTGAAAGCCATGCTCTTTTGCGTACTCCCTTGCAGCTGCCAGCCGTTCTTCGCTGTACGGCGGCACCAGCCGGATCGAAAGTCGGGACTTGTCCAGTACATAGGTCACGCTGCCTTCCGGCGTACTGCGTTCCAAGCGGCACAGCAGAGGGTACTTCCGGCTGAAATCTGCAAGCCTGCGCTTCAAGCTGGCATTAAAGGTGTAGATACTGGCAATCGTCTCGCCCTCATTCCAGTTGATGATGGTTTCTTTTTCATATTTAGACAGCTTCCTCATACAGTTCCTCCTCATAATCGGTGTTTGCTTTCAGCGCACGCAGACTGCGTCTAATCCGGCGATATTCGTCCATCTCCATACGCAGATGATGGTAAAAGGCTTCGTACCACCTTTCCTCTGTCTCTGTCTCAATTTTACGAGCAAGATGAAGCATCTGGCTTTTCGCCTCCGGGTCAACAGTCAATGCTATCAGCCATTTCAGCCTTGTCACTGTGTTGTGATGGCTGGGACAGCCGTAGGCGTAAAGAATTTTCTTTTCCTTCATATTCAGTTTCATAATGATCTACCTCCATTTCTTTGCTGCGGAGCCATGCGCCCCGCATGATAAACTTGTTTTCTGTCCGCCGTTCTGCCTGCAAGCCGATCCTGCCCGGAATTTTCCCGGCGTATTGTCCTCTTTGGTGCGCTCTTATCATGGCGTCACTTTCCCGGAGGTCATACCCCTTGCAGCCGGTCATTCGATTTTCAACGACTCATGAAAGATTTTCACAGCTGTGAATGAAAATAAAGCAAGTGCGTCGGATCGTGGTGTCTGCTATACTGGATATAGCAGGCGAAGTCCGGTTGTACCTTGGCGGAAATGCCACCCCGTTTGTTCAACGTGGACGAATTGCCCAAGAGAACAGCAGTATGTTGCACCACGGAAGTGGAGAGCACGAGTAGCAAGATTCGGATACCAACCCGGGCAATTCCCAAGCCTGCAATACGACAGGAGGGGATCTCATGCAAGACATTTTGACCTGTGCCATGGGACTGGACGTTCATCGGGATATCATCGTTGCCTGTCTGGTCAAAGGTGCTGTGGATGCCGAGCCGGAGGCAGAAACACGCACCTTCAGTACGCTCATCCCAGAAATGCAGAAACTACGGGACTGGGTCATTGAATCCGAATGTCGGAACATTGCCATGGAAAGCACCGGAATCTACTGGCAGCCTATTTACGAGATGCTGGAATCCTGTTTTGACGGCGAGATCAGCATTCTTGTTGTAAATGCCCGACACATGAAGAATGTGCCTGGACGTAAGACTGACATGAAGGATGCCCAGTGGATCGCCACATTGCTTAGGGCGGGATTGCTCAAAGGCAGCTTTATCCCGGATAAAGCATTCCGAGAGCTGCGGCATCTGACCCGGTATCGCAAGAGCGTTGTCCATGACATTACGGCACAAAAGAACCGGATCGATAAATTCCTGCAAAGTTCCGGATTCCGCTTCACTGCATTCCTTTCGGATACCTTTGGTGCTTCCGGAAGAAACATCATTCGGCATCTTATTGAGCACGGCAGCATTGACCGAGAAGCGTTGGATAAGTGTCTGAAGACCAAAACCAGAAACCGAATTGACGAGATACTCGTTGCACTGAATGGATCACTTTCCGAGCATCAGTGCAGATTCCTGAATATGGTGTTTCGGCATCTGGAAGATTTGGAAGCACATAAGCATACTGTTGAGGACGAAATCACCGAGGAAGTTCTGAAACATACTGATACACTGAATCTCCTTTGCTCCATTCCCGGAATTGATGTCACTGCAGCAGCTGCTATCATTGCGGAAATCGGTACTGATATGAGTTCATTCCCGGATTCCCAACACATTTGCTCCTGGGCGGGACTGAGTCCAGGCAACAACGAGAGTGCTGGTAAACGAAAGAGTGCATCCGTCCCCACTGCCCAGTGGGGCGGTTTTCTTCCGCCAGCTTCAGGTCTGGTATATAGTAATCCCCGACCAGAACATAGTCCAGACCATTGCTGTTATCATGGATTCGTTTTCTTAATTTCTCCATAGCGACCTCCTGTATTCGATTTTTCTCCGAATTCAGTTGATCGTGTCCCTGTTCATCTGTTATTCAAGGCAACTGAACTCGTCACCATGAATTATGGCATATCCTTGCCCAATTTCTGATAGTTCAGCGAATGGGAAACCTCGCGGCCACGGCTCTCGCCGGTGTTATAGCTGTCGATGGTTTCCTTGCCCAGCGCCGCCGCCAGCTCTTTCAGCGTACCGGGTTCCTTTCCACCCAAAAAGATGGAGCAGTCCATGTTGCCGATGATCGTATCCGCGCTGTCTTTATACAGGGCTTTGAGCTGGCTCTGTGCCTGCAAGACAAGGCAGCAGGAGATTTCTCTGGAACGGATCGTCGCTACCAACTTCTCAAGCCTCGGTATCTGGCCGATATTCGCGGCCTCGTCGATCAGGCAGCGGACATGAACCGGCAAGCGCCCGCCGTACACATCGTCGGCTTTTTCACACAACAGGTTGAAAAGCTGGGTATAGCACATGGAAATGAGAAAGTTAAAGGTATCATCCGTGTCGGACATGATGATGAACAGGGCGGTTTTCCGGTCGCCCAGCGTGTCCAGTTGCAGCTCGTCATAGGCCGTCAGCTCCCGAAGCTCCTGAATGTCAAAGGGCGCAAGCCGTGCGCCGCAGGAAATAAGTATGCTTTTCGCGGTCTTGCCGGCACTTAGCTTGAATTTGGCATATTGGCGGACGGCGAAGTGGTCTGGCTTGCGCTTTTTCAGCTCGTCGAACATCAAGTCCACCGGATTTTTGAAGTCCTCATCGTCCTCGCGCACCTCCATCGCATTGATAAATTCAATGAGCGTGGAGAAGTTCTGTTCCTCCATCGGCGCTTCATAGTGGATGTAGCCGATGAGGGCGGTGTAGAGCAGCGTTTCCGCTTTCACCCAGAAATCGTCACCGGCTTTGCCCTCGCCCTTGGTGTTGGCGATCAGCGTCGTGACCAGCTTCAAAATGTCCTTTTCCGAGTGGATGTAGGCGAACGGGTTGTAGTGCATGGACTTCTTGAAGTTCAGGGAATTGAGAATCTTGATCTGATACCCGTTCTTTTGCAGCGCATGGCCGCAGGAAACCACGATGTCCCCTTTGGGATCGGTGACGACGAAGCTGGTGGGATAGGTTTTTGATGTGCATTGGAGCAGATTGGGCTTCAACCAAAAGCGGGTCTTGCCCGAACCGCTGCCGCCGACGATCAGGACATTTTTGTTCCGCGCCGTTTTCGGGTCTTTGGGGCGGCTATTCATCGTCAGCCGCTCCGTCTGCGTGAGAATGATGTTGTTCTCAAATGCGGGATCGACGTAGGGCTTGATGTCCTCGGCGGTTCCCCAACGGGCGCTGCCGTACTCCAGGTTTTTGCGAAATTTCTTGGCGTTTTTGCCCTTGATATAGACCGCCAGCCGAATGGCGATGGCGGCGGCAACGCCCACGCACAGGTCAATGGGATGAAAGCTGGGGACAAGGGAGTGGAACGCCGTGTTCAGACCGGTCATAATGTTCAGCAGCTTCGTGGAAGCGTCCGAACCGGGAGCCAGCCGCACCGCCTCGCTGACCTTGGTGGCCAGCAGCGCGATGAACACATACGGAATATTGGGAAGGATGAGCTTTTTGACGTTGACTTGCTTCATCGTTCCAGCTCCTTCCGCTTTGTCCTGTCCACCACAGCCGCCTGAATGAGCGACTTGAAGTGTTGCAGCTTTTCCAGCACCGAGGGGCGTTCCGCCTTCCTGACCTGTTTGGCAGTGTATTCCTTGAACGCGGCGGTCATGGCGTCGGCGTCCGGCGCTTTGAAGAACACCATGTACCGCTTTTCGCCCTTGACCTTGAATGGAGCGAAGTCAATGCCATACTTCCGGGCGATCCGGTTGAATGAGCCGATATTCTGATCGGTGACTTCAATGCTCTGCAATCCCTTATCCTTGGCGGCGAGCTGCTTGACGGTCATTTTTCCGTGGGGATTGGCCTTGCTGTACTGATGCTTCTGATGGTCGCTTTTTAGCTGCTCCAGCAGCTTGGCAACGGCCTTACGAAATTCCTGTTCACCCAGCTTCCCGCAGGAGATCATCAGGGATACGATTCTCTGTTCAACTTCTTCCTGCATGACTTATCACGCTCCTTTCCTTGGATTTGCAGGGAGAATGCCGGGACACTAAGGCGGTACCACCAGCCGGTGCAGAAGATGCTTATTCATTTCTGCGCCCCTGTCCCTTGACGGTCAGGATGCCGTCCAGCGTGGTGGCGGTGATCCGCAGACGCTCGGCCACGGCAATGTCGTTTTTCACGCTTTCGTCCACGGTGCTGCCGCAGACCACCAGCACATGGGCGCGGCGCAGATACTCCCGCGCCATGTCGATGCCGTCCTTATGCTCCTGCGGAATCTCATCGCGTAGGAACAGCGGCAGAAACAGCGTGGGGCAGACGGGCGAAAAGCCCGCGTCATAGACCGCCCTGCAATACTTGGCGGCATTTTCGGTGTTCTCAAACTCATTCTCGCTCCACGGAGCGGTGATGTAGGCAAGGGGGCGTTTCATCGGTATCAAATCCTTTCTCCCAAAATCGGGCATGAAAAAAAGCGGCCTTTAGGGGCCGCCGTGAAAATCGTGATTGACCAGCATGGCATAGTGGTTGTCGATGGTGGAAACGGAATTGAACAGCGCCGCCATGAGATAGGCTTTCGTGTTCCAAACGCGGGTAGTGTTCTCGCGGATACCGTCCATGACCTTTTCGATGTGCATGGAGGTAATCTTTTCAAAGCGCTGTTGCACGAAGCCGGTGGGATACTCCGCATCCCGCCCGATCTTGACCGTGGGGCTGCGGTTCATAGCAACCTCCAGCATAATCTCCACCAGCTCATCAAGCTGCATCCGGTCATACTGCTGACAGAGAATGTCGTATTCGATTTGCTCTCTGATCTCCGCTTTTTTCTCAAATCCGTCCGTCATTCCGTCCGCCGCAGGCAGAAAGAATGAATGAGTGCTTGATAGATCAGTATTTGATTTTTGAGTATTAGATTTCTTAGTATTTAATTGCGCGGGATTATCCGTATCCGGTGCCTCCGTATCCGGGTTATCCAGATACGGGTTTTCCGTATCTGGTAAAGTCGTATCCGGTGGAGAGGGCTTTCGGGGCTTCTCGAAGATGGTGTACTCCGTGTCGGAAATGCGTCCGTCCTTGCCGCGAAGCTGACGGCGGATGATGTAGCCCGCCAGCTCCAGCTCCTTGAGCGTTTTCCCGATGGCGTCCACGCCCTCCTTGCAGATCGCAGCCAGCCCCCGCGTGGTGTAATTCCACTCGTCGGGGAGGGAGAGCATCATGGAGAGCAGCCCCTTGGCTTTCAGGGAAAGATTGCTGTCTTTCAGGTGATGGTTGCACATCACCGTGTAATCCCGCGTCCGTTCAACGCGAAATACAGCCATATTGCTTCAATCCTTTCCGCAGGGCAGTCAACCTGTTTGGCCGTCCTCCTCGGCAAACCGCGTATCCAGCCGCTTTACGCTCCAGTTCTGCTTGAACTGTCCCAGCGGGCCGGTGCCGAACTGCGCCAGCGCACGGCGATCCAGTTCCAGCAGCTTTTCCCACAGCTCCGGGTGATGCTTTCGCAGCTTCCGCAGCTCGTCGATACGCTGGAACGGGCAGCACCAGCAGGACGCACGGTGGTAAATCTCATACAGTCCGCCGAAGTCAAAGCCACGGTCGTAACAGGCTTGGAGCGCCTGCGCCTCCGTGATGCCCCATTCCACGAGGGGATACCGCTCATCCTTGCAGCGCCACGCTTCATCGGCGGCGATACCGACATAGTGGATCGCGCCCAGCTCGCCTTTGAGCCGGTTGACCTTCTTGGTGATGAGGTGCGTTTTGAGCTGCCCGGTACACCAGCGGACGCGGATTCCCGGCCAGCCGTTGCCGTAGGGCGGGATGCCCAGCTTTGCACGGTTTTCCAGACTGCGGGGCTTCTGCTTGGGTTCGTCGAACATCAGGTATTCAAAGCCCTTGGGATGCCGCAGCGTGGTGATATGGATGCCGCGCTCCCGGAAAAGATGCTCGTCCAGTTTGGCAAGGTGTTCATACATTTCCGGGAACTCCATGCCGGTGTCCGCTGACAGCACCATGTCGATGGGCATATCCCGTTCGATCATCAGAAGCAGCATGGCGGTACTGTCCTTGCCACCGGACAGGCTGACGGCGTGAAACTGCTTGCCGTTTGTGTTCTGAAGGGTTTCCCGCATGGGGAAGCCGCTCCGTTTTCACTCCTTTCCCACATCACAGCTCATAGATGGGCTGCTCGTGTTCGTAGTAGGGATCGCACAGGGCGGCAAGCTCAGCCACCAAGTCCTCTAAATCCAGAGAAATCTCGCTATCCGCCCAATCGCTGCCCTTGTAGACGCGGTACTCGGTGACGTATTCGCCTTCTCCTGCGTTCACGCTGAATTTGGCAACGACGGCAAAGCCCATATCCTCCAGCAGCCACAGCTCCATCGACCGGGCAGCAAACACCGCGCCGATATAGCTGTCGCCTACGTCCTCATAGAGAAGCGTCGCTCGCTGCTTGAACAGCTCCGCACTTCGATAATCCAAGCTCAGCGCATTCTTGCCGTCTGCACGGTAGGCATAGACCGTTTCAGCCTTGTTCCAAACGGCTTGCAGCAGGGCGTGATAGTCGATGTTTTCCAGAAACTCGTCGATCTCCGTTTCCGTGTAGCCGACCTCCGTACCCTTGCGGAACAGCGTGGTCAGCGCTTTTTCCAGCTCAGTTACTCTGCTCATAGTAATTCCTCCAATCACTTTAGTGACGCCGCTTTTTCCGGTCAGGAAGGATATGCCCCTCAATGACGGCGGCGTGTTTGCGGATTTTGATTTCTCCGCGTTTCTCGGATGCCTGCGCCTTGGCATATCCCACGTCGGAGAGAAACAGCCGCAGCCGTTCGCCCTTTTCACCCACAGGGGATTTCCACGACAGGACATCAAAAATAATCATGTGGCGGGTTTCGTCCATAAAGCGCTCCAGCGCAAGGATGCTGTGCCCGCCGACAAAATCATCAGCGTTCATATTCGGCACCTCGCGCTCTGATCTGAAAGGCGGCAAGCCCGTAACGGGCGATCAGAGTGGCGTTGACGATCAGGCGCAGCGCCTCCGGGTCGATCACCTCCGGTTCTGCTAAGTCCGCCATCGTGACGGCCTCCGTCTTGTCGCAGAGGTCGCGCGCCGCCATGAACAGTGCGTAGTTGTGCGGCGAAGTGTTTTTCAACACCGCATAGCCGAACTCAATCCCGTCCTTGCAGAAGCAATTTGCCGTGCGGCGGTAAATGTCGTCATTAGAGGTCAGCAGGTACATGGCCGCATAATAGGCGTTGGTATCCCTGCGGCGGCGGTAGCCCTGCATGGCACACTGATACTGCATTCGGCGCTCATGCTGCTCGTTGCTCCAAAGGCTACCGGGATAATGCTTGATCAGCAGGTTCAGGCGCGAGGACAGGCGGCGGTCGCGGGGGAATGTTTCCATGACAGCCTCGCGGTAGCCGACCACACCGGCCTCGATACGCTCGGCCAGCCACGGGCATCGCAGGGCGGTACAGCCCAGCTTTTTCACATACTCGGTACAGAGCTGGCAGCTCACATCCTTGGGGGTGTATTTGAACGTGTTGATATACATGGCGTCCTCCTTTTGGCATGAAAATAGCGGACAAACAAACTGCTTGTCCGCTCAACGGCTTTGGCCGCGCTGGCGCTTTTTCTGCCATGCGTCCAGTAATTTGAAGATGGTGTTCTCAATCTGGAACGGGGTATAGGAACGCGGGAAGTATTTGCGGAGCTTTTCACCGGAGAGCGTGATGTCGTTCTTCTCCGGTTTCTTCTGCTCCATCATAATGGAGAGCATGGTGTCCTCGTTCAGTTCGCCGCTCTGACTGAGCTTTTTCATCCGCTGTGCCTGCGAGAGCGAGGGGGTGGCCTGTTCGCTGTCGATGGTTTCCAAAAGCAAGCCCTGCTCCTTGGGTGTCAGCGCCGCGATCTGATAAGCGGGACTGAGGGCAATCTTCTTCTCGTCCACCATCTGCTGAAGCTCCGGGACTAACTGCGTCAGGGCGATGTAGTTGCGGATGGTGTCGCCGCTCACACCGGCATCCTGACCAACTTCATCATCGCTGCGGAACTTCGCCGAAATTTTCGGCGAAGTCAGATCCGTCCGTGCGCCCTGCCGCTTGATGGCCTCCATCTTCATCTTGTAGGCTTTGGCGCGTTCAGAGGGGAGAATGTTCTCGCGCTGGAGGTTGCTGTCCACCATGATGATGGTGGCAGCGTCCCGGTCGATGTTGCGGACAATGACGGGCATGGTGGTCAGCCCCGCCAACTCACAGGCGTGTTTGCGGCGGTGGCCTGCGATCAGCTCGTAGCCGCCGTCCTCCCGTGGCCGTGCCAGCGCGGGGACGAGGACGCCGTACTCCTTGACGCTTTCGGCGGTTTCCTGCATGGACGCATCCTCCCGCACCTGAAAGGGGTGATCCGGGAATGGATGCAGCTCGGAGAGCGGAATCTGAACGACTACTTCCTGCTGCGGTTTCGGCTTTTTGGATGGCGCGGGCTTTTTGCCCGGTTCCTTCTGCACGGTTTTTTCAGGCATTGTGTTCCTCCTGTCGGCATCTGATTTTGGGTGCAAAAAAGGACATTTCTTCTTTTCAGAGGAAATGTCCTGATTTCTTGGACGGGCTGACAGCCCGCCCAAACAGTATTTAGTTTTTGTCGTTACTATAACACCCCCTACGATATAACTACTTCGCGGCTCGATTTTTCGGTTTGGAAAAGGATGAAAAACCTTGCCAGATAACCGAAAACCCTTGATATACGGGGCTTTTCCGGTTTGTCGTAATTATACCGTAAGGGCACACATTCGCAACCTTGGCGCTCCAGAACGGCGTAGACGTGAAAACGGTATCCAGTATGCTTGGACACTTCGACGCGGGATTCACGCTCAGCACCTACACCCACGTCACGCGGCAGATGCAGGAGAGCGCCGCGGAAAAGATGGGCAATTTCATGGCGCAGGTGATGTAAAAAAGCAGAGAGCGTCGGAGAGGATACCAGCATATCCTCTCCGCCGCTCTTTGGACATATTTCGCCGTGTGGGTCACGGTGTGGGTCAGGCAAATTCGACGCCTGAAAATCCGAACAAATAAAAGAGAAAACCGGCGAAAATCTCACGATTTTCGCCGGTTGGTGGAGCTAGTGGCCGGACTTGAACCGGCGACCTGCTGATTACGAAGAGTAGAAAAGATATAGAAATAACGATTTCTGGACGTTTTCAGCACTTTCTGCTCGGAAATCAATGCTCTTTGCCCCTCTTGTTTCCACTGTTTCCATCCGCTCGTTTCGCCGTGTGGGTCAGCGTGTGGGTCAAACCAGAAAACCTAGCGCAAAAACTGCGCCGCAGTAATCAAAGATTACGGGAAAAACACCTGTGCAGAGGTCTCGCAGCGTACTGACTATTCCGTTGCCCGACGGATCACCAAATCGAGATATTCCTCCAACGAAATCTCGCCAGCAAGCATCTGGCGACACCACTCCATGGTCTGTGCATCCGGGTGCTGCCCCTCAACTTCCAGCGACCAAGTAGATTGGCGCATGATCCATTCAATCTCGTCAGGACTCATAGCAACCTCCCAGCAAATAATCTAAAACCAGTATAACTCGAAGTGCAGCTGAATGCAAGCTGCTGACTTGATGCCGCTGTCCGTTTGGACGGTGGCTATTTTTTGCCATCGAAAAAAAATTTCAAAACAGGCTGTTCAAAACGCGATTTTCTGTCGGATTAAATAGAAGGACTTTTTCGGAGGGACGCAAACAGGCAGCGCAGGCGTGGAAATGTAAATGATCTGTGAATTTTCTCGAAAAGGCTTCTAAAAATCGCGTTCCCGTGGCCTATGCAGTGAGGGGATTTTTTTGAGGAGACACCGCTCAAAACGCAAAAATCTGTCGGATCAAATAGAGGGCGTTATTGCTGAGCGTAAAATATCTTCCCCTCTGAATAAAGAAAATTTGCGAAGGAGGGCAACAAAAACAGCTTTTAGTGTCGGATTAAATAGGGGAGGTGTTTTGACCGGCGAAAAAATTTCTGATTTTTTTGAAAACAGGCTGTCAAAACTGCGATTTTTATCCCTATCAGTAATGAGAGACTTTTTTTGTGACGACCAAAATTTTTTCGTACAAACGCCGCAAAAGTTGTGCAACTAAAAGTGAGGGCAAATTTTTTGAAAAAAGTTTGGTGCAAAAGCCCTCTGAATACGGATAAAGGGTAGGAGGTGTTTTTTCGGAAAGACAAAATACGGGCAGGAAAAATAGATACGAACAAAGGAAGAAGACATGAAAGAATCAAACTACAAGAGCTACGACGAACTGCCGCTGTTCCTGAACGCGGCGACAGTAGCGAAAGTGCTGGGCATCGCACCGTCCAGCAGCTATGAGCTGATGCATGAGAAAGATTTCCCCGCGCTGCAGATCGGTAATCGGATCGTCGTTCCGAAAGAAGCGTTTATCCGCTGGGTAGAGCAGCACACGGGAGGGGCAGAGTGAAGCGCAGTCTCTGGCCGACACGCGATCCGGTCAAGGACTACTTCCCACTACCGAAAGAAATTTTCTCGCTGGGTCTGAGCGCAGCGGAGATCGCGATCTACGCCTACCTGCTGTTCTGCGAGGATCGCCAGACGTTCCAGTGCTGGCCAAGCTATCGAAAAATCAGTGAAGCGGTTGGGTTGAGTCCGAACACGATCCGCAAACACATCCGGGCGCTCGAAGAACGCAGTCTGCTCATCAAAGAGCCGACGTTGGTCACAACAAAAGATGGCTGCAAACGCAACGGCAATCTGCTCTTCACATCCGACCGATTCATGCGGTGCTCCAGCAGGAGTATGACCGGCAGATGCAGGAATACATGGCGGTGGTGAAGCCCTGCGCCGTGCGGAAGAAAGCAATGAGCAGGGGAGCGTAGCCCATAGCCATACCGTTGGTGACGGCCATGTACGTATACAGACTGTGCAGGCCGCGTTCCTGCCGCAGATAATCGGCGGCCTCCCGGACGTCCCGCCACCAGGTTTTCAGAGACAGCAACGGCTCCTGATCCCGGCGGTTCTCCTGCACATGGATGCTGTTTTCAATGAGGGCGGCCAGCACCGACAGTACAGCCTGGATCAGCAGCAGCCGCCCCACGCCCAGAGTATCATACAGCAGTGCCGCCAATGGCATCATCAGGACCTTCAAAACAGGGTAGAGCATGGCAGAAACGGTGTATGCCCGCTCCTCCTGCCCCTCCGGCAGCAACAGAGGGTAAAAGCTGTTGTAGGCCAGCTCGTCAAAAGCGCCGAGACACGACACCAGCAGAGAAAAGGCCAGATAGGCGGTGTAGGAGAAGGCGTTGTGCAGCAGGAAGATCCCCGCTCCGGCGTAGCATACGCCGTTGAGCAGATCGCCCCATACCAGAAACGGTTTGCGCGGCAGGCGATCCATCATGGGGGCGATGATCAGCGGCAGCAGCACCATGGGAATCAGCTGAATGGCCACCGACAGTGCTGCGGCCAGTGTGCTGCCCGTCTCGTCAAAGACCAGAAAGGACAGGGCAAACTGACTGATAATGCCGCCGGCAGCGCCAAGTGCCGTCGCGGCGGTGATACGGGTAAAGTCCCGCGTCCAGAGTGTTCGTTTCATGGCATTCACCTCACTGCTATGATTATCGCATAGCCGCTTACAAAAGAAAAGCGGGTCATCATGGGAAAAATATTCCCGTGACGACCCGCTTAGATGCACGAAACTGCTATTTTGCAGGAAACTCCTCCAGCAGGCGGCACGCCTGACGGTACTGGCGGTTGGCTTTGTACCACGCCAGCACCCACGGCAGGTGAAACCGGGTGAAGCCCATGGGGTATGTGTCCCGCAAGTGTTGGAAGCAGTCCAGAAGCTGAGCACCATAGGTGCTGTCGTGGAGGTAGCCCGGGTGCTCCAGCCGATAGCGCACCAGCGCCAGCATCTGCCGCTCTATCTCACCAGAGGACAGGAGCTCTGCCTGTTGAACGGCTGTCAGCGCCTGCTCCCGGTGCCCAAGCTGCTCGTGGCAGATGGCAAGCTTGTGCAGGTCCAGAAGGCTGGGGTGCGGGAGGGCAGAAAAATAGAGCAGGGCCTTTTCTGGTTGGCCCAGTTCCAGTTGGGTGGCGGCGATGTTATAACGGAGCGAACCCAGACTGTCGGTGTCACCCAAGGCCTCCGCCAGACGCTCCGCCACGGCGAAGTGGGCCAGCATCTCCTCCATGCGGCCCAGATCCGAGTAGCAGTTGCCCATCCACAGACGGCAGGACAGCATCAGGTGGGGATACCCGGCGTCTGCCGCCGAGCGGCAGGCGTCCCGCAGCACCTCAATGGCAACGGTGTAATCACCCTTGACGTAGAGGGCCTTTCCGCGGAGTGTGACCAGAAGCGGCAGCGGTTCCAGCCGTACCGCCTCCTCCCATCGGCCCTGCAGACCGCGCTGCAGCGCCAGCTGCCGGTTGGAGAGAAAGGACTCCCATTCTTCCGGCAGAGAGCGCATATTATCCTCATAAAAGGCATCCAGCAGCAGGGCGTCCGCCGCCAGCGGACTGCAGGCGAGGATCTCCTGCCGGGGCTGCACCAGCCGCTCATAGCAGGAGACGAAGTCTGGGCTGCCGGAGAGCAGGGCCTTCCAGCATGGTTCCAGACTCTCGGGTTCCGGCGTCCAGACCAGGCCCAACCGGCGCAGCAGAAGCTCCGTCACCTCCGGAGAAGGCGCTGCCTTGCCCTGCTCGATCTTGGACAGATACGAGGGCGCACAAATTCCCCGGCACAGACCCTCCTGACTCCAATTGAGCCTGAGACGGGCCTGCCGGATCAGCAGCCCGGCAATGTCGCCGCCCTTCATCATATGAACTCCCGCACACTCTGCCGGGAAACGATCAGCTTTGCGGCAGCTTTTCACCAAGTGTCATGCTTTTCTCCCTCCTGATTTTATGGGTTACCGCGATTTTTATAAACCAAAAATCGGCTGCTTTTGCGCAAGTATTGGTTGCTTTCCGGATTTTTTGCAAATCAAAGCGAAAACAAATTTACATAACACCATTATAAAGCAGACAGCAAAGAAGTCAAGGATGAAGATGGAAGCTGGACTGCGCAAAAACTGCGCCGCAGGAAACAAAGAATAGGGATTTCCAAGACACACAAAACCAGCTGAAAAATATTCCGATCTTGCGAAAAAATCAGTAGACTTTGTGCCGGTTCTGTGGTAGTTGTTTGTGCTACCAAAACGAAGGAGGCACAGACATGGCAAAGAAGCGGGCAAACGGGGAAGGCAACATCCGCAAGCGCAAGGATGGACGCTGGGAAGGGCGGTACACTGCCGGATATGACGAAAAGACCGGCAAACGGCTGATTAAGAACGTCCTTGGCAAGACACAGGCAGAAGTGAAAGAAAAGCTGGCAAAGGCAGTCGCGGAAGCGGAAACTGTCGATGTGCGCCGTGCGGACGAGTACACGCTTGGAACATGGTTACAGACATGGTATGAACTCTACGCCAAGCCACACCTGCGATTCTCGACTGCGGAATATTACCGGCGCGGCATCGAATTGCATATCACGCCGCGTATTGGCGATATTCCACTCAAAAAGCTGACCGGACGCGATTTGCAAGGGTTGTACAAGGACTTGCGGGAACACGGGCGGCTCCGCGAAGCGCAGAAGGGCAAGCAGCCCGGACTCAGCGATTCCACGATTCGCGGCATTCACACGATGCTGCACAACGCCCTCGACCGGGCAGTCAAGGAACGCCTGATCGTGCGCAATCCAGCGGATGACTGCATTCCACCGAAAATTCCAAAGCACGAAATGAAGATCCTGCCGCCGGAGCAGATCAAATCCTATCTGACAGCAGCAAATCAGCGTGGCGTCTTGCCAATGTTCTATCTCGAACTCATCAGTGGTCTGCGCAAGGGCGAGCTGGTGGCGCTCCAATGGTCGGACTTGGACATCGAAAATAAGACCATTTCCGTCAGCAAGCAGGCCGGACACAACAACGCGGGCGAACCGGATATCACGCGCCCAAAAACAGAAAACTCCATTCGCAAAATCTCAATTCCGCAGGACGCGGTCGAGCTGTTGGTCGCAGAACATCAGAAGCACCCGAGCAACCCGTGGATGTTTCCGTCCCCGAAGACAGGCGAAATGTACCACCCGGATTCGGTGGTCAACATTCATAAGAAAATCCTGAAAGACGCGGGACTGGAACACCTGAGATTTCATGACTTGCGACACACATTCGCGACCTTGGCACTACAAAACGGCGTGGACGTAAAAACGGTGTCCAGCATGCTCGGTCACTTTGATGCAGGCTTCACACTGCGCACCTACACCCACGTCACACGGCAGATGCAGGAAAGTGCCGCGGAGAAGATGGGCAATTTCATGGCGCAGGTCATGTAAAAAAACAGAGAGCGTCGGAGAGGATACCAAGCATATCCTCTCCGACGCTCTCTGGACATTTCGCCGTGTGGGTCACAGTGTGGGTCAGACGGTTTCGACGCCTGAAAAACCGAACAAATAAAAGAGAAAACCGGCGAAAATCTTACAATTTTCACCGGTTTCTGGAGCTAGTGGCCGGACTTGAACCGGCGACCTGCTGATTACGAATCAGCTGCTCTACCGACTGAGCCACACTAGCATCCCGATTGCCTGAATAATATAGCACGTTTTTTCCGCTGCGTCAATCCCTTTTTCGCGGGATATTTAAATTTTGTGCATGTCCTCGCAATATGAACAAATGTCCACAGCAATTTTCTACATTGCTGTGTAATCATTTAAATTGATTAAAAAACTATTTTATGGTATAGTGTGTTCCATACTTTTATATTCTAAAAAGGGAGATGGACGTCCGCGGGATGTCCGGAAAGGAGAACTATGGAAGCTATCATCAATTTCTTTACGGGGAGCCTGAATACGGTCGCATGGCTGTATATCTTTCTGCCATGTACCATCGTCGGCGGTCTGTATCTGACCATTCGCAATCGCGGGATTCAGTTCACGCGCTTCGGCTATGCGATGAAAAACACGGTCGGAAAGATGTTCCAGAAGCAGGAGGCAGGCGCAGGCGCGGTCACGCCCCTGCAGGCCGTCACAACGGCACTGGCCGCGACGGTCGGCACCGGCAATATTGTCGGCACCTCGCAGGCCATCGCGCTCGGCGGCTACGGCGCAGTGTTCTGGCTGTGGCTGGCGGCGCTGCTCGGTATGATGATCAAATATTCCGAGGTTACACTGTCTATCCAGTACCGTGAGCGCGACGCGAAGGGTGACTGGGTCGGCGGCCCGATGTACTACGTCAAAAACGGCCTCGGCAAGCATTGGCAGTGGGTCGGCATTCTGTTCTGCGTCTTTGCGGCCGTCGCCTCCTTCGGCATCGGCAACATGTCGCAGGTCAACTCCATCGTTGGCTCCCTGAACGACGCCATCGACGCCTTTATCCCGGCAGCGGAAGGGGAGCGGAAGCTGCTGAACTTCGTGTTCGGCGTTGTGATTGCCGCGCTGATCGGTGTAATCCTTTTCGGCGGCATCAAGCGCATCGGCGCCGTGGCGGAAAAACTTGTCCCAGTTATGAGCGTTTTGTACATCATCTTCGCGCTGATCGTGATTTTCGGCCATGCCGGCAATATTGGCCCGGCTTTCGGCAAGATTTTTGCCACAGCGTTTACACCCAAGGCGCTCGGCGGCGCAGCTAGTGGCATTGCGCTCAAGCAGACGATCGTCTGGGGCCTGCGCAGAAGCGCATTCTCCAACGAAGCCGGCCTCGGTTCTGCAGCCATTGCCCACGCGGCGGCTGATACCAAGAGTCCAGTCCAACAGGGCCTGTACGGCATTTTTGAGGTCTTTGCCGATACCATTGTCATCTGCACCCTGACGGCCCTGACTATCATTTGCAGCGGCGTAGACATCACCTTCGGCCATAAAGTCGGCTCCGAACTCATCACTGCCGCGTTTGCCACCATGTTCGGCCAGAAATTCGCTTCCGTCTTTGTCGCGCTGGCGCTGATGCTTTTCGCGTTTACAACGATTCTTGGATGGTCGCTCTACGGCAGCCGCTGTGTCCAGTATCTGTTCGGCCTCAAAGTCTCGAAGGCTTATCAGGTGGTGTTCATCATCGTCGTCGTGATCGGTGCGGTCGCGTCGCTCGACGTGGTGTGGGATATTGCCGATACGTTCAACGGCCTCATGGCGATTCCGAACTTTATCGCCCTGTTTGCCCTGTCCGGCGTCGTGGCGAAGCTGACGAAAGAGTATTTCTTCGACAAAAACAAGCTGACAAAATAAAACCAAAAGCCCGCAGGCCGGTTAAACCGGCCTGCGGGACATTTACTGCGAAAGGAGAGAAGCAGCATGCAGCAGCTTCAGATCGGGCGGGTCTACCGTCATTTCAAAGGTGATTACTATCTTGTAGAGGCGCTTGCGAAGAACTCTGAGAGTGGGGAACCCTGCGTAATTTACCGGAAGCTTTACGGAGATGGCGGCCTGTGGGTGCGTCCACTTGCCATGTTTTTGAGCAAGGTTGACCGGGAGAAATATCCCGACGCAGAGCAGGAATATCGCTTCGCACTTCAGGATATTCCAAGTGCCGCCGGTCACTAAGAATGCGAGTATACGGCTTAGCGGAATCTACTCCGCTAAGCCGTATTTTGTTTTTATTCTGTCCAGCTTTTCCAGCATCGGTTCTGCGCCGAGCCAGAGGAAGAAGAATGTGGCGATTGCACGCACCAGATCGACCGGGATGCCGGAAATATAATAGCTTAGAATGATCTTCCAGTTGACGGACTGTGCCCACATGAGGGCCGACGCTGGATTCATAATGCCGCCGTAGATCACGGTCGAGGCGATCACGCCGAAGATGCACAGACTGAGTTTTGAACGCCGCAGCACGCCCTTGCGATACAAAATTCCCGCCAACCAGCCGATTGCGCCCATGGCAAACATCTGCCACGGCGTCCACGGTCCTTGCGAGAACAGCATATTAGACACCAGCATGGTCATAGCGCCGACGAGGAAGCCCGTTTCGCCGCCAAAGGCCACACCAGCCAGAATCGTCATGGCGACGACCGGCTTGAATTCCGGCAGCATGAAAAATGCGGCGCGGCCTGCCACATTCAGCGCAACGAGAACGGCAATCAGGACAAGTTCGCGCGCCTGCGGCTTTCTGCCCTCAAAAATCAGGAAAAACGGCAGCATACATTCAAGCAGAATCAGCAGCGACGTAAAATAGTACTTTCGCCCGCCGAAGCAGTACAGGCCAAGAAACAGCGTCAGAGGAATCAAAAGCAGGATAAGCAGCGTCGCAATGATTGTCCGCTTGCGAAGCTTTCGTTTTTTTGCGGGCGGTTGTATCAAAGCGTCCGGCCAGTCTGCTTTGCGGCTGACAGACAGCGCAAACACAAGCAGGCAGATAAGCAGAATGCCGTACAGGCGCAGCTGGCTGTCTGCGAATGCGGTCAAACCGCCTGCGTCAATGAGATTCGTGAGGTCTGTTGCGCCAATGGCCTGAACGGTCAGGGCTAACGATGCAAAACCGGACACGGCGGCAAGAATCTTGCGCCAGACCGGGAGTTTTTTTAATACCTGCGTTTCTTTTTCCGGTACTGCCGGAACATGCTTGCATTCCGGCAAGGCCGGTTCTGCTTCAACGGTACCACCGCAGGCGGCGATCACGTCCTCGGGCGTGACAGCTTCGGGCAGCACATCCCGCGCGATGCGGTTTGCGGCGGTCGAGTAGAAGCTGTTTCCGCTGAAGAAGGTACGGGGAGCCGCTTCTGTAACGATGCTTCCGTCGAAAAACAACGCGCAGCGATCAGCATATTTTGCGCAGAACTCGATATCGTGGCTAACCATTAAAATTGCTGTGCCGGACACTTGGAGCGTACGGAGAATCTGCCCGAACGTCTGCTTGAACTCTGCGTCCAAGCCTTTTGTCGGCTCGTCGAGAAGCAGAATATCCGGGTTCAGGAGCAGAATCTTTGCCAGCGCTGCGCGCTGCTGCTCTCCGCCGGAGAGATCATAGGGATGTTGGTCTAGTAAGTCTGCAAGACCGCACAGCGAAACAATCTGCGCCAGACGCGCAGACCGGCGTTCCGCTTTCGGCAGAAGTTCCAGCAAATCCTCGCGCACGGTCGGCTTTACAAACAGCGTCTGCGGATTCTGCGGAAGCAGTCCAACACTGCCGCTGATAGTCAACTCTCCGCGATACGGCTTTTTCAGGCTTGCCAGCAGCTTAAGCGTGGTGGTCTTGCCCGTGCCGTTTCCGCCGAGGAGCGCCAAAAATTCGCCTTTGCGGAGTTTTAGGGACAAGCCTTTGAGCACATCGGGCAGGTCTTTTTCATATTTGAACCAGAGTCCCTGTACCGACACGACAGTTTCCGCCTGCGGCACATGTTTGCTTCCTTCTGGGATGGGGGACAGTTTATGTGTTTTTGCATAATCCAGCAGCCAGTTCCGGCCGTCGCAGACGGAAACGGGGCAGCTTGTATCGGAATTCACGGCGCTCCAAATCCGCATGGCGGCCGGCATTGCCAAAAACATGGTGCTGCCGTTGGCCTTTAACTCGGCGCCCACTTCGGCAGGCGTACCGGTGCAAAGAAGCTGGCCCTTATCCATCACGGCCACGCGCGAGGCGAGACTGAACGCCTCTTCCAGCCGGTGCTCCGTCAGAATGACAGTTGTGCCCAACTCCCGGTTGAGCCTGCTGAGCGTGGCAAGAAAATCGGAAGCTGCAATGGGGTCAAGCTGGCTTGTCGGCTCGTCGAGAATCAAAACCTTTGGCTGCAGAACCATCACGGATGCAAGATTCAAAAGCTGCTTCTGCCCGCCGGACAGTTCCGTAACAGAGCGGTGAAACCACGTCTGGATCCCAAAGAAGCTTGCCATTTCTGCCACTTTGCGGCGAATTGTTGGTGTGTCATAGCCGAGAGACTCCAGTCCAAAGGCAAGTTCGTGCCAGACCTTGTCGGTTATGATCTGGTTTTCCGGACTCTGCTGTACAAACCCGATTTTCTCTGTCTGTTCGCGCTGCGATAACTTGTCCAAGGGTCTGCCCTCAAACAGAATCTCGCCGCTCCTGCGCCCGTGCGGGGCAAGCACAGGCTTCAGCTGCCGCAGAAGCGTCGATTTTCCGCAGCCGGACGGGCCGCAGAGTACCAGAAATTCCCCGGCATGGACAGACAGCGTGAGATCGGAAACGGCCTGCTTTTCCTGCTCCGGGTATGCAAAATTCAAGTGGTTGAGCGTGAAGAGTTCCATTGTCTGTCCTCCTTTCGGTCGAGAATGACTGGGGTGAGCACCAGTGCGAGATAAACAAGCTGAAAGCTTATGGTCAAGGGTGTCCACGGGGCGGCTTTGATCGTGGGATAGTACCGGAACGCTGTTCCGCCGGCAATCCATCCGGAGAGCAGATACGCGCCGCAGAAAACCAGCCATGCAAGGGCAGAACTGTCACGGCTGTCAAAGCGGTAGATCGAAAATGAGGTGCGCCCCGGCAGGCCGTAGCCGCGCGCACGCATGGAATCTGCCGTTTCAATCGCGTTTTCCAGGCTCCATGTGACCATAATGGAAAAAATCCGAATGGCATTTCCGACGCGGCGGAATACGCTGCCGGTTTTCGTGTCCCTTCCAATACATGTCTGCGCTTCTGATACGACTTGCAGCTGTGCCTTGAATTTCGGGATAAAGCGCAGCGCCATGGACAGAACGAGCGACAGGGCGGGGAGAATCCGGCCAAACAGGTAGACAAATTTATCCGAGGTTATGACCTCGTTGAAGCTGGAAAACCAGAGCACGACCGATGCCAGCATCACGGCAGCGGCCGCACCGTAGAGCATGGACTCCAGCGTCAGCGGGTTTCCGGAGGGAAGATACGTCAAAATCGTTGCGCCTTCGTGATTGAAAGCCGGATTGACAAGCGCGGCAAGCGCCGCCATGGGCAAAAGCCCCATGGCGGCGAACCGAACTGCTTTCCTGCCTTTGAGCAAGATGGCATATGCCAGCGCACCGGTCAGCGAGATCGCCAGATAAACCGGGTGCATCAGGCACATGGACAGCATCAGGACAAGCGTGAAATATAAAAAGCAGACAGTCGGGTGATACCCTGAAAAAGCGTCGCGGTTTCTCATGATTCAGCCCCTGCCGCAGCGCCGCCGCCGACATCTGCGCCGAGTTCACAGGTATAGACCCATTCGACCACGTCGCCATCCTGAAGCGTATATTGACTGCACCCGTAATTCGGAAACCAGCTGTTCACCGCGTACATCCAGCCGGATTCCGCGCCGCAGTCAAATTCGTAGAGATTTCCGATGCCTTCTATGTAAGCAGAGTGATAGACCGGTGTGTCGGAAAACTCCATATGGAGTTTTTTATCCCGGCAGACCTGCTGCAAAACGTCAAAGGCACTCTGGCCTGCCTGAAAGGAGACTTCCACCGGCTCCAGCAGCCAGCCATCCTCCGGTACCAGATCCGCCTTATCCGGGCTGCACAGATCCATATGTTCCAGAATGGAAGCGCAGGAAATGGAGACGGTGCAGCTGTAGGCCGGCCCGGCCTGCGGCGCTTCGCACCCGGTCAGAAGTACGGCTGTCAGCACCAGTGTAAGCAGCGCCCAAACGGCTGTCTGTTTGTTCGTTTTCCGGATTATCATTCAAATCAACTCCGCATGTCTTGTGTTGCTAGGATGTATCTGAAAGCCGGCCGGTTTTCAGATGCACCCTAAAATGCAGCAGGCAGGGCTGCCCCCGAAGGGGGGCAGTCCTGTACTGCAAATTGGGGTTATGCGATCAGTCCATCACGTTTTCCACAAACCGGTGGAGAATCGCGGCGACCTGTGCTCTGGTTGCGTCGCCCTTCGGCGTGAGTCTGCCGGAAGCGCCGTTGATCAGACCCTCCGAGACAGCCCAGCTGAGCGCCTCGCTGGCATAGCCGGAAACATTGCCTGCGTCGGAGAAGCTATCCAGTTTCGCGCCTGCATCGGTGTCCAGCTTCTTGTACTGCGCATAGCGGTACAGGATCGCGGCAAGCTGTTCACGCGTGACCTTTGCATCGGGGGAGAAGGATGTACTGCCCGTGCCGGTGACGATGCCGTTGGCGGCTGCCCATGCGACGGCCTTTTCATAATACGAACCGGAAGACACATCGGAGAAGCTGCTGCTGCCGGTGCCGGCGGGTTCACCCTCGAGGCGGTAGAGAACCGTGACGAGCATTGCGCGCGTCATAGATGCGTTCGGGCTGAAACTTCTGCTGTCCGTGCCGGAGAACAGGCCGTTCTCGTAGACGAACATGATGTCGCTGTAGAACCAATCGGACGTGGAGACATCGGTGAACGGAAGCTTGGGCTTGGAGTCCGAAGCGGGCTTGGTGTTGTCAACAGCCGGCTTGATCGGTGTCGGAAGCGCGGCGGTCGTGACCGTAACGGTGTAGGATGCGGTGGTCACGCCGTCTTCAGCTGTGACAGTAAAGTACCAGACGTTTTTGATGTGTGTCAGAGCGCCGACGGTTGCGCGAGCATGGTTCGTGATGATTACGAAGCTGCTGGCTGTGACGTTCGTGCCGTAGGGAACGGTGACGGTGTACTCGTTATTCACACTGGTCTTAGCCTTAACGCCTGCAACGGTGATGCTTCTGACACCTGCATCATTGGACTTCGGCGCTTCAGTGAACGAAACGGTGACAGTGTAGGTCCTGGAGGTCACGCCGTCCTCAGCGGTAATGGTGAAGGACCAGACGTTTCTGTCATGCGTCAGAGCGCCGACGGTCGCGCCGGAGTCGCTCGTGACGATCACGAAGCTGTCCGCCGTAACGTCTGTGCCATAGGGAACGGTGACAGTGTAGGTGTTGTTTTCGCCTGCTGCTGCTTCGATGTCCGCGACAGTAACGCTTCTGACGCCCGCGTCATTGGACTTCGGCGCTGCTGTGACCGTGACGGGGAGCCACGGGGAGACAATATCGGTGTACTCGTCGCCGATTGCGGACAGAACATAGCTGCCTGCTGCTGCGAACGAGAGCGTGACCTGACCGTCTTCACCGATTGTTTTGCCCTCGACCGGCGTGAGCGTTCCATCTTCGCCGACTGTGCAGATCTGCAGATCTTCGGGATCAAGCGCTGCACCGTGCGTCTCACGGTCTTCCGGCTTCAGGCTGCCGCCGTAGGCGTACATATAGCCATCCATGCCGAGCGTGAAGTCCGTTCCGGCCTGAACTGTAAGCGTGTTGAGCCGGTTTCCATCCGCATCCGTGAACCAGGTATAATAGTCCATGTACATGCTGGTGTCCTGATAGAAGAAGAACTCAACGGTGCCGTCCTCCGCAACGGGGGTCTGGCTGATGGTGTAGCCGGTGTAGCCGTACTGCGTGTTGTATTCGCCGTTCTTGTCGCAGGGGAACTCGCCGTTGACCGCGAAACTGAACGCGGAGGTTTTTTCTCCGTTGACCGTGGTGATCGTGCCGTTGCTGACGACGAGATAATCGCTCTTGCTGTCCTTCGTGAAGTCCTCACCGAAGGTGAGCTCGTGGTACTTGACGAGCACGTCCAGCGCGGAAACGCCGTCTGTGACATCATCAGCGTAGCCATAGCGTTCGGCGAGATCGCTGGAGACTTCCACGCGGGTCGGAACCATGATAAACATATTTTCTGCCTGCATGGAAATGGTCGCGTGGATCGTCTTGGCCTCTTTCACCGTGACCGTGACGGAGTAGGTCACGGCAGTGCCGTCCTCAGCGGTCACAGTAAACGTCCAGACGCCGTCCTCACCCTTGGCCGGGCCGGTAAGCGTGGCCTTGCTGTCGGAAAGTGTGATCTCGAAGCTGTCTGCCGTGACCTCCGTGCCTGCCGGAAGCGTTACGGAGAAGCTGTTTTCAGCCGTACCGGCTGCTGCAGAAACGCCTGCAACCTTGACAGATGTGACGCCCGCGTCATCGGACTTGACTTCACCGTAAACCACAGTGATGGTGTAGGTGCGCTTGCCGTCGCTCGTTTCATTCATGGTGGGCCAGCTGTCGTCTGCGCAGACGACGGTGATGACGCTGCCGTTTTCAATGGGGATGAGGGACGTGCGCGAATACTCGCGGCCCGTGGCCTGCGTGCCGAGATAAGTGCGGACCTGATAGTTCTTGTTTGCCGCCGTCGGCGTGACGAGCAGCGAGGTCGTGCCTTCCGGCACAGTCAGGGTGTAGGTGAAGGTGTCGCCGCTGAACTTGGGCGTCAGCTTGCCTGCGCTGAACGTGAGCGCCTTGAGGCGGGTGTCGGTGCTTTCCCAGTCGCCGCCGAGATCCACGCCAGCATTGCGGGTGTACATGACGCGGATCTCATCGCCCGCATGGAGCGTGCCCTTTGCAACGGTAAATTCACCAAAGCCAAAGTTTGTGAACCAGTCGTTGAGCGTGCCCATCCAGCCGGACATCGAGCCGCCCTGCTGCTCCTTGAGGTCGTCAATGGAGGAGATGTAGTTGCTTTCCGCGCCGACGACGGTGTGGCCATCCAGTGCTTCCACAACGCAGCCCATCATGGTCGATTCGCCAGTCAGCTCGATCCAGGTGTCGGCCAGCGTGCCTTCCCACGCAGCGCCTTCCGCCTTCGGGAACGTGGTGTTCTCCACGATCACGCGGGCCATGCCGGCCAGCGTCAGAACGCTGACATACGCCATATCCGAGCCGCCCTTGGAGGCATCGTCCTTCACATAGGACAGCGTCAGTGTGTAGCTGCCTGCTGCAAGCTGCTTCTTGATGCTGCCGCTCTTCTCGCCGCTGACAGCGTCAGCCAGCGTTTCCGTGCTGCCGCCGTCGGCTGCGAGCGTGATGGTCAGTTTGTCATAGCCGTTTTCCGAGGAAACGCCGTAGCCGAAGCGCAGAACAGTGGGGGCGCTCAGCGTAAAGGCGAACGAGGTCGTGGAACTTGTCTTGTCCTGCTCCTGGTTGCTGCTCTCAAAGCGGTCCAGATCGGCATTGTAGACCCAGGGGTAATTGCCGTTGTCGGAAACGCTGATAGAGGTGACAGTCTGCTCGGGGTAGGAGACGTGGCCGAGGCGGTCGTCGTCCCAGACCGTGTAGGTTTCGCCGCAGACGGCGCATTCGTAGGTCTTATAGCCGGTGAAGACCTGCTCGGTGCCGTCCTTGGGCGTATGGCCCTTGGCGGGAACGATGTCTTCCTTCGTTTCTGAGCAGCCGTCTCTGCGGCAGGTACGGACGATCTTGCCCGGCTGCGTGCAGGTGGGAGCCGTCAGGACACAGCTGTTGTCGCTGCCGTCCAGATCCTCGCAGAAGTCGTGGCCGAGCGCCGCGACATAGGCCGTGCGGTAACTTTCGCCGCACTTGCTGCAGGAGTAGCTGGTGTAGCCCTTCACAGTGCACAGCGGAGCCGTGACCGTGCCCTCGCCGTTCGCCTCGTGGAAGGTCACATCGCTCTGCCATCTGAGCGCGGGATAGCCGCCGCAGACCGGGCCGAATGCGTCGGACAGGTCGGCGTCCTTGAGGTCAGCTTCATTCAGCGCTTCGGCGTTCGCGTCCGCGTTCAGCGTGTTCAGATAATAGCACTTGGAGATCTCGGAGGAAGCAGTGTCAACCGTGCCGAATACGGCGCTGCCCGCTTCGCCGGTGGAGTAGCAGCTGGAGATGGTGATTTTCCCCTGCACAGTGCCGCTCCAGTTCACATTGCCCTTGACCTCGCCTGCGATGCCGCCGGAGGCCGTGCCGGAGATCTTGCCGGTGTTGTAGCAGCTTGTAACAGTCATTTCGCTGCTGGTGCCGCCGATGATGCCGCCGGCCTTGCTGCCGGTCGCGGAAATTTCTGCGGTGTTATAGCAGCCGGTGATGGTCGAGCCGTTGCCGACTGTGCCGCCGATAATGCCGCCGACGCTGCTGCCGCCGGTGACAGCGCCGAAGTTCGCGCAGTTCTCGATCACGGCGTTCTGATAGGTGTATCCCACAAGACCGCCGACGTTGTTGCCGGTAGAGGTGATGACTGCGTAGTTGAAGCAGTTCGCAATTTTCGGAGCAGTGCCGCTGGCATAGCCGGCGATCGCGCCTGCGTTGCCCTTGCCGGAAACTGCGCCGCGGATGGTCAGATCATGGATGTAGGAATTCGAGCCGATCTGTGCAAACAGGCCAGCCGTGGCGTTCAGGCCGGTGATCTCGAAGCCTGCGCCGTCAAGCGTGACCTTCTTGTTGGAGCTGATGTTCAGCCATGCGTATTTGCCGAGGTTGATATTGGCCGTCAGAACGCCCGTAACGTCCGCGTCCTTGCTCTTCGCAACGAACCATGCCAGCTCCGCGCCGGTACCGATCTGGTAAACGCCGTTTTCGTCGGTCTGCGGTTCGGTCTGCGTCTTGCCGTCCCATGCGCCCGTTGCGGTCGCTTGCAGCGTGATGATGAATTCGTTGGGGCCTTCCTCCTTCATGGTGACGCTGCCAGTGGCGTATTCAACGCCAGCGCCGGAAACGGTGTAGAAGTATTCCTCGGCATAGGACTGGAACGTGCCGTCTTCCGCGACCGCAATGCCGTTGCCTGCGCTGTCCGCCAGCGTGACGGTCAGGTTCTTGCGGTCAATGGATGTGCCATTCTGATCCCGGAAAATCAGCTTGCCGGTCAGGAAGTCAAGCTTTACGACCGGGATCGTGATCTCCGGCAGACGGCTGAGAATGCCTGCCGTCTTGGGCGCGTCGAAGCCGGGATTCGTGCCCACAGCATAGGTGATGCCGCGGTGTGTCGGAACGCCGGGCCAGCCCGCCTGCTTGATCGCGCCGCTCAGCGTGTAGCTCTCCTCAGCCCAGAACTTCGGGATGGTGACAGTCAGCTTCTGCCGCTCAGAGTTGCCGCTGAAGTCATAAACGCCGAAGTTTCCGCCGGGATCACTCTTGAAGAAGGTGCCATCCGGGCCCTGCATATAGAGGGAGAAGTTGAAGTTATACGCGCCGGAAAGCTTTTCCTTGGGGCTGATCAGGTTGGAGAACTGGATCGTGACGGAATCGCCCGGCTTGATGGCAGCCAGCTCTTCCTGCGTCAGCTCCGTGCCCTCCGCGTTGACGAACTTGTAGCTCACGCCGCGTGCCGTCACGACCTGATAGGTCGAAAGGCCGCCCTTCGTGACCTTGATGATATTGCGGCCGGTGATCAGACCGCTGACGGTCACAGTGCCGTCTTCAGCGGTTGTGACGCCAGTGTTTGTGAAGCCGCCGGAATACGTCATAGATGCAGCGGTCACGGTGGGGCGCAGGACGCTCACGGTGCAGCCCGCTTCGGGCTTGAAGCTGTAACTTGCACCCTCTGTTCCAGTGTAGAACAGAATGTCATGCTCCGCATCGAGTTGCCGCGCCTCATCCTTCTCGATGACCGCGTCCATGCGGTCAAGATTCATATTGGTCTGGATGGCGCTGCCGTCCGCGCCGACATTCACGACAAACACGCCCGTCAACTCCGGCCAGATGGCGGAGAAGCGATGTGAGGCCGTGCTGGTCTGGCCAACCATATGGGTCATTGCGTCATAGGTTACGAGCACGATTGCCGTGCCCTCGTGCTTGGCCTCCATCACAGCGACGTTGCTGTTCAGCGCGTTCGGCGTGATGGTCACGACGTCGCTGGCATTGCCGTTCACATCGATGACCTGATAGTGCATCTCCGGCAGTGCGACCTTGGCGTTCATAAAGCTTTCGATCGCAAACCAGTTGCGGAAGGAGTTGAGTTCAAACGTATCGCCAACGGCCATGTTCTTGTAGCCCTTGGTGTTGATGTTCAGGTAAATGCCCGCGCGGTCATAGATGTTGTTTTCAAAATGATAGATCGTGCTCTTGTTGAAATCACCGCTCAGGCCGAGATCCTCTTCCGTGACCGTGTACGCTGCGTCGGCGCTCAGTCTGATGTAGTTCCAGTAGGTCGCGCCCTCCGGATGGCGGACACGGTAGAAGTAATCCGTGTTCTTGTCGAGATGGAACGTGGCCGTGCCGTCCTCGACGGAACGCGCGAACGGCTCAAGGAAGCTGAACACATAGTATTTTGCGAGCGTACCGGCGTCGATGGTCGAGCCCTTCGGCGCTGTGACCGTGACCGTGACGAATTCCTTGCAGGTCAGGCTGAGGCTGTCGTTCATCGTCGGGGTCTTGGAAGCGGTAGCCGGGTTGTAGTTCGGATGCGTTTCCGCGTTCGGCGTGGCTGTCACGCTGACCGTATCGCCCACGACAAACAGGCAGCTCATGTAAGTGCTTTCCCAAGACTGACCTTTACCGTTTACGGTATAGCCGAACGCTGCCTTGCGCTCCGCACCGGAAGCATCGGTGACGCGCAGCGAGAGAGTATAGTCTGTGTCCTTGACCCACTTGCTGGGGCTGACGGAGATCTGGTACATCCGCTGCAGCTTGAAGTTGTTGTTCTCACTGCTGACGTTGATGGACACGCCGCCGTTGCAGTCGCCGTTTGCGTCGTAACCGTCGGCCCAGTAAGCGCCGGGCGCAAGGTCGATGGTATACGCGCCGTCTGCGGCTTCCTTCGCGGCCAGCAGATCGTCCGCGCCCTTCACGCCGTCCATGTAGGTATACAGCTTCAGGGACTTGACCTGTGCGTCGTGCATACCGGACAGTGTGACGCTGACATCGCCCTCTGCTGCCAGAACGCCTGCGGGCAGCAGGCTCAGCAGCATCACAAACACGAGCAGCAGACTCAGAATTCGTTTCTTCATACATTTTTCCTCCAGAATCAAAATATCTATCGTGAGCCCCTTATTCCAATGTAGGGGCGGAAACAGGGAGCGCAGACGGCTTTTGGAGAAACGAAAACCCGCCATTTTTCAAAATGGCGGGCGGATCTCTGTAGAAACAAAAAAACGCTGCCTTTCTTGTGAGGAAAAACGGCGCACATGTCCCGAATGCTACAGGCAGAGCTCGTCCCACGCATTCATCCTTTTCGCCGCAATATGCGGCGCTGACAGCAGTTCTTCTGACTTGCACTTTGGAAACAGAATCTCTGTTTCCGCGCCCGTTTCCTGTCTTCTCGCGGTTCAATCCGCAATGACTGGCTTTCGCCCAGACAGCTTTTTGCTGCTTCGGAACGGTCTTGTGCGCACAGCTCCGGTCGAGTGGTTTTCCCTTTCTCTTACGCCAAAGCCTGCCCAGCGGCATGCCTCGGTTACTGTACATCGGATGGCAATATGAAATTGTGCGTCAGTTGACGCTGGAAAAAGCAAAATCTTGTGCTTTTCCGCCTGCTACTATACACGATATGGGCGTAATTTGCAAGCGATTTGAAAAAAATATGCCGCATTTGTTCCAGCCTCTTGAAAAAAGCCGAAGCTTGTGTCAAAATAAAGAAAACCGCTGCGGCGGCTTTTCAGCAGGATGCTGGTTAGATAAAACTAACTGGCAGATACGGAGGAATCCATGAAATACTATATTGAAAAAAACACCGTGCAGGAAACGCTCGTTATTCCGCTCTACGGGCGGAAAATGTGCTCGGAATTATATCCGAATCTCTACCGTGACGAGACGGCCCTGCGCCTGATCAATCAGATCGATTACGATTTTTCACTTCTGTCCAAAAAATCAAAGAGCCTCATGCAGCAGTTCGGCTTTCTGGAGGCCGCCATGCGCCAAAACGACCTTGCGTGGGAGGTGCGGGACTACCTGCGCCGGAATCCGAACGCAGCGGTTGTCAACCTCGGCTGCGGACTGGACGATACGGGCCGCAGCTGCGATAACGGAACGTGTAAAATCTACAATCTAGACTTTTCCGGCGTGATTGCCGTGCGCGACGCACTCCTGCCCGCAGGGGATCAGGAGGAAAACATCGCCTGCGACCTGAACGACACATCGTGGTTCCACCGCATCGACGCGTCGGGCGGCGCGGTATTCTTTGCCGCGGGCGTATTCTACTATTTCCTGACGGAGCAGGTCAGAGCGCTCGTACAGGCCATGACGAAAGCGTTCCCCGGCAGCAGGCTGGTCTTCGACGCGGCAAATCAAAAGGCGGTGCGCCTGATGCTCAAAACTTGGATCAAAACCGCTGAAATTCAGGATGTCGGCGCATATTTCGCTGTTTCCGATGCGAAAAAGGAACTTTCCGGCTGGTCGCCGCGCCTGCGCGTGTCGAGCCGGGGCTATATGCTGGGCTATCAGAGTCTGGATGACCCGTCGGTTCCCGGCTTTTATCGGTTTCTTGCAAAAGTCGGCGACGGCATGATACGCATGCAGATCGTTCAGCTGGAATTTGCGGAAGGAGAGAAGAAGCTATGAAATATGCAGGGATGCCCATGGGGATGTGGGCACTGTTCGCCGGTTCGTTCCGGAGGGAACTGACCGCCGTTTTCGGCTATGATGCAGCTGCGGCCAAAGAAATTACGAAAAACGCAAAGCCGCGCTACCGGAAGATCATTGCCGGTCTGCCGGAATTTGAAAAGGCTGACCGCTTCAAAATGAACATCGTGAACTGTGCGATGCTGTGCGCGTTCGTCCTCAGCATGCCGTAGCGCCCGGACGTGCAGCGTCTGACGGATTACTATGCAAAGTCTATGATAACCGCACCCATGCGCTGGTTCTGCCGCAAGAGCGGGAAAAACAAGTTCTCCGAAAAGGATCTTGCCTCCATGCGTGCGACCGCAGCCCTACGCGCTGCCGACCGCAACCCCTATTCGTGGAACATGGAACTGTTTGAATATCCGGACGGCAGCGGCTATGAGGCGCGCTTTGACCGCTGCGGCATCTGTACGCTGATGCAGGAGTTGGGTCTGTACGACCTGACATCTGCTATGTGCCGCTTGGACTACACCATGAGCGATGCCGGCGGTGCGTCCGACTTCGTGCGCGAATATACCCTTGCCTCCGGTGGCCCCTACTGCGACTGCGGCTATCACCGCAAAAAGTAACTGCCGCCTCTCCACGGAACAAGGAAAAATTCGTACTGCACTTACCCGTTTCGTCATAGGGGGCAATGCCCACTCGGCTTGTTGGGGAGCAACGAATTTGCCGAAGACTACCGTAAAATCGGTGCGTTTTGCCGGACCAATGTGGGAATCAGCCCCTACAACCGAAGATGCAAGTACATACAGATTCGCCGAAAATCAACGTGAAGTCTGCAACACTCTGCTGCACAACCTCTCCGGCTCGACTTCACCGATACCACCGCCCCTTCGCAACGGGGCGGCTTTTTTTCGTATTTTGTGTTTAAGACTCCAGTAGTATTGACAACAAAATAAGACTGTGGTATTATGTATGCGTGGCCACTACTGGAGTCTTATGAAAAGAGGTATGTATATGGACATCAAATTATTTGACTCTGAACTGAAGGTGATGGACGTGATCTGGCGCGAGGGGGATACCCCCGCCAAGGAGATCGCGCGGCAGCTGACAAATGAATTGGGCTGGAATGTCAATACGACTTATACGCTCATCAAGCGCTGCATGAAAAAGGGTGCGATCGAGCGCAGTGAGCCGGGCTTTCTGTGCCATGCGCTGATCCCGAAATCAGCGGTGCAGGAGGCGGAGACGGATGAACTCATCAACAAGGTCTATGACGGTTCTGCCGACAAGCTGTTCGCCGCGCTGCTGGGCAGAAAAAAACTCTCTGCCGAGCAGATCGAGCGGCTTCGGCAGATCGTCGGGGAACTGGAATGAGGTGCCCGGTATGAGCCTTCTGCAAATGAGCGTCACGGGCGGCGTCATGATCCTTGCAATTACGGTCCTCCGTGCGCAGGCGATGAACCATGTGCCGAAAAAGACGTTCCTGGCGCTTTGGGGCGCGGCTCTGCTGCGGCTGGTGCTGCCGGTCTCGCTGTCCTCTACCCTGAGCATCTATTCACTGCTGGGGCAGAAGACAGCCTTGAACGTGGTAGACGTGCCCGCAGCGGCAACTCCGGCCCTTTTGCCGGGGCAGGCTGTCGCCGCCCTGCCGCAGATAGACGCTGCACCGGTGCAGACAATCTCCGTATGGAGCATTGTATGGATTGCCGGGGTGGTTCTCTGCGCAGCCTTTTTCGCGGCGGTTTACTGGAAATGCTGCCGGGAGTTCCGCATGTCTTTTCCAGTGGACAATGATGCGTCCCGGCAGTGGCTGCAAACGCATCCGCTGCGGCGCGGGATCTGCATCCGGCAGTCTGACCAGATTTCGTCGCCCCTGACCTTCGGCGTCCTGCACCCGGTCATTCTGATGCCCAAAAAGACAGATTGGAACGACGAAACGGCGCTGCAATACGTTTTGGAGCACGAATTTGTACACATCCGGCGGTTCGACGCGGTTTCCAAGCTGCTTCTGATCGCGGCTGCATGTGTACACTGGTTCAATCCGCTGGTTTGGGTCATGTATGTGCTGGCAAACCGGGACATGGAGTTGTCCTGCGATGAATCCGTTGTTCGCCGTTTCGACAGCGACGCAAGAGCCTCCTATGCAAATATTCTGATTAGCATGGAAGAAACAAGAAGCGGCTTCGCGCCGCTCTGCAATCACTTCAGCAGAAATGCGATTGAAGAAAGGATCACAGCAATTATGAAAACGAAAAAAATTACAGTCATGTCTCTGCTTCTGGCAGCACTGCTCGTAGCCGGAACGGTAACGGTTTTTGCAACCTCAGCGAAAACAGAGGAACCCAGTGTGCCGGTCAAGGGGACAGGCGCAGTTGTGGAACAAAACAGCGCAGCTGGCTCCGGCGGCTCTGTGGCCGTCGAAACCGGCGAACCGCTGGAGCCGAGCGCGGAATATGCTGCCGCCGGCATTCGCAGACAGGAAACCATGTGGTACTATCAGAAGCAGCCCATCGCCATGATTTACGACGACAACGGCGGTATTTATATGGATGGGGAAGCCGCGGACGGCATTTATCTGCATATCATACGGGGCAGCCGCAGCAGTATTTCAGAGGTAACCATCGTCACAAAGCAGCAGTGCCGTGAACTGGCGGATCGTTACATGAACGCTATAGAGCCCGAGTCCGCAGAAAACACGCTCATGTCCTACGTCGATCCGTCGGACGGCAAAACGTATTACAGCTTCGATGGCAGCAAGACCTTTGAGCCGATGACGGACGCGGAATTTGAAGCGCGTTTCCCGACACCGGACGTCGAATGGTGGACGTATGACGAATACAAGGCATGGCTCGACAACGAAAAGGTGCAGCTGCAAAGCCTGCTCGGCGAAGAGGCATGGACAAGCAGCGACGGCAGCTTCATCTGGACACAGGAGAAGATCGACGAGACGATTGCGCTGTATGAAGGCATTCTGGAAGACATGAAAAACGGTGTCATGTACTCCAAAAACGTGGACGGTCAGGACGACGTGCTGCTGAGTTATAACCCTGCCGATATCAGCACGTCGGCAGACTGACGTACAAAAGGCTCCATTTGGTGTCTTGGAAACGCCAAGCCGCCCCTGTTGCGCTATGCGCAGCAAGGGGCGGCTTTTGTTTGCTTTGATTATTTGAAAGCGGCTGCTCGTGCCTGCTCGGACGGGTAGCAGAGGCATGCTTCCGGGCGGAGGTCAAGGCGGATGGTCTGACCCGGTTCTGCGGGCGCATTCTTGGGCAGCGCGGTACGGAGCAGCGGGGTGTTCTGATGCTCCGGGCGCAGGAGGACGATCGACGCATCCAAATCGCGGATTACGCGGGAGACAACGGCGCTGTAAGGCCCTGTGTGCAGCGTGACTGCGCTGTCCGGGACAGCGATAGTAACCTGCTCTGTTTCTGCCTGCAGCGGCAGTGTGAGCGCCCGGCCGTCCAGTTGGACGCCCTCTGCGCAGCGGTGCGCCGGAAGAAAATTGCGGCAGCCGGCCAGCCGTGCAGCGTCCTGTGTTGCAGGATGGAGAACCAGCGCCTGCATATCCGTTACTGCACCGGAACGGCCATTTTCCATGACGCAGACTGTTTTGCAGTTGCGATAGCATTCACCGAGATCATGGCTGACCCACAGAATCGGGCCGGGAAAGTCCGCAAGCAGATCGGCTAACTCCAACTCCAGATTCCACTTGAGAAACGTATCCAGTGCGGAAAACGGCTCGTCAAGCATAATCACGCGCGGTTCCGAGGCCAGAATACGCGCCAGCGCGACGCGCCGCTGCTGCGGCGTGAGATCAATGTGCTTTTCACTGTCAAACAGTGTCTCGCCGTCGAGGACAATGCGGCCACTGTCCGGTGTCATGATGCCCGCAATGCAGCGCAGCGTCACACTCTTTCCACAGCCGGATGCGCCGAGCAGAGCCATAGTGCCGCTGCTTGCTTCAAATTTGGAGCGGAGCATAAAATTCCCCAGCCTTTTTTCAATATCTACGAGCAAACTCATGCGCACTGCCTCCTTTCCCGGCCTGCCGCCGATAAACTCTTCTTTTCCAGCATGTTTACAACCAGCAGAATGATAGCGGAAATTCCAACGTTCACCATGACCCATTTGAGAGCCAATTCGTCGTTGTTGATCTGCCAAAGCTGATAGACCGTGGTGGAAACGGTTGCGGTTTTGCCGGGCGTGTAGCCTGCAATCATGCTTGTTGCGCCGTACTCGCCGAGCGCACGGGCAAATGCCAGCACCGCGCCTGCCAGAACGCCCTGACGGCAGTAGGGCATGCGGATGTGCCAGAAAATATAGGTGTTGGACAGACCGAGCGTCTGGCCTGCATAGGCTAGCGTCTCGTCAAAGGCTTCAAACGCGCCGCGTACTGTGCGGTACATCAGCGGGAACACGACCACGACTGTGGCGAAAATGGCTGACCACCAGGTCATCACCAGCCGGATACCGAACGTCTCCAGCACCCACGCGCCAATCAGGCGCTTCGGGCCCAGGACGCGCAGCAGAAGATACCCAACAACCGTGGGCGGCAATACCAGCGGAAGTGTAAGAAATACGTCTAAAACGCCTTTGACCAGACGCGGGAGTTTTGCAATGTAATACGCTGCGGCAATGCCCGCAAAGAACACGACCACCGCGCTGATGGCGGCGATGCGCAGAGAGTTAACAAGCGGATACCAGTCCATTGCCTTCGACGAGCATATCAAGACCGTCAGGGTTCTTGTCAGCGTCGTCCTTGAGTGTGCCGTCCAGCGCATTCATCTGCTTGGGAGCGGCGGAAATGAACAGATCGCACACAGCACCTTCCTTGATCTGGGTGAGCAGCTTGCCGGAGGAATCGAAGTTGAAGCTGATCGTCACGTTCGGATTTTCCTGCATGTACTTCTCACCGATGGCGGTCAGGGACTCAGTCAGGGAGGCGGCAGCGAAGACTGTCAACTCGACGGGCTCGGCAGTCTCAACGGGCTGTTCCTCAACAACAGGCTCAGCGCCATGACCAGAACGAGAAGAAACGCAAGTAACTTTTCATTTTTGGGTTTCCTTTCTTAATGTGGGTATTTTATCTGATCGAAATTCTTTTGCGAAGATAACGGATTATGCTCTTACAGGGACGGGCCTGACTCTGTCGGCCCTCGTTCGCTTACGGATATGTAGGGGGGCCGATGCCCACATCGGCCCGTTGGGAAGTTACGAATTCGCCGAAGATTTCCGTAAAAACAGTGCATTCTGCCGGGCCGATGTGGGCATCGGCCCCTACAATACGGTTTACTTCCCAAACGGACAGACCGGGTAATGGCATTCTGCGCATCCGAGGCACAATCCGCCCTCGCCGAGCGCCGTGATGTCGGCGCGCGTGACGGGAACATCCGCCGCGATTTTGGGCAGCATCAGGTCAAAAACCGTCGCGCCTGCATACATGACGCAGCCGGGCAGACCCATGACGGGCGTTTTATCTTCAAAATAACCGAGCAGGAACATTGCGCCCGGCAGGACCGGCGCGCCATAGGCGACGATATCCGCCCCGGCTGCCTTGATGCCGCCAGGGGTATTGTCGTCCGGATCGACGCTCATGCCGCCGGTACAGAGGATCATATCGGGCTTCTTTGCCCGCATATCCAGAACCGCGTTCCGAACGTTTTCCACGCCGTCTCCGGAATAGACGACTTCCAGCGTCCCAATGCCGCAGGTTTTCAATTTCCCGATTACGACCGGTGTGAACGTGTCCCGGATGAGGCCGGACTTGACCTCGCTGCCGGTGGCGACAATGCATGCCGTTTTGCGTACGAACGGGCGCAGTGTCAGAAGCGGTGCGCTTCCGGCTGCCTGCTCCGCTTTGCAAAGCTTTTCTTCCTCAATCACCAGCGGAATGACGCGCATGCCTGCAAGCTTGTCGCCCTTGTGCACGGCCGTGCCGCCCTTGCGGGTGGCGATCATGACCTCGTCCTGGCTGTTTACCGCAATGAGCCGCGCTGAATCGACCAGAAACACGCCGCTGCATGCCGCGCGCAGTTCAATCTTGCCCTCTTTTACCTCCGTGCGGGTCATGTTTTCCTGTCCGCACAGGGCCAGCAGCCGCTCGGCTGCATCGTTTTCATCAAGCTTCGCATTGTCTTCGATGTTGGTGCGCGGCTTCCCATTTACTGCACCTCACAGGGGAAGGTCTTTCTGGCAAGCCGCCCGCCGCAGGAGGCTGAGTGCCTGCTCCGGCGTCTCTCGCTGGCGCCTTTTACGCCGTATACCGTGACGGATGTGCAGGAACTGATGCAGGAACTGGATGCGTGCCGTGCAAACGGCTACGCGATTGAAAATGGCGAGTATAAGATCGGCCTGCGCTCCATTTCTGCGCCGGTCTATACTGTCGAGGGTGAGGTGCGGTATACTGTCGGCGTGATCGGCATGTTCCGCAGTGTCCATTCAGACGAATTTCAGGTCGCCGTCAACTGCGTGCAGGACACTGCCCGCATGATTTCGACGGCGCTGGGCTATCAAAAGCAGGAGGAACCGATATGAGTTACACAGCAGCAGTCATTACCGTCAGCGACCTTGGCAGCCAGGGACTTCGGCAGGATACCAGTGGCCCCGCCGTCTGCGCGATGCTGGAAGGGATGGGTTTTTCTGTCGTGCATACCGCCATGCTCCCGGATGAGGCGGAGCAGATCAGCGCGGAACTTCGTGCGTGCGCGGACGAAAAAAAGATCGGCCTTATCGTGACCACCGGCGGCACCGGGCTTTCCCCGCGCGACGTGACCCCGGAGGCGACGCTTGCTGTGCTCGACCGCGAGATCCGCGCTATTCCGGTCGCCATGTGGGTCGAGGGTCTGAAAGCCACGCCCCGCGCCATGCTTTCGCGCGCTGTAGCCGGAACGCGCGGCAGCAGTCTGATCCTGAATCTTCCCGGTTCAGAAAAGGCTGCGCGGGAGAATCTCTCCGCCGTTCTCGGTGCGCTTGAACACGCCATGCACATGCTAGCCGCCGAAGGCCACGGCTGAGCTGTCCCCCCCAAGGCTTCTCCCTACAGGGTGCTGCGCATATTTTGGAGTGCTCCAAACGATGCTTTGTTGCTGCGCGGCTTTTCTTTTTTCTCTGTACAACCGCGATGGGTTCTGTTATAATATAAAAGATTATGACAGGATAAAGGGTGACACGCATGAAATTTTTGATCGATCTGATCTCCGAGCAGCTGGCAGGTGCATTTGAGCGGGCTGGGTTTGACGCGGCCTATGGCAAAGCGACGCTTTCCAACCGCCCGGATCTCTGTGAATACCAGTGCAACGGTGCGTTGGCAGCGGCAAAGCAGTATCATAAGGCTCCCATCCAGATCGCAAATGCGGTTCTGGACGCGCTGGGCGAAAATGAGTTGTTTTCCAGCGCCGAGGCCGTCATGCCTGGCTTTTTGAATCTGAAGATTTCCGAAGACTATCTGGCTTCCTATCTGCGCGAAATGGCGCAGGCCCCGCACTACGGCGCGCAGGACGATCCTGCTGCCTGCACCATCGTTCTGGACTACGGCGGGCCGAACGTCGCAAAGCCCCTGCACGTCGGACACCTGCGCAGCGCCATCATCGGCGAATCACTCAAGCGTATTTACCGGTTTTTCGGCAATCATGTGATCGGCGATATCCATCTGGGCGACTGGGGCTTGCAGATGGGGCTCATCATGGCGCAGCTTCAGGATGAAAAGCCGGGGCTTCCGTACTTCAACCCGGACTATACCGGCGAATATCCAGCCGAAGCGCCGTTTACAATCTCGGAACTTGAGCGCATCTATCCGGCAGCCAGCGCCCGCAGCAAGGAGGACGAAGCCTTTGCGGCCCGCGCGCATGAGGAGACGTTCCGCCTCCAGCATGGTGAACGGGGGGAACGTGCGCTCTGGCAGCACATTCTGCGTGTGTCCGTTGAAGATCTCAAACGCAACTATGATAATCTCGGCGTCAGCTTCGACGTATGGCTCGGCGAAAGCGACGCGCAGAAATACATCCCGCAGATGCTCGAGACGGTCAAGTCCAAGGGCCTCTGCGTGGAGTCCGAGGGTGCGCTGGTCGTGCCGGTGCAGGAGGAGACGGACGCAAAGGAGGTTCCGCCCTGCATTCTCGTCAAGTCCGACGGCGCGACGCTCTATGCCACAACCGATCTCGCTACTATTGTTCAGCGTGAACAGGATTATCACCCGCAGAAATACATGTATCTGACCGATAAGCGGCAGAATCTGCATTTTGAGCAGGTCTTCCGCGTGGCAAAAAAGGCCGGACTCGTTGGCGCGGATACGCAGCTTGGGCATATCGGCTTCGGCACGATGAACGGCAAAGACGGCAAGCCTTTCAAGACCCGCGCGGGCGGCGTCATGCGGTTGGAAACGCTGATTGCAGATGTGACGGACTATGTGACCAATAAGATCAAGGAGAACCAGACGGTTTCTGATGAAGAACTGTCGCAGACGGCCAAGTGCATCGCCATGGCGGCACTCAAATACGGCGATCTCAGCAACATGCCGACGAAGGACTATGTGTTCGATCTCGACCGCTTTTCGTCGTTCGAGGGCAACACCGGCCCGTATATTCTCTACACCATCGTGCGCATCAAGTCCATTCTTGCCAAATACGGCAAGCCTGTCTCGGGTGCGCAGCTGCTGCCGCCGGAAAGTGCGGAGCAGAAGCAGCTGATGCTGGTGCTCAGCCGTATGGCCGGCGCACTCTGGACGGCCTACCGCGATTCCGCGCCGAACGCCATCTGTGCGTATATCTACGAGTTGGCGACAGCGGCAAATAAGTTCTATCACGATGTCAAGATCCTGACTGAGCCGGACGCAGCCAAACAGGCCAGCTATGCCGCGCTCATCGATCTGACACGGGGCGTTCTGGAGACGTGCATTGATCTGCTCGGCTTCTCCGCACCGGAAAGAATGTAACAAAAAGAAACATCGCCCCGCGTTCCGAACCGGAACGCGGGGCGATGTTTCTTTTGATGCGGAGTAAACTCAGAATTTAATACATTTTTGCGCCCGCGGGGATATGCGGATCGAGCATCAGAAGATGAAGCTTTTCCACGCCCTCCTCGTGGTGAACCGCCGAGATCAGCATGCCGCAGGAGTCGATGCCCATCATGGGTCTGGGCGGCAGGTTCGTGATGGCGACGCACGTTTTTCCGACCAATTCTTCCGGCTCGTAGTATTCGTGGATACCGGAAAGAATCACTCTGTCAGTGCCAGTTCCGTCATCCAGCACGAATTTCAGGAGTTTTTTGGACTTTTTGACCGCTTCGCAGGACTTGACCTTCACGGCGCGGAAGTCGGACTTGGAGAACGTCTCGAAGTCCACGAAGTCCTTGAACAGCGGCTCGATCTCGACCTTGGAGAAGTCGATGACTTCTTCTTTCGCCGGAGCAGCTGGAGCGGCTTCTGCCTTGGCAGCGTCCTTCTTGGGAAGGTCCAACGGCTTCATCGTCGGGATTAAAGCGGAGCTATCTTATACCGCTAAAATGTTCTGCATATCGTGCAATATTGTGCTGTTTCAGGAACTTCTAAAATGTGTTTGCCGCGTATGATTTCGTATAAATCCAGGCGTTTCAACGGTTTCGTGTCAAAAGTGTGTCAACTGCCTGCCGCAGTCTCAAATTTACTACTACAAATCTCCGAACTTCTCTGGGCGTAATCGAATATCCGCGCATGTCAATTCCAAATTGAATCCACCTAATAATCATTCAAATCCACACGCAGGAGGTATCTATGAGCAAAGCAAATGACCTGACTGGGCGAACCTTTGGCTTGCTGAAAGTGATAAGGCGCGTGGAGGATGTGAAACCCGGTCGCCCGATGTGGCTGTGCGAATGTCGCTGCGGGAAAAGCGTCGTCAAATCCTCCACCAGTCTTACGAAGCAGAACGGCGTCAAGTCCTGCGGTTGTCTGCGGCATCAGAAATCGCCTGAATTGATTGATCTGACCGATATGACCTTTGGAGCGCTTCGGGTTCTTTATCAGGACCGTTCCGCACAAAGCGGCAAAGCTCGTTGGGTATGCCAATGTAGCTGCGGAAACATAGTTTCTGTTCTCTCCGAAAGTCTACGCCGCTCCAAAACGACATCCTGTGGCTGTAAATGCCAAGCTTTGAAATACGATCTGACTGGTCGAGAATTTGGCTATCTCAAAGTGATTGACCGCGCGTCCAAGGGCAATCGAAAATCAAACGAAGTATACTGGCGATGCCTTTGCCGAAACTGCGGCAGGATCGTCCATATCAGCAGCTATCAGCTGCGCCATTCCAACCCATACGGACACTGTAACTGTACACGCTTTCACGTTGCTGCGGAAAGCGCCACGACAAGAAAGGATGAACACCATGACTGAATACAAACTTGAAATCAAGCAAATCGTAGACTACCCCAAATGCCGCATCTACCGGCAATTCATACAGAGTCTGATCGCAGACCGGGGCATCCGTACAAACGGGTGCTCCGGTCTTTTTCATTATGCGGTGCTCTGCTGTTACGCGAACTTCCGCACGTCCTATCAGCGCTACGGCGGCATCAGTTACATCGTGCATCCCGGTCAATGGATCTGCCCGCTGCGGGAACTGCGGACGTGGTTCCGTGCGCGCACAAACCGTCAACTTCTTCGGCAGCTTGATTTGCTCCAGCGGCACCACTTCATCGAATACGACCTGCTCGGCCGCGGACAGCTTGTACAGTACCGCATTCTCGACTGGCCGCGCTATAACACCGTGCTGGATTATAGCTGCCCGTGCCAGAAGGATTCCGGCTTCTTCTTTCTGCCGATGAGCGCGGCGTCGCGGCTGCTCAGTCTTGGAAAATGCTCCGAGATGGATACACTGCTCGATCTCTGGCTGAACGCGATCTATAACGACCATCAGGTTGCCGGCTCTGAGGCCGGTCCTGTGGTCTATCTGCGGAATGGCACTGGCAGCCCGCTCGTTTCCTACGCGGAACTCGGCAAGCGCTGGGGCGTGTCTAAGGCAACCGCTGGACGTATCCTCGGCAAATTTGCTCGGCTGGAATACATAAAGACGTTCTCATTCCCCGGCCGCAGCGGAACGGCGATCTATCTTCAAAACTATCTGTCCACCATGTTCCAGATCTCCGACGTTATGGTGGATAAAGAAGAAGTTGCCATGGCGCTGAATCTCTGCATCCGCGTACAGGACTGCGCGCAGGATATGGCGCAGCCGGACTGCGCATCAGATTGCTCGATCAGCGTTTCAAAATCGCACACGGAGATTCTGATTGCCGAAGTCCTGAAGCTCTTGAAAACACAGGGCGTTTGCTGCACGACCTGCCCCCGGTTCCAGTATAGGTTATATCCCTTATCCGATTGCGTCGGAGTCTTATGGGAACACGAAGCGGAGGATCTTCGGCTGGGGCTGATGCTCTCCTGCGGCAGCACGCAAACGCGGTATTTTGAACTCACGATCCGGCAGAAAGGAGAGAACGACAATGGCGAAGAATAAGCTGTCCGCAGCAGATGTGACCGAAGATCCGCATTATCACGATACCTGGACACTGCTGCGGAAATACCGCGACGTTGTCTGGAGTCTGGAGGTTTCCGTGCGTCAGGTTCGGAATCGGTTCCGGATCGACTACGGCAAGACGATCGAGGATTTTCTGGAATCCGTCTATCTGGCCGGTGCGGATCTCTCCGGCACAGAGCTGGAGCATCAGGCGAAGTGCATCGAGCAGAGCCATAAAATGCTCTGCCTTGTGGACAGCGCTGTGGATCTCATGCGCGCCAAACACAAAAACGGCGAAGAGTTTTATTGGCTGCTCTACTACTCCTACCTTTCCCCACAGGAGCTTCAGAACGTCGAGGAGATCATCGACCAGCTCCGCCCACACATCCGCGACATCAGCCCCCGGACGTATTACCGGAAGCGCAAAGAAGCCGTCGAGGTACTCAGCTCGGTGTTGTGGGGATATACCGCGCAGGATAGTGCGGGGATCGTGAGGGAGTTTTGTGGTCAATAGAGCAGCGCGCCGAGCAGGAATAATTTTCCTGCTCGGCGCAATCAAGCATTTCTCTCAGTTCTCAATTCATTCAATATCTACGTCACCAACTGTGTCCAAATCATCCTGCGTGATGCCAAGTTCTTTGTTGAGGCGCTCTGCTGGAACGAACGCTGTGGAATCCGCCTTTTTCATGCGTTCAACTGCTAAATTCAGCAGTTTGGCATCGTTCAGCTCATCAGCAAAACCCATATGTTCTTCTGCAATACTGGTCATACTGTACACCCTCCATATTATCACTGTACCACCAGCAAGATGAATTATCAAGAAAATCGCCTTAAATTCGCTGCGATTTAGCAGCGAATTCACTCCGAACTATAAAGGCATTTGGAGCGCCACCGCTTTATATTGAAATCAGCATTAAAAAATCAATTATTTTGATTTTTTCTGTTGTATATCATTTCTTTGCGTGGTATACTACAATCAGTTATTACTAGAGGTGATTTTATGCTGATAGAATTTCGTTTTAAGAATTATCGTTCTTTCCGCGATGAGGCAGTGCTGTCTATGGAGGCAACCGGCCTGAGTTCTTTTAAGAAAAGTCTGATTCCGTTGTCTTCTACAACCAAGCTCCTCCCAGCTATTGCGATCTACGGAAAAAATGGCGGTGGCAAAAGCAATGTGATCCGGGCTTTTTGGTTGGCCGTACAATTTATCCGCAATGCCCAACGGACGCAGCATGAAAGCTCCACGATTCCTGTGAATCCCTTTGCATTGAACGACTACTCAAAGGATGAACCCACTTCGTTTGATTTTGTATATACCATCAATGGGATTAAATATTGGTATGGTTTTTCTGCTACGCGAGAGAAAATCATTTCCGAATATCTCTATCATGCTCCGAAGAAACAGCGCGCACTGATTTTCAACAGAATCGGACAAGCGTTTTCGTTTACGGAGGATCCTGCCAAACGTAAAATGATTGGGGAAATGGTTGCTGAAAATCAGCTGTTCTTCTCGGTAGCTTGTACGATGAACGACGCCCCCTGCATTGCAGCTATGCGTTGGTTCCGCGATCAGATATTCTTTTCCCGTGACTATTCAGACATTCCGAGGCAACTCTTGGAGTACTCTGAGGACAAAAATATGCTGAAGGCAATTTCTGATTATGCTAAGGCAGCTGATCTTGGAATCCAGGATATGCAATTTGAATTTGACAGTAAAGAACTCAAAGACGATACAGCACTCCCCTCAAATCTGCCAGTAGGGATAAAAACAGCGTTGGTGCAGTTTATGCACGCCTTGTCGGAAAACTCCGATGCGGGAGAGGCGCGGCTGAAAATGGGTGCTGTTAGCGCAAAGGCAAGCCATCAGGGTGAAAACCGTGACGGGAAAACCGCCTCCTATCTGCTGGAGCTCTCGGACGAATCCGATGGAACCAGGAAACTGATGGCCTTGGCTCCAGCCATTGAGTCTGCTTTGCAAACTGGTGGTATTCTGTTTGTAGATGAGCTGGAGCGTGAGCTTCATCCTATGCTGATGAATTATATCATCGCGAAATTCCAGAGCAGCACATCAAACCCCCATGGCGCTCAGATTGTCTTTACAACGCACAATACAGAGTTGATGAATTTGGAACTGCTCCGCAAAGATCAGCTTTACTTTGCAGATAAGCGCGATAAAGATGGTTCCTCCGAATTATATAGCATCAGTGAATTTTCCACACGGACGACCGAAAATATTCGTAAGGGTTATCTGGTTGGAAAATATGGTGCTACGCCAGACATTGAAATCGAGGAGGTGGAGTGATGTCCCGCTCAACAAAGCCCGCAAAGCCGTATATTGTCGTTTTTTGTGAGGGCGAAAGTGAACAGGCTTACACCGACTTTCTCAGAAAAGAATTCAAGGATGTTGCATCGATCCACCGCCCAAAAGCCACCGGCCTTTTTGATGTTGCAGACAGTAAATACAAGAAGGATACAAAATATCGGGACTACGCGGAGGTCACAGACGAAGTCTGGTTCTTCTTTGATGTAGAAAGCAAAGACATTGGTGCATGGGAATCCAGACTGAAAATTATCAACCGCTTACGATCCTTGCGCAAGAACCCAGGCATTAAAGTCCGCTTGCTGATGACAACTGGCTGTATCGAATACTGGCTTATGCTGCATTATGAGATGTATGCACCGCCCATTCAGACTGTTGCCGACAAAACTCGTGTTATAAATCGGCTGCTCTCCAAGGAACCGCTTTATAAAAAGGGTAACGCTGCTATAACCGCTAAAATCGCCCGCGCCTATCCCACGGCAGTCACAAACGCCAAAAGAACTGTATCAAACTTGCTGCAGGACGGACTTCCCTGTATAGAGGACACAGATGAACGTAATCGCTGGCTTTGCCAAAAGTGCTTGACATTTTCAACTGTATATGAGGCGATTGACTATTTAGTCACCCTGAACATATAGTCTCATTTAAGGATTTAGGTGTACCAGAATCTTTTGAGACTTCTCGCATATCGTCCAGTAGTGCATTTGATTTATTTTAATTTCTTTGTATCTGCGCTTGACTTTTTCGATTCTTTATGTAAAAATAGAATCAAACGTTACTGGAGGTGTCCACATGAACCTTACATCCGAACCTACTTGTCTCGGCTTGTCCGAGATTAGTCACGCTATTGTCGAATCGCTGCGCAGTCCGCTGGAAGACAAAATTCCAGATATGATGCAGGACTGCGGCCTTACCGAACGGCTCGGTCTCGGTCAATACCGCTGGAATTTCATTATCGCGCAGCTTAAGGATACATGTTCCCATTTGGGCTGGATTGTTGATAACGGTCTTTGTCAGAGAGGTTCTTGGAAAGTCCCTGTACTTTTCTACGGAAAAGCACGTATCTTGATTACTTTCATGACGGAGGGCACTTTTGCTCAAGTTCGAAAGCGCCGTGACAAGGAAAAGCATTATCTATGCGGTGCTGCCGCTTTCAACCACAACGCAAAAGCACAGTATGAGCAGTTTGAACTGCAACTTCCTGGTATCCTCCCTACTGATGAAAAGTGGATTGCCACATCCCAAGAGCAACTTACGCAGGCCGTTCGCAAGGACGTCGGGGATATAGCTGGACATGTACTTATTTTATTTGATACGCACTCTGACCGTTTATTGAGTGTACGCGCTGTCCAGCTAACTCCAACTCTTGAAATTTCATTTGAAGAAAATTGGACAAATCTTATTCGCGATCCGTATGATGCTGAACAGATTGTTACTCCTCAGTCCAGCGACATTGACGAGGATGAATTGCTCGTCTCCCTGAAGTAATTCTTCAGAGTTTTTTACAAGAGAGCTAATGTACAATGATATATGGAAACAAAATAAATCCAGAACGGTTAAAAGATGCACGTCTTTTTCAAAAAATGACTCTGGAAGACTTAGCTATTGCCGTTGGAATTAACAAGCAGGCCATTTCTCAATTTGAGAACAGGAAGGCATTCCCCGATCCGATGACATTAAAGCGGATTGCTGATGTTTTGCACTTTCCTTATACCTTCTTCTTTGAAAATGATCCTGCAGCGATCACTGGGAACACATATTTCCGCGCATTGTATTCCAGTAAAAAGAAAGATCTTGTTTCGCAGCAAATCAAAGCAAAGTACCTTGCCAGAATTCATTCGATTCTGGCAACAAAAGTTCGTTTTATCGAGCCTAATCTGCCTAACATCCCCACTGAGCCGCAAATATCAATCGAAGAATGCGCTATGCGTGTTCGGCAGCATTGGGAACTTGGTGATCAGCCTATTGCCAATATGGTATCTCTTCTTGAGCGGAATGGTATCATTGTCGGTGAATTTTCCACCGATAGTCGAGAAATCGATGCTTTTTATCAATACTCAGAAGAAAACAATCAGTCGTCGTACTGTGTGATCCTTGGCACTGATAAACATAGCTTTTATCGTCGTCAATTCAACTGTGCGCATGAATTAGGTCATATTATTCTTCACGAACGATATGACGACCTGAATGAGATTGACCGCGACGAATATCGGCGGCGCGAAGATGAAGCAAATGCGTTTGCCGCTGCGTTTCTTCTTCCAGCGAGAGCGTTCGGCCGGGATGTTTCAATGTATCCAAATAAGCTAAGCCATTACATTCAGCTAAAGAAAAAATGGAACGTCTCTATTATGGCTATGATTATGCGGGCACACTCATTGGGGTATCTCTCTCCAAACCAGTATTCATATTTAATGCGTCAGATGAGTATGAATGGCTATCGGCAGAAAGAGCCACTTGATGACACCGTTGAGTATAAGCATCCTGTTGCGTTTAAGCAAGCGATCACCCTTTTACTTACCACTGGAAATATGAGCAGTGGAGAAATCATGAATATATTCTCCAGTAATAAATTTTCCATTTCACCTGAATTAGTAGAGGATTTATTAAACCTTGATCCCGGAACATTATCAAAGCGTCATGTAGAAGATGATAACATTCTTGTTTTTCCACAACATAGCACCTAATTCATAAAAGCGAAATACACGCGCAAAGGGGCAAAATCGGACGATTCCGATTTTGCCCCTTATTGACTTTCACAAGATAGTCAGGTTCCGTCAAGATTTATGCGCAAAAATCTTCAAGCTATCGTGGGTGCGGGTGGAATATACGACATTCCAAACATCTCCTTCAATATAGAATTAGCCGCATGTTTTTTGAAAACCATGCGGCCATATAAGTTATTCAGTTAAAGTTGGGTAAAAGGACAAGGGCCCTGATCACTTCGGTGCAAATTAGTTCTTCCCATTTGCTACCTCTAGCCCATGAATATTCTTTGAGTTCAAGTAGAGGTCCCTACCGTTTCCGCATTTATACACATTCCCGTTATTGTACGTCACAGTATACTCAGTGAGTACTATATCGCATTCTCCGTCATCACGCACATCATAGTATTTAATCGCCCCAGTTATCATCGCATCCTCATTTTTAAATTTAGCATAGCACCGAATAGTCGCCCCATTGTTAACATCGAAGAGTTCTTTCCAGATATTATCGCTATCTGACACCTTTCCAATCCATTGTAAGCTCTTCCTAAAGCAACCTGTGGTCTTAATCTTGACTATACATATCGCGCAAATAAAAGCAACTGCTACTGCGATGATTTCGGAAATCCATATATGTGAATTGTCGGTTTTCGCGAATAAGTTAACAACAAGGTTTATCACATAGCTTATCGCAATGCTTGCAACGGCAGTTCCTTCAAATGAACTGGACTTTTGTTTGTTGAAAAAATGGAATGTTTTAATAAAGATATATCCGGGGATGAATTGTGTTAGGAACTGCTGTAGCGACTGAAATAATTTATCAAACATAGTAGTATTTCACCTCTGCTTCTTCCCCTTTTTTCCTTTTTTGGGGGGTGTTCCATTAGGAGATGGCCATTCGACGGAAGTGGATGGTGGATTTGGTAGAGTTACTTTTCCTGCGATTATAATACTTCTACTCACAGCATGGATTTTTCTTGATGGATAACACCTATGTGCGCTTGATGGTAAGCAAATATGATGCCTATCTGACGGCATCACCTTCGTGCTATAGCCCGCCTCGTTCATTTTATGGCATATTGTATGCACTGTTTCTTGACTAGTTGATGGGGTTACAGTAATTTTGATTACTGCCCTTTTCGAGTGCATGGGCGAAATAGATTTTATTTCTCCCATTTCAATCTCATGCCGCAAAATATTATTAACCTTTGCAACATTTCTAGTCGCTCCCAATTTTGAAATATGTGCTTTCATAAACGCCACCCACCCATAAGCATTCCTGTGTATTATAGACTATCACAATTCGACAGCGATTTCAATTGCGGAATAAAATTGCCACCTCAATGACTGTATACATGCATTTTCGCTCTAGAGAGCAATAAAGTGCAAAACTGTCACAACATTGGCACAGATTTGCTCTTTCGGCGCAAATCTATATATGCTATACTGAAGATGCTCAAAAGCATATAAAACAGGATCTTGTTGCGAGCAGACGCCCGGATTGGGCGTCTGCTTTTTGCATCGGGAAAAGAAAAGGAGGAGCATCTTTGAACACTTCCAACAACTTACCGCAGCTTCCGCCGCCGAGGAAAAGTCCGGGGCGCTGGCTCTACGCCGCTTGGTTCGGCGTCAGTATTCTGCCGCTTCTGGTTCAGCCGGCTTCGGCCACGACGATCTGGGAAAAGGCGACGGAGATTATGAAGGACGTTTACCAGCAGATTCTTCTCATCTCCACAATCGCCGCTATCGTCACCGCGTCCGTCGCGCTTTTGATGATGAATTTCTCACGCAGCGGCCGGACGGTCGAGGAATCGCGTGCATGGCTCAAGCGCATTGCAATCACCTGGGCGATCCTGAACGGGCTTGGCTTCATCATGGCCTATGTCACGCCGTTCTTCTCCGGCGGTCAGTGGACGGCATAAAGCATGGGGATTCTTGACGGCGTTGTCGAATGGATCTCCGAACAGATCATGCACGGTCTGGACCTCATCAACACGTCGGTACTCGGTGCGCTCGGCTGCGGGATGGACACGTTTCTGCGCTACTTCCCGGCAGCTGAAACAATGTATGATATTTTTACCGCCATCGGTATTGGCCTGATTCTGTTGATGTGGGTCTGGAACCTGTTTAAGAATTACTGGCTGGGCGCCGGCTTTGAAGCGGAGCATCCGGTCAAGCTGACGTTCCGCGCGATCATCTTCATTACGCTCACCTACTACGCAAAAAGCATCGTCGAGATCGTCCTGAAGATCGGCGGCACGCCGTATGACTGGATCTTATCGTCCGAGCTGCCGCCGCTCAGCTTTGCGGATTTCAATTCCGTCATGCTGGTCATCATCGGCGCTTGCGCAAACGGAGCGGTCACGCTGATCGTGCTCATCATCGTTGTGCTGCTGGCGTGGAACTATCTGAAGCTGCTCTTTGAAGCCGCCGAGCGGTATATCCTGCTCGGCGTTCTTGTTTACACCGCGCCGGTCGCGTTCTCGATGGGCGGCTCTCAGTCCACAGCAAACATCTTCAAGGCATGGTGCCGGATGCTGGGCGGGCAGGTGTTCCTGCTGCTTATGAACGCATGGTGTCTTCGGCTGTTTACCAGCATGGTCGGCACGTTTATTGCAAATCCACTTTCTCTATAAGGAGTATCCATGAGAAAACGATTCTTTTTGAACTGTCTGCTGATTCTCGTCCTCGTTGCAGTTATGTCAACTAGCGCATTTGCTATTTCCGAGAGCGACGTAGAATCCGCAGTCAGCGCTTCCGGGAAAGAAGCTGTCTCCGGCAATGTACTGGTGTGGTTTCTGTGCGCCATTGCCTTTTTGAAAGTGTCGCAGAAGATCGACAGCTTCTTGTCCAGTCTCGGTCTGAACGTTGGGCATACTGGCGGCTCCATGCTCTCTGAGGCGATGATCGCCATGCGCGCCATCAACACCGCGACCAGCGCGGTCGGCAGCGCATTGGGCAGCCGCAGCCGTCACGGTTCTGCTCCTGCATCCGGGAAATCCGGCAGTGGGAGCGCGGGTGCGGCAGGCTTTTTCAGCGGCGGACTCGTCGGCATGGCAAGCCGCAAAATCGCGAGCGATGCGGTGCGTACAGCAACTGCTGAGAAGAACATCGTCCAGCCGCAGCAGGCCGAGGCGACAGTCAGCCGGACACACGCGAGCAGCGACACCCATTCCGGTTCGCAGTCCGCTTCCGAACAGCAGCGGCAGAACACCAGCCAGCTTGACCAGAATCAGCAGACGGTTTCTTCCCGCGCCGTAAACTCGGAACAGCGTGAAAAGTCCCAACAAGCGCTCCACGAATCCCAGCATTCTATGGATGCCAGCCAGATCCATCAGGATAGGCAGACAGCACAGGAGCAGCAGTTCCACGCGGCGCTGCATACGGAGGATCAGCAGGCATCGCATCTGGCGTTCCAGTCGGAACAGGGCGAATTTGTCGGCTCTGTGGTGCAGTCGGATGAATTTGATGCAAGCAGTGAAGAAGCCAGAACGGAACAGTCGCAGGTCATGCAGTCTGCCTTGCAGCAGGAACAGATTGGCGCTACCCAGCGCGAAGTGCAGTCTGAGGAAAGCCGCCATGCACAGCATGATACGATGGATGGTTTCCACACGGAACAGTCTGGAATCACGCAGCGTGAGCAGGCACAACATACCCAGCAGGATACACAGGGCTCCACTTTCGGACAGGTGGAATCACAATCCCGGCAGCATACTGCGCAATCCGACAAACAGTTTTTCTCCGTCCGCAATGGACTTTCCAAAACCACCATTGCAGAGCGGACTGTTCAGGCGCAGGAGCGCCCCGGCAGATTCCTGCACAGCAGAACACCATCTGCTGCGCCCGCTTCTGCCCCGGCAAATGAAGCGCCTGCCGCCCGGCCTGCGCCGATCCCGTCCGCACCGACGCAGTTCCGCAGCTTCGGCGGAACACTGTTTGCGAAATCGCTCTATCAGGGCGGCGCGTTTGCCAACGATGTGATCGGCACGGTCGCCAAGGGCGATTATCGCACGACCGGCTCCATCACCGGCGAGACCGCGACACGTTCTTTGATGTCCTATATGGGCTTCACCGCGTTGGGAGAACACGCAACCAACATTCCGCACTATCAGGACGTGGAGATCGGCGGCGGCCGCATCACAGGGCGCGAGTTCACGCCAGAGCATCCGGGTGGCATTGATTTCTGTATGTATCATGCTGACCAGTACGCCCAACCGAAGGGCGATTACAGCAAGGTCTACTCCGCGGACGACGCCGCATGGTATAAGCAGTACGCAGCGGACACCGTAGAACGAAAGCCCTATCAAACGGAGGACGGCAAGATTGCCTATCACGAAAAGATCGTGCAGAAGCTGCCGAATCCACCGCAAAGAAAAGATCGGATGTGAGAACCTATGAGTCAGGAACAGCGGGACAGCTATGTGATCCCGCCAAATTTTATTGAGGGCGGTTCGTTCTTCGGCGGCTTATTCAAGGCGCGAAATGTGGTCGAGGCGGTCATTCTTGCCGCTGGCACCGGGCTTCCGATCCTGACGCTCTCGCTGACGCTGACCGTCCGGATCATCCTGCTCTGCCTGACCTCACTGCCGCTGGCGCTTCTGGCGCTCATCGGGATCGCAGGAATGCCGCTCTCGTCCTATATCATTCTGTTTTTTCGTTTCCTGCGCAACCGCAGAAGTCTGAGCAAAAGCGGCGGCAAGAGCAGCCGAAAGCAGGCGATCCTCCCGACGTGGGATAAAAAGTCCGGCCCCAGCACGGCTGTGCAGCCTGCCGCCTATAAAAAGGACGGCAGCCGCATCCGTTTTGCAAAGGACACACGCCGCCTGATGCTGGACACCGCTTACCGGCAGAAGAAGCAGGCCGAGCGCCCCGGCAATCCGCTTGCAGCGTATGTGCCGATTCAGAAAGTCGAAAACGGCATTGTCTACACGACCGACCACCGTTTTATCAAGATCCTGGAGATCGTGCCGATCAACTTTCTGCTCCGCAGCGCAAGAGAGCAGCGGAACATCGTGTATTCGTTTATCAGCTATCTCAAAATCGCGCCCGTGAAGCTGCAGATCAAGGTCATCACCAAACGCGCGGATATGAACCGGCACATTGAAACCGTGCGCCGAGAAATGGCGCAGGAGACGAACGAAAGCTGCCGGATGCAGCAGGAGGACTATCTGAAGCTGCTCAAAAAGCTCGGCTCCAAAGAAGCCATCGCACGCAGGTTTTTCCTCATCATGGAATATGAACCGCTCCCCGGCGCGAAGAAAGACCGAGAGGAAGCCGACGCTATTTCCTCGCTTCAAACTGCGGCACGGACAGCGGCAAATTATCTCCGGCAATGCGGCAACAGCGTCGTCCAGCATGAAAATGAGGATGAAGCCGCTGCCGAAATGCTCTATACATTCCTCTGCCGCGGAGAAAGCACGGATGTTCCGTTTTTGCAGCGCATTTCTCATATTACATCCAACTATATAAAGGCAGGCCGCTCCATCGACGAGATTCCCGTCGGTGATTTTTTTGCGCCTTCGCTGCTGGATTTCACGCATGGCAGCTATCTCTGCATCGACGGAACGTATTATGCGTATCTGCTGGTGCCGTCGGACGGGTATAAGTCCGAGGTTCCCGCGGGCTGGCTGAGTCTGCTGGTCAACGCTGGAGACGGCATTGACCTCGATGTGTTTCTGACGCGCCAGCCAAAGGATCGCATGATCCGTAAGCTCGGCCAGCAGCTTCGCATCAACCGCAGCAAGATCAAGGAGACCAGCGACACCAACACGGACTTTGACGATCTCGACAGCGCCATCCGAAGCGGCTATTTCCTGAAAGACGGTCTGAGTAACCATGAGGATTTCTACTATCTGAATCTGCTCATCACCGTGACCGCGGACAACCCGGACGATCTGGACTGGAAGTGTGCGGAGATGAAAAAGCTGCTCATTTCGCAGGATATGAACGTGCAGAGCTGCAATTTCTGTCAGGAGCAGGCGCTTCGGTCTTCTTTTCCGCTCGTGAAGCTGGATAAATCGCTCTTTGAACGCAGCAAGCGGAATGTGCTGACGCTGGGCGCAGCAAGCTGCTATCCGTTCACGGCGTATGAGCTGTGTGACGACAACGGCATCCTGCTCGGCGTCAACAAGCACAATAACTCTCTCATCATCGTGGACATCTTTGATTCGCGTATCTACAAAAACGCCAACATTGCCATTCTCGGCACGAGCGGCAGCGGCAAGACCTTTACCATGCAGCTCATGGCGCTGCGGATGCGGCGCAAGGGTATCCAGGTGTTTATCGTCGCGCCGCTCAAAGGGCACGAATTTCATCGGGCCTGCTCCAACATCGGCGGCGCATTCATCCAGATCTCGCCCGCGTCTCCCAACTGCATCAACGTCATGGAGATCCGGCAGACAGACCGCTCGGTCGATGAACAGCTTGACGGCAGCACCGTGGAGCACTCCATGCTGGCCGCCAAGATCCAGCGGCTGCACATCTTTTTCAGCCTGCTGATCCCCGACATGAACCATGAGGAACGGCAGCTTCTCGACGAAGCTATGATCCGTACCTATGCCAAGAAAGGCATTACACACGACAATGACACGCTCCGCGACCCTAAGCACCCGGAGCGGTACCGCGAAATGCCGATTCTGGGCGATCTCTATGCAGTCCTCAAAGAATCTTCTTCGACGCTGCGGCTGGCAAACATCCTGAACCGGCTCGTCAGCGGCTCTGCCAAGACGTTCAACCAGCAGACGAACGTGTCTCTCGACAACAAATACATCGTTCTGGATATTTCGGAACTGACCGGCGACCTTCTGACCGTCGGCATGTTTATGGCGTTAGACTTTGTGTGGGATAAGGCGAAGGAGAACCGCACGGAGGAAAAGGCCATCTTCATTGACGAGTGCTGGCAGCTCATCGGCGCCAGCAGCAACCGCCTGGCAGCGGAGTTTGTGCTGGAGATCTTCAAGATCATCCGCGGCTACGGCGGCTCGGCCGTCTGCGCGACGCAGGACCTCAATGACTTTTTCGCGCTGGAGGACGGCAAATACGGCAAGGGCATTATTAACAACTCTAAGACCAAGGTGATCTTGAATCTGGAGGATGAGGAAGCCCAGCGCGTCGGCTCCATTCTGCATCTTTCTGAAGCAGAGCTGATGGAGATCACGCACTTTGAGCGCGGCAGCGCCCTCATCAGCACGAACAACAATAATGTTGCCGTCGAGATCAAGTGCAGTGAACTGGAAAAGGAACTTATCACAACCGACCGCAGAGCGCTGCAGGAATTGCTGAAACGAAACGGCAAGACCGGATAAGCCATATCCGCACGCATAGAAAAATGCCCCTGCTGGACAACGCTAAAAAGTGAATTTGTCACCTTGCGATGGCATTGTCCAACATGGGCATGTCTATTCGTACTTCATATTTTGCAGCGCAGTCCTCTGATCCCGCCGGCCATACACAACCGCTGTGATTTGGACTTTCTTCCGCTCCTCATTGACCCAGAAGTAGACGAGATAATTCTTACCCGGCAGTTTGCGGATACCCGCGCTGTGCCAGGGTTCTTCTTCCGTCAGCGCGACCTGATTTGGAAGCCTAGAAAGGGATAGGATTTCCTTTTCCAGCGTGTCCAGCATCCGGATCGCCGTCCGTTTTTCCTGCAAATCCCCAGCAATATAGCGGATGATTTCTTGAAGCTGACGCTGTGCCGGTTCCGTGATCTTTACTTCATACTGTTCCACATTCAAAGTCCTCTGCGCAAGTCTGCAAAGACTTCGGATGCGCCGCGGGAACGGTCAGTCTTTGCAGCGTTCAGGCCGGTTTGCATCATAGCGTTAAATTCTGCGTCCGTCATTTCGTCGCGGGCGACTGGCGCAGTCGGCAAAACCAGAGAAAACGGAATCCCGTTTCTGTAAATGATCTGCTTATACAGGGCATTGATGACAACCGATGCCGGAACGCCGAGTCGATCCAAAATATTCTCTGCCTGTTCTTTTACATCCGGCTCCACACGGGCCATGACATTCGCGGTTCTTGTAGCCAAATGAATCGCCTCCTTTGTCATTAGTATATACGAATGTACTGCAAATTGCAATACATTTTCCGCTTTTGAACGCAACATCTTTTCTCTAAAATCATCTTTGCGTACACAATACGTCTTTTATGCGTACAGCAGCCATCTTCAGATCTAACGGCTACAGCTTGTACGTATTCTGTGCGGCAGTTATACGCACAAAAATTAGAGGTGACGACTATGAAAACCCGCGCACAGATCTACTCGCACGAAGCCAGCGGCATCCTGCGGGATATTTCCACCTATGGTGTCCTGACACAGAAACAGATTTTAGCTTTGTACCCACAGAAAGACGAACAGCTCAAAAACCTTTTGTCCTATCTCTGCAAGCAAAAACGCTTGTTCCTCGTGGACGGCTTCTATTCCCTGACGCCGGAGCTGCCAAAAGACCGCGACCGTGGTTTGGAAGCAGCGGTCACAGTACTGGCAGACTTTATGGAGCAGGTCGAGTACCATGCTGCGGGAGAATATCCCGTGAAGATCATCTTCCTTGCCGGCGGCGAGGTCTATGAAATTCTCTACGCCGAACCGGGCAAAGAAGCCATTTTGAACCTGCTACTTGCTCGTCCGGAACAGGAACCACCCGTGCGGCTGGTCATTCTGGAGGATGCCGCACAGGTCGATCTGCTCGCCATCCCAAATGTGCGCGCATACTGTTTGCTGGATGGTGATGGAAGTGTTCAATATCTTCAAGAACTCATGTAAAAGGACGGATGCAAAGTCTGCATCCGTTCAGAAAATAAACTATATAAATTACATTTCAGTCGTTGCTATATACTGTTGCCACCAGCCTTCTGTGAGAAGCAAGCAGCGCAGATTTCATTTGCTGGTCTGTAATTTCTCCCTTTGCCCAACAAGCAGAGAGCGTTTTGGCATAGTCAGAAACCGGAACGCCTTCAATCGCATTGATCGCGTCGGCTGCCTTGACCGCAGCAATCCGGCGGTTTTGTATTTGATCCATAACAACCGCTCCTTTCAAACATCGTATTTTCTCAGTTCAGTATAGCCTAGATTCTAAATTAAATCAATTTTCTTTTTTTGAAGCTCTATTTCACACTATGGAGGTTATCTATGAACCGTGCGCTTTTATCCAAGCGAATATCCTCGCTGCTGGCGGAGATCTCGCGGCTGAGTAATGCGCTTTGCGCCATGAACACAATGGACTTGCAGCGCTATCCGGAAAATTATGAGCTGCTCTCCACCGACGCAGCGCTCCGCGCAGAGCAGATCGCCTGCCGGATGCGGCATCTGGTGTATGGCTTCACCACCGTGCAGAAGCACGAGTATCTGACCTCTGCCGCCAACGTCCTCGGCATCACGATCACTGCGCAGCCGGGGCTGGTGGAAATTACGCTGCCGGGTCTGCTTCCTAAGAAAAAGCAGCGCAGCGCCGAATATCTGACCGACCCGCTGGAGCAGGCGCTCGGACAGTTTGCCAAAGATCATCCTCTTTCCCATTTTGAGTCGTGCATCATCTGCTTCTGCCATATCTATGCGGTATCTGGCGGACGCGGCCGCATCCGGGACTATGACAATCTGGAAATGAAGCAGATTTTGGACGTTGTCTGCGCCTATCTTATGATGGATGACAATGGGCTTTTGTGCAACGTCTATAACACCACGGAGTTAGGCGAGGAAGATGTCACAAAGCTCTTTGTAATGGATCAAGATATGTTTCCGGGCTGGCTGGAAGAGCATCAAAATGCGCTGGAAACCATGTCGGATTTTTAAGCGTTTTTTGCCCTTCTTTTTCAGATACTACCGCGCATGGTGTTTTCCCTTGAAACATCAGGCGTTTTTGCTTGACCGGCGACGCAAAAATTACCGAAGTTAAGAGCCGATACGGTAAAAGAGGTCACTTTTTATGAATCCGACGTTGCTTCCCGCCGAGGGTACACTTCCACTTCTCATACTGCAAATTATCGCCGTCTCCGGCGAGTTCCCGGCCACCTTTTCCAGTCAATTCCCAGGCGGCAGCAGTTACATCGAAAGCGTGATCGGCAAGCTCAAGAAGGACGGACTGCTCCGTTCGTACACCAAGAACGGTTTGCGCGGACTCAGGCTGACCGCAAGCGCCAAACGGCTGCTGCTTCAAAAATATCCGTTTGACCTTACGCCCTTTCTTACAGGTGCGTCCGAGACAAACTTCTTGAAGTCCGAACCAGAGCGCCGGCTGAGGCTGCACCGGATGGCAGAGGCGCTTTTGATCCTGCACAACGCACAAATCCCATCGCTGCCGTGGGAAAAGCCATCCATACAGGACTGGGTTTCAAAGACCACTTTATTTCCGGTCTATTATTCTTCACGCGAGTTCAAATCGCTCGGCAGTCTTTGCACCAAAATCCGCAATTCCCGCATGACAGGCGTGCTGTTCACAGAACAAGCCATCTTTCCGATCTACAACATGGCTTCGACCTTTCCAAGATGGGCGTACAACGCCGAGATCCGATTAAAAGCTGTTTTACAAACAGAATTTTGCCGCAATGCAAAGTTCACGATCAGCGGCATTGTGTTTGGCAGTTCTCCCATGCAGATATCTGCGATCCTGAATGACATGGCGCAGAACCATTTTCTTTTGGATGGCAGCTATCCGCATTTCTATTTTCTGACGCTCGACCACTTTGGAGAAGTCGGCGCGTTTCAGTTATGTCAACCGGATATACAGGAACAGTTGAATGAAATCCTCTCGGAAAACCTCCTGCCACCGTCCCCCGCAATGCCAATCGAACATGACGCTCTGGAGCAGGACGGGTCGCCCGTCCTGTTTTCGTATCTCTGCGACTTGCCAAGGCTGCACCGGTTTCGCTGTGCGCTGACGCTGCGGAACCAGACTGGCAGCATCCTCTGCTTTGACTATCAGGCAGAGGCGCTGCGGGAGGCGTTCGGTGCGCAGGTCAATATCACAAGCATCGACTTTGCCGCTTACCCCAAATCGTCCGTGCCGTTCCATGATTACGATTGGAGCAGTTCCAACCGAAATGAGCGTTACTTTTATGACCTTTATGGTTCCAATTCCGGCGGAACTATGAGCGCATCAGATGTTTCTTTGACCTCCACCGGCTCGATTATCGGTAACTGCCCAAGCTGTGGGAAATATTCATTCCAAGGCGTGTACGTTGAAGTCGCACATTCGTCTCGCGGCCACGCAAATTACAACGAATGTAATTCCTGCCACTACGTCCAGTACCTTGGCACTTACACCTATAAGAGCCACGGCGCGGGTGCCTACGGTTCCGGCACTTGCCCGGACTGCGGCAGCCATACGTGGGTGCTGCAAAGTCAGCAGGCGGCTACCTGCACCAGCAATGGTTACAGAAGCTATTCGTGCGCCTGCGGTCAGACCAAGAGTGAGACGATCTATTCCAGCGGCCATAGTTACAGTTATGGAAGCTGGGAGCAGTATTCGTCCAGTCAGCACCGGCGCACCGGTTCTTGCCGTAACTGTGGTGCAACGGATTATGATTATGCCAGCCACAGCATGAGTTATGGAGCGTGGAGCAATTCTTCCTCCAGTCAGCATAGCCGCTCTGCCACCTGCCGCACCTGCGGGTACTCCACAACGGAGTATAGCAGTCATAACTATTCCACTGGCGCGTGGAGCAAATACAGTGATACGCAGCATAGGCGCTCGAAAACCTGCTCCGGCTGCGGCGCGTCTACCTACGACTATGCTGACCATTCGTATAGCTACGGTTCATGGGTATCGGACAATGAGGTGCGGCATAAGCGTACCAAGACGTGCTCGGCCTGCGGAGACTCCGGTTATGAGTATGCCGACCATGTGGATACTGACGGCGACGGCAAATGCGACGATTGCGGCGCGACCGTCTCCTTGACTGTTACATGGGATGCAGGCAGCAACGGCGGTTTGATCGACGGTAAAGCAACGTACAATGAAACTGTCCAGCCGAACAGCAAGCCGACGATCCCCGCATCGCTCCCTGTCAAAAAGGGGAACAGCTTTAAGGGCTGGTACACGGCCAAAACAGGCGGCAAGCTCTACAACACCGTCACTTCGATCACGGCCAGCACAACATTTTACGCGCAGTTTGAAGCAAACAAATACGTCGTGATATGGGATCTTGGCATCGGTCAGAGCGAAACGACCGAGCAGACTTACGGGGAAAAGCTGTTACTGCCCACCGAGCCAACTCGCAAAAATGCAGAATTTTTAGGCTGGTTTACGGAGAAAGACGGCGGTACAGAAGTTACGGCAAACACTGTTTTCAAGGAAACCGCCGCAACAACGTACTATGCGCACTGGGAAGTTACAGAGCTGTTTTCGGTGACAGTTCCGGCCACCTTGCCGCTCGTTGTGGATGAAACCGGCAAGGTCTATGTCGCCGCTGCTTCCATCGTCAACAATTCCACCGGTGATGTGAAAGTTTCTTCCGTCAGCGTTACCAGCAAAAATGGCTGGGAGTTCGTGCCGTATTCGACCAACATGGCAAAGGCCAAAGTGGATGCCAAGCAGGTCGGCTTCAAGATCAATTCTTCCGAAACCAGCAAGACCGGCGATTCTGAGGTCTTCACGCTGGCTGCGCCGTGGACGGTCAAAGAAGCAGACGCGCTCTCCATCAACTATGACGCTGTCGTATCTGCTGTATCGCAGCCTGTGACCGGTCAGGAGATCATGTCGGTCGTCTTTGTACTCGAATGGGCGTAAATGAAAACCGGCAGACCGGTTTGGATGAAGCCGTTCAGGTCGGCAGCACTGCCGCAAAGGTCGTGGAAGGCGCCGCAAAAGCAGGCAAGATCACGGCCGCAGCTGCAAATGGGGCCGCTCTCGGCGGTCCCTACGGCGCGGCTGCCAGCGTTGCAATCGCGGCAGCCAAGCATGGGAAGAAGATCCTCCTGCGCTGCTCGCCATCCTTGCGATCCCGCTGCTGTTCCTCGTGATGCTTCCAACGCTGATCTTCGGCGGCACGGCGCAGAACTCCGGCGATACCACCATCCTGAACGACCAGGCAGCGATCACCGAGAACATGAACGAGATCGCATTTGCGGTCAGCGACTTGCTCGGCAGCGGTATTGCCGATGCCGAGCAGCGGATCGCAGACGATTTCGCCGCATCCAGCGCCGACCAGTATGAGATCGTCAACCCGTATGAGAACGAGCGCATCAACAACGTCAATCTGTTCATCTCACAATACTGTGCGTACCGTGATACGGATGTTGCCGCCATTTCTCTGGAGGATATGAAGCAGCTTCTGCGCTCTGGTATTGGTGAACTGTACGACTATACTTATGAGGACGAAATGCGTGAGGTAGAAGAAATCGTTCTCAATGAAGATGGCGAAGAAGTCACAGAGCTTCGTGAGGTGACAGTGCGGGTTTACACACTGACCTATCGCGGCGAAGCGTATTTTGCCGACTCCATTTTTCATCTGACCGCCGAGCAGAAGACGCTTGCACAGAACTTTGCCGAAAATCTCAGTCTGTTTCTGGGCGACGGTCTGTTCCAGAATCTTTCCTCGTCTGAGAGCAGCTTCACGCTCCCTGCGCTTGGCGACATCCGCTACACAGATGGCAGCACAGAGGTCGTCTATTACAATCAGCTCGATGAACGCTATGCGAACAAGCCCTATGGCACCGACGATATCGGCGGCTACGGCTGCGGCCCGACTTGCATGGCAATGGTAGTGTCTTCTCTCACGGACGATCTGGTCGATCCCGTGGAGATGGCAAAGTGGTCATATGAGCACGGCTACTGGTGCAGCGGAAGCGGTTCGTATCACGCGCTCATCCCGGCTGCCGCCGAAGCGTGGGGCCTGCCAGTCTCCGGCTGCACCGCATCGGAGCCGCAGCGGATCACGGACGCGCTTTCCAGCGGCAAGCTGGTCGTCGCCATCATGTCCGCCGGGCATTTTACCTCGTCCGGGCATTTCATCGTGCTGCGCGGCGTCAAGGACGAAAAGATCCTCGTCGCCGACCCTGCCAGCCGGACGCGGAGCGAACAGAGCTGGGAGCTGTCCATTATTCTGAATGAGGCCAGCAAAGCTGCCGGTTCCGGCGGGCCTTTCTGGATCATCGGCTGAAATCTGCACCCGATCAGCACTGCTGACCGGGTGCTTTTTTCACTGCATTTCATAATTTACAGAAAATTCACAGGTTCAAGTGGCCTTTTTGTCGTTTTGCGGTGCGTATTGTTATAGAAGGATTTGGAGGACAAACCTATGAGGACAACCATTCAACAGCTTGCAGAATTTCTGACCGTCTGCCGCGGGAACTGGCGAAATGCCTGTTTCATCTCCTGCAACGAGTGCAAATGTCATTCGCCCTGTTCTGGTTATTTGATGAGCGCAGATGCCGGCGGCAAGCCTGTTTTGATTCCCGCTGCCGAATATGAACGTCTCACTGCGCAGCGGATCGACCCAAGCGAATGCCGCGGCAACCTCTTCCGCAGCGCCTTTGAGGATATTTATGCGCTGTATCTTAACTGGTGCCTGTCAGACGATGAAAGCTGCTGTTTACAGATACTCTCCCTTCTTCCTTCTGAGTAATACATAGGAGGATTTTCATTTGAAAAAAGCCCACATTACCTGTCCATACTGCCACGCGCCGGCACAGCTTCGCCCGGCCAGCAGCATCTACGGCATCCACACAAAAGACCGTGCAGCGAAACTGTACGTCTGCTCCCGGTATCCCGCCTGCGACGCTTATGTACAGGCGCACAAGGCAACCGGACTTCCAATGGGGACTCTTGCCAACAAAGAGCTCCGGCAGAAGCGGATGCAGGCACATCGGACATTCAACCAGCTTTGGGAGAAAGGCTTCATGCGCAAACAGGATGCTTACGCATGGCTGTGCGTCCGGCTCGGCATCCCGGAAGCGGACGCACATATTGCCAACTTCTCGGAGTATCGGTGTGACCAGGTTATATTGCTTTGCAAGGATTTTCTGAACGCACAAAGGAAGGTGAAACAAAATGGATCGAAGCAGCATCGTGTTGACCGCTGAGCAGCAACTGCTCGTAGAAAACAGCCTTGAATTTGTCCACTGGACGATTGCAAGGCTTGTCCCCAAAAGCAACTGCCATATGGAATATGACGATCTCTTTCAGGAGGGCTGCGTCGCGCTGTGCCATGCGGCGGCAAGCTATCATGGCGGCACTTCGTTCAAGACCTACGCCATCACGGTCATCCGCAACCATCTGATCGACTGCTGCCGCAAGCAGACAAGCTGGCGAAAGTATATTTCTGAGCAGTCCTTGGACGACCCGGACGCAACCCTCCCCATACCCGTATGTACAGACCATGCGCATTTTTCCGGTGTGGACACCGGCGCAGTGCTTACCTCCTGCAAGAAACATTATCGGGGTGTTGCAAAGCTCGGCGTTGACGCGCTGATTCTGAAAGCGAAGGGCTTTGACTGCAAGGACATTGCAGTTCTCTATCACACCAACTCCAATAATGTCGGCGCATGGATCTCCCGCGCGGCAAAGAAGCTCCGCAGCGATCCGGATTTTCTGGACGCTTTCGACATCGCCTGTTGAAATTGTAAGCTGGCGCCCGTAAAAGAAAAACAAAAGCACATTGGAGGTACTGTTATGGAATACACGAAATACGCAGCCGTCGGGCATTTCAAATGCCATCGCACACTGGCTGGCAAGAAATATCCCGTTGTCATTGTGGGGCAGAAGGAATATATGCTCGACGTGCAGGAAATGACCGTCTGGAGCAGTCTTGCATGGCGGATCCTGTCACGCAGCCAGATCGTGGAAGCCTATCTGAAGCTGACGCGAGGGCTGTCGTTTACGTCCCGCCGGACACTGGACGACTGCATTGACCGGCTCGTCACCCGCGGACTGGTCGCGGAGGGGCGCGGCGGCAGCGAGTATGAAGCTCTCTATGATTTGCTTTCCTGCCTGTATATCGCACCGGTATCTGCAAATCCGTTTCTGCGGCTCGGCGCGTTCCTGAAGCTCTGGATTTGGGACGGTGCGCCGTTCTCTAAAGCAATTTGCCCGTTCTCACGCCCGAAGCACAGCGCAGAGGAACGACAGATCGTGCGGCTGGCGAATCAGGCGCTTCTCAGCAGCGCGGAGCTGATCAAATGCGCCGAGCGCGGTGTGCGGACGCTTCGCTCTTATGCGCAGCTCATGGACTGCCTGTATGACGATGAATTGACCACCAGTGAGAATCTACCCATCCTGATGGCAGCCTCCCGGCAGGCACGCCCTGTTTCGGCGGCAATCGTAAACCTGTATCTGCACAAGCAGATCATCTTTGAGCGGTGCTGAATATGAAAAAGATCCTTGCATGGCCCACACCACTGCTGCAGAAGTGGCTGCTTTCGCTGCTGCTCTGCCTGCCGTTTCTGGCTGCGGCTATTGTTTCCGCATTCTCCGGCGATCGGACGTTTCTGATCCTCAGCGCGTTGCTGCTGTTTTTCTGCGGCATCCGCTGCGCAGAGCTTTATGTACTGCTTGCAAATGAGCGCTATTGTGCAGAGGAAGGCATTTGTCTTTCGGTTTCCGGCATTCCGTTTCAGCGCCAGCGCAGGGTCATTCTGCAAAAAGCAGACGGAGAACAGGTCATCTTCTGCGTCGAAAAGAACAAGCGGCTGTCTGTGGGGCAAGCCTATCGGGTCTATCTGCCAGTCAGTACAGTTGTCCATGAAGTTAAGAACACATATCTGCCGCGCCCCTGTGCATTGGCAGTCGAGAAAATTGAACCCGTGTCTTTCGATTGTGTGAAATCAGCAGACTGAACCTCTTGGTTTCTTGAAATTGTTGTCCGCCTGTTTTCGTTGATTATTTTTCCGCAGTTTGCTATACTATAAATGAGAATGATGTAAGGAGGTGCTTACCATGCCCGTTGATGAGATTGAAGTCATAAAACAAAAGCTGGTCGATCAGATCAAGCCGATTGGCGTTTATCTGTTTGGCTCTTTTGCCAACGGTACCGCGCACGCCGACAGCGATTTTGACTTCTACATTATTGTAGATGACAGTGAGAAGGATCTTCACGCCGTAGCCACTTCTGCATACAAAGCGATTCGCGGCGTGAAGCAGCGCCCTGTGGATATTCTGGTTGGCACAAAAAGCCGCTTTGACGAACGTAAGAATCAGTTCACCGTAGAAAACGAGGTATTCCACAAAGGAGTTCTGCTCTATGGATCAGCAAGTTAAACAGTGGCTTGACTATGCCGCGCAAGATTTAGGCGTTGCCCGGCATCTTTTTTGAAAACTATCATCCCAAGCCGCTCGAAATCGTCTGCTACCACTGCCAGCAATCCGCAGAGAAAGCAATCAAAGCCGTAATTGTTTCTCTGCACTGGCCCACCGGGATTCCCAAAAGCCACGATCTTTCTTTTCTGCTGAATCAGATTCACAACTATATCTCCATCCCGGATGCAATCGGCGATGCTGCAGATGCCCTAACGCCATTTGGTACCATGACACGATATCCGAACGAACTGACTGTCGAGGAGCATCATGCAAAACAGGCAATCGCATTTGCAGAGCAGATTCTAAATTGGACAGCATCTGCTTTGCGATAAAGCAAAAATCACAGTTGCATAACCGAAGCGGTCGCAGACTTGCGACCGCTTTTTCTGCATTTTGCAGAAAAATCGTATTGCCGCCCTATTTTATAAGTAGAGAGTATTCTTCGTCCATCGCGAAATCTATATATAGTTTTAACATGATTGACAATCACAATATATTGTGCTACTATACTCATGTAATTGATATTTGTGCAGTTCATCGGAACGCAGACCGTGTGGTCTGTGCGTGGGGCTTCTCACATTGCACACGTTGGTCAGGTTTGTATTTGAGTGCTGGTAGCATGGTATTTGCCCGCAAGGGGTAGATGTCGCTGCCGGCATTTTTTTATATAGATATTCATGCCGGTGGCAGAAAGGAGTGTTATGGCGAAAGCGAGTCTCATCGGGCTGATCACGCAAGGCCCGGAATTGCAGCACAGCGCCAAGGGTGAACCCCATGTCCGCTTTTCCGTAGCCGAGTACGTCGGCTTCGGTTCACAGCGGCACACACAGTTTGTTGACGTGTGGGCATGGGGCTACATGGCGCAGCGGCTTGCAAAGTGTTCATTGAGTAACGGCGATTTTATCTTTTTGAGCGGCACGTTGGAGTTGGAAGAGTTCACAAAAAAAGACGGCATCACAAAGGATAACCGCTTGAAGCTCAGATTGGACGATTGGGCGCCTGTTCCGCAAAAGCGGGAAACAATCCGTCCAGTACAGAATGAAACAGAGGTTTTTCCAGTCACCGCCGAACAGATCGACGGTGACCGGGAGGAACTGCCGGAATAACGCCGGCGCAGCGGAAGAGGAACCGCACCAGATGATTCAGAAATGATTCGTCGGTGCGGTTCCTCTTTTGTTATTCTATCGAAATGTATTTGAAAGGTGGCAATTTTATGAAACGATCCATCCAGTCTCCCCCTGATCGGTGTGGCGATTTTAGCGCTGGTGCGCGGCGCATGGCTCGTCCCGCTTTTGCTCCTGACCTTTACGGCGTGGGGCCTGTGGGTGGTCATGTTCCAGCTTCAGCCCGCGTGGGATTCCATCCGCGGATACCGGAAGAAGGAACACGACGCCAGAAAGCAGCGGGAAGCATCGCTCTACAGTACGGCGCAGGCAAATAGCGACGCTATGCAGCTTTTGCTGCGGCACGTCAACCATCGGATCTCCGCGTATCTCAAATCAGTCTATCCGAGCGCCCGCTGGGAGTGGACGACCGGGAACCCAACTGCGCTCGTTATGCAGGGCGGCACCGGACGCATCCGCGTGTATGGCATTGAAGAATACGACTACGCAGATGTTCAGATCGACCGCAACGGCAACCTCTCCTGCAATCTCCTGAAGGTCGTGCCGGTGCAGCCGCGTATGGATGCGCCGACGCCGCCGAACCAGCAGCCGGTCGATCCGCAGGTCTGGTATGACGTGGAGGGACGTGAAGTATTGGAGCGTGTGATCGCCGATCTGGATTCCCGCGGCCACAGCAGCCTGACGCTGAAAGAAGACGGCAGCGTATGTATCCACGAAGACGACACGCGGGATGTTCCGCAGGAGCATCTGACCGCATTCCCGCCGAAGGTCTACTGGCCGCGTCTGGGACAGGTACTGGAAAGCGAGGGCCTGACCGCAAGCGTTCAGGATCACGAGATCACCGTATCATGGTAATTTTTTGAGAAAGGAGCGAAAACACGAATGAAAAGCGGACGCAGTATTCAGGATGTGAGCCGAGAGATCCTGCGCCAGCAGGAGGCAAAGGCAGACTATCTGGTCGCAACCGACCGTCTGCACATGGATACATATGGCGACAGCCCTGTGATCCGTGTGCTCGACCGCGAGGGTATCGACCAGATCGAGCCGCTGGAAATTCAGCAGACCGCACACCAGCAGATCGGCACCTATCTGGACATTCCCAGCAAGTATTATGACCGGATGCTCCAGCGCGATCCCGCGCTTCTGAGCTACAACGTCAACCGCTGGTTCCAGAAGGAGCCGGAGCAGAAGCTGCTGCGGACGATGGACGGCAAGGCCAGAGCGTTTCTCAGCAACCGCTATCGCCGCATCGACAATCTGGACATCGCCCGCGTTGTCCTTCCCATCATTGGCGAAATGGAGGGCGCACGCTTTGAAAGCTGCGAGATCACTGACGACCGGATGTATCTAAAAGTTGTCAATCCGCGCTTGCAGGCGGAGGTGGTTCCCGGTGATATCGTGCAGGCGGGCATTATGATCTCCAACAGCGAAACAGGGCTTGGAGCCGTCAACATCCAGCCGCTTATTTACCGGCTGGTATGCTCCAACGGCATGGTCGTGAACGAAGCCGGCACCCGCCGGGCGCACATTGGCCGCGTGAACACCACGGATGTAAACTTCGCCCTCTATTCCCAGCAGACGCTGGACGCGGAGGATCGCGCGTTTGTCCTGAAAATTCAGGACACTGTGCGCGCTGCCGTTGACGAAGCCAGATTCTCGACGGTTCTGGAGCGGATGCGGGAAAGCAAACAGGCGCAGCTCAACACGCAGGACTTGCCCGGTCTTGTCAAGCTCGCCGGTTCCAGCTTCGGTATCTTAGAGGAAGAAGGTAAGGGTGTTTTGCAACATCTGATTGAAGACGGAGACTTTACGCTCTATGGCCTCGCAAACGCTGTCACGCGGTTCAGTCAGGATGTTGAAAGCTATGACCGTGCAACGAAGCTGGAGGAGATTGGCTACAGCGTGATGACGATGTCGCCGATGCTGCTGCAAAAGATCAATCAGACACAGGTCACAAAACTTGCCGCATAACGGCAGACAGTAAAATTTGAAAAGGAGTTTTCTTTATGAGTATTCAGAATAACACCGCAGTTGATGTGTATCAGAATTTTGTACTTCCCACAGCGCTGGACAGCGACTTTTCGAGCGAGGATCTTGCCGACGATATGGACGGCCTGCAGCTGACCATGCAGCGGGTCAAGATCCCGGGCGGTGGAAACTTGCAGTTTGAGATCCGCAGCGACGACCCGGACAACCCCGACTATGAGCGCAAGCTCGTCGGCGTGCTTCTCTATCACCATCTCGCCAACGCCTACTGGCCAGAGGGCAGCGAGTACGACGACAACGTGCCGCCATTCTGCCAGTCCTTCGATGGCAAGCAGGGCTACGGTGAGCCGGGCGGTGTCTGTGCGGCCTGCGCGTTCAACCAGTTCGGCAGTACGGCAAACGGCAGCGGAAAAGCCTGCAAAAATATGCGGCAGGTCTATCTGCTGCGCAGCGGCGAGTATCTTCCGCTGCAGCTCTCCCTGCCGCCCACAAGCCTGCGCCCGTTCAATGATTTCATGAACCTCGCCTTTGTCGCCCGCCGGCGCCCCAGCTATTCCGCCATCGTGGAGATCGGTCTGAAACGCGCGGAAAGTGGTGGCTATACTTACAGTGTCGCCACGTTCCGAAAGGTACGGGATCTTGAGGGGGAAGGTCTTGCGGCCGTTAAAAGCTACGCAGCAAATTTCAAAGAGCAGGTCAAATCGCTTCTGGCACAGCGTGTGGAAAACTACAAGTCCGATGTGGAATCACTCACCGGCACGGCTCCCTTGGAGCTCGCCGACAACGGCGACCACTTTTCCTATCCGGGCGTCATTGACGGCGAACGCGACGAGCTGCCGCTCTAAGCAGAAACAGCCAGCAAAGCTTGCTCCGCTGAGCAAACGGCAGATGCGATTTGCCGAAAAGAATCACAAGCTGGTCTATGCGTTTTTGCAGGAGCAGCGGTATGATCCTGGCGAATATTACGATCTTGCCGTTATGGGCTACCTGCGTGCCGTGGAACGCTATTGCTCCCATGCCTATCTGCGCCGCTTTTCGTTCTCCACCGTCGCTTACCGCGCGATGCAGCAGAGTATCGTGTCATGGAAGCGCGGAGAGAGCAGGCGCAGACAGGCAGAGGAAGCCTACTGTGCGCTTTACGGCCGCAGGGAAACCGTCTGTGACGCGGAGCTGTCCGAAGCATATTTTTTCTCGGAACTGCAAAAATGCGGAACGCCGCAGCAGGCCGCGTTTGCGCTGCTGCGCCTGCATGGGTACAGCATTGCGGAGATCGCCGCGCGGTACAAGCTGCACCCGCGGCGTGTGCGCCGGATGCTCAAAAGTCTGTATTCCGCCTATCTGCGGCTCCGCGGGGACGGAAAGGAGGCGAAAAAATGAAGGATCAGCACACAAGGATGCTCCACGGGCGGCTGCTCCGGCCGCTGAAGGTCGGCAGCAGCGCGCTCATCGACCACGAAGGGCAGTTCATTCTGACCTCGCTGGTCACGTCCATCCAGGTGCAAAACGAACAGGAAGCAAAGTTTGAAACGCTGAATACGCACTATCATGTGAAGTTTTCTCCGCTTCAAGCGGCAGTTGCGGCGTCAATTCTGATGGCCGTCGCTGCATGAATGAAACACCGGCGGCGATCTCCCGTCTGATTGCCGCCGGACCCGCCGACCGCGGCCACAGTTTTTGTGGCTGCGGTTTTTCTATAGGAGGTTTTATGAACGAACAGGTCATCCCGGTTTCCGGGAATCAAAAAATCGCGTTCCAGTGCCAACGGTGCAGCGCCTGCTGCCGCCATGTGGAAAACAAGGTCATGCTGGAACCATACGACGTTTATCAGCTTGCGCTTCATTTTCAAAGCGAGGGGCGCATCCGCAAGCCAGAGGATATCTGTGCGCAGTATGCGCACCCCATGCCGCTGGAACCGTATTTCCCGATTTTCCTGCTGAACACCACAGGCGAAGATCAGCACTGCATTTTCCTGAACGGGAATCATTGCAGCGTCTATGCGCATCGTCCACGTGCCTGCCGAATGTACCCATTCACAGTGGACGCAGGGCAGCGCGGCAAAGACTTTGAGTATTTTCTCTGCACGGATTATTCCGGTCACTTCGGCAAAGGCCGCATTCGGGTCAGCGACTGGTTCTATGAGAATTTTCCCAAGGATGCCCGCCGCTTTGTGAAAGCCGATTACGCGGCGATCCGGCAGTACGGCAGGCTGCTCCGGCAAATGACGCCTGCGCAGATTGAGCATTCGCTGTTCCAGTTTTTGTTTTACCGCTACTGGAATTATAACCTGAGCAAGCCCTTTCAGGAGCAGTTTGAACACAATCAACGCCAGCTGCTTGCATTTCTGCAGGAGCAGTTGGCCCAAAACGGAGGTTATACATGAATCAATCCAGAGTCACCGGCGCAGTTCTCCTGTGCTGGGAAGATTGCACATCCATTCTCTCGAAGCACCTGACAACGCTGCTACAGCGTCCGATTCAGCTGTGCAGGATGGTAGAAGACTATGACTACTGGTGCGTTGCGTCGATAAACGGAAGGTTCTCCATCCCGGAGCTTCACAGTCTGCTGGATGCGCTTTCCGCAACCACCGTAGACTTTCCTGATCTGATCCCAGAAGAATCTAACCAGACGCGCTCTTTCAGCATGGAGTTCTCCCGGGCGCTTTTGCAGCATTACTTACACGCAAGCTGGCGCTACGAACATCTCACCGAGGAGTATCTGATGGTAATTGACGTGGACATCGCTGTCCCCGCATGCTGCATTATGAATGGAGGGGTGCCGGATGTCTGATGCAAAGCTGATGATGCCGCTGTTTTGTAACGGCACGTTTAACTGTGGCGGCCGCAGAATCCGCGCGGTCCACCTCTATGATGTTTCCGATGGGGAGCACCGCTATCGCCTTTGGACAAAAGCAGGGACGCCAGATATAGACTATCCCCGCGTAGAATCTGACCGCTACCTGCTATACGTTGAGATCCACGGATACCTCGCACCGCTTGGCATGACAGAATATTTTCTGACCGAACATTGTGGGTATTTGCCGGCTATGCGGGAACTGTATGGCGGTGCAGAACATCGGAGAACGTATTTTGACAGTCTGCAAAAGAGCGCTATTGAGGAAGCTGTCGCAATCGAGAGAACTGTGATCTACCATCTGGGCAAAGAATCGCCCCGGCAGGCAGACTATATCCACGGTATCCTCAATGAGCATCTTATGCGGTATACCGCCAGCAAGGAAAGCGACGGCAAGACCTTCCCGGATTATGTCGGCGCATTGATGGCGGATGAGCTTGACCACTGCATACAGCTTTCCAAAATCTATCAGGCAAATAAACAGCAGGAGGATGAAATCCGGCAGGCACAGATTGCCGAGCAGGATCGTGTGTACCAGCAGTCTGTCAATACAGAAAAAGAAAAAGCTGTCGGCGCCGCGCTGCAAATCATCCGCAGCGGCGGTACATTGAAAAACGATACGCTTTGCTATTACAAAGACGATGGCTCGTTTGTGGAAACCTCGTTGATTCTGTATTTGATGCGCGAATATCACATTGACGTGTCGCTCCGCACACAGGGATGGATCAAAGAGCGGTTGGCAAGTGCAACCGTTCAGGAGGACTTCTGCGGCTCCGTTACCTACTACCGCGCAAGAAAGAGCCAATGCTCGCAGAAATTCTTTGACTGTATGCGGGATCTGATTACGGCAGTCCACGATGCAAAAAAGGAAGCGGCATGAGAAAGAAACAATATACGATACAAGGAGTGAACCATAACGAATGAACGAACCGATCTATGAACGAATGCAGCAGCTGATCCAGCAGATCCGGCAAGCGGATACCGCCTACTATAAGCACGACGCACCGATTATGAGCGATCTGGAATATGACCGCCTGATGGACGACCTGGTCGCGCTGGAGGAGGAAAGCGGTGTGATCCTGTCCAACTCGCCCACACAGCACGTTTCCGGAGAAACACTTGAAACATTGGTAGAGGTTCGGCACACAAAGCCCATGCTTTCTGCTGCGAAAACAAAATCTGTAGAGGATCTGATCCGATTCGCATCCGGCCGAGATGTGCTGCTTTCATGGAAGATGGATGGACTTACGCTCGTCCTCCGATATGAAAACGGACATCTTACGCAGGCCATTACCCGTGGCCGTGACGGTATCGTCGGGGAGGACGTGACCCACACGGTAAAGACCTTTCTCAATGTGCCGCTGACCATTCCCATTTCAGAGGCATTTGAGGTTCGCGGAGAGGGCGTGATTTCATGGAAGAACTTTGACACCATCAACGCGGAACTGGACGATGCCTACAGTCATCCGCGAAATCTGGCTGCCGGAAGCGTGCGAAAGCTGGACGCTTCGGAAGCACAGAAACGGATGCTGGAATTTTGGGCATTCGATCTGGTCAGCGACAGCTTGGAATCCGGCAGCAAGCACGCGCAGCAGAAGCTTTTGGCGTACTGCGGCTTCAGTGTGGTCCCATATCTGTATCTCCCTTTTTCATGCAGCGCCCGTGATATTGAACGTGCGATTCTCAGCATGCAGCCGACCAGGTTTGACTATCCCGTTGACGGCCTTATCATGGAATATGACGACCTTGCGTATGGCAGGAGCCTTGGCGCTACCGGGCACCATGAAAATCGCCTGATCGCGCTCAAATGGGCAGAGGAACTGTATGAGACCACATTCCGCAGCATTGAGCTTGCAACGACGCGCACCGGAATGGTCAGCCTGACCGCACGGTTCGATCCCGTCAATATGGACGGCGCGACAGTTGGCCGCGCCTATCTGCACAATCTGGACAATTTCCACGCCCTTCAGTTGGGGTCCGGCGATACGATCCGGATATATCGTGCCAATATGATTATTCCGCAGATTGCGTGCAATTTGACAAAGAGCGGCACATACCGACTTCCCATGTCCTGCCCCTGCTGCAGCGCGGCGCTGGAGGTTGGCGAAACGACCGGCGGAACGCATCAGCTCTTTTGCAGAAATCGAAGCTGCACCGCAAGGCTGGTACAGAAGTTTGTTCATTTCTGCGATAAAAGCCGGATGAATATTGAGGGCCTGTCAGAGACGACGCTGGAAAAGCTGATCGGGCATGGCTGGATTCATACTTTTGCAGATTTGTACGATCTGGAACAGCACCGTGACGTGATCATTCAGACCGACGGCTTCGGTGAAAAGTCCTTTGAGCGGCTGCAGGCGGCCATTGAGAAAAGCCGCAGCTGCACACTGGCAAAATTCATCGCCGGACTTGGTATTCCGACCGTTGGCCGTCATGCCGGGCGAGAACTTGACCGCTGCTTTGGCGGCTCTTGGGAGGCGTTTGAAGCTGCGATTCAGAAAGGGTTCGACTTCACGCAGCTGCCGGACTTCGGCGCTGTGATGCAGGAGAACCTTTACACATGGTACGCGGACGCGGAAGAAGCAAAGCTCTGGCGCCCGCTGTTGGATAAAATTCATTTTATAAAGGAGACGACACCTATGAGTATCACGAAAGAGTCCCCGCTGTACGGCAAAATCGTTGTGGCGACCGGCAAGCTGGAGCATTATACGCGCGACGGCATTCAGAACAAGCTCTTGCAGATCGGCGCAATTCCGGCGTCCTCTGTAACGAAAAAGACGAATTACCTGATCGTCGGCAAAAAGGCCGGGAGCAAGCTGACAAAAGCACAGCAGCTCGGCGTTCCGACCTTGACAGAGGAAGAGTTAGAAGCACTGCTCGCAGGATGAGCACACACAAACCGGGCGGCACAGGCTTTTTCTGTGCCGCCTACAATTATAAAAGAGGTTTTTACGACGATGTATAGCAGCATGCCTGCGGACAGATGGGAGGAAGTCATGAGAGTCAGGAGAATTGGAGCCCTATGCGTCACGCTCTGCCTGCTGCTGGCAATGATACCATTGGTATCGGCGGCAGGGGCAAGCATTGTCGTGCAGGCGCCGGACAAGCTGCCGGATGTCGGAGAAAGCTTCATGGTCACCGTGTCGCTGAACGGAAACCCCGGCATTGGAGCGACGCAGGTGCGGCTAAACTACGATGACACGGTACTCGAATGCACCGAGGTCAAAAATGGAGTGCTGGTCGAGGGCATGATGACTGTGAGCAATCCGCATGGCACCCGCGATGGCAGTGCCGCACTTCTCGCAGCAGCGAGCACCACGACTGTGACCAAAGACGGCACACTCGCCGTGTTCACGTTCAAGGTCAAGGCCAGCGGCGACGCGAAGCTGTCGATCTCGCAGACAACGATTGCAGACGGCAATGGAACCGATATCCCATTTACATACGCGCTGCCTGCGCTTGTAACAGAGAATAAAACGGAGTCGTCCGCACCCGGATCTAGCGCGCCGGAACAGAAGCCCACGGAGGACGAACCGCAGCAGACGGCAGGAACGTTCCGCGATGTTCCCTCCGGCCATTGGGCGTTTGCGTCGGTGGAGCGCGCCGCGAAGCTCGGGCTTGTAACGGGCTTCTCGGACGGGAGCTTCCACCCGGACGCGCCGGTCACGCGGGCGCAGTTCGTGCTGATGCTCTGGCGGATGGCCGGGAAACCGGCAGCCGTGCAGAAAGCTGTATTCACCGACACAGCGAACGGCAGCTGGTATCAGCAGGCGCTCGACTGGGCGGTCGAGACCGGCTGCGTCAACGGCATTTCGGCCACACAGTTTGGCCCGGATGCCCCGATCACCCGCCAGCAGGCCACGGCGATCCTCTTCCGCTATTCCGGCGGACAGGTTGGCGCGGAAGCAATGCTGACCGGGGTTTATGCGCAGAGTTTCACCGACAGCGGCAAGATTGCTTCGTGGGCAACGGACGCCGTCTGGTGGGCCGTGTATCACGGGCTGGTATCCGGCACAGGAAACAACCAGATTGCACCGGAAGCCAACGCGTCTCGCGCGCAAATCGCGGCGATTTTGCTCCGGTATATGGATCAGTTTATGACAGAAACGGAGGCGGCAGCATGAAACGAAAACTTTCCGCGCTCCTGCTTGCGGCGCTTCTGCTGATTTCACTCAGCATGACGGCGTTGGCGGCAGACACACCGACCTATGGCGCGTATAACGTCAAAGCCGAAAGCGGCTATACGCTGACGCCGGACGGAGCTGCAGACAGTGGATTTTATGCGAATGCAAGCGCTTTCACTCTGAACTGCCCGGCAGGTGCAGGCGGAGAGCAGACGCTGGTGCTGCTCCTTATGGGCGATAGCCGCGTGCCGACGGCGGAGAATCTACAATACATCGACCAGCAGGCCAGCGACGGCAGCATCAGCTTCACGCTGAAGCCCAAAGAGCTGACCGCCGGCACAAGCTACAGCGTCTATCTCAGTACAACGAGTAAGGCTGTCACAAAGGTCGCGTCGTTCCAGTATGGCGAGAAACCGGCGTATACGCTGGGGGATGTCAATGATGATGGAAATATCGATGCAAAGGATGCGGTCCTTGTATTGAGATATGCTGCAAAACTGGCCGATCTTAATTCGCAGCAGCAGCTTTCCGCGGATGTAAATGCCGATGGAGCAATTGACGCAAAAGATGCGGTGAAAATTCTTCGCTATGCGGCAGAGCTGATCACAAGCTTTGATAATTGACTTGGAGGCAGAAGATGAGAAAAGTAATGAAACGAGTGTGCGCCCTTTTCCTCGCACTTATGATGCTGATGGGGACGTTCAGCCTGAATGTTTTTGCTGGAAAAATCATTGAGGGTACGAAGGAAGATAAATTGTACCTTAGTTGGAAGTATTACAGTTTTGATAAAACGTCGAAAACGCATACAGAGGTGCAAGCTCTGGAAGAAGGAATATTATACTGCGCCCAGCTGGTATTCTCCAATAATCCAACAGCAGCAGACGATACAGTAACTGGTGCGGATTTGTGGTGCCAATATGATACCGCGGCTGTTAATATTCCTAATACTGGCGACAACACAAGTAAGAGTGTTTTTACATCATTGCCTGTAACAATTGCTGCTAATAATGATGGAAACGGATCACTGTCGGTTCATATTATGACGACAAGCGGCATTGAGGAGTATGGCGAAATTATAGAAAGTGGAGTTTTCTTTGAAACGCACTTTACGGCGCAAAAGGCTGTTGCCAAGACAGAGCTGCCGAACCTGTTCCAACTCACGTCGAAGAGTACGATTTTTGACGTCAACGAAAAAGACTTCACCATAGTTGAAGCTCCGGCGTTCATTGCAAATGCTCCGTCAGACGCAACAATCTACACTTCTGACACCGAAACCGACGTAGCCAAGAAGCTGACCGGCACGTTCATTGATGCAAGCGGTACATCTATGGTAGTAGACGTGACCTCCGTAACTTTTGAGAATGCACTCACTGCGGGTGAGAACGTGGTAACGGCTTCGTATGAGTATGAAGGCGTCACCTACACCTGTGATGTTACGATCAACGTTACAGCAGATACGCTGACGAAAATCGAAGTTACAACGCAACCGAAGCTGAAGTATTTCAGCGGTGAAGCGCTGGATCTGACCGGCATGGTCGTCACGGCCACCTATGCCAGCAACAAGACAAAAGAGTTGACTGGATACACAACTGAGCCGGAAGCAGGCGATAAGCTTACCATCGCTGCGAACAACGAGAAGCCGGTCGAGGTTTCCTATGGCGGAATGACCGCCAATACCGAGAATCTTACGGTTTCTGCAAAGATCGTCGAGAAGCCCGAAGCGACCGGTACCTATATTTATGATGGAACTGAGCAGACGTTCGCCATTACTGGCGGCGACTGCGATTACTACACGGTTGAGGGTCGGACCTCCGGAACCAACGCTGGTAGCTATGAAGCAACTGCTTCTTTGAACGACACAACCGAAACCTCTTGGGCAGACAACACCAAGGACAATATTACCTTGACCTGGACAATCGCCCCAAAAGCAATTACCCCCGCCATTGCCGATATTTCTGATCAGCAGTACACCGGCAGCCAGATCAAGCCGGAAATCACTGTTAAAGATGGAGAGACACCGCTGACAAAGGACGTGGACTATACCGTTTCCTACGGTGACAACATCAAGGTCGGCGAGAACAAAGGTTCCGTTACGGTCAAAGCCGCTGAGAATGGCAACTACACATTCTCGGATGTGACGGCATACTTCAATATCGTTGCACAGGCGGGCAGCATTTCCATTACTGCCAAGAACGCAGAGTACACCGGCAACGCCTATGCGGAAAGCAATATTGAAGTTAGCAAAAACAATGCAACGGCCAGCGTGACCTTTACTTATTACACCGATGCAAACGCCACCGAACAGACCACGACGGATAGCGGCGCGGCCTACGAGGGCGCGGCGCCGAAAAACGCCGGTACGTACTATGTGAAAGCATCGATGGATGCCAGCGACAACTACAGTTTTGCCGAGAGCACTGTCGCGTCCTTCACAATCACCAAAAAGGCACTGACCATTACGGCAGAGGATAAGACCATCACGTTCGGTGATGCAGCTCCGGACTACACGTTCACCGGTAACGGCTATGTTGCTGGTGAAGATAGCAGCGTCATAAACGCCGCGTTTGACTGCACCTATAAGCAGGGCAGCAACGCCGGAACCTACACGATCACAGTCACGGCAACTGCTGCGAACTACGAGATCAGCTGCAACCGCGGCACACTGACGGTCGCAAAGAAGCAGCTCACAGCAGCTGATCTGACTGCGGCTGAAAACAATCCGACGGCAAAGGAATATGACGGCACTGCCGCTCTGCCCGGCGTGACCTATCAGGTGACGATCAATGATCAGACTTACACCGTAACCGGCAAGGCCGCGTTCGCGGATAAGAATGTCGGAACCGACAAAACGGTGACCTTCACGCCGAACGCGTTCAATAGCACCAATTATGAATTTGAGACAGATCTCACGATGACCTTCAAGGCAGATATCACCGCAAAGGCCCTGACCGTCATCGGCCTGACAGCCATAGACCGTGTGTATGACGGCACAACGACCGTCGAACTGACCGGCGGCGCGCTGACCGGCGTGATCTCCGGTGATGACGTTTCTGCTGCAATGCCGACGAGCGGCACGGTCGAAAGCGCGGATGCATCCGTAACGGCAAAACCTGTCAATTATGGCACGATCACGCTCATCGGCGACGACGCTGCCAACTACACGCTGACCCAGCCGAACGTCACTGTCACCATCTCCAAAGCCACGCCGGAGCTTGGCACGGTGTCCTATACCGGCAGCATCTACCCGACGACGCTGAAAGAGACTGTTACGCTGACCAGTGAAGCAACCGTTGCCGGTTCCTTAAAGCTCGACGAAACCGGCGCGTTCAATACGGTCGGCACGGCGGAGTATGCCTACACCTTCACGCCGACTGACGAAGTCAATTACAATGCTGTCCATGGCACTGTCTCGATCACGGTTCTGAAGGATACGCTGACAGAGCTTATTGTTGACTCGACGAATGTAAAAACGGAGTACACATACCCGCAGGCATTTGATACGACTGGCCTGACCGTTACTGCGAAGTACAAAAGCGGCAATACGGCTGCGGTCAACGTGGCTGACCTGACATGCAACTTGACCGGCCCGATTCCGTATGGCACGGATAAGGCCACATTCAGCTACACGGTCGATGGTGTGACAAAGTCGTTTGACATTGCAATCACCGTTGCCAAGGGCAAGGTCGATCTGTCCGGCTACCACTGGCCGACGGTGACCACCTTCACCTACGATGGCAATGAGCACAGCATCGAGTTGACCGGCAGCAATGAACAGGTCGCGAGCATTTCCTACACCGGCAACAAAGCAACCTATGTCGGAACCAGCACCGCTGAAGCCGCATTCACGCTCAAGGATGCAGACAACTACGAGATCGATGCGGCCAAAAAGCCGGGAACGGCGACACTGACCATTACTCCCGCGAAGCGTGAGCTGACCTCCACGGCTACCGAGACGAACCCCGCGACGCTGACAAAGGACGGCCGCACGCTGGATCTTGCAAACCTTGTTACAACAAACGCAGGCGAAAAGACCGAACTGATGTTTGCATGCACAGGACTGCATGGCTGCGAACTGAACGGCAGCATCCTGAAATCCGGTGCAACCTACGACGTGACACTTGCGATCACAGTCAGCGCAGGTGCCGTCGATGTCAATAACGACGGTACGCCTGAGTATACCGCGGCAGACGACCTGACGATCCATGTCAAAATTGTAAACAAGCAGGACGCCGAACTGCACGTGACTGGCATTTCCGAGACCATGACCTATGGCGACGAGATGGAGTGGAGTTACAACGCCGAGCATGGCGCCGAGGACGGCACGATCTCCTGCGCGGCAGCTCCGACCGGAATTGTAGAAAACATCATTGAGAACGAAAAGCATGTGCTGAAGGCGACAGGTGTCGGCAAAGCCACGGTTACTGTTACCTATGATTCCCCGGAATACCACGCGGAGCAGACCTTCACAATCACGGTTCAGCCCAAGGCTGTAACGGTCAAAGCTGACGACAAGAGCAGAGCATACGGCGAAGCGAATCCGGAACTCACCTGGAGCGTGCAGGATGGCTTCTCGCTGGTCGGTCAGGATACCCTGAACCTGACCATCAGCACGACCGCTGTCTCGGAGAGCGTCCCCGGCAGCTACCCGATCACGCTGACCGAAGTTGAGGGCGCGAACCCCAACTACACCGTCACAACGCAGGACGGCACGCTGACGGTCACGCAGAAAACGCTGTCTGACAGCGACGTTACGATCAACACAATTCCTGACCAGACCTACACCGGTCAGGCAATCGAGCCGGAGGTTGCCGTAAACGGCTATTCGGCGGATGATTACGATGTGACCTATGAAAATAACATCCGCGTCGGCACGGCTACGGCAACGGTACACTTCAAGGGCAATTATAGCGGCACCGTTTCTAAGACCTTCCAGATCGCGTCCAAGGCGCTGACCGTCTCTGGCGTGGTTGCCAGCAATAAGGTCTATGACGGCACAACGACAGCGACCATCACCGCTACGCTTCAGGGTGTGGCAGATGGCGACTCCGTCCAGCTCACGGCCCCGGCGGCGGACTTCGATACGAAGGATGCCGGTACGGGCAAGGCTGTTACGATTGCCGCAGGTGGCAGCTTTGTAATCTCCGGCGCTGACGCTACAAACTACACGCTGACGCAGCCTACAGTTTCCGACCTGACCGCCGATATCACCCCGGCGACGCTGACTGCGCCCGGCAACCAGACGGTCACGATCCGCAACAACGTCACGACGAAGCAGACCGTTTCGCTGCCCGCCGTGAGCGGCGTGGAAGCCGACGGCACGCTGATACCGGCGAGCGTCACCGTCAGCGAAAACAGCGCAGCATGCTTCGCAGTTGCTCCGACGTATGAAGCAGGCGTGATCACCTATCAGCTGGCCGACGGCCTTGATGCCGCGCACGTCAGCGAAACGCAGACCGTCACAGTCACGCTGGGCTTCGGAGGCAACTACAATACCGTCTCCTATCAGCTGACAATCAGCATTACAGACCGCCAGCCGCAGGCAGAGCTGACCTACACCGGCGCAACGGTCATGACCTACGGCGAAACGCTGACGCTCCGCAGCGCGGGCGGCTCCGTCTCCGGCGCAGTCAGCTACACCGTGCGCGAGGATACCGGCAAGGCAGAGATCACCGGTGATCAGTTGAAGGCAACGCAGGCCGGCACGGTCTATGTGATGGTCCACAAGGCCGCCGACGCGGACTACACGGAAGCATCCTCCAGCGAGGTCGCAATCACCATCCGCAAGGCAGTTCCGACCGGCACGCCGGCATACACGAAGATCACGAACGCAGGCAAAACGCTGGCTGACGCGAAGCTGACGACGGTTGGCGGCACGTTCTCCGTCCCCGGCAGCGTGGCATGGGAACTCCCGGACACGACAACGGTGGTTGCCAACAGAGCCTACACCTGGATTTTCACCCCGGGCGATACGACGAACTATGAATCCATCTCCGGCGAGATCGTGCTCTATAACTTTGTGGATACGCCGTATTTCCCCGGCATCATCGGAGATAGCTCGAAGTTCAATTTCCATGATGTCACCCGGTTTGATTACTTCTATGACGCAGTCAAATGGGCCGTCGATCACGACATCACCTCCGGCACGGGCCGCTTTACGTTCAGCCCGAACGCAGTCTGCACCCGCGCGCAGACCGTGACCTTCCTCTGGAGAGCCGCGGGCAGCCCGCGTCCGGTGAGCACGGTGAACCCCTTCACCGATGTCCACTATGGCGATTACTTCTATCAGGCAGTCCTGTGGGCCGTGGAGAACGGCATCACGATGGGTACGAGCGCAACGACGTTCAGCCCGGACGCAACTGTGACCCGCGCGCAGGTCGTGACGTTCCTCTGGAGAGCGAACGGCCAGCCCGCCGCATGGAACAGCGGCTTCACGGATGTGAGCGCTGATGCGTACTACGCAAAGGCAGTCGCATGGGCCGTGCAGAACGGCATCACGACCGGCACCGGCTTCGGTGTCTTCAGCCCGGATGCAGCCTGCACCCGCGCACAGATCGTGACGTTCCTGTACAGATATCTTGGATAACGGCATCTAATTGAGAAATCGGGATATTGTGCCTCGGCACGATATCCCGATTTTCGCAATCTGACTTATGAGAGAGAGGAAAAGAATATGAAACAGATTCGCAATTCGCTCCTGAAGCTTCTCATATTGGCATCCCTGTTTGTACTGTTCATCGGAGTGATTCCCAGCGTTTATGCAGCTGATATCGTTGCTTCCGGCTATTGCGGCGGAGAGGGCGACGGCACGAACTTGACGTGGACGCTGGATTCCGAGGGCGTACTGACAATCAGCGGAACAGGAAAGATGAAGGATTACAGTACAAAAAATAACCAAGGAGCTCCGTGGCGACCGAGACGCTTGGACTCAGTGTTCTCAAGTATGAAAGAAATCAGAATCTTGGATGGAGTTGAGTCGGTTGGCAATTATGCGTTTTATGATTTGCATTATGCGTTTGGCTTAAAAAGTATTTACATGGCAGATAGCGTTACGGAGATTGGAAACTATGCTTTTTCAGAGATTCTTGAGCAAATCACAGTTACACTTTCAGAAAATCTCCAAGTAATTGGCGATCATGCTTTCTATTTGTGCTATATGACAGGCACATTAGATTTACCAGAAAGTGTTGTTAATGTGGGTAGCGGCGCATTTTTTAAGTGCATCTATTTGGATAAAGTAATAATACACGAAAACACTCGGATATTTGGGGGCTCAACTTTTGGCGGATGCAAGAAATTGACTACGGCTGGGCCAATTGGAAGTAACTGTAGTATTGAATATGCATGGGCAGATAAGATCCCAGATCAAGCCTTTAGCGGCTGCGACAGTCTCCTCACTGTCCAGATTGCGGACAGTATCAGAGAAATTGGTGCATATGCACTTAATCATTGCGGCATAGAAGAAATCGATATTCCAAACAGCGTACAAACGATAGGAAATTACGCTTTTGCGCGTTCCAAATTAAAAGAAATCGAAATTCCGGAAAGTATTAAAACAATTGGCGATAACGCCTTTGAATATTGTCAAAATATCGAAAGTATAACAATACCATCCAACGCAACAACTGGCAAACATCTTTTTAGCGGTTGCAAAATGCTAAAAACAGCAGGACCCATAGGCGGAAACTATAATCTAAAATTTGGTTGGGATAAAACAATTCCACGCGAAGTATTTGCATATGGCGATTTTACAGATATTTATATCCCTGATTCAATCGAGCAAATAGAGGCACTTGCATTCGAGCGTTGTTCGTCTTTGTCGCATATTGTGATTGCCGGAGAAAAAACTCGAATATCAGGAGCGATATTTCCTAAGTGCCCCAACCTAATTAGCGCAGGGCCGATTGGTGGAAACTATAATATTGAGTATGCCAGTGAAGAACAGGCGAAGACGATGTTTACAGGTGCCAATGCGTTGACAACCGTTGTTTTACCAGATTCAATGGAGAAATTACCTTCAGGAATGTTCGGCGGATGCTCATCGCTTATAAATGTAGACTTGCCTGTAAATCTTAAAGAAATCGACACATTGGTATTTAGCAAATGCAAGAGTTTGAAAAAAATTGTTATTCCAGCTGGAACAACACGCATATGGTTGAATGCATTTCCCCAATGTGACCAACTGACAGAAGTATATTTTGAGGGGAACGCACCGCAAGTATACGAACTCAATGGGAAATATGAACCATCTTTCCCAAGTGCTCCAACCCTATACTATAAGAAGGGCTGCACCGGCTGGACAGACAGCAGTGCTTATGACGCAGCGGCGGGCACATGGAATGGTTATCCGCTGAAGGTGTGGAAGACCGGATTTGAGGAAACAACACCGGCAGAGGATGAAAAACCAACGATTGAGAATGAACCGCAGTACTATCCCGTAACGGAAAACCGGCTTTTCCGAATTTACGCGTCGGGAAGCGACTATCCGGCACCTGCGGGCTTTGATGTGCAGGTGGGCGAGGATCACTTCAATTCAGGCCTTGCGCAATGCACCTTTACAGACGATGTTACGGTGCGGGTTCCGTCGGGCTACACAGGCACAGTGACGATTTCGAAGTCCGGCTATCACACCTGTACGCTGCCGGAGACGTTGACCGGCAGCTACAATACCGTTTTGATGATGCCGCAGAGCGTCACCGCGCCGTTTGCACAGGCACTACTGTCGGATCATTCATCGAAGGGCTACCGGGCATACCGAAATCTGCTGTTCGGCGATACGGAGACAGTCTACGAGCTGTCCATCGATCATGAAGCGGCAGAGCAGACGCTCTATCCGATTATCAACTGGAACGGACACGGAACGGGAAGCGTCTGGCTGGAGCAGAATGGGAAGAAACTGAATCTGACCAGCGATGCGGCCAATCCTGTCCGGTTGGCAGAGCATTTTACTACCGGCGGACAGATCTATCTCTGCCTGAAAGCGGGCGACGGCACAGAACAGAGAACGAAAGTGAATATTGACATCATTCAGCGCGTAGAAGTCTCGATCAAAGCAGATCTTGGAGATTCCTTCGATATCCCAACAGAGTCCGAGCAGGAGGAACTGAAGATTGCGGGAGGACACTCGCTGAAAATCGATTTTAAGGATCTGCTGGATGGCATTCCGATCAGTGTGGAGATCAAGGAGGATGGAACTGTAAAAGGAACGATCGGCATTAAGCTCATGAAAGGTTCATCAACGGAGGGGGCGTTCGGCGGACTGAAAGAAGCATTTAGCCAGATCATGCGCTCTGATGAGACAGAAAAGAATGAAAAATTCGCGAAAATGCTGAAGAATGTGGAAGATCAATACGGCTACATACCGGAACGCCACAGTACCTTTGGCGTGTCTGGCAACGTGCAGGTCGTCGGATATTTTACGGGGAATGTACTGGACGGCAAGCTTCGGCTGCTGGAGATGGAATTTGCATTTGTGATAAAGGGCGGTGTAACCTATAAACACCAGACCATAGTAGCCGGAATACCGGCGTATTTGAAGGTTGCATTGAAAAATAAGCTGAGCCAGAGTATTAAGCTGACTTATGATGAAAACTGGGATTTCCTGAAGCCTGCTGGAAAACAGCCCTTGCAGCTTTCGTTTGCGGTGAATGCGGAGTGCGGGCCGGGATGGGAAGGCTACATTTCCTGCGGTGTGCAGGGCGGCGTAACGCTCAAAGTCTATACCAGTTCACCGGTCAAAAAGGAAGAGACCTTCGCCACGATTCAGGGCGAACTGTCAATCGTAGGAACGCTTATGGGTCAAGATGGTACTTGGAAATTGGGTGAGAGCAGGGAAATGGTATTCTACGAAGATGGGACAAGCGCATGGCATGAAAAGGGCAATGCCACGCAGACAGGTCTCCAGTTCGTTCCGGACAATACGATACAGGTCATGCAGTATGCGGCAAAAACGGCACCGAACGGCACGATAGTGGAGAAGATCAACGGCTATAATACGCCGTGTCTGGCGGAACTGCCGGATGGAGGACTTCTCGCGGTCTGGGCAGCGGATGTCCCTGCACGCGCTGTGACGGACAGCACAGGTCTGTATTACAGTGTCTGCAAAAACGGAACGTGGTCTGCTCCCGTGCTTGTCGCAGATGACGGCACGACAGATTTCGCACCCAGCCTGCAAACGTTTGACGGCGAGATCTGGCTTGTGTGGCAAAATTATACGAAGGTATTTGGAGGAACGAGTCTCGATGCATTAAGCAGCGATGAGATCGCTGCAAACTGTGACATCGCTGCGGCCAGATTTGACACGGCAAGCGGGGTATTTGGAGCAGCGCAGAATATTTCTTGCGCGGGCTATGACTATGCCCCGCAGCTTTCAACACAGGACGGCGCGGTGGCTGCGGCATGGAAAAACGGAAGTCAGACATATCAATCGACACTGGTCAATGATATCTGGTCTGAAGCCGCTGCAGCTGATGTGAGCTGGTATCAGGAGGAACAGCCGCTGCCGTCAAGCTGGACGGTGGAGAACGCGCCCACAACATGCTCTACGCGTCAGATCCTCTGCACGACGGAATATCAGGCAATCGTCTACTCGGCTGCTGATGAAGCGGGGAACAATCAGGTGTTCGCGCTGATCAATGACGGATATGGATGGGGCGAGCCATTACAGTTGACGGAGGTGTCCTCTAGCAGCATCGGCGGCTTCTCCGCTGTGATAACAGACGACTATCAGATCAAGATCCTCGCTGCAGTTTGGTCATTCGGGGAGAACGGCGCATATGAGTATGCGGATCTGATGTTGCTGGATCGGGATTTGAACTGCGACCTTGCTGTGTCAGATGCTGACTATATCCGCGATACGCTTGTTGCGGGACAGGCAATGACGTTTACAGTGGATGTCACAAATAACAGCGGCAAAACCGTACAGGGCGTCCGGGTCACAGCCAAAAACGGTACGACAGAGCTTGCATCGTCGGAGTTCGGAATTACGCTGCTTCCGGGGCAAACAAAAACAGCCTACCTGAATTATACGCTTCCGGGTACACTTTCGCTGACAAGTGCAGAAATTACGGTGCTGCCCACAGCGCTTGAAGATCTGGATGCAGGCGACAACACAGCGGAATGCTTGTTCAGAAGCGTGGATATTTCAATTGAAGCATGTGCCGCCGTTCGCACAGACAGCGGAATACAGATTCTTGCGCAGGTCGTAAACCGCGGTAGCAGCGCCAGTGAGAGCTTCGAGGTTGTTTTCCACCAGAGCGGTTCCGAAGGAGTGGAGCTTGGAAGACAAGGCGTTGAGCCGCTTGCGCCAGGTGAGCTGAAAAATGTAATACTGACGCTGGATAAGGCGCTGGCCGAGGGCGAGATGGTCTGCGTCACAGCCGAACCGCAGGAGAATGAAAACCTGCTTGGAAACAATTCCGCTTACGCTACAGTACGGTCGATATTTACACAGACAATTGATATGACCGCTGCGGGTGTTTATGAGGACGGAAAGCTGACAGTCCGGGTCTCTGTCAACAACCAGACAAAAGCTGCAAAAGACCTGCGGATCATGGTTGCGGCATATGCGGAGGACGGGAGAATGATTGGTGTATCTGTGAGTGAACAGCTGCGCACTGAAAGTATGCAGACGTATGACCATACGCTGCTTGTAAAGACATCGGCTGCACCTGCGAGCTGGAAAGTATTCATACTGGACGCAGCCACCGCGTCTCCCATATGCGCGGCATGGAATGTGACGGTAGAGTGAGCCGCCATCTGGCGGATAGCGCTGAACTCCGGAAACAACGAATTGTTTTCCGTCAGTAGAAGAATAAAAGAAGCGGCCGTGCGGTTTGAACCGCACGGCCGCTATTTCTATGGATGCGATGGATGTATTGAACATCCTCGAAATAGCAACTGCATTTTTGAGGTCACAGATAATATGACACGCAGAATTGCAAACAGCTCTTTGAGGACAATTATGCTACCAGTATTATGCATCAGATGCAGGATCCCAGCAGCGCCGTCGTTTTGAGATTAACGCCCATCAGGTCGCACTGCGCTTCTCTGGACATCTGACAGGTCGGCGTCAAAAATGCCAATGCCTTTTGGATCTGCTTGAGATCGGCAGCGGAAACCCGGCCCGTATGCAGATGCTCCAGCACATGAATATAGGAATTCTTCAGCGCGGCGGATACTGCCGGACGAAGAAAGTAGTTGGAAATCAGACCGCCGATCAAAGCGGCTTCGTTATCGGTGTATTGCATGATACTCCTCCTTTGGATGTTGGTGTCAAACAAACGGGAGTATCAGACCGTATGCGGTGCATCCGGCGGCCACCTTTCCGGCGGCGAACGCCAGCGCATCTCCATCGCCCGGGCAATTATGAAGGACGCGCCTGTCATCATTCTGGACGAAGCCACTGCCAATGTTGACCCCGAAAATGAAAAGGAGCTGATGGAGGCTGTTGCGGAATTGACTCACGATAAGACGGTCATCATGATTGCTCACCGGCTGAAAACTGTGCGCCATGCCGACCAAATTTTTGTGGTCGATCACAGTGAGATCGTTCAGCAGGGCACCCATGACGAGCTGGTTGCTGTTGACGGGCTCTATCGCCGCTTCGTGGTGGAGCGGCAGCAGGCCGCCGGGTGGAAGGTCTGATTTCACTTTGCATATTATTCAACAAAGCCCGTACCAGTTAAACTGATACGGGCTTTGTTATGCTCCGCGTTTATCCGCCTACCCTAACGCTAATAACACATGCCTGCAAGGAGCAGAGAAGCACCTTGCCGCCTCTCTGCTCCCTCACTTTCTTGCTTATTTTCGGGGATTTTCTTCATCGTCCAGCAGGTCGGTCATATTCCGCAGGCTGATGCCCAGGGTGGACCCGTTGTGCAGCAGTGCCGAGGTGGCAGGTGGCAGTACACCCGCCACGCCCAGCGCGATCAGCGTCAGGTTGAAGCCCACGATGAAGCGGTAGCTGCCGTGGATACGCTCCATCAGTGCCTCACCGAGCCTGCGCAGTGTTATCAGTGCAAACAGATCCTCCGAGGCAACGGTGATGTCGGCGATCTCCCGGGCGATGGCCGCACCGGTGGAGATGGCGATGCCCGCGTCCGCCTCGGAGAAAGCAGGAGAGTCGTTGACGCCGTCGCCCACCATGATAACGGTGTGGCCCTTTTCCTTTTCCTTCCGGATAAATGCGGCCTTGTCCTCCGGCAGCACCTCGGCATACACAGCGTCCACGCCCACCTCGGCGGCCACAGCCTCCGCCGTGCGGCGGTTGTCGCCGGTCATCATCACCACGTTGGCAAAGCCGCTCTCGTGCAGCGCCCTTACCGCCTCCCGTGCCTCCCGGCGCAGGGGATCGTGGATGCAGATTACCGCCGCCAGCTCCCCGTCTATGCAGAGATACAAGTGGGAGTACGCGGCGGGCAGCGCGTCAAATTTCGGCTGCTCTCCCGCCGGGATGCGGCAGCCCTCGTCCTCAAAGACGAAGTGTGCGCTGCCGATGAGGACCTTCTTGCCCTCCACCATGCTGGAGATGCCGTGGGCCACCACATACTGCACCTGCGAATGATACTCCTCGTGGGTGAGCCCGTGCCGCTTTGCCTCCGCTACCACGGCATTTGCCATGGAATGCGGGTAATGCTCCTCCAGACAGGCGGCAAGGCGGAGCATTTCCGCCTCGTCGTGTCCGCCGAAGGGGATGACCGCCGCCACGGTGGGTGTCGCATAGGTCAGCGTGCCGGTCTTGTCGAACACAATGGTGTCCGCCTTGGCCACCGCCTCCAAAAAGCGTCCACCCTTGACAGAGATGTGATAGCCGCTGCTCTCCCGCATGGCGGACAGCACCGCGATGGGGATGGCCAGCTTCAGGGCACAGGAGAAGTCCACCATCAGCACCGAGAGCATTTTCGTCACGTTCCGGGTCAGCAGATAGGTCAGTGCCGTGCCGCCCAGCGTGTAGGGCACCAGTCTGTCCGCTATCCGGGAGGCTTGTCCTCGGCGGTGGATTTCAGCTTCTCCGACTCCTCGATCATGTGAACTACCCGGTCATACCGCCCGCTGCCGGAGGATTTCTCCACAGAGATGACGCACTCGCCCTCCTCCGCTACCGTCCCGGCATAGACGGGACTGCCGGGGTGCTTCGCCACAGGCATGGATTCGCCGGTGAGGGAGGAATGGTTCACCATGGCCTCTCCCTCCACCACCCGGCCATCCAGCGGGATCATGCCGCCGGTGCGGATCACGATACGGTCCCCCGGCTTCACATCGGTGATCTTCGTCAGCACCTCGGCGCCGTTTACCTGCAGCCAGACGCTGTCCACCCGCAGGCTCATGGCGGAGGCAAGGTCGGCCACGGACTTTTTGTGAGTCCACTCCTCCAGAATTTCGCCCAGATGCAGCATGAACATGACAGAGCCTGCGGTGGCAAAATCGCCCCGTACCATGGACACCGTAACGGCGGTGGCATCCAGCACGGCGACGGACAGCCTGCCTTGCAGCAGCGCCTGGCAGCCCTCCTTGATGTACTTGACGGAACGGAAGAGGGAGATGGCGGTGGTGACGGGCACCGGCAGGAACAGGCGTGAAATACACCGCCGCATGATGGCGATAGCCAGCTTGTCCTCAAACTCCCGGTTCAGTGCCCGGGAGGTATGCTCCGGCACCAGCTCCATGGCCTCCGCCTTGGCGAAGGAGAATACTGCCAGCGCACGGAGTATGCTTCCGCGCTCCGCGTCATAGAGCACCACTGCGTCCTGCGTCCGGTCGTAGACCCTGACCTCCCGTACGCCGTCCTGGGCGCGCAGATAGTATTCCAGCACATCCGCTTGGGATAACGTCATCCGTCCGCAGCGCAGGTGCACCCGCAGCCGCCCCGGTAACTCATGTAGGATCGTGCATTTCATGGATCACTCCGCCTTAGCGTCCTCCGCGGAAGCGTCCTCCACCACAGCAGCAGCCTCCGCCTCTGCGCGGCGCTCGTTGATGGCCTTGGCTTCTGCGTAGATGTCATCCGCACCCTCACGCACCGCCGTGACCATTTTCATCACGCCCTCCTTAGCACGCAGTGCGGCGGCAGTGGTGTGGGCGTAGACCTTCTTGGCATCCCTGCTGCCCAGCAGCTTGATGCCTGCCGTGCCGAACAGCACGCCTGCTGCAAATAAACCGAGTTTTTTCATAATGATTGTCCTCCTATACAAAATATATATGTCAAACCGATGGCCGCGATGGCGGCATCGGAATGATCTTACTGTTTCTTCTCCCCGAAATGGAAAAAGCCTTTCTTCTCGTAGACTGCGGTGCTGATCTCCCTCGCCGTGTAGCCGATGTCATCGCCTCCTTACTTTCTTCCCACCAGCAATGTTGAACCGCGAAGCATCAGGCGTCCGGCTTCCTTCGGCGTCATAAAGCTGCCGTCGGTCGTGTCCATCAGCTCCACGCGCTCATAGCCCATATCCCTGAGCTTTTGGACAAACGCCTGCATATCGCCGTATCTGCGAGGCGACATCAGGTCATGGATGGCAAACGTTCCGCCCTTTTTCAGAACCCGCAGTGTTTCCAGCAGAAGTGCCTGCTTGTCTGCCCCTGTGATATTGTGATAGACATAGTTGCTGGTCACCGCGTCGAAGCTCTCGTCGGGGAAATCCACCTTTACGGCGTTCCCGCGCCTGAACGAAGCGTTCTTCACGCCCTCCGCAGCGGCGTTTTTTTCGCACAGCGGCAGGCTGAAGGAGGCGTATTCCTTGCCCCAGCGATCGATACCGATCATTTTCCCCTGGGGATTGCGCTTTGCGCAGGCAATGGTCAGCGCACCGCTGCCGCAGCCGATGTCCAGTCCCACGCCGCCCTCCGGCAGCGTGATATGCTCCGCCGTTCCGTCAATGATCTGCTTTGAGAGCTTGCGCTCGCCGTCATAGGAAAAGCTCCGATAGGCATACACGCACCACTGGGTGTACTTTGCACAGACGACAAAGACAATGCCGAACACCACTCCCAGCACGACGCGCAGCTTTCCGCTCACACCGATGCCGAATGCACCGAAAACGAGCAGCAGCGCAAGCGATAGTGCTGTTCCCCGCGATGAGCGAAAACATCATTCCCTTGGGAATCCAGTTTTTGTAGTCAGGCTTCATATTCAAGACTCCTTTTTTATTGAGTGTGACTTCTCTCATAAACCGCAGCCGCGATGCACCAGATCACGATGGCGGTATTGGTACTGCTCTGGCTCATTACGGACATCCATGTGGCTGTCGGCACCTGCATGGCCTGTGCAATATCAGGAACAGCAACCAGCAGAAGATTCCATGTGACCGGATGGAAAACGAGCATCCACCTGGGATAACGGGTTTTACCGACAAGCAGCATCACGAAATGGATCCCAAAAAACAATAGCATCGGAACATACATGGGGAGGATTGCGGGGAGCATGTCATCCTGATAGGCTGTGACCGCTGTGATGGCGTCCTCCGCTCCGATACGCGGCCCCAGATAGGTGGAAAACCACGCCAGAGTAGCCGCCCAGAGATGGATCGACAAGGCTACCACAACCGTAAATAACCCGCAAAAATACTGGATAGCTTTTGTTCTCGTATACCTTGCGTCAATATCCGTATTCAGTGCCTTCACCATGAAGGAGTAGAGGAAGCACCCAAGCGCTCCCATTCCGACGACCAATGCAGGCTTCCACAAGGCGTAGGCGCCGGACAGATAACAGGCTCTGTTGAACATTCCGGTGTCCGTCTTCTGCAGCGGAACGCATCCCAGCAGCCAATCGCCGGCAGCCATCAATATCCCGCCGATTGCGCCAAGAATATAGCATTGGATAAACGGTTTCTTTTCTTCCTTCTTCATCTTCTTCATTCCTGTGCATTTATTTCATGATCTTCATGCAAAAGTCGCAGCGGTCATCGCCGCGCCCCAGCGTTTTTGTTCGATGCCAAATGAGCTTCGGATGAAGACCGGTGTAGCTGATGTCGTCGCTGTCGCAAAAGCAGCAGCACAGCTCAGGACATCCGTATGCCACGCAGGTGTCATGATATGGACATTTCATCATATCCACACGCCATATACCGTTGCCGACCCGCAGCTCCTTTGAGTCAAAGCCCGCCGCCGGGCCGAAAACGCTTCGTGTGGATTTGACAAAAACGCCGGGGACAAGGCGGTAAAGCCCCGGTATGTGCAGCAGGGCTGCAAGCTGTTTGTGGCTCGTTCTCGCCAGCCGCTCCACATAGCCGTGAACGATTTGCAGCGCCTCCTCTTTCGGCATGAACCGCTGCAAGGTTTCGTAGGCCGCAATGCCCGGTAAGATCTGCCGCTTGAGGTGGTATTGCTTCTCCTTGCTTGCATCTGCATTTTCAGCCAGCAGCACATTCAACCGCGCATCAAAAAATGCATTCAGCTCCTTGGCCTGCGAGGGAAAGCACTGTGCCGCAGTCTCCCGAAAATCACGGGAGAGATAGGTTTCCTTCATCGTCCTGCCTCCGTCCCTGCTTTCACGAAGCCCTTCTTTTTATACCCGCAGTCGCAGTATGGGCCGCCGGAGGCGAGAGTGTACTGCCGCACAAAATCAGTCGCGCCGCCGGCTTCGCTCATGGTGTAGTCCAGACGGCACAGCGCGGGAGTGAGGTCATATAGCCCCAGCTTTTTCATTAGCACGCAGATGCCGCATTTGGTGAAGCGTCCCTCGTAGCCGCTGCCGTCGGGATATTCGTAAAACTCCATATTCCACGAGTAGGGGTTGCGGTCAGCGGCTCTCAGCGCGGCGGTGGCTTTCATACCGGCAATGTCCTTTTCGGTGAATTTGCTCTTTCCGCTCATTCGGCAGAACCATTTCATCGGCTTTGTCATCATGGATTTTGCATAATACTCCGTCAGCCGCTCCACATCCGGGCGCTCCGGCATGGAGAGAATAAACGCACCGATCATCGCGCAGTTGACGAGGTTCATCTTGAACCGGTCGCCTTTTTCAAATTCGGGCAGCTCAGAGATGATCTCCCTGTATTTCGGCTTTGCTTTTTTCGTGATTGCTTGTGCCGTATTCGTACCGTAGCCGAACACCGCTGTCAGCTGTTTTTGGAAGGACGGTGCAAACAGTGTCCACATGCCGAAAGGCATTCCGGCGTATTTCATCGTAAGTATCTCCCGGCCTCCGCCTCCAGCGCCTGCCACACCGGATAGGCTGCGCCATTCTCATCGAAAAATTTCTTGAGATCCCGGTTCAGCGCACTCATTTCGTCTATGGCGTTCATGGCGTGGTCGGAAGCGCAGAGCTTTCCCAGGGAGGTGGCACACATAAGCTTGAAGAAACGCAGGCAGGTCTTGCGGTACTTTTCGCTCTCAAAGTCGGCATCCGTCTTTGGCAAAATGTCGTGTCCCGCATTGCGTATTGCACGGTAGCCCTCAATGTTGGCATCCAGCAGACGGTTCAGATACGCAGTGTCGCCCCTGAGTTTTTTCAGGTCGCCGTCTGTTTTATAGCAGGCGAAGGCCGCAGGCATCACAAAGGCCGCATGGCAGAGCAGATAGTCCTCCATATTTGGCTCATAGACGACCTTGTATTTGGTACCGCCGAAAATCTCTCCGATCAGTTCCGCATTGGAGACCGCCCCACGCAACTGCCCAATGGTGATTTTTTTCAGGTCGATAGAAACGACCCGGTCAGGTTCCCGATGCCCGGCAGAGAGCGCAAAGGCAAACAAGACATTTTTCTCCGGCAGTGCCGCCGCCAGCGCTCTTGCCTGCACATTGTTACCCACAAAAACAATATTTTTCGTCTGATTTGCGCGCAACGTATCCAGAGCTGAATCCAGCTGTGTATAGCGCAGGACTACAAAAATCACGTCATATATTTCCTCCGGTTTCAGTTCGGTCACCACCGGAATGCGGCTGACCGAGGTGCGGAGCAAGAATTTGTCCTTGATTTGCAGCCCGTTCCTCCTAATCTCCTCCGCCCATTTTCCTCGGGCAAGCAGGGTGACGTCCTTTCCGGCCCGGAACAGATTCCTTGCCAGATTGCAGCCCAAAACACCTGCGCCGTATACCAGAATTTTCATTATTTGCCTCCAAATCCGATCTTTACGATCTGCATTTTCATCATTCCGTCGCCGATTTTGGCGAGAAAACGGAAAAAGCCGCTGACGGATGGGTCTTTCAAATCGGTGTAGCCCAACATATAGCCCCGGCTGGAGACCTGCAAACGGCTGTCCCACGCGCCGATCTCTTTGGGAGCGTCGGAAACCGCGAAATACGCGCCCACATCCTTGATCTTCGCACTCTTGAGCCATGTCTTGGCAATCATCTTCACCGCCGTCCGATTTGCAGCGTCAAACACCAGCTCGCTGCCCGGAAAAGCGCCTGCCATTTTTTGCACTAATGTTTTGACCTGCTCGGTCAGAAAATAATAGAACACGCCGGAGGCAAAGAAAACCGCACCGTTTGAAGAGTCAATTTTTCTAAACCATTCGGTATTGTTCAAATCGCATGGGATATTTTCCTCACGCTCCCCGGCAGGCAAAAGCTCGTTACGCACGGAGATGACATTGGGGAAATCCAGATTGTATATCTTGCAGCTGCCGTTGTCGCAGTTTCTTCCGGTGCTGTCCAGTCCGCAGCCCAGATTGACCACCGCCGCATTGGGGTGAGATTTCAGATAATCCCGCACCTCAAAAGCAAGGTCATTCTGCCGCATGGCCACCTCCAGTGAACCGAAACGCTGCATCAGGCTGCGGGATTTTTTCTCCGCCTCAGAAAAATCGTAGTCGATCTCGTCAATCAGGCGAACCGCTGTTTCGTCCTGGTAAAGATTCGGGTATAGTTCTGAGCAGACCTTCCGCGCATACAGCGGAATGATCAGCGTCTCCTGTACGGTGTTTTTCTCGATTTTGTATTTCATGGGTATCACTCACTTTCTGATAAATGGCAGTTCCGGCATACAGTCACGCTCGGCGATGTGTGCCAGCATTCCGGCGAACCCCTTCGGATCGCGTATCTGATATTGCATATGCTCATATCCCTCAAAGATGGGATAGTTGCCGTATGGATAGGCGTTCATCACCGCCTGACGGTATTTGAAATGATCTTCTATGCTGCCAAACTCGAAATAGATATGCTTTTGCAGTTCTTCGGGAAGGGACGGAAAGGGCTTATCCTCCAGACTGTCCGAAATCTGCCGCCGCAAATTTGTATAGGTCAGATTTTTCCCTGCGGCTATAAAATACGGCTTTATGGAGTCGTCGTCACACCACAGTATCTTTTTCAGCGTACCGCCCTTCGACCAATATAGGCTCCTGATGGCAAAATACAGAAACGGCGTCATGATACGGCGCGTGCTCTTTCCGATTTGGGCGAACTGCCCGCCGTCAAAGAAAGCGTGCTCCACGGGCAGCTTCGTCTGCGTCAGAAACGCCATGGCAAGGTCTGCACCGATGGAAGAAGCGACCACCATCGCCAGCGTCTCCACGCCCTGTCGTTGCAGAAAGTCCTCCACCTGCCGTATTTCGTCCAGCTTGCTGACATATTTCTGCCCCTCGCAGTAAACGGTGGAGGTGGGCAAGATGCAGAAATATCGATCCTGCAAATACCTCGCAATCGGTTCGCTGCTCGATCCTGTCACACCCATTGCATGAAAGAACAGCACGGCAGGATTCCTCCTGTCGCCGTATGTTTGAAACAGCATTTCTATCGCCTCAGCTTTCCATAAAAAGCATCATGATTGCCGCCAGTGCTGCCGAAATGACCGCCATACCAATTGTGCCGAACAGCCACTTTTTGCCCTTATCCTTGGCTGTAATGTAGGGTTTCAGGTCTTCCGTTCCCGGAATTTCCCATGCGTTCGTATGTCCTACCCAATAGCCGTCAACCCAAAATCGGTCTATGAGATTCATAACGGACAGTATGACCAGCAGCTGCCAAAAGCCCTGAACGAAGCCCTTTGCGCCGTTGAGCGCATAGACGCAGACCAGCACATAGGCGATGTAGCCGGGGACGCAGACAGCTTTGAAAATCAAAGCATTTCGCTTGATTTTCGCGTGTGTTGTAAGTCCCAGCGTTACGCACCGCTCCTGCACCTCCGGGCTGTAAAGATGCACCATGCCCACCGCGCCCTTGCGGATACCGATGGCGCAAACCAAAATGAGCAGAACGCCAAGTCCTATGCCTTCCAAAATCACCTGTAAAAGCATTACCGATTCCTCCTGAAGCCCGCCTTATCCCGATATTCGGGATGTTCTTTTACATACGGGTCCTGGTCGCCGCAGATGGTATAGTCGCACCGGCAGCCGTTCACGCAGGTAGTCGCCCGTATAAGCTTTGCGTGGAGCAGCTCCATAGACGCAAAGTCCACATTACACAGGGCGGGCATAATATCCGTAAATCCGAACTGCTTGGCAAATTCCGCCGCCGGACACGCCGTAAATTCATAATAGATGGGCTTGCCGCCTTCGTAAGGCGCAACATTCATCTCGTAATCGTGCCATGCATCGCAGCGCTTTTTGGCGGTGGTGAATGCCCGATACATCAGCCTTTTCCAAAACGGCTTATTGATGTCAACGAAGCGCAGCTTCCGGAACGCCGGCAGGATCAGATCCTCTTCGATCTCTTCCATTTCGCGGAATGTGACCACATCCCGGCACACATCGTAAAAGCTCATGATGGCGATGCAGTCGTAGGTGCCGCCTACGCCGTTGTGAAAATTCCTCTTGCCGCCGAGGTCGGTGCGCCACTTGGAAAGAAGCTCTGCGTATTTTAACTGCACCTGCTCCCATACCGCCTCGCGCTCCGCCTCCGGATAGTGCAGGGCGATTTTTGCCAGAATTTCCTTTTTGCAGGGCTTGGAATATAAGACGTGACAGCTGCGGTCAAATTGCAATTCGCTGTCCTTCATCTTCCCACGCCTTTCAAGAAACCGCTCTTTGCATTTTCTTCGGTGTCGTCCGATTCGTCGTAGGCATCATAGGGCGCCGACGGGTCGTGTACCCGTTTCTTGAATGGCGAACAGAGCTTGTCCCTATGGGCAAAAGCAAATTCCAAATTGTCCGTCCATCCCGTGTGACCGGTGATGAAATACGGATGCAGACCACGGGCGCGCAGTTTCCGTTCCAGCTCCGCCAGTGACTGCACAGCCAGCTTATTATCCTCTGCCAGAGAGGAAATAAAGCTGTATCCGCCGTCCGCACCGAACCACAGCGTGTCGCCGGTGAACAGATACTTATCGTCAATGAGATATACCATGTGCCCCCAGGTATGACCGGGGACAAGGAAGCATTCGATTTTGATGCCGCCAATATCGAAAACCTCGCCGTCATGCAACAGTACCTTTTCGTTGTGGATCGTGACCTGCGGCAGCTTGTACAGGCGATAGATCACCTTGCGGCGCACTTCGCCGGTCAGATAGCGGTTCTCAACCTCGCCGATGTAGAGCTTTGCGTCCCGGAATAGTCCCGGACTGTCGGCCTCCACTGCACCCACATGGTCAGTGTCCTGATGCGTGATGAGGATGTGCCGGACGGATGCCGGATCGATGCTGAGCCAGCTCATTTTTTCGGCAAGGCGGTCGTAGTTATAGCCCGCATCGATCATAATGGTCGTATCGCCTTTGCGGTAGAAGAAGATGTTGGCCACCCACTCCCGCACGCGCCACATGGTCGTCGATCCAGCCGGTATTCAGCGGCTTGAAGATCTCCTTGCCGCGGTACATTTTGCTCATTTCTTTTTTTCTGAAATTCGGTTGCTTTCTTTGACATATTATCGCTCCCTATTTTGATTTTCGGCAGACAAACCACGCCATGCTTTTCAGGTTTCCCATGTCCACATCCGTATACATTCCATCCAGCCGTGCTTTCAGACTGGAAACCGTCTCATAGGGCGGCGTGAAGAATCCCACCTTTTCATAAACGTGCCGGACAAACCAATCCGTCCGCTTCTGCTCGCCCTCCACATAGAAGCATCCGCAGAATGTTCCGCCGGGTCTCAAGACCCGGAAAACCTCCCGATAAGCGGCCTCCTTGTCCGGAAAAGCATGAAAGCCGTTCAGCGACAAAACGATGTCAAAGGTGTTGTCTTCATAAGGAAGCGCACCCACATCGCCCTGCCGGAAGGTTACATTTTTCAGGTGCAGGCGGTCAGCCTTTTCCCGTGCCTGCCCCATCATATCCGCCGAGTAATCGAGGCAAGTGATGTCCGCTTCGGGCATCGTCTTATAAACCGGCATGGTCAGAATCCCTGTTCCCACCGGCACTTCCAGCAGCTTGCCGGAGAAATGCTCCGGAATCCCGGACAGCGCCTTTTCCAGATAATCGTCGTTTTCTGCCTTGCTCATTGCCCACACCAAACGGCACACCGCTTTTCCGCTCAGGGTGGAGCAGGTGATCATGCCGTCATAAAAGCTGCTTTCGCCCGTCAGTCGGTATGCACCGCGAATGGCTTCTTTTCGTTCCATGGTTTTCTCTCCGTGTTTCAATCAACACACGACCGTTTCCGGTCTCATTTCTTCAAAAAATCTACAATCTTTACGAAGTCCTCTTTTGCCTCCTTGAAGATCGGCAGCATACAGTAGCAATGCACCACCTTCGGGCGGGCGGACACCGTGTAGGGGACATTTGCCCGTTTGCAGGCTTCCTCAAAGTCCGGCAAAGCACCGTAGAGCACCTCGTCGGCAGAATAGAAGAAGTGAATATCGCCCACGCCGGTAAAATCTCCCCGGGAGCCGGAGAGCATATAGTCCGGCACCTTCTCGCAGCCATGCCGCATGAACTTCTCCACCGTTACCATGAAGGCATAGTCGATGGAAACATCCCTTTTATTGAGTGCTTGCATCCGCGCCTTTTCCGCGTCGTTCCACGGCACTTCGCCGGGGGATACGGCGACGATGTGCCTTGGCTGCGGCAGCGGCTCGGGCTGCGCGTTGTTGTGCGCCGCGATCCCCAGAGCCAGCGCACCGCCGGAGGAAAAGCCGCAGGTACTGACATTTCCGCCGCCATACAGTGCAATCATTTTTCGATAACATTCGTACACCATTGCGTAGGTTTCAGTAATGCAGTGTTCCATGCAGAGCGGGTAAAACGGAAACCACACATCACAGCCGGTCTCGCGGCAGAGCTTGCGCATCACAGGCAGGTCGCCCTTATCGGGGCCGATCACCATGCCGCCGCCAAAGAAATAGAGAATCGCGCACTCGGACGGCTTCGGATGCTCTCGCACGATCAGGCAGGGAAAGCCGTTTACCGCGATCGTTTCATAATATGCCTTGCTGTCGGTGGGCGTAAAAACGCCACGATGCCGGTTCTGCTTTTCAATTTCCCTTCGCAGTGCATCCTCCGGCAAGGCGAACGCCTTTTTCGCGCCGGAGAGCTTGTATACGCTGCGTAAGATAGATGCAAAGATACTCATGATTTAGCCCCCTCATTTCCACGCCGTAATGCAGAGCCAGCTTTTCTTTTTGTGTATCTGCACATCGTGAAAGCCCGCCTGCTCCAGATACGTCTTCAGCTCGGCGTCCTTGTAGATGGTCATGCCGCCGATGATCTTCGTCCACTTCTCATCCTTGTCCGTATCGCCGCTGCTCTCGTTGCAGATGAGTAATGTCCCGCCGGGCTTCAGCACCCGGTAAACCTCCCGGAAGCACTGCGGCAGATCGGGCCAGAAATAGACGGTTTCAAAGGCCGTTACCGCATCGAACCAGTCGCCTGCAAAGATCATATCCGCCACGCTGCCCTGCAGAACGGTGCAGCGGCCCTCCGCTATGGCGGCCTCGTTGACCTTTTGGGATTTCTCCACACTGACGAGGGAATAGTCAATGCCCTTGACAATACCCTCCGGGCATTTTTTCAGAAGTCTCTTGATGTTCGCCCCTCCGCCGCAGCCGCAGTCCAGCACCTTGGCGTCCGGCGCAAGTCCTAAAAATTGAAGTCCCCACCGCGCTACAGGACTGTGACCCAGATTCATCATAGCGACCATGATTTTCCCGCCAAGCCCCACAGGCTTTCTGGTGTTCTCAAAAAATGACATCTTATCACACCTCCGATTTCACACATTCCGCATAGGTCAGCGGGAAGGACGCCTTCAGAACAGCGCTTTTCCGCACCGTCCAGCCATTCTGACTTAGAAAGCGCAGGTATTCCGCGCTCGTCCACTTGCTGTGGAGGGGAAAGCCTGCCAACTTCATGAAAAATGCCTTGACCTTGCCGGGAAACGAATTTCCCGCGTGGGTAAAGGTGGGCGCGATCAACACGCCATCATCTTTCAGTACCCGTTTTATCTCTTGCAGGGCTTTTTCCGGCTGCGGCACGATGTGCAGTGCGTTGGACACGATCACCACGTCGAAGGACTTATCCGCATAGGGCAGGCGGAACATATCCTGCACCGAAAAATGCAGCTTTGCCGAGTGGTTATCCCGCTTTGCTTCAAGAATCATCTCTGCGGAGGCGTCCGTCGCCTCGATGTGTGCCGCCGCGTTTACGATATTTTTTGCGATCAACCCCGTGCCGGTCGCCAACTCCAGCACCGTTTTGGCTTTCACCACCGGCCGGATCAGCTCATACATCTCGTCATACGCCGCCCGATCCTTTCGCATGAAGCGGTCGTAACGTCCGGCATTTTTGTCCCAGAAATTCTTGTGTTCTCGCATCTCTTTCATTCCTTTCGGCGTTAGATTTATCTAATCGGTGTGCGCAGCTGCACGGTTAGAGACAGCTAACCAGCATGTCTTGGAAAAGCCGCATTTCTGCGGCCTTCCGCTTATTTAAATAACTCCCTGCAAGCGCCGTACACTAACGTTTCCAGCACCTGCGGGTACAGTTCTCCAATCTGCTCCTTGTGAGAAACGGTAAGAATCAGTCCCCGCACCGTGGCGGCAGCCAAAGAGATGCCGCGACTCGGCAGAAGGTCATATTTTCCCAGAAGCTGACGGATGTGCGTCTCGTCATCGTGGTAATGGATGTTTTTGACATCCTCCGGCAGTCTCTGCAAAAGCAGCTTCGCATCGTTTTCAATGAAAACCATGTCGCCGGTATCGGACAGCCTCCGGCAGACGGCAAGAACCGCCTTTGCCGCACGCTCCGACGGTGGCAAGCCGTTTGCTTCGCTCAGTGCATGGTCAGCTACTCCGTAAAGCTCGGAGTGGATACTTTCCAGAACCGCGAAGAAAGCATCTCCTTGGATTCGTAGAATTTATAAAACGAGCCTTTTGCGATACCGACAGCCTTTGTCAGTTGATCCACTGAGGTTTTCTTCATCCCCAGTGTGACAGCACAATGCCTCGTTTCCTTCAGCAACGCCTTGCGGAGCTGCTCAGTCTCGTAATCGGTAAAAGCCAAGCCCACGCCTCCTTAAATATGACCATTTTGGTTCTTCTGGTCATATTATACCGCGCTTCTTTCTGGTTTGCAAGGGGTATGGAGAAAAAATCGCTAATCAAAAGGGGTGCAGTGTTGCAGAACACCAGCATGGTCATGGCTCCGACGAGGAAGCCCGTTTCGCCGCCAAAGGCCACGCCAGCGAGGATCGTCATCGCAACGACCGGCTTGAACTCCGGCAGCATGAAGAACGCAGCGCGCCCTGCCACATTCAGCGCAACGAGCACGGCAATGAGCACCAGCTCGCGCGCCTGTGGCTTTCTGCCCTCGAAAATGAGGAAGAACGGCAGCATACATTCCAGCAAAATGAGCAGCGAAATGAAGTAGTATTTCCGCCCCGCGAAGTAGTACACGCCGACAAACAGTGTCAGAGGAATCAAAAGCAGGATGAGCAGCGTGGCAGTCACGGTGCGCTTTTGGAGTTTGCGTTTTTCCACGGGTGTCTGGATGAGATAATCCGGTCGGTCGGCCTTCCGACCAATGGACAGTGCAAACACAAGAAGTGCAGCAAGCAAAATGCCGTAGAGCTTGAGCTGCCCGCCTACCAGCGCCGTCATGCCGTTCGCGTCGATGAGCTTTGTGAGGTCTGTCACGCCGATAGCCTGCACGATCAGCACAAGCGACGCAATACCGGACACGGCGGCAAGAAGCTTCCGCCAGACCGGGAGCTTTTTCACCGTCCGCGTCTCTTCCTCCGGCGCGGGCGGGATGCGCTGATATTCCGGCAATGCCGCTTCCGGTTCGACCGCACCGCCGCAGGAAGCAATGACGTCCTCCGGCGTGACCGCATCTGGCAGCACATCGCGCGCGATGCGGTTCGCGGCGGTCGTGTAGAAGCTATTGCCGGAGAAGAACGTTCTCGGTTCGGCTTCGGTGACGATGCTTCCGTCAAAAACCAGGGCGCAGCGATCAGCGTATTTCGCGCAGAACTCAATGTCATGGCTGACCATGAGAATTGCGACACCGGACGCTTGAAGCGTCCGCAAAATCTGCCCGAAAACCTGTTTGAACTCCGCGTCCAGACCCTTTGTCGGTTCGTCAAGGAGCAGAATGTCCGGGTTCAGAAGCAGGATTTTTGCCAGCGCCGCGCGCTGCTGTTCACCGCCGGAAAGGTCATACGGATGGCGGTCCAGCAGCTCCGCCAGCTTGCAGAGGGAAACGACTTGTGCAAGCCGCTCGGTTTTGCGTTCGGATTTTGGTAAAATCTCCAATAAATCTGCGCGCACTGAGGATTTCACAAAGAGCGCCTGCGGGTTCTGCGGCAGCATCCCGACGCTGCCGCTGATAGTCAATTCCCCTCGATACGGCTTTTGCAGGCTTGCCAGCAGCTTGAGCGTGGTCGTTTTGCCCGTGCCGTTGCCGCCGAGCAGCGTAAGAAATTCGCCTTTGTGCAGCTCCAAGGATAGACCTTTTACCACGTCGGGCAGGTCTTTGTCGTATTTGAACCAGAGTTCCCGCGCCGAGACGACGGTTTCGCCGTTCGGCGTGTTTTTCTTTTCTTCCGGAACAGGTCGCAACTCATGCGTTTTCGCATAATCGAGCAGCCAGTTTCGGCCGTCGCAGACGGAGATGGGGCAAGTCGCTTTGGAATCCGACGCTGCCCAGATGCGCATGGCGGCGGGCATGGCGAGGAACATCGCGTTCCCACTGCTTTTCAGCTCCGCGCCCACTTCGGCGGGCGTGCCGGTGCAAAGAAGTCTGCCGCCGTCCATGACCGCCACGCGCGACGCAAAGCCAAACGCTTCTTCCAGACGGTGTTCAGTCAGTATGATGGTCGTTCCCAATTCGCGGTTGATTTTGCCGAGGGTGGCTAAAAAATCAGACGCGGCAATCGGGTCGAGCTGGCTCGCCGGCTCGTCGAGAATCAGAACCTTCGGCTGGAGCACCATGACCGATGCGAGATTCAAAAGCTGCTTTTGCCCGCCGGACAGCTCCGTAACGGATTTATAGAACCATGTCTGGATGCCGAAAAACGATGCCATTTCTGCCACGCGGCGGCGAATGGTCGGCGTGTCATAGCCGAGGGATTCCAGCCCGAACGACAGCTCGTGCCAGACCTTGTCGGTCGCGATCTGATTTTCCGGACTTTGCTGCACAAAGCCGATTGTTTCCGCCTGTTCGCGTTGGTCTAGGGAATCAAGATTTCTGCCATCGAACAGGATCTCGCCGCTTCTGCGGCCATGCGGCGCGAGAACGGTTTTGAGCTGCCGCAGCAGCGTACTTTTGCCGCACCCGGAGGGGCCGCAGAGCACCAGAAACTCCCCCGGTCGGACAGACAGTGTGAGGTCAGAGATTGCCTGTTTTTCCTGCTCCGGGTATGCAAAACTCAGATGGTTGATTGTAAAGAGTTCCACTGCCTGTCCTCCTTCCGATCAAGAATTACCGGCGTCAGTACCAGCGCAAGATAAACACACATGAAGCTCACGGTCATGGGGGTAAGCACAACGCTTTTCACGGTCGGATAGTAGCGGAAATATGTGCCGCCTGCCATCCAGCCGGAAAGGAGATACGCGCCGCAGAAGATCAGCCACGCAAGCGCGGCCTTGTCGCGGTCATCAAAGCGATAGATCGAAAACGCCGTGCGTCCAGGCAGACCGTAGCCGCGCGAACGCATGGAATCCGCTGTTTCGATTGCATTTTCCAAGCTCCATGTGACCATGATGGAGAAGATTTTGACGGCGTTTCCGACGCGGCGGAACACACTGCCGTTTTTCGTGTCTCTGCCGATACACGACTGCGCTTCCGAAACCGTCTGCATCTGTGCCTTGAATTTTGGGATAAAACGCAAGGCCATGGAGAGAACGAGGGACAGCGCCGGAATGACGCGCCCGAACAGATAGACGAACTTATCCGAGGTCATGACCTCGTTATAGCTGGAAAACCAGAGCACGACCGACGCAAGCATGACAGCCGCAGCTACACCGTAGAGCATGGATTCCAGCGTCAGCGGGTTGCCGGAGGGCAGATACGTCAGAATCGTTGCGCCCTCATGGTTAAAGGCCGGATTGACGAGCGCGGCAAGCGCCGCCATGGGAAGTAATCCCATGACGGCAAACCGCACCGCTTTCCGGCCTTTCAAGGTAATGTCATACGCCAATGCGCCGGTCAGGGAGATCGCCAGATAGACCGGGTGCATCAGGCACATAGAGAACAGCAGCACCAGCGCGAAATACAGAAAATTGATGATGGGATGATAGCCGGAAAAGGCGTCTCTGTTTCTCATTCCGTACTCCCTGTCGCATACCCGCCGCCGGTGTCCTTGCCCAGCTCGCAGGTGTATTCCCATTCCACGACATCGCCGTTTTGAAGCTGATAGCGGCTGCATCCGTAATTCGGAAACCAGTCGTTGACCTTGTACATCCAGCCGGACACCTCGCCGCAGTCAAACTCATAGAGGTTTCCAATGCCCTCGATGTAGGCCGAGTTATAGATCGGCGTCATGGAAAATTCCATGTGGATCTTGTTGTCGCGGCAGACCTGCTGGAGTACGTCAAAGACGCTCTGCCCCTGCTTGAAGCTGACCTCCACGGGCTTTAGCAGCCAGCCGTCCTCCGGCACAAGCTCCACCTTTTCCTTGTCGCACAGATCCATATGGTCCAGAATCGACGCGCAGGAAATAGAGATCGTGCAGGTGTATTCCGTATCGCCGACCGTCACGTTCTGCGGCTCGACCGGCTGCGGCTTGCCCTCCGGGACGGGGTCGGTCAGGTATTCATCCTGCCCTTCCTTCCGCTCGGGTTTCCCATAGCCGTTTCCCGCCGCGCATCCGCAAAGGAGCAGGAGCGCCAGAAAAAGCGCGGTCAGTCTGTAAAACTGCTTCATTGCATCACATCCGTCATGTCATAGAGTGTGGTCTTGCCTGTTTCGGCGCGGTGGATCGCGGCCAGCGCATAGAATGCCTGCTCGGTCGCCATGCCGTCGTCGCCGCCGCTGCCGTCCAAAACATGTACAAACGCACCGCTTTCCTGTGCAAAGCGCAGAAGCGCATCTTCCACGGTAACGCCGTTCTTCACGAAGCGCTCGTCGTCCAGCGGCACACCAAGCTCCGTCAGCGCCACGATCACCTGTGCGACCGATTCGCTGTTGCTCGATCCCCACGAAACATAGCCGCCGTCCGGCTCCTGCAAGGAGGAAAGGACGGCAAGGCCGCGTTCCACCGCTGCTTCAACCTCCGGCTGTTCGCGGTATTTGGCAAGCGCCTGCAGCGTCATTGCCGTAATGTCCACGTCCGCCTCGCCGCCCGTCAGCGTCCAGCCACCGTCCGGCAGCTCCCGTGTAAGCAGTTCGTCCACATACATCTGCCGTGTTGCCTGCACGGCAGCATTCGGGTTTTCGGGAATTTCATAGTTTCCGCTGTCCAGTGCCAGCAGCGCAAAGATTGTGCCGTTGATGCCCTGTTTTGTGACCTGTTCAAAGTCCGCAAGCGGGCGCAGCAGGTTGAATCCAGCCACGCTGGCAGGATCTTTTCCAATGGCGGTCAGCGCCAGCACCGTGCGGGAATATTCGGTGTACTTCCGCTCACTGAGGACTCCGTTTTTCTCTCGAACAGCTGCTTCTACATTGTTATAATAAGTATCAAAGTATTTCTGCGGAACCTTTATGCCGGAGCGCGCCAGTCCGAAAATCAGCCAGTCTCCGCCAATGGAACCCACCCCCGGCTCGGCTACCTGCGCTTGCAGGTAGCCGGCCGTTTTTTCAAGCTGCGTTTCCGGTTTCCCGCAGGCGGTCAGGGAGAGCAGCAGGGAAAGCAGGAGCAGGATGCAGAGCAGTCTGGAACCGATTCGTTTCATATGCTGCATCTCCCATCATCCAAGGACTGCGGCAGCCGCGCAGAGCGGCTTGCTGTTGCCGTCAATATAGAATACGCGGATCTTTGCGCTGTCTGGCAGCGTCACACTGCCGCTGACAGTCCAAACCTCCAGCTTTGTCATCTTGCCGCTATCGTCGTAGCAGGCAATCAGAACCTTGTGCCCCTCCGGGATCTTGCCGTCAATGGAAAGCGTATTTACAGCCGGGCGGAAGCTCCATGTAAGATCGTCCGCAAGCGCGCCGGTATCGGTCGTATCGCCCACACGAATCTGCAGCGTCGTTGATATTGCTGGGATCTCATTACCGACAGTCATAGCTTCGCCGTTTGGCAGGTTACGATACATGGTTTGATTCCGGCCAAATACCAACGAGATTTCCGTTATGTCATCTGTCAGCGGCTCCGTCGGCGCGGATACCATTTCGGTCACATCTCGCGTCGAACCATCGGAAAGCGTTGCCGTTACGACCATGCCGGTTTTGTCAAAGGTTTCACCGGTTGTGTACTTCGTCTTTTGGGGCATCGTTGTGACCTCAATCTTCTCAATGCTTCTGCCGAAGGCCATCAGAAAAGCAGAATCATTCTTGAAGTAAATCGTGCCGTCGTTGTCCGCGATTGGGCTGCAGATTGCATACTGTGCTTGGCTTTTGACTGGCGTAAACAGTGCATATGCTGTCCGGTACGTCTCATCATTAAAGGTTTCCGATGTCAGATAATTTGCTTCGTTCTGACCCTTTTTATCGCGCAGGATACGGAGCTTACCCGGCGTATAGTTGTCAAGAAATAAACATAAACGTATCCGGACTCCTGCTCATAGGCTGTCGTCAGCATACCGCTCGTCTGCGGATAGCCCTGTGTCGGCACACTATACGCAATTTCCAAGTTTTCCAGGTCGATGACCGTGATGTTATGGCCGGAATATGCCGTAAACTGACCTGTGCCACTGACACCAATATAGGCGCGGCCATTGTAGACGACCGGCGTGGAGGTGCTCATGGCCGTTTCATCTTTGATTCCATTCTTTAATTCCATTCCGTCACAGGCGGTGATCGTCTTGCCTTGTACTTTTATACGGTAAAAGCCTCCGCCTTTCGATGTAAAATAGTATGCATCGGTGTCTTTGTCATAACAGATCGTACTGCGGATATCGCCGTCAAAGCCACTTCGGGAGTCCAGCACTTTGCCGGTCAGCGGGTCAAGCAGATAGAGGTACGAGCAGGCTGTCTTGCCATCGTCTGTTCCGACCATAACGAAATCATCGCAAGCATAGGCACCAGCCCAATAGAAGCCTCCGTTCTGCACCATTCGCCATGTAGCAGCTTTTTCCTCGGCTTGATTTTCCGGATCTTCATCCGTCAAACTGACACAAACAAAACTACCGTCTTTGTCTTCTCCGTTCCAAAAGCCGGTATAGGCGTAACCGTTCAATATCGTGATTGGGCAGTTCGGCTGACCACCCAGCGGATCGGTGTACAGCCACAGGGATTCCAGCGTTTTGGCGCTGAACGCCTGGATACGTCCATTGGACAGTCCCACCAGCAGAATGCCATCATAATATGTTGGCCCGTTGATAGCGAAACTGGATTTTCCAGCCATCTGACCCGTTGCTTCTACTACACCAGTGGCTTTATTCACGCGGTAAATGTGTTCACCGGCATAAACAATCAGGCAGTTGTCCACAAGAATAGGGCTGCTGACTGCATCGGAGGAATACCCATCGCCCAGTTTTACAGCCCAATACAGCATGCCGTCCGCTGCGCTGATCGGTGTCTTTGCGCTTGTAACGCCGTTGTTGCTGTCCGTGCCGCGGAAGTTTGCCCATTCTGCGTTAAAATCAACAATATTGGGGTTTGCGTCCGCCTTTTGCAGCGTAATCGGCACTGCAGAAGGATCCGTATATTCTTCTTCGCCAAAGCGCAGAACGGTCTGACCGCTTTCATTTACGATTTGCAGCGCACCTGCCTGTGCAGCATATCCGTACAGCGAAATACTGCAATAGTAAGTGAAGCCTTCCGACAGCGCGAAGATTCCATCGTCTGTCGGCCAGACACGGTTTCCAGCGCCCTGTTCGTAAATATAGATCAAAGCATTCTTCGGATTTGTTTGGAATGCAACGGCAGTTGTTGCCGCTTTCTTTATTGTGAGTCGATATTCTGTATGAGCATTTTGGTTGTATATATTGGTTACGACTATTTTGATTTCTTCGTCTGTCTCAGTGCCATTTAGAGGGACTTCAACTGCCCCAGCATTTTCAACGATTCCCACATTCTTCCCGTTTACGGAAACCAGATATCCATTATCTGTGTCCCCATACCTAGGGGAGTCCGTGTGTGTCTGAACTGTAATTTTTAAGGATGATGCTGCAGCCGGAACGAGAACAGAATAATCCGTTTCAGTACGAGAAAAACCAGTACCACCGCTGCGATTCATAAGAACTTGTCCACCTTGAACGCTCACGCTCATATTTTTCAAACTCAGCGTCCGCTCAAGGCAAATCATATAGTCTGTGTAATATGTTACATCTACGCTTTTGTCTAAGTAAGACACTCTGAATGTAAGCACATTACTATAAGCACTGCCAGTGAGAAGGGCCTGCATAAGATTTGTACCTGTCAGTTTACTCGGAATCACAACTGATACGGTAGCTGAACCTCCACTTGCGCTGCTTTGTCTGGGGTATACGGCGTTGCAGCTTCCACGTGCGACTGTTACCCATGCGTAGACTGCGCTGGAATAATCCGGAACATTCACTGTGTATGTATGAGTGCTCTTTGAGAACGATGCTTCTGGGAAAAGATTTCCCTTGCTACCCGTGTTTTCACTGTTTCCGAGTGCCAATGAAGTCAGCCAATCTCCTTGTACGACCGATACCTCAATGACCTCGCTGCTGCCAAGCGTGAAGGACTTTTTCGCGTGGTAATAGGTGCCCTGTGTTGCGACATATGAGTAATCGTCGCCCGGTACGAGCGTGTAGAGATAATTGATCGTGCCTCCGGTGCCGACTGTTTTGGTATAGGCAAGCTCTTCGCCGTTCTTATTCACGACCGTCAGCGTCACATCGCTGGCAGTCTTGAATGTGACCTTCTTTCCTTGGCCCGGTTGGATCGTCAATGTATAGGTCGTCGTGTAGTTTCCGGAGGAAACTGCAATCATAACCGTCGTTTCGCCGGAGATCGTCACGGTCGCGCTGCCGTCTGCGGCCAGCTCGTTTCCGTTGACCGTGATAGAAGACCCGGAGACTGTGGCGGTTGGATAAATTTTCAGTTTCTGTTCGGAATCGAGGATCTTATAGGTATATTCTGTCTTCGTGCTGGAGAAGCTCTCCGTCGCGGCCTGCGCCGTGCCTGCCGCATTGGTCACGCGAAGACTTCCCAGCGTCGGCATACGGTCGAGCTGGAGCGTCAGATCCATGCTCTGCGTATAGTTGTCTGAATCGGCTTTGCTGGCACGGAGAATGACCGTATTGCCAGTCGCGCCGCGGGAGAGCGCATTGTCAATGCTGATCGCGTTGGATTCCGCCGGAATGTCCTTTTCTCTGACCGCGCCGCTTACATCCGTATAAACAGCTTTGATTTTCGCGCCGGTTCCGGTGGTGCTCAGTTCAAAATACGGATACAAGCGGCCCGTAAAGCTGTCCGGCACCTGCACGGTTGCGGTATGATTTTGCAGCGTATATTTGTAGCAGTTCGCGTCAAAGTCATCCGCATAGCCGCTTGAGATCTTGAGTGTGCCCTCATTGAACCAGTCTCCGGTGGGCAGGCTGGCATTTACCGTCATTGCACCGCTGACCGTGATCTTGCCGGAGACCATGCGGTTGTCCTGCCGGACATAGAAAGTATAGCCGCCCGCCGGGAGCTGGAGCGTACCGGTATGGTTGCGGTCTGTGAACTGTTTCCCGTAGTCGTTGGCCGCAGACACAGTAAAGCTGCTGCCGGAATAGCCGGAGAAGGTCACGGTGTATTTGGTGTTCTGCCCGTTTTTATAGGCATTGATCTTTGCCGTGATCGCGTCTGCATAGCTCTGCGCGTTCTCACTGGTAACACTCAGATAGCCGCTCAGCGCCGCCTGATATTCTTTCGCCGCAGCATTCTGCACATCGGCCTCTTCCGTCAGATAGTCTGCCATGACCTGCATCAGCGTTTGCAGGCCGGAGGACAGTGTGCTGTTCGTGGCTTCGCTGAAGCGGAAATGCGTCACCGTATTGGCAGCGCTGTCAAGCGCAACACCCTCCGGCGTACTGCCATAGGTATAGTTGCCGTTGACACCCTCGATCGTTGTAATAAAGCCGCTGCTGTTGCTCTCCGCAAAGCTATATTGGCTTGCGTACAGCGCCTGCCGGATGGTCTGGCCGTCCGTAAAGGCGATCCGCGTTGGCGCGATGAGCAGCTTATTTGCCGTTTCAGCGGAAAAATAGAAATATCCGCTTGCATTGACCGCCTGCGTCGAAATTGCAGCTTCCTCCACAGGTTCTTCTGTGGTCACTTCCTCATCCGCAGTTTCCGCAGGCACGGTATCCACGGTTTCTTCCGCTTCAACTGGCTCTGCATCCGCTGCCAGCACGCTGAGCGGCAGGCAGGACAGGAGCATCGCCAGCAGGAGCAAGGCGGCGGTCATTCGTTTCAGTTTCATAGGGTTACCTCCCATCAGTAGAGACAATTCAGCCATTTCAGCCGCAGCTTGTGAAGCGGCTTGCAGCGTGTTTTCAGGCTTTCCAGCGTCGTGTCGTAGAACATGTGCATTTCGGCAAGCTGCTCCGGCGTGATCGCACGGCTGGAAAACAGCGCTTGTGCGTTATACATGGTCATATCGTGCAGCTTCGCGGCATACTCCTCGCCAAGCTGCTCCTTTGCCGTTTCACAAAGCTCCAGCATGGAACCCGTGCCGCGCTTGAAGCCCATTGCGGCCAGCATCGCCGCGCAGTCTGTAAACAGGCAGGCAGCTGCGGCAGACTGGTCTTCCTGCGTGAACGTTTCGTTCCGCTTTTTAAGGATGACCGCATGACGGATGAAGATGGCCGCAAGCAGCAGAAGCAGCAGCACCGCAATAAGGATGATCCAGAATGCAGGCTTGTGGAGAAGCCCTGTCCGCTGACCGCCGTCCGGGGTGTTGTCCTCCGAATTGTCCGGCTCTGCGTTGTCCTGCTCCAGCTCCTGACCTTCCGTTACGCGGGGGCCATCGCCGTTTCCTTCCTTGCCCGCGCCGACCGGCTTGATGCCGCTCTCGGTCTGCTCGGCGGAGAGATCTTCAAGGCCCGGCGTCAGCGCCAGCGGCAGCCAGCCCACGCCATCCTGATAGACCTCGACCCATGCGCCCGCGGCGCTTGCGTCTACATTCTCCGGTTCACCTTCTGCGGTCTTGACCGTATAGCCCTCGACATAGCGGGCAGGGATGCCGTAATAGCGGAGGGCCAGGGCCGCGACGGTCGCGTATTGGTACGTCGTGCCGTCCGCCGTGTCAGTCAGCGGCAATGCGATATCGCCGCTTCCATCAAAGCACAATTCCAGAAACGCCAGCGCCGCCGTCTGCGCCTGCTCTTTCGTCAGGCTGCCTGCTGCACCGTAGCTTTCGCAGCAGCTATCCAGCACCGCGCCGAGCTGCGCGCGGAACTCTGCGGGCACGTCCAGCGCGTAGGAATACACGAACTCGCGGTATGCGCTTTCCATCTGTAAGTACGATTTCACGCCGTCCGACGTGTCATTTTGCAGGAAGTCCAGTAATTCCGGCAATAGGGCCTGTACGTCCGAAACGGTCTCATAGGAATATCCGCGCGCACCACGCAGGCCGTTTGTTTCGACCGTGGACGGCTGGATTCTGTTTTTCGTCAGTCCAGCGCGCTCCGGCAGCACCGTGCACGGCTCATAGCGGTACAGGCTGCACCCGGCGAGGTTCTGCACACTGACGCTGCCGGACTGATAGTTGCCCATCAGCCGGGCAGCGGTTGCCAGCTGGCTCTGCGGATAGAATCCGGACTGATGCAGCCAGTAGAAGAGGTCTTTTTCCTCTGCGGCGGCTTCTGCACCCAGCGTTGACCATTCGCCGTTTTCATATGTATCACCGACGAATCCGCGCAGATAGAGCGTCTGCACCGTATCCGCCGTGACGGACAGAATGGTGTCTGTGCTTTCTGTCTTTGTGACTGGTTCGGACAGATTCCCCTCCGGCAGGACTTCTTCTGTTTTTTCATAACGCCAGTGATGCAGGCTGTCCTTTGCATTCTGCGAAAGGGTCTGCATTGTGCCGGTTTGCAGGGAAATTGTGGCTATGCCCGCAACGATCACGCCCACGAGCAGGAAGCTCACCGCCGAGACGGCGTTTTTATGTTTCTGCCACGAAAGGAGCAGGATGCTGATTCCGGCAGCAAAGAGCAGCATAACACCCGGCTGTACGAATGCTGCCGCTACGCAGAGCGCTGCCAACGCTGCCGCCGCCAGCGTCGGCACATAGGAAAGTGCAAGCGCCAGCAGTGCCAGCAGAATACCTGCCACGATCCCGGCCAGCCAAAGGCCGGGACTGTCCGTTTCGGCCAGCGGCAGAAGGATGCCTTTTTCCGCTGCCCAAAGGTCACGCAACGTATTCCATGCCGCGCCGAAGCCGTTCAGCAGCGGATTCCGCGCGAACAGGACAACGAGAAGCAATGCTGCCAGCAAAATGGGGAGCATCCACTTCGTCTTTCTGAAATGCCGGATGACCGCAGCGGCAATACAGGTCAATATGCCTGCGCCCAGCAGCCAGAGCATTGCAGCGAAACCGCTTACCGTGTAGAAAACCGCGGCAAGCGCGAGGAAAATCAGGACGCTGGCAAGGAGGTCAAAGAGTGTACTTTTCTGATTGCTGCTTTCCCGATAAACGCCGGCACGCAGGCCGGTATTTCTTTTGTTCTTCATAGCCTGCCCTCCTTACAGTTCCAGCTCGGAGAGCTGCGCAGCATAATCTCTCTCATTGAACTGCTCGCCGCAGACAAGCGCGGTCAGGCGGCCAATCGAGGAAAGCTGCTCCGTTTCTGCTTGCTGTTCACCGGAAACGTAAATCAGATGCGACCAGCTTCCGGCAGATACTTCTTGGAGAAGCAGCGACGCACCGCTGACGCCTGTAGCCGCTTGCGCCGTGAGCAGGCGCGGCATCAGGCCGATCAGGTCGTCCATGTCGCGGATCTGCTGGAATACGCAGCGGCCTGTATCGCCCTCGTTCCATCCAACCGTAAACTGGACGGACTGGGAAAGCAGATTCCGGCAGACGGAGACGACGATCTCCGCTTCTGCATCCGTTCTGTCTACCGTCGGGTTTTCTTCCGTGCGTTCCCAGAATACCGCGGCAGAGCGCGTAATCGGCAGCGACGGATCTTTGACGATCAGCTTGCCGTATTTTTGTGAAAGTTTCCAATGCACCTGCTTTGGACTATCGCCGGGAACATAGCCGCGGAGCCGGAACATTTCAGACAGGTCATAGCCGGGCCGCTCGTTGGAATAATCCTCGGTATCATCGATGTGCGCCACAGCGGGAGAGATCGCCAGCGTCTGCAAAAACGTATCCGGCTGCACCACGCACGCGCCGTGCGCGTCAGGCTGCGTTTTCAAGCCGATGAGGCCGAAGCAGTCATACAGATGGGTGGATTCTACGTTCAAACGGATTCTGCCGCACCACGGGCTTTGCAGAGAGATCTTCATCGTCCGCGTACCCTTCGGCCAGATGCCGCCGCTCACGTTTACGATCTGCGTCTCGCCGTTCAGCTGGTTTTCCAGCCGCACACGGCAGGAAAGCTGGCAAATTGGGAAAACGGTTGGGTTCTGCACCGTCAGCTCTGCTACGCCGCTCTCACTCTTGCGCAGATTCACGGGCAGCCTGACCGCCAGCTTCAGCTTTTTCGCCGCGTACAGGTTGACTGGCAAGCAGATCAACGGCAGCAGAACCATGCAGGCGGCAAGGCCGAGCGCGATGGGGCTGGCTGTCTGAACCGTGAGGACAAGAATCCCCAACGTCAGCAGCAGCCAGACAATTTTTCGTACTATCTTCATTTTTTCAGCACCGGCATGTCCACGGACTTCAAAATCTCTGCCAGAATGCCCTCCGGCTTTTCCTCCATCATGCGGGCCTTGCTGTTCAGCATCAGACGGTGCGCGCAGACGTCCGGGAAGATCGCGGCGACGTCCTCCGGCATCACAAAGTCACGGCCATTGAGATACGCATACGCCTTTGCCATCCGGCACACCGCCAGCGCGCCGCGCGGGCTGACGCCGAGCGCCACCTGCGGATGCGTGCGGGTCTTTTCTACGAGCGTGGTCACATAGTCCAGAACGGGATCGCGCATATCGACCTTTCGCACGTCCTGCACCAGTCCCAGCAGTTCTTCCTTGTTGACCACCGCATACGCCCGATCCAGCGGGTTATCTACATGGCGGTCACGGAGAATATTAACGCTGCTCTTATGGTCGGGGTAGCCCATGCTGACGCGGATGAGGAAACGGTCAAGCTGGGAATTGGGGAGCATCGTCGTGCCGGCAGAACCGACCGGGTTCTGCGTGGCAAGGACGATAAAGGGATCCGGCAGAGCATACGTTTTGCCGTCCACTGTGACCTTATGTTCTTCCATCGCTTCCAGCAGCGCGGACTGCGTCTTGCTGGAGGTACGGTTGATCTCGTCTGCCAGCAGCAGGTTCGTCATGATCGCGCCGGGCTTATAGACGAACTCGTCTGCTTTTTGTCATAGACCGAGAAGCCAATGATGTCTGACGGCACGGTATCCGACGTGAACTGCACACGGCGGGTCTCCCAAGCCGAGGACTTTTGCAAAAGTCATAGCTGTGGTGGTCTTGCCGACGCCGGGCACGTCCTCCATGAGAACGTGGCCCTGCGCCAGAATTGCCATTAGAATTTTCTCGACAATTTCATTCTTGCCGACGATGACGGACTCGATCTCCTGTAAAATCTCATTGATCTTTGTGTTCATAAATCTGCTCCTATCGTTATTTCTTTCTTTTATGATGTTCCTTACAGATCTCCGCCGGAGTCTCCTCCGCCGTCATCTCCACCGCCTGCGTCACCGCCACCTGCGTCTCCACCGCCGGTATCACCACCGCCGTCGCCGCCACCAGTGTCACCGCCGCCAGTATCGCCGCCGCCCGGATTCGGGTCAGTCGGCGGTTGGTAGTTCGGGTCTGTCGTGCCGCAAACCGTGCAGACGCCCTCGCTGAACGTATGATAGTCTGTAAACTCGCCCGGCGAACCGAACTTCTCTAACTCCAGTTCACAGATCGAGCAATAGCCGATCAGGTACTTGCAGTTGGACCGTGATGCATCCGGCACCAGCTTGCCGTCACAGTCAAAGCCGTGGATCTGGCCGCAGACACTGCACTGCCAGTCGTCGCCATACGGAACATAGTGATGCTCGCCGTAGGTGTCCTCCAGCTTTTCATGGCAGATCTGGCATTCCTGATAGTGGTGCTTATGATCGTCATCGACGATCCACACGTTCTGCGGCTTATGCCCGGCTGCGGGGGATTCTTCTTCCTTCTGCGCATCGCAGATCTCACACTTGGAGGTTTTCACGCCCGCTTCGGTGCAGGTTGCAGTGTCGGTCAGCTCTGTCCACTCGTGCGGGGACTGTTCCGTAAAGTCACAGTTTTTGCACTTCGCGGTATGCGTATCTGCCCCCTCGTCTGCGGTATATTCCAGCTCATGTGCGCGCGGCACACCGATCTTCTCGCCGCAGTCCTTGCAAACCTGTACACATGTACCGTCGCCCTGATTCTGATATTCCTTATGCTCATGTGGGCAGCCCTCGACCATGCCGCAGCTATGGCAGACATACTTTGTCGTGCCATCCGCTGCCGTGACCGTCTCATAGCTGTGATGAACCGACCAGCTGCCGTTCATGCAGGTAATGCAGTAGCCCACGTTATTGCCGTAGCCACTCTCACCTGTACCGACATCCCAGCCGTAGGCCAGTGTGTAGCGGAGCGTCAGCGTATCACCGTCCTGCAGGTAATAGCCGGACATGGGCGAACCGGGGTAGAAGTCCGCACCGCCGATGGAGTACATCCAGCCGGAACCCATTGTGTAATCAAACTCCCCGATGCCGGTGCTTGTGCCGGACAGCGGGATACCATTGCGGTAGATGCAGCGCCAGAGGATTGCTTCATTACTGCCTGCGCCGAAGTGACTGTCAATTCCGGCGAGGACTTCATCCTCTGTACTGCCGAACTGGCTCCAGCTGCCGCTGAGTGCATTCGCGCGGCTGCCCAGGCCGGAACCGTCGTCCATGGTTTCCAGATAGAATCCGGTGTCCAACGTGCCGCTGTAGGAGCAGCGGCTGGCAGGCCAGTGGAAGCTGGACGTTGCTGTGCCGAACGGGTCGCCCGCGTCATAATCCCACACCGCCTTTGCCACCGCGTAGGAAACAGGCTCCTTGGACAGCACATCATAGCTGATAGGCCCGCGAACGCCGAGACCCAGCACGCTCATATCGATATAGATGCTGGCCGTGCCGATCTTCTGACCTTCCTCGGTGCGCTTGCCGATGAGCTTCAGGCGCAGCTCGCCGAAGTTGCCCTTCTCGTCCTCGGCATAGATATACAGCTCATGTTCATTCCTGTCGCCCACATCCAGATTCTCTGGAACGAGCAGATACTGCTGTACATAGCCGGAGCTGCTTTCAAACTGCACGGTTTTGCCGTCCAGCTGGACAGTCAGCTTTGTTTCCGTGCCGGTTGCGAGGATATGGCTGACAGTATTTCCCGCGGCATCCTCTGTCCATGCTTCGACGGTCAGGTTGACCTCCTGCCCGTTGGTGACGGTATCGCCGTCGTGCAGGTTCGTCCGGATCTTGACGCTGTTATCTCCGCGATGCTTGTACGGAACATTGAACACAAACGTATAGCTGTCGCCGCCTGTGCCGGTGGCCGTGACCGTAAATGTGTTGCTGCCGGTTCTGTCGCCTTCCAGCAGGAGCGTCACACTGCCGCTGGGGGATGGGAGCGTGACCGTTTTGAAGCTGCCGGACTGATAGCATTTTACAGATTGGATGGTCACATCTGACGCTTCCTCGCCGCGGATGGTGAATGTGTAGGTAAGAAGTCCTTCCGTCAGCTGATCGTCATAGACCGGCTCGGCGTTGACGGTTCTCTTGTTCTCGCACGTCAGCACACACGGCTTTTGCGTGCCGTCCTCCATGACCGTGTAGGACATTTCCATGCTCACATCGCTCTGGTAGCGGATCGTGACCGTAAACGTGACTGTGCGATCCTTGACCGCTGCGGTCACGAGGACGGTATAGGTCGCGCCATTCTCTGCGGATTCAAGCTGGACAGAACCGCTGTCCGTGTTCATAGCAGCACCATTGAAGCTGGCGCTTGTGATCTGCGCATCCTCCGCGCTTCTGCCGGTCAGGGCAAGCTTATACAAAAGCTCACTGTTGCTGATCTGGTTATGCTTGATGGTCAGCGCTGCGCGCTTGTCCGCGTCGCAGAGAACGGTCTGCGACGTGACGGATTTTTCGTACCATGTAAATTGCAGCTGGAGGTCAATGCCGTCCTCATATGTCACGACGAACGTATAGCTGATCGTCTGCCCCAACACCTCGGCGGTCACAGCGAGATAGTACGTTTCCGTATCCTTGCCGTCTGCGGCGGCCATCTGGATCTCGCCGGATTCCGAGAGCGTTCCGCGTTCGCCGTCCGTCGTCCAGTATTCCGCCGTGCGGATGACCGCATCGTCTGCGTTTTCGCCAAGGAAGGTCAGCGCATATGTAAATCTGCCCTCGGTCAGCGTGTCGCTCTTGACCGTGCGGCTGACAGATCCGTTGGCCGGACAGGTAGCCTGACCGGTCGGCTGCCAGGTGAGCTGCAAATCCAGATCAATGCCGCTCTCCAAGCGAAGCACAAACGCAAATTCCACGTCCGTCTCCACGGTCTCGCCCTTCTGATTTTTCTGCGCGGCATGTGCCTGCACGGTGAGGATATAGTTCTGGTACTCCGCGCCGTCCGGCAGCGTCATGTCCAGCACACCGCGCGTATCCGCATCCTGCGGTACGCCGTTGCCGGCCGCGACCTGTACGCCGGTGACCTCCGCGTCGTCTGCGTCAAGGCCGGTGAGATCAACGTCATAGCGCAGCCGGCCGCTATCCAGCTGGGCAAGCAGCACGCGCTTGCCGACAGATTCTCCCGGCGCGCAGACCATGGAGCTTGCCTGCGAACCGTACTTGTACCACGTCAGCACCGCGCCGAGATCCAGCTCCGTTTCCGGCAGGTTTTCGTCTGTCTCGCCGGTGTTTCCGGCTTCTTCACCCTCGTCACCCTTGTTGGAATCCGTGTTTGTACCGATGGAAGCGTCGGCAAGGACTTCCTGCTGGGGCTTCGATTCCGGCTGCTGCTCCGGCTGGGTGTCCTGTCCCTGCTCCGTCTGGTTTTCCGTTTCCTCCGGGTCTGGCTGCTCCTGCTCGCCGGTCAGCTTGCTGTCGGTGCTGCCGCCCGAACCGGCTGCGCCGGTGCTTTCGGCTTCGCCGTTTCCGGCGTGGCCGGGCGCTTGTCCTGCTTGCAGGACGGTGATCTCCTGCGGCGCAGCGTCCAGAATTGGATTTTCCGGTGCGACCGACCGCATACCCATGAGCGGCAGACAGATACTCAGCAGCAGCGCGCAGATGAGCACGCCGCAGCCTGCCTGCTGCGCCCATGGGAACCTTTCAAGAAATTTTTTCATGTGTGTTCGCCCTCCGGGAAAAGGGCTTCCCCCTTCAAAAAGTCTGCTTTTTGTGCAGTTTATTCGTATGTTCAAAACTTCTCTTAAACGCACGAATAAGCCGCACGGTTCCCCACGCGAAAGCGTGGGGAACCGCCCAGCTTGGGTGGTTATCCAATATTCAGTTCAGAACGTTGGATTGCGTATTTCATTTTGCGATATTTTCCATGAACCGCATGAGGATTGCGGCGGTTTCTGCGCGGGTGGCCTTACCCTGCGGGTCGAGCATGCTGTTGCCCTTGCCGTTGATCAGGCCCTCTGCGTTGGCCCACTGCATTGCTTCCACGGCCCAGGACGAAACCTTGTCCGCATCCTTGAAGCTATCCAGCTTGTTGGACTTGGAGGTGTCGTAGCCCTTGAGCTTTGCGTAGCGATACAGGATAGCCGCCAGCTGCTCACGCGTGACCTCGCCGACCATGTTCGTGCCGTCGGAAATGCCGTTGTCCATCGCCCACTTCTGGCCTGCCGCATACCACGGCGTGCCGTTCGTGTTGACACCCTCGACACGGGCAAGGATCGTGACGATCATGCCGCGCGTGGTGGTGGCATTCGGGCTGAAGCCGTTCTTGGAGGTGCCGTTCATGAGGCCCTTTTCAGAGACATAATTCACAGCATCTTCATACCAGCTGCCAGCCGGGACATCCGTGAACGAGGCACCCGTGGTAGGCTTGTCGTCCTTCGGCTTGCTCGGTGTGGTGGGCTTCGACGGAGTGGGAGGTGTAGGCGGCGTAGGCGGATTCGGAAGATCAGCGTATGCCTTTTCGCAAGCGAGAAGGACATCATAGTTGGTGACAAGTGCCTTCTGCGCATCGGTCAGCGCGTCATAAGCCTTGCGTGCCTTTTCAATCTTCGGGCCGCTGCTGCTTGTAACAGAATCAACACCGCCGATATCATCAATCAGCTTGATAACTTCCTGTGCCGCAGCCTTGTCGATCTCTTCCTGCTCTGCCTGCTGCTTCAGTTCCTCATAGCGTGCTTCAGCTGCTTCCAGATTTGCCAGTGCTTCAGGATACTTCTTCTGGAAGATCTCCTTCTGCGCGTCCGTCAGTGCATCATATGCTGCACGGGCGGCTTCAATGGCGGCCTTGCTCTCAAGCGTGACATTTTCAGGCAAGCCAATATCCTCGATTGCCTGATTTGCCTTCTTCGCGGCATAAGCATCTGCAAGTTCTTCTTCAATCTGAGCGCGCTTGGCAACTGCGGCTTTGAGCTTTTCGGTATTTGCTAACGGGTCGCAGAGCGTATTGTCAAACACATCCAGATACGTCTCATTGCTTCCCAGCAAGTCATCTCCGTAGGTCTGACGCAGTTCCGCAATCATAACCGTCAGCTCTGTCTTGTCGCCGCTGTCGCCAGTGATACTGGGCTGACCCCATGCAGAGTTATCAGCATTCAGGTCGGCGCCGTATCCCCAAACCGTGAACTGCCAGCGCATGACATCGCCATCGGACATCTGCCAGTTGGCTGCACCGACACCCGGGAAGGAGGGCAGATCGCTGTCATTGACATTGCTGATGGAGTACATCCAGCCGGACATCTGGTGATAATCGAACTCACCGAGATAGTTGCCGGTATTGTACTTATCGTAGTCAATCGCGCCTGCGGAATCTGTGATGTACTTCGGAACAAATGCGTTTTCCTGACCGGGCCAGTAAACCTGTGCCAGATAGAAGCTGTCCGTCAGCGTACCGGTGTGCATATAGGCGCAGGTCTTATCCGGTTCGCTTTCGTGATAGGTCTGGTACGGCTCCCAGCCGATATCACCGTATTTCTCCTTCAGGGTTTCGATGATCAGATCGCTGATGACGACGCTTGCCGGCGTGTTCTTGTCCACCGTAACAATGGTGGGTTTAATGAAGTAGCCAAGCGTCAGCGTCTGTGCATCCATGGAAACAACAACGTCAATCTTGCCAACGCGATCCGGCGTGATGGCCTGCATGGCCGCCAGTGCCTTGTTGAGCGCGTCGATGATGTTGTTTTCGGGATACTCGCCCTCTGCGGGGCCGGCGTTGTTGATGTCCTCGATACCCTGTTCGTAAGCGGCCACGAGCTTCTGCCACTTTTCAGCGGAGTAGTCCGATTCCGTGTACTTGTCGAACTGCTTTTTCAGGCTCTTGAGCGCCGCTTCTCTGTGGTAGGTCAGGTCATTGCCATCGCCCCAGAATGCGTACAGCGTGACCTCGCCGTAAGGCATGCGTGCCGTGGTCGGATCCCACTTTTCGCCGGAGCCGTCCTTGGTGTAGTACCAGCCCATGAACGACTTGCCGGAGTAGGATGCGCTCGGCACCTTGCTCTCGTCAATCTCATCGTGTACCGTCCCGGTCAGCGCTGTGCTGCTGCTCAGTGTGCCGCCGTTGGCGTCAAAGGTGATCGTGCCCTGCTGCGTGGCATACATATAGAGCGCACCGGCACCACGCGGGCCATAGAGGAAGCTGAGACCGGAAAGGGGAGCCGTGCCGGCGGTGACACCAGCCGGGCGGATCTTCTTGTCGTAGGTCGTTTCGTTCGGGTCATTATAGGCGCTGATCTGCTGCAGCTGCCACTGGCCGTCCACGAGCTTGAACGTATCGGTATCTGCATAGATGTTCGTATAGACCTGTCGGCCGCCAAAGAACGCATATACCTCACCGAACTGGTCGAGTGCCATGCCGGTTCTTTGCGCATCGACTCTCGGCATATCGGCCAGTGACGGCAGATCCTCTGCTGTTTTGCTCTCTGTGCTGAAGCGCTGGTAGGTATAGGTGCCGGTCTTCAGCAGCAGATAGCCGGGGGACTGGCTGACGATCTCCGCAGACGTCGTTGTGACGGACTCCCATGCGGAGCCGTCATAATGATACAGACCGTTTTCAGACCCGGCCCATGCGTCAACTGCAGAAAACTGTGCAAAGGAATTGAAGCTGTAGCCATGCGTGCTCCATGCTGTGCCGTTCCAATGGTACAGATTCTGCCAGATATCCGTGCCGGACAGGATCAGAACCGCCGAGCCGGAGCTCCGCGGATCCGCAAAGTTCCAGTTCCCATTGCCGTCCTTTACATACATGGAGAAGCAGGAGTCCGGGATCATGGTCCATGTCTTCTGCTCACTGTTCCAGCGATAGAGGAACTCGTTGCCCATGGGGGTACCGGTTCCGCTGCCCGTATAGCCAGGTGTAGAAATCTTGTCGATTTCAAGCGGCATGACCTCAACCGCAGCAATCAGGCCGTCGTCGCCATCCGGACCGACCGCGATCACGCCGTTGTACGCCATCTTCGGGATCATAGTCGGCAGACCGCTGCCTATGCCCTTGAGATCCTGCACGCCGGTCTCATCCCATGAGCAAATGCCGTTCTTGCCGTAGAAATACGCCTCCAGCTCCTTCGTCACTGCATTCACGCGCGTATAAACGCCCGCAATGTTGGGGCCGGCATCTGCGGTATTGCCCTGATCGTCCTGATTGTACTTCGGCGTGGTCAGATAGACATAATTGTCGTTTGCCGCCACATTGTTGTTTACCGCGATCTCATAGGTTTTTTCCACCGGATCCAGTGTACCGGCCGTCGTGCGCAGCGTCGCGTGCACCTTCAGCGCACTGGTATTTGGGACCGAATCAATCGTAATATATGCCGTATTATCCTCGCCAGCGCGTAAGGTGTTTCTTGTTCCTATGGTCTGGCTTGTCACAAGCGTCCCGGATGCGGTATAAACATCCATCTGCAGTTTCGGCATAGGTATCGCCGCAGACACCTTGAACGGTACATAAAGCGTCGCCCTTGTGCCCACATACGGCGCCATAACGTCCCGCGTTCCGCCCCAGCCAGGGTTGATAATGTTTGTGCTAGATGTTCTGCTCTCTAAATAAGCACCGTCCAGCAAATCAAGGGTCGCCAGACGGTAATGAGCAGTAAACTCTGTGTTTGCTGTTACATTTGCTGTATATGGATTTTCTGATGAGATAAAGGTGTCATTCTGAGACCAATGATCAAACTCATATCCATCCGCAGGTGTTGCAGAAAGTCTCCACTGATCTGCACCGTTTTGGGAATTGACATATTCGGCAGTCTGTGTACCGGCCGATGAAATTTCCGCACGAACCGTTACATGATATGGCTCCCGGAAGTACGCAACAAATGAAGCCGCTTCCGTTGTCTCAACCATATACGGATTTTCCCGCAGATGGTTTGCAGCCGTGTCTTCTGCATTGTCCCGCAGCCAATAGTCAAAAGCATATCCAGCGGCTGATTTTGCGAGAACGCCGTAGGTGTTTCCCTTTTTATACATAACACCAGCGGTCCCCTTTGATTCATCGCTGGATGCCGCGGAAACGTTGTCGACCTTGGCCGGGGCTTTGGGCGTAATGGTTACAGTCGTTCCGCCGCCCCAATTGTCTTTTCGTCTGAGAATAGACAACCGGATGCCGGATACAAAGGTTAGTGTATTGCCCTGCATGGTTATGACAGGGCGATCCATTGTCGTCATTGCATGGATACTATAAGTATGATCCGAAGAACTGAATCTGGTATAACTTTCGTCCAGACCGCTTACAGTCCAGCAGTTGTAATTCTCCGTCTGTTCCCCTGCCGGGAAATCCGTTAACGTTACACTGCTCGTCGAAAATCCTGCACTCGGAATCAGGAACTCATTTCTCTGACCAGCGGTTAGCTCCACTTCAGCGTTTCCGAGCTTAATCGCTCCGGTTATGTCTCCCTGATAATCGCTGAGATCAACCACCACAAGGATCTGCTGCTTTGTCGGTTCCGCGGCAGAAGCCAGGAGTGACAGCGATGATATAAACAGGCATAAAATCAAAAGAAGACCAATTACTCTACGTCCTTTGATTTTCTTCACCTTCCTCCGTCTCTTTGCGTATCCCATGCTTCCCGCAGTACAGCGCTGCAGGAAGCATGGGCAGCGAAATGGCCGGACACCGAACGCCTGTCTGTCAACGAAGGCGTGCAAACGACGGCCGATGTCCGGCCACACTATGCTGTTGCAATGTTAATTAAGGATTTGGTTTCTAATGCTTTATGCCGGATCGTGAACCACGTACAGATGGTTATAATCGTTGCCGAACACAGCGTAACCGTTGTCGATCGCCATGCCGCCCAACGCATAGGTATCTGCATCAGTTGCCCAGACCTGCGTGCCGGTCGTGCCGTCAAACTTATAGCAGACTCCAGCGCCCGAGCCGGAATTGGTGTTGAAATAGAGGTAGTCCGTGCCGGTGCCGTCGCCCTTCACAACGATAGAGCTCTGAATCGGCATCTGGTTGTTCACACTTGCATTGTAGGGGATGACCTGAGTGAATTCCTGCGTTAACGTATTCACGCAGAAGAGCGCGCCGTTGTTGAAGCCCGGATAAACGCCGACATAGAGACGGTTGCCGACCTTCGTCGGGGTGGAGGTGGACTTGACACCAATATCCAGGGACCATTCTACCGCCAGCTGATTAGAGCCAGGATCAAAGAGGCAGCACCACACGAAGCCGCCCTGCGACGTAAAGTACAGATATCCATCGTCTAGCATGATCGAGGAGCGGACATTACCGGCCTCGCTTTCTTCCAGCTTGAGGTCGTAATAACCACCGGTCGTGTCAAATGCGTTAATCGACCGCCAGTAAAGCTTGCCGTTGTCGCCGCCGAAGTAGACATTCGTGCCATCAGAGACAGCACCGGCCCAGTAGAAGCCGGATTTATACGTTGTATCGGGAGTGAAGGTCTTGTAGGTATTATCAGTAATGTTTACCTGATAGTACGGCTGCGAAGTATTGCCACTCCAGGTGCCGAAGTAGACGTAGTTGCCATACTTTGTGACCGGCGTGTTGATCTGGCCGGTGATGCCGCTGACGATGGACGGATGCTCCACGCCTGCCGCGCCTGCGTCATTGGTTTCGATACCAGTGACCTTCTGGAGCGCTGCGACCTGTGCGTAGGTATCAACATACTGCAGCGTGCCGTCGCCGCCAGTCAGCTTGATCGTCAGTGTCAGCGTCTGTGCTGTGCCGACGTTTGCAGAACCGACGTTGATGTTGTAGTTGACATAGTAGTAATACTTATAGCTCGTAATTTCCTCGCCGGTATAGATAGGCTGCTCATACATCACGACATTCGTACCGCTGTTCGTGCCGCTTGCGATCAGGTTCAGCGTCACGTTTGCGCTGCCGCAGGTGATCTGCGCTGTGCCGGTAACACCAATCGTGCCGCGGTTCGCAACAGTGGTTTCACCCAGATAGATACCAGCCGCAACACGGTTGCTGCTCGTGGTGATGTTGGAGATGTTGAACGTCTTGGTAACGCCAGTGCTGCCAGCTGCAATCGTCTCGCTGCCAGTGAAGCTGGCATCCGAATAGGTTTCAGCATAGGAAGCTGCCAGATAGATGGTGTCGCCCGTGCCATCATCAGCACCGGGAACTAGCAGCGGCGTGGAAAGCTGGAAGCCGGAAGCGCCGGTCACCTGCTTGTCCCATACAATAACGCCATCATTGCAGTTGATCTTTGCCAGTCTGCCGCCGGCGGCATGGCCGTCGTAAAGCACATAGGCATACGTTACGCCGTTGATTGTCCGCATGACCGGAACATTGTCAACGCCGTCCCAGCCGGAGCCGGAGTTCAAAAGGTTGATTTCCTTCACTGTGGGGGATGTGCTGGTGGGGGCTTCAGTAACCACACTATTGTGGTTATCGTTGCCACCGTAGACTGTCCAGTCAGCGAATACTGTTACGGAGAACAGCATTGCCAGTGCCAGCACAAGCGCTAAAATTCTGCCAGTTCGTTTCATAATCAGAAACTCCTTTCCTGTTGCAGATATTTTCGTTCCTCACGTACTCCTTAATGCAGCCGAGGAACAGACTGCATCAAGGTTTATGTCACAGCCGGATACTGTAGACAACAAATGGTGTGCGAGGGGATATGCGTTAGGGTTTTCCCCGGCTCTGTGTTCCCGCGCAGAGCCAGGGCCTTGCGTCATGCTGACGCACAATGAAGCGAATCTCAGGGGGATGAGACGCACATCTATCTGCAAATCTGTCCGTTTCAGATCAGCATACAATACTACTTTGCGGCCTTGCGTTCAGCCTTTTCCTGCCGCATTTTTTCTTTATTGGCGACTTTCTTCTGCCGTTTTTCCAATATATCCTGCTCCCGCTGCCGCTCGTACTCCTGCTGGAAGAGCATGGTCTTCTCCAGCGCGGGATGGAACCGCTTGACGGCAAGCTCCTTTGAAACGCCGCTGGCACACAGGGCGTTGGCCCAGCCGCGGAACCGCAGCTCGATATAATCGCCGCCGATCACCTCTGTCCGGCCGGGAATATGCCCGCACCATCTGCGGCACTTGCACAGATACTCGGCCAGCTCGTCCAGCGACGCATTCTGGTTCTTCAAGACAAATTCAACATTCTTGTTGGCGAGCGCAACGTAAGTGCGCTGGATTAAAACCTTTTTAAGCGCGTCCATGTTCTCCTGACAGGTTCGGTATGGATTCATCGCTGCACCTCCTGTCCGGAAGTCCCAGCCATGTTCTTTTCAGCCATCCGTCCTTGTGCTAATTCGTACAGGTCGCGGACGATCTTGCGTTCTTTGAAATGCGGTGGGTTTTTGATGTTGGTGATCTTGCCGCCGTAAAAGGTTCGGATAGCCTTTTGCCACGATCCAAAGCGGTATTGGATGTACTCTCCGCCGATTACCTCTACCATGGCAGGAGGATGCCCGATGTCCTCCATGCAGCTCTGCAAATACGCCGAAAGCTGCTCCAACGTGTCATTTTGATGCTCAAGGATAAACTGAATGTTTTTATAGGCGATCACGCGCTCAATGCGGCTGTAGATGGTCTGATCCTGCCGGGACTGCTGTTCTGTGCAATTCTGGTTCATGACGTTCCTCCATCTCAATTCCGAAATAAAGGGCCGTCCTCCCTCACACCATGTACCGCGTGAGAGACATACGCCCCCCTTATCCCATAGATGCGAAAAGACGCCAATTTTATCACAAAATCGACGTCCCTGCTTCCGGCCTGAGTTCGATAGAAGGTGGTTCGTCCTAAAACCTCAGCATCACCCTGTCAGGCTGACGGTGTCATTCCAACATGAGGACAGCGATTTTTCTGACTTGTGATCTGGCAGGCAGTTTCCTGCTCGCCGCGTCCGCTTCTTACCTTCTCATGGGGGAATCCCCACAATGGCGCTCTTTCGGGCAGGCGGCCTTTCAGCCGCTTCAGAAGCGTCCTCTCACGCACAGCTCCGGGCGAATAGCTTGGCGCACCATGTACGCATTACCTTTACTCTTTCACCGCAAGCCCGGACCCAGTGGCCGTGACTTACGATTACAAATCCTCGGATGATGATGTATTAAATTGTAAATTTGAACAGTATAGCGTTCGCTCCCCGTGCCATACTAAAATAGAAAATACGGCGTTCGCATTTCCCAAAGTGTAGCACTTTGAAACCAGACAAGTTCCATGACTTTCGCATTATTTCACTCATATTATACAGCATGGCAGAAAATTGTCAATCTGATTCCCGCTCATTTTCAAGTAAGACGATAAAAAATTATTGGATTGACAAATGATCGTTCGTCAATTTGGGGGAATTTACTGGTTTCGTAGTTTGCAAAAAAGTCGATTCGCCGTCAGCATTCTGGTAACAGCATTTTGTTGGGGAGGAGGATTCTCTTGTCAAACACAGGTGAGAACATTTATGAGCGTCGGGACGGACGCTGGGAAGGCCGTTATATCTGCGGCAGGAAGCCGGACGGGCGCGCGCAATATGTATCCGTTTATGGACGGAGCTGCTCAGACGTTCGGAATAAGATCCGCGAGCGGCTTCGGGCGTGTACGCCGGAGCCTGCGCCGCACAGCGCTGGGACATCCGTTTTGACGGTAAATCAGCTTTTTGAATCATTCCTAAGTCATGCGAATGTGAAGCCGTCCACGTATGCCCGCTATAAAACCGTCATTGACCTTCACATTCTTCCAAAGCTCGGCAAGCGGCGCGTCGCAGGTTTGACGGCGAAAGAGCTTTCTGGCTATCTGTCCGAGAAGCGGAAATGCGGAAATCTGCGCACTGGCGGCGCGCTCTCTGAAAAGAGCATGCGCGATCTGGCTGTACTGCTGAAAAGTGCGCTCCGCTTTGCGCAGAAGGAGTTTCACATTTACACGGATGCGCTGAATATGCCGCTGCCGTCATACAAACAAAAGCGTGTGCGCGTCTTTTCAGACCATGAAGTGCAGCGGATGGCAAGGACGATTCAGGACGTGCCAAATCAAAAGAATACCGGCATTTTGCTGGCCTTGTGCGCCGGAATGCGGATTGGCGAGATATGTGCGCTGAAGGTATCCGATATTGACTTTTTAGCCGGTACAATAGACGTTTCACGCGCCGTGCAGCGGATTCAGACCGGCAAGAAAACGGAGCTACTGGTGCAAACGCCGAAAAGCGATGCTTCGGAGCGCGTGATCCCGCTCACATCGGACTTGCTTTGCTATCTGAAAACCGCAGTCCGTGGATTGCCGGAGCACGCGTATATTCTGACCGGCCAGACAGATAAACCAATGGAGCCACGAACGCTTCGTTACTATTTCAGCGGCTTCCTGAAGCAATGCGGCATCCGATACCGAAATTTCCACGTGCTGCGGCACACATTTGCAACACGCTGCATCGAGACAGGCATGGATGTCAAAAGCCTGAGTGAGCTGTTGGGCCATGCGGACGTTCGCACCACTCTAAAGTTGTATGTGCATCCCTCTTTGGAATCCAAGCGGCGTGCAATTCAAAAAATCGCACTTCTGGATATTTGTTCGTAAAGTTTATTCGCCGTCAGACATTCTGGTCATTGCGCCGAAGGCCCCTGAAATTACGGCGAAATTCATCCGATGATCCCTGAGTGCTACACTTTGGGAAAAGTTTTCGGAGCATTTATCCACCATTCACATATTACCGCCAGGTGTTATGGCTGGGTGGATTCCATTTGCGTACCTGTTATATGAAAAGAAGAATGCCCCAAAAGAGGCATCCTTCCTGTTTAGACATGATTAAATACGGAATCTCCGAATGCAAAGAAACAGCTGCAGACAAAGCTCCTGATACAGATCTTCATCGAGCGCCCCATCAAGAACAGATTCCTTCACCAAAATAGGCTGATACATCGTCAGGATGCGTTCAGCAGCTTCGTTGTCTCCGGCTTTGGCACAGATCAGCAGTTCCAGGAAGTTCATTTCCGTTCCTCCAATTCTTTCTTGATTCGCTGGATTGTGCGGTAATAAATCGCGGCTACTCCTTTATAGCCTATATGAAATTCGTCGGCCAACTCTGCAAATGAGCGTTCTTCCAACGCTCTGGAAAGAAATATCAGTCTGTCGTGCTCCTGAAGCTTTTCCAGAAGTCGCATCAGTGCGGCATATTCGGTCTGCAGATCAAGCGCCCGGCATACTGCATCTTCCATGTCATAGGTGGACGCAAATACATTGTCGCTTGATTCTATAGGCTGTTCATGCTGCTGGTGGCTATCGCGGCGGGAAAGAACGGCACTCTTTCTTCGCCGCAGCGCCACCAGCAAATAAGCGGTAAACTGGTTCTGAATCACATGTTCTTCGCTTGCTCCGCTGTTTCTATATTGCATGGCACCCTCCGTATTTATCTGTTCTGTTGTTCGGACAAAACAGACGAACACGGAGGATTTCTGCACCGTGGAAAGATTTGATGCGGCGGGGCCTGAGAATCATAGATGCTATAACAGCGGATATATACGAGTAAGCTGGTATTTGCGGGATCATTGCTCACGGTCTGTGTTTACGCCTCCGGACTTTGCTGGGTAGGATTGCTTTTCCACCGTTGACCGCACCGCTGTGAAAAGCAAATGCCCGCTCAAATGAACGGGCATTGGGGATCGGTATTTTATTCTCTGTCAGTCTGCGCAATGTCTCTGCATACGCGCAGCATAAGATTGCGGCTTTTCTCCGAGCAGCCATAGGCAATTTCTGAAAACTGACTGGCAAGACTGAGCTTTTGCGGATTATCTGCATTGCTCGGCACAGCATTCTCCATGCAGCCGCTGATCAAATCCTCCAACGGGACATTCAGCAGCACACTGATCTGAGCCAAACGTTCCAGATTTGTGCGGCATTCACCGCGCTCGATCTTTCCGTAATACGTATCAGACATATTCAGTTTTTCTGCGATTTCCCGTTGTGTCAATTTCATTCGTTTTCTCGCTTCTTGAATATGCCGGCCAATTACTTTGTACGATACGGACATATGCCTACCTCAGCTTCTAAAGAGTGCTGCTTATATTTTAACTGGCACTTTTGAAATGATACAGAAATGTATAGAGGCAGATATACCTTTATATATTCATATCACGTCAAATTTATCATACTGACAAGTGCAATCCAGCTTCATAGGTTCCAGGGCACTTACTTATTCGCTGGGTTTCTATATCCACAAAAGGCCCCGCAGAAGATCATGCAAAATCTTCTGCGGGGCCTGTAACTGCCTATCTGCGGAATGCTTTCAGCGTGCCTGCAATCGTATTGAGGTTTTCTTCTGTTAAGAATGTGTCCGGTGTTGCATTGGAGCGCACCTTGCTTTCTGCTGGCGCTCCAACCGCCTGGCTTGACCGTGGAATATTTTCCAGTATGGAACGGACGATCGTTTCAAGCTCGGCCCGCGAGGGTGCGCCGCCGTTGTTTTCGATTCCAACGTAATGCAGAATAGCGTTTGTCAGAAACTGTGCTTTCAGGCGTCCTTGGGCGTTCAATTCCTCGACGGCCCGCTTTTGCCTTGGGTCGGACATACAGAAGCGAATCGTGAATTTTCCGGGGTCTTTTTTAGTATCCATTGCCTCTACCAATCCGTTCCGCCTGATATAGAAGCTGATAGCCCTTCACATTTGCGGCGATGTCCTCAATAAAAACAGGCCCTCGCACCTTGTCCGACGCTTCGATCTGCTGCCGGAGCAGAACGGCTCCGCCGCCCGTGAAGATGACTTTCCCGCTTTTCAGTTCCAGCATCCGCTCACGCAGCGAACTGAGCAGGTCGCTGACAAATTCCCGTGCCTGGTGCCGCACGATCTGCAATACCGCGTCAGGCTGTCCGCTGTCCCTGCCGAGCAGGATCGCGTCGATCTCCGTCTCGTCCAGCAGCAAGTCCTGTTCGGCCGCGACGCGCGATTTGATCCGGTTGTAGAGCAAAATCACGCCGTTTTCCAGCGAATCGCAGATGCTCAGATCACCCTCGCCATTCCGAAGCAGCAGATAGTCCGCCGTAAAGCCGCCAATGTCAATGATAAGCGCTCTGGGGCTGCTTTGCAGCGTCTGGAATACCGTAATTGCTGCGGCATACGACTGCGGATAGCAACTGACCTCGTCGATCAGAACCTCATACTGCTTGTCATGCAGCGTGAAGCTGACCGTGCCCCGATTCAGAAAGTAGTCTGCAAACCGTTTCTGCTGCGCGCCATAATGTGCCGGCGGCAGCCCGACCGCAAGTTGCACCCGCACCGGGCCCGCTCCGTAGAAAGATGCAGCTTCCAGCTCATACGCGATTGCAAAGAGCGTCAGCACGAAGAAACGTTCGTCCTCCGTTTTGTCCCGACGATATGGAATCCGTTGATCTGTGAGCGTATAGTATCGTCCCTGATAGGCCAGCGTTTCACCGCCAAATGGCCGTACCTCACTGCATACCAACCCGGACGTGAACGGCGCATGGTGGATCGTTTTTACCTGTTTGTTCCCATGATCGATAGAAATTAGCATTGTATTTTACCTCCCGTACTTCTCTTATACGTATGGAGTACAGCAGGTTCAACAAAAGACGCACAATCATAACCACCGGCCGTGCCGGTGGTTGCACAGGCCCCCTTGGGGCCTATTACCAGCCGAGCCTATAGGCTCATCGAATCTTCTTTCTACTGCATGATGCGCCCTACTGCTATTGAAATAGCGGCTTGGCTCATTTTGCTTTTCGTGTCTCTCGATTATCTGTCTTTTTGAATTGCAGCTTATTAACTACTTTCCAGACTTGTTCCTCGCTTCGCTCGGATATTTTTTCTGGGCATAGCTAAAGCTTTTTGGAACCACCGGCATTGCCGGTGGTTTTCTTTATAACAAAAAAACCGACAGCACACATTTAGAAGTGTGCTGTCGGTTCGGTTCCTGCTTACATTGTGCGCAGGCGCTTATAATTCTGCCAGACGAACTGGACAACATAATCTCTGCGGATCTCTGCGTCTGGCATGGTTTCGTTCACGATATGCTCCAAAGTTCCTTTTGTCAGCTTCGGAACAGGATACTGGATATTTTTCTCCCGCAGCAGCTCCTGAAACTGCCCGATGAGCGGATTTGCGATGTTACTCAGGTCGCTCGCATAGCCTCTGGAGATCAGCGCCATGTTATTATCAAAGTTCGGCGCCATCGAAAGAATTTTGCCCGTCTCACGGGAGCGGAGCAGACCATAGTTCTGTGTATGACGGTCAACGTTGAATACCAGCGCGTCCATGAACAGAATATCCAGATACGATTTCAAAAGCGCTGGATTCAAATTTTGCAGGACATCGTAATTGAAGTCATAGTCCTCGTTATCCTGCACCAGATTCGCCATCGGCTCAAAATTCAGCCGTCCCTCCGTAAAATCCTTTGAAACGACATATGCGCCATCCAGCGCATACTCTGCCATATCAAAGCCGAGTTGCTTGCCGAGTGCTGCCGTGAAAATCTCGGAAAAATGTTCCTCCAGCGTTCCGCTTTTCACCATGACCCAATGGCCATCCTGCTGCCGCCAGCACTTTTCATAGCTGCCGATGTTCGTCAGCTCCGGTGTTGCCGTGCGCAGCTCCTTTGGCGTGTAATTCTTTGCGATGCTGCTGAACCGGCCGCTGAGCGCGAGGTCGGCAAAATAATTCTCGCGGAAGCCAACGTCCGCCCATGTAAGATTAGCTTCATCCGCTGTCTTGACCCAGTAATTATCTGTGATCGTCGCGCCGTGCACATGGAGCGCCGTGTTCAGATCGGATGTATCGCCAAGGCGAAGAATCCGCTTCAGTATTCTGCTGTTTGTGCGGTGTCGGTCAATGGCTCTTGATTCCAGCCACATTTCGAGGTCTCCACCCTTTTGGAAGCAAAGCGGGCATCGCTCCGGCAGAATCGGTGTCACAATTCTGCCATAAAAAGACGCAACTGCAGTATCTCCGCTCATGATCCATCCGTTTATCATCATTCTGCCTCCTTTGCCGTAGTTTTTAATTATTATATCAGAAGTATGCCCACCCTGCAAGCGGACAGATGCCTGTTTGCAGGGTGAGCGGCATATTATCCAGCCGCGCGTTCCTGCCCCAGCAGACGCATGGCTTCCTCCATTTCAATCGTGATAAACGTTTGTGCGTTATTCTTCTGATACGCTGCCGCCGTGCCGTCCTTGCAGAAAGCCTCGGCGCTGTCGATATGCACCATACGGTCGTGTTCGTCGAGATAAAGATACACGCCGCCGTGCTCGTCCATAAAATATCCGCGGCCGTCCGCAACATTCTGATGATTGATCCGGACAATATGCATATTACACAGCGCCGTGAGCTGCTTTCGCCGTAAACCGTCTGGTTCGTTTAGCTTCCGCGCCATAGGCTTCGAAGCATAGGGAAACCGTTCCGTTTTCTTTTGCAGGAGCTTCTCCACACGGCCGATCAACTCCTCCACCTTGTCCAACCGGACATATTCTCCCGGCTGGTGCGCATGGTAGTAGCCGGTGCTGAGGTTGACCGCGGCAAGATTCAGATGCGGCGCCAAAATGGAAATGTCGCTGAAGCTTCCGAACGCTGTCTGGAAGCCAAAGCTGTTGATATGTCGCTCGAACTGCCGGTTGCGGCATTGATAGAATACCGCGTCGTTGCTGCCCGTGCGATCCAACTCCACGATATAATTGACGTCCGGTTTGATTCCGGACTTTGTAAAGGCACGTGCCCCGTGTCCGCCGGTTTCCTCATCCTCACAGAACAGAACGTGACAATGAACGCGCTGAATTAGACGCAGGATCATATACACGCCAGCCCGGTCATCGCCGCCAATTCCCTGCGGCGACATCATGACCGTGCCGTCTGCGGAATAGCAGATCGTTTCCGGTTGGGTGCGATGGACGGTGTCCAAATGCGCAACCAGCAGGACAGGCACTGTCCCTTGTGCATACAGAAAGCCGCTTTGTTTCTGCACGGCATATCCGTTCTCAATCAACTCTGTTTCTAACGCCTGCTTGAGACGTTCCTGTGAAAACTGAAAAATCTCTTCAAACTCCATCGCCGCAAGCTGTGTCAGCTTCAAGCATTGCTCATATAAATTACGCATATTGTTCCTCCAATTCTATTTGTGTATAGCGGCTTCTCTTGCAAAACAGCAAGCCGCGCAAATCCTTACAGCAACTACGCGCCGCACAGGTACGGCAATTTGCCAGCTCTGCTTCTTCACAGGATGGGCAAAGCTGATTTGTCCGCCCGCGCCGGTTGAGCACCGGCCGCAGCGCTTCTCTCGGAAGCAGTTTCCCACAGCAGCTGCACGGCTGCATACACTCCGCGCAGTAAAATCCGTCGCCGTCTAAAAAATGGCCGCTGTTTTTCGGAACCACACTTCCGCACGCCTTGCAAACACACATGTCTTCACATTCGCCGCAGTGCGTTGAGTTGCGTCGATCATGGAGCCGACCGCAGCCAACGCAGCGCGATGCGCTTCCAATTTCCAGATGACCGTAGTTTCCGTAGCCCTTCATTAGCGAAAGCGCGGCATAGCCGTTCTCATAATCCGTGTAATGCAGGCTGCCCTGCACGGTTGTCCAATAAGACCGAATTTCCGTAATTGTCGTATTGGTTTTCCAGAGATTCGGAAAACCAAGGCACCTTGCGATGACACCCTGCACGATACTACGATACAGCTTCCGTACATCATCGTCGTTCTGCGGGTACAATCTCGACTGCAGCAGCACGCCATCGCGATAGCAGAAAATCTGCCGCGTCAGCCGCCGCGCACGATAAAAGTGATCCTTGACCTCATCATCAACTGTGAAGAATACCATACTCACGCCGTCACCCATATAGGACTGGCAGCCGGCCCGCCATCCGCCGTCTGCTAAACAGTGACAGGAATGCCATGCGTTTTTCTTCGCTGACATCTCCAGAAAGTCGCACGGATGAACGGATAGAACGCCGGTCTTGCTGATCCGCACCGGATTGAGCGCGTCAGCCAGCCGCGCGAAAACCGCGTTGTAGGGCTTGACTCGTGCGGTATGGAGCGTATCCCCGTGTCCAAGCTCCCGCTCTGTTTCATATTGGTCGATGCCGAATTTTGCGCACAGCCGGTTTATGATGCGGCTTGCCTTCATGCCAGCGTCGCACTTGATATGTCCGCGGTTCCGGATCACCGGCAGCCGGGATTCATCCGGAACGGTCGCATAATCCGCCGTCGCAGCGTCGAGCGCATCCCGAAATTCTTCCAGTCGTTCGCCGGTCAATCCCGCTTCCTCCGCGAGCGTCAACATTTCAAATTTTGTTTCATCCACGCAGGCCCGGTCAAGCTGCCGCTGTTCGGATAGATCGAACACAACCGCAAGCTCCTGCTCCCGCCAGTTCGGGTGGCGGCGCAGCAGCTCCAGAAGCGGTGTTTTCTGCTGCCACCACAGGTCGAGGTTTGCCTGCACGCCGTCCGGCTTAAAGGCCAACCTGTATTGGTACATGACGTTGTAAAACGCTTCTGTGATATGATCCATGTTTTCAGTCCTTTCTATGGGAGTGGAAGCGCTGCTGCGCTCCCACTCCGTTTTTGTTATGCCGCTTCCATCAGATCCTCTGTCAGCACATCCACAAGCAGACGACCTGCAAGGTCGCCCGTGTGAATCGTGACCTGATCATTTCGCAGCTGCACCAGTTCTTTGATGCGCAGTTCATGGCTGTCTGCCGCAAGCTGCTTATCTTTCTGCGTCAGCCGCTTGGCAAGCTGCTTCTGCCAGATCTTCAGGAATGCGCGCACCTCGCCAATATCGTCATTCTGGCGATTATACTGGGTGCGGACCTGCCGTACCGTGCCGCCCGGCTCTGCCTCTACGGTATAATAGGGGGTGTCCGGTTCGGCTGTCTTTCTCAGAAACAGCAGATAACTCTCCCTGCGCTCCATACGCTCCCAGTAGACATCACTGTTGGCAATGCAGTGGCAGAGCTTCCGGCTGTCCATGAAAATATCTTCCAGCTTATCTGGAACCTGAATCTGGAACTGTTTGCCTGTAAACGCGAACTTCTTCCGGATTGCCTGCAGATTCTGTTCTATATGCGGATACGTCTGAAGGAGCTCTCCGGCACGAAGGGTCAACTGCATTTCCTCTCCGCGGGCGGCCAATTCGTCATGCCGCTGCTGAAGTTTGCGTACACGATACACGATGGGGTCGTTTGTGTCATAACCGAAGCGGAACGCCATGGAAAGGTAGTCCCGCCACAGTTCAATGACACGTTCGCTGCTCAAATTCAGTTCCTGCATCTGCCTGTTCAGGTAATGCTGGATCTGCCCATAGCGCATCCGATCTGCAATGAATTGCAGCTGCTGCGGGTCAATATGTTCCTTGCACATCCACTGGATCGCAAAATCTGAGATCGGCGTTCCTGTCTGCTTTTCAAATTGCAGCCATTCCAGAAATGCACGCCCGCCCTGATTCTTCCGCAGCCGTGCAAGTTCCAGTCGGTTCAGGCCGAGTTTTGGTGCAAGACCTCTCTGCACGGGTGTTGTCTGAAAAATTGAACTCAATTTGTAATAATCCTGCGTACATTCCACTGCAAGCCGGAACAGACCGGCTTTTGTCAGCTGCTCCAAATTCGGCATCCTTTTCAGTACGACAAGATATTTTTCCGGGTCTATTTTCATTTTGGTGCGGGTCAACTCCGGCAATCCAGTTTTCTGCAAATATGTTCTTGCGAGATATGGAACCGTTTTCCCGTACACGCGACCGCTTTCATCCGGGTAATATCCCTCGCTGCAGTTGCAGCCTTTGATCCAACGCGATGTGCGCTGCTTATAAACACCCCAGTAAAATGCCTGCACCGGTTTTGCGTCCGCATCAAAGATCGCGCGGCGGAACTCATGGTAAAATGCCTTGATATTCCTGTATTTCTCTTTGTCATAGGTTCGTTTCGCCCAAAATTCCCGGATCACAAAGCCGCCCGGATAAGGCTGCATCAGATACAGGATATTCCGCCCTGTGCGCAGCCGGCCCATCTTGCCGAAGGATTTGAACTGCACCGTTCTTCTGCATCTGGGGCATCTGGCAACCGCATTGTGCTTCGGCTTCCGAATCGGAACCTCGCGGTCGCAATAGCTGCAATAACCGGTTTTGGTACCGCCGCGCCGGTATTGATAGAACATATAATTCTGCTCAATGCCGACCTTGCTGACCCATCTGTCCCAGTCCTTTGGAAGCGGAGGCACAAGCACCATTGCCGCATCCCACGGATCAGTTTCTTTCTTGTGTCGGGCCAGAAGCTGCTTTTCCCGAATCCCTTCCTGAAACTCCCGGATTGCCACAATCGCCTCCCATTTGGAATGCAGATACTGACCGATCACAGCGGAATCACGGGATGAGATCTGCACATCACGGATACCGAATCCCTGCTGCGGTAAATTGCGGAGCATCGCGGTACGCCACTTCTTTTCCATAAAGCTGTATGTCAGGAAATCCTGCGCATCATAGTCAAGAAACAGCTCATACACTGGCTTTCTGCCGCCAGCAGCCAGATTTTTTGTCAGATAGATCGCGACCTTCAGAATCCGATCAAACCGCTTGCATCTGGCGTAGTACTCGTGTTCATAGCGCAGTTCTTTTCGGAAATATCCGGTCTGTACCATCGGTTCTTTTTCCGCCTGTTCGAGCATCGCGGTCGTTGCCCGCAGAACAGGCAATTTTTCTAATTCTTTTCGCTTCATTCGTTTATACCGCCTCACATTCTTCAAAATTGTCATCATACCAGACATCCGGCAGACGCTCCTTGCCGTCGATCACGCACAGCGAAAGATGCTCGATCTTCGGTCCGTTCACAGCTTCTCTGGCAAATGCCAGAATATCTCCGAGCTTGCCCTTTGCGCGCGGGTGCTTGCCGCGCACGACGGCGTAGCCATTCCATGCCTGCGCACGTTCTCTTTTGACATCACAGCCATCTGGCATCTGCGGATGGTCTGCCATATACGCAAGCGCATGCAGGAAAAACTCCTGTGGCTCCAGCTTTCGGAGCACCCAGAGCTGCGTGCAGGAGATTCTGGAATCTACCGCATCCTCATCCAGATCGCCGCACGGCCGAACCAGATAGTATTCTGAGTTCTGAAAATCCCCATAATAGCGCAGGCAGTCCATCGGGTTTGCCGCGCAATGAAACCCATTCGCCTGACAATTTGCCTGTTCCGTTACATTCAAGCCCATCTTTAGCTGATAGCCAAGGCAGACCATACCTGGGCACATTCCTTTATAAGCGATCATCCGGCCATGCCTCCCATCAGATCAAACATAGAAAACTGTTCTTCATCGGGCGATTTCTCCGGCTGCGGCATTTGAATGACCTGCTCCGGTTTTGCAGTCTTTGTCTCAGCTTTTGTCTTCTCCTTTTTGGGCTGACGCTTGGATTTGACTGGCGCACCCGGATACGGTTTTGGAACAAACGGTTCCTCCTTGATCTCATCCTCTTCGGCGTTTGCATCCCGGAAATATTCCTCTGCCCAGTCATAACAGGTATCCTCCGGCACATCGCCGCCGTAAATGCCGTTTGGCTGCGGCTCCATGCCGTTATCCTTCATTTCCGCAAGCAGATATTCCCGCGCTTTCCGGTTGATGAATTGCAGACAATGTGCCATACTCTTGCGCGGGTGCATGACCATCCGCGCGAACGCGGGATCGCTGAGGCAGAGCGTCTGCACATACTCGGAAACGCATTCCTTGAGATTCCGCCGCGTCAGCCGCTCGGTTTCCTTTTTCATGCGCTCCATCGACGCTTTGACCAGCTCCGTCTCGCTCATCTGCTCAATTTTTGCAAGCGCATCCTGTTCAGCGGCATGTTTTTCCTCCTGCTGCCGCTCCCATTCCGCTTTCCGTTTGGTTTCTGCTTCCTCGTGCCGACGGCGCTTTTCTGCTTCCGCTGCTGCAGGATCTTCCTGCTCTGCTTCCGTTTTGGCAACCGACTCCGCCGCAGGCTCCTTGCTCGTCACTTCCGCAGCGGCGGCAGCTTTTTTCTGCTCGTGCTGCTGGATCAGCTTTGCCTGCAAGGTCTGCATTTCTGCCGTTTTGGAATCGTGTCCGTCCAATTCTGTCTGCTGGTTTTCCAGATCAAGCTCTGAAAATACGCCCATGATAAAGCTCCTTTCTGATAGAAAATGGGCGCAGCGATTCTGCTGCGCCCATTCATGTGTTATACCCGATAGATCAGTGTGCTAAATGCGTCGAAGCAGTAGCACACGAATCCCGGATATTCTGCGGTCTTTCGTTTGATTTTCCTCTGGATCTCAGCGGCAGCATTTTCGCTCATGCTGTCTGCATCCTCCCAGAGCATTGCCGTAAAGCTGGCCCCGTCCTGTACTTCGCGAACGTGCGCACCAAGATCCTGGCAGAATGTGCGAAGCTGGACAATCTCATCTCGCTCGTCCATATCTCTCTGGTCGCGGTCATTATGTCGTGACTGCTTTCAGCTTGACCTGAATTGTAATCTCGTCAGATCGCAGAATGACATGGTCGATCTTCGCTTCAAGCACGCCCGGCATCGCCGTTTCCGGTATTTCATATAAGCAGCGGAATCGACCAATGACCTTCCTATCCGTCTTCACGGTCACAGGAACCTCGTCACTGAGGATGCCGATCTGATTTGCAAAATCCAGAACCGTAATCTTTCTCATACGCTGTTTCCTTTCATTTTTGTATTGGCCGCGCCAGCAACGGAGGAAACGCCACCGGCGCGAACTGCTTCATATCCCGATAGTAATACCGCCGCTTTTCCGCATCGTACAGCTCCAGCACATCAGACGGCGCAATGCAGCGCCCCAGATAGTCTGCGGGCAGCTTGCCGTTATAGTGGTCAAATACACGCTCCAGCACAGCAAGATCCGGTTCGTCTTTTGGGCAATAGAGCGTTTCATCATGCACCAGCCGGTACTCGCTTGCGGGTGGCTGCTGAAAGCCTGCCTTGTGAAGCGCGTCGATTCCGGAAAATGCAAACGGCTTTGTCTTCTCCGTATTCGTAAATTCCAGCTGATAGATGCGGCAGCCGAGCTGCTTACGCTGTGCGTTCAAAAGCTCTGCCAACCGTGCGTTGCCGCCGGGCTGCAAAAAAGCGTGATATTCTTCATCCGGCAAGCCGAGGTACGCCTGCAAGGACACGCCATCTGGCTGTGCTTTGTGCCATCGTTCCACGCAATCATCTATCTGGGCGATTTCACAAGCGCCATACAGATACCGCTCCCGGAACGTCATTGTTTTGGCCCCTTCGCAGCATTTTTTCGGAGCGCAAGCTGCCAGTCGTCAAGTCCTTTATAATTAGGGTTCCATGTCAGCCGGCGGCATTGCAGGCCGTGCTTTCGTGCCACCAGATAGATCTTGGACGCACCTTTTTCGACGTGAACGTTCCGATATTTGTCCATGTCCTGCGCCTCAATAATCTCCTCCGTGCCGTTCTTTTTGAGGAATGCAAACAGCTCGTCCAGCTTGGACACGTTGTTTGCTCCGGCAATTGCTGCAAAGGTGCGGTGCATCAGCGCATGGCAGATGTCAGCCTTGAGTAACCCTTCCGTCACATAGACCACTTTGGAACACGGATCGCCAACAAAGTGGATGGGGCTTTCCGAGGATGTCCCCATCGGTTTGCTGCTCGACGACAGCCAGAGGTACTTCGTGCCCTCCTTATCGGCGGGCGCGTTTTCCTCACGGATGGGGGTATCCAGCCGGATCTGTGCGCCGCAGACCAGTCCGTCCGCGCTTTTGGCCGGGATCAAGATCCCGGCCGTGCGCGTTCCGAATCGAACCGTCCATCTGCCGTCCTCCGCCAGATAAAAGCCGGGGACGCCCTGCACGATGCAGCCCTGCTTCAAAAGCCGCGCCGTCAGACTCTTGCAGAGATAGGGCGGCGGGGTGCTTTTGAAGCCGAACCGTTCGATCTGGCCGTCCGTCAGGCCGCGCACCTCACGCAGATGCGCACGGTGCTTCGGCGTCAGTGACAACATGGAAAGCAGCATCGAAAGCGTCTGATGGATCGCTTGTCGGGGTGCTCTGGCCGACTGCGCAATTTCCTGCGGCTGCCGGTTCTGATAGTTCTGGTACTCCGGCCCGTAATCTCCGGTTTGAAGTGCTTCGCAGATCTCCCGATAGGCGTCCGCGTTGCTGATCCCGTAGACCTTTGCATAGAGCGCCAGCATCCCACCGGATTCCTGGCAGTAATTACAGTGCCATACGTCCCGTGACGTTTTCAGGTAGAGCTTGCCGCGATGATCGCCGCAAAGCGGGCAGTCCACATACAGAAAGTCCGGACCGCGCCTGCGGATATTGAGCCGCAGCAGCGCCGCAATGTCTGTAATGTGGAACGGAAACTGCGAAGAACCGGCTTTGATAACGGCCACACCCTTTCATCCAAACTTGACGCTTCATCCGGCTTTCTGCTGCAGATTGTCCAGCAGAACAGATGCAGCGGCTTTGAGAATATTGTCCGTCTGGTCGCAGCCATAGAGATACCATTTCAGGCTTGCCGGGCGACGCTGCGCGACCTGTTCGAGCGTCCAGCCGCGGCAGGTGCCGATCTGCACCACAACGGTCTTGGCTTCGTCCACCGCCATACGCTGCGTGATCTCACTGACATCCATATCTGCCGTATAGGACGCGGCCTGCGGCTGTTCTGCAAGCTCTTCCGCAGCTTCTTCCTGCTGGGGCGGCACGACATGAAGGTCAGGCGTTTCTTCCATAACAGGAGCCGTTGTTTCCACGACAGGCTGTTCAGCGGGCACAGAATCCATATCCATCGTCTGCGGTGTTTCTGCGGCAGTTTCCTTCGCAATGGGTGTACTGGGCACTTCGATTTCCTCGGCAGCTGCTTCTGCGGCTTCCGTCTGAATCGGCACTTCCGACCCAAACAGCTCACCGCCGTAGTCGCAGCTCACGTCGCAGAACTGGATGCCGAAACCGGCGTTTTCCAGTGCCATGTTGAGCGCATCCTCCTGTGCGGCGCGGAGAAATTCCCCGCCGGGGACATTCTCCCTGCGCTGCTCCGAGGTAAAGCTGGCGGCGGGAACCGGATCGTCCTTGCTGAAATAGACCTGCGCCTCGATAATTGCCAGCTGGTCGCTGATGCGCAGCGGCTTCAGGAGCATTCTTCCGTTCGGGCAGGCCAGACGGAACCAGAGCCGCTTATAGCGGAGATCCAGCTTCCAGACCGGGTGCCCGGTTTTGACGGAAATGGTCTTTCGCAGGAGCTTCATCGGGTCAAAGCCCGGCACCTTGCGCAGCTGCTGCACGGCGGCGTTGTTCATCATGGTAGATTTGTTGTCATTCATTTCTTAGAACTCCTTCCATAAATAAAATAAGAGATGACTGCGCAAATTCTGCACATTCATCTCAACTTAACCGGCTTTTTTCAATTTCTGCTCTGTCGCACCCTGCGGCAGAGCCTTTTGTCTGAATACCTGATTGTACTTTAAGATCCGCTCGGCAAGGCAGGTGTTCCGTTTGACCTTTCTGCCGGAGTGGATCGCCAGAAACAGCGCACGCTTCTGCCCAACCAGAATGACACGTTTTTTTGCGCGTGTCACGGCAGTATAGATCAGATTCTTCGTCAGCAAAATGCGGTGCGCCATCAAAATGGGGATAATGACCGTTTCGTACTCCGAACCCATGGATTTGTGGATCGTAATGGCATACGCCAGTTCCAGATCGCCGAGCTGCGTTTTGGAATACTCCACGATGCGCCCATCAAAATCCACGCACAGCTTATCGGGTAGGATCTTGCAAATGCTCCCGATGTCGCCGTTGAACACACCCTTGAATTTCTGCTTACACGCGGAATCATAACCTTCCAGATTGTAATTATTCTTGGTCTGCATCACACGGTCGTGCAGACGAAAAATACGTTCTCCGAACGCAAACTCCGGAATCTTTTCCGTATGCGGATTGACCGTCTCGCGGATCAGCGCATTCAGGCCGTTGGAGGACGCTTCTCCATCCGTCCGGTAGGGCGAGATGATCTGCAGCTGTCCAATGGACGTATCCTGCAATTCCCGCAGATAGAGCGTCTGGATCTGCGCTGCGGCTTCTTCCTGATTTTCCGCCTTGACGAACTGAAAATCCGGACCATAGAACAGGCTGCTGTTTTCCTCGTTGATGAATTTGGCGTTGTAGGCGATCAGGCTGTCCTTGGACTGCCGGAAGATCTCATCGAGAACCGTCACCGGCACGATGCCGCTTCCAATCAGCTCTGCGAACACGTTGCCCGCACCGACGCTCTCCAGCTGATCGACGTCGCCCAACAGCAGGAGTTTCGTGTCCTTCTGTAAGCGCGTAAACAGCTGATGCGCCAGCCACATATCCACCATGGACGCCTCATCCACGATCAGAAAATCAACTTGCAGCGGCTTATCCTGCTTGTCCTTGCTGCAAAAATCGCCCTGTAAGCCAAGCAGGCTGTGCAGCGTCAGCGCCTCCAGCATACCGGTACTCTGTGCCATGCGTCGGCTGGCCTTGCCGGTCGGCGCGGCGAGGACGATGCGGTTTTTGGGGTGCAAAATCCGGTAGACCTCGATGATGGCTTTCAGAACTGTCGTCTTGCCAGTGCCGGGGCCGCCGGTGATAATGGAGAGATTCCGCTCCATCGCCACCTCAACGCCGCGGCTCTGCCGCCTTGTTAAGTGCAGGCCCAGCTTCTGCTTGACCTGCTCCAGCGGAAGCGCCACGTCAATTTTTGCCGTGTGTTCCATGAGCATGGCTGCCGCCTTTGCTGCGGTCTCCACCTCCTGCATGAAAATGTGCGGAAGGTATAGTCGCCCGCCGTCCGAAACAATTTCGTTATCTTCTGCCATCTGCTGCAATTTCTGCTCCACCTCTGCGCGCCTGACCTGCATCTGGGGAAGCGGGAGCGGCTCGTTGAGAAATTGCAGGGATTCTGTGATCAAGGCATTGACCTCCAGATACAGATGCCCGTGCTGCCGCGCGTTTTCCAACGCACAGATCATAGCGCCATGGATACGAACCGGGTCGTGCGGGTCGCCGCCGGACTTGCGGATGATGGTATCGACGCGCCTGAATCCAAACCCGGATATTTCACAGAGCCGGAACGGGCTCTGCCGCAGAATATCCGTACAGGCGGGGCCGAAATGCTGATAGATCTTCATCGCTGTCACAGGCGTGACCTGAAACGGCGTCAGCAGCTCCATAATGTCCCGCATGGCGCGGCTTTCCGCGTAGCACGTCTTGATCTCCTCCAGCTTCTGTTCCGTGATGCCGCGGATCTCCAGCAGCTTCTCCGGGTGGTATTCCAGCACATCGAGCGTATCTGTGCCGAACCGCTGGACAATGCTTCTGGCTGTACTTTCTCCAATGCCCTTGAGAAGACCCGATGAAAGATAGCTCAGAAGTCCTTCCGTTGTCGGCGGCACAAGCTCGTGCCAGTGCTCCACATGGAGCTGCAGGCCGTATTTGCCCTCTTTCCAGTCGCCCTCGATCTCCAGCTTGACGGAATCCGTCTGCGGCAGGCCATAGCCGACAGCGGTGAACCGAAGCATCCGGTCGCGGAACGTGTATTGGGAACGGGCTTCTTCCGGCACGGACGGATCATCTGTGCGCATCCGAAGAATGGTGTATTTGCTGGCTTCATTGAAGTAGATGAGCTTGTCATATACTGCAATCATTCGTTTTTTCACCTCACTTATGCGGCTGGCTGCGCCGCAATTTTGATGCTGAACCGTCTGGACTCCGACGTTTCTACAAACTGCTCGTAGATCTCCGGGTAAACCTCCCGCAAGCGAACCAGATTATCCTTGGAGATGCCCTGCCTGCGAATGGGATTGTAGGAGATAACGTAGCTTTGTTCACCGTCCGCGCAGGTCGCGCAGTCTTTACCATCCAGTTCGCTGACAAGCAAGCCTTTGAGCTGCTGCATCTGCGTATCCAGCTGTGTGACCTGTTTTGCAAGCGCGTTTTTCTCCTCCTGAAGCTGCAAATACTGGTGAATCTGCGTGACCTGCGGTGCGCCGAACGCTGCCGGCGGCAAGTCTTTTCGGTCAATGCCTTTCCATCTCTGCAAACTCTGCAAAATGAGGTCGCCGCTTTCCGTATAGTCCGGCGGGCATTGCTTCTGGACATGGTCATTCCAGAACGTATCCTCCAGCGCGATCAGCTCCGACTCATAGGCATAGTCCCGGTCCAAATGCCGGATGATGACCTCATCCTCATTGTTTCCATACAGGCAGCAGAAGTAGACCCTGTCCAGATTCATGACTGACATATAATGCCGACCCTGAGATTCGTAGTACACCGGAACGATCTCCTCGCCGTTGTACCACCAGTTTTCTCGGGCGTTATAATTTGTCGTCTTGATCTCCAAAATGGCATTGCTGCCGTCCGCAAAGCGTTTTTCAACGCCTCATAGATGAAAGATTCACAGCACAAATAGCGGCAGGCCTTGCCTGTCGCTGGCGGAGCAATATGGGAGTAAGCATCAGTCGGGTGCTACCACTACGTAGCCCAGCTTCTGCAATTCATTCACCAAGCGGTTTGCACGTTTCCGTTCGCATCGCAGTCTGCGCTGTTCAAAGCATTCCTCATTATAGGGAGTTCCGGTTTTCAGCATGGTGTAGATGATGGAAAGGATCTTCCGGGCCAACGCAATCGTTGCCCGCTTCGCTCCCTTCCGCTGTTTCACTTTCCAGTACCAGCCGGAAAGATACAGTTTGCGGTGAGATGCCATGATCCACGCGACCTCGCACAGCATGCTCTTCAGATAAGGATTGCCTTTATTGATATGGACGCTCTTTCGTTTACCAGCACTCTCGTTGTTGCCTGGACTCAGTCCCGCCCAGGAGCAAATGTGTTGGGAATCCGGGAATGAACTCATATCAGTACCGATTTCCGCAATGATAGCAGCTGCTGCAGTGACATCAATTCCGGGAATGGAGCAAAGGAGATTCAGTGTATCAGTATGTTTCAGAACTTCCTCGGTGATTTCGTCCTCAACAGTATGCTTATGTGCTTCCAAATCTTCCAGATGCCGAAACACCATATTCAGGAATCTGCACTGATGCTCGGAAAGTGATCCATTCAGTGCAACGAGTATCTCGTCAATTCGGTTTCTGGTTTTGGTCTTCAGACACTTATCCAACGCTTCTCGGTCAATGCTGCCGTGCTCAATAAGATGCCGAATGATGTTTCTTCCGGAAGCACCAAAGGTATCCGAAAGGAATGCAGTGAAGCGGAATCCGGAACTTTGCAGGAATTTATCGATCCGGTTCTTTTGTGCCGTAATGTCATGGACAACGCTCTTGCGATACCGGGTCAGATGCCGCAGCTCTCGGAATGCTTTATCCGGGATAAAGCTGCCTTTGAGCAATCCCGCCCTAAGCAATGTGGCGATCCACTGGGCATCCTTCATGTCAGTCTTACGTCCAGGCACATTCTTCATGTGTCGGGCATTTACAACAAGAATGCTGATCTCGCCGTCAAAACAGGATTCCAGCATCTCGTAAATAGGCTGCCAGTAGATTCCGGTGCTTTCCATGGCAATGTTCCGACATTCGGATTCAATGACCCAGTCCCGTAGTTTCTGCATTTCTGGGATGAGCGTACTGAAGGTGCGTGTTTCTGCCTCCGGCTCGGCATCCACAGCACCTTTGACCAGACAGGCAACGATGATATCCCGATGAACGTCCAGTCCCATGGCACAGGTCAAAATGTCTTGCATGAGATCCCCTCCTGTCGTATTGCAGGCTTGGGAATTGCCCGGGTTGGTATCCGAATCTTGCTACTCGTGCTCTCCACTTCCGTGGTGCAACATACTGCTGTTCTCTTGGGCAATTCGTCCACGTTGAACAAACGGGGTGGCATTTCCGCCAAGGTACAACCGGACTTCGCCTGCTATATCCAGTATAGCAGACACCACGATCCGACGCACTTGCTTTATTTTCATTCACAGCTGTGAAAATCTTTCATCGCCAAAGACAGCAAGCAGCATTCGCCTCATCCCAATGTGCCCAGAAGTCTTGGCTGAACTGGCTGGACTGATTGCTATTTTGGACACGCTCTACGATACACCCAGTCCAACAATTGACGGTTACACAGATTTTATCTTTCGGAATCGCTATGGGGATCTGCTGAATCCCCACAGCCTGAATCGCGCGATTGAACGAATCATCCGAGACTACAACGCGGAGGAATCGGGGCTTGCCGAAGAAGATCAACGACCACCTCTATTGCTCCCACACTTCTCCGTTCACAGCCTGCGGCATACGTTCTGTACGCGAATGTTTGAGGTCGAGTCCAATCACAAGGCGATCCAGACGATCATGGGGCACGCCGAGATCAGCACCACTCTGGATATTTATGCGCATATTACAGAGGACACCCTTAAAAAATCGGTGCAGCACATGAGTGAGAAAATCAAACTTTTTGGATAAGAAAAACTGGAATGCACAGGGTGTCTGTGCATTCCAGCTTCATATTGTGTCATATTGAATTCCGAAAGTGTGTCAAAAACGTGTCAAATTGGGAACTTAATACATTTTTGCGCCTGCGGGGATGTGGGGGTCGAGCATGAGGAGGTGGAGCTTTTCTGCGCCTTCCTCGTGGTGGACGGCGCTGATCAGCATGCCGCAGGAGTCGATGCCCATCATGGGTCTGGGCGGCAGATTCGTGATGGCAACGCAGGTTTTTCCGACCAATTCTTCCGGCTCGTAGTATTCGTGAATGCCGGAAAGAATGACTCTGTCGGTGCCGGTGCCGTCGTCCAGCGTGAATTTCAGCAGCTTCTTGGACTTCTTGACCGCCTCGCAGGCCTTGACCTTGACAGCGCGGAAGTCGGATTTCGAGAACGTCTCGAAGTCCACGAAGTCCTGAAACAGCGGCTCGATCTCGACCTTGGAGAAGTCGATCGGCTCGTCCTTGACCTCGATCTCGACTGCGCCCGTCACGCCGCCGATGATACCGGCTTCCTCCGGCTTTTTTGTCTTGGGAGCGTCCAGCGGCTTCATCGTCGGGAACAGGATGACGTCGCGGATGGTGTCTGCGCCGGTGAAGAGCATGACGGCGCGGTCGATGCCCATGCCCATGCCGCCTGTGGGGGGCATGCCGTATTCGAGAGCGGTGAGGAAATCCTCGTCGAGCATTTCCGTCTCGTCGTCGCCGCGTTCGCGCTGCTCGACCTGCTTCATGAAGCGTTCGCGCTGGTCAATCGGGTCGTTCAGTTCGGAATAGGCGTTGCCCATCTCGCTGCGGCAGATGAAGAACTCGAACCGTTCGGTCAGGCGCGGGTCTTCTGGGCTGCGCTTGGTCAGCGGGCTGACCTCGACCGGGTACATCGTGATAAAGGTCGGCTGCACCAGATGCTCCTCGACCTTCTGGTCAAAGCAGGCGTAAAGCGCGTTGCCCCACGTCTTTTCGGCGGCCTCCGCCAGTTCGACGCCGACCGCTTTCGCCGCCGCAACAGCCTCCGCGTCGTCGGTGATCGCGCCGAAATCGACGCCGACATACTGCTTGACGGCATCTATCATCGTCAGCCGCGGCCAGCCGGGGGTCAGATCAATCGTTTCGCCCATCCAGTTCAGTTCATAGGTTCCGAGATATTTCTGGGCAAACGTGGTGTAAACGCCCTCGGCGATGTCCATCATGTCGTGGAAATCGGCGTAGGCCTGATAGAGTTCAACCGTGGTGAATTCGGGGTTGTGCTTGGGGTCCATGCCCTCGTTGCGGAAGATGCGGCCGACCTCATACACGCGATCCATGCCGCCGACGATCAGGCGCTTCAGCGGCAGTTCAGTCGCAATACGCATATACATATCGATGTCGAGCGTATTGTGGTGCGTGATGAACGGACGCGCTGCCGCACCGCCGGCGATGGTATTGAGAACGGGCGTTTCAACCTCGATATAGCCCATATTATCCAGATAGTCCCGCAGATGCTTGATGAACTGCGAACGGATAATAAAATTCCGCTTGACCTCAGGGTTCACGATCAGGTCAACATAGCGCTGACGATAGCGTGTTTCCTTGTCGGTCAGTCCGTGGAATTTCTCGGGCAACGGCAGCAGGGACTTGGACAGCAGCGTGATTTTCTTTGCGCGCACAGACATTTCGCCGCGCTGCGTACGGAAGATTTCACCCTCGACGCCGACGATATCTCCGATGTCGTATTTCTTGAAGCGGTTATACTCGGCCTCGTCCATCTCGTCCTTGCGGGCGTAAAGCTGGATGCGGCCTGTTTTGTCCTGCAGATCGCAGAAGGACACCTTGCCCATGCCGCGCTTGGACATGAGCCGGCCCGCGATAGAGACGGGCTTGCCCTCCATCTCGTCAAAATGATCTTTGATCTCCTGCGCGGTCGTGGTGCTGACGAAGCGGGTGATGGCAAACGGGTCCATGCCCTCTGCCTGCAGCTGCGCGAGTTTTTCACGGCGAACCTTGATCTGGTCGCCGATGCTTACCTGCGGAGCCGCGTTCTGCTGATTCCTGTTTTCCTGTTCCATAGCTATCCTCTTTTTCTGATTCGTTACTTTTCAACCGTCAGGATCTTATACTTGAGCACGCCGATGGGGGCCTCAACCTCGACAATGTCGCCGACCTTGTGGCCAAGCAGTGCCTTGCCGAACGGGGAATCGTCGGAGATGCGGCATTCCATGGGGTTGGCCTCCTGCGAGCCGACGATGGCGTAGAGTTCCTCGTCGCCCGTTTCCATGTCCTCGACCTTGATGGTGCAGCCGAGGCCGATCTTGCCCTCGGAGTCCTCTGTCTCGTCAATAATGACGGCGTGGGCGAGAATATTTTCAACCTCGGCGATGCGGCCATAAAGCTTGGCCTGCTCGTTCTTGGCTTCGTCGTATTCGCTGTTCTCAGAGAGGTCGCCGAACGAACGCGCCTCCTTGATCTGCTCGGCGACTTCCTTTTCGCGGGTCGTCTTCAGATAAAAAAGTTCCTGCTCCAGTTCCTTGAGACGGAGCGCACTGATTTTAAATTCTTTTGCCATTTTACGATCGTTCCTTCCATAATCGATCGGGCAGAAAACGCCCGGTATTTACAGTGATTCAGCAGACATTATATCGGGCAAAGATAGGGATGTCAAGAGAGTTTCTGGGTGATTTCGCGGATTGCGGCCTGTAATTGTGCGTCGTCCGCTTTTTCCAGCTGACCGTAGTAAAGTTTTGCGTCGTCCTCGTCGGAAAGCGTGATTTCGATGTCCGGTATGATGCCGGTATCGGTCAGACTGCGGCCCTGCGGCGTGTAGTATTTGCCGATGGACAGGTTCAGCATGGAGCCGTCGGAGAGTGTAAAGGCTGTCTGGAAATTGCCCTTGCCGACTGTCTTCGTCCCGACGACCGTACCCCAGTTGTATTCCTGAATCGCGGCAGCGAAGAACTCCGCTGCGGAATAGCTGTCCTGATTGACGAGTACGGCCATGGGAAGCTTGATGCACGCTGCATCCGAACGGTCGGTCTGTTTTGTACCTTTATAATCCTCGCTCTGGAACAGAATTCCCTCCGGCAGGATCTTATCCAGCACCTTGACCAACTCGTCCTTATATCCGCCGCCGTTATACCGCACGTCGAAAATCAGCGCCTGCGCGCCCTGTGCGATCAGCTCGTCCATGGCGGCGTTTGTCTCCTCCGCGCAGCGAGAATCAAAATTGGCGATTTTGAGATAGCCGATCTGTCCGTTCAGCATTTCATAGGTTGCAACGGGCGTCTGGATGCTGCGGCGCTCAACCGAAAGCGGGAAGCTTTCTTCTCCGCGCAGGATTGTCAGCGTCACAAAGGTTCCTTCTTCACCGCGAACCTTTGTGCGCGTCCCGGTCATGCCAAGGTCGAGCGTTTTTTCGCCCTCGACCTCTGTGATGATATCGCCGACGAGAATTCCGGCTTCCTCCGCCGGGCCTCCCGCGGTCACGGCCTCGATGCGCATACCGCCGAGCGCTTCCTGCGCCGTGATGGTCACGCCGATGCCGACATAGGCGTTGCGCATCTGTTCATCATAGCTGCTTTTTTCTTCGGCAGTCAGATAATAACTCCAGCGGTCGCCGGTCGCCTCGACCATGGCGGCGGCAGCCGCGTCAGCCAGCTTGTCTTCGTCATAATCGTCAATAAAAAAGGTATCAAGATATGCGCCGATCTCTGCCGTTTTGGCCTCGACGGGCGTTTGCTCGCGGCGCGTAAGCTGCATGGTCACGATAGCCGAGCCAAGGATTGCAACGGCGAATGCAAGCACAAGAAGAATCACTTTCTGCCATTTTTTCAAGATGGATACCAGCCTTTCCGGGAGAATTCAAGGATAGAACTTGACACGCGGCCCGGAGCCGTACCGGCTCCGGGCCATGTTGGTTACATACCGAAATAGTCGCGGTTTGCACGGGAATTGCGGATGGCGTACCATACGAGCGAGCCCAGCACCGCCGCCAGAATTACCAGCGGCCATGGGTAGGGGAGGAAGGGCGTTTCGCGCAGATCATTGAGCAGCATACATACGCCATAGCCCATGGTCATGACGGCCATGACCGCAAGCGGCGGCATCATATACCCGATATACATCTGCTCGTCCGCACAGTCGGAGATCTTTTTCTCCTTCGGCACCAGCAGCCCGTTTTTGAACAGCCGCTTTGTGACGGCCAGCCGCAGGAACGTGTACATACAGTACGCACCGCTGGCCATCAGGATGAGATCCAGAAACAATGTCATATCATTCATTCGTATGTTCCCCCTGTTCGTTCTGCGCATCCTGCTTCCACTCGCGCACGCTGCGAACCGCGACAATGATCAGCAGTGCCGCGCCGATGATGGAAAACGCGATCGTGCCGCATAGTGCGATGATACGATCACTGGACCAGACACCGCTGGCCGCAAGGCCCGGATAATCCCGGCCCATTTTAAGGGCGAGATAGAGCAGATATCCGCCGCAGAGCACATACATCAGCTTTTTTCGGTTATCAAAGCTGTTTTTCTGCTCCGGCTTCTTTTTTGCAGACGCCTGTGGCGCATCCGGCTTCTTTTCCAACTCGTCCATATCGCAGCCTCCCAATATAATAATGGTATATATCATACACGATTACGGAGAAAAAAGAAAGAGAAAATATCAGATCCGCTGAAAAACGGCAGCATACAGGTGCGGAACGAAAAATTTGTATAATTTCAACGCACAATTTTCACCTTTTTGTGGACAATTTTCATGCCTGTTCCTGCGCGGGCCTGCTACAATGGAGGCTGTAAGGAAGGAGTGTCGCTCGAGGCGGCAAGAGAGCGCAGCCTCTCGCCTGGCTCTTAAGATAGGGCAGGCTCCACCCGGCGCGGAAGCGGATTTGCGTGCTGCAAGAGCAAAACGTTTCGTTTTCTATAAACAGGAAAACGCGCCGCAGGAGAAAGGGGAATGTGAAAGAAAGATGGCCGAAACAATTCTCAGAATGACCGGTATCCAGAAGTACTTCCCGGGCGTCCATGCGCTGGACAACGCGCAGCTGGAGGTTCGTGAGGGCGAGGTCATGGCGCTGGTCGGCGAAAACGGCGCCGGTAAATCGACGCTTATGAAGGTGCTGACCGGCATCTATCCGAGTGATGGCGGTACGATTGAATTTTTTGGAAAGCATGTCGAGATTCATGGCCCGCGCGATGCGCAGGCGCTCGGCATCTGCATCGTCCATCAGGAACTGAACCTCATGCAGCACCTGACTGTGGCGGAAAACATTTACATTGGGCGTGAACCCATGAAGGGCCTGTTCGTGGACAAGGCGAAGCAGAACGCCATGACGCAGGAATTGTTCGACAAGCTGCATCTGGATCTTGACCCGAAAGCCGTCGTCAAGACGCTGTCGGTCGCAAAGCAGCAGATGGTTGAAATTACAAAGGCTCTGTCTCATGAGAACACAAGACTGCTGATTCTTGATGAGCCTTCTGCTGTCCTGACCGACACGGAGATCGACGATCTGTTCGTCTTCATTCGACAGCTGAAAAAGACCGGTGTCGGCATCGTCTATATCTCGCACCGCATGGATGAACTCAAGCGCATCACCGACCGCATCACCGTTATGCGCGACGGTCAGTATGTCGCCACGCTCGATACCCCTACGGCGGAAATCTCCGAGGTCATCCGTCTTATGGTCGGCCGCACGATCTATGAGGAGCCGAAAACAAAGTCCATGTGTCCGCCTGATGCCCCTGTTGTGCTCGAAGCCGAGCATCTGTCGTCCATCGATGTAAAAGATGTTTCATTCAAACTCCGCAAGGGTGAAATTCTCGGCTTTGCCGGTCTGGTCGGCGCGGGACGCACTGAAACGATGCGTCTGATCTGCGGCGCAGATCCAATGGATTCCGGCATAATCCGGGTAAACGGCAAAGACGTGAAAATCCGCAGCCCGAAGGACGCTGTACATTATGGCATCGGCTATCTCTCCGAGGATCGCAAGCGCTACGGCCTGTGCCTGAACCTGTCCGTCACGGACAATACCGTTCTGCCGAGTCTGGAGCAGCTGTTCAAAGGCCCGTTTGTTCATGACAGAACAGCACACCGGCTTGCACGGGAGCACGCTGAACAGATCCGCACGAAAACGCCGTCTGTCCGCGCCCGCGTCGGCAGCCTCTCCGGCGGCAACCAGCAGAAGGTCGTCATTTCCAAATGGATCCTGCGCGACTGCGACGTGCTCATCTTCGACGAGCCGACGCGCGGTATCGATGTCGGCGCAAAGAGCGAAATTTACAAGCTGATGACGCAGCTTGCAGAGGAAGGCAAGTCTATCATTATGATCTCCTCCGATATGCCGGAGTTGCTCCGCCTGTCTGACCGCGTGATCGTCATGTGCGAGGGTCACGTTACAGGCGAACTCGATATCTCCGAGGCCACGCAGGAAACCATCATGACATATGCAACCAAGAGAGAAGTGGGGTAATCATTATGGAAAACGTAGGTAAGAAAAAGCTGGATATGCAGAAGCTGCTTGCGCCTGCTGCGCTGGTCATTCTGTATATCGTGTTTTCAATCTTCGGCAATAACTTCCTGACGCTCGATACGGTCAAGAATATTCTCGAATCCAGCTATTATATCGGCTTCATGGCCTTCGGCGTGACGTTCATCATCATCACCGGCGGCATCGACCTGTCGCTCGGCACAGTCATGATGTGTGCGGCACTGCTGGGCGGCTATGCGTTCAAGCAGGGCTGGCCCTTGATTCTCGCAATCGTCCTGACGCTGTTTGTCGGCATTGCGTTTGGCTTTGCAAACGGCGTTCTGATTGCGAAACTCAAGCTGCCCCCCTTCATTGCAACTCTCGGCACCCAGATGATGGCCGCCGGCCTCGGCTCCATCATCACCAAGGTCCAGTCCCAGACATGGCCCACTGCTACCGCCGAGATCGGCGGCTGGTTCAAGAAGGTCTTCATCCGCGCGGAACTGTTTGGCGTCCGTGGTTTCCCGGTCGGTGCGTTCTGGCTGCTCGGCTTTTTCATCATCGCAACGCTGATTCTGCATAAGACCAAATTCGGACGCTATGTCTATGCCATCGGCTCCAACGAGGAAGCGACCCGCCTGTCCGGCATCAAGGTCGATAACTGGAAAGTTGCGGTCTATACGCTCTCCGGCTTCTTCATCGGCATGTGTGCCCTGTTCTATGCAGCGGCCTACACCACCATCACCCCGGGCACCGGCGCAGGCCAGGAAATGAACGGCATCACCGGCGTCATCATCGGCGGTACGTCCATGTCCGGCGGCTCCGGCACGATGGTCGGCACACTCATCGGCGTGTTCATCATGTCTGTCCTCAAAACCGGCCTTGCCAACTGCGGCCTGCAGGCTCCGTGGCAGACGTTCCTGACCGGCGCAGTCGTCATCGGCGCAGTCCTGCTCGACATCGCAAGAACAAAGGCTGCCAACCGTGTCAAGAAGGGCTGAGGCCCGCATCATCCTGTATTAAGCACGAAGAGCGTGTTTGATAAAATAATTTAGGAGGAATCACCAAATGAAAAAACTGATCGCTCTGCTTCTGGCGCTGGTCATGGTTCTGGCTCTGGCTGCCTGCGCTGCCAAGCCCGAAACCGAACCTGCCAAGCCCGAAACCACCGACACCAAAACCGAAGAGACTAAGACCGAGGATCCGGCTCCTGCTGAGGAGACCACCGGCGAAAAGATGTATATCCCCGTCATGGCGAAGGGCTTCCAGCATCAGTTCTGGCAGGCAGTCGCCAAGGGCTCCGAGGATGCTGCCAAGGATCTCGGCGTAGAGATCTACTTCGATGGCCCCGCTTCCGAGACTGAGATCGACGCACAGGTCAACATGGTCAAGACCGAACTTGCCAAGAACCCCAAGGCTATGGCGCTGGCTGCTCTGTCCACCGACGCTGTCACCGAGATCCTGGAAGAGTGCGCGGAAAAGAACATCCCCGTCATCGGCTTTGACTCCGGCGTTCCCGGCGACACCACCGGCGCTGTCAAGGCGACCGCCTGCACCAACAACGAAAACGCTGCCGCCATCGCTGCCGACAAGTTCAACGAGAACGAGACTGTCGTCGAGGCTATGAAGAACGCGACCTCCGACAACCCCGTCATCATCGGCTGCCTGTCTCAGGATGCTGTCTCTGCTTCCGTCTCCGGCCGTACCACTGGCTTCGTCAATGAAATGGCCAAGATCGCTGAAACCTATCAGCCGGGCAAAGTCTCCATCGAAGGTCACGCCAAGTGGGAAAAGAAGGTTGATGCTCCCGCTATCATCATCGAGGTTGCTATCTCCGCCACGACCGAAGCTACCTCCGTGCAGACCGCTGCCAACTCCCTGCTGGGCATGAACCCCGTTGCGATCTTCTGCTCCAACGAGGGCGCTGTCACCGGCTTCCTGGCTGCTGTCTCCGACGGCGAGGATCTGGCTGAGGGCGGCAAGTACGCGGGTCTGGTCGTCGCCGGCTTCGATGCAGGCGCTGCCCAGAAGAACGCGGTCCGTCAGGGCTGGTTCTACGGCTCCGTCACGCAGGACCCGTACCAGATCGGTTATCAGGCTGTTGCTCTGGCCGTCGCGGCTGCCAACGGCGAAGCTGTTGAAGACGTCGATACCGGCGCTCAGTGGTACGACGCTTCCAACATCGACGACGAGAGGATCGCCCTGCTGGTTTACGATTGATCTTTCATGCAGCAATCCATCATTCTCTGATTTCAGACCGTGCCGCCTTCGGGCGGCACGGTTTTTCTGCGCGTTAACAGCTTAAACGAAGAAATTGTGCAAAATATATATTTTTCTGCGGATGTATTGACAAGAATCTGTTCAACTTGTAAGATAAAAGAACCGGCAGTGTGCGGCGGCGCGGTTTCGGGTGCGGGCGCACACTGCGGCACATCGAATAAAAGGTGGATAGGAAATGGTTGAACTCAACGGCACGGAACTGACGATCGAGCAGGTCATGGCGGTTGCCAGACACAAGGAACAGGTGCGGATTTCCGAACCGGCGAAGCAGAAGATCGACCGGGCGCGGGCGTATGTAGACGAGAAGCTTGCGCAAAAGGCAGTGATTTACGGCCTGACGACCGGCTTCGGCAAATTTTCCGATACGTTTGTCCCAGAACAGGAGACAGCCGCGCTCCAGCGCAACCTGATCATCAGCCATGCCTGCGGCATGGGTGCGCCGCTGCCGTGCGAGGTGGTGCGCGGGGCGATGCTGCTGCGCTGCAATGCGCTTGCACGCGGCAATTCCGGTATCCGTCTGTCAACACTGGAAACGCTGCTGGCCATGCTGAACCGCGGTGTGCACCCGGTGGTACCAGAAAAAGGTTCGCTTGGTGCGAGCGGCGATCTTGCGCCGCTGTCACATATCGTGCTGGTCATGCTGGGTGAGGGCGAGGCGGAGTATCAGGGAGCCGTCATGCCAGGAAGACAGGCGATGGAGTCAGCAGGCATTTCACCCGTTGAACTTGCGGCCAAGGAAGGACTCGCGCTTATCAACGGCACACAGATCATGGCCGCCATTGCCTGCGGCGTAGTATATGACGCTGTGCAGCTGGCAAAAACGGCGGATATCGCCGCTGCCATGACGTGTGAGGCACAGCTGGGCATTCTGAGCGCCTACGACCCGGAGGTGCATGCGCTGCGTGGCCAGCAGGGGCAGATGCTCACGGCGCAGAATCTGCTGCGGCTTCTGGACGGAAGCCGTCTAGCACTTACACTGAACCCGGATAAGGTGCAGGATGCCTATTCGATCCGCTGTGTTCCGCAGATTCACGGCGCCAGCCGTGATGCCATCCGCTATGTGTGGGATATCTTGAGCCGCGAGATCAACGCTGTAACCGATAACCCGCTGATTTTCCCCGGGGAAGATAAGGTAATCTCTGGCGGCAATTTCCACGGCCAGCCCGTTGCGCTTGCAATGGACTTTTTGGGGATTGCTCTCAGCGAGTACGCCAATGTGTCTGAGCGTCGGCTGGAGCGCATGGTGAATCCCGCGCTGTCCAACGGGCTTCCTGCATTTTTGACGAAATACGGCGGCGTGCATTCCGGGTTCATGATCACGCAATACGCGGCGGCCTCCATGGTTTCGGAAAACAAGGTTTACGCCCACCCTGCGTCGGTGGATTCCATCCCGTCCTCCGCTAACCAGGAGGATCACGTCAGCATGGGCACGACCGCCGCCAGAAAAGCGCGGATGATCCTCGACAACAGCCAGAAGGTCATCGGGATCGAACTGCTTGCCGCAGTGCAGGCGCTGTGGCTGCGAGGCGAGTCGCTCCTTGCGCCCGCGACGGCGGCAGTCTATCAAAAAATCCGCCAGACCGTCCCGCCGGTCGATACCGATGTTGTCATGTACCCGCAGATGGCCGAACTTGACCGGCTGGTCAAGTCGGGTGCACTGCTTGAGGCTGCAGAGCAGGTCTGCGGCAGACTCCTATAGAAGAGAAAACTGCCGCCTCGGGCCGTGCATGGATACACGTCCGGGGCGACAGGTGGTTTCTCTTACAAACGATGATTCTCATATGAATAGAAGGAGAAAGTACTATGGCAAAGCTTGTTGAATGCGTTCCGAATTTCAGCGTCAGCCGGGAAACGGACCCGGCGGTGTTTCAGGGACTTGTTGACACGGCGAACAGCATTCCCGGCTGCTTCGTCTTCGATGTGCAGTCCGACGGCAGCCATAACCGCTGCGTCTTTACGCTGCTCGGTTCCCCCGAGGCAATGACCGAGGCGGCGTTCCAGCTGACAAAAAAGGCAACCGAAACGATCGACATGCGCCGGCATACGGGGCAGCACCCGCGCATGGGCGCAACGGACGTTATTCCCTTTATTCCGACCATGGACACGAGTGTGGAGGAATGTGTGGAACTGTCCAAGCGCGTTGCCGCGCGCATCTGGGACGAACTTCGCGTGCCGTCGTTCCTGTATGAAGACTCCGCCTCGCGCCCGGAACGCAGAAATCTGGCAGCGTGCCGCAAGGGGCAATTCGAGGGCATGCCTGAAAAGCTGCTGGAGCCGGACTGGGCGCCGGATTACGGTGAGCGGAAGATCCACCCGACGGCGGGTATCATCGCTATCGGCGCACGGATGCCGCTCATCGCCTATAACATCAATCTCGATACCTCTGATCTCGAGGTTGCGAAGAAGATCGCAAAAGCCATTCGGGCCAAGGACGGCGGCTTTGCCTGCTGCAAGGCCATCGGCGTGATGCTCGAAGGACGGAATATCGCGCAGGTGTCGATGAATCTTACAAACTTTGAAAAAACGCCGATCTACTATGCCTTTGAAATGACGCGTCAGCTGGCCGACCGCTACGGCGCGCGGATCATCGGCTCCGAGGTGGTCGGGCTGACGCCGGCGAAAGCGCTGCTTGACTGCGCGGAATTCTATCTGAAGCTTGAAAATTATGACTGCCGCAAGCAGGTCATGGAATATCATCTGATTGGGATGGAATGAGAGGTGTGACACATGGAACTGGCAGAACTGACGGTACGCGGCTTTACGGAGGAGATTGCCTCCGCATCTCCGGCTCCCGGCGGCGGCAGCGCCGCAGCACTGGCAGGCGCGGTAGGCGCGGCACTGACCGCGATGGTCAGCGGTCTGACGCTCGGCAGGAAAAAATATGAGGCCGTGCAGGAACTTGCGCTCCGCGCACAGGCGCAGGCGGACGTACTCCGTAAGCGGCTGCTGGCCGCGATGGAGCAGGACACGCAAGCGTTCCTGCAAGTCAGCGCGGCCTACGCGATGCCCAAGCAGACGCTCGAGGAAAAGCAGGTGCGCAGCAGCGCCATCGAACAGGGCCTCAAGGCCTGCACGCAGCCGCCGCTTGCCGTGATGCAGCTGTGCGCGGAGGGGCTGGAACTGCTGGAAAGGCTTCTGGGAAAGACGAACGCGACGGCGGCCAGCGATTTTGGTGTCGCCTGCCTCAGCCTTCGTGCGGGACTGCAGGGCGCATGGCTGAACGTGTGCATCAACACCGGCTCTCTGTGCGACGCTGCGTTTGCCGCCGATGCGCGTGCAGCGGGGCAGAAACTCCTCGATGCTGGTCTTCCTCGTGCCGAGCGCTGCTACGCGGCAATGTTGGGTGCATGCAGTGAAGAATGACGCAGGAATTCCTGCATTCGCGCAAGAATGAATTGAAAAATGCAAACGAAGCTGATACAATATCATCAATGAGGGGAGATCATCATGCAGCTGGAACACGCGGAAACCCTGGTACTCGATTATGAACTTCCGGAATACCCGGAAATAGACCCGCGCTATCGCCGCGCGCCGCGCCGCGAATCGCATCTGAGTCGGGCGGATCAGGCGCTGGCAATTAAAAATGCGCTGCGTTATATTCATCCCGACCACCATGTGCAGATGGCGAAGGAATTTGCACAGGAGTTGGCCGAGCATGGCCGTATCTACGGCTACCGCTTCCGTCCTGCGGGCGCGATCTACGGAAAGCCAATCGACGAATATAAAGGCCGCTGCATCGAGGGCCGCGCGATTCAGGTCATGATCGACAACAATCTGGACTTCGACGTTGCGCTGTATCCCTATGAACTGACGACCTACGGCGAGACAGGCCAGGTCTGCCAGAACTGGATGCAGTACCGTCTGATCAAAAAATATCTCGAGCAGCTGACGGAAGAGCAGACGCTCGTCGTTATGTCCGGCCATCCGCTCGGCCTGTTCCACAGCCACCGGCTGGCCCCACGCGTGATTATTTCAAACGGCCTGATGGTCGGCACATTCGATGATCAGGAGAATTTCAACCGCGCCGCCGCGCTGGGAGTGGCGAATTACGGCCAAATGACCGCGGGCGGCTGGATGTACATCGGCCCGCAGGGTATCGTCCACGGTACGTTCAATACGCTGCTCAACGCAGGCCGCCTGATTCTCGGCATTCCCAACGATCAGAATCTGGCCGGACGGCTGTTCGTCTCGGCAGGCCTTGGCGGCATGTCGGGCGCACAGGGCAAGGCGGCGGAGATCGCCGGCGCGGCGTCCATCATCGCCGAGGTTGACGAGTCCCGCATCGATACGCGCTTCACACAGGGCTGGGTCAGCCACAGAACGGCAGATCTGGCCGAGGCGGTCAAGATCGCGCTGACGCGCCAGAAAAACGGCGAGCCCTGCGCGGTCGCCTACCATGGCAATATCGTCGATCTGCTGGAATATCTGTACGAAAAGCAGGTGCACGTCGATCTGATGAGCGACCAGACCTCCTGCCATGTGCCGTACGACGGCGGCTACTGCCCACAGGGCCTGAGTTTTGCCGAGCGCACGCGGATGCTGGCTGAGGAGCCGGAGACGTTCCGCGCTCTGGTCGATAAAACGCTGCAGCACCACTATGAGATGATCTGCAAATTCCACGACCGGGGCACCTATTTCTTCGATTACGGCAACAGCTTCCTGAAGGCGGTCTACGATTCCGGCGTGAAATCGGTCTGTAAAAATGGCGAAAACGATCTGGATGGCTTTGTGTTCCCGTCCTACGTCGAGGATATCCTCGGCCCGTGCCTGTTTGACTATGGCTACGGCCCGTTCCGCTGGTGCTGTCTGAGCCGGAAGCCGGAGGATCTGCGAAAGACCGACGCGGCCGCCGCAGAGTATATCCGCACGCACAACCGGCGCTATCAGGACTATGACAATTATGTCTGGGTGCGCGACGCGGAGAAGAACCGGCTTGTCGTCGGCACGCAGTGCCGCATTCTCTATCAGGACGCGATGGGACGGATGAATCTGGCGCTTAAATTCAACGAAATGGTCCGAAATGGCGAAATCGGCCCGGTCATCCTTGGCCGCGACCATCACGATACCGGCGGCACGGACGCGCCGTTCCGCGAGACGTCCAATATTAAGGACGGCTCGAATATCATGGCCGAAATGGCCACGCAGTGCTATGCGGGCAACGCCGCGCGCGGCATGAGTTACATCGCCCTGCACAACGGCGGCGGCACGGGCATTGGCCGCGCCATCAACGGCGGCTTCGGCATGGTGCTCGACGGCTCAGAGCGCGTCGATACCATCCTCCGCATGGCAATGCCGTGGGACACCATGGTCGGCGTCGCCCGCCGCAGCTGGGCCTGCAACGAGCACGCTATGACGACAGCGGCGGAGTATAATAAACTTTATGCCGGACAGGATCACATCACAATGCCCTATGTGGCGGACAGCGCCGTCGTCGAGCAGGCCGTGGCGCAGCTGGAGCGCTGATCAGAAAGGAACAGACAATGAAGAGAACGCTGATCACCAACATCGGTATGCTTGCCACACCGCAGGGAACCTCTGCGCGGGGCGGCAGGGCACAGGGCGAGATCTGCATTCTGAAAAACGCATGGATATTCATTGAAAACGATGTGATTGCGCAGGTCGGAACCGGCACAGCGCCTGCGGCCGTGGGCGTGCAGATAATCAACGCCGGCGGGAAGCTGGTTACGCCCGGTCTGGTTGACGCGCATACGCATTTGATCTTCGGCGGATGGCGGCAGAACGAGTTGGCGCTCAAGCTGTACGGCGCGGGCTATCTGGACATCCTCGCCGCAGGCGGCGGCATCCTGTCCACCATGCGTGCCACAAAGGCGGCAAGCGAGGAACAGCTGGAGGCAAAAGCCTCCGCCGCGCTGGATGAAATGCTTCGCTTCGGCACGACGACCGCAGAGGCCAAGAGCGGCTACGGCTTGTCAACCAAGGAGGAGTGCAAGGCGCTGCGCGTGATTGGAAACCTGCAAAAACACCATGTGATGGATATTGCTGCGACCTTTATGGGCGCGCACGCCGTGCCGGAGCCCTACCGAGACAACCGGCAGGGCTATCTGGATCTTCTGTGTGAGGAAATGCTTCCGGCGGTACAGGAGCAGGGCATTGCGGAATTCTGTGATGTGTTTTGCGAAAAGGGCGTCTTTTCTGCCGAGGAATCCCGCCGCATTCTGCTTACCGGCAGACAGTACGGGCTGCTGCCCAAAATCCACGCGGACGAGATCGAAGCTATCGGCGGAAGCGAGTTGGCCGGCGAAATTGGGGCCGTCTCTGCAGAGCACCTGATCGTCTGCCCGCCGTCCGGCATCGCATCCATGGCAAGCGGCGGCACGGTCGCCTGCTGCCTGCCTGCGACAAGCTTTTATCTGGGCGCGGCCTACGCGCCCGTGCAGGATATGGTACAGGCTGGTGTTCCGGTCGCCATGGCAACGGACTTCAACCCCGGCTCCTGCCCGTGCCTCAATATGCAGCTGGTCATCAACCTCGGCTGCCTGCGCTACCGGCTAACGCCCGAGCAGGCGTTGACCGCGGTGACGCTCAACGGCGCCGCCGCCATCTGCCGCGCCGACTGCATCGGCTCCATCGAGCCGGGCAAGCAGGCGGACATTCTCATCTGGAACGCAGAGGATTTGGACTATATCTGCTACCGCCTTGGCAGCAATCTGGTCGATACGGTAATCAAAAAAGGAGACGTCGTTTAGACACAAAAACAGGCAATGCCCATCCGGACATTGCCTGTTCCGCAAGGAAACTCGGTTTTTATGCAAAAAGCAGCCTGCCTTGAACACAGTTGGTAGGGGCGGGGCTCTGCTCCGCCCGTTGGGCAGCCGCAGATTTGCGCAGCACACTGTAGGGGCCGATGCCCACGTCGGCCCGGCAGAATGCACCGTTTTAACGGAAATCTTCGGCACATTCGTAACGTCCCAACGGGCCGATGTGGGCATCGGCCCCTACAACCAGGTATGCAGGTGCGCTGCATAACCCAACACCTCAGCCGTGGATTTTTTCAAGCTTCCGGATATTTTCTTCGGAGTCGTCTCCGACGCAGCCGACCAGCATATAGGTCTTGTGAAAGTGGTCGTAGATAAAATGGTCGAGCAGCCGGAAGCCGATGATGCGGCCTGTTGAACGCACATGGGTGCGCGGCCCGGTGCAATAGTGCTGCACGCCGCCGAGCAGAATGTGGCTCTCGTCATAGTAGTCGATGGGCAGATCTGCCCGGATGAGTTCATTGACGCGCGCTTCGAGCGCGGGAATATCAATGTCCGGCTGGTGTTCGTTGAATTCGAGCACGAAGCCGTGGCGGATATCGCCGTGGCTGCACGCAAGCATCTGCTCCTGCGTCATGGCGTATTCGCACAGATCCTCCGCGCTGTGCGCCATGAGGCGATAGGCAAGCGACGGATAGACGATTTCGCACAGATCCTGCGGCAGCGGGCCAAAGAGGTTCGGCCGCGTGATGACGATCTGCTCGCCGACGCCGATGAGAAGATTTGCGTTGACGCCGAGAAGGGGATAGATCAGGTCAAAATGCTCAATGATGATGCGCTTGCCGCGCCGGACAGCCAGCCGGACGGCGTCCGCCAGCTCCGAGAGCTGATGGAAGCCCGTCTCGAAGCGGATGTCCAGATGGTAGGTGTGCGGCGTGAAAAATCCCGTTTCATACTCCTGCTCCAAGAGCGGGAGCGGGCGGACGTTGACGCCGTCGTCGTCGTTCGTAAGTTCGATGCCGGGGAACATGCCTTTGATCAGGACGCTCTTGCCGGAACCGGCTTCTCCGATAAAGCCAATGATCTGGTCAAAGGGCGAAAGATAAAGCTGCGCGATTTGCATGCCAAGTGTATAGATCCGGCTGCGGCCGCGGGGGGCAAAATAGGTGCTGTAAATGTGGCTGCTCTGAATCGCATTTGTCGTCATGGGTGCCTGCCTCCTGTACTTTTCTTTCAGTATAGAGGATAAAGCCCGCTTTAATCAAGGAAAATCTGCTGCAAGCAGCATGAAATATTGAAAAAGATACAAGGGGGAATTTTGGTGGTTATCCGAAACGAAGCTTCTGCCGGAGCGGCGGAATCGGCGGACGTACTGGTCACGGTGCGGCCTGCTGAAACGCTGAAGCTGCGGATCACATCGACGGTCCGTTTGCAGTTTGGCGCTGCAATCGAACAGACTGTGCGCAGCGTTCTGCGCGCCGCAGACGTACAGCAGGGAGAGATTGCCGTAGACGACCACGGCGCGCTCGACTGGATCCTGCGTGCCCGGCTGGAAGCCGCGCTCGCACGGGCGGAAGGAGGGACCGCATGAGACGTTCCATGCTCTTTGTACCCGGAAATAACCCGAAAATGATGACAAGCTGCGGCTTTTTCGGCGCGGACGCCATCATATTTGATCTGGAGGATGCCGTTTTGCCCGATGAGAAGGATGCGGCGCGGCTGCTGGTCAAATATGCAGTAAAAAATGTGGAGCGCTGCCGCAGTGAGATCATTGTCCGTGTCAACGCGGCAGATACGCCGTTGTTTGCGCAGGATTTAAAAACCATTGTTCCGCAGAGGCCGGATTACATCATGCTCCCGAAGACCGCGTCGCGGCAGACTGTCCGCGATTGCGACGCCGCCATTGGCGAAATCGAGCGCTGCTGCGGGATGGAGCCGGGTACAATCAGCCTGATCGCGCTGATTGAGACGGCGCTCGGTGTGGAAAACGCGTTCGAGATTGCTGCGGCCTCCCCGCGTGTGCGGGCGCTGTTTCTTGGCGCGGAGGATTTGAGCGCCGATCTGCACTGCAGCCGGACGAAGGAGGGACTGGAGATTCTCTATGCCCGGACGCGGCTTGTTACAGCAGCGCACGCCGCTGGAGTCGGCGTCTACGACACGCCCTTCACCGACGTGAACGACGATGAAGGCATCGAAGCCGACAGCCGCCTTGCCCGCAGCCTTGGCTTTACCGGCAAAGCATCCATCTCGCCCCGGCATCTGGACGCGATCAACCGCTGCTTCAGCCCCTCGCAGGCGGAGGCAGACTATGCCAGACAGGTTCTCGCGGCTATTGAGGACGCAAAGCGCTGCGGCAAGGGCGCGGTAGCGCTGCGCGGAAAGATGATTGACGCGCCGATTGCCGCGCGGGCCAGACAGACGCTGGCCGCAGCGGAAGAAATTCTTGCGGAGGGAGGCACGCTGCAATGAAGGATTCCAAGGTCGTATCCTCGCTGCGTGAGGCAATCCGCCTTTCCGGCCTAAAGGACGGCATGTGCGTCTCGTTCCACCACCATCTGCGAAACGGCGACTATGTCGTCAACATGGTCATGGAACAGATCAGCGCCATGGGCATCCGCGATCTGACGGTCAACGCCAGCGCGCTGTTTGACGTGCACCTGCCGATGCTGGAACACATCAAAAACGGAACGGTCAGTAAGCTGCTGACTAATTATATGTCCGCAGGTCTGGGCCGCGCTATTTCCGAGGGCGTTATGGAGCAGCCTGTGGAGTTCCGGACGCACGGCGGCCGGCCGCGCGATATTGCCAGCGGCGCAACACCGATCGATGTCGCGTTTATCGCCGCACCAAGCAGTGATACCATGGGCAACTGCACGGGAAAGATCGGAAAATCGGCCTGCGGCTCGCTGGGTTATGCCTTCCCGGATGCGCAGTATGCAAAAAAAGTTATCGTCATCACCGACGAGTTGGTGCCGTATCCGCTCTGCGGTTGGTCGATTCCGGAGATCTATGTGGACTATGTCGTCGCTGTTGACGCCATCGGTGACCCCGCCGGAATTGTTTCCGGCACGACCCGCATGACGCGCAATCCGGTCGCAATCACGATTGCGCAGACCGCCGCGCGGGTCATTGCCTGTTCCGGACTTCTCAAGGACGGATTTTCCTTTCAGACGGGCGCGGGCGGCGCATCTTTGGCGACGGCGATGTATCTGGGAAAAATTATGAAGCAGCAGAATATTCACGGCAGCTACGCACAGGGCGGAATTACAGGACTGCTGGTCGATATGCTGAATGAAGGGCTGTTCCGGGCGCTGCTGGATGTGCAGTGCTTCGATCTGAAGGCCGTGACCTCTATCCGGGAGAATTCCCGCCACTGTGAGGTATCGGCGGAGCAGTATGCCAGCCCCGGCTGCCGGAGCGCAGCTGTCGATTCTCTGGATGTCGCTGTGCTCGGTGCGACGGAGATTGACACTTCCTTTCATATCAATGTCCACACGGATTCCAACGGCTCCATCATGGGCGGCAGCGGCGGACACAGTGATGCGGCTGCCGGCAGCAAACTTGCGCTCATCGCGGCACCGCTGTTCCGCGGACGCCTGCCCATCGTGCGCGACCGCGTGACCTGCATTTCGACGCCCGGACAGGACGTGGATGTGCTCGTAACGCAGGCGGGTGTCGCGGTCAACCCGAAAAACGCGGAACTGCGTGAACGCCTCTGGGAAGCGAGGCTCCCGGTCGTGGATATTCAGGAACTAAAGGAGCGCGCCGAACGCATTACAGGCACACCTGCGCCGCTTCCGGTATCGGACCGGGTGGTTGCAAAGGTGATCTCACGAGATGGGGAGTTGCTTGACACGATCCGTCAAGCGGACAATAGGAGCGGCGTATGAGAGAGATACAGGCGGAACTTTTGACCAGTACTGTGGCGCAGATGTGCATCCGCGCCAATTATGACCTGCCGTGCGACGTGCTGCGGCAACTGCAAAGCGCACAGGCGGAAGAGCCGTGGCCCGCAGCGCAGGAAATTATGAGGCAGATTTTGGAAAACGCCGAACTTGCCGCCGCGAACGCCCAACCAATCTGCCAGGATACAGGCATGGCTTGCGTGTTTCTGGAGATTGGACAGGAGGTACATATCGCGGGCGACCTCAAGGCCGCCGTGCAGGAGGGCGTGCGAAGAGGCTACGCGGCAGGCTGGCTGCGCAAGTCCGTCGTGCGCGACCCGTTTGACCGCGTCAACACGGGCGACAATACCCCGGCCATGCTCTATTTTGACCTTGTGCCCGGTGAGCAGATCAGAATCACCGTTGCACCCAAGGGCTTCGGCAGCGAAAACATGAGCCGGATCGCCATGCTCCGTCCGTCCGACGGGCTGGACGGCGTTAAGCGCTTCGTTTTGCAGACCGTGCAGGATGCAGGGCCGAATCCGTGCCCGCCCATCGTGGTGGGCGTGGGAATCGGCGGCACGTTCGACAAAGCGGCGCTGTTGGCGAAGCAGGCGCTGCTGCGTGATCTGGACACGCCGCATGAAGATCCGTTTTACCGAAAGCTGGAGCAGGACCTGTTGGAGAAAATTAACGCGCTCGGCATTGGCCCGCAGGGGTTCGGCGGCAGGACGACGGCGCTGGCGGTCAATATTTTGGCCTGCCCGACCCACATCGCGGGCCTGCCGGTGGCGGTGAATCTGAACTGCCATGTGACGCGCCATGTGACGGAGGTGCTTTGAGATGGCGATTGAACTGAAAACACCCCTTGGCAGCGCGGCAGCGCGCGCACTGCGCGCGGGCGATATGTGTCTGCTGACGGGCGAACTCTACACGGCGCGTGACGCCGCGCACAAGCGCCTCTGCGCGCTGCTGGAAGCGGGGCAGCCCCTGCCGTTTGATATGCGCGGCGCGGTCATCTATTTTGTCGGCCCGACGCCGGCAAAGCCGGGGCAGGCAATCGGTTCGGCCGGGCCGACGACCTCCTACCGCATGGACGCCTACAGTCCGGCGCTGCTGCGTCAGGGCCTGACCGGCATGATCGGCAAGGGCAAGCGCAGCGAGGCGGTCATAGAGGCGATCCGCGCCTGCGGCGCCGTCTATTTCGGCGCGACCGGCGGCTGCGGCGCGCTCTTGAGCCAGTGCATCAAAAAAGCGGAGGTCATCGCCTATCCCGACCTCGGCCCGGAGGCCGTGCGGCGGCTGTATGTCGAGAATTTCCCCGTGACGGCCATCATCGACAGCGAGGGCAATAACCTTTATGAGATCGGAAGACAGAACTATCTTGACAGTATGCGGCAGCGTGAAGCGTGCGGCAGCGGAGTATGAGGTGAGGTGCAGCTATGAACGAAGAACGGAAAAAGGTACTCATCATCGGCGTCATCGGCGCGGACGTACACGCGGTGGGGAACAAGATCCTCTATCACGCGTTCACCGAGGCGGGCTTTGATGTTGTAAATCTGGGCGTCATGGTCTCGCAGGAGGAGTATATCGAGGCCGCGATCGAAGCGGACGCGGACGCCATCGTGGTATCCTCGCTCTACGGACAGGGCGAGTTGGACTGCCGCGGCATGCGGGAAAAGTGCGACGAAGCTGGTCTTGCCGGGATTCCGCTGCTTGTCGGCGGGAATATTGTCGTCGGCAAGCAGGATTTCGCAGACGTGGAAAAGCGCTTCAAGGCCATGGGCTTTGACCGTGCCTTTCCGCCTGGCACGCCGCCGGAGACGACCATCGCTGCGCTGCGGGAGATTTTGTATCACGAAGAGGGGGCGCAATGAAGCCTGTATTATTGACGGATTTTGGCAGTACCTATACAAAGCTGACTGCCGTTGATCTGGATGCGGCCCGAATTCTCGGCACAGCACAGTCGTATACGACGGTCGCCGAAGACGTGCGCATCGGCTTTCAGAAGGCACTGGATGCGCTGCTGGCGCAAACGGGGCCGTTGACGTTTGCGCAATCGTTTGCCTGCTCCTCGGCGGCGGGCGGACTGCGGATGATGGTCAGCGGACTTGTGCCGGAGTTGACGATGGAGGCTGCACGGCTGGCAAGTCTCGGCGCGGGCGCAAAGATTGTCGGGCAGTTTTCGTTTGAACTGACGCAGGATGATCTGGAGACGATTCAGCGCGTAAACCCGGACATCTTCCTTCTGGTCGGCGGCACAGACGGCGGCAATAGTGCCTGCGTCATTCATAACGCGCAGATGCTGGCGACGATCCGGCCGCAGTTTCCCATCGTTCTGGCAGGCAACCGCACGGCCATGCAGCAGTGCCGGAAGGCGCTGGAGGGCTTCGAGGTATCCGTCTGCGAAAACGTCATGCCGAAGTTTGGCGTGCTCAAAACAGAGGACACACAGAAGACTATCCGCAGCATTTTCCTGCGCCGCATCGTGCAGGCGAAGGGACTGAGCGCCGCTGCGGAGCAGATGAGCGGCCCGATGATGCCGACACCTGCGGCGGTCATGCAGGCCATGACGCTGCTGGCAAAGGGAACGGACAAAACGCCCGGCATCGGCGAACTGATCGGCGTGGATGTCGGTGGTGCGACAACAGATGTGTATTCCATTGCCGAAGGCATGCCCCGGCAGATGAACCGGGTCTACAAGGGCCTGCCGGAACCGTATGCCAAGCGGACGGTGGAGGGCGATATCGGTATGCGCTATTCCATCGAGGGCGTGTTGGCTGCGGCGGGCGCACAGCGGCTGGCGGAACTTTCCGGGCTTTCGCCGGAGCGGGTGGAGACGCTCGTGCAGCTGCTCGCGCACAATACGCAGACGCTGCCGGAGCACGACACGGAACTGGAACGGCTTGATTACGCAGTTGCCTCCATGGCCGTGCAGACTGCCGTGACGCGCCACGCCGGTACGCTCGAAGAAACGTATACCATGCTTGGGCAGACCTTCGTGCAGAGCGGAAAAAATCTGTGCGAGGTACGCAAGGTCGTTGCGACGGGCGGAAGTCTCATCCATTCGCAGCGTGCGCGGCAGATTGCGCGCTTTGCCTGCTATGACCCGGCTTCTCCTATGTCGCTCCGCCCGAAAAAGGCGGATATCATTCTGGACAAACATTATATTTTGGCGGCGATGGGCCTGCTCTCGCAGCGTGAGCCGGAGATCGCGCTCCAAATCATGAAAGAGGAGATCAACTGATGGAAATTCAGAACAGAAAGATCCCGGAAGGGGAATTCATGGCAATGCGGCAGGAGGTTTTGCAGCAGTGGCCGACAGGCCGGGACGTCGATCTGACGGAGGCTGCGGTATATCAGAAGCAGCAGAAGCCAAGCCGCAATTTTTCCGCCAGGCTGATCGAAGCGAAAAAAGAGCATAAAACGCTCATCCAGCCGCGCGCCGGTGTGCCGGTTCTGGAGGAACACATCAAACTACTACAGTATCTGGAGAAAGAGGGCGAGGCCGACCTGCTGCCTACTACCATTGACAGCTACACCCGGCAGAATCGCTATACCGAGGCCGAAGAGGGCATCAAGGCCTCCCAGGAAGAGGGCCGCGCCATGCTCAACGGCTTCCCGGCCGTCAACCACGGCGTCTACGGCTGCCGGAAGGTTGTGGAGAGTGTCAATGTGCCGGTTCAGGTGCGCCACGGTACCCCGGATGCGCGGCTTCTGACCGAAATTGCCTATGCGGGCGGCTTCACCAGCTATGAGGGCGGCGGCATCTCCTACAATCTGCCCTACTGCAAAAATGTCCCGATGGAGACGACCATCGCCAACTGGCAGTATGTTGACCGGCTGACCGGGCTGTATGAAGAGATGGGCGTTTCCATCAACCGCGAGCCGTATGGACCGCTGACCGGCACGCTTGTGCCGCCCTGCATTTCCCATTCTGCCGCCATCATTGAGGCGCTGCTTGCGGCGGAGCAAGGCGTGAAGAACATCACAGTCGGATACGGTCAGTGCGGCAATCTGATTCAGGATGTCGCCGCAGTCCGCACGCTTGAGGAATTGACGGAAGAATATCTGGCGAAGTACGGCTATCACGACGTGTTTGTCACGACGGTGCTGCACCAGTGGATGGGCGGTTTCCCGGCAGATGAGGCGAAGGCGTTCGGCGTTATTTCGACCGGCGCGCTGATCGCGGCGCTCTCCAAGGCCACGAAGGTCATTGTCAAAAGCCCGCACGAAGCCATCGGCATCCCGACGATGGAGGCAAACGCGCAGGGCCTGCGCTGTACGCGGCAGGTCGTCAGCATGATGTCTGAGCAGACATTTGCCAACACGCATCTGGATGAAGAGATGGAGATCATCCGGCAGGAGACGCGCTGTATTGTTGACAAATGCTTTGAACTCGGCAGAGGCGATATTGCGCTCGGTGTGTGCCGCGGCGTGAAGGCGGGCGTTTTGGACGTGCCGTTTGCGCCCTGCCGCTATAACGCCGGCCAGATGCTGCCGTGCCGCGACAACGACGGCGCGGTGCGCATCATGAACATGGGCAATCTCCCGTTTACAAAGGAACTTCGGGACTACCACATGGGAAAAATCGCGGAGCGTGCTGCTTTTGAGCACCGGAAGGCGACGTTCCAGATGGTAACCGACGACGTTTACGCCATCAGCAAGGGCCGTCTGGTCGGGCGGCCCAGATAAATGAAGGAGGAACAGAAAATGAAGATCAAGGATGTTGTGTGCGCTGCGGGCAGCACAGGATTTTATTTTGACGATCAGCGTGCCATCAAGCGCGGCGCGGGTCACGACGGTATGTTCTACATCGGCCAGCCTGTCACGGAGGGGTTTTCCGCCGTACGCATGAAGGGCGAGGCCGTATCGGTCATGATCATTCTGGAAGACGGACAGATTGCTTTCGGCGACTGTGCGGCGGTGCAGTATTCCGGCGCGGGCGGACGCGACCCGCTGTTTCTGGCGAAGGACTTTATCCCCATCATTGAGCAGTATGTCCGCCCGATGCTTCTGGGTCGGGAGGCGGATGATTTCCGCGGCCTGTGCGCGCAGATGGAGGCCATCGAGGTAAACGGTAAGCGCCTGCACACGGCCATCCGCTACGGCGTATCGCAGGCCATTCTGGACGCGGTCGCAAAGGCAACGGGACGGCTGATGTGCGAGGTCGTTGCGGACGAATACGGCTGCACGGTCAGCCAGACGCCGATCCCCATCTTTACACAGTCCGGCGACGACCGCTATGACAACGCCGACAAGATGATCATCAAGCGCGCGCAGGTGCTGCCGCATGCGCTTATTAATAACGTGCAGACCAAGCTTGGAGAGCACGGCGAAAAGCTGCTGGAGTATGTCAAATGGCTGCGCGGCCGCATCCTGACCATGCGCGCGGACGAGAACTATCAGCCGGTCCTGCACATCGACGTCTACGGCACCATCGGCGCTGCGTTCGGAAACAACAATTATGCTGCCATGGCAGATTATCTTGCAGAATTGGAGCAGGCGGCAAAGCCCTTCCATCTGCGCATCGAAGGCCCGATGGACTGTGACTGCGATCGCGAAACGCAGATCGTTGCGCTTGCGGGACTGACAGCGGAACTAGACCGCCGCGGAATTCAGGTCGAACTGGTCGCCGACGAATGGTGCAACACGCTCGAAGACATCCGGGAATTTGCCGACCGCAGAGCCGGCCACATGGTGCAGATCAAGACGCCCGACCTCGGCGGCATCAACAATACCATTGAGGCGGTGCTCTACTGCAAGGCACACGGCATCGGTGCCTATCAGGGCGGCACCTGTAACGAAACAGATCGCTCGGCCCAGGTCTGTGTCCATTGCGCCATGGCGACCCAGCCGGTGCAGATCCTTGCCAAGCCCGGTATGGGTGTTGATGAGGGCTACATGATCGTGTCCAACGAAATGAACCGCATCCTCGCGCTGCGGCAGGCAAAGCTGCGCTGAAACAGTCTGTATCGGCTGGCGTTGATGAAATCATACGGAGGGATGTGCATGCGGCTGCGCTGAAAAAGCAATATTCAGAATGCAGAAACTGGAGGTTGCTTATATGACAATCAAAGACTATACAGAATACAAGGAAGCGGAGATTCTACGGCTGTATGCAGAGGTAGGCTGGACTGCCTATACGGATGCTCCGGATACGCTGCGGAAAGGTTTTGAAAACTCGCTGCTGACGCTGGCAGCCTATGAAGGAACAACGCTTCTGGGGCTGGTTCGCGCGGTGGGCGACGGACATACCATTATATTTGTGCAGGATATTCTGGTGCGTCCGGACTATCAGCGGCAGGGAATCGGCTCTGCGCTGCTGCGGGCAGTACTTGAACGATATGCCGATGTGCGGCAGATCGAACTTGTGACAGACAATACACCGGAAACCAGGGTATTTTATCAGTCTGCCGGGTTTCAGGAACTATCCGAGATTGACTGCTGCGGATTTATGAAGACTTGAAAGAACAAAGCGCCGGAGAGAACCAAAAATTTCTCTTCGGCGCTTCTTGTCCGAATTTATTGTACCCGATATCCGGCCAGAATCAGGCTGGTGATTCTCTGCCAGAAGTCAGATGCTTCTGTGCTGTAATACCGGCTGTCTGGAATTTCATGAAAAGATACGATCCGGTTCGTTTCATCCAGCCATGCCTCAAACCGATCTGGTGCGTCTTCCGGCATAGGGTATCAGGACGCAGCGCCATTCTTTGCTTCGAGCGCTTTTTGATAGCACACGGTTTTCAAATCCTCGATATACGCTTGATCGTTCTGCAGCGCTTCGTCTGCCGCTGCGGACGGGAATTTGGCGCGGATGTCGTCGGAATAGCTGCCGTCGCTGGGCTCCCAGTATTCTATCGGCGCGCCGCCGGAGGTACTGAGCGAGAACGTGATCGCCGTGGGAATATAGCTTCCATTCTCCAGCGTCAGCGATTCGCCGTCCACACTGTAGATTTCCTGAAGAACAAGCAGATATACGGTGACGGACTGTGTGTCGTGTTTGTCCTCCGCCAGAGTGACATGGCTTTCCACATGGATCTGTCCGGGCTGCACAGCGTCCGCATAGTGGTCCAGAACCGCGTTGCTGATTAGTTCATCTAGAATCGAGGTGTCAGCTTCCTCAGCGGCGGACAGGGCTCCTTTCAGCACATCCTGTTCGGTAGGCTGCTCCGGTTCGCTCGGGACTGTGGGCTGAGAGGATTCTTCCAGCGTTGTATCCGCCGAATCAGGGGTGTTTTCCGTGTTGGAAACGATGGTATCAGCAGGTTCCTCCGTCTTGGAGTCCACCGGGTCAGTCAGGAAGCAGACCACGAGAGCGATGCAGGCGATGACGACCAGCAGAATGATCCAGAAGGTTGGTTTTTTATAGTTCATAACAGATTTTACACGCTCCTTTACTCCGATTTCGCCGAAAGCGAGTGGGCAGGCCGCAATTCTGCGGCGGCTGACGCTGCACGAGACAAGTGCCTGCATATAATCGGCTCTTTGCTCGAAGCCCAATTCTTTGATTACTTTTTCGTCACAGGCCAATTCAATATCCCGGCAAAACAGCACATAGCTGAGCCACATCAGAGGGTTGAACCAGTGAATCGTCAGCAGCAGGAAGCCAAGCGGCTTCCACAGGTGATCGCCGCGCCGCAGATGGGCCTGTTCGTGTGCGATGACGTGCTGTTGGTCGCGGCTGCCCATACGGTAGGGAAGATAGATCCTGGGCTGGAACGTCCCAAGCACGAACGGTGAGGCGACTTGCTCGGACTGATAAATGTTCCCCCGCAGACGAACTGCCTCGCAGACCTTCCGGCGCAGCCGGAGCGTGCTGACGGTGGTGTACAGAAAAAGCACGACAACGCCGGCAAGCCAGACCCACGCTAGGATGGGAATCCATGTCTGAAGCGGGTTCGCCGCAGCGCCTGCGGCGGCTGCGCCGCCAATCACTGGAGCGGCTGCTGTTTGTCCGGGCGCTGTCAGAACCGCTGAACTGATGGCGTCCGCGCGCGGAATCAGACTCAGCGCGCTTTCAATGGAAACCGGGCAGATCAGCCGCGCGGCAACAAAGCCCCAAAGCAGCACATTTACCCATTTCGGCGCTCTTTTCAGGCAGAACCGCAGTACCAGAACCGCCGCTGCAATCCAGCTTGCGCAGACGCTCATGTTGAGAATTTTCAGAAAGAGTGCGCTCATTGTGTTTCTCCTCTACGGATGCGGTCGATCATCTGCTGTACCTCGTCAAGTTCCTGCTCAGACAGATCCTGCCGTTTTGTAAATGCGGCGATAAAGGTAGGCAAAGACCCCTCGAATTTTTTCTCGACCAGGTCGTCAATCTCGCAGGCCTGCGCCTCATCCTTGGAAACAAGCGCGGTCACAATACCGTTTTCGTTTTTCAGAATTCCGCGCTCACCAAGCCGCTTGATGATCGTGTAGGTTGTCGTTCGCTTCCAGCCCAGCTGCTCCAGGCAAAGCTTTGCAAGCTGCGCTGCCGTGACCGGCTCATGCTTCCATAGAATCAGGCAGAAGCGATATTCTCCTTCGTGGATTTTCGGAATTTCCGTTTTCAACACCTCCTGTCTACTCGTGTAGAATATGGGAACATTCTACACGAGTAGACGGACAATGTCAATAGGCTTACAAAAAAATTTCATGACAGGTATCCTTTGCGGCCGTGTGTGCCATTGGTATCTGCCGCTGAAAGACGAAAAGACAAAGCCGGGGCCCCGCAGCAGTTTGCTGCGAAGACCCCGGCAAAAGAAAGGGGAATGGGCTATTGTTCGGAGAGAGACTTGACGTGCAGGCGGGCGATTGCCCGTGCCAGCGTCAGATGCGCTTCGCGGTATTCCCGGATGGAGCGTTTTTGCAGAATGGCTTCCTTCGCGGCGTCTGCCGCGTGCTGTGCGCGCAGGCGGTCGATATCCTCCGGCCGTTCAGCCGAGTCTACCAGTACCAGCACATCATTGTCTTCAATCTTGACCACGCCGGAGGAGACTGCTGCGATTTGTTCCGCGCCCTCTGGGACGCGCAGGCGCAGTGTGCCGGGGATGATCGCGCAGATTGTGTTGGCGTGCCCGGCCCAGATGCCGTACTGTCCGTCCGGCGCGGGGATGATCAGCGATTCGCACGGACCGTCGTAAAACGTGTGGTCGGCGGCCAGAATATGCACGCGGAAGCTGTTCACAGGGAGGCCTCCTTCTGCAGCTGCTCCGCCTTGCGGACGGCTTCATCGATCGTGCCGACGTTATAGAACGCGGCTTCCGGATAGGCGTCCATATCGCCGCTCAAAATCGACTGGAACCCGCGCAGCGTCTCGGTCAGCGGGACGTAAACGCCCGGAATGCCGGTGAACTTCTCCGCAACGTGCGTCGGCTGGGAAAGAAACCGTTGGATTTTTCTGGCCCGTGCGACAGTCAGCTTATCCTCCTCGCTCAATTCGTCCATACCGAGAATCGCAATAATGTCCTGCAATTCCTTGTATTTCTGCAGCATCTCCTGTACGCGCCGGGCCGTCTCATAATGCGCCTGCCCAACGATGGATGCCTCCAGAATCCGGGATGAGGATGCCAGTGGATCGACGGCAGGGTAGAGGCCCTGTTCAGCAATCTTCCGGCTCAGAACGGTCGTCGCGTCCAGATGCGTAAATGTCGTGGCCGGGGCCGGGTCAGTCAGATCGTCTGCCGGGACATAGACGGCCTGCACAGACGTGACCGAGCCGTTGGAGGTCGAGGCGATGCGCTCCTGCAGCGCGCCCATTTCCTCCGCCAGCGTCGGCTGATAGCCGACGGCGGATGGCATGCGGCCAAGCAGCGTCGAAACCTCGCTGCCTGCCTGCACAAAGCGGAAAATGTTGTCGATGAACAGCAGAACGTCCTTCTTTTCGGTATCACGAAAATATTCGGCCATCGTCAGACCGGAAAGCGCTACGCGCATGCGCACGCCGGGCGATTCGTTCATCTGTCCGAAGACCAGCGCCGTCTTTTGCAGCACACCGCTCTCGTGCATTTCGTTCCAGAGGTCATTGCCCTCACGGCTGCGCTCGCCGACGCCGGTGAAGACGGAATAGCCGCCGTGCTCCGTTGCGACGTTGTGAATGAGTTCCTGAATGAGCACCGTTTTGCCGACGCCTGCGCCGCCGAACAGACCAATCTTGCCGCCCTTTGGATACGGCTCCAGCAGGTCGATGACCTTGATGCCTGTCTCCAGCAGTTCTGTTGCCGGGCGCTGTTCAGAAAAAACCGGGGGCTTGCGGTGAATTTCCCACTGCGGTGTCTCACTGGGTAAGGCACCCTCGCCGTCGATGGGTTCGCCCAATACGTTAAACATCCGGCCAAGCGTTGCTTCACCGACTGGTACCTGAATGCCGGTGCCGGTCGCCTTGACCGGCATGCCGCGTGAAAGCTGCTCGCTTGCGCCCAGCAGCACACAGCGCACACGCGTCGCGGAAAGCTGCTGCACGACCTCCATCACGCGAACTTCGCCGTGTAGCGTGACATGAAGCGCCTCGCGGATAGCGGGCAGCTGCCCCGTTTCAAAGCCGCAGTCCACGACAGGGCCGGAAACGGTCAGAATTTTACCTGTATTCATAGTGTCTGCGCCTCCCTTGCGTTTCGCCGCTGCGCGGCTGCGCCTGCGGTGATTTCTGTAATTTCCTGTGTGATCTCTGCCTGCCGCAGCCGCTGATAATCGGAGGAAAGCGTAGCCAAGAGCGCCTCGGCGTTGTCGTTGGCCGTGCGCATGGCCGTCATTCTGGCGTTCTGCTCGCTGCAAAAGCTGTCAACCAGCGCGCTATAGAGAAAGCCTGATACATAACTCGGAATCAGCGTATCGAGAACCGTTTCGATAGACGGTTCAAAGCGGAACGGCGTCTTGACCGCCTTTTCTTCCGGTCTGGACGCGAACGTCTGGCGGTGGAAGGGCAGCAGCCGCGTGGACTTTGCCTCCTCCGTCATGGCGTTTTTCATGTCGGTGTAAATGACGAAGATTTTTTGCACCTGCCCGCTGTCGTAGAAATCGAGAAGCGTACTGCTGATCTCGCGGGCACGCTGCATGGTCGGGTTCTGCGCAGTGTAGAGAAAGCTGCGCTCAACCGGGATCTGATGGTGCGCAAAATACTGCCGCCCGTACTCGCCGACGACAAAAAGCTTCGCATCGGCGTGCTCGTTCAGAAGCCGCTGCGCCTCGCGCAGCACGTTCTGGTTATACATACCGGCCAGACCCTTGTCTGCGGTGATGACGAGATAGGCATAGGTTCCGCGGAGCGGATGATCGTCACCGGGGTAAAAATACCGGCTCTCCACGCCTTCCACTGTGCGGAAAATCCGTTTGATCTCGCTGCGCAGCGCGTCAAAATAGGGCCGCGTCCGGTCGAGTTCCGCGCGAGCTTTCCGCAGCTTGGTTGACGCGATGAGATACATCGCGTTCGTGATCTTCTGCGTGTCACGCACGCTCTCGATGCGGTCCTTGATCTCCTTTGTGCTGCTCATTTGCGCTCACCGTCCGGGTTCAGTTGCTGCGCGATGAAGCGCTTTGCCGCGTCAAGGATCTGCGCGCAGTCCCCGTCTGTCAGCTGGCCGGTCGTGTCGATCCGGCTGCAGAGGGCGGAGAGCTGCTGCTCCAATGCGGCGAGCAGCTTCTGCGCGGTGCTCCGCACCTGCGCGGGCGGCACGGGCAAAAAGACATGACCGAGCGCGCTCACGAGCAGGAGCACCTGCGCGTGCTGGGAATACGGGTGGGACTGCTCCTGCCGCAGCAGCTGCATGAGCCCCTGCCCGCAGGCCAGCTGGCGCCGCGTCGCGTCGTCCAGATCGCTGGAAAACTGCATAAAGACCTCCATCTCGCGGTACTGCGCCAACTCCAGACGGATCGCGCCAGCAGCCTTTTTCATGGCCTTCGTCTGCGCCGCGCCGCCGACACGGGACACGGACAGGCCGACGTTGACGGCCGGCCGCTGACCCGCGAAGAACAGGCTGCTCTCGAGGAAGATCTGACCGTCGGTGATGGAGATGATATTGGTCGGGATATAAGCGGAGACGTCGCCCGCCTGCGTCTCGACGATGGGAAGCGCCGTCATGCTGCCGCCGCCCAGGTGGTCGGCCAGATGCGCCGCGCGTTCGAGAAGACGCGAATGCAGATAAAAGACGTCGCCGGGGTAGGCCTCACGGCCGGGAGACCGCTTCAGAAGCAGGCTCAATGCGCGGTACGCGACCGCATGCTTGGAAAGATCGTCGTACACAATCAGCACGTCGCGCCCCTGATGCATGAAGTATTCGCCCATCGCGCAGCCTGCGTAGGGAGCGATGTACTGCAGCGGCGCGGAATCGCTGGCCGCCGCGCAGAGGACGATGGTATACCGCAGCGCGTCGTGCGCCTGCAGCGCCTGCACGAGCTGCGCAACGCTCGACGCCTTCTGGCCGATGGCGACATAGATGCACACGACGTTCTGATCCTTCTGGTTGAGGATCGTGTCGAGCGCAATGGCCGTCTTGCCGGTTTGGCGGTCGCCGATGATGAGTTCGCGCTGGCCGCGGCCGATGGGGAACATGGAATCGATGGCCAGAAGTCCCGTCTGCATGGGCTTGTCGACCGGCTGGCGGTCGATGATGCCGGGGGCGGGAGCTTCAATGGGGTAATAATCCGATTCGGAAATTTTGCCCTTGCCGTCGATCGGCGCGCCGAGCGGATCGATCACGCGGCCGAGAAACGCATCTCCGACCGGGATTCCGGCGGATCTGCCGCTGCGGAGGACGACGCTGCCCGCCTGTACGGCGGCCTCGCCCGCAAAAACAACGCAGCCGATGCTTTTTTCCTTCAGATCGAGCACCATGCCGCGCACGCCGTTTTCAAAAATCAGAATCTCGCCGTATTCCGCGCCCGGCAGACCGCTGACCTCGGCGATGCCGTCGCCGTAGGAGAGGACAGTGCCGATCTCAGTCGCGGAGGCCTCCGGCTGGAAATCCTCCAGCGTTTTGCGGAGCAGCGGGATAACGTCGCTCCGGCTGCGGATGGCGGCGGCGATCTTGTCCTTCAGCTGACGGCTTTTGCCGGAGCTGCTCCAGTCATAGACCAGCTCGCGGCTCTCTCCCTCGCCGAGCTCCAGCCGGAAGCCATCCTTCATCCGGTCGTCCCGCTCCCAGTGCAGGTTGACCGGACGCTGGTATTTCTGATGCAGGAAGTCGCGCAGCTGCGCAAGCTGCTCCTCGGTCGGAGCGGTGCGGCTGTATACGCGGGCCTGCAGCTTCTGCTCACTCATGCGTTATGCTCCCCGCTTGACTGCGTGCAGAAAATCCGCATACGGATCGTCCGCGTCGGAGACCAGCTTGTCGACCGCGTTGGAGACCAGCGTACCGATCTGCTCGTTAGCCTCACGCAGCATGGCGTCCTTTTCCCGCGCGGCCTGCGCCTTTGCGGCAGCAAGAATTTTCTGCTTTTCTGCGTCTGCGCCTGCAAGACGGGCTGCCGCTTCCGCGTCGGCCTGCTTCATGGCGTCCGCGCGCAGCTGCTCGGCTTCCGCCTGCATGCCGGAGAGCGTTTCATCGGCTTCGCGGATCTTCTGTTCGGCCTCCTGCAGCTTTGCCTGCGCGTCGGCTTCCAGTCCGGCATAATACTCCTGCCGTTTTTTCATGAATGCGGTGACGGGCTGATACAGAAGGAAATACAATCCGCCCGTCAGGATGATCAGATTAAACATGTGCAGCAGGATCTGCTGCCAGTCGATATTCAGCGGTACTCCCATACTATTTCTCCTTTACAGCACGAAGATGATCAGAATGGCGACGATCAGGGCATAAATGATGGCGGTCTCAATAAAGACCAGACCCAGCATCATCGAGGACCGGATGCTGCCGGAGGCTTCCGGCTGGCGGGACATGCCCTCGGCGCTCTTGCCGATGGCGATGGCCATGCCGAGCGCACCGGCCGTCGCAACAAGACCCACGACAACGGCCGCGGCGATCGCCTTTGCGCCGGTCGAGTTTTCAGCCGCGGCCGCGGCTTCCGCGGCAGGCGCGGCGTCAGCGGTATCCGCAGCGCTGGCCGACACGGCGAGCAGCGCGCAGACAAGCAGCATGACAAGCATCAGGGATACCATTCGTTTTGCAGTCAGTTTCATTTTTCTGTTCCTCCATTCGTCAAGCGGCCTGCTTGACTTTTTTGTTATGCGGCTCTGTGACCTCACCATAGAAGATCGACACGAGTGTCGTCAGGACATACGTCTGAATGAGCGCGTGCAGGAGCGTGAACATGACGCCCACGAATACCGGCAGCACAAAGCTCAGGCTGAGCGAATAATAAACAAGCTCCGTGACCAGCAGACCGCTCAGCAGCGCGCCGAACAGACGGAAGCTCATGGAGATGGGAAGCGAGAAATCCTTGAGCGTGTTGGCAGCGCCGCGGAGCTTGTTTGCCGCGATGCCGCCGCCAAGGATCACGAGATAGGACATGCAGCCCACGCTGATGGCCGCGTTGATATCCGACAGCGGCGCGGGAAGGGAAATGGAGCCGCCGGCCGTCGTCACGGCCTGCAGGCCGAACAGCTCAAAGAGCGTGCCGAAGAACACATAGACGCCCGCACCGAACAGATACGCGCCAAGAAAGCCATTGCGGTGCGGGCTGTTCGTCTGCGCGAGGTTCTGGAAGAATGTCACAAGCTCTTCCAGCAGCAGCTGAAGCTTTCCGGGCTTATATTTGAATCGCGGGATCACAAAGATCCGCGCCAGCGCCGCCAGCACCAGCAGCACGCCCGTGACGATAAACCCGGAAACGACCGCCGGATTCACGTCCATCAGCCCGAACAGACTGATTTTATTGTCCTCATGCAGAACCGCGTCCCGCATGATCGTCTGCAGGGATTCCTTCGCGCCGCCCTTGCCCAGCAGCAGGCTGAGCGCCAGCGAGACAAGCAGCAGAACGCCGAGGACCGCAAGCGAAATGATCTTACGCTTCTTGCTCATATGCATCCTCCTTTGATCAGGCCTGCCACCGCTCAGGCTTCCTGCGCAGCGGCGCGGAAGCTGAAAAAGTAGGCGACAAACGCGAGATTGAAGTCGATCCCAAGCAGGATCTGCATAATATGCGCGCCGCGCAGTGCGATCTCCGCGATGCAGCCCACGAGAAGTAAAACGCCCGCGGCCAGCATCCAGCGCCGCTCCTTCGGGTGATCTGCGCCCGGTTCATTTTCCAGACGGAGCATGACGCGAAGCAGGACAAGATCGATGACGGCTACGGCCAGCGCCTCTATTGTAAGTGCCATTTTGGTTTCCCTTTCTTTCGGAAAGCAGTTGAACGCTGTCTTGACTTCCCGAAGTGCCCATATTATAATGCGCATGCAGATATGTGTAAAATCCGAAATAAATATGGTCTTCATATGAATATGACATATCAGAGGAGACATGTATGAACGTAAATTATGACTATTACCGGATCTTTTATTATGTTGCGAAATGCGGCAATCTCTCGCAGGCGGCAAGAGAGCTGGTCAACAACCAGCCGAACCTGACGCGCTCGATCAAAAATCTCGAGGCGGAGCTGGGCTGCACGCTCTTTTCCCGGACGAACCGCGGCATGAAGTTAACGCCGGAGGGCGAACGGCTCTACCGGCATGTCAAAATTGCAGTAGAACAGCTGGAAGCCGGGGAAGCGGAACTCGCGCAGAGCCGTTCTCTGCAAGCCGGTACGGTGTTTCTTGCTGCAAGCGAGGGCGCGCTGCGCTGCGTGCTCCTGCCGGTGCTCGAGGCATTCCGCACCCAATATCCGGGCGTGAGCCTGCGCATCAGCAATCATTCGACCCCGCAGGCTATCGCCGCTCTGCGAGAGACGACTGCAGATTTTGCCGTTGTCACGACGCCGGTTCTGCACGCGGCGGCCTTTCAACAGACAAACATCCGGCAGATCCAGGAGGTTGCCGTCTGTTCTCCGTCCTTCCGGGACCTGCTGGACCGTACTGTCACGCTGGAGGAACTGCGGACCCATCCGCTCATCACACTCGGCGCGGATACGCAGTCCTATGCGCTTTATTCCGGCTTCTTTGCGGCTCACGGCCTGCCGTTCCGTCCGGATATCGAGGCCTTTACCGCCGATCAGATTCTCCCGATGGTCGAATCTGACCTCGGCGTTGGCATCGTCCCACAGGATTTTATTCGCCCATCCGACAATGTGTGCGTCATTAATCTTGCTGAACCGCTTCCGCCGCGCAGTGTCTGCCTCGTTAAGCGCAAAGATCAGCCGCTCAGCGTCGCCGCCAAGGAACTGGAAAAAATGCTGGTCGAGCATTGGAAGAGCAATATACTGCCGGAAAATGCGCGTGCGCATTCTTGTTAAAATCCCGTTTGCAGACTTGATTTCCGACAGCGTATTTGTTATAGTACAAATAGATCAAACAAACTGAATCAAGGACAGCGCGCGCGGGTCTTGACCCGCAGGCGGAACGGGGTGCAAAGCCCCACGAGTGGGTCACTGTGAAGCCTTCCGGCATGGAGGGATCAGTCAGATACGCCGAGTGCTGTCCTGTGCTTGCGCCGTCACCGCAGCCGAACAGGATGGGCGTTTATACGCCTTTGTCCGTGCGGCCAAATCGGGGCGCACGGCTTTTTGTTTTGTATCGGACGGTGAAAGGAGCCGCAATATGGAGCAGCAGAATGAACTTCGGCTGACAAAGGCAGAAAAGCGGATTATCGCGGAACTGCGCCAGCTGAAATACGGGGAGATGCGTATCGTCATGCGGAACGGCGTGCCCGTTCAGATGGAAGCGACCCGGAGCGAAAAGCTGGAGGAAAAGTAACATATGGTTTGCAGGCTGTGAGGCCGGGCCATCGGAAGAACCGACGCCCAAGTGAGTTTCCCGAACGCGGAGACTCGCTTGGGCGTTTTTTTCTGTGTGCACTCAGCCCAAGTAACCGCTGATTCAATCGGAAGGAGTTATCGGCTGCTTAAATGGGCTTTCAGATAGATATTAAATAAAGGAAGGAATCATTGCAGATGAAAAAGAGAATTCTACCCATCGTGCTTGTGCTGGTCATGCTTCTGAGCCTTTTGCCCGCACAGGTCTTCGCAGCAAGCTACACCTTTGACCCCAACGCAACGATCTTTACACAGAATTACACGACGGAAACGCCCCGGCCCAACAACCTCGGCGACTATTTCACCGTGACCACAACGCCGCTTTCTACAGCGAATAAGACCGCGGCATGGAACACCGGCAACAACGGAACCAGTGTGGCCGTCTTCAACAAGAACGGCAGCAAGCTGTATGAGGACACGCACGCGATTCTGACGTTTACGTTCAAGAAAAACTGCAACTTCTGGTTCAAGCATCTGTTCTCCATCAGTTCCGGTTCTCCCTACAGCTACGCCGAGTTGCGTCTTAACGGGACTGCAATCGCCAAGGGCACCAGCAGCGATAAACTCGCAAGTCCGTACAACGTGGATGTAAAAGCAGGCGACATTTTCGAGATCGATTTCTACTCGGAAGAAGATTTCATGACGCCCTGCGCAATGACGCTGAAGAACATCCGCTGCACCGACCCTGTTTCCAGCGATGTCACCGTTACCTTCGACGCGAACGGCGGCGAGGGCACAATGGCCGCGCAGACGCTGACCGAGGGCAAGGGCACACTGACTGCCAACGCCTTTACGAAAGAGGGCTTCCGTTTCGCGGGCTGGGCGCTTTCAGCCGCGGGCGAAAAGGTCTATGACGATGGTGCGGCAGTCGAACTGACGGCGGACACCACGCTCTACGCGCTCTGGGAAGCCGAGCAGGCCAGCCTGTCCGTCCATTTCGACGGCAACGGCTATCAGGAAGCCATTCCGGACGCCGCCATCGACGAAGACGGCCATGTGGCGCTTCCTACGTTGGACAGCGCCAAATTCCCCGCCGGACAGAAATATTACGACTGGTACATCGTGCTGGCGGACGGCACGCTGGGCGACCGCGTGACGGCTTCTTATGACCTCAGTGCCTACCGCGAAAGCGGCGTGACGCTCAAGGCGCAGTGGTACAGCCGCAGCTACATCATTTGCTACCATGCCCGCACCGTTGACAGCGGCGTGACGGGCAGCATGGAAGACCAGCGCGCCCCCTTCGATCAGAAGATCCAGCTTTCTGCCTGCACGCTGATGCGCGAAGGCTACACGTTCGCGGGCTGGTCCACCAGCGCCAGCATCTATGGCAAGGTGGAATATGCCGACGGCGCGGAACTCCTGCGCGAATGGAGCGACGGCGAGTGGGACGATTGGGAAGAGGACTATGTGGACGGCAGCGAGGACGGCGAGCACTTTGACCTCTATGCTTGCTGGACCAAGGACATGTCCGATGCGGAAGCGGCTGCCCGTGAAAAGCTGGAAGCCGCAAAGACGCTTCTGAGCAAAAACTATCAGCCCAACTTCAAGACGGACAAGAATCTTCTGACTATGGCGCAGGCCCGCCTGACTGCCGGTAACATTGAGGGTGTCACCGTTGCGATGAAGAGCGCTGTTACCAAAAAGGATCTGTTCACGGACGCGCGTGCCAGCATCGATCTTGACGGCACGCTGCATTATAAGTGGAACGACAACGGCACGACCTCCTCGACTAACCTGTACTGCGATGCCGCGCTGATCCTCACCTGTGACGGCTACACCGATGAGGTGGAGAGCGCGACCGTCATCATTGGTCTGGACGAGGACAGGGCACTCGAAGCGCTGCGCGTGCAGGGCCGTCGCATCGTCATCCCGCAGGAACTGAACGACAGCACGACGCTTGCATCCGTTCCGCACTACATGGTCAAAGAGGGAGTAGACGAGAATGATGTGGACTACAATTCGTCCAATGATCTGCATCTGTGGGCCGAGGTCACATGGCAGTCCTCGAACGCCTCTGTGATCGGCATCAGCAATAACAATTCCAAGTACTTCGCACCCTACACCGTGAAGGTCAGCCGTCCGAAGACGGACACGAGCGTGACCCTCACCGCGAAGCTGACCTACGGCGACCGCGACGACCTGACGGTCTACTTCACCTACACCGTAACGGTCAAGGGCACCCAGAAGGCCATTGATTATCAGGAAGGTCTGGAGCTCTGGCTGGCCGGCGGCACGCAGGACCCCTACGGCGCACTCTATGTCCCCGCGACCGGCGAGAAGATCGACGTGAACAACGTCACCACCGACATCCATTTCCCCACCACCTCGGATATGCGCAAGGTCTTTGCCGACAATTACGGCGCGGACTTTGACGGAAAATACACCCCCATTCTGATTACCAGCAGCGATGAATCCGTCGTGGAATCCCTGGAAGCCAACGCTGCCCGCGCATGGGTCTACCGGCCCCTGCCCGGTCAGGGGGACGCAAAGGTCACGCTGACCGTCAAGATCCTGTCCCGTCCCAGCGGCTCCGGCAAGGACTATGCCAATATGCAGGTCCTCGCAAGCAAGGAGATCCAGATCACCGTCCCGGCTATGTCCCAGACCGAGATCGATGCAGCTGCGGCCTTTATGAAGAAGGTCTGCACCGAGGACGTCTACTGGGAGGGCATCCGCAAGGCCAATACCGCGCGTGACAGCGTCACCGGCGATCTGTGGCCGTTCATGGAGATCGTTCCGGACGGCGACGGCTATAAGTTCCTCCGCACCTCGGCCGAATCCCAGTGGCTTGGCGTGAAGGCGGACGATATCGACGGCTGGTACAACTCCGAGCAGTACCGCTGCTTCCGTTCCAGCGTTCCCAGTGTGGTCGCGCACGAGAAGCTGTCCGTCACGAAGCCGCAGTACAACACGCATGTCAAGATTGACAGCGTTCTGACTTATGTCGAATATGGCAAGTATTACGAGAAGTTCAGTTCTGATCCTGCCTATGCGCAGTTCAAGCAGTTCTACAAGCAGCCGGTGAGTACGGTCGTCACCGTGATCGGAACTACCGGTATCGAGGACCCGTCTGTTGAGGATATCACTATCACTGTGAACGTGACCGGCAGCACCTTTGCACCGGCCTTCGCCGATCTGACAGCTGCAACCTATACCTGCAAGAGCAATGCCTATCAGACGGCATGGGACGCACTGGAATCCGTGCTGACCTCCAACAGCTACACTTACACAGGCTCCGGCAATTATGTGACCGGTGTGACCGACCCCGCAGGCTGCCGCCTGTACGCAGGTGATCCGGCGCACGGCGAATGGTCTGGCTGGATGTACACCGTCAACGGCAAGATGCCTATGCTGGATGCAACGACCTACGCCACGCTGGACAAGTATCTCCTTCAGGCAAACGACCGGATCGATTTCTATTATGTAAACTGCCCGACCGAGTCCGGCGACCATGATTGGACAGAGAACACCGCAAAGCGTCAGGAACCCACCTGCACGGCTGACGGCTCCGCTTTCTACAGCTGCTCGACGTGCGGAGGCACAAAGACCGAAAACCTGCCCGCAACCGGCCACCAGTATGGCGAACCGGCATGGACGTGGATCGGCTATGAAAGCGCGTCGGCAACCTTCATTTGCGCAAACGACGCTTCTCACGAGGAGACTGTCGCCGCAGCCGTCACCAGCGCAGTCACCAAAGAGCCCACCTGCACCGAGGATGGCCTGCGCACCTATACTGCTTCTGTCACCTTTGGCGAGAAGAACTACACCGATACCAAGACAGAAGGCATCAAGGCCACCGGCGAACACGTCTGGGACAACGGCGTTGTTACCACCGAGCCGACCTGCACCGCAAAGGGTGTCAAGACCTATACCTGCACGAAGTGCAGCGCGACAAAGACCGAAGAACTCAATGCGTTGGGGCACAACTACGAGACAAAACGCACCGAGCCGACCTGCGAGAAGGACGGTAAGGAAGAAGAGGTCTGCTCCCGTTGCGGCGATGTGCGGTTCAGCAGAGTCCTGCCTGCAACCGGCCACAGCTACCGCTGGGACCCGCGTACCAGAAGAACCGTCTGCGAGAACTGCGGCAAGATTCTGGATGAAGGCGGGAACACGCGCCCGATCATTCCGGCGAACCCCGGAAAGACCGACAAGAATTTCCCGTTCACGGACGTGAGCAAAAATGATGGCTGCTACGACGCGGTTGATTATCTGTACAGCAAGGGTATCATGAACGGCACCTCAAGCACGAAGTTCAGTCCGAACGGCGAATTGACCCGCGCAATGGTCGTAACGATCCTGTATAGAGCACAAGGGGAACCTGCAGTTCACACGAGCGGCAGCTTCAAGGATGTAGCGGCAGGTTGCTACTACACCGAGGCTGTCGAATGGGCAGCGGCGAATAACATTGTCAAGGGCTTCACCGATGGCACGTTCAAGCCGGACAAGTCCGTGACCCGTGAGCAGCTGGCTGCATTCCTCAGCCGCTTCGCACAGTATAACGACGCCAAAATCATCGAGGCCGACGGCCAGCTGAGCACAGACGCAGTCGTTTCCGGCTGGGCAAGGAAGAACGTCGAATGGGCTGTTGCAGAGGGCATCCTGACCTCCGTACAGGCCAGAAACGCAGTGCAGAACGCAACGCGTGCCGAAGTTGCCATGGCAATCTACACCTACCTGACCAAAATCGCAAAGTAAGCCCAAACAGCAAAGCCCGGCAGGAAAACCTGCCGGGCTTTTCGTCTGTCAAGAACCTTCTGTCTTTGCTTGCATACCGGATTCACACGCGGCGTTTCGGTATTCTCGTGGGGTACATTGGTAAAATCGTCGGAACTGTTTGGAAAAGTAACTTGAATTGTCAAAGCCGCAGGCGGCAGAGATCTCTGCAATGCAGGCGGTAGGCGCGGCATGAAGCATTGCTGCGCTCTGCATGAGCCGGTATTTCAGAAGATATTGTATCGGTGTATCGCCAATCATCCGATGAAAGCAGCGCAGGCATTCCCGTTCGCTTAGCCCGGCGGCGTTTGCAATTTTTGTGAGCGGAATCGGTTCGGCGTAGAAGTCCTGTATGTATTGCAGCATCTTTTCAATGCGTATTGTGTCTGCATGTTTTTCGGCCGTTTGTGTGGACAGATGCGGGCGCATTTGCGCATAGCAGTGCAGAAGGAGATGGGAAAGGTTTTCGCGGACGGTAAATTCATACGCAAAAGTATCGTTTTTTAATGCGGAAAAAGTATCCAGAAACCACTTGCTGTCTGTGTCGGCATCTGTTTTCCAAACGGTAAAATCCGAACAAGCGGTCAGTCGGCCAATGTATTTTTTATAAAATGCCGTGTTGGCGCCTCCGGTGATCAGAAATGGGGAAAACACGATGGATTGCAGTTCTCCCATGGGATGACCGACGATAGAGTGAAGAACATTTCCATTGATCGTAACCAGATCTCCCTTGTTTAAAAAATGCTCCATGCTGGGCGTTTGCAGCTTCAGCGTACCATCGGCAATGTAAATTACCTCAAACTCCTCATGCCAATGCCATGGAATCGCATCGCCGGGTGCATCTGTATGACGGGAAGCATAAGCTGCGCATGGAAATTCGATGGTTCCATGAGGCTGTAATTCCTTCTGCATATTGCTCCGGTTCAGAGCGCATACCTGCAATCCCATCTTTATCCCTCCGTTTTGCCGGCATGTTTTTTATTGGCATTACCATCGGACGCGCGCTGAACGGCTTCCTTGCAATGAAACTCAGCGATACGCAGATGGTTCGTATGGGGCAGGTTCTAATGGCCTGCGCGTATGTCGGAAGCAGCCTGATGCCGCCGCTGTTCGGTCTGATCGCCGGGCATATTACAGTCTCTCTGCTTCCTGTCTATCTGAGTGCCATTCTGGTACTCATGATTGTCATGCACGAAGGGCTGATCCGCAAAACTGCACAGAAAGAAGCCGCTTGACCGCCGATTATGCAAAGCAGTCTGCAAGCCCAAAACCGCTTGCAGGCTGCTTTTTATAAGTCCAGTGTCGGCTTGCCCCCGGTATCCCGCTGGATGCGGCCTTAATTATAGAATTTTTCCTCGATTTTTACCACGACGCCGTTTTTCAAAGTAAGCGTATACGGCTGGACGAGCAGCCCTTCGTTTTCCTGCGCGGCGGCGACAAAGTCCCGCCATGTTTTGAACGTATACAGCCGGTCCTCGCCCGCGCCATATTCCTGCTCGATATCGTAGATCGTGACGGATGTGTTCGGGTCTACCTTGTAGGTGTAAAGTTCGCCGGAATCGACCCGGTAATATCCATACCAATAATTCTGCGGCGGAATATTCAGCGCCTTGAGCGTTTGCAGATCCTCTTCGAGAGAGGCATTCAGCAGCGTGATATGTTCGGCTGTGACGGAATCCCCGGTCACGCTCTGCAGAACTGTGTTCCGGCGCGTGCTGACCTCCGTGATCTGCGAGGTCTGGAGCGAATAGGAGAGCGTCAGCACAACGTCCGCCCGCGTCAGCGTGACGATCAATGATTGCCGGTCTTCCGACAAGTCCTTCGTCCAGATGGTATCCGCGTCCAGATACCGCAGATCGGCGTTCGCACCGCTGAAATACTCGACGAATGCGGAATAATAGCGCGGCCACTGGGAAACATCGCCCGGCAGATCGCTCATTTTGCTGTCCTCGATCTGGAATTTCCGAACGATATCCTCATATTCCGCCGTCATGTCCTGCGCCCAATGCGCGTAATCCAGCTTTTCGTGGACAGCTTCCCAAATCATATCCTCAGAGAGAGAATCCGCCGCAGACTCGCCGCCTGACGCGGCCGTGGAGGCGATCACCTCCAGATACTGCTGGAACGGATTCTCGACTGCCGGGAACCAGTCTCCGGACGTTTCCGGCAGTACCCACGCCCCGTCTGCATTCTGCACGGCCAGCGGGCCGCAAAAATCGCGGATCCAGTCGCTCAGACTCCCGCTCGGGTACTCCGCAAAGCCCGTGCAGATATTGCCCGGCGCATCCAGCTCGAATCTCGCCACTGTCGTTGAGCCGCCCCCGTTCCACTCCCAGTCAGGGCCGGTGTAGTCATAGTAAAAATCATAATGCAGGTAGCAGATGACGACAGTTTTCCCGTTTTCCTCAAACGAACCGTATTCGAGCAGGCTCGGCAGCACAATATCATTGTCGTCACGCGGGTACCGCTGTGCAACCGCCGCGTCAAAGAGCACCGCTTCCCGCCCGGTCAGACCGAACATGGAAGAGGCCGGGATGGGGAGCATCTGCGTCTGCGGCTCCTGTATAGGTTCTTCTTGCTCAATCGGCGTATCTGCCGGTTCCGGCGTATCGGTTGGTTCCTCCATGACTGGAGTTTCCTTCGGCAGCGTGATTTCCCCCGTTTTCTGCCGCGTCAGCTCCGTAATCGAGCACCCAGCGGCAGACACGATGAGCAGCAGCGCCAGAATGACACACAGTACGCTTGTGCGCTGCTTTTTCGTCAGGAACAAAATGCGCTCCCTGACCGGCGGCCCGGCGAGGCTCAGAGCCGCCGCTCTGCGCGGGGCCTGCGCCAGAATCACCCGCGCGTAGGCAAGGCGCTGCGCGTCCGACAGCCCGGCAGCAACCGCCTCGTCGCACGCCAGCTCCGCGTCACGCTTGGAACAAATCGCGGCCAGCCAGATGAACGGATTCCACCAGTAGACGATCACGGCCGCTGTGCGGCAGAGCGACCACAGAAAATCCAGATGCCGCAAATGCGTCAGCTCATGGCGTAAAATCAATTCCGTCGTCCGCTTGCAGCACGTCCTCTGTCAGATAGACCGCCGGAATCAGACCGGCAAGGCACGGCGATTTGACCGCGCCGGAAACATAGATGCACGTTCCGCCGCGCTTGCCGAGAAAGCGTCTGCTCTTGTGCAGCCGAATCGCAAAAACCAGCCATGTGCCCAGCAACCATAGTCCGAGCAGCGCACTGCCGACCGCCCAGACGATCTGAAGAATCTGTATCGTTGTCAACGGCTTTGCCGCCGGTTCCGCAGCCTCCTGCGCCGGGGAAACCGGCTGCTGCGCAGAAACCTGCGGCTGCACCACAGCCTGCGCGGGCTGCAGAACGACTGGCGCTGTCTGCGCGGGCAGTTCCACGCGCTGCACCGGCGCGGCTGTCTCCTCTGCCGGAAGTATCGGCAGCGAAACCAGCGTTCCCGGCAGACACAGCTTCACCAGCACCACCAGCCAGAGCGCATAGACCATCCGTTTTGGCACGCGGTTTTTGAAAATTGCCCGCACCAGAAGAACGGCCAGAATCAGCGCTGAAACGGTCAATACTTCTCTCAGCATAAGAAATCCTCCTGTCTTTCCATCTAAGCTACAGAAGCAGCAGCTCTGCGACCGGCAGCAGTTCTTCTGTGCCATCTTCGCGCAGGACGCGCAGGACATCGTCTTCTGACGCCGCGTGCGTCTCATCACTGTCACCAAAGGAAAGCTTCGCAAAGCGCTCGCTGCAAAGCTTTCCGTCCCGGTCTACGAGCCAATAGCCCTCCGGCATCGGCTGGCCGTCCTTGTCATAGCACGGATACGCCGCACGTTCACCGTAACATACCGCGATGCCGATATAGCCATCGTTGAATACGCTGTAATCGATCCAATGGAAGCGCGCACAAAGCGTGCTCCCGTTCTCGTCCGTCAGCCGGCACCAGCCCATGACCGGCCCCTGCGACGCGCCGCCTTCATAGAGCAGGAAGCGATCCGGGAATGGGATCTCCACACGCTCATAGACCGGTGCGACCACCTCTGTTCCGTCTGCGGTCACAATGCCATAGCACGGTTCGCGGCTGTCCCAGCGGGTAACGCGCAGACGATAGCCGAAATGGTCTTCCTCCAAAGTTTTCGGCTCGTCCACCTCGCTGAGGTAAAAGCTTCCGTCTCCAGCGCTGACGGTATAGCGGTAACCGGTGCCGTTTCGGATGCAGTAGACCTCGCCCTCCGGCGTGCCCATATAGTCGATGCAGGCGTCAAACGGCTCGTCAGAAAGAAGCGCGCCGTCCTTCAGCCGAATCCAGATCTTCGTGTCAGGGACTTCTCCGATGTGCCGTGTGCCGTCGGCCTCCCGCACCAGACCCATGCGGACGCCATCCGTCCGATAGAGCGTCTCATACGGCGCCCAACTCCAGGTTTTTGCATCGTCATATTGATCAATGCCCGAAGTGTCCTTCGTTTTTTCCTGCGCAGCAGTCTTCCACCAATCCGCGTCGTCTTCCTCGCCGTAAATGATCCGGAATTCCTGCGACCGAAGTTCCTGCGTCAGGTCGTTGTAATAGTACCGGATGCCGGAATTGACATCAAAATCCAGTTCCAGCATGCCCCAGTAGGTGCTCTGATCGTCTGGGTCAAGGTTCCGCGTTTCGATGTAGGTCTGCTTCTGCTCCGCTGCCAGTTCCAGAAATGCAGGGTTGTCCATGCTCCAACACAACTCGTGGTTGGAAACCGGGAATATGAGAAACTTCTGCGCATCCGGGCTGACTGCGTCATAGAGAATGTCCAGCCGTTCCTCCGGCGCATACAGGCGGCAAAGGCGGATGCAGTTGTCCGTTTTTTCGGCAAAAAACAGCACATCTCCGGCCGCGGCAAAGCTGATGATCGTTCCATCCTGCGCCGCATAGAGCGTTTCTTCGCTGCTCCCATCATAGGAACAGTGCAGGATGTCCTGTTCCCGGAACACATATACGCCGCTAGATCCCGTGCGCCAACTCAGAAACGGCTGTTCCGCATAGACAGCCAGCCGTTCGCCGTCCGAGGTTTGGAACAGTGCCAGTTTGCCGTCGATGCAGTCTATTTCATAGTCCCCGGTTTGCAGCCATGCCGGGGTATAGGCATAGTCTGCCGTATCATACATGCGGATCTCTGTGAAATACGCTGTGTAGGACGGCAGTACATCCGGCGATTCGGTTTCCCATGGAGGTTCCACCGGCTGCGCTGCTGGTGAAGCCTCCGGTGTTTTCTGGCAGCCTGATAACAGCAGGCCGATGCAGAGTATCAAAAAGAGAAATTGTTTTTTCATTGCAAATGCTCCTGTTCTGCTGCATCCAAAATGGCTTTTAACGCTTGAATCTCCTGCTCCGACAGCGCGCCGCGTCCGACCAGGTTCGATACCATCATTCCCACGCTGCCGCCGTAGACCTTGGACAGAAACGATTCCGTTTCCTCCGGCTCGACATCCGAATACGTGATCGCCGCGCTGTATTTCTGAAATTTTCCGCTGTCATCCATCGTGACCGCGCCCTTGGCAATTAAACGCTTGAGCATCATAAAAGATCGTCGCCCGGCTCCACCCAGTATCCGCGTCCAATGCCGCAACCAATTCCGCCAGCGTCTGCGGCTGGCAGTTCCAAAGCACTTTCATCAGCTTCCATTCCCCGTCGGACAGTTTGAGATGCTCCATAATACCAAGCCTCCTTCAAAAATGCTAACATACGTTATATTTGAAGCGTACCACAAATGATAACGCTTGTCAACGGAAAATATTTGCGCAAGATTGTATTTGAGCCGTACTGCTATGGACATGTTTCACAATTTTCAGGCATGGAAATTGACAGGAATGCCGATTGACAGAGCAAGGCCGTATGGTATATGATAAACATACAAGGCATGTTACTCTTTGAGGCATTACCTGGACACGATTTCTGTTGTCTGGTGATCGCTTCAAGGAGTTTTTTGTTTTTCTGCCTTCACCCGGCATCAAATGACACATGAAAGGAAATATCATCCATGTACGGTGAAGCAGCAGAAAAATATCCGCATGTATTCAGCCCTCTGCGGGTCAAAAACATCATTTACAAGAACAGACTTTGCTCGACGACCATGTCCACGGTGCCGACGCATACACATCTGTCCTCTACGAACTACGGCGGCATCGGGATCTATGACAAGGCACTCGGCGGCGTGGCGATGATTGGCATGATGTACCACGGAAAGGCCGGGGCAAGTCATTATGAAGCAAACGGTGCAGATCCGTTTGCCAGCAAATATGATCTGGACGTACTGCGCGAGTCGCTTTCCGTCGTAAAGCAGGGCGGTGCGCTTGCGGCAATGGCTGTTGGAATGGGACAGGTTTATGAAGGCGTACAGTATTCACCGTCCGGACTTCCGTTTGGCCGTCCTTATGCAAGACCGACTGCGCCGGTCACAGAGGAGATTCTCTATAAGCTGCTGGATCAGGCCGTAGAAAAGGCGCGCAGCGCGGCGCGGTTCGGATTTGATGCGCTGATTTTGGACATCAGCAACGACAGTATCGTCGATGCGTTCATGGCGCCCGGCTTCAACCTACGCACGGACAACTGGGGCGGGAGTTATGAAAACCGGTTCCGTCTGGCGCAGATGATTGTTTCGCGTGTGCGAGAGGCGATTGGCCCGGATTTTGTTCTGGAGTTGCGCGTCAGCGCAACGCTTGGCGTACCGGAAACGTATCCGTTTGAAGAAATGCTGCAGTTCCTTAAATCCGTGGAGGATCAGATCGATATCGTCAATCTTGTGACCGGCATGGATGAATACCACGACGGCAATGTGAAACTCTGTCCGCCAATCTTTGAGCCGCATCTGCTGAATCTGGAGCGGGCCCGCGCGATCCGGGAAAGCTGCGATGTTCTGGTCAACATCAGCGGCGCAATCATGGATGTGCAGGAGGCCGAGCGTGTGCTGCGCGAGGGTGCAGCTGATCTGGTGCTTCTGGGCCGCTCTCTGGTTGCCGATCCCTTCTGGCCGAAAAAGGTTCTGGAGGGCCGCGAAGACGATATTGTGCCCTGCATCCGCTGCAACAACTGCTATCACATCGCCACCGAGCATTTCAACACCTGTTGTACTGTGAACCCGCGTGTCTACAGAGAAAACCGCGTTCCGCTGACGCTGCCCCGGGCGCAGACAGCCCGCAGCGTCGTTGTGGTCGGCGGCGGCCCGGCTGGTCTGAAAGCTGCGCTGACCGCTGCGCAGCGCGGACACCAGGTGACGCTTGTCGAGCAGAGCGGTGCGCTCGGCGGTCTGATGATCCCGGCTAGCGTGGGGGCGTTCAAGGAAGATTTGCGCCGCTATCTGTCCTATCTGCGCCGTCAGGTGGAAAAATCTCAGATCCATGTGATGCTGCATACGCGTGCGGATCGTGCGCTGCTCGAACACTTGCATCCGGACGCGGTGATTCTGGCCGTCGGCGGCCGTGCGGTGATGCCGCCGGTTCCGGGTCTTGGGACTTCCGGCGCGGTGCAGGCTGTGGCGCTGCTGAATGCTGGACTTGAAACCGCCGGTACGCGTGTGACCATTCTCGGCGGCGGCAGCATTGGCTGCGAACTGGCGCTGGAACTCGCAGCGCTGGACAGAATGGTCACGGTTGTTGAACTTCGGGACAAGCTTGCCGCGAACGGAAACGAACTGTACCGGCAGGATCTGATGCTGCATCTGGAACAGGAAACGCGAATCACGATTCTGACACAGACGGTCTGCACCGGCGTAACGGCGCAGGGCTGCACGGTGCGGGAGAAGGACGGCGGAACGCGCGTCATTCCGCACGATACGTTTGTCATTGCAGCGGGTTTGCGCGCAGATGCAGACGCAGTGGAGGCACTCTACGGCGTTGTGCCGGAGACGTACTATGTCGGTGATTGCAAACGCGCCGCATCTATCACGGAGGCGACCACAGAGGCATATTTCCTGGGCGCGAGCCTGTAGATCTAAGTATGGGAGGCGGGGCTGTGTTTATCCGGCAGATCATCAACAATAATGTTGTTCTGGTGCGCGACACAGGCGGCAAGGAATTGATTGTAGTCGCCAAGGGCATCGGCTATCACGGACGGACGGGCGCGGCTGTCGATCTGAAGCGTTATCCGGATCATAGGCTTTTCGTGCCAGACGATGCAGAGCACGCCAGAATACGGCAGATTTACAACGAGATCCCGGAGGATCAATTTGATCTTGCCGTTCAGCTTCTGCAAATGGAGCAGCAGGCGCGCGGTATGGACGGCAGTATCCCGATTACAGCTGCCCTGATGCTGGCCGACCACCTGCATGAGATGGTTGCCCGCCTCAAAAACGGACTGGAACTGCATAATGCGCTGACGAACGAGATTACGGCGCTGTGCCTGACGGAGTTTGCTGCGCAGGGCTACAGCATCCTGTTCGGCTACTGGTGGACAGCCTGCATCTCCGTGATCGGTATTGCGCTGGGCGCGCTGCTTGTTGCGCGCAATAAGGAGGAGCGCAGTCTTGCGCTTTCGTGCAGCCTTGTCGCAATTCGGCGGCGTGTCTGAGCCGACACTGTTCTCCTATCTGCTGCGCAACAAGCGCTACGCAATCCCGATGGCGATCGGTGGTGCGCTGGGCGGCGGTCTGGCTGGACTGCTTGGCACAAAGGCAACCTCCTTCTGCATGGCGACGATCTTTACCGTTCCACTGGTGGAAATGGGCGGCAGCTTTGTGACATCGGCCATTGTTTTCCTGGCCGAAATTGCAGCCGGAATGATCGCAACTGTGCTCTTTGTAGGCAAGAAGCAGAAAGCAGCTGTATGACCCTTCTGCGGTGCGCCGCGCGTGAGCGGGCGGCGCACCGTGTCAGATGTATTTGGAAATAAGGAGCGACCAATGTTTTTCAAGAAGAAAGAAGCTGGCAGTGACGGCCGCCTGCTGGCGGTACAGACAGGGCTTGTCGTGCCCGTCAGCGAGGTTGACGACCCCGTTTTTGCACAATCGATTCTGGGCGGCGGCGTTGCAATCCGCCCGGAAGGAAACGAGGTTTTGAGCCCGGCCTCCGGACGGATCATCAGCGTACAGGATACCGGCCATGCCTATGGGCTCCGCACGGACGACGGGATGGAGATCCTTGTGCATATTGGCATCAACACCATGGAACTGAAGGGGAGAGGCTTTTCTCCCTGTGTTCGCACCGGCCAGAAGATCCGGCGTGCGGAACCCCTGTGCCGGATTGATCTGCCGCTGCTCAGACAGCTTGGCTATCAAACGGATATTATGGTGCTGGTCACAAATCAGGCCGAACTGTCCGGGCAGCTTCGTTTTTACAGCGGGATGCGTGCGCAGGCCGGGCAGACGTGCATCATAGAGCGAATCCGCTGAACACGCAGGCAGAACACGGAGGAATGGCAATAATGACAGAATTTTCTTATACTGTACACGATGATAACGGAATCCATGCCCGCCCGGCAGGGCTGCTGGTCAGCCAGGCGCAGAAGCACCCGTGCAGTATCCGCATGTTTTGCGGGGAGCGGCAGGCGGATTGCAAGCGGCTGTTTCAGGTCATGGGGCTGAACGTCAAGCAGGGAGAGACTGTGCGTATCTGCTGTGAAGGCGATGCGGAGGCGGAGGCTGCGCAGGCGCTCGAGGCGCTGATGCGCGCACAGTTCTGAGACGGGAGGCACGATCATGCAATTCCCGCAGAATTTCTTATGGGGCGGCGCTATTTCCGCAAATCAGTGTGAGGGCGCCTATCAGGAGGACGGAAAGGGACTTTCTATTCAGGATGTATATCCGCACGGCGTTCACGGCCCTGTCACCGACATGCCGACGGCGGACAATCTGAAGCTGACCGGCATCGACTTTTATCACCGTTACCGGGAGGATATTGCGCTGTTTGCCGAAATGGGTTTTCGGGTGCTGCGGCTGTCGATTGCATGGTCCCGTATTTATCCGCTCGGAATCGAAGCGGAACCGAATAAAAAGGGGCTGCAATTCTATGACGATGTTTTCGACGAATGCCGCAGATATGGAATTGAGCCGCTTGTAACGCTTTCACACTACGAAACGCCGCTCTTCCTTGCACGCACCTATGACGGCTGGCGCAGCCGGAAGCTGGTAGACTGCTTCCTCCGCTATGCCCGCACGGTCTTTTTGCACTATCGCGGAAAAGTGAAATATTGGGTGACATTCAACGAGATCAATTCCATTCTGGAAAACCCGTATATGGGCGGCGGGATCTGCACGCCGAAGGCGCAGCTTTCTCAGAGCGATCTGTTTCAGGCTGCACACCATGAACTGATTGCAAGTGCAGGCGCGGTGAAGCTTGCACACACACTTATGCCGGAGGCGAAGATCGGCTGCATGCTGCTGGCGCTGCCAACCTATCCGCTGACGCCTGCGCCGGAGAATGTTGTCGCTGCGATGGAGCAGGAACGACGGGGGCTTTATTTTGCCGATGTGCAGGTGCGCGGGGCGTATCCCGGATATTTGACCCGCTATTTCCGTGAAAACGGGATCCGGATTGACCAGCAGCCGGGAGACGAGGAACTCCTGAAAAATACGGTCGATTTTGTATCCTTCAGCTATTATGTCAGCACCTGCGCTGCGGCTGACCCGAAAAACGTGCCGCGCGCTGTCGGAAATCTGATTGCGGGTGTGGACAATCCCTATCTGCCTGCGACTGAATGGGGCTGGCAGATCGACCCGAAGGGGCTTCGCATTGTGATGAACCAACTCTATGACCGATATGGCCTGCCGCTTTTTATCGCAGAAAACGGCCTTGGCGCGCGCGACACGCTTGTTCCCGGAAAAGACGGGGAACAGACCGTGAACGACGCCTATCGGATTGAATATTTGCGCGCGCATTTACAACAGGTTGCCGAGGCCATTGCCGACGGCATTGAGGTGCTGGGATATACAGTATGGGGGTGCATTGATCTTGTCAGCGCCTCCAGCGGCGAGATGCGAAAACGCTACGGTTTGATCTATGTAGATCGCAATGACGACGGAAGCGGCACGCTTCGGCGCTGGCGCAAACAGTCTTTTTTCTGGTATCAGTCTGTTATACACACCAACGGTGCATGTCTTACGGAAGCCGGCAGCCGGTGTAACGGAACACAGACGGGAGAAATAACATGAAACAATTATCCGGTCACGGCATATCTGGCGGCGTCGCTGCCGGAAAACTCGTGACGCTGCTTTCTGCGCAGACCGGCGTGCCCCGCGAGACATCCCGGACACCGGACGAGGAACTGCAGCGCTTTGCACAGGCACTCCGGGAAGGGCTGTGGGAGTTGGACGCACTCCAAGAAACGGCGCGTACACAGACCAGCGCAGAGGCAGCACAGATCTTTGAAATCCATAAAATGATGCTGCAGGACGAGGATTTCTGCACAGCTGTCCGCGAAAGGCTCAAAGCAGAGGCAATAAGCTGTGAATATGCTGTCCAGCAGACCGGAAAGCAATTTGAAACGCTGTTTTCCGCAATGGACGACCCTTATATGAAGGCGCGCAGCGCGGATGTACGCGATGTAGCTTCCCGTTTGCTGCGCTGCCTGCGCGGCGGCGCAGACGCGGCGGCCTTGCCGGATGCACGCTGTATCATCGCGGCAGAGGAACTGACGCCCAGCCAGACGATCCGGCTTGATCGGGAGAAGGTCGCTGCTTTTGTAACGGCGCGTGGCACGGCAAATTCACACGCGGCCATTCTGGCGCGAACAATGGGCATCCCCGCTGTCACCGGTGTCGATATGGCATCTCTTTTTGCAAAAAACGGTGCAGAGGCCATCGTCGATGCGGAGACCGGGGCCGTGTTTCTGGAGCCGGACGAGCAGACGTGCACACGATACGATTCCATTATGCGGAAACAGCAAAGCACGCGCTGCGCGATCCAGTCTGGCACGCAGGTGCCGCTTCATACCGCTGGAGGCAGAAGGCTTCGCCTGTTTGCTAACGTTGGCAGCAGCAGCGAGGTTGCCGGAGCGCTGCAAAACGGGGCGGAGGGAATCGGCCTGTTCCGCAGCGAATTTCTCTATCTGGGCCGCGAAAATGCGCCCAGCGAGCAGGAGCAGTTTCTGCAATACCGTGCGGCGGCGGAACAGATGGACGGCAGGATGGTGATCGTGCGTACGCTCGATCTTGGTGCGGATAAGCAGGCGGAGTATCTGAACCTGCCTGTTGGGCCAAACCCGGCGCTTGGCTACCGTGCGATCCGCATCTGCCTTGCGCAGCCGGACCTTTTTCGCGTCCAACTCCGCGCAATCTGCCGCGCTGCTGCGTTTGGAACGATTGCGGTCATGTTTCCCATGATCACATCTGTATGGCAGGTACGGCAGAGTAAGCAGATTCTTGCCGACGTTCAACAGACGCTGCGGGACGAGGGCGAGACGGATTGCCCGGACATACCGGTCGGCGTCATGATCGAAACGCCTGCGGCCGCGCTGCTCAGCGATGCGCTTGCGCAGGAGGTCGATTTCTTCAGCATTGGTACAAATGACCTGACGCAGTATACGCTTGCAGCCGACCGGCAGGAGCCAAGCCTGGAGGCCTACTATGAGCCGCGCCATGAGGCGGTTCTCCGACTTATCGAAATGAGCGTGCAAAGCGCGCACCGCCACGGTATTTGGGTTGGTGTCTGCGGCGAACTTGCGGCAGATCCGGCGTTGACAGACTGGTTTTACGATCTGGAAGTCGATGAGTTATCCGTATCGCCGCCCATGCTCCCGCGTTTATATCAGCAGCTTTCAAAACGATGAACAGAGTCGAAAAAGGCAGCCTGCAAGTCAGAAAACTTGCAGGCTGCTTTCTAAAAATCTGCATGATTAATTGCGGTCTGTTCGCTTGAAATAAGAATAAAAAGCAATTACCAGCCCAATAAGCGGAAAGATCACGCCGCCGATACCGGCAATCTCAAACGACGTAAATTGCATCAGCAGGATACAAACAACCCCTGCTAAAAGAAGAATCAAAGCAAAAAGAAGATCTTTGATTGTATTCATTTTTATATACTCCTCGCAATACAATATGGGTTTCATCAGCCAGCTATGCCGCGCGGGCTGTATACTGCCATTTATTGATACTGTTCCTGCAGGTATAGATACACTCTTGACTGAACCTTATCTGCCGTTTCGTCCTCTGTCGCGTCTCCGGCCAGATAGGGGGCGAGTTCTTCACGGATGATCTGTTCGACGGGATCTGTCGGATAGTCTGCTACTCGTAGACCATCGACTAGCTGGTAGAACAGATCGATCTCATGCTGCGTGATTGTTTCCTTTTTCAACTGCCCGGCAAGCTGCGCATGCAGGACAGAATCGTTGACAGGCAGGCGCAGCTGCATACTTTCCTGACAGGGCTGCGTCAGCAGGTAGCTCAAAAAAGCCCACGCGCCGGATTTTTGTTTGCTGTTCGCGTTGATAGCAAATAATTCCGAAAAATGCAGGACGCTGCCGTTTGCATGGTCACTGGGATATCCGCAGAATACATACTGCTCCATCGGCGGCAGCAGATAGCGCTCTGCGCGATACACGACAGTTCCCGCGTCTGCAATCACATCATAATACAAAAGACCATTGCACGGAAAGGACTCCGCTTTAGCCGCTTCCTGCAACTCCAGCAGCTGCAGCTGCGCCTTAAACGAATCCGAATCGAAGCTGCAAGACGCTTTCTCGATATCCACATAATCCCGCGCACAGAGCGCAGCCATCGCCGGTGCATAGTCAAAGCCGTCCTCACCAGCGCTGTTTGCGATAAATGGATAAAGCGGAACATCGGAACTCACACAGGCTTTCAAAACAGCCTCAGGCGTAAATGCTGCCAGCCGCTTCGGATCGACGGCATAGGTGCTGATGCGATAGCCGACCGGCAGGCGGTAAATGCTGCCGCTCCGAGTCAGAGCCTGACGGATGCCGGAGTACATCGTATCCAGCGGCGCGGAGCTGTCCGCGTTCATCCACGGCAGCAGATCCTCAAACACGTCCGCGTCGCGCAGCTGCTGCCATTGCGTTTCGCTCAGCAGATAGATATCATAGCCCTTGCCAGTTCCAAGCTCGGTCAGTGCCAGTTCTTTTTCTTCGGTGGACTTCGCTTCAATCACCGTGACCCGGTATCGCGGATATAGTTTCTGAAATTCACTTGCGTAAACCGTCAGGGGCAGGTCACTGAACGCTGCCTGATATAGTGTGATCTCCGTCGGTTCCGCCAGCGTTTCGCCGTCTGGCAGCCGTTCATAGAAGCACGCGGCTTCGATGCTGCTGTTCAGCGCGAAGAAGCCCGCGCCAGTGCCAAGAACCGTCTGATAGTTGTTCGCCGCTGTGTTGGCGTTATCCTTCCAGCTCAGAACCGCCGCGACAGTCCCAGTTTCAAAATCCGGTTGTAACAAATACTCCTGATTCACAAGCAGAAGCCTGCCATCAACATCCAGTCCCATACCATGCACGTCCAGCGCCGCGCAGGAGAACTCCGCTTCCGCCTGTAGCGTCTCAGCGTTCAGCCGCACGACCTTCTCCGTCTCATAAAGCGTATCGCCCTCGACGCGCACATAGACTGCATCCGGAGCAACCAGAATTTGCAGCAGCTGCCCGTCAAACGCGGTCTGCTCCGCAAGCTGCTGCCCATCCGCGCCGATTTTGACGACCCGTTCGGTAAAGAGCAGATAATATGATGCGCCTCTGCCGCCGTCAAATCCGCGCGGCTCTTCCGAGTAGACCTCCGCCAGCGGCACAGTGCCGATAATCGCTCCGCCTGAATCATAGGTCGTGATCGAATAGCGGCCCTCCGGTGCGTCCACAGTGACCGGTTCTCCATCTGCATCAAAATAGAACGCCGGATAAGTCCCCGCAAGCAGCGCCAGCGCATCGCCGGTTCTGCACACGCCATACAGATATTCCGCGTCCGGCAGCGGGAGTGCCGCAGTACTGTCGTCCGCATCCGTTACGCCAAGCGCCGCTGGAACGTTGGAATAGGAATAGATCCTGCCGTCCCAGACGCATTGCCCCTCGGCCTCCGCAGTCCCTTCCGGCAGCGGCCATGTCGTCTGCCGGTAACACTGCCCATCCGGCAAATTGCGAATGTCAAGCTGCACCTCTGAAGACACCCCCGGAGGCGTTTTCGCAGGCTCTGCATGAACTTCTTCCTGTGGGGCACAAGCTGTCAGAAAACATAAGCATACGACAAAAAGTACGAGTATGTTCTTTTTCATAGTTTTTCTGCATCCCTTGGCTGCTCAAAGCCGATCTTCACGATGATAAATCCACACAACAACCAATTTACATAATATCATTATAAAGCAACCAGAGGAAAAGTCAAGGATGAAGATGGAAAATAAATCAAAGCATAAAGCACAGCAATGCGCCTCGATTATGCCGCTGCTCCGTCGGCCTGAGAATCGAACCCTGTTTGATGTTAGGCCGCCTGCAAAGCGGAAAATTTGTGGTACTGCTTCTGGTTTTTGTGGAAGAAGCCGCGGATAGTCAGCAGCACGAATGCTGCGACAACAAAGTAGTAGATCGGCTTTGCGATACCATTTGCACCTTGACCTCTGATACGATAAAGAGCATTACACGGCGTAGTTGGATAATCAATTGTTTTAAATAGATTTTAGTATAAATTTGTTTTTGTGTGCCATTAAAGTTTCCCGTGGCACCAAAATAAAGTACAGCAGAGTAAAAGGGCTTGCTGCCTGCGGTTTGCAGACAACAAGCCCTTTTCGGATGCTTGGGTTACTCGTTATTTCTTTTTTGCAGGGAGAATGCAGCAGATTCCTGAACTCATAGGGCCTTTTTCCACACTGCTCGCAGCGGCTGTAATGTTCCGGCCTGCAATACAAATGCAGAAACCCAGCTGACCTGATCTTTTGCGGAATATTGCACCGTCAGCTTGATAGACTTCTGGCTTTGCAGATCGCTCGCTACAGTCGAACTTGCTACCATCTGCCCGTCTGCCGTGTATGCTGCGAGGATATACTGCACGGAGACGCTGGAGGCGGTGTTATTGGTCAGTGTTACGGTAGTCGAGGTGGCGGAGGAGGAAACTGCATCCAGCGCGTATTTCTCTATCACCGTACTTGCCGTCATGCCGATGTTTACATTCTCCTGAACCGGCGGCACAGGCATCCAGTCGCTCCAGACCGTGTCATAGCCTTCCTTCTCGTACTTGACACGCCACCAGCCCTTCGGAACGTCCCACGAATATGCGCCGTTTGCATCCGTGGTCAGCGGGTTGATCTCATCCCAGTCCGAAGCATCCCACTTCGTCCCGTACTCAGTGCTGGACGGAGCGTGATCCCAGAAGCTGTCGTCGCTGTCGGCATCGGTATACTCAATCCAGTACGCCGTCGCTGTAACACCAGGCAGTCTGCTGTTGTCGCTGACATCATAGACATAGCCGCTCGGATCGATTTTCCATCTGAAGCTGAAAGCTGCTCCGGCAGATTCAGAGGCGCTCAGGAAACCGAATTCTCCAAGAATACTCTCGACATACGAACTGTTCTGCATGGACAGCAGCGGCAGAATCAACCCGCACGGGAAGGGCAGGGTAATGCCGGCAGCCGTCAGAATGATGCTCAGCCCCATTGCCGCAACAACACCATTGTTTGCCTTGGAGGCAGTTTCGAGCCGTTTCAGCGCCGCAGCCTTTTCGGCTTCCCCCATAGAGGATGCAAGAACCGCCTGCCGCGCGTCTTCAAGCGAGACTCTGTTGTTATCCCATGTGATCAGCTTATCGGCATAGCCAAGTACCTCGACAAAGGAGAAATAGGAATCGATATTCTCTGCCGCACTGATATGCTTGCCATCGATCAGGAACGTTGTAAGCTTGTCCTTCGTAAAATCAATGATTTCGCCGCGAACCTTATCTTCTCCGTATTCCGCGACCTTGAGGTAAAGCTTGGCTCCATAGTCGTCCTCCATTACCTCATAGCCGTATTGTCCGGCGTTGCTCGGGTCAAGGTAGGAAGGAATGATATCCGTGAGAATGTTAAAGTCAAGCTGTGCATCTACATCCACCATTTTTATGATGCCGCTCAGCTGCTTATCCGTGCTGACCAGATCCTCAATGCAGTCATGCAGCTTCCCATTCAGTACGTTTTTGATGGGCGTGCTGGCGCCGTTTACATATCGGGCAGCGCCATAATCGATCGTGCCGGAGAACTGGGTCGGTGTTTTCGCCTGCGAGGAAGCAGTTGTGCAGGCCATCCAGTCAGGCTATCGCCTGATCGACACCGCTGCTGCATGGCAATGAAGAAGCGGTTGGCCGGGCCATTCGCCGCTGCGGAGTGCCAAGAGAAAATCTGTTCATTACCACAAAGCTGTGGATCCCGGACATCAGCTATGAGGGAGCAAAGCGCGGCTTTGCGCTGTCACTGGAAAAACTGGGGCTGGACTATCTTGATTTGTATGTGATTCATCAGCCATACCACGACGTATTCGGCGCGTGGCGGGCAATGGAAGAACTGTTCACGGAAGGGAGGGCTCGGGCAATCGGTGTGGATAATTTCACACAGGATCACCTGGCGGATTTCCTGTTCTGGAATAAGGTGAAGCCTGCCGTGAATTTACTGGAATGCAATCCATTTTTCCAGCGTGAGGATGAACGGACCTATCTCAAAACGCAGGAAATCCAGATGCAGGCATGGTCGCCGCTGTCTGCCGGTCAGAATGACTTGTTCCATAATGAAATCCTTTGTAAAATTGGAGTTGCCCATGGCAAATCCGCGGCGCAGGTGGTGCTGCGCTGGCTGACCCAGCGGGGCATCGTGCCGCTGGTCAAATCCTCGAATTCCCAGCGTATGAAGGAAAAGCTGGACATTTTTGATTTTACGCTCTCAGAAAATGAAATGCAGCAGATTGCCACGCTGGATACCGGGCACACCTGCTTTGCCCCGCACAATACCAGCGCATCCGTGACTGCGTTTTTGGAGCAAGCCGTCGCGGGCTAAGTTCTGTCCGACGGGCGTTGGAAATAAAAAGTGGACTCCCCAAAATGGAAAGTTAGGCAAGGGAAAACAGGAGCGCCTGAAAAAACGGAAAAGCGGTGCAGCATACTTGCTTTTTGGGCCGTGCTGCTGGTATGATAAGCAAAAATGCGCGGCGCAGATTGAACGGCCGGGCGGGAAAGGAACAGCGGCGATGACAGAAAGGGAACAGCGGGTACAGTGGTTTCAGGAGGCCCGGTTCGGGATGTTCCTGCATTGGGGACTCTACGCGATCCCAGGGCGCGGCGAATGGTATATGAGCGGAGCCCGGATGCCAGCGGAGGAATATGAGCGCTATATGCGGGAGTTTACTGCGAAAGCCTATGACCCACGAGACTGGGCGCGTCGGGCAAAACAGGCCGGAATGCGGTATGTCGTACTGACAGCGAAGCATCACGACGGCTTTTGCCTGTTTGACTCGAAATTGACGGATTACAAGAGCACAAACGCGCCCTGCGGACGCGATCTGGTGCGGGAATTCGTGAACGCGGTGCGCGCCGAGGGGCTGCGCGTGGGCCTGTACTACTCCCTGATCGACTGGCACCACCCGGATTTCCCGAAATACAACGATCCCAACCATCCAATGCGCCAAAATCCTGCTTATCAAAACGAGCAAATCGATTTTGACCGTTATCTTGCGTACATGCACGGGCAGGTCGAGGAGTTGGTCACAAACTACGGAAAGATTGACATCCTGTGGTTCGATTTTGCCTACGGCGACCTGCGCGGCGAGGCATGGAAGGCGACAGAACTGATGAAGATGGTGCGCAGCCACCAGCCAGATGTCGTTGTGGACAACCGGCTCGAGGCCAGCGGCGAGGGCTTTGGAAGTCTCGTCACGGAAAACCCGGCGTATTACAGCGGGGATTTTGTCAGTCCCGAGCAGCTTTTGCCGCCGGAGGGCATCCGCAATGTCCGCGGAGAGCGCGTTCCATGGGAACTCTGCACGACCATGAACAACAACTGGGGCTATGTGCCCTATGACACGAATTATAAGCCCGCATCCATGCTGATTCGGAAGCTGGTTGAGTGCGTCAGCAAGGGCGGCAATATGATCCTGAACGTCGGCCCGGACGCAACCGGACGCTTTCCTGCGCAAAGCTGCCGGCTGCTTGACGAGATCGGCGCATGGATGGCGCGCAACAGCGAGAGCATCTACGGCTGCGGCAGTGCAGAACTCCCGAAGCCGGACTGGGGCTGGTATACCAGAGGGGCAGGAAAACTCTATGCGCATGTGCTCGAAGCGCCGCTCGGCCCGCTGCCGCTGACCGGTCTTGTGCCGGAGCGGATCGGTGCAGTGCGCCGTCTCGCGGACGGCGGCGAGGTGGTGCGCGGCGAAAGCTGGGTTACAAACGCATATGAAAATCTGGCCTTCGTCACCTTCGGAACGATCCCGCAGTATACCTATCCGCTGCCGGACCCAATCGATACCATTCTGGAGATCGAATATAACGAGTAAAATCAGCAAATCCGCAGTCCGTTCACCCAGACTGCGGATTTTTGAGACTGGGACTCGATGCGGGACATCCGCGCTTGATTTCGGCGGACGGATATCGCATAATAGACGCAGATCAAATCCGGCGTCGCTGGAGAAGGGAACTGTGGAACATGGAAAAGCAAATACAAGCGAACGTCGTTTTTACAGACGATGCGTATCTGAAAACAAGATATCTGCCCCGTGAAGACGGCGGCTATACCATTCGGGTCGGCCGCGGCGGCCGCAGGGATATTCTGGCCTGCAAGGAACTGTATGGCAAGGCGGTCAAGACAGCGCGGGAACTGGACTGCACGGCCTGCGCATTTGACCTGTGTGCAGCAGCAGAACTCGGACAGGAAGGGCTGTTCGCGGCGGTCGAGGGCGTCTGCGGCGGCGCGTATCAGAAAAAATTTGCGCTGGACGGCCGCTGGGAACCGGAACTGACATGCAGCTTTCCCGGCGCGGACGCAGTGCAGCTGAAAAAGGCGTGGGAACTTGCCCGATCAATCATGCAAACGCGCAATCTGGTAAACTGCCCGTCTAATCTGCTCTGGCCGAATATGTTTGCACAGCGGCTGAAAGACATGGCGGAGGGACTTCCAATCGAAGCGGAACTCTATGATAGACAGGCGCTGGAGCGGCTGGGACTGCGTGCGCTTCTGACCGTCGGCGACAGCAGTGCCCATGCACCTGTGATGGCCGTCCTGCGCTATACCGGCGCGCCGGGAAGCCGCCGGAGGCTCGGGCTTGTCGGAAAGGGCGTGACGGTCGATTCGGGCGGGTACTGCCTGAAAGCCGCTTCGTCCATGGCCGGGATCAAGGGCGATATGGCGGGCGGAGCTGCGGCAGCCGCTGCCGTGCGTGCACTGGCGGCAAACGGTGCGGCTGTCAATGTAACGGCGGTTGTTCCGATCTGTGAAAACCGCATTTCTAATGCGAGCATGCTGCCTGGCGACGTCATTACCAGCTTCTCCGGCAAAACGATTGAGATTCTGAACGCCGATGCTGAGGGTCGGCTGATTCTTGCCGACGGCCTCGCGTGGGCCGCAGAAAAGGAGGGCTGCACCCATCTGGCGGATATTGCCACATTGACCGGCGCGATCTGCGCGATGCTCGGCTTTGTGACGACCGGCGTGATGGCTAGCGACGACAGGCTTTATGATTGCCTCGCGCGCGCGGCAGCGCGCTCCGGCGAGAAATTCTGGCGCATGCCGGATGATCCCGAATATGAAACCCTGATCGAGAGCGACTATGCGGACGTCCGAAACACCAGTAAAGACGGCTGCGGCGCAATTACGGCCGGGCTGTTCCTGAAAAAATTCACAGCCGATCGGCCATGGCTGCATCTGGACATTGCGGGGACGGCGGACAACAGCGGCATCGTCTGGCAGCATCAGGTTCCCGGCGCGACCGGGACTGCCGTCAGTACGCTCTATCATCTGGCGCAGGTGCTTTTTGAAACAAAGGAGGAAACAGCATGAATATGCCCCTAATTGAAGCTTGTGTGGATTCTTACGCTTCCTGCAGGGCGGCGTGGCTTGGCGGCGCGGACCGGCTGGAACTGTGTGCGCATCTTGTCATCGGTGGAACAACACCTTCGACGGCACTGTTCCGGCAGGTGCAGCGCGATATTCCGGTTAAGACGAATGTTCTGATCCGTCCGCGCTTCGGTGATTTTCTTTACAGCAAGGAAGAACAGGAGCAGATGTGCGAGGAGATCCGGATGTACCGCGAACTTGGCGCGAACGGCGTTGTGATCGGCGCGCTGACGCCGGACGGCGATCTGGACATACAAAGCATGCGCCGGATGATGGACTGCGCAGGTGGGATGGATGTGACACTGCACCGCGCGTTCGACATGACACGCGACCCAATGCGGACGCTGGAGGACGCAATTCAACTCGGCTGCAAAACCATTCTCACGTCCGGACAGCAGAAGGACGCGCTGACCGGCGTGGAACTTCTGCGGGAACTGTATGACAGAGCGAACGGAAGAATCGATATTATGGCGGGCTGCGGTGTGAAAAAATGGAATATTCAGGAAATTCATGACCGCGCGGGCCTTGTGGTGTTCCATACGACCGGGCGCAAAGACGCGCTCGACAGCGGCATGCGCTACCGCAAGCAGACCGTGGCGATGGGGCTGCCGTCTTTGTCCGAGTATGAGATCTGGCAGACGGATGAGGAGGAATTCCGTGCTTGCGCCGAGATTGTCCACAGCTTCGCAGGAGCGGGCGCATGAGACTTTCAGATGGAGAACTGCGCTGGATGCAGGCGCGGCTGGCACAGCGGTACGCAGCGGCAGGCCGCGATGCGCAGGAAAAGCTGGAGCGGCAGCTTGCGGTGCTTGCGCCTGACCAGGCGCTTCTGACAAGCTGGTGCTATGCTGCAAGTCCGCTTAGCGACTGGGCAAATTACGATTTCTCTCTTTTTAGTTCCTGCGCGGCGCACGCGCTGCATTTATGGGAACAGTCGCCAAGTGTTCGTGCGCTTCCGGAGCAGCTGTTTCTCAATTATGTCCTCCATCCGCGCGTCAATGAGGAGGAACTCTGCGATTGCAGAGGCGTTTTTTACGCGCAGCTGGCAGAAAGAATCCAAGGCCTTTCTGCATGTGAGGCGATTCTTGCAATCAATGCCTGGAATGCGGAGCAGGTCTGCTACCGCTCGACGGACGGGCGAACCATCAGTGCGCTGGGCGCGCAGCGCTCAGGCTTTGGGCGCTGCGGCGAGGAATCCACGTTCGCGGTCAACGCGCTGCGAGCAGCCGGGATTCCGGCGCGGCAGGTGTATACGCCCCGCTGGGCGCACTGCGATGATAACCACGCCTGGGGCGAGGCGTTCTGCGACGGCGCGTGGCACTATCTCGGCGCGTGCGAGCCGGAGCCGGAACTTGACCGCGGCTGGTTTACCGGTGCGGCCAGCCGCGCGCTTCTGGTGCACAGCCGCTGCTTCGGAAGACCCGCGGCAGACGATACGGTTATCTCGACAGACGGCGCGGTAACGTTTCTGAACCAGACGGCGCGCTATGCGCCCGTTCGGACACTTACGGTGCTTGTGCGCGAACCGGATGGCCGGCCGTCTGCTGGCGCGGAGGTGACGTTCGGCATTGTCAACGCGTCGGAAATTTTTCCGGCGGCAGTCCTCCAGACAGACAGCAGCGGTGCTGCGCGGCTTTGCTGCGGCTATGGCGATCTGGTTGTACAGGCGCGGAAACACGCGCTGCGCAGCGAAACGCTTTGCCTGGCCGCACAGCAGACGCTGGAGTTGACGCTTGCGGAGCCGGAGACGCCTTCCGGCCGCTGGGAAGCACGCACATTCCGTGCGCCGAAGGAGCACTTGCCCGCGAGAAAGGCGCTCGACCCGGCGCAAAAGGTGCGCACCACAGAAAAGCTGGCGGCGGCAAATGAAAAACGCCGCCTCCGGGTAGAAGCGGCGTATGACCCTGCCTGTGTGCAGAAGCTGCACGCGCAGTTTGGCTATGGTGCGGAGATAGAAGCGCTTCTGCATGCAGGCTACGGGAATTTTGCGGCTCTGGCGGAGTTCCTGGCGGAGCCTGCGTTTGTGCCGGAACAGAAACTTGCGCTTTTGCGCACACTCTCGGAGAAGGATCTGTGCGATGTCCGAACGGAGGTGCTGCGGGAGGCGCTGATGTCTGCCGCAGACGGTCTGCCGCAGGACGCGTTTACAATGCGCTATGTTTTGTGCCCGCGTATCGGCACAGAGCCGCTGGCCTGCTGCCGGGAAACGTTGTTGGAGTACTTTTCAGAGGCGCAGAAGCAGAGATTTTGCCAGCAGCCGGAGCAGATCTGGCAGTGGATTCGGGGAAACATCCGGCAGGCGCCGGAGGCAGAGTATCGGCAGATTGTGACTTTGCCTGTCGGAGCAATGCGTCTGCGCTGTGCAGATCTGCGTTCGCAGCGGCTGCTGTTCGTTATGCTCTGCCGGGCGCTGGGCATGGCGGCACGGCTCAATCCGCACAGCGGTGCGGCGGAGTATTTCTCCGGCGGGCGCTTTCTCTCTCCGGAGGAGGGGCAGACTATATCTGCGGCACTGTGTCTGCAGAAGCGGCCCGGCGAGACATGGCAGGCGGGCGCGGACTTTGGTCTGTCTGTGCGCACCTCCGACGGCTGGATGCCGCTGGATTTGTCTGAACTTTCGTGGCAGGGCAACTGTATGACGGTTTTACTATGCCCAGGCATTTACCGTGTCCTGACCGACAACCGTCTGCCGAACGGTGATCTGCGTGCGGCGCGGCTGGATTTTCAGATCGACGCGGGAAAGACAGCCTGCGTGCAGCTGCAGAAGCAGCCAGTTGCATTTGCAGAGTTGGCCGTAGATTTTACGCTGGCCGACTTTGAAGCGGAAGCGCTGGATGGACGCAAAGCCTCCGCCGCAGAGTTGACGCAGGAGTTGACGCTGCTTCTATGGTTGGATGCGGGAAGCGAACCAACGGAGCATCTTTTGAATGAACTGCTGGCAAGCCGCGAGCGCATCCGGGGACTGCACATGGTGTTTTTCCTTTGCGCACGGCAGGTGATGCAGAACGAAAAGCTGCGCGCCGTGCTTGCAGCTTTCCCGGAAGCGGAGGTCTGGCTGAGCGCCGATTCCGCAGAACCGGCGGCGCGAAGCGCTTATACAGACCCGGACAGACTGCCGCTGCTGATTCTGTGCGACCGCCCGCGCCATATCATCCATGCTTGCGCCGGATACCGCGTCGGCAGCGTAGACACCGCGCTGGCCTTCTGTCAGCTGGAAACAAAGTAACGATTCACTGGATATTTTCAGAAAACGCAGGGACGGACAAATTTGTCCGTCCCTCAACTTGCCAAAGAACCCCGCTTTCGAGGAGCGAAAGCGGGAGTTTTTTCGTAATTTGGACAAAACCAAGCGAAAATGAAGGCGAAAATGGAGTTTTTCCAACTCCATACCGCCAGCTTTTTGAGATTCATGGCAGCAAATTTAAGCCTGACCCATCGTGTGACAGCGGCCAGGCCTCGGTGGTGTGTATAACGCATCGCGTGTCTTTCCTTCGCGTCCACAAAGACCCGTTCGATCGTTTCCTTGCGCTGTGCGTAAATTTCTTTCGCACGATCCGTTTTTCGTATCTGCTCCACTAGATCCAGATACTCCTGCCAGATGTGCGTCATCGTGTGTGTCTGCCCCTTTTCATTTGCACCGCATTTCGCTTTGCACGGTCAGCTTCTGCACTGCTCCGGCGTGCTTCGGTAGGTCCGCTTTGCCATCCCGGTCCGTCGTAGTGTGCCGCAGGACCCCGCCCCGCGGGCAGGTATAGGTGTCATTCGCCGGATCGTAGGTATATTCCCAAGGCTTGTATCTGTCCTGCCGCCCGGTGTATCTTGTATACGGAAGCACCGGGACGCTCCCGTCCTCTAGCGTTTTCTTTGCGATCCACGGGGTCTTGTAGCCCGCGTCCATTGTGACGAACTTTACTTCATTGAATTTCCTTGTGACTTCATCATACACAGCATCCCATGCCACGCTGTCGTGGACGTTTCCTGCCGTTACCTCCACACCGAGAACAAACCCGCTTTTGTCGCAGACTGTATGTGCCTCATACGCAAACTGCCGTTCATGCTCTCCTTTTACGAACATTCCGCAGTCCGGGTCTGTTGTGGAGACCGTCTTTTCTGCCGTCTCTCCGCCGCCGGGATTCTGCGGATTGTTGTTGTCATCGTCTTCCTCCTCGATCGGCTTCTTCCCCAGCTTTTCGCGCTCTGCATTGATCGTATGTGCCGCAATTCGCAAAATCGCAGGTGCCGCCGTATTCATCGACTACAACGGCGACGTGCGTTTTTGACAGACTGGGACAAATTTGTCCGTTTTTGAGCAGCAGACTGATAGATTCCATCTCCAGCGCATAGACCGGCGGCAGAATAATGTCTCGAAGCGGCTTATCCGTCACGCCGCAGCCAACATAAAAGTCCTTCTGATGGATGGTGCCAAGAATATTATCAATAGAATCCTGATAGATCAGGAGCCTTGAATATTTTGTCTCCGTGAACAGCGCGGCAACCTCTTCTTTGGTGGCTGTGACCGGAAGCGCGGCCAAATCAGTACGGTGGATCAAAATGTCCTCCGCTCGCTGTTCGGAAAAATCAATCGCGTTTTTGAGCAGTTCGCCCTCGTTTTTATCGATGCTGCCGTCCTGCTGCACCTCATCGACAAGCATGAGCAGTTCTTCCTGCGACATTTTATTGTCTGATTTGAGATGGAAGACCTTCGCCAACAGCTTTTTCCAAAGTGAAAAAATCGCGTTCAGCGGCGTAAAGACCCAGATCAAGATCTGCAGCATCGGCGCAGACAGCATAGCGCATTGCTCCGCACAGTCCTTCGCAATACTCTTCGGTGAAATTTCTCCGAAAATCAGCACAACGACCGTGACGACGACGGTAGAGATCGTGGCGCCTGCGTCGCCGTAATGCTTGACAAACAGCACAGTGCCGATCGAGGCTGTGGCAATATTCACGATGTTGTTTCCAATCAGAATCGTAGACAGCAGCCGGTCGTAACGTTCGAGCAGCCTGCAGACCAGCGCTGCCCGTTTATTCCCTTTCTCTGCAAGGGTCTTGAGCCGTGTTGTGTTTGCGGAGGAAAAAGCCGTTTCCGTCGCCGAAAAATAGGCGGAGAGGATCAGGCAGACAGTCATTATAACAATGCAAGTAGTGGTTGACAATGTACGGTAACTCCTTTTCTGTTATCTGAAATCGTGTGTGAAGACGCAAAAAAGCACGTCCGCCCTGCATCTAGCAGCGCAGATATGCTTCCAAAAACAGATGACAGATCAGACGTGTACTATGACAATCGCTGTCGTCAGAATCCATTCGGTTCATTCCTTTCTCATAAAATCAGGTTTATTATAACAAAAATCACGAATTCGTCAAGAAACAAATTCACCAGAAAGCAGAGGCTTTTGTCGGTCCGACAGAGTTGCTGCTTGCTGAAAGCGGCCGCGCCCAAGCCTCCCCTTGTCATGCCTTGCATGGTAAGGGGAGGCTTGGGTTGATGTTACAGAGCAGGGGACCGTCGTCACTCCGCCTGATAAACGATCTCGCCGTTTACAATGGTCATGTACGCCTCGCCGCCGATGGTGGTCAACGGGTCTGCTGTCCAGAGAACAAGATCGGCGTCCTTGCCCGGTTCCAGGCTGCCGACACGGTCGGCAATGCCGAGGCTTTTAGCCGGGTTGATGGTGATGGCATGCCACGCTTCTTCCATCGGCAGTCCAGCCGCTGCTGCAAGTCCAGCCGCCAGCGGCAGATATTGCAGCGGAATGACCGGTGCATCGGTAATGATGCTGACCGTCAGTCCTGCGCGGTATAAAACGCCCGCCGTCGTAAAGCTTTTGTTCCGCAGTTCGACCTTGCTCTTGCTGCCGAGCGATGGGCCGACAAAGACCGGATATCCTTCTTCGGCCAGTTCATCTGCGATGACCTCGCCGTCTGTGCAGTGGTCAAGCGTCAGCTTCAGATTAAACTCGCGCGCGATGCGCACGGCGGTCAGAATATCGTCCGCGCGGTGTGCATGGCACTTGATCGGGATCTCGCCATTCACGACCGGGAGCATCGCCTCCAGCTTCATGTCCAGCGGCGGATTTTTCCCAGCGGCCTTGTCGTCGCGGTAGCGTATGGTGCGCATCAGCAGTTCGCGCAGCAGACCGGCCACGGCCATGCGCGTCATGGGGCTCTGCTTTTTGTTCTGCCCGTAGCAGCCCTTTGGGTTTTCGCCGAACGCGCATTTCATTGCTGCGGGCGACCGCAGTACCATCTTGTCAACGCGCTTGCCAGCCAGCTTGAGGATGGCGAACGTGCCGCCGACGACGTTTGCACTGCCGGGGCCGGTGCAGGCGGTCGTTACGCCGCCGCGAAGCGCCAGACCGAACGCCTCATCCTGCGGATTGATCGAGTCGATGGCACGCAGCTGCGGCGTCAGCGGATCAACGATCTCGTTATAGTCCATGCCTTCCCAACGCATGGATTGATTGTCAAGGCCGATGTGGCAGTGTGCCTCCACGCAGCCCGGCGTGAGCAGCCGCCCCTGCGCATCAATGACCTTTGCGCCCACGGGCGCGTCGATTTCCGGCGCGACAGCAGCGATTTTTCCGTCCTCGATCAGCAGGCATCCATTTGGAATGTCCGCTCCGGCCATCGTTTTGATGTGTGCGTTCTGAATCAGCAGCATATTGTATCTCCTTTCACAGCGCCAATTCGCTGTTTCCTCCAGTATAACGCGAGCCGCCGCCAAAAAGCAAGCGCTGTTTTTCCCCCAGTCCGCTAGACAAAAAAGGTAGATGCTGTTATGATAGAAACAGAAAATCCAAAAACGACGATCAAGGAGATTGCTATGAAACAGTATTATCTTGGAATTGAGTTCGGTTCCACGCGCGTCAAGGCCGTCCTGATCGACGGCGAGCACCGCATTGTCAAAAGCGGTGATTACACATGGAAAAGCAGTCTGGAAAACGGCGTCTGGACGTATCATATGGAGGATGTGCAGACCGGCCTGCGCACCGCCATTCGCAACCTCGGCGAACTGCCCGGCGCCGTTTCGGCCATGGGCATTTCCGGCATGATGCACGGCTATCTGGCCTTCGACAAGGACTGGAACCTGCTGGCTCCGTTCCGCACCTGGCAGAACACCATGACCGGCGAGGCAGCCGAGCAGCTTACGGCGGAATTCGGCTTCAACATCCCGCAGCGCTGGTCCATTGCGCATCTGTATCAGGCTGTACTGAACGGCGAAGCGCACGTCAAAAATATTGCGCACATCACAACGCTTGCAGGCTATGTCCATTATTTGCTCACGGGCGAAAATGTTCTCGGCGTGGGAGAAGCCTCCGGTATGTTCCCCATTGACAGCGAAGCGCTGGATTATGACGCGGCCATGCTCGAAAAGTTTGACGCACTGATTGCCAAATACGGCTTTGCGTGGACGGCGCGCAGCGTTCTGCCTAAGGTCCTGACAGCAGGACAGGCTGCAGGCGCTCTGACGCAGGCAGGAAGCACGTTCCTTGACGGCCTGCTGTCTGCCGGTATCCCGTTCTGCCCGCCCGAGGGCGACGCAGGCACCGGCATGACGGCGACGAACGCCGTCGCACCCAGAACCGGCAACGTCTCGGCAGGTACGTCTATCTTCGCTATGGTCGTTCTGGAAAAGCCGCTGTCGAAGGTCTATCAGGAGATCGACATGGTCACCACGCCCAGCGGCAAGCCTGTCGCCATGGTACACTGCAATAACTGCACGAACGATATGAACGCATGGGTGAGTCTGCTCGGCGAGACGGCGAAGCTGTTCGGCGCGGAGGTTTCGACCGGCGAATTGTTTACAAAGCTTTACCAGAAGAGCCTTGAGGGCGATGCTGACTGCTCCGGCGTCCTGACCTATAACTATATGGCAGGCGAGGGCATCACACATCTGGACGAGGGCCGTCCGATGGTCGTCCGAAAGCCAGAAAGCAGCTTTACGCTTGCAAATTTCCTGCGTTCCCAGCTTTACGCAACCATGTCAACGCTCAAGCTTGGTATGGATATTCTCGCAGAAGAGCATGTTGCCATCGACTCCCTGACCGGCCACGGCGGCCTGTTCAAGACGCCGGTTGTCGGCCAGAAGTATATGGCTGCTGCCTGCCGCGCACCTGTGACCTGTATGGAATCGGCGGGCGAGGGCGGGCCTTACGGCATGGCGCTGCTTGCGTCCTATCTGGTGCAGAAACAGGACGGCCAGACGCTTGAACAGTATCTGGAGACTGAGATTTTCGCGGACGTCAAGCGCACGACGCTTGCGCCCGATCCCGAAGATGAAGCCGGCTTCGACCGCTATCTTAGCTGGTACCGCAGCGCACTCGCAGCGGAAAATGCCGCAGTAAAAGCGTTCTGATCAATCATTCCGAAAACAAGGAAAAGGCTCCCCGTCTCCGGGAAGCCTTTTCTGCTTACATGGCCGAAGAAATCGCGTCTACAGCCTTTTCTGCTTCGTTTTGAATGGCCTTGGCGACCTGTTTCGTCATGCGGTATGCGTCGCTGTTTTTCGGCAGCATCATCGCGCCCAGCGCGCCGACGGCGACACCTGCGCTCATGGTCAGAAAAAAGCCCCGTACTGTCATATGCGCACCTCTTTACCGCATCGCTGTACCGGACGTACTGCCGGTCACAGTTCTGCCGGTTGCCGTACCGCTCTGGCTGTAGCCCGCGCCGTTGTAGCCGGGGTTGTAGTTTGTGCCGTTATACACGCCGCCATAGCCGTTTGTGCCGTTGACATAGCCGTTCCGGGTCGTGGAGACGTTGGAATAGCCGTCGTAATACGGCTGCGTCGCCGCACACGCGGTCAGAGACGCCGCGAGCATCAGCGCGGCCAGCATCAGAATCAAGCCTTTTTTCATGAGAAATTCCTCCTTTTTTGCGAATCATATCGCTGAGGCTAGTTTCTGCAAGCACTGCACGCGGTATGCTGTGAGTTTTTTACAGAGCAGGAATCGATAAAAATCGATATAAGCATATTGAAAGTTTGCGTTTATGCTGTATAATAAAAAACAGATAAAAATGAGAAGGAGAACGCTCATGAAAAAGCTGTCCATCAAAAAAGGCGTGCAGTGCATGGCCTGTCTGGAGTGCGTCCGCGCCTGCTCCAACGCATACTATAAGGAATTCCACCCCGATAAGGCTGCCCTGAAGATCGTTCAGCGCGGCGAAAACGTCCGCCCCATGGTCTGCGTCCAATGCGGCAAGTGCGCCGAGGCCTGTCCCTCCGGGGCAATCACCCAGAACCCCAAGGGTGTCTGGATGATCAGCCGCAAACTCTGTACCGGCTGCGGCAAGTGCGTCGAAGCATGTCCCTTCGGCCTCATCGTCAAGGACGAGGCTGCCCCGTATTCCAGTAAATGCACCGCCTGCGGCATCTGCGTCAAGGCATGTCCCATGGAACTGCTGGAGATTGTTGAAAAATAAACCCAAAGCGGTGGATTTGCGAATCTGCCGCTTTCGTTTATCATAAAGATAGCTAGCTGCAGATTTGCGGGCTGGTCAAGCCTCCGGCGGCACTATCTTTTCTGCCTTGCCGGAAAAGACAGGGGAGAAGCGGTAAAAACGCCCTGCGTTTAGAATTTGCAGAGTAGTACGAATTCGCCGAAGATTTCCATAAAAACAGTGCGTCCTGCCGGGGCGATGCGACGCCCGCAGGCTAGCTTTGAGGCGCAACCGCGCGTAGCACGGTTCTTAGTGCCGAAGATGGACATCGCTCCCTGCGAAGCTTATACGCACAGCGTCAAAAAATTTTGAACGCTATCAAATTTCGCGGGAAAAGCCCGGAGGGAAAGCAAACTCCCTCCGGGCTTGTTTTCCCGATTTTTTGTGCTGGTTCGTATCAGGAAAATTGCCTTATATTATGTAAATTCATTCGCCTTCGGCCGAACTGTCCTGGCCCTCCGGCTTCTTCTCTTTTTCTACCCAGACCATGCCGACCAGAAGCAGAAAGATTCCTGCGGCGCGCAACAGGCTGAATGTTCCGTAAAATGCATAGTCAAGTGTCAGAGACATGCCTAGATTGCCTGCCAGCATCAGAATTGACGACACAAGCGTGTTCGAGCGCAGCGTCCCGACAATCTGCAAAAGCTGTGCCAGCAGTCCGCAAATACTCCCGAGATACACCCACCACGGGACGCAGACGATATGGCCCCATGCCAGTTCGTTCCCATTTTTCAGTACAAGCATCAGCAGCAGAGACAAGATGGTCGCCTCTACATAGTTAATCAGCGCGCCGTTCGCCGTGCCGAACAGCTTCCCGGCCCGAACGTTGGTCATGCGGTTGATGGAGTTGAAAAAGCCGTTGATCAGCGCGGTCAGATAATAGATCATGGTGCAGTCCTCCCTCAGTTTAAAACAACCAGAATCACGCCCAGCAGCACCAGCGCGTATCCCGGCAGCTGCTGTCTGCGGATGCGCGTGACCGGCATACCGAACAGGCCGAACCGGTCGATGAGCGCAGAGGAAACAAGCTGTCCGGCGGTCGAAAGCGCCATAAACGCGCTCGCGCCGACATGCAGCGTGCACCAGCTGGACGACGCGACGATGGCAATACCCATCACGCCGACGAGATACACATACCACGGCGCGCCTGCAAACCGCAGTGTTTGCCGCTTTGCCAGCAGATACGCAAACAGCAGAACGAGCGCGATCGCGTGCACAAAAAAGCAGATGCCGAACAGGCTGAAATAATTGCCCATCTGACCGTTGAGCGAAACCATGATGCCCTGTAAAATACCGGCCAGAAGCAGCAGTCCGAGATACAGCAGAAAAATCCCTTCTTCCTTATCGATCTGCGCGTATCTTACCACGGAACCGCCGCATTTTCCAGCCCTGTTTTCTGCCTTGACAGGCTGAATGCACACAGATATAATCACTGCATCAGGAAAACAGGAGGCGGAACGCCGTGGCGACAACAAGGAACTATCTGGATTTTGTCTGTACGCAGCTTGAAGAAATCTGGGGCATCGACTATAAGCGGATGTTCGGCGAATATCAGATTTACGTCAACGACAAGCCCGTCCTGCTGGTCTGCGACAACACGGTATTCGTCAAAAATCACCCGGCGCTTGCGCATCTGCTGGCCGAAGCGCCGGAGGGTCTTCCGTATCCGGGCGCGAAGCCGCAGAAAATTCTGGACGTGGAAAACCGCGCGCTGACTGCGCAGGTCATAGAAATCTTGGAGCGCGTCACGCCCATTTCCAAACGCCGCGTACAGAAGACCTACGGCGCGCTTTGATGGAAATCCATAATCTGTATACTTTGGACGCGCGGGTGATTGCAATTTCTTCGCAAATGTGTTAAAATCAATTCCATTCCAAGCTGGAGCATGGTTTATGATGAAAAAAACAAAGCTTATCCGCAGCTGCGTCATGGCACTTTTTGTGCTTGTGGCGCTGCTGCTGGTCTATCTTGTGGTGAGGCAGACAATGCCGGATATCATTCCGCTGCTGCGCAGCGGCGATGAGCAGGCGCTGGAAGCGTACCTGAGCCGCGACATGTCCTTCACCGGCATTTTGTACATGGCACTTTTGCAGATGGTGCAGGTCTGGTCGATCGTCATTTCCGGCGTGATCGTCAATGTGGCCGCCGGCGTCGTCTATGGCGTCTGGCGCGCATTTGCAATCTGCCTGATTTCCTCTTCGCTTGCACATGGAATCAGCTTTACACTTTACCAGCGGCTGGGGAAGTATCTCGATAAATTCCTGCCGGATACCGGCTCTGACAAACTTGATCTCGTCGCAAAGTCCGAGCATCCGGCCTATATGGTCGTGACGCTCTGCTTCCTGCCGCTTATCCCGAATGGCTTTATCTCCATCGCAGCCAGCCGTTCCCGGCTGAAGCCATGGGAGTTTACGCTTGCCATGTTTTTTGGCAGCGCATTCAGCACGTTTGTCTACTGCTGGCTGGGCAGCAATCTTGTCCATGGCGACTGGCTCGGCTCCGCCGTGCTCGTCGTGCTGATGCTGAGTATCGCGTTTTTGCTGTGGAAATACCAGAAGCAGGTGCTGCATCTGGTCGGACAGTTCGTGGAAAAAAGGAAGTACAGAAATGGAACCAAAACCGCTGATCTTTCGGAAAGCCGCCGCGTCTGATCTTGACGCTATAACGGCAATCTATGATAAGATCCACGCACAGGAGGACGCGGGCCGCGTGACTATTGGCTGGGTCACGGGTGTGTACCCCACGCGATTTGACGCAGAACAGGCGGCTGCCCGGAATGAGTTGTACGTCTGCGAGACGGAAGGCCGCGTTGCGGCGTCCGGGATCCTCAACCAGAGACAGGTGAATGTCTACGCGGATGGACATTGGGCCTATCCAGCGGAGGACAGCACCGTGTTCGTCCTGCACACGCTGACCGTCGATCCCGAACTATCCGGTCGGGGCATCGGCCGTGCGTTCGTGCAATTCTATGAGGATACTGCAAGAGAACGGGGCTGCGCGGTACTGCGAATGGACACCAACGCAAAAAACGCCGCTGCGCGGCGTTTATATGCACATCTCGGCTATCGGGAAGCGGATATCGTGCCATGCGCGTTCAACAGCATCCCGAATGTCCGGCTTGTGCTGCTCGAAAAGAAACTATAAAATTTTAATATGGAGGGCTGCGGAAATGGCAAGACCTGCATGGACAGCACAATGCACAGACAGGAAGCTGGTAGGAGAACTGTTACCGGTCCGGCGGCGGGAGAGCCACAAGGGCGATTACGGCAGAGTCCTTCTGCTCTGCGGCTCCGAGGGGTTGACCGGCGCGGCGCGGCTTGCAGCAAAGGCGGCACTCCGCGCGGGAAGCGGTCTTGTATATCTCGGCGTGCCAGAAAAAATCTACCCGATTATTGCTGCGGGTGCGGGAAGCGAGATTGTCTTCCCGCTTCCGTGCGACGAGGCAGGACGGCTCTGCATGGCCTCGCTGCCTGCAATCACGGAAAGGCTTTCCGAAATGGACGCTGTGCTGCTCGGCCCCGGCCTTGGCCGCTCAGAAGAACTGAAACGGCTAGTGCAGGCGCTTCTTTCCATCTGCCGTGTGCCGCTCGTTCTGGATGCGGACGGCATAAACGCGGTCGCAGCGCATATAGATGTGTTGCGCGGATGTGCCTGTCCGGTTGTGCTCACGCCGCATGACGGTGAGTTTCTGCGGCTGGGCGGCGACCCCAAAGCAGCCGACCGGACGCAGGAGGCGATGCGCCTCGCAAACCGGACGCATGCCGTCCTTCTGCTCAAGGGCAGCCGGACAGTCATCACCGATGGCCTGAATATTTATGTAAACCATACAGGAAACCCAGGCCTTGCGACCGGGGGCAGCGGCGATGTTCTGGCCGGGATGATCGTGTCGCTTCTAGGCCAGCATATCATGCCACTGGAGGCAGCTGCCGCAGCTGCATGGCTACACGGCGCTGCTGCTGATCTCGCGGCAGAGAAACTGGGGGAGTATGGCATGGTGCCGGAGGATCTGCTGTTGCGCATTCCGCGACTTCTGCCATAAGGGTGATATTTGTTGCGAAAAAAACTGGCACTTCTTCTCTGCGCATTTCCCATACTGCTGTCTGCCTGCTCGGCTAAAAGCCCTGCCCAGCCGCCGCTGACGTTCCGCACGGCACTTTTGCAGGCAGGCGGCTGCACGTTCACTGCTGCCATCACAGCGGATTACGGCGAAACTGCTGCATCGTTCACGCTGGACTGTGCTTTCTCGCCCGAAACAGGTGCTTCCGTGACCGTGACAGAACCGGAGTCGATCGCGGGCATTCAGGCGCAGGTCAAGAATACTGCGGCGTCCGTTTCCTATGACGGGATGCAGCTTGGCCTTGGTTCGCTTGCAAATGGAAATCTTGCGCCGCTGGCAGCGCCCTATGTGCTGGGGCAGTGCTGGGCAGGGGAGTACATTGACTCGACCGGAACGGAGGACGGTCTTCTGCGGACGACCTATCGGATGGGCTACGAGGAAAAGGAACTTGTCGTTGACACATGGTTTTCGCAGGAGCCGCTTACACCTGTCCGCGCGGAGATCAGCTTTGAAGGGCGGATGGTCCTGCGCACAGATATTTCTGCATTTTCAATGCGCCAGCCGACGCAATTAACAGAGGAATAGATATGAAGACACTCAAAAGAACATGGGCGGACATCTCGCTCGACAATCTGGAATATAACTACCGCTCGATTCGGGCACATCTGCCGTCCGGCACGCGCTTTCTCGGCGTGATGAAGGCCGATGCCTACGGCCACGGCGCCGTGCCGGTCAGCCGAGCGCTGGCCGATCTCGGCGCGGAGTATCTGGCCGTTTCCAATCTGGAGGAGGCCGTACAGATTCGGCGCGGCGAGGTGCGCCTGCCAATCCTGATACTTGGCTACACGCCTGCGGAATTTGCGGCGAATATGATCTTCCTTGATATTACGCAGGAGGTGCATTCGCTTGCTTACGCGCAGGAACTGAACGAAGCGCTGGCGGGGACGAATTATATTCTGAATGTCCATCTCAAGCTTGATACCGGCATGACGCGCATCGGCTTCTTTGCCTATGACAACGACCGAACGCTGGACGAACTGAAGCAGGTCGCGGCGCTGACGCATCTGCACATTGAGGGCGTTTTCATGCACTTCTGCGTCGCCGACAGCCGGGCAGAGGAAGACGTTTCGTTTACAAGACTGCAATACAAGCGCTTCATGGACATGCTCAGCGCCATGGAGGGGGCCGGAATCAAGCCGGAGATCCGCCACTGCTGCAACTCCGGCGCGGCGATCCTGTACCCGGAGTTTGCGCTCGATATGGTGCGCCCCGGCATCATCACCTACGGCAACGCGCCGTCGGAGGAGCTGGAGGGCGCGATCAGCCTGCGGCCCATGATGTCGCTGCATTCCATGGTCGCGCAGGTGCGCACTGTCCCTGCCGGGACGGATATCAGCTACGGCAGGCTCTACAGAACCGCGCGCGATACCCGCGTCGCCGTCCTGCCCATCGGCTATGCCGACGGCCTGAGCCGCCTGCTGACCGGAAAGGCAAGCTTCTATCTGCGCGGGAAACTGGTTCCCGTTATCGGACGGATCTGCATGGACATGTGCATGCTGGACGTCTCGGAAGTTCCGGATGCGAAGCCCGGCGATATCGTCACCATCTTCGGCTACGACGACGACGGAACGCTTGTGCCGTGCGAACGCCTTGCGGCTGCGCAGGGGACGATCAATTATGAACTTCTTTGCCAGATCAGCAAGCGCATCCCGCGCATCTGTCACCGTGGCGCAGAGACATCGCAGATTTTGCAATATATCGTTTAAGAAACCTCTGACTCAATGCCCTTTCACCGGATCTTTTGTCCCAATCCTGCGGTATGAAAACTTGAAATACACAAAGTATTCCTGCGTTTTCATACCTTGTCTTGGGGCAAAATCTCTCGCCGAATGCTCTCGGTCATTAAATCAGAGTTTCCTTAGAAAATCCGCCATTTTTCGCCGCTTTCTGCATAGTATGAAGTGGAAGCATCCGAATGTGAAAAGAAAGCGAGGGTTCCTTGTTTATTTTTGCCCTCTGCGTGGGAGAATAGAAACAGCGGCGCGAAACGCGCGCGTACTTTTTCCGCGGAGTGTGAAGCAAATGGATACGAACGTGAAACGCGGCGACATTTTTTACGCCGACCTGAGCCCGGTCGTGGGCAGCGAACAGGGCGGGTGCCGGCCTGTGCTCATCGTGCAGAACGACACCGGCAATAAGCATTCGCCGACGGTTATTGCCGCTGCCATCACCAGCCAGACCGGCAAAGCGCGCCTGCCGACGCACATTTCGCTGAGCGGGCACGATGTGGGCCTCACGAAGGATTCCGTCATTCTGCTCGAGCAGATCCGAACTATCGACAAGCGCCGCCTGCGCGAGCATACCGGCCACGCGGACCGCAGTGTCATGGAGCAGGTCGATTCGGCTTTAGCCGTCAGTTTCGGTCTTCAGGGCAGCTGAGCCGCCGCATGGAATATGGAAAGCACCTCCTGCATATCGTTTGCAGGAGGTGTTTTTATGCTTTCATATCCGATCACCGGCGTCCGCGAGGGGACGCTTCAGGCCGAGCGGGACGGCCTGTATTGGAACGTCAGCGCTGTGTGCAGCAGGGACTGGGACTTTCCCATCCGCCTGATCGCCGAAGCGGACGGCGTCCGCACGGTGCTGGGTGTCCCGCAGCCGGGGCCAGACGGCCTTCGGCTGCAAACAAGGCTTTCCAATCGAAGCTGCCCGTTTTCCGAGCAGACGCGCATTCTGACCGACCAGACACCGGAGCCTGAGCCAGAGCCAGAACCCGCATCAGCGGAACCGGAACTGCTCCCGTTCGAGCCGGAAAAGCCCTTTGAGCGTATTCCGGAGTTTTCCGTCATGAACGTGGTAGAGCAGGACGGAAAGCCATACTGGAAAGTTCCTGGCTGACCCGCTGCGTCCGTGGGCAGCGTGGATTCGCATTGGACTTTTGCCCTTCGCCGCTGCCTGCTGCAGCCCCCTCAGGTGCTTCGCGCCAGCTCCCCTTTCAGGGGAGCCTTGGTGCGGGCGCTCCCATCAGACTTCCCCGGAAGGGGAGGTTTTTTATTTGCGTATCAAATTGCCTAAAACTGCAATGAATATACGCACATAGATGTATATAACGACAAAAGAAATGAATATTATATTTTTTACTTGCATAATCATACGAAATGATGTATAGTGTAGAAAACGGAAGCCGCAGAACGGGATGTGGAGGGATCTGCATGAAAAAGGTATTTATCGACGGCAGCGCCGGGACGACCGGCCTGCGTATTTTTGACCGCCTGCACAGAAGAACGGATATTCAGCTTCTGACGCTCCCGGAATCGGAGCGCAAGCTGGAAGCAAGCCGAAAAAAGATGCTCAATGAGGCAGATGTCGTTTTCCTGTGCCTACCGGACGATGCGGCGTGTGAGGCGGCGTTATGGGTCGAAAATCCAGATACTGTTGTGCTTGACACCTCCACGGCGCACCGGACGGCTCCCGGCTGGTGCTACGGCTTCCCGGAACTTTCCCCGGTGCAGGAGGCCAGACTGCGCCAGGCAAAGCGTATCGCCGTCCCTGGCTGCCATGCCAGCGGTTTTATTGCGCTGGTCTATCCGCTCGTTTCCGCCGGTCTGCTTACACCGGATGCACTTCTGAGTTGTTATTCGCTGACCGGCTATTCCGGCGGCGGAAAAAAGATGATTGCGGAATACCGTGCGCCGGAGCGAAGCTTCCTCCTGAATGCCCCGCGCCAGTACGCGCTCGGCCAGACGCACAAGCATCTGAAGGAAATGAAGGCTGTCACCGCTCTTGCAAACGAGCCGGTCTTCTGCCCGGTCGTCGCGGACTTCTACAGCGGTATGCAGGTGACGGTCCCGCTGTTTGCTAGCTGGCTGGCGCCGGGCGGAGGCATGGAGGATGTGAAAAACGCCTACAGGACCCTTTATACCGGGCCGGTCGTCTCCTACACGGACGCAGCGGACGAGGGCGGCTTCCTGTCCGCCGCTGCACAGTCCGGTCTGGACAGCATGAAAATCACGGTCGCGGGCAACGAGCAGCGCATGCTTCTGCTGGCCGTTTATGACAATCTCGGCAAGGGCGCGTCCGGCGCGGCAGTCGAGTGTATGAATTTGGTGACCGGCGCGGAAAAAACGCTGGGTCTGGAACTGTAACAGGGAGGAACCACAAATGAAACAGATCTCGGGCGGCGTCTGCGCCGCAACAGGCTTTTCGGCCTCCGGTGTCCACTGCGGCATCCGGAAGAATAAAACAAAGCGCGATCTCGCGCTGATCTATTCCAGCGTCTCGGCCAGCGCCGCCGCCGTTTATACGACCAATCTGGTCAAGGGCGCGCCGCTCGTCGTAACGAAGCAGCATCTTGCCGATGGCAAGGCGCAGGCCATCATCTGCAACAGCGGCAACGCCAACACCTGCAACGCCAACGGCATCGAAATTGCAGAGCAGATGAGCAGTCTTCTGGGACAGGCCCTGCACATCAAGCCGTCCGACGTTGTAGTAGCTTCTACCGGTGTGATCGGCCAGCCGCTCGACATCGCGCCCATCGCCGCCGGAATCCCGGAACTGGTCAAATGCCTCGGCCCGCACTCCGACGAGGCTGCCGAGGGCATCATGACCACCGATACAAAACGCAAAGAGATCGCCGTCAGCTTCACTGCAGGCGGAAAGGTATGCAAGATCGGCGGCATCTGCAAGGGTTCCGGCATGATCCATCCCAATATGGCGACTATGCTCGTCTTCATCACGACCGACTGCGCCATTTCTCCCGCAATGCTCCAGAAGGCACTTTTAACCGACATTGCCAACACCTTCAACATGGTTTCCGTCGATGGCGATACCTCGACCAACGATATGGTGACGGTTCTGGCCAACGGTCTTGCGGGTAATCCGGAGATCACCGAAGAGGACGCGGACTTCACCGCCTTTATGCAGGCGCTCAATACCGTAACCGTCTACCTCTGCCGCTGCATCGCGGGCGACGGCGAGGGCGCGACAAAGCTGCTCGAGTGCAAAGTCTCCGGTGCGCCGACGCTGGAAATTGCCAAGACCGTCGCTAAAAGCGTCATTTGCTCGTCTTTGACGAAGGCTGCCATGTTTGGAGCCGACGCCAACTGGGGGCGCGTCCTGTGCGCCATCGGCTATTCTGGCGCACCCGTCGATGTGAACAAGATTGATGTGCAGTTCGCGTCTAAAGCCGGGACGATTCTGGTCTGTGAAAACGGCGCGGGTGTTGAGTTCTCCGAGGAACAGGCCAAGAAAATCCTGCTTGAGCACGAGATCGAGATTCTGATCGACCTCAAATCCGGCAGCGCGGCCTCCACGGCATGGGGCTGCGATCTGACCTATGACTATGTAAAGATCAACGGCGATTACCGGACGTAACAGGAGGAATCGGTATGGATATCACAAATGCCCAGCGGGCACGCGTTCTTGTTCACGCGCTTCCGTATATTCAGGACTACAGCGGCAAGATCGTCGTCGTCAAATACGGCGGCAACGCCATGGTTTCAGAGCAGCTGAAGGATTCCGTCATCCGTGATATCTGCCTACTGCAGCTGATTGGCGTCAAGGTCGTGCTGGTGCACGGCGGCGGGCCGGAGATTACCGAGGTGCTCGAAAAAATGGGTAAGCAGAGCGCCTTTGTTGACGGCGTCCGGGTCACGGACGAAGAAACTGTCGGTGTCGCGCTGATGGTGCTGGCGGGCAAGATCAACAAGACGCTCGTGAACCTCATCGAACTCAAGGGCGGCAGCGCCATCGGCCTGTCCGGCCTTGATGGGCATATGCTCGAGGCTAAGATCAAAAAACCGGAACTCGGCTATGTCGGCCAGATCACAAACGTGAATGTTAAGCCGATTCTGGACGTGATCGACAAGGGCTATATCCCGGTTGTGTCTACGGTCGGCTATGACGGCGCAGGGAATCTCTACAACATCAACGCTGATACCGCTGCTGCGCGTATTGCGGGCGAACTTGGCGCGGAGAGCCTCATCGCCATGACGGATATTGCAGGAATTCTCAAGGATAAGAACGACCCGTCAACGCTGATCTCGTCCATCAGGGTCAGCGACCTGCCGGGACTGATTTCCGACGGTGTCATTCAGGGCGGCATGATCCCGAAAGCGGAATGCTGCCGCAGCGCCATTGAATGGGGCGTGAACCGCGTGTTTATTATCGATGGCTGCGTCCCGCATGCCATTCTGATCGAAATGCTGACAAACGAAGGCATCGGCACAATGTTCACCAGATAGGAGGAACAAACATGGATACACAAAAGCTTGACCAGGCCTATATTGCGAACACCTACGCGCACTTCCCTGTGACGATTGTCAAGGGCAAGGGCTCGCTCGTCTGGGATGATACCGGCAAGGAATATATCGACCTGTCCACCGGCATTGCCGTCGATATTTTCGGCGTGGCGGATGAGGAATGGGTGGCTGCCGTGACCAAACAGCTTGGCACGCTTCAGCACATCTCAAATCTGTATTATACGGAGCCCTGTGCCAAGCTTGCACAAATGCTCTGCGAAAAGACCGGCATGAAGAAGGTCTTCTTCGGCAATTCCGGCGCGGAGGCAAATGAATGTGCTATCAAGGCTGCTCGAAAATGGTCGGAGGAGAAGAAAGGGAAGGAGTATGCCACCATCATCACCCTGAAAAACAGTTTCCATGGCCGCACAATCACCACGTTGGCCGCGACCGGTCAGGACGTGTTCCACCATGATTTTACCCCGCTGACAGAGGGCTTCGTCTATGCTGAGCCCAACGATCTGGCCGATCTCGAGCAGCTGATCAAGACCAACAAATGTGCCGCCGTCATGATGGAGGTTGTGCAGGGCGAGGGCGGTGTCATGCCGCTGGACGAGGCGTATGTCAAGGGCGCGGCAAAGCTGTGCGAGGAATATGATCTGCTTCTCATCTGCGATGAAGTACAGGTCGGCAATGGCCGCAGCGGAAAGCTGTACGGATACATGCACTATGGCATCCAGCCGGATATCGTTTCCACGGCCAAGGGCCTTGCCGGCGGCCTGCCGCTCGGCGCGACGCTGCTGGGGGAAAAGGTGCAGAATGTACTCACTGCCGGAACACACGGCTCGACCTTCGGCGGAAACCCTGTCTGCTGCGCGGGCGCGATCAACGTCCTGAACCGTTTGGACGAGAATATGCTTGCGGGCGTAGAAGAACGCTCTGCGTATATCAAGCGGGAACTGACCGGCGCGAAGGGCGTGCTCGGCGTGTCCGGTCTCGGCCTGATGATCGGCATCCAGACAGAGAAAAACGCATCCGATATCATTGCAGCCTGCCGCGAAAAGGGTGTTCTGGTCATCAAGGCCAAGGACAAGCTGCGCTTGCTGCCGGCCCTCAATATCCCGATGGAGCAGCTGAAAAAAGCAGTCGCTGTCATAAAAGCGTGCTGCGCGTAAGCGTAGATGCGCACCGAGAGACTTTTAACAGCATGACACTTCGGTGCCATGCTGTTCTTTTGCGCCTTGCGATCCCAGCTGCTTTTCCGGCTCATTTATGTATGAATGGCCTTTGGCTTTGCAGGGGAGAAATACAATAATCAGCACAATCTGCCCTGAAACTTGAAAAAGCAATATGGATATGATACAATAAAAAACCATATGAAAGGGTGCTTGACGATAAGCAAACGCAGAGAACCGAAAAGCGGATATCGCACGCGGCTTGAAGAAACTGCCTGAATATCACACCCTATAAGACGAAAGAGGAATACTGTGTATCTAAAAAGTTTGGAGATCCAAGGCTTCAAGTCCTTCCCGGATAAGACGCTTCTGCAGTTCGGCAGCGACTGTACTGCCATTGTCGGCCCGAACGGCAGCGGAAAATCGAATATATCCGACGCTATCAGCTGGGTGCTCGGCGAGCAGAGCACCCGCGCGCTGCGCGGTGCGAAGATGGAGGACGTGATCTTCGGCGGTACAGCCAAACGCCCCGCTGTCGGCTACGCCGAAGCGACACTCGTGCTCGACAATTCCGACGCCAGCCTTCGCATCGAGACGCCCGAGGTCATGATTACCCGCCGCTATTTCCGTTCCGGAGAAAGCGAATATTATATCAACAAGCAGCTTGCCCGTCTCAAGGACATCAATGAACTGTTCATGGACACCGGCCTTGGCCGCGAGGGCTATTCCAACATCGGGCAGGGCCGCATCGACGAGATTCTTGCACTCAAATCGACCGACCGCCGCGAAATTTTTGAAGAGGCCGCAGGCATTTCCAAATTCCGCCACAGGAAAGAGGACACAGAGCGCCGCCTTGCCAATACAGAGGACAACCTTCTGCGTATCGGCGACAAGATCTCCGAACTGGAACTTCAGGTTGGCCCGCTGCGGGAGCAGGCGGAGAAAGCACAGAAATATCTGACCTTCCGCACAGAACTCAAGGGCCTTGAGGTCACGGTTTGGCTGGAAAACCTCAAAAAAATCGCTGAAAATGCCCGCAAGGCCGAGACAGACTATGCCTCCGCCGCATTCATTCTCGAGCAGGCGCATGATGAACTGACCGCACTCTATAGTAAAGCCGAGCAGCTCAGTCTGCAATATAATCACCAGACGCTTCAGCTTGACCAGCAGCGCGAGCATATCAGCCAGATGGAAGCAGAGCGCCAGCAGGAGCAGAACGAGATTGCACTTCTGCGCTCCGAGATTCAGCATCATCAGACGAATATTGGCCGCATTCGGCAGGAACTCCAGGATCAGCAGAACCGCAGCGGCGGCATTGCGGGCCAGATCGAATCAGAACGCCAAAAGATCGCGGACAATACCCATGCGCTGGCCGCCGCAAATGAGAACCTCACCGCTGTCCAGCAGGAGGCGAAGTCCCTTGCAGAGCAGAACGGCGAGGCCGGACAGCAGCTTGTCTCCATCCGCGCCCAGCAGGCGCTTTTGCAGTCGCAGAGTGCTTCCGTGACCGCACAGATTGCGTCTATGGAGGCGTCCATGGAGGAAGTTCTCTCCCGCAGACAGACGCTGGAGGAGGATATGACTGCCGCCAAAACCCGGAAGGAGCAGATCGCGGCGCAGCAGCTTACCTGTAAAAAGAGCCTTGAGCAGGCACAGGATGACGCGCAGAGCGCAAAAAATACCATCGCAGGCTATGAACTTCGCCTCAAAGCACGTCAGGATAAGCGCGACGGCCTGCAGAAGCAGCTGAACGCCGCCGGCGTCCAGCTGGATACGCTCGATTCCAAGATTCATATGCTCCGAGAGATGGAGCGCGAATACGAGGGCTTTTCCAAGGCCGTCCGCCTTGTTATGCAGGATGCGGCAGCCGGAAAGCTTCGCGGTATCCATGGCCCGGTTTCCAAACTCATCCGCGTGGATGACCGCTATACCACCGCCATCGAGACGGCACTCGGCGCCGCCATGCAGAATATCGTTGTTTCCTCCGAGGAAGACGGTAAGACTGCCATCCAGATGCTCAAGCGCCGCGACGGTGGCCGCGCGACCTTCCTTCCGCTTACTACGATTAAGCCCCAGACCCTGCAGGACACTGTCTGCCAGCGCCAGCCGGGCTTCCTTTCTATTGCTTCCGGCCTCGTTTCCTGTGATGAACAATACCGCGCTGTCATCGAAAATGCCCTTGGCCGCACTGTGATCTGCGATACGCTCGATAACGCTGTGCGCATGGCGCGCGCCTGCGGCAGCCGCGTGCGCATCGTCACGCTCGACGGACAGGTCATGAACGCAGGCGGCAGCATGACCGGCGGCTCCGCCGCAAAGAGTGCGGGCGTTCTGACCCGCGCCAATACGCTTGCAAAACTCGCGGAAGAACGCAAAGCACTCACTGAAAGCGCGGAAACGCTCAAGGCGCAGACTGCGGAGGCTGCCTCTGCTGCTGCAAAGACCGAATTTGAACTCACTGCCGTCCGCGGCCAACTCCGCGAAGCGGAGGATGAGGTTCTGCGCCGCACGGAGGAGCATAAGCAGGTGCAGCTTCTGGCTGCCGCGGTTACGGAAAACCTGGAAAATATCGAAAAAGAACTTGCGCATCTGACCAGCCGCACCGGCGGCGAGGAGGGCAAACTCCAGACGCTCAAGGCCCAGCTTCAGCAGCAGACTTCCGCGCAGGAGGCGCTGCGCGCACAGGAGACGGAACTGACCGGTAGACAGACTGCCCTCACCGAGCAGCAGCAGCAGCTTGCCGACAAAATCACTGCCCTTCGTATGGATGCGGCGTCTATCGAAGCAGCGCGCGCTGCTTCCGAGAACACCATTGCCCAGCTTCAGGCGCTCAGCGAGGCGATGCAGGGCGATGTGACACAGAAGACGGGACTGATTCAGGAATACGAATCGCAGATATCTGCACTCGAAACGCAGGTGCAGGAGAAAACAGACGGCCTGACGGCCTCTGGCGCACAGCTAGACGGGGCCCGGCAGATGCTGAAGGAAGCCGTTGACGAACGCGCGCAGCTGGAGGCCAAACGCAGCCAGACCGAAAAGCAGGCACAGGATAAAAATCAGTCCATTTTGCAGCTGGAGCGCGAAACAGCCCGCCTCGAACAGAAAAAGGCTACCAGTGAACTCGAGGAAAAGCAGATCGTCGATAAACTTTGGGATTCCTACGAACTGACCCCCGGTACGGCCGAGAAAGAGACGGTTGAAATCGAAAGCCTTCCGGCCGCAAACAAGCGTATTACCGAGGTGCGCCGGAAAATCTCGGCCCTCGGCACACCGAATCTTGGTGCGATCGACGAATATGCCCGCGTGTCCGAACGCTATGAATACCTGACTGCCCAGCGCGACGATGTGCAGCACGCCAAGTCGGAACTGGAAAATATCGTGGCCTCCATCACGATGGAAATGACCGAAATCTTTGTGCGGGAGTTTGCCCGTATTGATGAATATTTCGGCAAAACGTTTGAAGAAATGTTCGGCGGCGGCAAGGCCTCGCTCATTCTGGAGGACAAGTCTGCACCGCTTGAATGCGGCATTGAGATCCGTGTCCAGCCGCCCGGAAAGCAGGTCAAGACCATTACGCTCCTGTCCGGCGGTGAAAAAGCATTCGTGGCCATCGCACTCTATTTTGCCATCTTAAAGGTTCGTCCCACGCCGTTCTGTATGCTCGACGAGATCGACGCCGCACTGGACGACCGCAACGTCGAACGCTTTGCAAATTATCTGCACACCCTCAGCGACAAGACCCAGTTCATCGTCATTACCCACCGCCGCGGCACCATGGAGGCCGCCGATGTGCTCTACGGCGTGACCATGCAGGAGCAGGGCGTCTCCAAAATCCTCCGACTGAGCCTCGACGAGTTGGCCAAGCAGCTAGGAGTCACGAACTGAGACATACGGAAAAGCTGTCAAAAGGCTGGAACACCATACAAACTTGCGGCTGCGGCACAGCATTTTCTTTTGCTTCTCCAAAAGAAAACGCTGCTCGTCGGAAACGGCCTCGACGGAACGAGTCGCCGCTAGGCGCGACGTCTCTTATCCTCTGAGCCCGCTTCCTCCTCTTCAAATTGCAAACGCTACGCCGGTTTGCAATTTGAAGCCCGGGGGGGATTTCGATTTCCCCCCCGGCCCCCCTTTTGAACCGACCAGAAAAGCCTCTTCGGTTTTTCTGGACTTTTCCCGCGGTAACAAGAACAGCGATGAGTTTTGGCAGACAGCAAGACCAATGCGAATTCGTACAGCTTTGCATATTTCGGCTGCAAAACGGATTTACCGCAGCTATTCAAATGCAACGATTATCAAACCCGGCGTACCGTAACAGGCGGCGCGTACCATAGCGTCTGTAGGGGGAGTATGTGTGTCCACAACAACTAAAAAATTGGTGCTTACCTAAACTGCATCTGCAGTAGGCACCAAACGTGTCCAAAGCACTCTTTTCCCATATCTTTTCTCTTGCGAGAGAAAAGATATGGCCGCCGGAGGCATCTCCCCGTAATACCATCCAGAAAGGATATCAAATACATGGGATTTTTTGAAAAACTCAAGCAGGGACTGAGCAAGACCGCCAGTTCCATCAGCAGCGTTTTTACTGCCAGCGAACTGGACGACGAGTTTTATGACGATCTTGAAGAAAGCCTTATCGTCTCCGACCTTGGCATGGACACGACAGAGGCTGTTATGGACCGCCTGCGCCAGACTGCGAAGGAGCAGCGCATCAAGACCGTTGATGAAGCCAAGGTTGCCCTGCGCGGCATTCTTGCCGACATGCTAAACGTCGGCGATCCGGCGCTGAAGCTGGACACGAAGCCGTCGGTCATTCTTGTCATCGGAGTCAACGGCGTCGGCAAAACGACAACCATTGGTAAACTCGCCCACCAGCTGCACGATCAGGGAAAAAAAGTCCTCTTGTGCGCGGGCGATACCTTCCGCGCTGCGGCAGCTGATCAGCTTGAAATCTGGTCGGAGCGTGCGCACTGCGACATTATCCGCCAGCATGAGGGCGCCGATCCCGCCTCCGTCGTCTTTGATGCTATTGCAGCGGCAAGAGCACGCGGCAGCGACGTCATCATCTGCGACACAGCAGGCCGCCTGCACAACAAGCAGAACCTCATGAACGAACTCAATAAGATCTCCCGCATTCTCGACCGTGAACTGCCCGGAGCCAGCAAGGAGGTTCTGCTCGTCCTCGACGGCACGACCGGCCAGAACGGCCTGCTTCAGGCCAAGCAGTTCCAGGAGTGCGCGGGCGTTACCGGCATGGTTCTCACGAAGCTGGATGGCACGGCCAAGGGCGGCGTGGTCATTGCGGTCGCGCAGGCGCTGCACATCCCGGTCAAGTTCATCGGTGTCGGTGAACAGATCGACGACCTGATGCCCTTTGACGCGAAAAGCTTTGCGGAGGCGCTCATATGAAGGTGATTTTAGCCAGCCAGAACCAACATAAGCTGGTGGAACTGTCTGCAATCTTGTCCCAGCTTGGCTTCGAGATCGCATTGGAATCGGAATACGGCCTGCATGTGGATGTCGATGAAACAGGCACGACCTTTGAGGAAAATTCTCTCCTGAAGGCCGAGGCTGTCATGAAAGCCAGCGGCCTGCCCGTTCTGGCCGACGATTCCGGCCTCATGGTCGATGCACTGGACGGCGCGCCGGGCGTCTATTCCGCCCGCTACGGCCATAAAAACTCCGATGCGGAGCGCATTGACTATCTGCTTGAAAATCTGAAGGACGTTCCGGCAGAGCGACGCACGGCGAAATTCGTCTGCGTCATCACCTGCCTCTGGCCGGATGGCCGGAAGATCGCCGCACGCGGCGAGTGCCCCGGACAGATCCTGCTTGCACCGCAGGGACAGGGGGGCTTTGGATATGACCCCGTGTTTTATCTGCCGGAACTTCAAAAGACCTATGCCGAACTCCGCCCGGAGGAAAAGAACGCCATCTCCCACCGTGCGCGGGCACTTCAGGCATTTTGCAGAATCTATCGGGAGGAATTTGAATATGATGACAAGTAAAGAGCGTGCCGAATTCCGCGCGCAGGCCAATACGCTGGACGTAACGCTCATTGTCGGTAAGGGCGGCATTTCCGACACGCTTCTGGATGAGGCAGTCGTCCTGTTGGACAGCCACGAACTGGTCAAGGGCCGCGTCCTTGAGACCTCAGGCCTCACAGCCCGCGAGGCTTCCGACGCCATCTGCGAGGCGCTGGGCGCCGAGGGCATTGCATGCGTCGGCACGAAGTTCGTGATTTGGCGCAAGTCCGAAAAAGTGGAGCAGGAAAAGAAAAAGGCAGCCTCAAAAAAGCCAGCCAAAAAAGTCTCCGGCAATTATAATCCTGTCAAGGCTGGCCTTCGCGCCCGCAAGCAGGCAGCTGAGCAGCAGCGCAAGCAGCGCAAGCAGTATTTCCACGACAAAGCAGTTTCCGCCGCGATTGAGCGCAGCCGCCAGCAGAAGGAAGAGCAGTAAACAGACAAAACACAGACGGAGGTGCGCAGCATGGCAAGGATCGGCGTTTACGGCGGCAGCTTCAATCCGCCGCATCTGGGGCACATTTTTGCCGCACGGAAGGCGCAGCAGCTGCTGGGACTGGACAAAGTTCTGCTGATTCCGGCGGCTATCCCGCCGCACAAGGCTGTGGCCGAGGGCTCACCGGACGGCGAGACGCGTCTTGCACTCACAAAGCTTGCCATAGCAGGAGAAGCGGGGATGGAGGTCAGCCGCATCGAACTGGATCGTCCCGGCCCGAGTTACACTGTGGATACGCTGCGCACGCTTCGGGAATGCTATCCGCAGGATGCGCTGTATTTACTCATGGGAACCGATATGTTCCTGTCCTTTTTCCAATGGCGTGATCCGGAGCACATCGCAAGACTGGCCGTGCCGGTCTGCATGGCCCGCGTCCGCACGGACGAAGCGCTTTCCGCGCAGCTGCTGGCGCAACAGGCAGCAATGGAGGCTGCGTTCGGTGTCCGACCCATTGTTTTACAGAATGATTGTCTGGAAATCTCGTCAACCGAGGCCAGAAGGCTTCTGTTTTTTGGCATCGCGGATGAGGTCCTGCACCCGGATGTGCGCTCCATGATCGAGCGGGAGAATCTCTACGGCGTGGGCGGCAAGTATCATGCACTGCCATTTGATGAACTGCGCCGCGTCAGCCTCTCCCTTCACAAAGAAAAACGCCGCGCCCACGCGCAGGGCGTGTCCGATACTGCCGTGCTGCTGGCGAGGAAATACGGCGCGGATGAGACGGACGCCGCTCGGGCAGGAATCCTGCACGATATCACCAAGGCGCTTTCTCCGGCGCAGCAGCAAAAGCTGGTCGATCATTGGAAGCTGCCGGTGTCGCCGTTTGAATACACGCAGACCAAGCTGCTTCACGCCAAGACCGGCGCAGCCGCTGCCGAGCGCATCTTCGGCGAAGATGCCGCTGTCGTCTCCGCCATTGACTATCATACGACCGGCAGAGCCAACATGACCCTGTTGGAAAAAATCATTTACATTGCAGATTACATGGAGCCGAACCGTGATTTTCCGGGCGTTGACCGCCTGCGGGAAACCGTCTGGCGTGATCTGGACGAAGGCGTCCTGCTCGGCATCAATATGACGCTCGAACAGCTTGCCCAGAAGGGCCAGCCCGCCTGTACCGATTCCCTTGCAGCACGCGACTGGCTTCTGAGTACCCGAAAGGAACCCTGAATGAAACTATTTGGAAATCGCCGCCGCGCGGCGCATGCGAAGAGGACCTCCCTTCCGCGCGGAGTGCGCACGGCGCTGATCATTACAGCGGTGATACTTCTGCTTTCAGGCAGTGTGTTTGCGGCGTGGAAGCTGCTTGTAAAGCCAGTGGAGCGGCCGGCGATCTCTGCGCCGGAACCGGAGCCTCCTGCCGTTGAGCCTGAGACGCCGGAGCCCTCTGTCGTCCATGTGACGCCGCAGGAGGTTGAGCCGGAGCCGCAGCCGGAGGAGGATGTGCCCACCGAGCAGCCGAAGGCGCTGCGCGATGGCGTGTATAACATCCTCATCTGCGGTACGGACGGCGACGGCTACCGCACCGACACCATCATCATTGCCCATCTGGATGCAAACAACCATACAGTTGCGCTTCTGTCCATTCCGCGCGACACGCCGGTCGCAACTGGAAACGGGGGCCTCATGAAGATCAACTCGGTCTATGCGGGCGGCGGGACGGATGGTATGGAGCGCCTTGCCTCACGCCTTCAGAGTTTGCTTGGCTTCCCGGTTGATGGTTATGTGCTCGTTGATCTCGAGGCGTTCAAAAAGACCGTCGATCTGGTTGGCGGCATCGACTTTGACGTGCCGCAGGACATGAATTATGACGACGCTTCGCAGGATCTGCACATCCATCTGCAAAAGGGAATGCAGCATCTGGACGGCGAAAAGGCGATGGAACTTGTCCGCTTCCGCAAGGGCTATGCCTCACAGGATATCCAGCGCACACAGGTGCAGCAGCAGTTTTTAAAGGCGCTGGCAAAACAGTGCCTGTCTGTTGGCAGCCTGACCAAGCTTAAGGAATTTGCAGACATTTTTGTAGAATATGTCACGACAAACCTCACCACCGGCAATATGGTCTGGTTCGGCAAGGAACTGCTTGCCTGCGATTTTGACGCCATGCAGACCTACACCGCTGAGGGCGAGGGCGCGATGATCAACGGCGCGTCCTATTATCCACTCTACGCAGGCCGGCTTCTGGAAATTGTCAACGCCGCCTTCAATCCCTATGACGCGCCGATTGCCTCCGGCAGTCTGAACGTCATCACGCCCGATCAGGCGTATTCCTATCAGAAAAAGCCTGACCCGGAGCCTGAAACGCCGGAAGATGCGGAGCAGTCGGAGGAATCGGAAGATCCTGGCGACATGGAAACACCGGAGGAACCGCAGGAGCCGGAGAACCCGGATTCCAGTGAAGACCCCTTCCCGGACGGTATGGTCTGGGAGGATCCCGATACAGATCAGAAAGGAACATAAAACCATGCTCAGTGCAAAAGAAGTGGCCGCGCTTGCGGCAAAGGCGCTCGACGCCAAAATGGGCGAGGATATCCGCCTCATCGGCATTACCGACATTTCGACCCTCGCCGACTATTTCCTCATCTGCACCGCCACCAGTTCCACCCATGTCAAGACTCTCTGCGACGCAGTTGAAGAGGCGATGGACGAGGCAGGCGAGCCGATGCTCTCCCGGGAAGGCCATCGCGGCGGTACATGGGTGCTCATGGACTTTGGCAGCCTCGTTGTGCACGTCTTTACGGCCGAGACCAGAAAGTTCTATGACCTCGAGCGCCTTTGGCAGGACGGCCATCAGATGAATCTGTCTACGGTTTTGGGCGAAAACGCTTGACAAACGGAGCAAAAAAACGTACAATGACCCGGTAAAAGGCAAAGAAGGGGAATACCCTGCGCGATTTTTTCAGAGACCCGGCGGTCGGTGCAAGCCGGGAAAATCAACCGGACGTCTCTCACCCCAGAGCCGCCGCCCCGAAGGCAGTAAGGGCGGACGCATGGCCGCGTTAAAGGCCGCTTGAGGGCTGCTAAAAAAACAGCCGAATCAGGGTGGTACCGCGTATCTAACGCCCCTGACCGTATGGTCAGGGGCGTTTTTTATGAACGAAATTATGAGACAAAGGAGTTTGTTATGAAATACGATTTTGCAGCCATTGAGAAGAAATGGCAGGAAAAATGGGAGCAGGAGAAGCCCTATGCCGCCGTCACTGGGGACAAAAAGCCAAAGTTTTACGGCCTGATCGAGTTCCCATACCCCTCCGCTGCCGGTCTTCATGTCGGCCATCCGCGTCCGTTTACAGCCATGGATATCATCTGCCGCAAAAAGCGCATGCAGGGCTATAACGTCCTGAACCCCATCGGCTTCGATGCATTTGGCCTGCCGACGGAAAACTTCGCCATCAAAAACCACATCCATCCGGCCATCGTCACCAAGCGGAATATCGAAAACTTCACCCGTCAGCTCAAAATGCTCGGCTACGGTTTCGACTGGGAGCGCGTCATCGACACAACTGACCCGGATTATTACCGCTGGACGCAGTGGATCTTCCTGCAGATGTACAAGCACGGCCTTGCTTATAAGACCACGATGCCCGTCAACTGGTGCACCAGCTGCAAGTGTGTACTTGCCAACGAAGAGGTCGTTGAGGGTGTGTGTGAGCGCTGCGGCGCGCCGGTTGTCCGCAAGGAAAAGAGCCAGTGGATGCTGCGCATCACGAAATATGCCGACCGTCTGATCGACGATCTCGATCTCGAAGGTCTGGATTATATTGAGCGTGTCAAGACTCAGCAGAAAAACTGGATCGGCCGCTCTACCGGCACGGAAGTGACCTTCAAGACCAATACCGAAGACGATATCACCGTTTACACAACCCGCGTTGACACGCTCTTCGGTGTGACGTATACCGTCATTTCCCCGGAGCATCCACTGCTGAACAAGTGGAAGGAGCGCATCGCCAACTGGGCCGACGTCGAAGCTTACAAGCAGGCAGCTGCCCGCAAGTCCGATTTTGAACGCGGCGAACTCAACAAGGACAAGACCGGCGTCCGCCTTGAGGGCATCGAGGTCACGAATCCTGCCACCGGCAAGGTCGTGCCGATGTTCGTCTCCGATTATGTTCTTATGAGTTACGGCACGGGCATTGTCATGGGCGTTCCAGGCCACGATCAGAGAGACTGGGACTTTGCAACGAAGTTCGGTCTGCCTATCGTCGAGGTCGTTCAGGGCGGCGATGTCACCAAGAGTGCGTTCACGCTCAAGGACGATACCGGCATCATGGTCAATTCCGGCTTCCTCAACGGCATGACTGTCAAGGAAGCTATCCCTGCCATGAAGCAGTATGCCATCGAGCAGGGTTGGGGCCATGAGAAAGTGAATTACAAGCTGCGCGACTGGGTTTTCTCCCGCCAGCGCTACTGGGGCGAGCCCATCCCGATGATCTCCTGCCCGAAGTGCGGCTGGGTGCCGGTTCCCGAGGAGCAGCTGCCCGTTGTTCTTCCGCAGGTTGACAGCTATGAGCCGACTGACGATGGCGAAAGCCCACTGTCTAAGATGACCGACTGGGTCAACACTACTTGCCCGTGCTGCGGCAGCCCGGCCAAACGCGAGACGGACACCATGCCCCAGTGGGCAGGCTCCAGCTGGTATTATCTGCGCTATATGGACCCGCACGACGAGAATGCTCCCGTCTCCAAAGAAGCTGAAACCTATTGGGACCCCGTTGACTGGTATAACGGCGGTATGGAGCACACGACGCTTCACCTGCTGTACTCCCGCTTCTGGCACAAGTTCCTCTATGATATCGGCGTCGTCCACACGAAAGAGCCGTATGCCAAGCGCACCAGCCACGGCATGATTCTCGGCCAGAACCCGCACTACGTCGGAAACGTCTCCACGGAGGAAGAAAAGCAGGCACTGATTGAGAAGTACGGCAATCAGGCGCTGCGCCCAGCGGTCAAGATGTCTAAATCTCTCGGCAACGTCGTCAACCCCGACGATGTTGTAAAAGCCTACGGCGCGGACACAATGCGCCTGTATATTATGTTCATCGGTGATTTTGAGAAGGTTGCGACATGGTCTGACGAGGCTGTCAAGGGCTCCAAGCGTTTCCTGGACCGCTGCTGGAATCTCATGGACATGGCCGCTGATTCCGAGGAACTCAGCGAAAAGAACGAGGCCGTCATTCACAAGACCATCCGTAAGGTCACGCAGGACATTGACGAACTCAAGATGAATACCGCAATCGCCGCGCTTATGACCATGGTCAACGAGTTCTACGCCAATGGTCTGACAAAGGGCGATCTGAAGATGCTCATGCTCATGCTCAGCCCGTTCGCCCCGCACATGGTCGAAGAGATGTGGGAACTGACCGGCGAGGCTGCCAAGACCGGCACCATGGCCATGCAGCAGCCGTGGCCGGAATACGACGAGAGCAAGACCGTCGCGTCCCATGTCGAGATGGCCGTGCAGGTGCTCGGCAAACTCAAGGGCACGATCAATGTCCCCGTTGATTCCGAGCAGGACTTCATCGTCGAGACGGCAAAGCAGAACGAGAAGGTTGCCCGCGCTATTGACGGCAAGAACATCGTAAAGGTTATTCTCGTCAAGAACAAGCTTGTGAATTTGATCGTAAAGTAACATTTTTTTTGAATTCTGCCGGACAGTCGAAAAAAATACTTGACAAGATTCGGCTTGTTCACTATAATAATCAAGCCAATTATGTTGGCCCTGAAAGCAGCATGGAAATAGCCGGCTGCATCGGAGGGAGGGAAAACAATGTCTGAAGTTCGCGTCAAGGAAGGCGAGTCCCTGGAGAATGCTCTCAAGCGGTTCAAGCGCAGCTGCGCCAAGGCCGGCGTCATCGCCGAGGTCAAGAAGAGAGAGCACTACGTCAGCCCCAGCCTGAAGCGTAAGCAGAAGTCTGAAGCTGCTCGCAAGAACAGAAAGAAGTTCTATTGATCCCTTCCCGGTTCATAAGACAGAAAACGCTCCGTGCAGACGCACGGAGCGTTTTTCAAGTATAGGGGCTTCCCCTGCGCTCAAGAGTTTGGTAGGGGCGGACAGAGTCGTCCGCCCCTACACCGAAACAGGAAAGTGCTTGCGGCTTCGCCGCAAAGTTCCGAAGGAATTCACTGCATCCTGCCAGGCGGAGCAGCGCTCCTCCCATGCCAGTCTCTTGTGTATGCTTGACGCAGCAAGGTCTGCATTACCCGAAAAACACCCGCACGCTCAGCGCTGCCATACAGAAGCCGGTCAAATCGGCGATCAGCGCCGCTGGCAGCGCATAGCGCGTTTTTTTGACCCCCGCTGCACCAAAATAGACGCTGATGGTGTAGAATGTCGTCTCCGATGAGCCGAGCATGACCGCTGCTGTCCGCCCGATTACAGAATCGACCCCGTATTCTCGCATCAGGTCTGTCCCGACGGCCAACGCTGCACTGCCGCTGAGCGGCCGGATGAGCACCAGCGGCGCAACCTCCGGCGGCATGCCGAGCAACCGGAAGACCGGTGCGAAAACGGGCGTGAGCAGTTCAAAAAAACCGCTTCGCCGCAGCATTGTCACCGCTGTCAGCATCAAAATCAGCGTTGGGATAAGCGAGAACATCAGCCGCAGCCCGTCCTGCGCGCCTGCCAGCATCCCGTCATACACGTCCTGTTTTTTTGCAATCCCTGCTGCGCCAGCCAGCAGCAAAAGCGCGGGCAGCAGCAGTTCAGTCAGGTTTTCCAGCATCGGCTCAATCCCTTCGCCGCCAGAATTCCGGCCCCGACTGAGCAGGCCGACGCCAGCCAGACGGCGGGTAAAATATCAAACGCGTGCACCGCGCCAAGCTGCGCGCGGACAGCTGCGACTGTTGATGGAATCAGCTGCAGGGATGCTGTATTCATCACGACCAGCAGGCACATTTCATCCGATGCTCCCTTGCCTCCGGCAAGCGTCTGTATGCGCTGCGCTGCCCGGATGCCAAGCGGCGTTGCTGCATTTCCAAGCCCCAGCAGATTCGCGCTCAGATTGCCGCACAGGTTCCAGAAGCCTTCGGAGTCTGTAGCACATACCGGAAACAGCCGCTGCAGTACAGGCCGCAGCGCTGCGCATAGCTTTTCTGTCAATCCCGCGCGCTCCATCGCCTGTGACAGCCCCGACCACAGGCAGATCGGACCTGCCAGCGTCAGCGCCAATTCCAGCCCCGCCCGCGCACCGCTGAGTCCTGCCATACCAGACGAAAATGGCGTTCCGGTCAACAGATCAGACACAAACGCAAGCAAAATCAGGCCAAACCAGAGAAAATTCAACAACATATTTCGCTCTCCGACAAGAAAAAGATTTTTTGTTCAAAATTTGTACATAATTGGATGGTAAAATAAAGTGGCTTGAGGGAGCACTGTCAGATGTCCATGCAGCATCCGGCAGCTAGATCCAAAGGTGCATGGAAAAAATAAGGGGGTTGTTTACAATGAAATCCACAGGTATCGTCAGAAAGGTTGACGAACTCGGCAGAATCGTTCTGCCCATCGAACTGCGTCGTACGCTCGACATCGCAGAGAAGGACGCTATTGAAATCTATGTCGATGGCGAATCCATTATTCTCAAGAAGTACGAGCCGACCTGCATCTTCTGCGGCGATGGCAGAAATGTCGAGAACTACAGAGGTAAGAACATCTGCGCAAACTGCATGAAAGAACTTAGATCCGGCAAGTAAGAGAACCAAAAAAAACCCCGCTGTCTGCAAGACAGCGGGATTTTTCGTTATTCCGGGTCGATTTCCACTTCGCGGCCGGCAGAGAAGAAATAGAGGACAGTCTTCTTGACCGGGCACTGATAGATACGCGAAAGCGCCTGTGCATAGGCGCGCAGCTGCGGTGCATAGCGCGCGGCCTTCTGCTGCAGATCGCCATGAATATAGTCTGTTTTAAAATCAAGAATGACAATGCCGTCCGGCTCCTGCCAGAAGCAATCAACAACGCCCTGCAGCATGACCTGTTCTCCGACAGCCGCCGGGTCATACGCGGCGGCGTCAGCCAGGATGGAGAACTTGAACTCACGGCGAAGGCTGTCCGCATGCAGGATTCGGTTTCCGAGTTCGGAGGAAAACAGCGCCAGAATCTTCTCCGCATCTACCGCCTCGGCCTGCCGGGGCGTCAGGAATTTTTCCGCTTGCATCCGGACAAGTTCCTGCCGGATGCCCTCGCGCGTTGTGCACGATTCATAACGGACAAACTGCATGAAAAGATGCGTCGCGCTTCCTTTTTCACGGCCTGTCAGCGGTCTGTCCTGTAAAAACTGTGGGGTACGCCATGGCTTTCTTGACGGTTCCGGTTGAGCAGGCGCCTCCTCCGCTGCCTCCAGATCGAGTCCTCGGCCCTTTAGCTGCGTGGCTGTCAGCTTGGCTGGCAATCTGGTCGCCGCTTCGTGTGCGTAGCGGAACGCTACGCTTTCCAGAACCTGCCCACGGTCAAGCGGACGCACCGCATGCGTTTCTTCCGTCTCTGTGCCGCGTGCAGCGGGTGCGGCGGGGGAGACGTTCTGCAGCGTAACCAGCCACGGGTATTGGTGTACCCGGCTGTACACGCACGGACCGCATTCGGCGAACAGTGCGCCGGACTCCGTGCGGCACAGCGCCGCCAGCAAAATCCATTCGTCCGGCTGACGCACTGCCGCACTCACCCACGGCCCCAGTGGGTCGGACAGGCGCAGCAGCAGCTTTTTCAGGCGTGAGCCATAATGTGCCGAGCAGCTGGTCATGATCAGCTGTTCCTTTGCGCGCGTCATTGCGACGTACAGAACGCGCATTTCCTCGGAGACGGTCTGCGCCGTCTTGCGGTCGATAATGGCTCTGCGTGCAAGTCCATGGTAATATGACCGGCTTGCAAGATCGACGACATTGCCGCCGAGCAGCAGTTCCTCATCCGTCAGAACGGCAGAGGCGTTGTCCTGCATATTCATTTTTCGCGCGAGGTCAGCCAGAATGACGATGGGGAATTCCAATCCCTTGGACTTGTGGATGGTCATGATGCGCACGGCGTCTGACCGGGCGGGCGCGTCCTGCGTGGGCAGTCCTGCACCGCGCTGCTGTATTTGCCACAGCAGCTGCACAAGGTCGGAAAGGCTGCGGAGTTCCGCCTGTGTACCCGCTGTCACAAACGATGCGAACGCAGCTAGATTGCCGCGCCGCCGCTCGCCATCCGGCAGTGCAGAAAAGACCGTTTCCAACCCGGAGGACTGGACGACGGCATTCAGAAATTCCGGCAGCGGCGTTCTGCGGCTCTCCGCGCGCATGCGGGAAAGCCAGGATAAAAACGCGCGCAGCTTTTCATCCGGTTCCCGGCAGGCACATAGACAGTCATAGAGATCTGCGTGTTGCTCCTGCGCGCGCAGAAGCGCCAATTCCTCCGGGGAAAAGGCGAAAACGGGACTTGCCATAGCCGCAGCCAGCGGAATATCCCGGTGTGGGTTATCAATAATTTGCAGAAGCTGAAACAGAATTTCAATCTCCGCCGTCTGCATCAGATCGCCGCCTGCACCCACGTCGCAGGCAATACCGCGTTTTTGCAGCGCTGCCTGATACACCCCGGCAATCATGCCGGGTGAGCGCATCAGAATCACGATGTCAGACGGCTTCGCCGGGCGTAGCGCGCCGTTTTCCGTGACGAAGGCTTCGCGCAGAAGACGCTCAATGCGTGCAGCGACAAATTCTGCCTCCGCACCCGTCTTGTCGCCGTTTTCCTCGCTTGACACGAGGTAATTCAGGCAGTGCAGTTCGACCTTTGGGCCGGGCGATTCCGGGAACTGTGCGCCGGGAACAAGCGCTTCTGCCTGCGTGTAGTCCAGTTCACCGGCCTCTTTTTTCATCACAAGGGAAAACACGTCGTTGGCCGCTTCCAGAATTTCGGGGCGGGAGCGGAAATTCTGCGACAGCAGCAGCTTGCGCGGCTCACCAGGGTCCTGCTCACCGAGCGGCGGATAGGCGTCGTATTTGGAAAGGAAGATCGATGGGTCGGCCAGTCGGAACCGGTAGATTGACTGCTTAACGTCGCCAACCATGAATAGATTTTTTCCGTTGCGGCTGACAGCCTGAAAAATGCGTTCCTGCACGGCGTTGGAATCCTGATATTCGTCGATCAGAATCTCTCGGTAACTCTGTGCAAGGCTTTTCGCGGCCTCCGTCGGTCTGCCGGAGCCTTTTTTCGTCAGGAGACCGATCATGCAGTGCTCCAAATCAGAAAAATCGAGCAGATGACGGCGGCGCTTTTCTTGTGTGAAGCGTTCGTCGAAGCGCCGGAGAAGCGTCAGAAGCCCCCGCAGCGCCGGGACGGTTTTGCGTAGATCCTCCACGACCTGCTCCGACGGTGCGTAAAAATAACTCTGTACAATCTTGAGCATCTGCTTTGCTTCATTGCGCAGCGTCTGAATCTGTTCCGCGTTTTCTGCGTCCTTCGGCATCCGCATCACGCCGAAGGAGGGAAGTCCCGCCTCCACACAGCCGTCCCATGTCGTCTCGGCCATAAGCGTGCGGACCGTCTCACGGTTTTTTTGCAGCAGCGGCAGGCACTTTTTCTCCAACGCCTCTTCCCTGAGGCAGAGCGCTTCCGCCTGCGCAAGCATTGCGTCGGCGCTTGCAAGCGCGTCGCTGCGCGCTTTGATATAATATGCGCCCCAGAGCGTCTGCTCAGCTGCGATGCCTTCCGGCAGCGCATATGCGTGCAGGCAGTCTGCCATCCATGCTGCAGGATCGACTTTGCAGCGCATCACGTCATAGCTGCGCTCAGCCAGATCCAGCAGCCGCCGGTCGTCGCGCCCATAGCCGAGCGTATCGATCATGGAGGCAAAATCCGGCTCATCGTCAAGCTGTGCGTAGAGTTCAGAAAGCACGTCCCGGAGCGTCTGGGCACGCAGTGCCGCTGCCTGCTGCTCATCTGCTACGCGGAAATCGGCGGGAAGATCTGCCTCCGCTGCATATTGCCGCAAAACGGTCTGACAGAAGCTGTGAACCGTGGAGATCTGCGCAAGATAGACGCGTGTCAGCTGCCGCTGCAAATGTCGGTCGTCAGGTGCGACGGCAAGCGCGTCTGCGATGCGCGCAGCGATCTTACCGCGCAGTTCAGACGCGGCTGCTCTTGTGTATGTAATAATCAAAAAATCATCGAGGTCGGCGGGATTTGTAGGATCGGTCAGATAGCCCATCAGCCGGTCAACCAGAACTTTTGTTTTCCCGGAACCTGCCGCCGCCGCAACGAGCAGCGCGCCGCCCCGATCCTCTGCCGCAGCCCGCTGCTGCGGCGTTGCACGAATCTCAGCCATGCTCCAGCCTCCTTTCAAGTTCCTGCCAGAATTCCTCCGGCGTGACGGAGGCGAACCGCCGCGTGTTCACGCTGCAGACGTCTTTGTGACAGGCCGATGAAAAATCACAGTATTTGCATTCCGTGTCCGACGGACCACGGCTGATGGGGTTTGGCGCGGTTACGCCGGAAAGAATCTCGTCGATCATCGACTCGACCTGCCCGGTTACAAAGCGCTCCAGTTCTGCCAACTGCGCGGGGGAAGCAAGATCCCCGGCCAGTCCGTCCGGGCCATGCTCGAAAGGCAGGTACTGCGGCTTTTTTTCATACGATTCCATCGCATGCAGAACGGCCTCGTCGTTCAGGACCAGCCCCTTGCGGCGCAGGTCCTTCCGCCGCTCGTTGTCAGCATGCGCGGGGTCTTCCCCGGGTTTGAGTTTGACCATATCGCACCGGCTCGGGACATAGAGCACGCCGGCCGGCTGCATGGGCTGCCCAGTCTGCTTCTGATACGATTCCAGTGCAAACAGATACAGCAGCATTTGCAGATTCTTTCCGTAGAGCAGTTCTGCATAGTCAAAATCCTTGTGGCCGGTTTTGTAATCAATGATGCGGAAATAGCGTGTTCCGTCTGCCTCATAGATGTCTACGCGGTCAATTTGACCGGTCAGCAGGCCGGAGCCGCTTTTTGCGCGGTATTCGATCGGCGGCAGCGGGCCGCCGGGGGCAAAGCGCAGTTCCTCTGCCGCCGGTGCGAACTGCGACAGGCGCAGTTCCCGCGCCACGTCCATCACGACGGCGGCAGCCTCCTGCCGGTTGCGGGCAGAAAGATAGCGTTCGCGGCTCGCAGCGGCTTCTCCCTGTGGGAGATATGTGCCCATGCAGGCATCCATACAGCGCTCTGTCAGCGCAGAAATTTCCCCGTCCGTCATGGCCGCGAAGCCGCCGTTCTCCTGCGCCGCTCGTACAACGTGTTCGAGCACGTCATGCACGAACGAGCCGAACAGGGGTGCGTCGAATTCTGCCTGCTTCCATGGCGCGGCGCGCAGGCCGTATTGCAGGAAGAACGCATAGCGGCAGCCTGCAAAACGGTCGATCTTCGAGGCGGAGAGCGGGATGGTCCTGCCGTAGAGCGCGTGTACCGCTTCCGGCCGCATGGCGGTGAAGGAATATGTGCAGCGCTGCGAGAGTGTCCGTGCTTCCAACAGCACTGCCTCCGGCAGCCAGTCCGGCAGCGTGATCTGCTGCAAGGCAGCGCCTGCGGCTGCGGCGCAGTCTGGGAGGAAGGAAAAATCTTCCGCCGGAACCGGCTGCAGCGCCGGGAATAGCGCGCTTGTGCGGGTGTACAAAAATGACGGCTGCGCAGAATCGGTCACAAGGCATACGCGCTGCTCCGCAGCGCTCAGTGCCGCGCAGACCCAACTCATCTCACGGTCCGCAGATGCGTTCCGTCCCGGGCTGAGTTCCACGCCGAGGCTGCGAAGCTTCTGCCGTTCCGGGTCCGCAAGCAGTCCGCCGGGGTCAGAAAACGCGGGCAGCAGCCCGTCGTTCGCGCCGAGAACCAGCAAAACGCGGCTGCGGCGGTGGCGGAGCATCGGCAGCGTTGTAAGCTGGACGGCATCGCAGACAGAGGGAATAGAACCGACCGTTGTGTTTTGCAGCAGCATGGTAAACAGCTGGACGAACAACTCCGTTTCGAGGCTTGCTGTCCCCAGAACCTGATCCATCTGCTCAAGTGCGGAAATAAGCGCCTCATAAAGCTGGCCGCATTCCTGTGCACGCTGCACCTGTCCGGCCTGCTCAAGTGCCTCCTGCTGCGCCTGAAGGCGTCCTGCAACATCGAGCGTTTCCAGAAGTGCGGCAACGGCGCGCACCTGCTCGTCTACTGTCTGTGCCTTTGTCAGCGCCAGACGAAGCGTGCGCAGCGAGACAACAGCCTGCTCGCGCAGTTCGTTCAGCGTTTGCAGCGCGGCTTCGTCCTCAGGCGTCATAGACTGGCCAAGCCCGCGTGGGTGCAGTTGCCACGGTTTTTCCCACGCCGAGCCGCGAATGCTCCAGTAATAGGCATAGCGCTCAAGCAAATCGCAGTCCGATTCGCTGAGCGGAGAGAACTCTGACTTCAAAAATGCCAGCACAGGGCCCGGTTCATACCGCAGAACGGCCTGCATCGCAGACAGCAGCGCTGCGATGAGCGGGTTTTGTGCGACCGGTGCGCTGGATGCGCAGTAGAACGGAATTCCTGCGCGGGAGAAGCGTGTCTGCATGGGAAGCCGGTAAGCGGCCTCGTCCGTCATGCAGATGGTAAAATCGCGGTAGCGCAGACCGGCTATCGCGCCGCTTCGCACTGCGCGGGCGGCATAGGCGCAGGCGGCCTGTTGTGAGTCTGCGTGCACAAGCCCGACATTCTGCGGTACGTCCTCTGAACCGCTGCTGCCGAAGAACAGGCCGTTTAACCACAGCTGCACGTCCGGCGCACGATGCGCGCGCGGCGCGGCGCACCGGCGGACAGGTTCCACGCCCTGACGGGCGGCCAACTGCCGAAGCTGCTTTTCTGTTTCATTCCCGGTCTGGCAGGCGGCCTGCTGGCCTCCGGAGGTGAGCAGCGCGATATGCACGTTTTTGGCGTGCGCAAGGATTGCTCCGATGATCTGAATCTGCAAGGCGGTAAAATCGGAGAAGCCGTCGAGAAAGATCTCGCGTCCATCCAGAAACTCCGTCTCGTCCAGAAGTTCACACAGGCGCATCTGCCGCGTGACAGGATCGCCGCGTCCTGTCTTGCAGACGGACAGGTAGCTTTCATATAAAAGCGCCAACTCTGTGATTTTCTGCGCCAGCCGCCCTTCGAGCCGCGCGGCGGCTGCGTGCAGTGCATCCGGCGTGATGCAGGAAGTCAGAAGTTCCTCCATAAGCGTGCCAAGCTGCTTTAAAAAGTCGGGCCGCGTCATCACGGCGGCGTAAAATTTCAGCTGTTCACGAACCTGCTGTGCGGCGAGATAGAGCGTCAGAATGCGCCCATTTTCATCCAGGTATTCCTCACACACGCCGCCGTAGACGGAAAAGACCCGCGTTGCCAGCCGGGTAAAACTCAGAACCTCGGCATACCGGCTGATTGTTTCGCCGCCGTGCATGCACAGCGCACGTTCCGTTTCATGTGAATACTGCTCTGGAACGATGAGAATTTGACCGGAAACGCCGCTTTTCGCATTCCTGCAGATCTGCTCCAGCAGTTCCATGGAATTTGCTGTCCTGTCCGGTCCATGCAATAGTTCCAGCATACGCTCGCCTCCTTTGCTTGCTTTTTTATTATTTTATCATGCCGCGTGCCCAAAAGAAAGGCGCACGCAGAAAAAACAGGCCCGCGCTTTGCTGTCTGGCAAAGCGCGGGTCGCTGTTTATAGCAGAATGCAGATCATGCCGCCAGTGTTTTCATTGATCATGCGGCCGAGTGTCTTGGTCAGCTTCTGCCGCGCGTCGTCCGGCATGCGCATGATCTTCGCCGTGACACCCTCGGAGACGAGTTCATAGAGTGATTTTCCGAAAATATTGCTCTGCCAAAGCTTGTCGGTATCCTCTTCATACTCGCCGAGCAGATAGTCGATCAGCTGCTGCGATTCCTGCTCGCCGCCGACCATCGGACTGATCTCCGTCTCAATCTGCGCGCGCATCATGTGGATGGACGGCGCGCTGGCGCGCAGCTTGACGGCATAATTACCGTTTTTCTTCACGATTTCCGGCTTCTCCAGCTTCAATTCCTCTGCGCCCGGCATCACGATGCCATAGCCGGTGGCCTTGACCTGCTCGAGCGCGGTCTGCACCTTGTCATAAAGCTTTTTCGTCTGCGAAAGTTCCCGCAGCATCTGCATGAGCGCTTCGTCATCGGCAATCTCCACGCCTGCCTGCTTGGACAGTTCTTCATAAAACAGCGTCTCCGGCAGATGCAGTTCGCAGGTGACTGTGCCTGTCCCTAGATCGACCTCCCGTACCCGGAATGCGTCAACCGGCTCAAGTTCCTGCAGCGTCCCCATCACACTTTCCGCGTCACTAAGGCTTGTAAGCTTTTCCGCACGGCTCAGCATTGCGTCGTACAGGGCGGATTTGACCGGATGATCATCCGGCAGCGCCCGAACCCAGCTTGGTAGGAAGAACCGCAGTTCCTCGACCGGGAACGCATACATCACGGCTTCCAACAGCCGTGCAATGTCCTGCGTCTGCATGACGGCACAGTCCATCGCCAGTGCCTGCACGCCATATTCTTCCCGGATACGGGCGCAGATCGCGTCTGCCTGTCCCTTCTTCGCGTCCTGCGTGTTTACGACGACCACGAATGGCTTGCCCGTCTTCTGCATATCTGCGATGGCGCGGGCCTCCGCCTCGCGGTAATCCTCGCGCGGAATATCTGTGACAGTTCCGTCCGTCGTGACGACCACGCCGATGGAACTATGCTCCTCCATGACCTTTTTTGTCCCCAGTTCCGCTGCCTGTGCCATGGGGAGTTCTTCGGAGGCCCATGGTGTCGTGACCATGCGGGGCTTGCCGTCTTCCGTATCGCCGACCGCGCCGGGGATCATATACCCCACGGAGTCAATCAGACGCACCTGCAGCGTCGTTTTTCCGTCGGGGCTGATGCGGGCAGCCTCGTTCGGGACGAACTTCGGCTCTGCCGTCATGATCGTCCGGCCCGAGCCGGACTGCGGCAGTTCATCGGTGGCGCGCTCACGCTCATAAATGTTTTCGATGTTCGGCAGCACAAGCTGCTCCATAAACCGCTTGATAAAGGTAGACTTTCCCGTCCGCACAGGGCCGACGACGCCGATATAGACCGTGCCGTCCGTACGGTCCGCGATCTGCGCGTAGATCGAACGTTGTTCCATATTCCCGCCTCCCGTCTCACATGGGAATCAGCAGCAGCTGTCCGGCGTCTGCCTCCGGCTGCGTCAGATGATTGGCCTGCTGAATCGACTGCGCCGTCGTCCGGTACTGCCGCGCAAGGTCCCAAAGCGCGGCGTTTTCACTTATGCGCCGGATCACGACCGACGGTCGCTGCGTGTTCTGCTGCCTTGTCAGGTCAAGCGTCCCGCCGGACAGGTTTTGCAGCTTCTGCCGGGAAAATGTCTGCACCTGAAAGACCGCGTCATAGCGCAGTTCGACTGTGCCGCTGCCTGCCGAGGCGTAGCCCTCCGGCTGGAGCATACACACGGCTTCGCAGAGCCCGTTTTCGTTCAGCGCCGTATGGCAGCTGACCTCCGTGCGGAACGTCTCAGCCTGCACCGCGCCATCGGAATCGGTATAGACGAGATCCGCACGCAGCGGTACATGGACGGTAACGCCGTCGTCTGTCCGTTCAAACGCCTGCGCGTCCGGATAGACCCGGCAGTCGAGTACGGCGGCAGCCTGCGCCGGGAACGAGGCGCGGATGGGCTCACGCTGCACCTGCGCGTCAAGCCGCATGGTGCGTTCCTGCGTTTCCCACTGCGGCTGGAACTCGCCCTTCGTCGAATACGCGTCCTCGCAAAGCGTAAGCGCTTGCGGCTGTACTACCATACACTGCGCCAGCAGCCCTGCGCCGAACAGCAGCTTCTGCGACTGCTCTGACGCGACCGGCTCCAGCTGCACTCCGGTTACGAGCAGCACAGATTCGAGCGTTTCGTCCTGGTCGTAGTCTCCCTCCATCTGACAGTACTGCGAAAACGGTACGGAAAAGTTCAGCGTCCGCAGCGCGTTTTCATTGTCCAGATAGGTAATCTGCAAATTCGCGGTTCCCTTTAAAACCGCCTTACTTCCGACCAGCCCCTGCTCCTGTACGACCGGCGTGAGCGAATAGCTGACCAATCGTGCAATTTGAGGCCTGCCGTCTGGCAGATTCAGTTCCTCGCTGACCTGAAACGCGCGCTCGGCAAGTTCTACAGGCGCGTTCATTTCATAGGTCTGTGTTTTCAGCTGCAAACAGGCAGGCGGGTCTGTGAGAACACGCGTGCTTTCCGTCTGCGGTTCAAAGCCGTCTGCCTGTACCAGAACACTCACGCGCAGGAGCACCTTGCGCGAGTTGATCAGGCGGCTGTCCGCGCTGCGGACGCAGCAGCGTACGAGCGTTTGCGTCTCTTCATGCAGATCGGCGCTCTCTAACTTGACCGTAAACGGCAGTTCGGAGGTCAGCAGCTGCAAGCCGCCCGTCTCGTCTGCATACAGACAGCTGGCGCGCAGTGCCCCTGTCACAAGAAGGCTGCCTTCCCGGTTTGTTTTGCTCTGTACCTCCGGTTCCGCATAGCAGATGAGCGTGTGCGCCGCGTCCGGCATGCTGTCGGGTATAATGAGTTCCTGCGTCTGCTCCTGCGCGAGCGAAAGATGCGCCGTGCGCCGCAGGCAGGATTGCTGTTTCTGTTCAAATGCAAGCTCCATAGTCTCAACTCCTTGTATATGTTCTGGGATATATATACGCAGAGCCGGACAAGGATATGTTTCCGAAATTATTTCAAAATCAAAAGCCCCAGTACGATTAGGATCGTCGCAATCAAGATCCGCAGGAACCAGCCACACAGCGCAAATGACAGGAAAAGCCCGATGCCCACCCCCAATCAGCAGCAGTCCAAGCTGCTCGGTTTTTACACACATAAAAAAATCCCCCCTATCAGCATACGCGGACAGGGGGAAAAGGTGTCTGCTTCGGATTACCGGAGTTTGTGGCGGAAGAACCAGATCTGGAAGGGAAGAGATACGACGAAGGTCAGAAGATCTGCGCCTGGCTGGCTCATTTCTACGCCGGGCAGGCCCAGCATGCGCGGCAACAGAAGAATGAGCGGCACATACAGCAGTCCGTTGCGGCAGCTGGCCAGAAGCGTCGCGGCCTGATGGAAGCCGAGGCACTGGTATAGTTGGTTTACATAAGTTGAATATCCCATCAGCGGCATGACGGCGCAGGCATAGAGCAGTGCCTGACGGCCGATGCGCGTGACCTCCGCATCGTCGCGGAAGAAGTGCATGATCTCATCGGGAAAGAGCGCGATCGCGGCTGCGCAGACGGCGCATACCACCGTTCCGAGCAACACAGAGAACCGGAACGCCTGCCGCGTCCGCCTTTTGTTGCCCGCGCCGAAATTATACCCGGCGACCGGCTGGAAGCCCTGCCCGATGCCGATCACGATTGAACGGACAAGCAGATAGACCTTGTTGGAGATCGTCACGGCGGCGACCGCCGCGTCGGAATAGACGGCTGCTGCGTTGTTTAAAAGCGCCGAGGACAGACTGGCGAAGCCCTGCCTGCAGATCGTCGGGAAGCCGACAAGCAGAATTTCGCCGTAAAGTCCGGGCCGTTTGCTGACGCAGCGGAGGTGAACCCGCACGATGCTCCGCCCGTGCAGGAACAGCCACGCAAGGATGCAGAAGCTGACCAGCTGACTGAGCGCTGTGGCCAGCGCCGCGCCCGCGATGCCCATATCGAAGATAAAGATGAACAGCGGGTCGAGTGCGACGTTCAGGAGTCCGCCTGTGCAGATGCCGTACATGGAGAGCATTGCCTCACCCTCGGAGCGCAAGGTGTTGCTCAGCACGAACGAGGCGCACATGATGGGCGCAGCCAGCAGAATAATGCGCGCGTAGCTTTCGGAGTAGGGGAGAATCGTTTCCGTTGAGCCAAGCAGCCGCATAAGCGGCCGGAGCGTGCAGAGGCCTGCAATGCAGATGAGAAGGCCCACGGCGGCGGCAAAAAAGAACGCACTGCTTGCGGTGCGGTTAGCCCGCTCGTTGTCCCGGTTGCCGAGACTGCGGCTGATGATCGACCCGCAGCCCATGCCGATGCCGAAACCGAAAGCCTGAATGATGGACATGAGCGAAAAAACGACGCCGACTGCTGCCGAAGCGCTTGTGGACAGCTTGGAGACAAAATAGGTGTCGGCAGTATTGTAAAACACGGAAATCAGCTGTGACGCCAGCGTCGGAACAGACAGCGATACGATTAACTTCGGAATCGGTGTGTACAGCATTCGGTCGCGCTGCTGCTCACTGGAAATGACATGCGCGGGCATAAAGTGCCTCCTGTTGCGGTTTTTTTACAGTATAGCACGAATTTCTGCGAATTCCAAGCAGTATGAAAAATGGTCAATTTACTTAATTCTTTCTTAAATCTGTTCCGGAGGGGTTTCTTTTTTGCTGGTTTTCTGTTACGATGTGGCAGCACGGAAAACTATGCTATATGCGAACAGGAAGGAGAATCGTTTATGACAAAACGGATTCTTTCCGTCTGCCTTGTGCTCGTTCTGCTGTTCGGCGTTCTCGCCGGATGCAGCAAAAGTGAGCCGCAGTCGGCGGACGATACAAAAAAGACAGAACAAAACGCTGCGGAGGACAAGACCTCGACGCAGTTTGCCTACCAAGCACAGTATTTTGATTTGCCGGAGGATATCCAGTGGATTGGCACAAGTTGCGTTTCCGGCGACACGCTCTACTTTTCCGCCAGCATTCCGGACGGCGGACAGGAGACTTACACCGATGAAAATGGCGAGGAAATCTCCTACGATACCTATTCCGAGGTCATCTTCCGCTTTGATCTCGACACCGGCGAATGTGTGCAGCTTGACAATTATGTAGCGGAGCCGGTCACGGAAGATCCGGATGCTCCCGACGGTGTGACGATGAACCCGGACGGCAGCATGCAGGTTTTCAACAGCAGTACCAATATCCAGACAATGGCCCCAGGCGCTGACGGCACACTCTGGCTCTACCGGCAGACGAGCCGCTATACGGACGACGGGACGGAGGGCGATTCCATCTCCGAACTGATTCAGCTTGATGCGCACGGTACGCTGCTGCGCACCATCACGCCCGTTTCCGATGAAGAGACGGACAGCACCGAAAGCTGGCGCTACAGCTATATCGATACCATCCTTTCCGATGATAAGGGCTATGTCTATACTTACGACTATCAGGCCGTCAATGTCTACGGTCCGGACGGCAGCTTCGTGTTCAGCAAGTCCGGCGACGAGCTGAACGGCCAGATCTGCCGGCTGTCCGCCAGCGAGGTCGGCATGACGACCTCCTCCGCAGACGGCAAGATGGTCTTCAAGCAGCTTGACCCGGAGACGAAGGACTGGGGCAAGGAAACGCCCGTTTCCTCCCGCGCGTGGAACATTCTCCCCGGCAATGATGTCTATGCCTATTTCTTTATGGATAACGGCAATATCTTTGGCGAACGCAGGGACACCGGCGAGGTCGAGAAAGTCGTTGACTGGATGGCCTGCGACGTGGACAGCAACACCATCAATTCCGACCGCTTCGGCTTCCTCTCCGACGGCCGTATCGTCGCTGTGACTTATGAGTATGCAGACAACGGTCCCAGCAAGCAGCAGATTCTGGTCCTCAACCGTGTGGACGCGGCTTCTGTGCAGACCAAGACCGAACTGACACTGGCCTGCCTCTACCTTGACTACAACCTTCGCAGCCAGATTGTCAGATTCAACAAGACCAACCCGGATTACCGCATCGTTGTCAAGGACTATTCGGAGTATGCGACCGATGACGATTCCAATGCCGGTCTTACCAAACTCAATACGGAGATCATTTCTGGCAATGTGCCCGATATTATCGCCAACGAAACGGAATTCCCTCTTGCACAGTACGCTTCTAAGGGCCTATTGGAAGACCTGTGGCCGTATATCGATGCGGATCCCGAATATTCGCGCGATAAGCTTATGGCGCAGCCGTTGAACGCGGCGCAGACAGAAGGCAAACTCTACCGCCTGCCCCTCGACTTCGGCGTTACGACTGCGGTCGGACTTGGCAAAGTTGTGGGCGAGTACACGACATGGACGCTGGCTGATGTCAACGATGCACTTTCCAAGCTTCCCGAGGGCGCGACGGTTTTCAACAAATATTACACCCAGGCCGAGATGCTGCAATGCTGCGTTGCAATGAATGCGGAAAGCTTCATGAACTGGCAGGACGGAACATGCAGCTTTGACTCTGACGAATTCCGCGCGCTTCTGGAGTTTGTCAAGCCTTTCCCGACAGACTATGACTGGCAATCGGATTCGGAAGATTATGAAAGCGATTTCACCCGCCTGAAAAACGGCAAGCAGCTGCTCTATCCGACGTCACTTTCCGGTTTCAGTGATCTGTACTATACCTTCGCCGCACTGAACAACGACATTCGCTTTGTTGGCTTCCCGCGCGAGGACGGCTCCAGCGGCAACGCGTTCAACGCCAGCTGCACGCTTTCCATCTCCACGACATGCAAGGATAAGTCCGGTGCATGGGCCTTTATCCGCTCAACGCTCTCTGATGACTACCAGAAGAATCTCTGGAATTACCCCATCGTGAAGTCAGTCTTTGAGGCAAAAGCGCAGGAGGCTATGACGCAGGAATACGAGACAGACGCCGACGGCAATCAGATCCTCGATGACGACGGCAATCCCATCCCCATCTCCAACGGCGGCATGAGTTACGGCGACGAGCCAATGATCGAACTCTATGCCGTCACGCAGGAACAGTACGATGCTGTAATGGCGCTTATTGATTCTACGACCAGCTTTGTGGATTACGATCAGAATGTTCTGTCCATCATCTCCGACGAAGCCGCAGGCTATTTTGCCGGCAGCAAGACCGTCGAAGAGGCATCTAAACTCATTCAGAGCCGCGTCGGTCTCTATATGCAGGAGCAGAAATAATGCCCCGATAACGGAGTGCTGCAGCCCTCTTCATTCGTAAAAGAGACGAATTCGCCGTTATTTCCATAGAACTGTTTTATTCCGCATGGTAAAGCAGGCCCCTGCCTCTTGCAGATGAGAGGCAGGGGCTGATTTTCTTCATTTTTGAAGCAGTTCGATGCCGGTTTTCACGCGTGCGATTGATTCTTCCTTGCCTAGAAGTGCACACAATTCTGTTGCGCCGCCGGGCGTCGAGGCTTTGCCGGATACGGCTACGCGCAGCGGCCAGAGAATGATGGAGTTCTTGACCTCCAGCTTGGCTGCCAGCGCGACGAGTGCGTCGTAAAGCGCCTCATTTGTCCACGTTTCCAGCCCTTCCAGAACCGGCAGAACGGCCTGCAGCGACGAAAGACTGTTTTCCAGCGTTGTCTTGGACTTTTTGTGGACGTACAGGTCTGTCGAATACACGGGCAGCTTGTCAATGAAATCCACGCGTTCGGGAAGGTCGGACAGAATCTCACAGCGCGGCTGCACCAGCGCGGCGACCGCCTTCAGATCAATCGCGGGATTTGTAATGACAGATTTCAGAACCGGCTCGGCCTTGGAAAAGAATGCCTCTGGGCTGAGTTTTTTCATGTATTCCGCGTTCATCCAGCGCAGCTTGTTGATATCGAATACAGCGGGGGACTTGGAAATGCCGGAAATGTCAAAGATCTCGGCAAGTTCGCAGAGCGTATAGAACTCCCGCTCTGCATATTCGCCCTTCGGACTCCAGCCAAGCAGCGCAACATAATTGAGCACAGCCTCAGTCAGATAGCCTTCGCGGATGAGATCCTCATAACTCGGGTCACCATGGCGCTTGGACATCTTGTGCTGCGCGTCGCGCATAACAGGGGAGCAGTGGACATATGTCGGGATTTCCCAGCCAAAGGCTTCGTACAGCAGATTGTACTTGGGCGCTGAGGACAGGTATTCGCTGCCGCGCACGACATGTGTGATGCCCATCAGATGGTCGTCAACGACGTTTGCGAAATTATACGTCGGCAGACCGTCAGACTTCAGCAGCACCTGATCTTCCAACTCCTTGTTCTCTACCGTGATATCGCCGAAGGAGGCGTCATGGAACGTTGTTGTACCCTCATGCGGGATGCGCTGACGGATGACGAACGGTTCGCCCGCCTCCACGCGCTTTTTTGCCTCCTCAAGCGGCAGATCACGGCAGGCGCAGACGTGTTTTTTGATCTCGCCTGTCTCGTCTCCAGCCTCTTCCTCGTCTGATTTCTGGCAGAAGCAGTAATACGCGCCGCCCTTTTCGCACAGCAGCTTCGCATACTTGCCGAACAGATCGCGCCGTTCAGACTGCACATACGGGCCAACTGGACCGCCGACGTCCGGTCCCTCGTCATGCGTCAGACCACACTCGGCCATCGTCTTGTAGATTACATCGACCGCGCCCTCGACCAGACGGCCCTGATCGGTGTCTTCAATGCGGAGAATGAACTTGCCGTGGTGGCGGCGGGCAATCAGCCATGTATAAAGCGCAGTGCGCAGGTTGCCAACGTGCATATAGCCCGTGGGGCTCGGAGCAAAGCGGGTGCGGACCTCGCCGTGCGGGATGCGCGCTTCCATCTGCTCAAAAAAATCCATGATGCGTATTCCTCCAATAAAAATAAATACAGTGTAAACATTATATAGTTTTTTTCAGAAACAGTCAATCATTGATTGCGCATTCCGGCGGTTTGTGGTATGATAAGCACATCTATCGAATAGAAAGAAGGACATATCATGGACGAAAAAAAACGCATCTTTTCCGGTATCCAGCCCAGCGGCGATCTGACGCTTGGCTCTTATATGGGCGCGATCAAAAACTGGGTCGAGCTGCAGGACGAATATGAGTGCGTCTATTGTATCGTCGATATGCACGCCATTACTGTCCGGCAGGTTCCGGCTGATCTGCGCCGCAGAAGTCTGGAGCAGCTTGCGCAGTATATCGCCTGCGGCCTCGACCCGCAGAAAAACATCATGTTTATCCAGTCCCATGTGCCGCAGCACGCGGAACTCTCCTGGGTTCTGGGCTGCTATACGCAGTTCGGCGAACTGTCGCGCATGACGCAGTTCAAAATGAAATCGCAGCAGCATGCAGATAATATTACCGCCGGCCTGTTTACCTATCCTGTGCTGATGGCCGCCGATATCCTGCTTTATCAGACTGACCTTGTCCCCGTCGGTGAGGATCAGCGCCAGCATGTTGAACTCTGCCGCGACATCGGCGCGCGCTTCAACAATTCCTTCCCCGACACCTTCAAGCTGCCCGAGGCGTTCATTCCCAAAATGGGCGCACGCGTTATGAGCCTCGGCAATCCGGAGAACAAGATGTCAAAGTCCGATCCAGACGGCTGCGTCTTCCTCATGGATAAGCCCGAGGATATCATGCGCAAATTCAAGCGCGCCGTGACCGACTGCGAAACCGCCGTCCGCTTTGACAAGGAAAACAAACCCGGCATCTCTAATCTCCTTACGATCTACTGCGCCGCCACCGGCAAGACCATTGAGCAGGCCGAGGCAGAGTTTGCAGATCAGGGCTACGGCGTCTTCAAGCCCGCTGTCGGCGAAGCCGTTGTCGAACTTGTCCGTCCCATCCGCGAAAAGACCGAGCAGCTGCTCGGCGATAAGGCGTATCTGGAAAGCATCTACAAGGAGGGCGCTGAGCGCGCATCTTATCTCGCCAACAAGACCCTCCGCAAGGTCTACAAAAAAGTCGGCTTCGTCGCGCGGTAACGCATGAAGCACGCTGCTTCCCAGTAGGGGCCGATGCCCACATCGGCCCGTTGGGAAGTGCCGAATTTGCCGTAGATTTCCGCAAAAACGGCCATATTCTGCCGGGCCGATGTGGGCATCGGCCCCTACACAGGCAGAGCGTCGGCCCCCATACAAGGTTAAACAATCATTATGACAACAAAACAAGTCGTTTATATGCTGCTGGCGATGCTTGTCGCTGCAGCTGTGTCGTTTGCGTCCACGCCGATGGTCAAGACGCTGGCCTGTAAGGTCGGTGCGATCGATGTGCCAAAGGATAACCGCCGCATGCACAAGGTTCCCATTCCACGCATGGGCGGTCTGGCGATTTTCCTGGCGTTTCTGCTGTCGGTTCTCGTCTTCGCAGACATTGACCGGCAGATGCAGGGCATTTTGCTCGGCTCCATTATGATCGTTATTCTCGGCGTTCTGGACGATATCATGGCACTCAAGGCGCTGCCGAAGCTGTTTGTCCAGATTGCCGCCGCAGGCGTCGCTGTCTGGCACGGCTGCACAATTCAGTTTGTCTCCAACCCCAACGTCTTTTCCGAGGCAACCTATCTCAATCTCGGCTGGCTGTCCATCCCCGTCACCATCATCTGGATCGTCGCTATCACCAACGCCGTCAATTTTATCGACGGCCTCGACGGACTCGCCGTCGGTGTGTCTGCCATCTCGACCGCGTCCTTGATCGTCGTGGCGCTCATGGTGAAGGAGGTCAACATCGCCATCATCCTCTGTGCGCTCTTCGGCGCATGCCTCGGCTTTATCCCGTATAACATGAACCCTGCGAAAATTTTCATGGGCGACACCGGCTCGACCTTTCTCGGCTATATTCTTGCCACGCTTTCCATTACGGGCCTGTTCAAGATGTATGCCATTATCTCCTTTGCCGTGCCGTTCCTCATCCTCGGTATCCCAATCTTCGATATCAGCTTTGCCTTCCTGCGCCGTATTGCCCACGGCCAGAACCCGATGAAGGCCGACCGCGGCCATTTCCATCACCGCCTCATCGACATGGGCTTCTCACAGAAGCAGGCTGTCGCCATCGCCTATATGCTGACCGGCATTTTAGGGTTAGCTGCTGTGCTGCTTACGTCGTCGGGCGAACTCAAGGCGCTCATTCTCATCGCTGCAATTTTTATTGTCAGCGCTATCGGCTTCAAGCTGATCTTCTCGAAGAACGACCCGGCAGAGGACGAGCCGGAAGAAAAACAGGAGGAACCGCATGAATAAGCTGAAAGTCATGTCCGTCTTCGGCACAAGGCCGGAGGCTATCAAAATGGCGCCGCTTGTCAAGGCGCTGCAGGCCTGTGAGCAGATTGAAAGTATCGTCTGCCTGACCGGTCAGCACCGGGAAATGCTTGATTCCGTCATGGAAATCTTCCGGCTGACGGGGGATTACGACCTGCATATCATGGAAAAGCGCCAGACGCTTTCCACCATCACAACCAAGACGCTTCTTGGCATGGACGAAGTTTTAAATACAGCCAAGCCTGACCTTGTTCTTGTCCACGGCGACACGTCCACAACGTTCGCCGGTGCGCTTGCCGCGTTCTATCATCAGGTCAAGGTCGGTCATGTTGAGGCCGGACTTCGTACCTGGGACAAATACTCCCCCTTCCCGGAGGAGATGAACCGCACGCTCGTCGGCGATATTGCCGATCTGCATTTTTCCCCAACAAAGGCCAATGCGGACAATCTGCGCCGCGAGGCCATTATGGGCGACATTTTCATCACCGGCAATACGGCAATCGATGCCATGCAGTATACCGTGAAGCCGAATTTTGTTTTCCCGACGGCGCTGCTCAACGAACTGGACTTCCAAAATCACCGGATTATTGCCGTTACCTGCCACCGGCGGGAGAATTACGGCAAACCCATGGAGGACATCATGCACGCCATTCTGGAAATCGTGGAGACGCACCCCGATGTGGAGGTTGTCTATCCCGTCCACCTGAGCCCCGTCGTGCGCGAATGTGCGTTCCCGATTTTAGGCGGCCATGACCGCATCCACCTGATCGACCCGGTCGATGTGGAGGAAATGCACAATCTCATTGCCCGCTGTTATATGGTCATGACGGATTCCGGCGGATTGCAGGAGGAAGCACCTGCCCTCGGTAAGCCCGTCCTTGTCATGCGCCGCGAGACGGAGCGCCCGGAGGCCATCACTGCCGGAACGGCGAAGCTTGCCGGCGTAGAAAAGAACGAGATTGTGCGGCTTGCAAACGAACTGCTGGACAATCCAGACGCGTATGCGAGCATGGCAAAGGCCGTCAACCCCTACGGAGACGGCCATGCAAGCGAACGCATTGTGCAGGCAATTTTGTGGCACTTCGGCCGCACAGCGGAAAGACCAGCTGATTTCGGCGCCTGAGCGGAAGCAATAGGAAAGGACGGTGACGGACGACGGAGCAGAACCAGAAAAACAAGCGGACGTTACTGATGTTCATTCTCGCAACGCTGGCCGTAATCGTCGTGATCGGCGCGCTTTTTATCGGGAATATCCGCCAGAATACGCGCGATGCCATCGTCCTGCCGGACACAGCGCAGAGTGTCCAGTCAGAGTCGCAGCCGGATGAAAATAAGCCTGCGCTGCTTGAGGTCACGCGCGAAAATGTGCAGAACATCGTGCGAAGCCTGCACCGACCGCAGTATTACCACCAGACCTATACCATTACCCGCCAGATGAACGGCGCTGTGTCCGAGACATCTGCTGAACTCTGGGTTGCAGATACGCGCGTCTGCGCTGTTCTAACGACCGCAAGCGGAGAAAAGCACATTCTGACTGACGGCGAGACACTCTATGTATGGTATGCCGGGGATGAAACGGTGCGCACGCTTGCAGCCTCTCAGAATGCGACGATGGATGAACTCATCGGTATCCCAACCTATGAACAGGTCGGGGCCATGCCGCCGGCCGCTATTACCGACGGTGAATTCATCACGGATGACCGCTACGATTCCGGGCAGCAGATTTTTGCTGCCGCTGAAGAAGGAAGCGTTCGCCGCGAGTGCTGGATCAGCCTCAACTATGGCCTATTGACCGAGAGTATCCTTAAATCCGGCGGCGAGACGATCTACGACGCGCTCCAGACCGGACTCGAAATCCTCGCCGCAGGAGACGAGACCTTCGAGGACGTCTTCACCCTCCCAGACGGGAGCGTCCCGTTCCAAGAGTAAGCGGCACCCCGAGGCTCCCCTTTCAAGGGGAGCTGGCGCGCAGCGCCTGAGAGGTTGCGGCAGGCAGCAGCGAGAAGCGGAAACCCAATGCGAATCCGTAGGCACCTGCCCATTTAACTGTAGGGGCCGATGCCCACATCGGCCCGGCAGAATGCACCGATTTCACGGGGATCTCCGGCGAAGTCGTAACTTCCCAACGGGCCGATGTGGGCATCGGCCCCTACAATCCGGTCAACGGAATTGCTACAGAAATCGAAGCGGCATTCATTTCCTCAGAAAAACCTCACGACAGCAAAAACGCCGTTGCCGTTAAAATGACTGACAGCTGATCTTCCTCCTCGCCGTCCACGACGAGCAGCAGCAAAATCAGCAGCATCAGCAGATCCCCCGTGTCAATACTGCGCGGCAGCAGCCGTGACAAAAAACCTCCATGTTCCGCCGCACAGGGCGGAGAAGAGGGCGGCGGAGGCGGGGGAGCAGGCGGCGCGCGCACAGGCTCCGGAGGCGGAGCAGGCGCAGCTGTCTGCGGCTCGGCGCCGACGCGCGTCGGATGATAGACGCCTGCGGCATCCGGTATGTAGCGGTTATACATCATGGCGTCTCCTTTGCTCCGGGACTTCGGCCCCGGTTTTTCAGAGCCAGACTCGCAAGGCTTGCCAGCCGCGCTGCTTGCAGCGCCCGGTCGATCTTTTCCTGCCGCTCCCTGCGCAGAAATGGCTTCAGCGCCAGCAGAAGCGCCTCTTGCTTTTTGTCCATTTTTCCCGCCTGCCGCAGCATTGCGGCGGCAGGCTCCGGCAGCGGCTGCTGTTGAAAAACGGCCTGCACCGGCTTTGGTTTGGGTTCCGGCTCCGCAGCTTTTGGCGCGGTTGCACTTACAGACTGTGGCTGTGGGGCGGAAAAGCCCATCGTTCCGGCTAACTCCCGCAGTTCCTGCATCTGCGCGGGATCGTCTAATACGGCGCGCAGCGCGCGCTCCAGATCATCCATTGAGTTTTCTCAACAGCGCCTGTGCCTGCTCTGTGTTCAGGACAGGCTGCAGGAGTTCCATTGCCCGCGCGTGGTCGCCCTGCTTTGCTGCGTCTGCGGCTTGGCGCAGGCGCTCACCACAGCCGGACGATAGCAGCGCCAGCAGCTGCCGTCCCTCTGAAGACCCCAATACGCGTCGAAGCTGTTCTGGGGAAAACGAATGTTCCATCCAGCTACCCCCTCCGTTCTTAAGTAACCGCTGATTCAATCGGTTACTCAACCCGATTCTTCCTTATCATATGCGCGCAGCGCGTGAAAGTGAACCATATGAAGCTTCTTGTTTTGTCAGACACGCACCGGAGCCTCGGCTTTGCGTACGATGCCATAGAAAAAGAACGTCCGGACGCAGTTTTGCATCTGGGCGATCATCTGACCGACGCCGAGGAGTTATCCTTTGCCTGTCAGGAACCGGATTTTTATTACGTTCCCGGCAACTGCGACTATGCCCCGACGGTCCCGCAGAGTCTGACGTTGGAGTTTGACGACGTTCGGGTCTTTATGACCCACGGCCATATTTACGGTGTCAAACGCGATCTGACTGCGCTGGCAGGCGCGGCAAAAGATGCGGGCGCGCAGCTTGCGCTTTTCGGCCATACGCATATCCAGCACATGGAGGAGCGCAACGACATCACGCTTTTGAACCCCGGCACCGCCGGGCGCTTCGGCCGCAGCGGCTACGCCGTGGTCGAGATCACGGACGGCACATTTACCTGCCGCTTGGAAACGGATACGGAGTGATAGTGATTTTATGATTTTAGCAATCGATATTGGCAATACCAACATTGTGCTCGGCTGCATGGAGCACGACCGCATTCTTGTCGAGGCCCGCATGGCGACCGACCTGCTCAAGACCTCCGACCAGTACTGCGTGGAACTCAAAAATCTTTTGAATCTTTATGAGATTGATCCGAAGGGCGTCGAGGGCGTCATTATCTCGTCTGTCGTACCGCCGGTTCTCAATTCCTGCAAGACTGCCGTGCGTAAGCTGACCGGCAAAACGCCGATGATCGTCGGCCCGGGCATCAAAACGGGACTCAATATCCAGATGGAGAACCCGGCTCAGATCGGCAGTGATCTGATCGTCGCCGCTGTCGCCGCACTTAGCCGATTTAAACCGCCTCTCATCATCGTTGACATGGGTACAGCCACGACCATGACGGCCATCGATAAAAACGGCACCTACGTCGGTGGCTGCATCAGCCCCGGTCCGAAACTCTCTGCCGAGTCGCTCTCTACACGCACGGCGCAGCTGCCCGCCATCAGTCTGGATAGCCCGAAAAAGGCCATCGGCAAAAACACCGTCGATGCCATGCGCAGCGGTGTGATGCTCGGCTCCGCCTGTATGGTTGACGGCATGATCGACCGGATGGAGGAAGAACTCGGCGGCGGCGTGACTGTCGTTGCAACAGGCGGCATTGCGCGCTTTGTCCTTCCAATGTGCCGCCGCAGAATCGAATACGACCGTGACCTTCTTCTGAAGGGTCTATCTATCCTCTATGAAAATAACCGCAGAGAGAAGTGAATTCATGTGCAGACGAATCTCAATGCGCAGTGTGTTCTTCCTTCAAAAACGCTCGCGCGTTTTTTGAAAACCGCCGTGACGCCCCTGTTTTTATACGATGAAAAGAGTCTCGTGCAGGCAGCGCAGGCTCTTTTCCGTGCATTTTCCGACTGCAACGGATTCTTGCCGCGCTTTCCCATCCGCATGAATCCGAATCCCACTGTTCTGCAGATTCTGCACAGCTGCGGCTGCGGTGTGCTCTGCCGGAGCCGCGCAGAGTTGGAACTTGCTGCACGGTGCGGGTTCCATGACAGACAAATTGCCTATGAACCGCTGCTTTGCAGCGGGGAAGCCGAGCAGACTGCGCGTGCGCTCGGCGCGGTTTTCGTGCTGGACAGAGCCGACTTGCTTCCTGAGAAACCGCCGGAAGCGGCGATTCTGCTCCTGCGCCAGCAGGGGCCGCTGCGCTGCGGCGCGAAACCTGTTACTGGCATCATGGCTTCCTATGCCGGGATGGAGCGTGAGGAACTTCTGCGCATGGCAGACTGTCTGCATGTGAACGGCACAGAATGGCTCGGACTTGGTATGCGGCTGGGCGATCTGTGTATGGACGAGAACTTTTATCCCGCTGTGTTCGCACAACTTGCTGCGTTGGCGCAGGAACTGTATGAGAAAACCGGCATTGCAGCGGATGCGCTCGACCTTGGCGGCGGTTTCGGCGTCAGTTACCGATCCGGCTTTTCCGGCCCGGATCCAAACGCGTGCGCTGCTGCCATCCAAAAGCAGATGCAGTCTCTCCCGGAAGCGCTTCGCGGCGTTGCGCTGCAAATGAGCCCTGGCAGGTTTCTGGCTGCGGCCAGCGGAACGCTGGTCGCGCGGGTACGGACTGTCAAGCCCGGCCCGACGCCGCTTGCTGTGCTGGATATCAATCCGGCGCAGTGCCTCCGCCTGTCGAGAAGCGGTGCATACCATCCCATAAGCGTTTTTCGTGCCGACGGGCGGCGGATGCTGATGCAGCTTCTGACCGGCAGCACGCAGGACGGCAACGCCATGCGCCGGATTTTGCCGGAACTTCGTCCCGGCGATCCGGTTCTCGTCGGTATGCTCGGTGCGGATGGACGCAGTCTTGCCTCCGGCTACGGCGGTGCGGAGTTGTGCCCGGAATATCTGATCCATCCGGACGGCGGAATTACAGCATGCTGAACACCAGCCCGAGGCAGACCAGAAAGCCTGCCCCGATGCAAACCGTTACCGCTGCGTCAATCACAGCGGCAGCGTACCGGATGCGCCGTCTGCGTACCTGCAGGCGGCTGCTGGATACGGATGAAGCGGGCGTCTCCGGGGAACGCTTCAAATATTGGGACAGTTCAATCACAGAATCAGAACGCATCAGAATTTCCTCCTATGTTTTTCTGATGCTATCCTATCAGATTCTATGTACGATAAACCGGACTTTTGAAAGGAGCACCATCTTAATGGAAGAATTCTATCTCGATTCCTGCGGCGCAGGCCGTCTGCACTGCGCGCTCTGGAAGCCGGAAGGGGAGCCGAAGGCTGTTGTTCAGCTGATTCACGGCATCGCTGAGCATATCGGCCGCTATGACGAGTTTGCGAACTTTCTGACGCAGCATGGCTATGTCGTCGCCGCTGACGATCATATGGGACACGGCGGCTCTGTGGAGAATGGGCTCAAGGGCTATTTTTCCGGCGGCTGGCTGTCGGCGGTCGAGGACGAAAAGCGCCTGCACGACGAGATCTCCGCGCAGTATCCGGATCTGCCGTATTATATCCTCGGCCACAGCATGGGGTCGTTCCTGCTGCGTACCTATCTGTATACCTATCCCGACGCGGTGGACAAGGCTGTCATTTCCGGCACCGGCTGGGAGGATCCGATGAAGGTCCGCATGGGCAAGCTTGTCTGCAAGCTGGAGCAGGCCCGCATCGGCGAAAAAAACACCAGCGCCCTTGTTACAAAGCTGATGTTCGGCAGTTATAACAAAGCTTTCGGTCCCGTAACATCGCCAAACGCATGGATCTGCTCCGATGATGCCGTTGTGGCTGCCTATGACGCGGATCCGCTCTGTGGATTTGATGCAACAGTCGGCCTTGCGCGCGATCTGCTTACGGGTGTCGGTATGAATGAACAGCCGGAAAATCTGGATAAGATGAACAAGCAGCTTCCCGTCCTTTTCATCTCCGGCTGCAAGGATCCCGTCGGCGGCATGGCAAAGGGCGTTCTGAAGTGCATCGACGCGTTCAAACGCAGCGGCATGAAGGATATCACCATCAAGCTGTATCCCGAGGGCCGCCATGAAATGCTCAATGAGCGCAATAAGGCCGAGGTCTATCAGGATGTTCTCGACTGGCTTGACCGATGAACTATCACAAAACGAGCCTCCGCTCTGCGCGGAGGCTCGCAGTTTTTTGCTTTATATACGGTTTCACCGATTTTTGACTTGAGAAGTATAGAAAAGCGTGATAAAATAAATCAAATTGGACCTTTCACAAAAGGAGCAGAGAATACTATGGCACTGAGAAAAATCGTAACGGTAGGCGACCCGATTCTGACCAAGGTCTGCCGCCCCGTCACAAAATTTGACCAGAAGCTTGCAATTTTAATCGAGGATATGATCGAGACGATGCACGAGGCAAACGGCGTTGGCCTTGCAGGGCCGCAGGTCGGCGTGATGCGCAGGCTTTGTGTCGTCGATACCGGCGAGGAAGACGTGGAACTTGTGAATCCCGAAATCGTTGAAGTCAGCGCGGAAACGCAGACCGGCGTTGAGGGATGTCTGAGTCTGCCCGGCAAATACGGCATTGTTACCCGTCCTGAGCACGTTGTCATTCGCGCGCAGGATCGGAACGGCGATTGGTACGAATATGAAGGCGACGATATTGTCGCCCGCTGTTTCCTGCATGAGATCGACCATCTCGATGGCCATATGTACACGGAGATCGCCGAAAAGATGCTCACGCCGGAGGAACTCGAAGAACTGACCCGGCAGGAAGAGCAGGAGGATGGCGAATGAGACTCGTCTTCATGGGCACGCCCGATTTTGCCAAGGCATGTCTGGAAACATTGTATACGGACGGCTTTGATATCGCCGCTGTCTATACCAAGATCGATACGCCGAAAAACCGCGGCATGAAGCTGATTCCATCGCCTGTCAAGGAATACGCGTTGTCTGTGGGCCTGCCGGTCTATCAGCCGCAGTCCTTCCGGGATGAAGAGTCGGTTCGGCAGCTGCGCGAGTTGAAGCCGGACCTGTTGGTCGTCGTCGCCTACGGCAAAATTCTGCCGCAGGCTGTGCTGGATATTCCGAAATACGGTGCGATCAACATGCACGGCAGCATTCTGCCGCAGCTTCGCGGCTCCGCGCCCGTGCAGCGCTCCATTCTGAACCACTGTGATGAAGCCGGCGTCACCGCCATGTACCTCTCCGCAGGAATGGACGAGGGCGATATCATTGAGATCCGTAAAACGCTCATTCAGCCGCTGGAAACCTCCGAAGAACTCATGGCGCGCCTCGCGCAGATCGCTGCGCCGCTCTGCGCCGACACCGTCCGTGCCATTGAAACCGGAACAGCCGTGCGCATCCCGCAGGACAGCGCCCGCGCGACCTATGCGCCCATGCTGTCCAAGGAGGAAAGCCCCATCGACTGGAACCAGCCAGCCAGATTTATCGTCGATCATGTGCGCGGTCTTGTTCCATGGCCGGTTGCCACGGCGGAACTTGGCGGCACGGAATTTAAAATTTATCGTGTAGAATATGCTGATCAAAAGACGGATAAAGCGCCCGGCGCGCTTGTCGCGCTGACGAAAAAAGGGCTGCTCGTTGCCTGTAAGGATGGAGACACTGTCCTCATCCGTGAACTGCAGGCCAAGGGCGGAAAGCGCATGCCAGCCCCTGATTATTTCCGGGGACATCCCATCACTATCAAGTAAGAGGTAGCTATGAACGCAAGAACGACTGCGCTGTCTGCGCTGATCGCCATACGGCGGCAGAACGCATGGGCCGACGGCGCATTGAAGGACTATGCGGCCCGCGACCGGCTCGACCGCCGCGACGCGGCGCTTGCCGCGCGGCTTTTATACGGCGTGGTGCAGAACTGCATGCTGCTGGACTTTTATCTCGCGCAGGCCGTATCCTCGCCGCTTGCAAAATTGCAGCCGGTCGTGCTTGATATTCTGCGCCTCGGCGCATATCAGATTTTATTTTTGGACAAGATCCCCGTCTCCGCCGCAGTCAATGAAGCGGTCGAACAGACGAAGACCTATGCGAACAAACGCGCTGCCGGTCTGGTGAACGGCTCACTGCGCACCCTCGCCCGCAGAAGGGACGAACTGGTCCAGCCGCATGATCTGGCCACAAAGTATTCTCACCCGCAGCCGCTTGTTGACTGTCTGCGCGCGTCTATGGATGACGAAACGCTCGAAGCGTTCCTCGCCGCCGATAATGATATTCCGAAGACTGCGCTGCAAGTAAATCCCCTGAAAGCTGCACCTGAACAGGTCGCTGCCGCGCTGGACGAAGCGGGGGTCGCCTATGAGCCGCACCCGTGGCTGCATGGATGCTTCCTCGTCTCCGGTACGGGTAATCTTGAGGCGCTGCCGCTGTTCCAGTCCGGGGCGGTCTGTGTACAGGATGCCGCCGCGAAGCTGGCCGTGCTGGCATCCGGCGCTGCGCCGGGCATGCGCGTGCTCGACTGCTGCGCGGCCCCCGGCGGCAAAAGTTTCGCCGCCGCCATGCAGATGGAAAACACGGGCAGCATTCTGTCCTGTGATCTGCACGCGCATAAGATTTCCCTGATCGAAAAGAATGCTGCCCGGCTCGGCATTTCCATCATAGAGGCTGAACAGCGCAGCGCAGCGGAATTTGAGCCCGCGCTGGAAAAGCAGTTTGACCTTGTCATCGCCGATGTGCCGTGCTCCGGCCTCGGCGTTATCCGCAAAAAGCCGGATATCCGCTATAAGCCGCTGGATGCCATCGAGCGCCTGCCGGACGTGCAGCGCGCCATTCTGGAAACCGTCAGCCGCTATGTAAAGCCCGGCGGCGCACTCCTTTACAGCACCTGCACCGTCCGAAAAGAGGAAAACGAAGCCGTTGTCCTGCCGTTTTTGCAGGCGCATCCGGAATTTTCGCTGGAACCGTTTCCGGTTCCGGACGGACTTGATCTTCCCAACGAGGGCTATGCCACGCTCCTGCCGCACAAGCACGCGGCGGACGGCTTTTTCATCTGTAAGCTGAGGAAACACGCATGAAACAGGATATCAAATCCATGACGCTGGCTGAACTGCAAGACGCGTTCGCGGCGCTCGGAGAACCCAAATTCCGCGCAAAACAGGTCTTCACATGGCTGCACCGCGGCGTGGTCGGCTTCGAGGCTATGACGAATCTCTCCAAGACTCTGCGCGAAAAGCTGGACAGCCTCTATTTCATCACCGCGCCGACCGTCGCCCGCAAGCAGATCTCCAAGCTTGACGGGACGATTAAATATCTCTGGAAGCTGCGTGACGGCAACTGCGTCGAATCTGTCGTCATGCAGTATCACCACGGCAATACCGTCTGCATCTCGTCTGAGGTCGGCTGCCCGATGGGCTGCAAGTTCTGTGCGTCTACGATCGGCGGCCTCGTCCGCAGGCTGGAGCCGTCAGAACTTCTCGACCAGGTGCTCTTTTCCCAGCTGGATTCCGGCCTGCCCATCTCCAATATCGTGCTTATGGGTATCGGCGAACCGCTGGACAACTTTGACAATGTTATGCGCTTCCTTGAACTTGTCAATAGTCCGGACGGCATGAACATCGGCATGCGCCACATCAGCCTGTCTACCTGTGGTCTGGTCGATAAGATTGAAAAGCTTGCCGAGCGAGATCTGCAGCTGACGCTTTCTGTCTCCCTGCATTCGCCAGACGACGAATCGCGCAGCAAGATTATGCCTGTCAACCGCCGCTGGCCGGTCGATACACTGCTGGCAGCCTGCCGTGATTATTTTGCGAAGACCGGGCGGCGCATTTCCTTTGAATATACGATGATCGACGGTGTGAGCGACAGTCCGGAGCAGGCGCAGTTGCTGGCAAAGAAGCTGGCAGGAATGGGCGCACACGTCAATATGATCCCACTCAATAACGTCACAGAGAGCGGCCTGCATACTTCGTCAAAGCAGGCTATCCACCGTTTTCAGACCATACTTGAAGAAAACGGCATCACCGCGACGCTCCGCCGGACGCTCGGCAGCGACATTGACGCGTCCTGCGGTCAGCTGCGCCGCAAGTATGAATCGAACTGAAGGAGGGAACCGCATGCAGACATGGGGCTTGACCGATCCGGGCAATATCCGGCAGCAGAATCAGGATTCCTATGCGATCGTGCCGTTTGGCCGCGACCGTGTGCTTATGATCATCTGCGACGGCATGGGCGGCGCAAAATCTGGCAACGTGGCAAGCAGTCTCGCCGTCGAGGTGTTTACGGACGAGGTTCGCCGCACCCAGCGGGCCGGCATGACACCGGAAAAGGCCGCCGCCATGCTCCGCAGCGCGCTGGAACTAGCCAACAGCGCCGTCTTTGAGCAGTCGCAGCTGAGCGATGATTTTACCGGCATGGGCACAACGCTCGTCGCCGTCTGGATCAGCCGCGATCTGGCCGTCGTCATCAACGTCGGCGATAGCCGCGCCTATCATTTTACACGCGAAGACGTGCGCCTCATTACGCGCGACCACTCTATGGTCGCTTACATGGTCGAGCGCGGCGAACTCACACAGGAACAGGCCAAGCTTCATCCGGGCAAAAACGTCATTACCCGCGCCGTCGGCACCGAGCCGGAGGTGGAGGGCGATGTGTTTACCTGCCGTCTGCGCCGCGACGAGTGCATTCTGCTCTGCTCCGACGGCCTTTCCAATGAAATGGCTGATCAGGAGATGCTCTTTGAGGTCGTCCACGGTCTGAGCAAGAGCGACTGTTGTCAGCGGCTGCTGCATATCGCCAAAAACCGCGGCGCACCCGACAATGTGACCGTCACGCTGGCGGCTGTCTGACGGGAGGACGCATATGAACCAAATTCTCAGAAAGGAGCGAGCCTGATGGACCGATACATCGGAAAGCTGTTGGATAACCGCTACGAGATCCTTGAAAAAATCGGCTCCGGCGGCATGGCGGATGTCTATAAGGCCCGCTGTCACCGCCTCAACCGGCTCGTGGCCATTAAAATATTAAAGGAAGACCTCTCGCAGGACGCCGAGTTCCGCCGCCGCTTCCACGCCGAATCGCAGGCCGTCGCCATGCTCTCACACCCGAATATCGTGAGTGTCTACGACGTTTCGCGTTCGGATAACATTGACTATATTGTCATGGAACTCATCGAGGGTATTACGCTCAAGCAGTATATGGAGCAGAAGGGAATCCTCAACTGGCGCGAAGCCCTGCATTTTTCCACCCAGATTTGTAAAGCGCTCGAGCACGCGCACAGCCGTGGGATTGTCCACCGCGACATTAAGCCCCACAATATTATGATTTTAAAGGACGGCAGCGTCAAGGTCGCAGATTTCGGCATTGCCCGCGTCTCCTCCGCTCAGAATACCCTCACGCGTGAGGCGCTCGGCTCCGTCCACTATATCTCGCCCGAGCAGGCCAAGGGTGCGCAGGTTGACTGCCGTGCCGACCTCTATTCCCTCGGCATTGTCATGTACGAAATGCTGACGGGCCGCCCGCCGTATGACGGTGATACGCCGGTGTCCGTTGCCATCCAGCATATCAACGGACACCCCACCATGCCGCGTGAGTTGAATCCCTCGATTCCGCTCGGCCTCGAGCAGATCACCATGCACGCCATGACAGCAGAACTGTCCCACCGCTATCCTTCTGCCACCCGCATGCTCCACGATCTGGAGGAATTCCGCAAGGAGCCGAATATCGTCTTTGACTTTACTGCCGAAGCGGACAGCATCGACGTACAGCGCCTTCTGAATGACCCGGATTATATGCCGAAGACGCTGGGCCGCACGAACGCGGTCAAGGGCGCGCTTGCCGACGCGGTCGCAAAGAAAAAGCAGCAGGAACAGAATAAAAAAGCCCAGCAGGACGCCTCCCGGCGCGGCAGCCGCGTTGCGGTCATCGCCGGTATTGTCTGTATCGCACTGGCTGTGATCGTCATCTGCTATTTCCTGTATAATTATTTCTTTTCCGGCCTGTTCGGCAGGACGGAGGAAACAGCTGTCCCGCGTCTGATCGGCTTGAACGCCGAGCAGATCCGAGCCGAGGATTACCCGGACTTCGTCATTCAGATCGACGGCTACGTCGAAAGCAGCCAGTATGAGGCGGGGGTCGTCGTTGACCAGTCGCCGCTGCCGGAAAAACAGGCGAAAGTCGGCAGCACCATCAAACTGACTGTTTCCTCGGGCGTCAGTGAGACGAAAATGCCGCCGCTCGTGAATCTTACGCGCCAGAATGCCGAGCAGCAGCTGAACGCGCTTGGCCTGAACCTGAACATTCAGATCGAGGAGCGCAAGGACGATATCTACACCGAGGGCTATGTCATCCAGACAGACCCGGCCAGCGGCTCGGCGCTCACCAGCGGCCAGACTGTTACCCTTACCGTTTCGCTCGGCCCGGATGTCGAACTGATCGAGGTTCCGACGCTTGTTGGTGAGGACGTGGATAAGGCGCTGCAGATGATCGCGGACGCCGGATTGCAAAACGGCAGCATCCGCAGCGATGACAGCGACTTGCCCGCCGGCACGGTCACGTTCCAGTCCATCGACGGCGGCCAAATGGTCAAAAAGGATACCGTCATCAACCTGCGCGTGTCCAAGGGCCCGCAGGAGGCTGCGATTCCGGTTGTGACCAATCTGACGCAGGATCAGGCTGTTTTACAGGATGAATCGGTCACGCTTTCTATCTCCGCCTATTCTACCGATGATGGAACGCTTCGCTATGCGTGGTATATGAGTACCAACGGCAGCTATGAAAACGCCGCGCTTGTCTCGCGCAGCAGGGAAGGGAATACCACCTGCGAGGCCGATACTTCTGTCCCCGGCACCTATTATTACTTCTGCGTCGTGGAAAATTCCCTCGGCGACGATACAAAAACGACAAAATCCAACATGATCGAGGTCGTTGTGCAAGAGAAGACTGTAGAAAAAACCATCGAGATCAATCTCCCGAACAAGAGTGGTCTGTATGAGATCACCGTCTATGTCGATGGTGTGCTGCAATACGGCCCGACCTCTGTGTCGATCACGGACGACCGTTCCATGATCGTTGAGGTCACTGTCAGAGGCAAGGGAACCTTACCGGTTGATGTCTATCTTGACGGTGCAATCTATGATTCGCAGCTGATCCTGTTTGAGTGAGCATATGGAAGAGTATCGTATCATCAAAGCCCTGAGCGGCTTCTATTATGTACAGACGGAAGATGGCGTTGTCGAATGCCGCGCCAGAGGACGCTTCCGGCGACAGGACCAGTCGCCCCTCGTCGGCGATTTTGTCCGCATTACCAGACAGGGCGATAAGGGCGTTCTGGAGGAACTTCTGCCCCGGAAAAACGCGTTCATCCGCCCGGCGGTCGCCAACATCGACCAGCTTGTCGTGCTGGCCTCCTGCGCCACCCCAGTGACGGAGCCGTTCCTGATCGACCGTGTCCTCGCCATCGCCCAGATGCAAGGTGTCCCGGCCCTCGTCGTCGTCAATAAGGACGATCTGGCCTCGGCGCAGCCCCTTGCGGAGATCTACCGCAAGGCAGGCGTTCCCGTGCTCGTCACAAGTGCAGAGACGGGCGAGGGGATCGAGGCTCTGCGCGAAGCGCTCAACGGAAAGCTTTCCTGCTTGACCGGCAATTCCGGCGTCGGAAAATCCAGTCTCCTCAACCGCGCCTGCCCGCAGCTTCAGCTGCCTGTCGGCGAGGTTTCGGAAAAGCTTGGCCGCGGCCGCCACACCACGCGCCATATCGAACTCTACAGTTTTGGCGGCGGTACGTTCGTCGCCGATACTCCCGGCTTTTCCGCATTCGATACCGAACGGATGGAACTGGTGCACAAGGAACAGCTGCAATATGCTTTCCCAGAGTTCGCTCCATATCTTGGCCATTGCCAGTTTCCCGACTGTGCCCACCGAAAAGAACCCGGCTGCGCCATCCGTAAGGCTCTAGCAGAAGGGGAAATCGGCCAGACCCGTTACGACAGTTACGAGCGATTGTACGAACTGGCAAGCCAGCTGAAAGAATGGGAACTCAAATAAAAAACCCGCCCCCGGACGTATAACAAGCCGTCCGGGGGCGGGTTTCATTCTATTAGAGAGAAATGGGATTACAGCTGGACAGGCGAAACTCATTCGTGCTGCGGTTCTTCTCGTGCCTTTGCTTTTTTGATATACCGGTAAATGCTTGCCTGTGAACAGGACAGCTTTTTGACCGTGAACTGTACCGCGCCGCGCAGTTCAAACATGCCCTGTTCGTGCAGCTGGGCAATGATCCGTGTGCGCTCCGCCTGCGTCAGCCTGTCGAGCGGCACATCAACGGATTTGGTGACCGTCTCGAACAGTTCTTCCATAAGGCCGTTCATATCAGACTGAAAATGCTCTGCCGGGACACTTGGCGCGTGCTGCGGCTGCATGGGCTGCTTGGCGGGTGCGTCAACAGGGAAGTAGTGGTGGTGGACAAAATCGTCCGGGTGAATCAGCTTCAGAATGGCGTCGCTGATCTCATGGAACCGGCTGTCGTCAAAGTTGATGCACAGCAAACCGACCAGCTTACCGCCGTCTTTGATAAACATCGTGCTTGAGCGGATGGTTTTTCCGTTCGCAAGCTGACCGGTGTAATTCAGGTTATAATCGCTCGTCTCATACTGCTTCTGCATGATCATGCGCAGCGCCGCGTTTGTGATCGGCGCGCCGACGCTGCGGCCGCTGATGGAGCCATTGGCAATGGCAGCCACGCGGCTGGTTTCCGGCAGGATCTCGTGCAGCACGACCTCGTAATCCGGCCCAAGCGTCGCGCCGAGGTATTCGACCAATACGGTATATTGCCGAAGCATCTGTTCCGTCATGGGGGTATCCTCCTTGTGAAGTTGTCCGTGTTTCTCATACTAGCATAGATTTTATGTGAAAGCAACGAAATCAGCCTGTTTTGTATGCGATTTTTTCTCAATACGAGAAAAATTTTTTACATACGAAAAATGAGAGCCAAAATTGTGCGAAATACACAATTTTTACTTTTTTACATGCCGGTATACAGTAATTATATTGACAATGAGATAACTGGATGATAAACTATTATCACAATGAGGAGGTGAGGACAGTTTATGAAAACCGTCATTTCTACTGAAAAGGCCCCCGCGGCCATCGGCCCGTATTCGCAGGGTATCCAGGCAGGCAACCTGATCATCACGTCCGGCCAGCTGCCCATCGACCCGGCTACCGGTGCGTTCCCCGCAACCATCGAGGAGCAGACCCGTCAGTCCCTCGAAAACTGCAAGGCAGTTCTCGCAGCGGCAGGTGCAGCCATGGAAAACGTTATCAAGACGACCGTTTTCCTCAGCGACATGAACAACTTCGCAGCCATGAACGGCGTGTATGCTACGTTCTTTGAAGGGGCCTGCCCCGCGCGCAGCGCAGTTGAGGTCGCCCGTCTTCCGAAGGATGCGCTCGTTGAGATCGAGTGCATCGCAGTCCTGTAAGCAGGAAATAGAATCTGTAAATCGATACTGTCCGCCAGGCGCCGGCAGCCCGCTGTCTGCGACGACCGGGGTATCTCCAAAACAATCGGCGTAAAACGCCAATACTTATGGAGGTCAGTATTATGAGTCACGAATATCCGCTGAATGTCCCCGCACCCCATCACTTTACCTTTGCCGTCCGCGACATTCCCGACGTTACTGTCGAGCAGCGCGAGCGCGTCCTGAAGGCCACCCATTATAACGAGTTCGCATTCCCCGCCGGCATGCTGACGGTTGATATGCTCTCTGACTCTGGCACCACCGCCATGACCAACCACCAGTGGGCTTCCCTGTTCCTGGGCGACGAGGCATATGGCCGCAACACCGGCTACTATGTCCTGCTCGACACCTTCCGTGACATCTTTGAGCGCGGCGGCGAAAAGAACTGGAAAAAGATCCTTGATCTTGTCCGCACCGACTGCCGCGACGTCGAGACCATGATGGAAAAGGTCTACCTGCCCGAATATGAGGGCGGCCTCTTCAACGGCGGCGCAGCCCAGATGGAGCGCCCCAACACCTTCATCATCCAGCAGGGCCGCGCAGCGGAATCCGTTCTGATGGAGATCGTTAAGAAAATCCTTGCTGCCCGCCATCCGGGCAAGGTCTTCACCATCCCCTCCAACGGCCACTTCGACACCACCGAGGGCAACATCAAGCAGATGGGCTCCATCCCCAGAAACCTCTATCATAAGGAGCTTCTGTATCAGGTACCCGAAGGCGGCAAGTATGAGAAGAACCCGTTCAAGGGCAACATGGACATTGAAAAGCTGGAGCAGCTTATCACCGCTGTCGGCCCCGAGAATGTCCCGCTGGTCTTCACCTGCATCACCAACAACCCCATCTGCGGCCAGCCGGTCTCCATGGGCAACATCCGTGAGATCAACCGCGTTGCGCACAAGTACAACATCCCCCTGATCTTTGACGTTGCACGCTGGGCGGAGAACTGCTACTTCATCAAGATGAATGAAGACGGCTACGCCGACAAGTCCATCGCCGAGATCGCCACCGAGATGTTCTCCTACTGCGACGGCTTCTGTATGTCCGCCAAGAAGGATGGCCACGCCAACATGGGCGGCATGGTTGCCTTCCGCGACAAGGGCCTGTTCTGGCAGAACTTCTCCGACTTCAACGAGGACGGCACCGTCAAGACCGACGTCGGCGTTCTGCTGAAGGTCAAGCAGATTTCCTGCTACGGCAACGACTCCTACGGCGGCATGTCCGGCCGTGATATCATGGCGCTTGCTGTCGGTATGTACGAAAGCTGCGACTTCAACTACATGGACGAGCGCATCAAGCAGTGTGAATATCTCGCACAGGGCTTCTACAAGGCAGGCGTCAAGGGCGTCGTTCTTCCCGCCGGCGGCCATGCTGTTTACATCAACATGGATGAGTTCTTCGACGGCAAGCGCGGCCACGAGACCTTTGCAGGCGAAGGCTTCTCGCTCGAACTGATCCGCCGCTACGGCATTCGTGTTTCCGAGCTGGGCGACTATTCCATGGAATACGACCTCAAGACGCCGGAGCAGCAGGCAGAGCTGGCAAACGTTGTCCGCTTTGCCATCGACCGCAGCCGTCTCACGCAGGAGCATCTGGATTACGTCATCGCAGCCGTCAAGGCTTTGTATGAAGACCGCGAATCCATCCCCAACATGCGTATCGTCTGGGGCCACAACCTCCCGATGCGCCACTTCCACGCATTCCTCGAGCCGTATCCCAACGAGGAAAAGTAAGACAATCAAAGGAAAGAGTAAGTAAACCTGGACGGCGCTGCGCCGGAGACCCCGGCGCAGCGTGACAGTCGAATCCAACATTCTTATTGGAGGGAAAGAAATGGCTGACAAACAGGCAACCACACAGCGCGACGGCTTTAAATCCAAATGGGGCTTTATTCTGGCCTGCATCGGTTCCGCCGTCGGCATGGGCAACATCTGGCGTTTCCCCATCATGGTCTCCCTTTGGGGCGGCATGACATTCCTGATCCCGTATTTCATCTGCGTCATCCTCATCGGCTCCACCGGCGTTATCGGCGAGTTCGCACTCGGCCGTGCCACCGGCGCAGGCCCCATCGGCGCGTTCGGTAAGTGCACCGAACTGCGCGGCAACCGCAAGATCGGCGAAGCCATCGGCTTCATCCCGGTCCTCGGCTCCATGGCGCTGGCCATTGGCTACACCGTCGTCATGGGCTGGATCTTCAAGTACACCGCGATCGCCATCACCGGCGACATGCACGCCATGGGCCAGGATATGGCGGCCATCGGCGGCCACTTCGACATCGTTGCGATCAGCAACCTGCCGTGGATCATCGTTGCAATCGTTGCCTCGTTCGCCATCATGGCGATGGGTGTCTCCGGCGGCATTGAGAAGGCCAACAAGGTCATGATGCCGGTTCTGTTCTTCCTGTTCGTGGGCCTCGGCATCTACATTGCGTTCCTGCCCGGCGCAAGCGAAGGCTACAAGTACATCTTCACGCTCGATCCCAAGGGCCTTGCGAACCCCATGGTCTGGATCTTTGCTTTCGGTCAGGCGTTCTTCTCCCTGTCCGTCGCGGGCAACGGCTCCGTCATCTATGGCTCTTATCTGCCCAAGAATGAAAACCTGCCTGGCTCCGCCAGAAACGTTGCGATCTTCGATACGCTGGCTGCTCTGCTCGCCGCGTTCGTTATCATCCCCGCCATGGCAGCGGGTGGCGCTCCGCTGGAGAAGGGCGGCCCCGGCCTCATGTTCGTCTGGCTGGTCAACGTTCTCAACGGTATGCCCGGCGGCCGGATCATCGGTGTCATCTTCTTCGTCTGCGTTCTGTTCGCCGGCCTCAGCTCCATCATCAACCTGTATGAAGCTCCGGTCGCAACCCTGCAGGATAACCTGAAGCTGAAGCGCGTTCCGGCTACTGCCATCATCCTTGTCATTGGCTGCGTGATTGCAATCCTCATCCAGGAGATCACCTCCGACTGGATGGACGTCGTTTCGATCTACATCTGCCCGCTCGGCGCTCTGCTGGCCGGTATCATGTTCTTCTGGGTTGCCGGTAAGAAATTCGTCCTCGACGAAGTCAACGACGGCCTCCAGAAGCCCATCGGCGGCTGGTTCTATCCGCTTGCCAAGTATGTCTACTGCATCCTCTGCATCGTAGCGCTTGTTGCAGGCGCAGCCCTCGGCGGCATCGGCTGATAACCATTCCAATTTCCCAAAACGCGCGTACCGGCTCCCGGTACGCGCGTAAACTTTATCTGCATATTACAATCTCGCTGTGCGACAGGAAATACGGTTCGCCGCCGGAAAACCGAATCTGGTATGTGTCGATATGCGCCTCTCGAAGCCCGGTTTCATCACCGGACAGGATCTGCGTACGGAATGTGTCCCATTCTGCATCATCGACTGTGTGTTCCGCCTCCAGAAACGTCAGCTGCATCGTATAAACAGTCTCTCCATCCAAAGTGTCGGCTTCCAGTGAGTCAAGACGGACGAGCGGCTTCTGTCCGGCACCGGCATTGCGCAGAGAATAACCGCCGTCTTTAAATTCCCAGACGTCCGGCAGATCGTCAAAACTCAGCCGCCGGATGGGGAAATACTTCGAGATATTGGCATAGGCCCAGTCTGGCTCGATCAAGCCTTCCGCGTCCAGCGTTTCCTGATTTACTGCGTATAGCCATGTGAGATACGCCGAGGCGCTGTCCGGCAGGCCGTTATTCTCCGCAGTCTCGTCAAACTGGAAAACCGGCAGTTCGTCCAGCCGCCATTGAACGGCAAAGTCGAACCACTGCGCAAAGACCGCGCGCTGCGCGTCTGTTTCCTCCCGGCGCACTAGCATGGTGTCCAGATCCAGCGTAAACGCTTCGCTCCCGCCGTTCGGCAGGCCGGAGATTGTCAGCCGTATAGTCTGCTCTGTCATGGAGACTGACCAGACTGTTTCATAGTTCCACAGTCCAAGCTGGGAAAGCATGCTGAACTGCCCGTCCAGATAGTCTGCGAAGCACTCGAAGGGGAGTTTCTGATAAACGCTGCTGAGCAGCGCATTATATGTGTATGTCCTGACGTTCTCCGGTGCGTTTTCGTCGGTACACGCTTGAAAGCAGCGGAACCGCGTGTCGCTCACAAGCCCTGTCTCTCCGTGATAGATCAACTCGTCGAGAACCGTGTCCTGCGCGTCGGGCAGATAGAGTGTGAGACAGGCGTCCGTGCTGCTCAGCCGCTCGGCTGTCCAGCGTGATTCTGCGTTGAACGCACCGCGCACATGCAGCGCGTCGAAGTTGTTTATCAGATAGGAATCGAACGCTGCCTTTTCGCTGTCTGACAAGACAGAACCGCCGGCATTATCTAAGAGAGCCTTTAACTGTTTGTCTGACGGCTCCGCTTCTTCGACCCGGGCTGAAACGAGCACCTCCTGCGGTTCCGTCTCAGAGGCCGGCGTATCCTGTGCGACACTGCCCGTCATCGTGCACCCTGCGGCAAATGCGGCAATCAGCACGGCGGTAAGCAGCGCCGGAAGTGCAGGCTTCACCGGCTTTGCCAGTGCATGAATTCGTGCCCGAAGCTGCCCGCCCCGGCCGGACATGGTGGTTGCTGCCGACAGCAGGCGTGCATGCGTGTGGCAGGTCATGCGCAAAAGCGTCCTGCCATACGCAGCGCGCTCCGCTTCGCCGAGACTTTGCACAGCGGCTGCATCGCAGGCCAGCTCTGCATCTGTGCGCGAAAGGGCGGCCGCCCACCACACAAACGGGTCAAACCAGTGCAGGGCCAGACACATGCAGCGCAAAGCCGACCAGATATGGTCGCCGTGCCGGAAGTGCGTCTGTTCATGCGCAAGGCAGTGCCTCCGCGCTGTCTCGTCAGCATCCGCCTCCGGCGTCAGATAGATCGCGGGCTGAAGCAGTCCAAACAGGCATGGCGAACCGGCAGCAGGGGAGACGAAAACAGCCGGGCAGCCGTGCTTTGCCGCAGAAAGCTGCTGCGCGCCTCGCCGCAGGCGGCAGCCGAATACAAGGTCGCAGCCCAGAAACCAGCAGAATACCGCTGCCGCACCGCAGAGCCAGACTGTACGCAAAATCTTTTTCAGATCGACTGTGACAGAAGCCGAACCATCCGATTCCGGCGCGGCCTGCTCTGCGGGAGCCGCCGGCTCTGCAGCCTGTTCTTTAGATTCTGCCTGCGAAGACGGCTGTGCGCTGCGCTGCGCCAGATATAAAACACGGTGCTCCGCCGCAGGAACGAAATTCTCTACGCTTACCGCGCTCTGTCCGACTGAAACCGGCACAAGCAGCCGGAGCAGCAGCAGTGCCCAAAGTCCATATTGCAGCCTCGGACTGATTCTTCCGCGCAGCGCAAACCGCAGCGCGATGAGCACCGCCGCAAGCACGGCAGAGGACACGAACCATTCAGTCACGCCGTTTTTTCGCCTCCATTTCATTCAAAAGCGCGTACAATTCGTCAATCTCCTCCTGTGGGAGCGTCTCCTCCCGTGTCATGGCGCTGACGAGCATGCTCAGACTTCCGTGGTAGACCCGCCCCAGCAGGTCACGCGTCTGCCGAACAGCGGCATGTTCGCGGGTGATATTGGGGAAAAAGGTACGGATGCTGCCGGAATCCTCATAGCGCACCGCGCCCTTTTCTGCTAGACGCCGCAGAAGTGTCAGCGTCGTGCTGCGCGACCAGCCGGTTTTCTGTTCCAAAGCCGCAGTCAGTGCCCGTCCTGTGCTGCCGGGAGCAGCCCAAAGCTGCTCCATTACAGACCATTCCGCGTCCGTCAGACTCAGCTTTTTTTCCATGTGTAATTCCTCCTTTGGTTACGTTTGTAATCTTAGAATAGCACAGTTGTTTATACTTGTCAACAGCAAACTGCGCCACTTGACAGACTGCGCAGCCGGTGGTATAACTACGCCATCAAAAAGCCACTCAAACGGCAGAAAGTGCGTTTTTCTATGGAGATTCAAGTCAGAGCATATACGCGGGCCGATCTTCCGGATTTGATCCGAATCTGGAACGAGGTCGTGGAGGACGGTGTCGCTTTTCCACAGGAGGATTTGCTGGATGCTTCGTCCGGCGCAGACTTTTTCGCAGAGCAGACTTATACCGCCGTCGCGGAGGAGCGGCAGACAGGCCGCATCTGCGGCTTATATATTCTGCACCCCAATAACGTTGGCCGCTGCGGACATATCTGCAACGCCAGCTACGCGGTCGAGCGCACAGCGCGCGGCCTGCATATCGGAGAAAAGCTGGTTTCCGACTGTCTCAAACAGGGCCGGGCGCACGGCTTCCGCATCCTGCAATTCAACGCTGTCGTCGCCAGCAACACGCATGCGCGACACCTGTATGAGCGCCTTGGTTTTCATCCTCTCGGCGTCATCCCCGGCGGCTTCCGCATGAAAGACGGACATTACGAGGATATCTGCCCGTATTATCATGTGCGTTTCTCTTCAGGACGCTTTTCCGGACGGGGCGAGGAACCACAGATAATCCGGCAGCGTGATGCGGCGTGAGACGAAGCTGCGCGGCACCTGATACGGGTCCATGCCGGTCTGATAGGTCCAGCCGTCCATGCGCAGGGCAAATGTGTAATAATCCTTCGCCACGTCCATCGCCAGGTGACTGTATTTGCCCTCCGGGTAGCACAGCACGTACGGGATCTGTCCCGTCGCGGCAGCCAGCGCGGCGTTGGCGCGCTCCATTTCCTGCCGGAGCGCAGGTTCGTCCATGGCGCTGAGATTTCCGTGCGTGTAGGTATGGCTCTGGATGCTGACGAGGCCGGAGGCCGCCAGCTCGTACACCTGCTCCTGCGTCATCTTGTGCTGGCTGCCCATGGCATTGCCGATGACAAAGATGGTCGCCTTGGTCTGATACTTTTCCAGCAGCGGATAGAGCACCGTGTAATTGTCGTCATATCCGTCGTCGAAGGTCAGAATGACCGGCTTTTCATAGTCTTCGATGTGCGCAAGGTCTGAGAACCAGATCGGCTCATATCCGTTTTCCTGCAAATATTGCAGCTGCTCCTCCATCCCGGCCTCGCTGACAAACAGATCGGAATATCCCCAGATCTCGTCCCCCACGGCGTGGTACATGAGGACCGGCACGTTCCAGCCCTCGGGGATCTGGCCGACGGTCTGCCGCCGTGCCAGATAGCGAAGCCCGTCCGGGGCTTCGCCCCATTCCAGCCCGAGCCGCTGTGCGGCCTCTGCCAGCGGGACATAGTCTTGCGCCTGAAAGCGAATCGTTTCCACTCCCGCAAGCATCTGTGCATCAGTGTTTAAGGGCTTTGCCGCTTCCAGTATGTCAGCCAGCGCGGCCCATTCTGTTTCGTCCGCGCAATAAAGTTCCGTCAGCCGTCCCAGCAGCCAGACCGGTTCCGACAGCAAAAGCGCGGGTTCCGGCTCCTCTTCGATGATAGGCTCCACCGGCGGTTCAACCGGCGCGGGCGGCTCCTCCGGAGATTGCACCTGCGCGGCGGGAGGCTCCGGCAAAGCCGCCTCCGGCGCGGCGCAGGCGCAGAGCAGCGCCAGCAGGAAAAAGCAGGCAAGCAGGCAGGAAATACGCATTTGGGATCCCTCTTCGTTTCGTTTTTTGTCAGTTTACCATGATTTTTCAGGCAAAACAAGTCTGGGGAGCGGTTTTTCTTGACGGCGGTGCGCCATCTGATTATAATATAGTGTATTCCAGAAAGGGGACGGCTTTCCGTTATGCTTCTATCGTTTTTTCGACGGCTTGAAAGACCGTTCCGTACCATGCGTCCGGGACGGCTGATCGTGTTGGTCTTTCTCTTCATTATTTTGCTTGGAGCGGGGCTTCTATGCCTCCCAGCCGCGTCGCGTTCCGGCGAGGCGACGCCGTTTTTGACAAGCTTATTCACCGCAACCTCCGCGACCTGCGTCACAGGCCTTATCCGTGTTGACACCGGAACCCATTGGGCCATGTTCGGTCAGGTTGTCATCCTCCTGCTCATCCAGGTCGGCGGTCTCGGATTTATGACCATCGCGTGCCTGTTTTTCTTTGCGCTTCGCCGGAAGATCGGTCTGCGGGAACGCATGGTTCTGGCGCAGGCGCTTGGCAGCGACAGCTATAGCGGCATTGTGAGTCTTGTGCGCAACATCCTGCGCGGCACGGCTGCGGTCGAAGGTGCAGGCGCGCTTATCCTGTTTTTTCGTTTCCTGCCGGAGTTCGGCTTTGGAAAAGCTTTGTGGTACGGCGTATTTCATTCGATCTCCGCGTTCTGCAACGCAGGCTTTGATGTGCTTGCGGATACAGATGTTGGCGGGAGTCTTTGCCGCTATGCAACAGATCCAGTCGTGAATTTCACCATCATGGCACTGATTATCATCGGCGGCCTCGGTTTTGCCGTCTGGGGTGATATCCGGCATAACCGCCGTTTCTCCCGCATGAGCGTCTACACGAGGCTGGTCATCATCATCACAACAGTTCTGATCTTTGGCGGCGCCGGCATTTTCGCTGCGCTTGAATGGAACAATCCCGGCACGCTCGGCGGCCTGACACCGCCGCAGAAGCTGATGGCTGCGCTGTTCCAATCGGTTACGCTGCGCACGGCAGGCTTTGCGACCTTTGACCAGAATGCGCTGTCCGACGTTTCAAAGGCTGTTGCGGATTTTTTGATGCTGATCGGCGGATCATCCGGTTCGACAGCGGGCGGCGTCAAGACCGTGACGGTCGGCGTGATTCTGTTTGCCGCATGGTCAACCGCGCGGGGACGGACAAGCGTGCAGATCATGAAGCGCCGGATTCCGCAGCAGGCGGTTGCAAACGCATCCGCGCTGTTTATTCTGGTTCTGCTGCTGTCCGGGCTCGGCGCAGCGTTTTTGAGCATAGCAGATCATGTGAGTCTGGAAAACGCACTGTATGAGACGATTTCCGCACTGTGCACTGTCGGTCTGACGACCGGCATTACAAGTTCACTGTGCGTTGCGTCGCAGCTTGTTCTGATCCTGTTCATGTTTTTTGGGCGGCTCGGGATCATGACTATCAGCGTCGGATTTATGGCGGCTGACCGCGCAGAAGAGCGCGTCAGCTATGCCGAAACAAAAATCATGATCGGCTGAGCAGGGGGAGTAATATCATGAAAAAAACATATATTGTAATTGGACTTGGACGCTTTGGAAGCGCGGTCGCGCAGCGGCTGTATGAACTCGGCAGCGAGGTGCTGGCCATTGATCTGCGCCCGGAACTCGTACAGAAGATGGAAAGCAGAGTCACCTGCGCTGCTGTGTGCGATGCGCGGGATGAAGACGCCCTGCGCACGCTCGGCGTCCGGAATTACGACTGCGCCATTGTCGCCATCGGCGGCGACTTGGCTACCAGCGTTGTTGCGACGCTGAATCTCAAGGAATTAGGCGTGCAGAGAGTTGTGTGTAAAGCCACCGACGAGACGCAGCGCCGCGCGCTGGAAAAGATCGGCGCGGATCATGTCGTCGTGCCGGAACGTGAGTCCGGCATCAAGTTGGCACAGTCCTTGACTTCGTCCAGTATTCTGGATTTTATCGAACTTTCGCCGGACTGCGGCATCGCCGAACTGCAAACGCCGTCCGAATGGTGCGGCAAGAGCATCCGGGAGTTGGATATCCGTGCCAAATACGGCGTCAATGTTATCGCTGTGCGGGAAAACGGTAAGGTGCATGTCACAGTGGACGCTAACCGTCCGCTGAACGAGCACATTACGCTCGTATTGCTCGGGGAGAATGACCGGCTTGCAAAGGTGAAGCCGTGATGGAGCAGCGGATTACAAGCCGTCGGAATCCGCTTCTGACGCACACAAAAAAGCTGCTTACCTCGCGCGCCTACCGCGAAAAGTGCGGTGAGTTTGCCGCCGACGGTGTGAAGCTGCTGGCAGAAGCTGCCCGCTGGTATCCGGGATTGCATACGGTGATTGCGGAAGAAGCTGTAGAACTATGCAAATTACCGGACACCGTCCGCGTCATCCGTGTGCCAAAAGACGTTATGCAGTCTGTCTCCCTGATGGACGCGCCGCAGGGAGCAATCTTTCTCTGCCGCCTGCCGGAGCGGAAGTCCGGCGCGCTCACGTCGGGAACGCTTTTGCTGGACGGCATTCAGGACCCCGGCAATCTCGGTACGATCCTCCGCACGGCGGACGCACTGGAGATTCCAGTTGTTTTGCTCGATGGCTGCGCCGACGCATATAACCCCAAAACGGTTCGTGCCTCCATGGGCGCGGTGTTTCGGACCCAGCCTGTCAGCATGACAAGGACGCAGGCCATCGCTGGCTGCCGGGAGCAGGGCATTCCGCTGCTGGCAACTGCCATGTCAGCTGATGCTGTCGATCTGCGGCAGGCTGATCTGCGTGCTGCAGCGGTCGTGATCGGCAGCGAGGGGCAGGGAATTTGTCCAGAACTATTCGCGGCTGCGGAGCAGAAAATCATCATTCCCATGTCGCCTCGCTGCGAGTCGCTGAACGCGGCAGTCGCTGCGACGATCGTTTTGTGGCAGATGAAGCGCTGAAGCCATATATAATATATCAAAAATCCGAGAAAGACAGAGGGATTTTTATGCTGGAATACTGGTTGTGGCTGACTGGACGCAGGGGTGTCGGTCTGCGTGGGCTGCGTGCGCTGCTTGAGCAGTTCGGAACGCCCGAGGCGGTCTACTGCGCTGCGGCGGGCGAATATCCGCAGGAACTTCGTCCAGAGGGGCGCGCTGCACTTGCTGACAAGGAACTTGCGCCTGCACGTCAGATTCTGCAGCAGTGCTACCGCAAGAACATCCATGTTCTGACGTTTCAGGATGCTGTCTATCCGAACCGGCTTAAAAATCTTGACGATGCGCCGTTGGTATTGTATTATCAAGGCGTTTTCCCGGACTTTGACGCGGAACCCGTCATCGCTATGGTCGGCACGCGCAAAGCCTCCGCATATGGATTGCTTCAGGCAAAGCGCCTGGGCTATGAACTTGGCCGCTACGGCGCAATCGTTGTTTCCGGCGGTGCAGCCGGAATTGACACCATGGCGCTGCGCGGGGCCGTATCCTCCGGGACGCCGCCTGTGGCGGTGTTTGCCTGCGGCGTGGATGTTGATTACCCGGCAAGTAACCGAAGCCTGTTTGAAGACCTGCGCACCCACGGCTGCGTCATCAGCGAACTTCCGCCAGGAACACCTCCTCTGCCGGAGCATTTTCCGCCTCGCAACCGACTTCTGAGCGGCCTTTCGCTTGGTTCTGTTGTCGTGGAGGCACCCAAAAAGAGCGGCGCGCTCATTACCGCCCGCCATGCGCTCGAACAGGGGCGGGATGTGTTCACGCTGCCTGGGAATCTCGGAAATCCGACCTGCGAAGGGAACATCCAGCTGCTCAAAGAGGGTGCGATCCTGATTGCTGAGGGCTGGGATGTCTTGCAGGAATATACCTACCTCTATCCGGAACTACCGCTGCGTCAGAAGCCGATTGGGCCCATGACGCTCAGCCAACAGGAAACGAAAGACAACCTTGTTGTGGCGGAAACTCCGTCCAATCCGGAAAAAACTGACACAAAAGCCGTTGACAAGCTGGAAAACAGGGCTTATATTGACGTACAGGAAATTTTGCCGCGCGTATCTGCCGACGAAGCAGAGGTTCTCCGGCAGCTGGAGTCCGGAAAACAACCGGTTGACCGGATGATCGACGAAACGCAGCTGCCCGCCGGGCGTGTGCTCTCCGCGCTGACGCTGCTGGAGGTCAAGGGCTTTGTCAAGCGGCTGCCGGCCCGATATTATGAGTTGGCGAAATAACATGGAGGCGTCTATGCCGAACGCAAAAACAGAATCTGGTCATCGTGGAGTCTCCCTCGAAGGCCAAAACCATCGGAAAATACCTCGGCCCCGACTATCAGGTCAAGGCCAGCATGGGACATCTGCGTGATCTGCCAAAGAGCACGCTGAGCGTCGATATTGAACACGATTTTGAGCCGGAGTATCAGCCGCTCAAGGGAAAGGAAGAGATCATCGCAGATCTGCGTAAGGCTGCGAAGGGCTCTGGCCGCATCTACCTTGCAACCGACCCGGACCGCGAGGGCGAAGCCATCTCCTGGCATTTGAAATATCTGCTGAACATTCCGGACGATGAGACATACCGCGTGACCTTCAACGAGATTACGCGCAACGTTGTGCAGGAGTCCATCCGGCACCCGCGTCCCATCGACCAGAATCTCGTCGATGCGCAGCAGGCGCGCCGCGTGCTCGACCGCATCGTCGGCTATCAGCTTAGCCCCTTACTCTGGAAAAAGATCCGCAAGGGCCTGTCTGCCGGCCGTGTGCAGTCTGTTGCAACCCGTCTGGTCGTAGACCGTGAAAACGAGATCCGGGCCTTTGTCCCGCAGGAATACTGGACGCTGGACGTGAATCTGAACCGGGTCGGTAAGTCTGGCAGCTTTACTGCACACTATTATGGCGACCCGCAAAAGCGTGAACTGTCCAGTGAGCAGGATGTGCAGTCTGTTCTGGACGCACTGGAAGGGCATCCATTTTCTGTGACCGGCGTGAAAAAGTCGGAGAAAAAACGCACTCCCGCGCCGCCCTTCATCACCTCGACGCTCCAACAGGAGGCGTCGCGCAAACTCAACATGACCCCACGCCGCACAATGATGATCGCGCAGCAGCTTTACGAGGGCGTAGAGATCTCCGGTGAGGGCTCTGTCGGCTTGATCACTTACATGCGTACCGATTCCCTGCGTATCTCCGAGGAGGCGCTGGCCGCTGCAGGCGAGGTAATTCGCAGCCGCTACGGCACGGCATATTATGCTGAGCCTCGCCGCTACAAGCCAAAATCCGGTGCACAGGACGCGCACGAGGCCATCCGCCCATCGAACGTTGCACTCTATCCGGAAGCGGTCGAGCACGATCTGACCAAGGAACAGTACCGGCTCTATAAGCTGATTTGGAGTCGATTCATCGCGTCGCAGATGACAAACGCGCTGTACGACGTGACGGCAATCGAGGCCGCCTGCGGAAACCATGTCTTCCGCGCGACCCACCAGAGCATGAAGTTCTCTGGCTTTACTGCCATTTATGAAGAGGGCCGTGACGACGAACAGGAAAAGCTGGATTCTCCGCTGCCTGACCTTGCCCCAGGCGAGGCGCTCACGGCAGTCGGCTTTGATAAACAGCAGCATTTTACCCAGCCGCCCGCGCGTTATACGGAGGCGTCCTTGGTGCGCGCAATGGAGGAAAAGGGCGTCGGCCGCCCGTCTACCTACGCAGCAATCATTGCGACGATTCAAGACCGTGAATACGTCATCAAGACCGATAAAAAGCTTTCGCCGACGAAGCTTGGCGAGGTCGTGAACGGGTTGATGATGGATCGCTTCCCCAATATCATCAGCGTTGAATTCACTGCTGACATGGAGAAGCAGCTTGACCAGGTTGAGGCCGGGCAACGCCGCTGGAAGAGCGTGCTGGAGGAGTTCTATACCGGATTCCATCAGGAAATGCTCGACGCGGAAGAAGCGCTCAAGGACACCCGGCTCAAGGTGCCGGATGAGGTTTCAGACGAAAAATGTGAGATCTGCGGTCGGAATCTCGTCGTAAAGACGAGCCGCTTCGGTAAATTCCTTGCCTGCCCCGGCTACCCGGAGTGTAAGTTCACCAAGGCCATTACGGAAAAAATGCCGGGCCGTTGTCCGAAGTGTGGCAGCGCGATTCTGAAACGCAAAAGTAAGCGCGGCTACGCTTATTACGCTTGTGAGCGCGGTGCAGCCTGCGGTTTTATGACGTGGGATGTGCCGACGGATCAGGACTGCCCGGTCTGCGGCCAGACGATGTTCAAGCGTTCCGGCAAGGGTGCGATGAAGCCGTTCTGCGCAAATCCTGAGTGCTCCAACTTCCTGCCGGAGGACAGGCGCGGCTATCGCCGCAAGTCCACTGCGACCGGCGAGGCCGCAACTGCGGAATCCAACGCCGAGGCCGCTGCCGAAGCTGCGCAGAAGCAGGCAGAGGAAAAGAAAGCCGCAAAGAAAGCGGCAGCGAAAAAGCCCACCGAAAAGGCGGCTGCAAAGAAGCCTGCCGCGAAGAAGACAGCAGCGAAAAAGCCTGCGGCTAAAAAACCAGCTGCCAAAAAAGCTGCCAAAAAGACCGAGCCGGAAGACGATCTTCCGTTCTGATACAGAGATAGAAAGGACACCCCCAACATGCTGGAAGTGAAAGTGATCGGTGCAGGCCTCGCAGGCTGCGAGGCTGCGTGGCAGCTGGCTGAGCGCGGCATTCATGTGACATTGACCGAGATGAAGCCGCAGAAAATGACGCCTGCGCACCACTGCGCGGACTTTGCTGAACTCGTCTGCTCCAATTCTCTGCGCGGCGACCGTCTGGAAAACGCCGTTGGCCTTCTGAAAGAGGAACTGCGGCGGCTGCACAGCCTGATTCTGACCTGCGCGGAAGCAAACCGCGTCGAGGCAGGCGGTGCGCTGGCCGTTGACCGCTATGGTTTTTCCGGCATGGTAACGGAAAAAATCCGGTCGCATCCCAATATCACCGTCGTGGAAGCAGAAGCAGCTGAGGTTCCGGCAGGCCCGGCTGTCATTGCGACTGGCCCCCTGACCTCTGACGCGATGAGCGATGCGATCCAACGCTATTTCGGCGGACAGGAGTATATGAGTTTTTTCGATGCCGCTGCGCCGCTTGTGACTTTCTCGTCCATCGACATGGACAAGGCGTGGTTTGCATCCCGATACGATCGTGGTGATGCGGATTATGTCAACTGCGCAATGGACAAAGACGAATACCTTGCCTTTGTCGAAGCACTTAAAACGGCGGAGGAAGCACCGGTGCACGGCTTTGAGGACAAGCATGTCTTCGAGGGCTGTATGCCCGTCGAGGTCATGGCCCGCCGTGGCGTCGATACTCTGCGCTATGGACCCTTGAAGCCCGTTGGGCTGAAGGACCCGAAAACAGGCCGTGAGCCGTATGCCGTTGTGCAGCTGCGCAAGGATAACGCCGCAGGCTCCGTCTACAATATCGTCGGCTTTCAGACCCATTTGAAATTCCCGGAGCAGAAGCGCGTGTTTTCTATGATTCCCGCGCTGCACGACGCGGAATTTGTCCGCTATGGTGTGATGCACCGCAACACGTTCCTTGATTCTCCGCGTCTACTCGACCGTTACTATGCTGACCGGCGTGACCCGCTGGTCGCCTTTGCGGGCCAGATGACGGGCGTAGAGGGCTATGTCGAGTCAACGGCTTCCGGTTATCTAGCAGGTGTCAGTATGGCGGCAAAAGTCAAGAATGAGCCGCTGCCCGAGTTCCCGCGCGAAACGGCCATCGGGGCGCTGGCAGCGTACATTTCGGATGCGAGCGTTGTCTCGTTCCAGCCGATGAACGTGAATTTCGGCATTCTGACGCCGCTCGAGCACCGCGTCAAGGGAAAAGCCAACAAAAATCTCGCCATTGCACAGCGGTCGCTTGCAATCATCGATCAAATGACAGGGCAGGAGGAAGCAACATGAGAATTCTGGTAGACGCCATGGGCGGCGATAACGCCCCTGATCAGATTGCGTTGGGCGCGATCCAGGCAGCAAAGGACTTCAACTGCGAGGTCGTGCTGGTCGGACGCGGCGAGGCAATCCTGCGCGCGCTGAAGGATCAGGGCATCGAAACGCTTCCCAAGGGCGTGGAGATTGCCAACGCGGACGACGTCGTGGATATGCACGATGATCCGGCGACGGTTGTAAAAAAGAAAAAGGATTCCAGCATGGTCGTGGGCCTGAATATGCTGAAGGAGGGCGGCGGAGATGCGTTCGTCTCTGCGGGCTCGACCGGCGCGCTGCTCTCTGCGGCCACGCTGACTGTCCGGCGCGTCAAGGGCATCCGCCGCGCGGCCATGGCCCCGCAGATTCCGACGAAGACCGGCAGAGAGGCCGTGCTCATCGACTGCGGTGCAACGGCCGACTGCACGCCGGAATTCCTGCTGCAATTTGCATTCATGGGTTCCTATTACGCCGAAAAGGTGCTGGGTATCGAAAACCCGCGCGTTGCGCTTTTAAATATCGGCGCGGAGGATTCCAAGGGCGGCGAACTGCAGAAGGCCGTCTATCCACTGTTAAAGCAGGCAGGCGAGACCGGTGCAATCAACTTTACTGGCAACATTGAAGCGCGCGACGTGCCGCTGGGCGGCGCGGACGTGGTTGTTGCCGACGGCTTCTCGGGCAATATCCTGCTCAAAGGCATTGAGGGCACGGCGCTTTTCATGGCCTCCATGATGAAGAATATGTTCAAGAAAAACGTACTGACCAAGCTGGCGGCGCTGCTGTGCATGGACGGCGTAAAAGCATTCAAGAAAAAGATGGACTACCGCGAGACGGGCGGCACGGCGCTTATCGGCCTGAGTAAGCCCGTTATCAAGGCGCACGGCTCGTCCGACGCTCTGGCCATCCGCAACGCCATCCGGCAGGCCATCGGCGCTGTCGAGGCGGACGTGGCCGCGACGCTGGCCGCAAATATGGACCATATGGTCATACCAAAGGAGTATCAACATGCTGAGTGAACTGGAAGCCGGGCTGGGCTACACGTTCCGGGACAAGAGCATTCTCGAAAACGCGCTGACGCACAGTTCCTATGCCAATGAAAACCGCGAACGCGGCCTGCACGATAACGAACGGCTGGAATTCTTAGGCGACTCGATTTTGGGTTTCGTCGTGGCGGATTACCTGTACCGAAATTTCCCGGACAAGCCGGAGGGCGAGTTGACACGCATCCGCGCCGATCTTGTCTGCGAAAAAAATCTGGCCCGCGCAGCGGGGACGATCAAACTCGGCAGCTTTCTGCTGCTCGGCCACGGCGAGGAGCATGGCGGCGGACGCAAGCGCGATTCCATCGTCTCCGATGCCATGGAATCCGTGATTGCGGCCAGCTACATGGACGGCGGTTTTTCCGCTGCAAAGGAGATCATCGACCGTCTGATCCTCAGCGACGTTCCGGCGGGCAAGCCGCATAATTTTGACTATAAGACCGCGCTCCAGGAGTTGGTGCAGCGGAAAAAGGATCAGGTGCTCCGTTATGAACTCACCGGAGAGTCCGGACCGGATCACGACAAGAAATTTGAGGTCGAGGTTCTGCTCAACGGCAAGCCCTGCGGCAATGGCAGCGGCAGCAGTAAAAAACGCGCTGAACAGGCCGCAGCCGCAGCTGCCATCGACGCGCTGTTCCCAGGAGAATTGTAAAAACAGAACCGCTGGAAGAGTTGTTCCAGCGGTTCTGTTTTGCTTAAAGGATCAAAATCTGGCACATCCTCATCGCGCTCAGCGCCGTTTCGTGGCTTTCGGGGGTCACACCTGCACAGCAGTCCGCACGGACGAAAAGCGGAACCTCGGGCAGCGCGCCCTTTGCCATCATTGCGTTCGTAATGACGCAGATATCCGTGCAGAGGCCAATGAATTCGACACGCTCCAGTTCCGGCAATCGCTTGAGATATTCAATCAGGGCAGGGGAACCAAAGCCGGGCTTATCAAAGACCGGCGCGTCCAGAACTGGCAGAGCCGCATCAATCTGCCAGCCCTCCGTTTCCTCTATGCAGTGCGGGACCGGAAGATTCCGGCCTTCCTGTGTGGACAAATACTCCGCATGATGCGTATCGCGCGTGAAGACGACGGTTTCGCCGTCCTCCCGCGCTTTTTTCAGCCGTGCGGCAACCCTCGGCACAATGGAAACGGCTTCTTTCGTCCCCAGCACGCCGTCAATAAAATCCTTCTGCATGTCAATAATGGCAAGAACCTTCATAAAACAAGCCTCCTCTTCGAGTCCAGTATAGCATATACAGCCGGAACTTGCACAAAAATTTCTTGACAGATTCAGATGCGGGCGCTATACTTGTGATACTTAAAATTTTTTAATTAAAATATTTTATACAATGAAAGGAGTCGCCATGCTGCTTCAGACCATCGAGGCGCTGTTTCGCAAATACCGTTTGTTCTGCTACCAGAAGCTGTTTTCCGCTGTGCGGGAAAAACCGGGCAGTCTCAGCGCGACGGAGGCCTTTTCCGCAGACATCATTCATCTGCTTGGAAGTCCGACAATTTCCCAGTTTGCCGATACCATCGGGATCTCTCAGCCAAATGCAACCTATAAGGTCAATCAACTTGTGTCAAAAGGCTATCTGCGCAAAACAGTGCAGGCGCACGACCGGCGCGAGATCGTGCTGACGACCTCGGAGAAATTTTCCGGTTATTTTGATGAAAATGAGGAAGAAATGAAGAAAAAAGTCGCTGCGCTCTCCGCGCAGTTTACACCCGAAGAACTTTGCAGCGCCGAACGCGTGCTGCTGGCCCTCGGAACGCTTCTGTAACGAAGGAGGATATTATGGACATTTTTGAAAAATGCAATCAGCGCTATATTCAGGATGAAGTCCGGGATCTCGGCATCTATCCCTATTTCCACGCGCTCGAATCCCGGCAGGATACCGAGGTCATTATGGAGGGCAAGCGCCGCATCATGCTGGGATCGAACAATTATCTCGGTCTGACGACGAGTGAGGCAGTCGTCAAAGCCGGCATGCACGCCTACGAAACACTCGGCTCCGGCTGCTCAGGCTCCCGTTTTTTAAACGGCACACTCAAGCTGCATCTGGAGCTGGAGGACGAACTTGCAAAGTTCCTGCGCAAGGACGCGGTCGTGACCTTCTCCACGGGCTTCCAGTCCAATCTCGGCATTATCAGCGCCATCGTCGGCCTGCATGATTATGTTATCATGGATCGAGAAAATCACGCCAGCCTCTACGACGGCTGCAAGCTGTCCTATGGCAAGATGCTGCGCTACCAGCACAACGACATGGCGGACCTTGAAAAGAAGCTGCAGAAGGTGCCGGAAACGGCAGGCTGCCTGATCGTGACCGACGGCGTATTCTCCATGGGCGGCGATATTGCCAATCTGCCCGAGATCTGCGCGCTGGCGCAGAAATACGGTGCGCGCGTCATGGTTGACGATGCGCATGGCCTCGGCGTCATCGGCGAGGGCGGCCGCGGCACGGCAAGCTATTACGGGCTCGAGGATCAGGTCGATATCTACATGGGCACGTTCTCCAAGTCGCTCGCCTCGCTCGGCGGCTATATGGCAGCCAGCAGCCGCGTGGCGGACTTTGTGCGCCACAGTTCCCGTCCTTTTATTTTCTCCGCATCCATCCCGCCCGCGAACGCTGCTGCGGCTCTGGAAGCACTGCGTCAGCTGGAAGCGCATCCGGAGTTGGTGACGCGTCTTCAGGAGAATGCACTTTACATGCGCAGTCTTCTGAACGAACGAAACATCAAAATGCGCCCGTCCAACGGCGACCGTATTCCCATTATCCCAATCTATACCTATGAACCAATTCCGACGCTCACCATTGCAAAGGAACTCTACGAACGGGGTGTCTACGTCAATTCCTCTCTGCCGCCTGCGGCGGCTCCGCATGAGTGCCTGCTCCGCACAAGCCTCATGGCCACGCACACACATGCGTTAATCGACGAGGCTGTTGCGATCATTGCAGATGTCTTAAGGGGGTATGACCTGTGATGCCTGTAAAGAAGGTATGTGTCATCACCGGCGGCACATCCGGTATCGGCCTGTGTACGGCGCAAGCCATGCTCGAAAAGGGCTACACGGTCTATGAACTTTCCAGAAGAGCCGAGGGAGCGCCCGGCATGAACCATATTGCGGCCGACGTTACAAAAGAAGAGACGCTTGCCGCAGCTATACAGGAGATTTTAAAGCGGGAAGACCATATCGATGTGCTGATCAACAACGCTGGCTTCGGCATTTCCGGCGCGGTCGAATTCACGAAAACAGAGGACGCACAGCATCAGCTGGACGTGAACTTTTTCGGCATGGTACGCATGAATCGGCAGGTGCTGCCGGTGATGCGCAGGCAGTGCTATGGCCGCATTGTGAATCTGAGTTCTGTTGCAGGCGCAATCCCTATCCCGTTCCAGACCTATTATTCAGCCAGCAAGGCCGCCATCAACTCCTACACCATGGCGCTTGCCAATGAGGTCAAGCCCTTCGGCATTCAGGTCTGCTGCGTCCAGCCGGGCGATATCCGCACGGGCTTCACCGCCGCGCGGGAAAAGAACCCGGAAGGGGACGATATTTACGGCGGACGTATCGCGCGCTCCGTCGCAGGTATGGAACGCGACGAGCAGAACGGCATGGACCCGGAGAAGGCAGGCGCATTTATTGCGCATGTTGCGACGAGAAAGGGAATCCGGCCCGTCAACACCATCGGCCTGCAATACAAATTTTTCTGCTTCCTCGTTAAGATTCTCCCGGCAAAGACACTGAACTGGCTGGTTGGATTGATCTACGCAAAATAAAGGACGGGCGCGCCAAATGGCGCGCCCGCTGTGTTATTTCTCAAGCTGTTTCTGCACAACCTGCACAATTCGTGCGATCGCAGCGCTTAAAGCGGCGTTGACGGCGAATTCTACGAGGAAGTTCACGCCGATAAACGCGACGAAAAGGAAATAGACAATGTTCGTGCCGCCTGCATAGTCCTGCAGAACGGGCTTGAAGACCGTGAGCATCCCAATGGCGAACACGCCGGTGTTCACGAACGGGGCCGTCAGCGCGGCGAGTATGCAGCTGAGCGTCTGCCTCTGCCGCAGCGCCTTTGCCACGAGCCCCGCGCAAAGCCCGCACAGAACGGCCTTGCCGACGCACACGACGACGAGCCAGAATGGGCTTGCGACCCACAGAACATTTGTAAACTGATCCGCGCCCGTGATGCCTGCAATCAGGCAGACAATCCCGAATACCGCGCCAAGACCGGCTCCTGCACCTGGGCCAAACAAAATCGCGCCGACGACAATGGGAACCAGCGTCAGCGAGATCGGGACCGGCCCGATGCGGATACCGCTTGCAACGGTCTGCAAGACAACGACCAGCGCGGCCAGCAAGGCCAGCGAGGTCAGACGGACGACGGATGCGTGGTTACTGCGTTTCATAAGTACCTCCTGCTGTCACTCCGAATTCTCTCGGATGCAACGCAATTTTATTTGACAGCGCTACACAATTACAGCGCACAGCTTGCTTGTATTTGTTCACCATGCTTCACAAAAATCCTCGGAAATCCATAAAGGATTTCATCCGGCTTTTGTTCGCCTGGCAAAAAATCTGCTGGCGCAATCTGTACACTGAAATTGTTCCGTGCAGTCATTTTATTTATACTTTTTCCAAAGAAGGGATCACGGGATTTCTTCCTCGACCGGCTCGCTGGAAATGGGCGCGCCGTCCTTGATGGCCTGCCACTGCTCGCGCGTGATGAGCAGCTGACGGGGCTTCGAGCCCTCGAACGGGCCGACGATGCCGCGCTCTTCCATCTCATCCATGATGCGCGCCGCGCGGGCGTAGCCAAGCTTCAGACGGCGCTGAAGCATAGAGACGGAGGCCTGTCCGGTTTCCAGAATAACATCGACTGCCGCCGGGAGCATTTCATCGCCGTCAGAACCATCTGTTTCTGCGGCTGCGCTGCCGGAACTGCCGGAGCCGGATTTTCCGCTCTCTGCCGCCTTCTTGTCAATCTCAGCCATAACTGTGTCGGAATACTCTGCTTCGCTCGAGGCCTTGACAAAGGAGACAACCTCCTGCACCTCATCATCCGTGATGAAGCAGCCCTGCACACGTTTGGGCTTGCCTTGCCCGAGCGGCGCATAGAGCATATCGCCCTTACCGACAAGCTTTTCCGCACCTGCCGTGTCGAGAATGATGCGCGATTCCATCGCGGAGGCGACGGCAAATGCGATGCGGGAGGGGATGTTGGCCTTCATCAGACCGGTAATAACGTCCGCAGACGGACGCTGCGTGGCGATGACAAGATGGATGCCCGAGGCACGGCCCATCTGCGCGATGCGGCAGATCGACTCCTCAACCTCCTTGGCTGCAACCAGCATGAGGTCTGCCAACTCGTCGATTACGACAACGATTTGCGGCATCGGCTCAAGTTCATCGTCCGCCGAGGCGCGCGCCTGTTTGTTGTAGGATTCGAGATCGCGGACGCCTGCGTCTGCCATCATGCGGTATCGCCGCATCATCTCCGTCACAGCCCACTGGAGACTTCCAGCGGCCTTTTTCGGGTCGGTGACGACGGGAATCAGCAGATGCGGAATGCCGTTATAAATGCCGAGTTCAACCATCTTCGGGTCGATCATGATCAACTTGACCTCTTCTGGCTTCGCTTTATAGAGAAGGGAAATAATCAGCGAGTTCATGCAGACTGATTTGCCGGAGCCGGTCGTACCGGCAATCAGCAGATGCGGTAGCTTGCCGATATCGCCGATGATGCGGTTGCCGCCGATATCCTTGCCGACTGCGAAGGATACGCGGGATTTGCACTTCTCAAATTCCAGCGAATCGATGACCTCACGCGCCATGACGACCGAGACGACCCGGTTCGGCACCTCAATGCCGACAACGGAGATCTTGTCCGGAATAGCTGCAATACGGACGCCGGACGCGCCGAGCGCCAGCGCGATATCGTCGGCCAGATTCGTGACCTTGGACAGCTTCACGCCGCGCTGCAGTTCCAGTTCGTACCGTGTGACCGACGGACCGCGCGTAACGTTGATGATATGTGCTTCAATGCCAAAAGACTGAAGTGTGTCGCCCAGCCGTTCGGCGTTTTGCCGCATTTCCTCCGTGCCGTCGTGGGACTGTCCGCTGCCTGCTTTCAAAAGAGACACGGGCGGGAATTCATATTCCGGCTTCTGCGGCTCTTGCTGGCCGATTTCCTGCGCAATCTGGGCCGCTTCCAGCTGTACATCCGCTTTCTTTAGTTTTTCCGGCTGCTCTGGGATTTCAACCGGCGGCAGCGGCTGTTCAGCAGGGGCCGGTTTCGACTCCTGCTTCGGCGCATCAAAATGGTCGATCACAAGCGGCGGCATCTGGTGCGGCAGGCTTATGGGAATCACATTTGACGCAGGTGCTGTTTCTGCCGGTTCCTCTGCCGGGGCATCCGGTTCGGCTGCAATCAGCGCGTCAAACTGTGATTTGTAATCGGTATGAACAGGCGGCTCCTCCGGTTCCGAAGCGGCAGCAGTCTGCTGTTCCGGCTGCGGTGCAGCAGGAGAGGCTTCGGCACTCTTTGCTTGGCGGCGGCTGTTTTCCAGAAAAACGTCCGGGCGCATCGGCGCTTTTTTTCTGCCGGAAGGCTTCTTTTCTGCTTGCTCCGGCAGAGGAGGATCGTCAACCGGAAGATCAAACTCGCTCATGCGGGAGGCACGGCGCTGCTCTGTGCGCTGCACATGCTCAATGTGCTTGTTTGCAACGGTATCAACGATCACCTGTGCCGGATCCTTGTGCTTGCGCTGCGGCTCGGCATATTCCACGCGCGGACGGTTTTTGATGGCTGTCACGATGCTCGATACCGTCATATTGAGACTTGTAATCAAACTCAGCAGCATGCCGATGATCACAACCGCTACCGCGCCGATGCGGCTGATGAGCGCTTCAAGCAGGCTTGCAAATCCGCCCGCCAGCACGCCGCCTGCCGTTCCGTCGATACCGCCGTCCCAAAGAGCGGCAATAACGCTCCAGTCCCCGGACGCGTCAAATTTTCCGCCGACCAGCTGCACCAGACTGCCGATGAGTGCGGCCGTCAGAAACGTACACGTCACGCGCAGCGCGACAGGTCTGCCGTCGTGCAGAAACAGAATCAGAAAACTCATGATGAATGAGAATGGCAGGATGTAAAAGCCTGCGCCGATAAGTCCGCGGAAAACCGACGTCAAGAGATTTAAAAACGCCGCGTTCATCTTAAAGCAGCATAAAACCGACAGCAGCGCAAACACGGCGCATACGCCTGCGCCGATCTCGCGCCGGATGGGCGCAGCCTGCTTTTCGCTGTTTTTTTTCGTCCACGGGAAGCCGTGGATTTTCTTTTGTTCGTAGAAGCCATGGAACCGTATCACCTCACGAGATCAGGGACAGAATCAGCGTCAACAGACCTGCGCCCCAGCAGTAGTAACAGAAGCCACCGAATTTCCCGCGCTGCGCAATGCGGTTGAGCGCGAAAATGGCAAGATATCCGGAGACAAACGCGGCAGCAACGCCGCACAGATACATCGGAACCTCCGGCCAGTTGATTCCGGCGGAGATCGCTTTCACAAGCGATAGAAGATTCGCGCCGAGCACGGCGGGGATAGAAAGGAAGAACGAGAATTTAACGGCAAATGTCCGATCAAATCCGCGCAGCATCCCGGCGGAGATCGTCGTCCCGGAACGGGATAAGCCCGGCACAACCGCGATCATCTGCGCAAGACCAATCATAAGCGCATCCGAGAGCGTCATAGCCTTTTCCGTCTTGTTGCCATGGCCGAACCGGTCGGCAGCCAGAAGCAGAAACCCCGTCGCAATCAGTGCAAAGCCGATGAAGAAGGTATCGTAGAACAGCGGGTCAAGATAATCGTTCAGAAACGCCGCCGGAATAAGCGGCAGCGTTGCCACGATTAGAAACAGCAGCAGCCTCCGCCGGGGGGGATCCTGCCGCGCGCCGCGTTTTGGCTTTTTTAGGTGCAGCATCATGAGTCCTTCACGGCAAAGCCCGCGCAGTTCCGTATGATACGCAATAATTACCGCCCCAAGCGTCCCCAAATGCAGCAGCACGTCAAATAGCATCTGGTTTTCCAGATTGCCGATGCGCAGGAAGTTTTGCAGAATTGCAAGATGTCCGGAGCTGGAGATCGGTAAAAACTCCGCAAGCCCCTGTACGATTCCAAGTAAAATGGCAGTCCAATAGGTCATACCAGTTCCTCCGTCCGGAAACTCGCCGCCCCCAACGGCGGCATACCAATTTATATTATCACAGATCCGGAAATATTTCTACTATACGTTCGGAAAAAGCACAGTAAAAAGAATGCGCTGCGTTTCATGGATTTCTGGCATATTGTCCGGTTTCCTGTTATACTAAAATTGGTTTTACAGTCATTGAGCCATAAAACGAAAAAATGCGATGGAAAGGAAAGCTATTTATGAAAGAGTATCAGTCCCTGATTGGAAAAATCATTCTCGCCGCTGCGATCATTATAGCGGCCTGCATCGTCGCCAGTGCAATCCGCGCAGCCGGCGGCAGCATCGGCAGTCAAATTGCATCGGCAATTTTTAACGCATAGAGCATAGAAACTCCCCTCGCCGCGCTGCCAGCGCGGCGAGGGGAGCGATATATACAGGGGGAACTACGCCTCCTCAGCCAGATCGATGCCGTTGAGTTCAACGCCCTCGTCGGCCTTGATGAGAAGATAGCGGACGCCGCCGAGCGTGCGTGTCTCAATGAGATCCGGCCGGTCCGGATTGACGGTAATGGACACGTCTGGCGTTTTGACGACACACTTTTTCACGTCGATCAGATTCCTGGGATTGAGCACTGCACCGCCGCCGAAGGATTCGTCAAACTGCGCGCCGAACTGCATCCGCTTATCTTCCGACACACCGCAGCTTTCCAGCACATCCTTCAGTTCGTCGCCGCTGACGACCAGCGGGTCGTCGCTTTTTGCCTCCTGCCACGCGTCAATGCGGTCCTTGAGTTCCTGCCGCACCTGCTGCACGACGGCGAACGAGCACTCGTCGTCCAGCGAATTGCGCAGAACACCGCCGAAGGTGTCGCGCTGCTCATCGGCGGGCATCGGTGGCTGGACGCGGAACAGTGCGTCGATCAGGGGCTGATTGTCCGTGCCGGATGAATGCGTGTAAAACAGGCAGTTATAAAGATTTGTCCGCCGCCCGTCAAAGGCAGGGAAGAGGAAGCCAACCTCCGGCATGCCGGCAGCCCAGCCGGCCGAACGGTTATGGAAGGTTTTTTCCTCGGCTATGTAACTTAAATGCTCCTTGCCTGGCTTGACAGGGCAGACGGCGCAGACAAAATAGGAAAAGACCTCGCTGCCGTCCTCCAGCTTCGCACCGTCCTTAGCCTTGAACGGCACGTCATAGCGCTCATGCGCCAGCAAAATCAGAAAGTTTTCTTCAAAGTTGACTGCGCCGATGATGGTCTGGAACAGCTTCTGCCGCGCTTCCTCGTCGTCCAGCGCCGTCTCGCGCAGGCGCATGAGCAGCCGGTGCTCGTTGGAGTCGGCAACCTGCTTTGTGGTAAACGAGAGGTCAATCAGATTTTTATCCGGCGTGCCGGAAAGCGCACGGCGAAAGATTGCCAAATATTTTTCCTTGTCCTCCTCTGCCATCAGGCCAAACGGCTCGCGGAATGTGGACAGAACTTCGCCGTTGGATGCGACATAGCAGCCATAGACGGCGGTCAGATTGGTGCGGTCGGGCTTCATACGGCGCCGCAGTTCGCCGATTTCTTTATTTGTCATGGGAATACTCCTTGTGCTGAAAGTCATTTCAGTATATCATAGATCCGGCAAGATATCCAGTCGGAACTCTTTTTATCTGCAAACGTCTAACCCATCAGAAGGGAGAGAATACCATGATTTTTTATTTAAAAGAGGAATTTCTGTCGTTCGACCACTTTGATATCTGGGACGAAAACGACCGGCTTGTCTACAGCGCGGACCGTGAGTTTTTTAACTTCGGCAAAAAGCTGATCGTGCAGGACGCCTCCGGGCGGCAGGTCGCCGCCGTACAGCACAGACCGTTTTCGCTGCCGTGCACCTATGCGCTGAGCGTCGGCGGGCGGGACTATGACCTGACGCGGAACTTCGCGTTCTTTTCCCGCAGTTATTCGCTGGACGAGTTGGGATGGGAGATCGAGGGCGACTTTATGAGTCTGGAATACGAAATCACAAAAAACGGCAGTCGCATTGCGGCCATTTCCCGCGCCTTCCTGACCCTCGGAGACCGCTATGCATTAGAGGTTGCCAACCCGCAGGACGCGCTGCTCGCCCTCTGCACCGTTCTCGCCATCGACTGCTGCGACGAGGAGCACAGCCGGTAACAGCTAATACACGATGCAGGCAATGCCATCAACGCGAAAAACAGATGCAGCTGGGGGGGCGGGGCTCCGCTCCGCCCGGCAGGATGAACCGAATCATCAAAAATTCTCGGCGAATTCGTAACTTCCCAACGGGCCGATGTGGGCATCGGCCCCTACAAACGTGGTGGGATGTGCATATGGATTCGCCGAAGATATTCGCAGAACAGCTGTGTGCCTTGCTGGGCCTACTCCTTCTTCAGCCCCTTCAGAAGAATCTCCGACAACCCGACCAGAACCAGGAATCCGCCGAATAGCTTCCGCAGCAGTTCCGCGTCCACATTCTGGGCCAGCATCGCGCCTCCCACGGCACAGACACTGCCTGCGAGGGCTGCGGGCCAGACTGCACGCCATACGATCTGCCTGTTTTTGATATGAAAAATCAGCGCACAGGCAGCGCAAGGGAGAAAATACAATAGATTCACGCCCTGTGCTGCTTTCTGCTCCATGGATAAAACGGCGGTCATCCAGACCATCAGCAGGCTTCCGCCGCCGATGCCAAAGCCCGATAGGACGCCGCAGACAAGCCCTGCGGCAGCGGCTGCAGCGAACGTCAACATACGATCAGACGAATCCCTCCCGCGAGGATCACAGCACCGAGAATCAGATGCAGCGCTTTAGCAGACATTTTTCGGAACAGAAGCCCTGCAAGGATGCCGCCAGCGGCACCGCCGATGAGGTAGGGGAGTGCATCCGAGATTGGAAGGCTGTCATGCAGTGCATAAACCACGATTGAAACGATGCACAGCGGTAAGATCACTGCGATCGCGGATGAAAACGCTGCCTTATCCTCGAGCCTGCAAAGCCAGATGAGGAGCGGCACGAGCACCATGCCGCCGCCTGCACCAAAAAATCCGTTGATAAAGCCTGCCAGCGCGCCCGCCAGCAGACTGAAACCGATACGCGGCGTCTTCGCGTTTTCCTGCATCAAAAAACACCCCTTCCCATGGCATAGTCTGCCGTGAGAAGGGACATTTTATACGCGAAACAGCCGCCCAAACGGGCGGCTGTTTGAAATGCAAGTTATTTCGTGGTGAACTTCATGCCGAAGGAAGCGGTCGTGTAGGTATTATCGCCAACAACACCGTCGTGCCATGCGTTGTAGTCTGCGGTGCGCAGAGCGTTCTCAACGAGCGTGTTGCGGTAGGAGTTGCCGAAGCCGTCAAAGTACATGACATGCACGCCGTAAGATGTTTCGACAATGCCGGTGTCGCCGGGCTGACGGCTCTCGTCGAAGCACCAGTCGTTGAACTCTGTGACCATCTGGCCGGGCATGATGTTCTCATACAGGCCGCCCTCGTCGCCGTTGGAATCGTCGGTGTACTCCTTGGCCAGTTCGCCAAAGCTTGCCGCAGTCTTGTCGCCTGCGTCAAACTCCGCAAGGATCTCATCGGCCTTTGCGCGGGCCTCTTCCATTGCGGACTCGTCGGAGGTGTCGCTGACGGAGATCAGGATGTGGCGCACATTCGGGAGCAGATAGTCGTTCGTGCTGCGGGAAACGAAGTACAGAACGTAGTAAACGCCGCTGTCATTGACAATATAGGTCGTGTCACCCTCAGTGCGGGATGCGTCGAACAGCCAGTCGGCAACATCGCTGCTCAGCGAGGAGTACAGCTGGTCTTCTTTCAGCGTGTAGTTCTCGTCCGCATAGCTTTCCTTTGCGGAATCCAGCGCATTTTCATAGGCTGCGTTGATGAAGGCCTGCTCGTCGTGTGCGGTGTCGGCGGCCATCGTGGAGGCCATCTCCTCCTTGAGCGCGGTCAGCTCTTCCTCAGACAGCTCCTCGGTGGTGTCGCTGCTGTCCGCTGTGCTTTCGTCGCTGCTGTCCGTCGAGGTCTGGAACAGCGAGTCGGAGACGAGGAACTGCCGGTAGGTCACGGCGTCATAGCTGTTGGGGTTCGCTTCATACTCGGCGGCAATCTCCGCGTCGGTATAGGTGAAGCCGCTGTTGATGGACTGCGCGTAGCTGCTTGCAAGCGTTGTAACCTCAAGATATTCACGGAAACTTTTTTCGTTGCAGCCTGTACCGTAGACAGCTGCGATATAGCTGTTCCGATTCATGTTGGAATAGGCAGCATAAAGGTCGAGAGACGTAAGCTGCGAATCAATGGTGGCCTGCTCTTCCTCAGAAAGCGTGTAGCCGTTGGCCTTGGCTTCGTCGGCAATCGTGTAGACTTCGGCAGCGGTGGTCAGACCCTGCTGGGTGAAGAAATCGGCCCAAGTCTCGCCGGTATCGGCATCATAGGTCTGCTCATCAAGCGGAGAATTGGTGTCGAGGATATAACTCATAAAATCGCCGTACTGTTCCTGCATGCTGCTGTAGGCGTTCTTATAGAAGTAGTTGACCATAGCCGGGGTAAGCTTGTGGCTGCCGACAGTTGCCGCAGTGGCGTGCGAGGCGAAGAAACCGCTGGTCAGCATGTAGAAGAAGACAACGATGCAGACGACCAGAACGGCACAGACTACAGTCAGCGTTGTCTTCAGGCCTTTGCTCATGCCTTTTTTTGCTTCATTGGAAGTCTCAGGAACTGCTGCCTGTTCCTTGCGCTTGTTTTTTTCACGGGATGCGCTCATTTGGGATCATTCCTCTCATAAGTCTGGGTTTTTGCCCGAAAAAAGCGGGAAGTCGTCCCCTCAGGCAATTCAATGCGTATTATACCGAAAAGCTGCGCCATATGCAAGCATAATTTTGCAGAATACGCAGAAAAAGAACACGCTCTGCTACCGCAGAGCGCATTTTAGCAAAAACGTATCCCCGCAGAAGCCGTGCGAATCCAATTATAACCTGCACGAAAGGGCAGGTGGGTTGCCTCTTTGCTGCTTCTCTGCTTCCAACGTCCACCACCGGTCAGAGCCGTGGGCGGGAGGCCTGCAATCGACAGCAAAAGTTCCGGCATCCCCCTAACTATAATGTGGGTTTAAGTGGACCCGTCACGCACCCCGCAGGGACACGTCTTTTACGATACCTATTTTATTGTAAGCTGCGGCGGCTTTGTTTATGCCTCCGGCTCGTCCTCATCTTCGTAGATCAGATCCATCAGGGCGCTGTAGACTGCTTCGAGTTCTGCGTCGTCCTCAATGGCCTCGAGGAATTCCTCACCGTTTTCTTCTACGGATTTGAGAATGCTGACCTCAAGGTCCTCTGCCTCGTCGTCGCCGGAACCTGCCGGAACGAGCGCCAGATACCGGCTGCCTTCATGCTCCAGTTCTGCTAAAACCTCGAGTTCGTATTCCTTGCCGTCTTCGTCGGTGATGCTGATGAAATCGTCGCCATATTGCTGCTCCATACGTTTCCTCCGTATTGCTTGCTTTCTTGCTCCTATTCTAACCCGAAGCCGATATAAAATCAAGAGGAATTTGCTGACCGTTTGCGCTAATTGCACTGTACAATGCCGGATTTGTTGCGAATATATCTGGGTATCCGATATTTTTTGCATGAAATCCGGTCAAAAAAAGGAAGAATAAAAAGACTGTATGGATTTCAAAATTTGTTTTCAAAATAATTGACAGATGTGTTATAATCATCAGGATAGAATGCGATAATGCGACGCTGTGCGTCGTTTGCCTGTATGCCAGAACAAAACATGGAGGTTCCGTATGGCAAGACAAGAAAAAGACAAAAGCGGAAAAAAGGCGGGAGGCGCCGGACGTGTATTCGCGGTGATCGGAAAGGTTGTCGGTACGATCTTCCTGACGGCGTTTCTGACGGCTCTGATCTTTGCATGCCTGTTTGCGGTCTATGTGAAAAACGATCTGTCCCAGCAGGCAGAGTGGGCTTCCGACAGCTTCTCCATGGAGCAGACCTCAGTTATTTACTATGAAGATCCGGATACCGGAAAATACGAGGTCCTACAGGCCATCTACGGCGGCTCGAACAGCACATTCGTTGAATATGACGATATTCCCAAAAACCTCATTAACGCCTGCATTGCTATTGAAGACAAGCGTTTTGAAAAGCACCAGGGCGTAGACTGGGTCACAACGATGCGTGCTTGCTTTAAAATGTTCCTCGGAAAGAGTGAAGCCGGTGGCTCGACCATTACGCAGCAGTTCATCAAAAACGCTACCGGAGAACGGGAAGTGACCGTCCGCCGCAAGCTGGTCGAGATCTACCGCGCGCTGGAATTTGAAAAAACGCACACCAAGCCGCAGATCATGGAGTTGTATCTCAATATCATCCCGCTGGGTGAAAACTGCCGCGGCGTGCAGTCTGCCTCGCGCGTCTATTTCGGCAAGGATGTGAAAGATCTGACGCTGGCAGAGTGTGCGTCTCTCATCGGCATCACCAACAACCCCTCGCGGTACGACCCGTATATCAGCGCGGAAAACAATAAGGAACGGCAGGAGGTCATTCTCTCCGAGATGCTCAAGCAGGGCTACATCAATCAGGCCCAGTATGACGAGGCTGTCGCGCAGGAACTGGTGTTCACGAATGCAAGCCGTGAAAAGAAGAAATCCGACGATAATTATTCCTGGTTCGTCGATCAGGTCATTAACGATGTAGTCAACGATCTGTGTGACAAAACCGGCTATGAATACGATATCGTTTATACAATGGTCAAGACCGGCGGTTACCAGATCTATTCCACGGTCAATCCTGATGTACAGGCTGCGGTCGATCAGGTCTATGAGGATCTTTCAAGCCTGCCCGCCACGGCAAGTTCACAGCAGCTGCAGTCCGGCATTGTCATTGTTGACAATACGACCGGTGATATTGTTGCGTTGGCAGGTGGTGTCGGGAAAAAGCAGGGAAGCCTCGTCTGGAACTGTGCGACGAGAAGCCTCCTGTCTCCGGGCTCCATCATCAAACCTGTTGCAGTCTACGCACCCGCCATTGAACTCGGTCTGATTACGCCTGCGACCGTCATGGACGATACGCCGTATTCCTTCACTGATTCTGCGACATGGCCCAAAAACCTCGATTCGACCTACCGCGGCCTTGTCTCCGTGGAGGAGGCTGTCGAGCAGTCGATCAATACCGTCCCGGTCAAGCTTGTGGCGGAAATGACGCCGGAATACAGCTATTCCTTCGCCAAGGATAAAATGGGACTTTCCACACTTGTTTCCTCGTATAAAACCACAAACGGCGAAGAACTGTCCGATGTGAACCTCTGGGCGCTTGCTCTCGGCAGCCTCACAAGGGGCGTAACCGTCCGCGCTATGACAGCGGCTTATGCCACGTTCGCAAACGAGGGCGTTTGGCGCGAAGCCCGGACTTACACCGTTGTGAAGGACTCGAACGGGCAGGTCATTCTGGATAACACGCAGGAATCCCACGTTGCCATGAAGGACATGACCGCGTGGTATATCACCGATATGCTCAAATCGACTGTCGAGAAGGGCACCGGCACGGCGGCGCAGTTGGGGAACATGACCGTCGCCGGCAAGACCGGCACGACCTCGCGTGATTTCGACCGCTGGTTTGCAGGCTATACGCCGTATTATACCGGCGTCGTCTGGTGCGGCTACAATGACCCGGAAGAGATCGTGCTGACGGATTCCGACACCAATCCCTCTATTGTCATGTGGCAGAAGGTCATGCACCTGGTGCATCAGAGCCTGAAGGATAAATCGTTCAAGCAGCCTGCGAATCTCGTTGAAGTCACGGTCTGCCGTGACAGCGGGCTTCTGCCGTCCGACGCTTGTGCACTCGACCCGCGCGGCGACCGCACAGTCCGTGTCACGCTCAGTGCGCATGACGTTCCGACGACGCAATGCACGGCCCATAAGCTGATTGAGATTTGCAATGCCTCCGGCCATGTGGCAAATGAGTTCTGTGCGCAGGTTCCCGGCAACGCTACGCATAAGGTTGCGCTGCTTGATGTGTCCCGTGCTTTCCCCAAAAACGGCGTGGTGGTGCTTGATCAGGCCTATGCAATCCTGACGGGCGATCTGCCGGCCGGATACTATGCCGCCGTTTCGCCGGATGTTGATTCCATCAATGTCGAGTGCTATATCCACAGCGAGGACGATCTGCCCGAGCCGGAACCGGAGGAAGACTCCGAGGAAGACACAGATCCTAGTCAGAGTGTAATTGACCGGATTCGGGACAGCATTGCAAACGGCGACAGAACCCCGTAATCAAAACACAAGGAGAGCAACATGTGGCTTGCTGACAGCTGGAAGGACTATGAGGTCCTTGATACCTCCGCCGGAGAAAAACTTGAACGGTGGGGAAAGTATATCCTCGTGCGCCCAGATCCGCAGGTGATCTGGAACACGCCGAAGGACGATCCGCTCTGGCGGAAGTATGACGCGCGCTACGCGCGCTCAAATACCGGAGGCGGAAAGTGGCAGAATCTGCGCCTGCCTGCACAGTGGCAGGTGCGCTATAAGGAACTGACCTTTCAGGTCAAGCCCATGAATTTCAAGCATACCGGTGTCTTTCCGGAGCAGGCGGCAAACTGGGATTTCATGATGGAGAAAATCCGAAATGCCGGCCGTCTCATCCGCGTTCTGAACCTGTTTGCCTATACCGGCGGTGCGACCATCGCCTGCGCTGCTGCGGGCGCGAGCGTTTGCCACGTTGATGCGGCCAAGGGCATGGTGCTCTGGGCAAAGGAAAACGCGAAGGTCTCCGGGCTTGAGGACAAGCCGATCCGCTGGATCGTGGATGACTGCGCCAAATTTGTTGAGCGCGAGATCCGGCGCGGCAAGACCTATGATGCAATCATCATGGACCCACCCAGCTACGGACGCGGCCCGTCCGGCGAGGTCTGGAAGCTGGAGGAGAATCTGTATCCGTTCGTGGATCTCGTCAGCCGTGTACTCTCCGATGATCCGCTGTTTTTTATCATCAATTCGTATACGACGGGGTTGGCCCCGTCCGTTATGCGCTATCTGACGGAGACAATCGTCTCGAAGAAATACGGCGGCTATACCCAGTCTGACGAACTGGGCTTGCCGGTGCGCGATACGGGCCTTGCCCTACCGTGCGGCGCGACCTGCCGCTGGACAAAGGAGAAACCATGACCACAGCGATCCAAGTAAACGATCTGCACTATACTTACGAAGGACAGGACGGCGGCGAGACGCACATCGTCTTTGACGGCCTGAACCTGTCCATTGAGCAGGGAAGCTTTGTTGCCGTGCTCGGGCATAACGGCTGCGGCAAATCGACGCTGGCCAAGCATTTTAACGCGATTCTTCTGCCCGCAGGCGGCAGCGTAATGGTATACGGCATGGATACAAAGGACGAGGCGCTTCTGCTTGCCGTCCGGCAGCATGTGGGCATGGTCTTCCAGAACCCGGATAACCAGATTGTCTCCAATGTCGTAGAAGAAGATGTTGCGTTTGCTCCGGAAAATCTCGGCGTTGCTTCGCAGGAGATCCGGCAGCGCGTCGATGATGCCCTCAAGGCAGTCGGCATGTACGACTACCGTACTTATGCCCCGCAGCTTCTGTCCGGCGGCCAGAAGCAGCGTGTGGCTATCGCGGGCGTTCTTGCTATGCAGCCGCAGTGCGTCGTGCTTGACGAGCCGACCGCCATGCTCGACCCGCAGGGACGGCGCGAGGTGCTCGATACTGTCGAGCGACTGAACCATGAGACCGGCATGACGGTCATTCTGATTACCCATCACATGGACGAGGCTGCGCGCGCAGACCGTGTGATTGCCATGTCCGAGGGCCGGATCGTCGCCGACGGAACGCCGCAGGCGGTTTTCGCGCAGGAGCCGCTGCTGCGCAGCGTCGGCCTTGACGTGCCGCAGACCGAGCAGCTTTTGCTGGAACTGAAGCGGCGCGGCATTGATATTCCGACCGACGCGCTGACGCCGGAGGCTTGCGCACAGCTGCTTCAACAGCGCATCGCGCAGCGCTGAACCAGAAAACCCGGAGGAAGAAGCCTTGACGCCTATTTTAGAGATACAGAAGCTTTCCCACATCTATAGTCCGGATACGCCGTTTGAACATGCGGCGCTCAGAAACGTCGATCTTACGATCTGCCGGGGTGAATTTGTTGGCCTGATCGGCCATACCGGCTCCGGAAAATCCACGCTGGTACAGCATATGAACGGTCTTCTGAAGCCGACATCTGGCCGTGTGCTGTTTGATGGCCGCGATATCTGGGAGGACCCCAAATTCACCCGCCAGATCCGGTTCCATGTCGGTCTGGTGTTCCAGTACCCGGAATATCAGCTGTTTGAGGAAACAGTCTACGCCGATATCGCCTTCGGCCCCAAAAACATGGGACTATCCAAAGACGAGATCGACGCGCGCGTCCGCCGCGCAGCGGGCTTTGTCGGCATTTCCGAGGCGGAACTTTCCAAATCCCCATTTGATCTTTCCGGCGGCCAAAAGCGCCGCGCGGCCATCGCGGGCGTGATTGCCATGGAGCCGGACGTGCTCATTCTCGATGAGCCGACGGCGGGACTTGATCCCGCGGGCCGCGAGAGCATTCTGAAAAATATCCGCGATTATCAGGCCGCGCAGCATGCGGCCGTTGTAATGGTCAGCCACTCAATGGAGGAAATTGCCTCCAATGTTGACCGACTGATCGTCATGGAAAAGGGGACTGCCGTCATGACCGGCGCACCGTCCGAGGTCTTTTCGCATGCGGCGGAACTTGTCTCCATGGGTCTGAACGTGCCGTGCATGACGCAGGTGCTGCTGCGGCTTCAGCAGCTTGGTGTAAATGTTCCGGCTTCGGCCTATACGGTCGAACAAGCGGCGGATATCCTTGAACCGCTTCTGAAGGGAGGCGCGCGGATATGCTGAAGGACGTAACGCTCGGCCAGTTTTTCCCCGGTCAGACACCCATCCATAAGCTTGACCCCCGCACAAAGCTTGTGCTTGTGATTGTCTACATTGTCGCGCTGTTTCTCGCAAAATGGTTCGTTTCCTATGCAGCTATCGCTGCATTTCTTGCGCTTGTCATTGCCATGAGCCAGATACGGCTGAAGGTTGTGCTCAAAAACCTCAAGCCGCTTCTGTTCATCATCATCTTGACTGCGCTTTTGAACCTGTTTTACGGACAGGGAGAACCAATCGCACAGTTCTGGATTTTTAAAATCACAAAAACCGGCATTCAGAATGCTGTCTTTATGGTGCTCCGCATCTCTTTACTGGTTGCCGGCACATTTATGTTAACCTATACGACCTCGCCGATTGCCCTGACGGACGGATTGGAAAGTCTGCTGTCTCCGCTCAAAAAGCTGCACGCGCCGGTGCATGAACTTTCCATGATGATGTCTATTGCACTGCGCTTTATTCCCACACTGATCGAGGAGACGGACAAGATCATGTCAGCGCAGAAGGCCAGAGGCGCAGATTTTGAGTCTGGAAATCTTCTCAACCGCGCCAAGGCACTCGTGCCCATTCTTGTTCCGCTGTTTATCAGCGCGTTCCGCCGGGCCGACGAACTTGCGACTGCCATGGAATGCCGCTGCTACCACGGCGGCGAGGGCCGGACGAAACTGTCAGAACTGCACTATCAGAGGCGCGATTATTTCGCCTACCTCTCCGGCACAGCGCTGCTTGCCGTCATGATCGTACTCCGGCATTTCGGTTTATAACGCAGTACCAAGTCACGCCTCGCTCCAAGGGGGACTAGGGGATCGACCGCACCGGTACATTACAGAAAGATCGAGTTTTGGACGTTGCAATGCGGTTTGCAGATATTATGTGGAAAAATAATTTTGTAGATAGGACAATACATCATGAAAGAACTTTTTTTGTTAAAATTGGGTGAGATCGTCCTGAAGGGACAGAACCGCCGCGTCTTTGAGGACAAACTCAAAACTGTCACCCGCCGCCGCATGGTAAAGTTCGGCGAGTTCAAGGTTTCAATCGTCCAATCGACGCTTTATGTCGAACCGCTGACCGACGACTGCGATCTGGACGGCGCGTGGGAGGCATGCGGTACGATTTTCGGCGTGGCCCAGATGTGCCGCTGCCGCGCGTGCGAAAAAAATCTTGACGCGATGTTCGCTGCTGTCTGCGACTATCTGGGCGAGGAACTGTCCATGGCCAAAAGCTTCAAGGTCGAATCCAAGCGCTCGGATAAACGCTTCCCGCTGAATTCCATCCAGATTTCACAGGAGATCGGCGGTCGGCTGGCAGAGGAATTCCCGAACGTTCTGGTTGATGTCCACAATCCCGATTATACTGTCAATATCGAGGTCCGTGAGACTGCGGCCTATGTCCACGGCCCGTCGGTTCCTGGCGCAGGCGGCCTGCCGACCGGAACCGGCGGACGCGCAGCAGTTTTGCTCTCCGGCGGCATTGACTCGCCGGTTGCGGGCTATATGATCGCCAAACGCGGCGTGGAAATCGAGTGCATCCATTTCTTCTCGTATCCGTATACCTCGGAGTTGGCAAAGGAAAAGGTTCTGGAACTGGCGCACATCATGACGAAGTTCTGCGGCCGTATGACCGTCGATATTGTCGGTTTTACTGAAATTCAGGAGGCCATCCGTGACCATTGCCGCGAAGAATACTTCACGATCATCATGCGCCGCTTTATGATGCGCATCGCGGAGGCCATTGGCCGCGACCATGGCGCGAAGTGCCTCGTCACCGGCGAAAATCTCGGACAGGTCGCGTCCCAGACCATGGACGCCATGGCCGTGACCGGCGCAGTCGTCCATATGCCCATTTTCCATCCGCTGATCGGCATGGACAAGGAGGAGATCGTCACCGTCGCCCGCCGCATTGGGACGCTGGATACCTCTATTCTTCCGTATGAGGATTGCTGCACTGTCTTTACGCCTAAGCATCCGAAGACAAAGCCGGTTCTCGTACAGGTTGAGGCCGAGGAGCAGAAGCTGGACGTTGAGGGCCTGATCGCCCGCGCCATTGCCAACACTGAAAAGACGCAGATCCGGTATTATGAAGATGAACACAAGGGCTGAGGCAGTAATTGCACGCCTGAAAGAGCAGGGGCTGACGCTTGCTACGGCGGAATCCTGCACCGGCGGTCTGATCGGCAAGCTGCTGACCGACGTTCCGGGCGCTTCCGCCGTGTATAAGGGCGGTGTGATAAGTTATGTAAACGAAATCAAGCATCGCCTGCTTGGTGTAGAGCAGGAGATACTTGATGTTTGCACTGCCGTCTCGCGCGAGACAGCACATGAAATGGCGCGCGGTGCGCGCGAACGCCTTGCGGCGGACTGTGCCGTGTCCGTGACTGGCCTTGCAGGCCCGGACGGCGATGGTACGGGCCGCCCGGTCGGTCTTGTCTATATTGCGGTTGATACTGCTGGTTTCTCCTTCTGCAAGGAACTGCACCTGTCCGGCGACCGCGCTAAAATCCGCGAACAGGCCGCCGACGCAGTTTTTCAGCTGATTCTGGATACAATATGAGAAAAACAGCCGCCCGGGAACGAAATTCGTTTCCGGGCGGCTTGCTATCTGTGTGGATTACAACAGGATCTTTGCCAACTCGTCAATCGTCTCGTCAAACACGCGCAGCGCGCTGCGGACGGTGTCGGGCTTGGTGAGGTCAACGCCTGCAATCTTGAGTTCTTCGAGCGGATAATCGCTGCCGCCGGTTGTGAGGAATTTCAGATAGCCGCTTGCGTCGCCGGTCGTCAGGATATGCTCGGCAATGGCCACGGCGGAGGAGAAGCCGGTCGCATACTGATAGACATAGAACGCGCGGTAGAAGTGGGGGATATACGACCATTCGGGGTCGATGTCTGCATCAATGCCGATGCCGTCATAATAGGTGGCTTCGAGATCGTGATAGACCTTGTTGAGCGATGTGGCCGTCAGCGGCTGACCCGCGGCATAGAGGTCGTGCGCTTTGCGCTCGAACTCTGCGAACAGCGTCTGACGGTAGAGCGTTGTGCGGAAGCTTTCGAGGAAGTGGTTGAGGATATATGCACGGCGCTTTTCATCTGTCTCGGTCTTCAGCAGGTACTTGGTCAGCAGAACCTCGTTGACCGTCGAGGCAACCTCGGCAACCATAATGCGGTAATCGTGATTAACATAATCCTGCGTCGTATCCGAGAACCAGGAGTGCATGGAGTGGCCCAGCTCATGCGCCAGCGTGAACGCGTCGTTGAGTGTTCCGGCATAGTTCATCAGCACATACGGATGCACGCCGAACACGCCCAACGAGAACGCGCCGGACTGCTTGCCGTCGTTCTCATACACGTCGACCCAGCGTTCGGCGAACGCGCGGTCCAGCAGCTTCTGGTATTCCTCGCCCAGCGGCAGCGTTGCCTTCTTGACCAACTCTTTCGCGTCTTCAAACGCAATGGGATAATCGACATCCTCTACGATAGGGACGTAAAGGTCAAATACATCGATTTTTTCAAGCTTCAACGCGCGGCGGCGCAATTCAAGATATTTGCGCATGGAGGGCAGACTCTCGTGCACGGCTTCGATCAAACTGTCATAGACAGAGACGGGCACGTTGCCGCCGTCCAGTGCAGCCTCGCACGCGGAGGCGTAGCCGCGCTGATTGGAGAAATAGGTGTCGAATTTGACGGAGCCGCCATAGAGCGTGGCAATGGCGTCGCCGAACTGCCGGTAGGTGCCGAACATGGCGCGGAACGCACCCTCGCGCACAGAGCGGTCGCGGCTCTCGCGGAAGACAGGGAACGTACCGGCGGTGAGGCGTACCTCCTCGCCCGCCTCATTTTTGACCATCGGCAGCTGCAGGTCAACGTTGGTCAGCATCTCAAACGCGGCCTTCGGCGTGCCTGCTGCGTCGCCCAGCAGCGCCAGCATCTGCTCCCGCGCAGCGTCGAGCGTATGCGCGCGCATACGGACGATATCGTCTACCGTGTGCCGGTAGGTCGCCAGCGCCTCGTCCTGCATCCACTCGTCCAGCTTTTCTGCCGGGATGGCAAGAATCTCGGGACTCAGGAATGCTATTGCGGCGTTGAACTTGATGATCAGGCTCTCGCCGCGGGCGGCCATTTCCTGATTTTCCGCAACAGAGCCGTCCTCTGTCTTCTTCAAAAACGCATAGGTATAAGGCAACTCAACTTTGAACATAGAGGCGTAGATGGTGTCAAGCCCCTTCTTGAACGCTTCCTTGGACGTGCCGAGCGTGCCGGGAATTGCGGCCAGCGGCGCAAGCGCGGCCTCAGCCTCCTGCATTGCGGCTTCCCACGCCGCGGTGTCCGGGTAGATCTTCGTCAGGTCCCACTGGAACCGGATATCCTGTTCGCTTCGTTTCATAGCGTATCCTCCTTTATAGATACTTCTATTATAATGACCAAAATCTTTCCTGTCAACGTCCGCTGCGGATGGGCAGGCAGTTGCTTTTTTGTCATATTCAGGGTAAAATAAATAAAAGAACCTCAACTGGAGGGATACGATGAAAAACAACACCCATTCCGTGCGGCAGATTGTTTGTTCCTGTATATCCATGCTTCTGACAGCGCTGCTCACTATACTGACGTATCTGGATCCGGAGCAAGTACCGCTTGCACCGCTTCTGGTTCGCATGCTTCTGCTGCCGGGACTTCTGCTTGTAATTGCGGGCGTGAATTTCTGCTGCCTGAAAACAGGCATCTGCAAACTTTTTACCAGAAAGCCGGATCGGCATACGACGGCAGTTCTGACTGTTCTGCTTGCTTTTGTGCTCTGTGCGCTTGGCGTGTTCCCGGACGCGGCGGCCGCCGCAGCGCTGCTGCTGACGGCCTCTGCATGGCTCGATCTCCTGGAGCATCGACTGGAGGCTGAACTTCCCGGTATGCAGGCGGAGCGGACGGCGGAGAACGTCTGGACATGGACAGGCTTTGCCGCCGCAATCTGCGCATCGGCAGTCTGGGCCGTGCTGCATGCAAGACCGGGAGCCGTTCTTGGAAGAGCGCTCTGTGTACTTGCTGCGTCGGCACTTTGTCCATTGCGTATGATCTCTCTTCTGACAAGCCGCCGCGCCATGCAGCGTATGTCCATCCCGACTGTATCCGCAAAGATAATCGAGGCTCTCGGCACCGCCGATACGGCGCTTCTCCGTCCGGAAGGACTTCTGACCGGCGAACCAACTGCCGTGGATATTCGCCCCGCAGGGATGGAGGCAGGACAGTTTCTTGCGCTTGCTGCATCGGTCATGCAGGACTGCAATGCACCGGAAGCGACGGCAATTTTGAATACGGCACACAGCTGTGGCATTACGGTGCCGTCAACAGGACACTGCACGCAGACACCGGACGGCTTCTGCGCCGAGTTGGACGGAAAACGCTATTACGCTGGAACATCAGAACAGCTGCGCAGACGTGGGATTTTTGCACCGCGTGCCGATGACATTTCACTTTCCGGGAAAACAGCACTTCTGTTTGGGATGGAGGGCGGTATGTATCTCGGGCTGATTGCGCTGAAAAGCCCGCTGCTTCCGGGGGCGCCGGAAGCCTGCCGCGTGCTTGCTGCGCAGCGGCTCCGCCTGGCTATTCCGGCCGGTAGTCAGTCGCTCTATATCAGACAGCTTGCTTCGCAAACCAACACGGAGGTCATAGAAGCTGCTGGGCCGGAGCAGGCGCTGATGCAGCTTGCGCAGAGGGGAAGACCGATCTGCATCCGTGCAGGCGAGCCCAGCACATATTTACAGGAGCAGATACCAATCCTGTCTGTGCAGACACTAGCTGACGCAGAAGCCCCCATTTCCGTCTGCCGCCGTGCTGTCCATACACGCCGCAGCCTGCAGGGATTCAGTGCAGTATGTACGTTTTTGCTGGCAGGCGCGGCGGGTGGCCTGTTTGCACCGGCACTTGACCTTGGAGCAAAACCCGCGTTCTGTGTGCTGCTTGCCTGTTTCCTGACAGGGATGACGCTCCTTCCTGTATTGACTGGAAAGTGCAAAAATGCAGCAGCAGCGTGTATTGCAGAAAATAAATTGCTGCAGACGATATCTTCCGAGTCAAAACCGCCCGAGCAGGAAACTCCTTCCCATACGCTGACCATTCGTATGGAGGAACTTCCGGCTATGCCCGGAAAAGCTGCGCTGGAGCAGGCGCTTCTGGCCGTTCCCGGCGTACAGACCGCCGAGGCGGACTACGAATCTGGGCTGATCCTCGTCACCGGCACAGCAGAAAAAGAACTGCTCCTGCGAGCTATCTCGAAAGCGGCAGAAGCATAAACGAAACGCAAGGCCCGCAGCGGGCCTTGCGTTTCGTCTATACGATCAGATCGTCTCGACCTTGATGAGATTGGTGTTGCCCGATGTTCCGGTCGTGTTGCCGCCAGTCATGACAACGTTGTCGCCCGGCTTCAGGTGCATAGCCTTTTTTGCCGCGCGCAGTGCATTGTAGAACAAAACATCTGTCGATGTAAACGTTTCCTCACACAGGACCGGCTGCACGCCCCATGAAAGCGCCAGACGGTACCACACGCGAGCGTTTGTCGCCATGCCGATGATATCGACAGGTACACGGAAGCGCGAAACCATCCGTACAGTCGCGCCGGAAAGCGAACTGACGACGATAGCCTTTGCATGGATATCGCAGGCCATGCAGCACGTTGCGTGAGAAATCGCATCGACCATATTCTTAATCTGAAACGCCTCGCTGCGGAACAGCGGCTCATAATCGATATGTTTTTCCGTCTCCTCCACGATCTCGGCCATGGTCTGCACGGTTTTGACCGGGTACTTGCCCGCAGCCGACTCACCGGACAGCATGACGGCGCTGGTGCCGTCGTAGACTGCGTTTGCAACGTCGGAAATCTCCGCCCGCGTCGGGCGCGGATTGTGGATCATGGACTCAAGCATTTCCGTGGCCGTAATGACGCGCTTGCCGAGCAGGCGGCACTTGGTAATGAGGTACTTCTGGATTGCAGGCAGTTCCGCAAACGGAACCTCCACGCCCAGATCGCCCCGGCCGATCATGATGCCGGAGCACTCCTGACAGATTTCCTCCACGTTGTCAATGCCGGTTTGGTTCTCGATTTTTGCGATGATCTCCACGTCCTTGCCGCCGTGCTCGTCCAGAAACCGCCGCACGTCCAGCACGTCCTGCTTCCGCGAGACAAACGACGCTGCAACAAAATCAATGCCGTTCTGAATACCAAACAGCAGATCATCCTTGTCCTGTTCACTCAGATATACCTGATCGAGTACCTTGTGCGGGAACGACATACTCTTGCAGTCTGACAGTTCGCCGCCCGTCACGACGCGGCAGTGAATCTCTGTGCCCTCGATTTTCTCCACTTCAAAAATGACCAGCCCATTGTTGACCAGCACCGTGTCGCCCACGGAAAGATCATGGGCCAGCCCTGCATAGCTGACGGAAACGATCGTCTCGTCACCGTCAATCTGCCTTGTCGTAAAGGTGAACAGATCGCCGTCCTTCAACATGATCTTCTTATTTTTAAACGTGCGAATGCGGTATTCCGGCCCCTTGGTGTCGAGCATGATGGCAACCGGAAGGTCCAGTTTCTTTCGCACCTTGCGGATCATGTCGAATTTCTGCTGATGCTCTTCATGCGTTCCGTGTGAAAAGTTCAGCCGTGCAACGTTGAGGCCTGCCTTGCACATATCGGCAAAGACTTCCTCCGAACTGCTGGCCGGACCGATGGTACAGACGATCTTCGTTTTTCTCATTCCCAATTCCTCCTGTAAAACAAAACGGCAGAACCACAGTCATGGTTCTGCCAAAAGCTATACACGCTCCGATGCGAATAGGACGCTTCCCAGCGCCTATGACAGACTCCACCGCTCGCATCGTCCGCATTTTAGCACAGCACACCGCCGCTGTCAATTCGCAAGAATTACTGGTTTTGGGATTTCTCACGCTTTCTGCGCCGGTCAATTTGACGATGCAGCAAGCTCAGCGCATCGGAAAGCGAGCCGATTGCGTCCATTAACCCCGAGGAAACGGCTTCCTCGCCGTATAAAACTGTGCCGACGTCTGTTGCAATTTCGTCTGTTGCCATCATATAGCGCAGAAAATCCTCACGGGAAATATGCGAATTCTTTGTCACAAAATTCACGATCTGCTCCTGGATCTGATTGAAATACTGATACGTTTGCGGCGCACCGACCACAAGCCCCGTCATGCGCACCGGATGCACGGTCATGCTGGCTGTTGGGACAATCAGGCTTTTCTTAGCTGACACTGCCAGCGGAATGCCGATGGAGTGCCCGCCGCCCAGCACCAGAGAGACGGTCGGCTTTTTCATTCCTGCGATCAGTTCCGCGATGGCAAGCCCCGCCTCAATATCCCCGCCGACCGTGTTCAAAAGCAGCAGCAGCCCATCGATTTCCTCGCTCTCCTCCACAGCAGCAAGCAGCGGGATGACATGCTCGTATTTTGTTGTCTTGATATTTTCCGGCAGCGCCTGATGCCCCTCAATCTGTCCAATGATCGTCAGCGTGTAGATCGTCCCCCGCGCCGTCTTCGTCGTCGATGCACCAAGATCGACCAGCTCCTGCCGCGCCTGTTCTTCCTTTTTTGCTTCACCCATATTCGTATGCTCCTGTCTGTGTAAAATGTTAGATAGCTTGTGAGAAACCTGCGAATTCGCATGCAGCTGCCCGTTTGGCTGTGGGGGCCGATGCTCACATCGGCCCGCTGGGAAGTTGCAAATTCGCCGAAGATTACCGTAAAAATGGTGTATTCTGCCGGGCTGATGTAGGCGTCGGCCCCTACAAGTGACTTTGAAATATACAGATAGTTTAAACGCATTTTCGCAAAAAATGCGCACGCGTTTTGCTCCTTGCCAGAAACGTGGAAATCAGGTATAATGGCGGGGAAAGAGGTGCTTCCAAATGACAAAAACCAACGTGATGCGCCTGCTCGACGCAGCAAAGATTCCATACCGCGCAGCGGAATATGAGGTTGACGAGAACGACCTGAACGGGATGCACGCAGCAGAGGGGATCGGCATGCCGCCAGAGCAGATCTTCAAAACGCTTGTCGCAAAGGGAGAGCGCGGCGGCTTCGCCGTGTTCTGTATCCCGGTATGCTGTGAGTTGGATTTAAAGAAAGCGGCCAAGGCCGCACATGACAAAAAAATCGAACTCATCCACGTTAAAGACTTGCTCGCCACGACCGGCTATATCCGCGGCGGATGCAGCCCCATTGGCATGAAAAAGCTGTTCCCGACCTACATCGACGAGACGGCCCAACTTTATGACGAAATTGGCGTTTCCGCCGGCTGCCGCGGCTGTCAGGTGCTGCTCGACCCCATGCGCCTCGCGGATTATGTAAATGCAACCCTATGCGACCTGACTGAATGACGAAAGGAGAACGCCATGAAATCACGAATGATACCTGTGCTGTGTCTTCTTCTGCTTTTCCTGACAGCCTGTCAGAAGCAGACGTCGGACGACCCGGTTGTTGCGACCTACAAGGATACGCAGATTTTGCAGAGCGAAGTCGCGTATGAAAAGGAAAACCAGATCAACGTCACAGGAGACAAAACCGTCAGCGACGCGGACGCACTGGATCAGATCCTGCTGAACCTCATCATGCTCGATGAGGCGGAGCAGCGCGGCCTTTCCGTCACACAGGAAGAGGTGGACGCAGAGATGGCCGGACAGCGGAAAAACTACGAAGAATACGAGGAAGTGCGAAGCTATATCGAGGAGTGGTGCACAAAAATGGGGATCACCACCGAACAGTATTTCGATATGGTCGCGGAGCAGCTTCCCCGCAGGATGTTGCGGCAGAGACTGCGCGATACGCTCGGGCAGGAATACTGCGCGCAGCATGGACTGGAATTTACAAAGGTGAACCCGCCGGAGCAGATGACGAAATATGTCGATCAATACCTGGACAATCTGCTGGAGGCGCACCGCTCGGAGATCAAGTATTACTAAACCGAAGAGGAGGCCCGCCATGAAGCGCTATTACCGCAAAAACCGCCCGTCTGTTGCGCTGTTCCTTGTGTCCAACCTTCTGGCGGCCGGTTCGTCCGTGTTCATGTCCTTTTTGCTCGGCGCATTTGCCGACAGCGCCATGGAGGGCGACTTCTCGCGCGTGTGGAAAATCGCGCTTGTGACGCTGTTTTACCTCTGTATTGAGACTTTTTTCGCTTTCCTGCTGGATTATTCGCGCGATATCATTGTGCAGCGTGTCGGCCGTGACCTCCGCGCCGACGCTGTGCGGAAAATAGAAGCGCTCAGCTATATGGAAAAAAGCGAAAAGGACGACGGCTCCTGCCTGTCCCTTGTGCAGAATGACGTGGACACCATCCAGCAGGATTACGTCGCGGCGCTGGGCGAAATTTATTTTCAGATCTGCTGTTTCCTTTTGGCGGTCGCCTCTGCTATCGCCATCCAGCCGGTCATGACCCTGATCATGATCGCCGTCAGCGTGCTGACTGCGGCGTTCCCCAAGCTGACGGAAAAGCGCCTGCAGGCGCATCAGGAGAATGAACAGCAGGCAAAGGCCCGCTATCTGACGGCAATCACACAGATCTTCTCCGGCTTCTTCCAGCTGAAAATTTTCAACGCCTTCTCAGGCATCAACCGTGCCCATGACGAGGCCAACGAAAACCTTTACCGGAAAAAGCTCCGCTCCCGCCGTATCCGCAGAATTCTGTATGCGGGGGCCTACGGCTGCGGCAATCTCGTCGTGCTCGGCACATGGGTGCTCGGCCTGTTTTTCGTCGCGCGCGGCCTCATTACGCTGCCGCTGCTCATCACCTTCTCCGGCCTCATGAACCTTGTCGCCGGACCGGTGCAGATCATCAGCGAGCGCTATTCCTCGACCATTGCCGCCTCGGCGGTCTGCAAGCGCGTCCTCGCATTTCTGGACGCGCCGACGGACGAGGCGGACAACTGGGGCCGCAAACCGCTGACGCAGATCGAGACGGTTACATTGAAAGATGTTTCCTGCCGCAAAGACGACCGGGAGATTTTAAAGCACATTGATCTGACGCTCTGGAAGGGCGACCGCATTGCGCTGCTCGGCGAGAGCGGGGCAGGGAAGTCAACGCTTTTGAAGGTGCTGGCCTCCATGTGCAGCGCGAAAGGGGAATATGGAATCAATGGCCGCTCGTCCCGTGATTACCGCTATGAGGATTTCCGTAAACAGGTCACGCTTTTATCGCAGAAAACCTTCGTCTACAGCGCCTCCGTCCGCGACAACCTCACCATGTTCTCCGGTACGGCGCAGCAGGACGAGGCGCTGACAAAGACGCTGGAACGCGCCGGGCTTTCCAAATGGTACGCAGAGCGCGGCGCGTCCATGGACACGCAGATCGGCGGCGAGGAACACGCCCTTTCCGGCGGCGAAGAGCGCAGGCTCGACCTGGCCCGTACGCTCTGGCGGAAGGGAAGCCTCGTCATGCTGGACGAACCGGCGGCGGGCCTCGACGAAAAAACGCGCGTTGAGTTGGAAAAGCAGATCGCGCAGTTGCCCTGTGATATCCTGATTGTTGCTATGCACAATTATTCCCCAGAGTTTTTAGACAGCTTTACCCGCGTGTTCCGCATGAAAGACGGAGAACTCACAAAATAAACGGATCGCATTGCGATTTGACTGAACAAAAAGGAGAAACAATCATGCACTTTACCTACAGAACCAAGGGCACCTGCTCACAGGAGATTTTATTTGACGTGGACGGCAAGACCGTAAAAAACATCGAGTTTATTGGCGGCTGCAACGGCAACCTGCAGGGTATTTCCAAGCTTGTTGAGGGCATGGATATTGATACCGTGATCGAACGCCTTGACGGCATTCATTGCGGCATGAAGGAAACCTCCTGTCCCGACCAGCTTGCGAACGCGCTGAAAAAGGCTAAAGAAAAGCTGGAAAAGGAAGCCTGAGAGAAGCCTAGCCTGCATCCAGAAAAGCCTCCCCTTGTCATGCCCTGCATGATAAGGGGAGGTGGCATTTTCGGAGAAAATGACGGAGGGGATTTGTTGCAAAGTTCAGAGTGCTCTGAAATTTGTAACGTTCGCATCCACCTCAGTCAGCTTCGCTGACAGCGTCCCTACCCCCTATTGGCCCTTCGGGCCATTTCCCCCTGATAGGGGGAATCGGCCCCTTGCTCCAAGGGGAGCCTTTGGTGCGTCAGAAATTTTGGGCTGCTTCAAGTTTCGCGGGAAAAGTCCAGAAAAACCGAAGCGGTTTTTCTGGTCGGTTCAAGGAGGCCCGGAGGGAAATCGAAATCCCTCCGGGCCTCAAATTGCAAACCAGCGAAGCGTTTGCAATTTGAAGAGGAGGAAACGGGCTCAGAGGATAAGAGACTCCGCGCATAGCGGTGGCTCGTTCCGGCGAGGCCGGTTCTGACGAGCCTGCGTTTTCTTTTGGAGAAGCAAAAGAAAATGCTGAAGGGCAGTTGCAAATTTCCAATACGGGTTCTTACATTGTTATGTGTATCATTGACCACAAAAACAGTACGGATTCGCCGAAGGACTTTCAATTATCGCCGCTGCCTGCTGCAACCCCTCAGGCGCTGCGCGCCGGCTCCCCTTGAGCCCAAGGGGAAACTTTGCTGGATTTTATGTCAACCATATGCGCCGACGTAGATGTAGTTCCGGCTCGGCTCCGGTGTGGGGATCTCGGTCTGTACGATGGTCATGTTTTCGGCTATTTTCTCCGTGACTTCCCAATCGCCGCCCAAAAATACCAGGCAGAGCTTCTCCGGGTCGTAGAGCAGCAGGAAGTGGCTGGTCACATCCGAGCCGCGATCTGTTCTGTACGCCTCGATCCAGCATGCGTAAAGGCCGTTGAGCGTCCCTTCCTTCACGATCGTCGGGTCGTCTAAGAGCAGCAGAAGGTCGCAGCTCACAATCTCATTGGCAGACAGGCAGCTGAATGTATATTTTACCTGCGAGGTGCTGTCGGTCGAATACACACAGTCCTTTGCCATCTCAATCTGGGAGTCCGATACGCCGTCCAGCTGCTCGGGATTTCGGTTCGCGATGACATTATACAGATATGCGGTGTGATCCGGAACCAGCGCCGTCGGCAGCCAGCCAAACTGCACGCCGCAGTAGGTGCCTTCCGTCCGGCCCTCCGTGTCAATGCGGATGATCGAGTCACTGGTAAAATCCTCGAAATATGTAATCTCCGTTCCGTCTGACAGGGTGCGCGTATCCTCGGTATGATATACGGTTTCCTCAGTAGAAACAGACGCATAGTGCCAGATCGCCGCTGCGCCGCACAGCACTGCGATCGCCGCCGCGGCCGCTGCCGCGATGCGCATCACGCGCCTGCGGCTGCGCTTTTTCGCGTCCTGATGCACGAGCTGCAAAGCGCCGCTTAAAATATTGGCCTGCCGCTCGTCCGAAATCGCTTCGACCGGAAGCTCCGGCAGATCAGCAGATTGCAGGATCGTATCGATGTTATTCATATGCAAACCCTCCCCGGCATAACTCGTTTCTGATGGCTTCCCGGCTGCGTACCAGCCGCATGCGCACCGCTGCAGGCGTCAGCCCCAGCGCGGCAGCAATTTCCGGCGCGGTCTGGCACAGGTCGTAAAACCGCCGGATGATCTCACGATCCGGCTCTGACAGCTGCGCGACCGCCTCGCGCAGCTGCCGCGCCTGCTCCTTTTTGACGGTTTCCTCCAACAGAAAATCGTCCGTCCCGGCCAGTTCCTCATCCAGCGGCATGTCCATGCGTGTCCTTCGCATCCGATCGATGGTCTTGTTCCGTGCTACGCTCCCAAGCCACGCGCGAATGCTCCCGGCCTTTACGGCCCGGCAGGACTGCCAGAGCGCGAAAAATACGCTCGAAGCCAGTTCATCCTCATCTTCTGGGGACAGAAGACCGCGGCTCCGATTATGAATGACCGTCACGACGTAGGCGCTGAACCGCGTGATCACCGCTGTAAGCGCCTGCTCGTCTCCGTGCCGCAGGCGGGAAAGCAGCTGTTGTTCGTCCATACAGGTTCCTCCATGTTTCATATTGTCAGCCGACGCCTATATAGTCGCAGAACAGGTCAGAGAAGTGTAACAGCCTCCCGGCGCGCCGGGAGGCTGACAATGCGGCAGGAAGCTGCTGCCGCTCATTTTTTTGTGAGGGATTTTCAAATTTGTGCGTAGGGGCGGACGACTCTGTCCGCCCGGCGGGATGCAGCTGTTCTGTAGAAATTTTCGGCGAATTCAGATGCCCCAATGTATTTGGTCGTAGGGGCCGATGCCCACATCGGCCCGGCAGAATGTACCGCTTTTTACGGAAATCTTCGGCGAATTCGCAACTTCCCAACGGGCCGATGTGGGCATCGGCCCCTACTATTGCGTGGGGATGTGCATACGAATTCGTCAACATTTTTTGTTAGATTGATGCATTCTACAGGCGGATAGAAGCGTCCACTCCTACGAAGCCGTGCGTATCAGCCCTTTTCGCCGTTGTTTGCCAGATAGATGGCGAGCCAATTCAGAAGCTTGGGGTCTGTCGGATGATAGATCAGGAAGCCGTCGTGGTGCGGTCTGCTGACGACGATCTGCCTGCCGGAAAGGCTAAGACTGCAGCACTCGTCTTCGGATGGCCCCCAGACCAGCATAAGCGAGACGCTTCGCCCGTCAAAGGCTCTGCCCGCGCTGACCGCCTCGATGGGCCACGGCAGGAGATTTCGGAAATCCTCTTGATAGCGGGTCGAGTTCAGAAGCATAAGAATGCCTTCAAACGCCGTGTCCTCCGGCAAAACGTTCTGCAGCGCATAGCTTTCCGTGTACGCTCTGCCATCCCGAACCCCGAGGAATGTCGCGGCTCCGGCGAGGCTGGTGATCGCATTCTGATCAGAAGCCGTTATCTCCTCGAACGTGTGCGGCGTCAGCCGCCATGCGAGAAGACAGAGCATCAGAATCGCAAGCAGCAGCAAGATACACTTTTTCGTTCCCGGACGCATAGGCAAACCCTCCATTCTTGTTCTGCCTGTAGTTTACCAGACTGCTTCCAGCTTTGCAAGACGGCGAAGCATGAAGAATTCTGAAGATTTCTCTGATCCAGATACTGTGCTTGAATGCAAAAATGACACAATATGTTGTAATTTGTGCAGAAAAAGGTTAATATTTGCTTAAAACATGAGAAAAACGTTGAAAAGGGGAGAAAAATATGCTACTCTCTTGGTATACATAATCTACTCCATAGTATGAGGAGGAATTGGAATGAGAAAGAGATGGATCAGCCTGTTGCTGGTGTTTGCGCTGGTGCTGGCTGTTTGGAGTGTCTGCGCCGTCGCGGCGGACGCGCAGAAAGCAGACGAGGCTGCCGATGAAACAACGGCTGCCGAGCCTGCCGCAGAAGAACCTGTCGCAGAGGAAACTCCTGCGGAGACTGCATCCGCTCCCGACGAAGAAGCGGATGCAGCCTCCGAGGACACAGAAGCACCCGCAGAAGACAGCGAACAGAACCATATTCACGCTGTAAACCGCGAAGACAGCTGTGAAGAGCCACCCTTTGTAGCGCTGCCCGTGACCGGCGGCACGCTGGAATCCGGCTGCTATTATCTGACGGACGATCTTGCGCTGGAAGAGCCGCTCTGCGTGCCTAAGAACGGCGCGCAGGTCACGCTTTGCCTGAACGGGCACACGCTCCGTCTGGCAGATGGCGTTGAGGGCTGTATCCTCTTCGTCGCCGTGAGCGACGAGGACGCAGAACCGTCCGTCCTTACCGTCACTGACTGCAACGGTGCGGACAGTTCCAGCAATTATTATGTTGACGAAACCGGTGCGCTCGTCTTTGACAATGGCAGCTACGCCTGGCAAGAGGCCTATATCGCGGCAAACGAGAAAAACGCGCTTGCCGGCGGCCGGATTACCGGCGCAACGGCAGGCGCAATCAGCGTGGGCGACTATAACAAGCTTTATCTGACGGATGTAAACATCATCGACAACGCGGGCCGCTACGGCGCAGGCGTTGTCGTTGCGGAGCATGCTTCCGCTGTACTGGACAGCTGCATCATTGCAGGCAACCGCCTGACGGGCGAAATGAAAGCCTCTGAAAAGCAGATTCTCGGCGGCGGCGTGTATTGTGCCGGTACGCTTGAACTGAGCGGCACAACCAGCATCACCGGAAACCGCGCGCAGGACGCGCAGAATAACCTTTGGCTGGACGAGACTGCCGCACTCAAGATCGGTGGTCTTGGCCTTGATAAACAGGCGCAGATCGGCATCAGCGGAACGGCAGGAAAGTCTATCCTGACCGGCTATGCAGACGATTTTTCGGGAAATTTCACAAGCGATGACCGGACGATGACCGTCAGCACTGTCCGTGAAAACGGCTTCACCGACCTGACACTGCAAGAGGCGGTCTATACGCTGACACTGGACCTCGGCGAAGACGAAGAGCCTGTCGCGCTTAAGGCAGAGCAGGGGAAGAGCCTACACGAGATGAACGTGCAGGCTCCGGAGCGGCAGGATGCCGCATTCGACGGTTGGTACACCGAAGAAGGTGAGCAGATTGACGTGCAAGCGCCGTTGCACCTGACCGGCGATACGACGATTTACGCACACTGGACACAAGCTGATCTGCAAAGCGAGGATACGATCCTGACCTATGACCCTGATGCACCCATTACAAAGCAGGAGGCGGCCAAAACGCTTTACCAGATGGCTCGACAACTTGGTTTGGACACAGAAGAAGGGCAGGACGTCGATCTGGGGCAGTTTGAAGACGCGGACGAGATCAGCGAGGATGCAGCGGATGCTGTTCGCTGGGCTTATGCAGTCGATCTTCTCACAGAAAAAAACGGCAGCCTCCATATTACCGATGAACTGAGCCAGAAAGAACTTACCCGCATGCTGGAGGACTTCCTTGATCTTTTGTCATAATCTCAGCGCGCCTTTTTCCGCATCAGGAGCATACAGAGCAGCATCAGAAGCGGGAAGATAATGGCGGCGAGAATGCCCGCGCGGAGCGATCCGCCGCAGGCGCCCGAGACGAGGCCCGCGAGCGTCGGGCCTCCTGCGCAGCCGAGATCACCCGCCAGCGCCAGCAGCGCGAACATCTGTGTCCCGCCGCCCCGGATGGAAGCGGATGCACGGCTGAACGTTCCGGGCCAGAAAATGCCGACCGCGAAGCCGCACACAGCGCAGCCGAGTAGGCTCAGAACGGCAGACGGAACGAAAACAATGCAGAGATATGCGCCAATGCACAGCGCGGTGCAGGCAGCCATGTAGCGATTCAGGTTCAGCTTTTCACCGTATTTTCCGAAGATCAAACGGGAAACGCCCATCATGGCTGCAAAGGCCATCGGTCCGGCCAGATCGCCCACGGTCTTCGACACGCCGAGCCCTTGCTCAGCAAAAGCGGACGACCACTGGCTTACCGCTTGCTCCGACGCGCCTGCGCAGAGCATCATCAGCATGAAAAGCCAGAACACACGACTTTTGACGAGTGCGTGCAGTGAAAGCGCCTGATCTCCCTCAGCATGGATTGGATAGAGCGGTGCGCCTGCGAAGAAAATTGCGTTTGCGACCGGAACAAGCGCCCACAGCAGTGCAAGAAGCTTCCAGTGTCCAATCCCGAAGAGCGCGAAAAAAGCCGTTGACAGCAGTACGACGCCCATATGTCCCCAGCAGTAGAATGAATGGAGCAGGCTCATGTGCTGCTCCTTATTCTGCGTGGGGCAGGACTCCATCACCGGACTGACGATGACCTCAAGCAGTCCGCCTCCTATGGCATACACGGTAACGGCAATCAAAAGCCCTGTAAATGCGTCCGGCAGCACATCCGGAAGGATGGTAAGCAGCACAAGCCCGGCAGCAGAAGTGATATGCGACAGCAAAATGGCTGCCCGGTAGCCGATGCGGTCCAAAAACCATGCGGAGAGCAGATCAACAGCCAACTGGATGCAGAAATTGATCGTAATAAGCAGCGTGATTTTTGCAAGCGGGATTTGATATGTCCGCTCGAACATAACGAACAGCAGGGGAACGAAGTTGTTGACGATTGCCTGCACAATATAGCCGATATAGCAGGCCAAAATCGTCCGACGGCAGGAGTTTTCCATGGGAATACCTCGAATTCTGTATATTATCGCCTTTATATCATATCCGTGAAGACTTTGCAAGTGCTCAGCGGCCTGAAAAAATTTTTCGCTTTACTGCAAAAAATACTTGACAGATACGCGTTACAGGCGTATACTTCGTGGCATGATAAAACCGTTGATGCAGACGAGTAAGCAGACAGGATTTCTCTCAGAGAGTTGCCGGTTGGTGTGAAGGCAGCAGAAAGATGTTTGCCGAATGGGCTGCGGAGGGCAGGCTGAACGTGTAAGCAAGTAGGCGCTGACGGAGTCCCACCGTTACAGGGGAGGATGCGTGCAGGCGCGTCATGAGCGGACAAGAAATTGTCAATTTGGGTGGCACCGCAGAAGTTTTCAGACTTTTGTCCCAAGAGATCAAACCGACAGCCGGTTTTCTCTGTGGATGAAGGTCTTTTTTGTTACCTTTTTTCGTAGAGAAACCAAAATGCGAAAGGAGAAACAACCATGAAAACCGAAAACATTCCTTACAAGATCTATCTGTCTGAGTCTGAGATGCCCCAGAATTGGTATAATGTTCGCGCAGACATGAAAAATAAACCCGCGCCTCCCGTGAACCCCGGCACCGGCAAGCCCATGGGCTTTGACGATCTGCGCCCTGTCTTCTGCGACGAATTGATCGAGCAGGAATTGGACAATGACACGCCGTATATTCCCATTCCGCAGGAAATTCGTGACTTTTACAAGATGTACCGTCCGTCGCCGCTGGTGCGCGCATACTGTCTGGAAGAAAAACTCGGCACCCCGGCGAAAATCTATTACAAATTTGAGGGCAACAATACATCCGGCAGTCACAAACTGAACTCCGCTATCGCGCAGGCGTACTATGCCAAGAAGCAGGGCCTCAAGGGCGTTACGACCGAGACGGGCGCCGGGCAGTGGGGCACAGCCCTTTCCATGGCTTGCGCGTATCTGGGCCTTGACCTGAAGGTCTTCATGGTCAAGTGCTCGTATGAGCAGAAGCCCTTCCGCCGCGAGGTCATGCGCACCTATGGCGCAAGCGTCACGCCCAGCCCGTCGAACACCACGAACGTCGGCCGCGCCATTCTCGCAAAGGACCCCAACACGACCGGCTCCCTCGGCTGCGCCATCAGTGAAGCTGTCGAGGTGGCTACGACCACCCCCGGCTACCGCTATGTGCTCGGCAGCGTCCTGAATCAGGTCCTGCTCCATCAGTCGGTCATTGGTCTGGAAACGAAAATCGCGCTTGATAAATACGGTATTACGCCCGACATTATCATCGGCTGCGCCGGCGGCGGCTCGAACCTCGGCGGCCTGATTGCCCCATTCATGGGGGAAAAGCTGCGCGGCGAAAAGGATTACCGCTTCATCGCCGTCGAACCCGCCTCCTGCCCTAGCTTCACACGCGGCGTGTTCGCCTATGACTTCTGCGATACTGGCATGGTCTGCCCGCTGGCGAAAATGTACACGCTCGGCAGCGGCTTCATCCCGTCGGCCAATCACGCAGGCGGCCTGCGCTACCACGGCATGAGTCCTATTCTGTCCCAACTGTACCACGACGGTCTGATGGAGGCCCGCAGCGTCGAGCAGACGAGTGTATTCGAGGCGGCGGAGTATTTTGCCCGCACCGAGGGCATTCTCCCTGCGCCGGAATCCAGCCACGCCATCCGCGCTGCCATCGATGAAGCGCTTAAGTGCAAGAAAACAGGGGAGGAGAAGACCATTGTCTTCGGCCTGACCGGCACCGGCTACTTCGATCTTGTTGCGTATCAGAAGTTCAACGACCATGAGATGACCGACATTATTCCGACTGATGAGCAGCTTGCCGCAAGCATCGCAAAGCTGCCGAAGGTGGCAGAATAAAATTTCTGCGTACACCCTGTTGACATTTGTGCGCGAGGTGTGTATAATAACGCCGTCAATCAAATACAGGACATCCGTTGATCGTCCTCAGAACGCGCATGCGGACTGAGAACAGAAGGAATCTCTGGAGAACTCATTGAATTGAGTGCCGAAGGTGCAAGGCGCAAGCCGAATCTCTCAGGCAAAAGGACAGAGCCGCAGCTACAGCTTTTGTAATACGGCACTACAATGAGCAGACCGGAGACGGCCTGCTCATTTTTATTGTTGTATAAGGAGATACATCGTCATGGCAAACGTACTCGAAACCAGTATGAACTATCTGCAGACGCAGGATCCCGAGGTCGCGGCCTGCATTGAAAACGAATTTCAGCGCCAGAAGCAGAACATTGAGTTGATCGCGTCGGAGAACATCGCCTCTCCCGCCGTCATTGCAGCCATGGGTTCTGTTCTGACGAATAAATACGCCGAGGGTTACCCCGGTAAGCGATATTACGGCGGCTGTGATTATGTAGATGTACTGGAAACGATTGCGATTGAACGCGCGAAAAAGCTGTTCGGCGCGGCCTATGCCAATGTGCAGCCACACTCCGGCGCGCAGGCAAATTTGGAGGTCTACGCCGCGCTTCTGCAGCCGGGCGATACGCTCATGGGCATGGATCTTGCCAGCGGTGGCCATCTGACGCACGGTGCCCGCGTCAATCTCTCCGGCAAATACTATAACAGCATCAGCTACGGTGTGAACCCGGAGACGGGCTGCATCGACTACGATCAGGTCGAGGACATGGTCCGCCGGTACCGCCCTAAGCTGCTCGTTGCCGGTGCGTCCGCATATCCCAGGGCCATTGATTTCAAAGCTTTTGCCGAAATTGCACACAAAAACGGCGCGCTTCTCATGGTCGATATGGCGCATATCGCGGGCCTTGTCGCAGGCGGCCAGCACATGAGCCCCGTTCCCTATGCCGATGTCGTGACGACTACTACACATAAAACGCTGCGCGGCCCGCGCGGCGGCATGATTCTCTCGCGGGATGAGGAATTTGCAAAAAAACTGAACAGCGCCGTTTTCCCCGGCACACAGGGAGGGCCGCTGATGCACGTTATTGCCGGAAAGGCCGTCTGCCTGCGCGAAGCGGCGCAGCCGGAATTCAAGGTCTACGCGGAAAATGTTGTGAAGAATGCTAAGGCGTTGGCGGATGCGCTGCTGGCGCGCGGCTTCGATCTTGTGACCGGCGGCACGGACAATCATCTGATGCTCGCCGATCTGCGGAAGAAGAACATCACTGGCAAGGATTTGCAGACCAAGCTTGATGAGGTGCACATCACCGTTAATAAAAACGCCATCCCGAACGACCCGCAGAAACCCGGCGTCACCAGCGGCGTGCGTATCGGCACGCCTGCGTGCACTACGCGGGGCTTTACGCCGGAGGATATGCCGGTCGTGGCTGACTGCATTGATAAGATCGCAACGGATTTTGAATCCAACCGCAAAGCTGTGCTTGCTGCTGTTGCAGAACTTGTCAGAAAGCATCCGATCTACGAATGAGTGCTGCCTGCCTCTGCATGCGCTTTTTGCCGCTTTCTGTCTAAATCTTGTGCTTTCGGGGAAAATGTAACACAAATGAAATGTTGGACGCATTTACAAACCGGGTACAATATATTATGATAGTGGCACAAGCTCAAGAGAAGGAGGCTGACCGTCATGAATGACAATACCATTAAGTTTGTGGTGCCGGAAGACAGCAGCGAGGAAATGAAGACCATTCTGACCGCCGTATATGGCGCCCTCAGCGAAAAAGGGTATAACCCCATCAATCAGATAGTCGGTTATCTCCTGTCAGAGGATCCTACCTACATCACCAACTACAACAATGCTCGCAGCCTGATCTGCAAACTCGACCGTGATGAGTTGCTTCAGGAGTTGGTCAAGCATTATCTGTTCTCATAACGGTAAAACGAACCCCCGGCAGATCTGCCGGGGGTTCGTTTTACGAAAAGGACGTGCCACACGGCACGTCCTTTTGCAGATTTATCGCAGGGTAACACCGAGGTCGTTTTTAAGTTTTTCCAGAACGGCATTCGTGACGCCTGTGGTGTCCTCATCGGTGAGCGTGCGGTCGTCTGCGCGCAGTTCGAGACTGAACGCGACACTCTTTTTGCCCGGGGCAATGCCGGGGCCGCGGTAGATATCAAACAGCTGAATGGAGCGCAACAGCTTGCCGCCCGCCTTCTTGATGCAGGCTTCGAGCATACCGACGGTCATCGCCTCGTCACATACCAGCGCAAGATCGCGGCTGACGGTTGGGAACTTGGGAAGGCTGTGGAATACGCGCTCCGGCGCAAGCGCAGACTGAAGCCCTGTGAAGTCCAGTTCTGCGACATAGACCTCGCCGCTGATGCCGTAACCCTCGGCGACCAGCGGGTGAATCTGGCCAATCACGCCAAGCTTCTTGCCGTCAATCATGATATCGGCGCAGCGGCCTGGGTGATAACTCGGGTTCTTCGTGTCCGCAACATAAGTTGCCGGGTGCACATTCAGCTGCTCAAGCAACGTATCGACCTCGCCCTTGAGTGTGAAGAAGTTTTCGTGTTCGCCGTAAGTGCCGAAGATCATGCGTTTGGGCTCGTTCGGCAGTTTTTCGCCCTCAACCGGCAGGTAGATCTTGCCGATCTCATAGAGTTTGACGCCTTTGTTCTTGAAGGCAAAGTTGCGGGAAAGAATATCCAGCATACTTGGCAGAATGACCGTGCGCATGATGGATGTATCCTCACCAAGCGGGTTGACAAGCTTGACAGTCTTGCGAAGCGGGCTGTCAGCGGGGATGCGGATCGCGTCGAACGAAGACGGCGAAACGAAGGAGTAGGTGATGATCTCACTGTAGCCAAGGGCTCTTGCGGCCGCGCCTGCGGCGTTCTCCAGCTTCTGCTCGTCAGAATAGCCGCCCATGGTGGTCGCGCCGCGCATGAGTGTTGTTTCAATGTTGTTATAGCCGTAATAACGGGCAACCTCTTCAGCAATATCAGCCATCACGCGAAGATCGGGCCGCCACGACGGGACTTGAATCATGCCGTCTACAACGGGAACTTCCTCACGGTGCAGATATTCGATCATATCGGCTTCGGAGATATTTGTGCCGAGCAGTGCGTTGATACGCTCCGGCTCCAGCTTAACGGTGACAGGCTGCGGAACGTAGTTCAGAACGTCGATCATGCCGTCCATGACTTCGCCCGCGCCAAGCAGTTCGACCAGTTCGCACGCACGGTTGACAGCGGGAACGGTCAGCATCGGGTCGATATCCTTTTCAAACTTTGCAGAAGCATCTGTGCGCATGCCGAGTGCCAGCGCTGTCTTGCGGATGGAAGAGCCGAGGAAGTTGGCAGATTCAAATACGACATCGACCGTATCGGCTACGATTTCACTGTTTTCGCCGCCCATGACGCCTGCGAGGCCGACCGGCTTCGTCTCGTCGGCAATGACGAGCATATCGGGCTGGAGCACGCGCACGTTGCCGTCAAGCGTCGTGAGCGTCTTGTCCGCGCCTGCGCGGCGGACGACGATCTTACCGCCCTTAACATAGCGGTAGTCAAACGCGTGCATCGGCTGGCCGTATTCGACCATGACATAATTTGTGATATCAACGATATTGTTGATTGGGCGGATGCCCGCCGAACGCAGACGCTGACGCATCCACTTGGGGCTGGGCGCAATCTTGACATTGCGTACCATGCGGGCCGTATAGCGCGGGCACAGATCGTCCGCCTGCACATCAACATCAAGCAAATCGCAGAGATTTCCTTCTGCGCCGCCCTTGACGACCGGCTCATGGTGCTTCATCGGCACATTGAATGCGGCAGCCGTCTCACGGGCAAGGCCAATGAGCGAGTAGCAGTCCGGGCGGTTGTTTGTGATCTCAAATTCGACGATGGAATCATCGTTGCCGATGACGACGTTCATGTCCTCACCGACCTTGCAGCCTTCGTTGTTCAAAATCCAGATACCGTCTGCATACGCCTCGGGGCAGTCGTGCTCTGTCAGACCGAGTTCCTTATACGAGCACAGCATGCCGCAGGACTCAACGCCGCGCAGTTTGCCCTTTGTGATGTGGATGCCGCCAGGCAGGTATGAATTGTGCTGCGCGACGGGAACCAGATCGCCTTCATGGACGTTTTGCGCACCGGTCACGATCTGCACCGGCTCACCGATGCCGCAGTCTACCATGCAGACCCACATATGGTCGGAGTTTTCATGCTTTTTCATCGATAGAACCTTGCCGACAACGACGTTTTTGATCTCCGCATCCATGCGTTCGGTCGTTTCAACCTTCTGACCGGCGAGGGTCATGACGGAGTCGTATTCTTTGTCAGTAGCCGTGATGTCAACGAATTCACGGAGCCATTTTCTCGAAATATTCATGTCGTACCCTCCTTAGAACTGAGACAGGAAGCGGATGTCGTTTTCAAAGATCATGCGCATATCGCTGATCTTGAACCGGCGCATGGCCATACGCTCAAGGCCGATGCCGAAGGCAAAGCCGGAATAGATTTCCGGGTCAATGCCACAGCCCGCGAGCACCTTCGGGTGTACCATGCCGGCGCCCAGCAGTTCAATCCAGCCTTCGCCTTTGCAGGTCGAACAGCCCTTGCCACGGCAGTTGAAGCACTGCACGTCAACCTCGCAGCTGGGTTCCGTGAACGGGAAGTGATGCGGACGGAAGCGGACGACAGAGTCCTGCCCGTACATGGCCTTGATGAGCGTTTCAAGTGTGCCCTTCAGATCAGCCATTGTGATGCCCTTGTCGATGACAAGGCCTTCAATCTGGTGGAACATGGGGGAGTGCGTCGCGTCAACTTCGTCCTTGCGGTACACGCGGCCCGGAGCCAAAATACGGATCGGCGGCTGGCCGATGGCTTCCATGGCGCGAATCTGCATGGGGCTGGTCTGCGTGCGCAGGAGGACTTCTTCGTCATCTGTCACATAGAACGTGTCGCTGCGGTCACGGGAGGGGTGATTCTCCGCAATGTTCAGTTTGGTGAAGTTATAGTCGGCAAGTTCAACCTCGGGGCCGTCAAGAATTTTGAAGCCCATGGAGATAAAAATATCCTTGGCCTCATCGAGCGCTTTGTTCATCGGGTGGCGGTGGCCCAGCTGAACCGGAGTTCCGGGGATGGTCACGTCGATTGCCTCGGCCTCCAGTCTGGCTTCCATGGCCTTTTCCTTGAGTTCGGCACGGACGGACTCGATTTTTTCCTCAATGGCAGCGCGGACATTGTTCGCAGCCTGTCCCATAACGGGACGTTCCTCTGCAGACAGCTTGCCCATTGTCTTCAAAACACCGGTCAATTCACCTTTTTTGCCGAGAAAGCGCACGCGCAGCGCGTCCAATTCTCCGGCGTCCTTGACGCTCTCGAGCGCGCCGAGCGCTTCCTGCCGGATCTTTTCGAGTTGTTCCTTCATAAACGAATACTCCTTTTCGTGATAATACAAAAAAATAAGCCCTTCGCCCGAGATCGGGACGAAAGACCATGCTTCCGCGGTACCACCCGCTGTTCGCAGAAAAAATCTGCGCTGCTTTTTATGCCAGATAACGGCGGCAATAACCGGCGCGTCCTAGTAGGGAAGTGACCCGTTCAAACGGCTGCTCACGAGAGAAAGCCCTGTAGCCCCACCGGGAGGCGGTTTCCAGCAGTTCCGCCCTCTCTGTACCCGGCCCTTTCGGGCAGGACGCCTCGATCCACGCTTTTTCCATATATCAGCTGCATTTTAGCACACTAAACGTCGTTTGGCAACAGCTTTTTCGGAAAAACAAAGAAAATCCGGCCTGAACGCCCCTGATCGTTCATCTGCTCAACGCCTTCGTTTTCATTTCATAAATTCAGGCTCTGCCGCTCATCTTTCACAGAAAGTCAGCAGAGCTTTTTTATGCTTACTATATATACAGTGGTATATCCGAACCAACAAGCTTGAAAATACACTTTGCGATTTAAGCAAATAAATACAAATACAAAAAGACATTACCGACCGTAAAAGTCAGTAATGCCTTTTTATTATTTTTATTATTTTTAAGATAATCTATCCATATGCCACTCAGACTCGTTTAAAGAGGTCTGGTAGTTCACTAATGAAATCATTCCCACTCGTTGTTGGGCATCATATTTAACGGATTTTGCTTCATAAATTTGATACCTCATTTTTTGATTATTTGATGTGTCCATATTATCCAGCCCTATACGATGGGCTGTTATCAAATTGTTATCGGTGGTGATAACGGGGGGTAGCAGGGTTGTTGTTTTCTCTGGTGGTTTACAACTACATTTTACCACGAAAGGCAGGGAAATGCAATAACCATCCTTGCTGTGGCGTATCAAGGAATCTTACTGAACATATGGCGCACCTTATCCAAACGGCTGTTTGGACGACGGGGCTGGATGATTGGCTCGCCGACAGTGGCCTGATACCCTTTCAGTTCCGTCAGGCACACACTCCGCCCGTTGGTGTAAAAGGCCAAATCAGTACGGTATGCCTGTATGCAACGGGCGGGAATCTCGCCAGTAAAGACAACTTCATCCTTTTTTATCTGGGCCGTTTCGATGGTGGCACAGTATTTCGGCGCATCATGATAAGCCCTGGAAAGGTATTCCTGGGGCGCATAGAGGGTGAAGGAGAGATAAGGTTCCAGCAACTGCGTCCCAGATTTCTTCAATGCCTGTTCCAATACAATCGGGGCCAATGAGCGGAAGTCCGCCGGCGTACTGACCGGGCTATAGTAAAGTCCGTATTCAAAGCAAATCTTACAGTCCGTTACGTTCCAGCCACACAAGCCTTGCCCCAAACCGTAACGGATACCATCCATGACAGCGTTTTGAAAACTCTGGTTCAGGTATCCCAGGGAAACCCGGCTCTCGTATTTTACACCGGAGCCAAGCGGGAGCGGTGTAACAGACAGTCCGATAGATGCCCAAAACGGGTTAGGCGGCACCTCGATATGGATGGTGTGACTGGCCACTTTGAGCGGCCGCTCTAAATAAATGACGGTGGGTTCCTTCACTGCTGTTTCAATCTTGTATTTTTCCGTCAGCAAAGCGGAAACAACCTCCAACTGCATCCGACCCAAAAAAGAAAGAATGATCTCATGGGTGGTGGAATCCACCTCGTAGTGCAAAAGCGGGTCAGTATCCGCAATTTGCGTAAGAGCGTCCAGCAACCGGTCTCTTTGCTCTGCCGTTTTTGGCGTAATCGTCGTCCGCAGCATAGGGAAGGGAACATCACTCCACATTTCACGAGGAAGTTGGGTTTTGTCCCCCAATATATCGTTTAATCTCAAGCTGTCGCTGGGAAGGATGACAATTTCGCCCTTATGGGCGGTATCTGTCCGAACAATCTCCCCTTTGGATGGAATACGCATCTCTGTGATTTTCAGCTTTTCTCTCCCGGCTAGGGCCACCGTATCCCGCAGACGCAGCGTTCCGCTGTATAGCCGCAGATAGACAAGCCTCTGGCCGCAATCTGTATACTCCACCTTAAAAACTCTACCGCACAGGGCGGCGCTCCCCTGTTCCTTGGTCGATTGGAACAGCCCTATCACCGCATCCATCAACTGTTGAATGCCAAGGCCGTTTTTGGCGCTACCATGATAGACCGGGAGCAGGGAGGCGTCTTGAACTCGCCGCTGTTCTTCTTGCGCAAGTTCTTTCTGACTGATTGATTCTCCTGCGATATACTTTGCCAATAACTCATCGTTATTTTCGATGACCGAATCCCACACCTCTGCACTAGTGTTTTCTGTCAGAGTTATTTTCGAGGACAGCGACACTGTCTGCTTGATGATAATATCAGCGGAGAGCTTATCCCGAACAGACTGATATACGCTCTCCAAATCAATGCCAACCTGGTCGATCTTGTTGATAAAGATAATGGTGGGGATGTTCAATTTCCGTAGGGCATGGAACAGAACACGGGTCTGGGCCTGCACGCCATCTTTAGCGGAGAGCACCAAGATGGCCCCGTCCAAAACAGCCAGAGAGCGGTATACCTCTGCCAAGAAATCCATGTGGCCGGGAGTATCCACAATATTGACTTTACAACTGTGCCACTGGAAAGAAGTGACTGCCGTTTGAATGGTAATTCCACGCTGCCGCTCCAAAAACATAGTGTCCGTTCTCGTTGTCCCTTTTTCGACGCTCCCCGGCTCTGAAATGGTTCCGCTGGCATACAGCAGGCTTTCTGTCAGTGTCGTCTTGCCCGCATCTACATGGGCAAGAATCCCGATATTGATAATGTTCATGTCTATCCTCCATACAAGGCCCAAAAGGGCGCAAAAATCCCCAGCGGCAAATACTTTTACCGCTGGGGATCATGACTTCGGATACATAGAAACGCATTCAGCTAACATGAGCCGTTATCCGTCACGATATTTACTAAAAAGGCAAAAGTATTCTTAAATTGGGTACAAAAACTAAGCCCCTGCAAGGGGCAATCATTTTTGCGCCCATTATCAAATTTTATTTAAGAATACCTTGCCGCATATTTGATAGACTCCTCAAATCAGGATGACAGCAGTATAGCATAGCACACTCTAAAATGCAAGAAGTTTTTACCCGCTGTCCCAAATAAATCAGGAGGGCATTCACCGGGACACCCTCCGATTTGGGGCCTCATGCGCAAATAATTTCTGTGTCCACGATTTCCGCCGCACACGCCCGAATATTGTTAGTCCCTCTGCAACTCATACCACAGACCGTTGCCCTCGTCAAAGATGTACTTTTCCATGAAATTACCTCCATTTTTTGTGATTATCGTGCGCCTACCCTTATTTTTGACCTTGCACCCCATTTCTGCTCCTTTTCGACCTGTTCCTGCTGGTAAGCTGCCTCCAGTATCCTGTCCGCCTGTTCCGGGCCAATGGCCCGTCTGACCCGCTCATAGTCCCTGACTTGCCCTTTCAAGCCGTCCCTCTCGGCACAAACCTCATAAATCCTGGCTGACAGGGAGCCGTTCTTACTGACCTCACGATCATAGGCGCTCTGCAACCGCTCAAACTTGCTCTTGAGGTCGAAGTAGGCCCGGTAGACGGAGCGCAGCACCTTGACGATCTTCTCCCAAAGGGGCTTGGCCTTTTTCTCCCGGTAGGACTTGGCCGATTCCAGCGGCCCCGCCTCCGGCAGCGTCCGCTCCGGGTCGTCGGAGAAGTCCGCCGCCAGTTTCTCCATGCCCTTGAGCAAGGGCGCTACATCGTCCAGCTTAGCCCTGGCCTGGGCCGCTTTCTTCTCAGCTGATGCTGCCTCCTTATTCTTTTTGTCGGCCTCAACCTGGGCCAGCGCCGACACCTCTTGAAGCTGTGCAAGCCGTTCCTGCTCACGCTCCGTCTTGAACTGCGTAACAGTCAAATGTTCTTCGGAACTACCACGTTCCCCACGCTCTACATCGTCATAGCCAGCGGAGCGCATATGCTCAAAGAAATCATCTTGCAGGACACTGTACGACTTTCGTAGAACGGGTTTGCCCTTAGCTGTGCGTAACGGCTCCCCGGTAGTTTCGTCCAGAATGGGCTTGGACGCCCACTTCTTGCTCATGCTGACCTGCATAACCGTTTCCTTGACCTTGCCCACCAGGGATTTGTCCTTGCACCGCTTTGTCCATCGTATCTCCTTCTCCACCACCGGGATATAGACCACATGGAGTGGTAGTGGTACACGTCCTCCCCCCAGCGCCTCGGACATAGCCCGGTTGCGCTCGTCAGCGTGCATGACCGCCGACAAAATATACTGCTCTCCGCCCACGATTTTGATTGCGGATTTGTATGCGTCGGTGTAAAATTGTTTTGCGAAGTCATAGCCGCCGTGATTGTAGAAGTAGGCGGAGTTCACATCAAAGACCAACTCACCGTATCGAAATGCGTCCGCCTTAATGCCACGGGTGGAGATCACACCATCGGCCTCCATTTGGGAGAACATCTCCTGATACCCGGCAGATGGGGCTTTGAAATGGACATTGAGCGACGTCCGCTCTGGTACAATGTCCTGGTTGACATAGGAATCCTTCTCGCGTTCGTTGTGCTGCTGGGTGTTGCCGATTTTAGCAGCGGTCAGCCTCATATTTCTTGCGTTGGTGCGGTCAATGCCGTCGCCTCTCGCCATAGGCAAAAATCCTCCTGTTTCAGATGTTTGGTTGTTGAAAATGGACGGGGGTTCGGGGGAGGCACTTCCTGCGGGAAGTGTAATAACCCACTATGACACTTTCATCCCTTCGGTCTGCAAAGTGTCGTGGGCTCTCCGAGGGGGTGTGGGGGCTTTGCCCCCGGCAACTGCGGTTGCCTCCCCCAGCAGGGCCGCCCTTTGAAAAGCACCCTGCACCCCGCCTAAACTTTGCTGCTCCCCGTGACAGCCGTGACGACCGTGACGATGTTTCAGACACCGCCGCCACTCTCAAAAAAGCCGTCACAGCCGTCACGGTCGTCACGCCTGGGACGGTTCCAGCGTCAGGCTGATACTTCTCCCGGCGTGGCTCCTGCTGTTCTCATAGCGGATGTGGTAGTCTGTCAGCAGCTTCCCGGCCCGGACGTTTAGCCGCATCGCCAGGGCGTTGGGCTTCATGTCGGTCTGGAGCGCCGCTACCAGCTCGGTGGCCGTACCACCCCAGGTCGGCTTCTCCGCCGTCACAAGGGCGGCTATGGCCTCCAGCACCGGGTCGGGCGGCTCTGTCCATGCCTCCGTTTCCGTACGCTCCAGCGTCCATATCAGCCGTTCCTTGTCCCTGGTAAGATAGAATCGCTGGTCTTGCTGGTCACGCCCGGCCACGTCCAGAACGGCGCTGCCGTCTGTCCGCTTCTCCTTTTGAAGAAGAAAGGCCCCGTCCGCCGCTCCCAGCAGGCCGTTGGTGCCGGAGATCATATCGAATTTGTCATCTGCCTGTTGCTTTCGAGTGTGGTGTACCAGCAGGAGGCAGACGCCGCAATCATCGGCAAGGCGTTTCAGCTTACCCACCACCTCGTAATCGTTGGCGTAGCTGTACTTATCCCCACCAGCCTCCCGGATTTTCTGGAGGGTGTCAATGATAATCAGCTTGGTGTTCGGGTGTTCCCGGACGAACTTCTTTAGCTGTTCCTCCAGGCCAACGCCAAGCTGTTTGGCGTAGACCGCAAAGAGCAGATTGTCGGTGCCCTCTGTGCCGAACATTCGGTATAGCCGCCCCTGCAAGCGGCGGTGGTCGTCCTCCAACGCCAGATAGAGGACAGTCCCCTTGTGGACAGGGTAGCCCCACAGGGGGAGGCCCATGCTGACATGGTAGGCAAGCTGGGCCATCAGGAACGACTTGCCCACCTTGGGCGCTCCCGCAAAGAGGTACGTCCCAGGGTAGAGCAGACCGTCTATTACGGGCGGTCTGCTCTGGTAGATGTTCTGGTAAAGGTCGTTCATGGAAACCGTGTGGAGGTAGGCTGGGTCGTTCATGCGCCGCATATCCCGGAGCATTTCCTCTAAATCTTTCTCTTGGGGGTTGTTTTCAGCCGTTTCCTCTGCTATACTTTGGGTAGTTGTTTGAGAATTGGGCTGTTCCCCGTCTGCGCCAACAGACGGAACCGGGACAGTCCTTTTCGTTTCTCTGGAATCCATCAATCTATCAATCCTCCTTCATGCCGCCCAGCGTCACTGAGATAAGGTCAATGGTGGCGAGAAGTTCATCCCCCACGTCGCCCCCGGCCTCAATGCGCCGCAGTTCCCCCAGGACGGCGGCGAGTTGGTCACGCAGGGCCTTGTAGACCCTGGGATTGCCCTGCACCACCACGGCCCGGTCTAAGAGCCGCCGGGTGATGTAGTCCTGCTTCGTCAGGCCAGAGAGCCGCACAGCGGCGTCAATCTGCTTGTTTTCCTCCGGGGATACCCGGAAGGCCACGGTCTTGTTCCTCCAGCGGTTGTGAGTGTCCAAATTCTTAGCTGACATTACGCTCCCATCCTTTCAAAGTCCAATTTGTCTGCCATTTCCGTCTGCTTGGACGGAAACAGGTGGGCATAGCGATAGGTGATCTCGATACTCTCATGCCCCACACGGTCAGCAATCGCCACAGCGGAGAAGCCCATGTCAATCAGAAGTGAGATGTGCGAATGCCGGAGGTCGTGGATTCTGATACGCTTGACCCCTGCCGACTTCGCCCCTCTGTCCATCTCATGGTGGAGATAGCTTTTCGTGATGGTGAAAATGCGCTCCTTCTTCTTGATACCGTAGAGCATCCCCAGGTAATCCTTCATCTCGTCACAGAGGAAGTTGGGCATTTTAATGGTGCGGTTGCTTTTCTTCGTCTTTGGCGTGGTAATGACGTCCTTGCCGTGGAGCCGCTGATAGGACTTGCTGATTTTCACCGTCCCGGCCTCAAAGTCAAAGTCTGCCGGGGTCAGGGCCAGCAGTTCCCCCTCCCGAATACCACACCAGTAGAGCATTTCAAAGGCGTAGTAGGAAACGGGCTTGTCCATCATGGCATCTGCAAACTTCTGGTACTCCGCTTTCGTCCAGAACAGCATTTCCTTCCGTTCCTCTGACCCCATGTTCCCAGCCTTGGCGGCGGGATTGGAGCGCAGCTCATAGAAGCGGACAGCGTGATTGAAGATGGCGCTAAGCTGGTTGTGCAGGGTTTTGAGGTAGGTAGCCGAGTAGGGCTTGCGCTTCTCGTCCCGGTAGGCCAGCAACTCGTTCTGCCATGCGATCACGTCCTTGGTGGTGATCTCGCTAATCTTCCGCTTGCCAAAGTAGGGCAGAATTTTCTTCTGGATGATGTTCTCCTTGGTCAGCCAGGTGTTCTCCTTGAGCCGGGGTTTCATATCCTTGGTGTAAAGCTCGGTAAAGGCTTCAAAGGTCATATCCAGGTCGCCGGAGGTCTGCATCTGGAAACTGCGCTCCCACTCCTGGGCCTCCCGTTTGGTGGCAAAGCCACGCTTGCACTTCTGTTTGCGCTCCCCCGTCCAGTCCTGATACCGCACCATGACGTACCATGTTCCTCTTGCTTCGTCCTTAAAGACTGGCATTTTAGTTCCCTTCCTTTCTGGCCCCGTAGAGCCGTTCGTTGAAATACTGGCGGTTGACCCGCCCTGCGATGGTGATGAAGCCCTTGTCCTTCAATTCTTCGTTGAGCTGCCGGATGAGTTTATAGGCGTAGGGCTTCGATACACCCAGCTCGTCCGCAACTTCTTCCGCCCGGATGAATCTGTTCTCCATATGGATTCCTCCTTTCTTTTGATTTAACGCTATTTGCTTAACGTAGTCCTATTATACTAACTCTATTCCGTTATGTCAAGACCTTCCAACGAGAAAATATAAACAAATTTATTTATTTTTCTCTTGACTGGTCTAAACATATCTGTTATACTTCAAGTGTCCCCATTACATAGATTGGAGTTGGCAGTTATGGCGATTGGTGAACGTATTCGTTTCTTCCGCAACATGAAGGGCATCACACAGAAGTATCTTGGCATGGTGGTGGGTTTCCCGGAACGCTCCGCCGATGTGCGTATGGCACAGTATGAAACCGGGAGCCGCACCCCCAAGGCCGACCTGACAAAGACCCTGGCTGACTTCTTTGATATTTCCCCTGATGCCCTGACCGTCCCTGACATAGATACCGACATCGGCCTGATGCACACCCTCTTTGCTTTGGAGGATATTCGGGGGCTGACTATTGGGGAGATTGACGGCGAGGTTTGTCTGCGTCTGGACAAATCCAAAGGCAAGACCTATGCCAATATGCTTGATATGCTGTCCGCCTGGGCGGAGCAGGCCAAGAAGCTGGAGGCCGGGGAGATCACCAGGGAGGACTATGACCGCTGGCGGTACAACTACCCCAAGTACGACACCACCCTGCGGTGGGCAAAAGTTCCCTCACAGGAATTGAGTGATTTCCTGGTGGATGCACTCAAAGATAGCCCCGATACTGATGAATAGACAGCAAAAGCCCTTACCGACGTTGCCATCGGTAAGGGCTTTCTAATATGGTTGTCCTCACTTATAAGCCGCAAAAGAACATTCTTTACCCGCAATCCACTGGGGATACAGAATGATACGGCCTATGGGGAGCGTTATCAAATCGTTATCAAAAGAGAGATATAAAACCGCAAAATCGTTGTGCCGCAACGGGTTCGGAGTTTCAAAAACTCACTCCCACTCAATCGTCGCTGGCGGTTTGCTGGTGATGTCGTAGCAGATGCGATTGATGCCACGGACTTCGTTGACGATGCGGACGGAGATCCGGTCGAGGATGTCGTAGGGAATGCGCGACCAATCTGCGGTCATGAAATCACTTGTATTCACTGCGCGCAGGGCCAGCGTATAATCATACGTCCGACCGTCGCCCATGACACCGACGGAGCGCATGGAGGTGAGCACGGCGAAATACTGGCTGAGGCTGCGGTCAAGACCGGCTTTGGCGATTTCGTCGCGGAAAATGAAATCCGCGTCGCGTAGCGTATCGAGTTTTTCCTTCGTGATATCGCCGATTACGCGGATGGCAAGGCCGGGGCCGGGGAAGGGCTGGCGCATGACCAGGTACTCAGGCAAACCGAGTTCGCGGCCAAGCTGGCGTACCTCGTCCTTGAACAGCATGCGCAGCGGCTCGATGATCTCTTTGAAGTCAACATAATCTGGAAGGCCGCCAACGTTGTGATGGCTCTTGATGACGGCGGATTTGCCGAGGCCGGACTCGATCACGTCCGGATAGATTGTACCCTGTACAAGGTAGTCAACTGTACCGATTTTTTTTGCTTCCGATTCAAAGACACGGATGAATTCTTCACCAATAATTTTGCGCTTCGTCTCCGGATCAGAAACGCCGGAAAGTTTCGATAAGAAGCGTTCTTCGGCGTTGACGCGGATAAATTGAATATCCCACTTGTTGAACGCGGCTTCTACTTCGTCGCCCTCATTTTTGCGCATCAGGCCGTGATCGACGAACACGCAGGTAAGCTGGCTGCCGATAGCCTCCGCCATGAGCGCTGCCGCAACGGAGGAATCTACGCCGCCGGACAGCGCAAGCAGCGCGCGGCCGGAGCCAACCTTTTCACGAATGGAGCGGATCGCAGTCTGGCGGTAGTCTGCCATCGTCCAATCACCGGACGCGCCACAGACGGTATAGAGGAACCGGCGGAGCATTTCACTGCCTTCTACCGTATGCTGTACCTCCGGATGGAACTGGACGCCGTACAGCCTCTTCTCCGGGCACGCCATCGCGGCCGTGGGGCACACGGCGGTCTTCGCTGTGACGGTGAAGCCGTCCGGTACCCGGGAAATATAATCGCCGTGGCTCATCCACGTCACGCTGGACGCGGGGAGGTCTTGGAAGATTGCGCTGTGTGTGTCAAACTCAGTCAGCGTCTTGCCATATTCGCGGGCGGTCGCTTCCGTCGCTGCTGCAACAGTGCCACCCAGCGAATATGCCATGAGCTGGCATCCGTAGCAGATGCCAAGAACGGGGATCCCGAGCGCAAACAGCGCCGGGTCCACGCGCAGGGAAACGGATTCATAAACACTCTGCGGGCCGCCGGAGAGAATAATGCCGATGGGGGCAATCTTCTCAATCTCAGCAGGGGAGATGGAGCAAGGCTTGACCTCGCAGTATACGTTCTGCTCACGCACACGGCGTGCAATCAGCTGACTGTACTGCGCGCCGAAGTCCAGAATCAGAACAGTCTCCATTATGCTTCCTCCCGGAATACGATGTGGCCTGGCTCCGCGCTTTCGATGATAGCGAGCGAGTGCAGGTTCACGCCCGCCGCGCGCAGCTTGTCGCCGCCGCCCTGGAAGCCCTTTTCAACGGCGCAGCCGATACCGACCAGTTCAGCACCTGCAGCCTGCACGATTTCACACAGACCGCGCAGCGCTTCGCCGCGCGCAAGAAAATCATCGATCACAAGCACGCGGTCGCCGGGATGGATCCACTCCTTGGAGACAAGCAGCGTGACCTTTTTCTTGTAAGTATAGGAAAAAATCTCACTCTGGTACAGGCCGCCTTCGATGTTGTCGCTCTTGGCCTTTTTCGCATAAACCATGGGTTTGCCGTACCGGTACGCGCAGATCGCGGAAAGGGCAATGCCGCTGGCTTCTGCGGTCAGAATGAGATCTACGTTATTGAGATCAAAATATTTTTTGAATTCATCTGCAATGCGTCCCATGAATGCGCAATCGACGCGGTGATTGAGAAACCCGTCAACCTTTACAATGTTTCCGGGCAGAATCTTGCCCTCCTTGACAATGCGATCCTTCAACTCCTGCATAGCTTCCTCCAAAAACATAATAAAATAGACAGCGGGAATAAAACCTGCTGCCAATGACAAAAAGCCGCGCGCAGGACAGCAAAGCCCTGCGTGAGCGAACTTCCAATAGTCGCAGCTTTGGCGCTGCGGTAGAGACATCCGGGCCGTACATCCGGAACTATATTGGCAACGATATGAACTTCGTGCTGGACAATTTAAGTCTTAGCTATTATAATCGGAATCAAGCAATAAGTAAAATAGATGTTTTTAATCATTGCTATTAGCTTCATAAATATAAGTAATGACAGGAGGCAGCTATGGCCGTTAAATTGGAATTATACCGCGTCTTTCAGGAGGTCGCCCGCATGGGGAATATCTCGGCTGCGGCGCAGAATCTTTTTATTTCACAATCGGCAGTCAGCCAGTCCATCAAGCAGCTGGAAGAGCAGCTGCAGGTTCGGCTGTTCTCGCGCAGCACGCGCGGTGTCGTCTTGACCAGTGAGGGAAAGCTTCTCCTTGACTATGTTTCGCACGGTCTGGGCCTCATCCAGTGCGGCGAAGAAAAGCTTGCGCAGTCGCGCCAGCTGCTCACGGGTGAACTCATCATCGGCGCAAGCGATACGGTCACGAAGACCTATCTGGTTTCGCGCCTTGAGGCGTTCCACCAGAATTATCCTGCTATCCAGATCCGAATCCTGAATGGCACAAGCCAGATGGTGCTCGACTATCTGCACGCCGGTCAGGTTGATATTGCGTTTGCCAGCGAACCGAAGGATAAGGACGCGTATTCCGTCCGGCACTGCTTCGATACACATCAACTTTTCGTTGCTGCGCCGAATTATGACTGTGATTTTGACCATGTGCATTCTATGGAAGAAATTGCATCCTTCCCGCTGATTTTGCTTGAACGCAAGGCCAGTTCCCGCGTCTATGTTGAGCAGTTTTTCCAGCAACACGGCGTGAGCATCAAACCGGAGATCGAACTGGGGTCGCACAATCTGCTCATTTCGCTGGCCCGCATCGGCCTTGGCGTTGCCTGCGTAACAGAGGAATTTTCGCAGTCCGGCCTTGGCAGGGGCGTCATCCTGCCGCTGCACACCGATTTTGAGATTCCGCCGCGCTCCGTTTGTATGTGCACGCTGCGCGACGTTGCGCCGACCTCCGCTGCGAACCGCTTTATGGACTTTATCTCCGAGAGCGACAAAATGGCCTACGATCTGGGGCATTCCTATCATTTTACGAATGTTTGAAAATGAGCAGTTCGCAGGATCTCGGATATTTGTGTAGGGGCGGAATACACTTGTTAGAACGATTGTAGGGGCCGATGCCCACATCGGCCCGCTGGAAAGTTACGAATTCTCTGCAGATTTCCGTAAAAACGGTGCGTTCTGCCGGTGCGATGTGGGCATCGCCCCCTACAACTGGCGCGTTGGAAACCTACCGCCCGTCCTCGCCGTTCATGTCTGTCAGGTGGTACTTCCGGTGCGGTCTGCTTCCAGCGGCGTTCATGTCCTGCAGGGAGGAACGGTGTTCCTCCTGCCCGTTCAGGCAGTTCATATCGTCCAGCGCACAGGTGCGCGCATCGTCGTGGGACAGACCGTTCATGTTTTTCAGACTGAACGGCTCTTTTTTCTGCTTCTTGTTCATGGAAAAACCTCCTTTTTTGCATAGTTTTCCGTGAACAGCGGGCAGATATACAAGCCCCGCCTGCACGCTTGCGCATACAGACGGGGGAGGTGGTGTGTCAGTCCTTGCGGCAGTTCATGTTCGTGATGCTGCAGGCCATGTCCGGCTGCTCGTTCGCCGCGTTCATATCCTGCAAAGACGCAGTCTGCTCCGGCTGACCGGCGCGGCAGTTCATGTCATTCAGGGCGCAGGTGCGCTTGTCGTCTGCGGACAGCCCGTTCATATTGTGCAGGCCGAGTGTGTTGGAATTGTTTTTCATTGGATATCCTCCTAAAATAGAAATAATAATCATTACTAATATTATTATACACAAAGAGTTGTATTTGTCAAGCCCCAAAATAAAAATGCCCTCTGTCCGGATGGACAGAGGGTAGGGAAGTGCGGATATTATGGCGTGTCGGCTTGCCAGCTGAGCGTGATCGTATCCGGCTGGATCAAGTCTTCGTATCGCATGGCTCTTCCGTTTACATAATTGCAGCCTTCCAGACTGCTTACATATCCACCGCTGTAGGCCAGTCCTGTTTCATCAAAAACTGTGAGAACAAACCCGCAGTTGTCAACATAGGTGCCGTCCGGCGTGATGAGCGCCTCGGTGCTTCCGGCAAGATAGGCTGCAGCACCGGGCCCGTCGTTAGACAAAACTGTCTCGTCGTTGTTTACAATGACAAGCCGTCTTCCGTCAAAGGCCATCGCTCGGACAGTCGCATATACTGGCGCGTACAGATCATCGGGCAAATAATCGGAACGCAGCGCAATCTGGTACAGTCCGTCCGCATCCTGCGTCAGGACGCAGATGCGCCCCTGGGTCTGCTGGATGCAGACGAAATCCTCCGTTTCGGTTATGTTTACATAATCATCTTCCGGCTCAAAATCCGATACCGCCAGCTTTTGCAGAGTGTCACCTGTTTTGCAGTCAATTAAGGTTACATAATATGTGTTATTTTCAACCGTATGAAGCAGCAGCCGCGTTTTGTCCGGCGTCAGCCCGAGATGCTCGATGCGTGCCTCCGGATTGACCGGGAAAAAGCAGGTCAGCTGATCGGTATAGACCTCGTTTACGTTCCCGCCGTAAAACGCGCTGGCCTCGGCATCCGGGGCAAGCGGCCCAAAGGGGAGCATATAGACACCATAGCCGCCCGGAATGCGGCTCGTATCGACCAGTTGGTCTTGCTCTGTCCGGTTGCCAAACCAGAAGAAGCAGGCGTCATCCGTCACCACGCTTTCCGTGTTCATCCAGAACCGGTCGCCCTCTCTGACACTGGAGATGCTCCGGGCAGAGCCGCTGCCGTCCATATTCTTGTCGATACCAAGCTCGATATATTCATCCTGCAGAACTGGGATGCGGAAAAAGCAGCCCAGCGCGACCTGTGCACGTTCACCAATCCATTCGCTGTCCGCTGAGGCGTCCTGCCAGTTGACAAGGGGGTCATAATTAACGCCCGGAAGATCGATGGAAAACTCAAACGGATATTCGTCGTAATAGTCTGCAAACCGGATCGTCCTGGAGCCGCTCTCGCCGGGCGAAAGCGTGTCCAGCAGAGACTGATACGCCGTTGAGAAGCCGAAGACATCGTCGCTGCCGGTCGTAGCTGCGTCGTGGTAAAAATTGATCTCAACGCCGTTGTAGATTAGCTCCTGTTGCTCCGCCTGTCCGGCGGGCAGAAAGCGGAAGCTCGTCTCCGTGCGGTAATCCTGCGCGGAAAATTGCACGGTGCTCTCCCAGTTCAGCTTGTACCGCATACCGGCTTTGAGCTGCACGGTCAGCCCATCGGCCGCAGCCGGGTCGCCGGAGAATATGTGCTCCTGAAACAAAATTTCCTCGCGCGGCGCACTGACCGCCTGCGCAGCCAATGCCGTGCCGCAGCCGCACACCAGCACAAGCGCCAGAAAGATCATCAGCGTTTTACGCATGCTCGTCCTCCTTGCCGGTCAGGTCGGTCAGCGCTCTGGAAACGCGGTCGGATTGGTAGCTGTACGTCTCCTTGACATAGTCCATCAGCGTCTTGCCCTGTTCGTCCAGCTCCACCGTCTGCACGTCGCCCGCGATTCGGCCCTTGTGCAGCAGAACGGCCCGCCCGATGAAGCCCGTCACTTCCTCAATCAGATGCGTGGACAGAATCACCGTCTCATGCGGCTCGAGAATGCCGAGCAGGACCTTGTAAAAGTCCTCCCGGTTGAAAATATCATTTCCCGCGAACGGTTCATCCATCAGGATATAATCCGCGCCCTGCGATAGAGCCATGATGACTTCAAACTGGTTTTTCTGCCCGGTCGAGAAGCTGCGGATGGGCTTGTCCATCGGAAGCTGAAAGAAGTCCATTAGCCCCTCAAAGCGCCTGCCGAGGAACGTCTCAAAGTGCTCCTCATAAAATTCCCGGTGGGCTTTGGCAGTCAGGGCAGGGAAGAAGCTGTGCTCGCAGGTGGCAAAGGAAAAACGGCCGATATTCTGCCGCGTGATCGCTTCGCCATCCAGCGTAATTTCACCTGCATCATATGCAATCAGCTGTAAGATGCACTTCATCAGCGTCGTCTTGCCTGCGCCATTCTCACCGAACAGCCCGACGATCTCGCCCGGCCCGACAGAAAGCTGCACGTTGTCCAGTGCATGTGTCTGGCCATAGCGCTTGCAGAGATTTTTGAGTTCCAGCATCAGAAAAACGCCCCCCAGATATTCAAAGTTTCCTCCGGCGGCATGCAGCGCGCCGGAACGCCGTTTCGATAAATCAGAACAAATATCAGCAGCACCAGCAAAAGCAGAACCAGCGCCGCGCCGCAGGCAGCTGCAGGAAGTGCAATGCAGCGCCTGCGCAGCTCGTTTGAATCCTTCAGACGCTTCATGAGGTAAATGCTCTTCGTTTCCGTGAAAAACGACCGATAATTGGCGAATGCGCGGAGCGCACAGAAGCCCGCATAGGCCCAGAAGACGGCAAGCTTGTGCCGCAGGAGTGTATTCAGCGTCGGCATGACGGCGCCCTGCCGCAAAATCTGTGTCCCATAGCGAAAGATGTACAGTTCACGCAGCGCGGCCTGATAGTCCCGCAGGAACGTGTACAATGCGACCAGAAGCATCGCCAGAAACAGCAGGCCAAAATATGAAGCGTCCCAATTCAGCCCCATTCCGGGCAGCGTGTACCGTGAAAGACGTTTACTCCACTTCATCTGCCAGCCCGTCCTTTCCGTTATGTGTCTGTGTCAGCCCGAACCCCAGAAAGCCGAGCCCGACAAGCAGTGCCGTAATCGCATGGAAAATGCCCGTGCTCCTGCCTGCGCCATACTGAACCGGCAGGCACAAGACCAGAAGCAGCGTCAGCCCCATGCAGACCAGCCAGCTGCGGCTGCCTTTTCTGCGCAGCCCAAGCTGTATGCACGCGGTCACGCAGCCCAGCGCCAGCACGAACAGTGCGTTGCGCGCCCATACATACCCGTCTGCTAGCGGCAGAAGCCCGTGTAGGAAGCCGCTGCGGTAGAAATCCACGAACACGCCCTGCGGGCCAGCCGAATACACGGCGCTTTTTGCGTTCCAGAATGCCGCGCCCACAGCCGCCATGATCTGCACACACCACAAGACCGCAAAGCAGAGCGTATTGCAAACACAGTTCCACAGGAAGACGCAGCGCTCCGATACCCGCAGCCGCTGCAGCGTATAGCCGTACCGGCTGTTTGAACCGAGGCTGGATGCCAGCAGCACCTGAAGCGCGAGGATTCCTGCTCGGAACGAATAATGCAGTGCACTTTCTAGATTGCTGCCCGATAAGGTAAGCGCTGCTCCATGCGCGATGCACAAGCCGGCGAAGATTCCCTCAACAACAAGTAGCCCCAATACCACCGGCAGCAGCCGGTTCAGCGCTGCGCGCGCATGCAGTCCGAACACAGATACTTGTTTTTTCATTCATCTTCCTCCTCCCACGCCTGCTCAATGAGTCGCAGCGCCTCTTCTTTGGAAATTCCCAGCTGCCGCAGTGTGCGGGCCATGGTGCGTAGTTCGTCTGATAAGACCTCCCGCCGCAGCGCATCCAGTATATCCGGCGGCAGCGTCATGCAGCTTTTTGTGCCTGTGCGGGACTCCATCAGATGTTCTTCCTCCAGCATGTGAAACGCTTTCTGCACCGTATTTGGATTGATGCCGAGCAGCGCCGACAGAACCCGGCGGGACGGCAGTTCATCGCCGTCCCGAATCGTCCCGGCAATCGCCCCCCGTTTGATAAAATTGATAATCTGCAGATACACCGGCGTTCCGTCCACTGCTCGGAACGCTTCAAACGACACCATATCCGTCACCACCGTATTACTCAACTCATACACTTGATGACTGTATTATACACATAGTACGCTTACCTGTCAAGCCGCTATCTTGACATTTCTGCAAAAAGCGGGTACTCTGAAAAAAAGCGCTTGTACGCTTTTCGAGACAGGAGGCCCATATGTCCGATCTGACCAAACGTGCGCTGGAGCAGTCGCTTAAAAACCTGCTCCTGCAAAAGCCGCTCCATAAAATCACCATCAGCGATATTGCCGACGACTGCGGTATCAACCGCATGACGTTTTATTATCATTTCAAGGACATCTACGATCTGGTTGAATGGTCATGTCAAGAGGATGCAGCAAAGGCGCTGGCAGGGAAGAAAACCTATGAGACATGGCAGCAGGGCTTTGAACAGATTTTCGAGGCAGTCTTGGCAAACAAACCTTTCATCATGAACGTCTATCACTCCGTCAGCCGGGAGCAGGTTGAAAATTATCTCTATAAGCTGACATATGATCTTCTTGAAGGCGTAGTCGAAGAGCAAGCAGCTGGTATGTCTGTCCGCCCAGAAGACAAGGCGTTTATTGCCAACGTCTATAAATACGCCTTTGTCGGCCTCATGCTCGACTGGATTAAGCACGACATGAAGGGCGACCCGAAGGAGATTATCGACCGCCTTGACCGCGTCATTCACGGAAGCGTTTCCGCCGCGCTTGGCCGTTTCCGGATTGACACTCCATCAAATCCGGCTGATTGATAAGAAATTGAACAGATCAACGCCCTGTGATAAGAACTTTATCACAGGGCGTTTTCTGCTTATTGTGCATTTTTTGAATCCGTAGTATGCTCATACCATCGAAAGGGAAACATAAAGCAATGTTTCCAGACTTTTTATGGAGGTATGAATCATGTATTATTCGAGCGGTAACTATGAAGCGTTTGCAAGACCCAAAAAGCCGGAAGGCGTTGATCAGAAATCGGCCTATATCGTCGGCAGCGGCCTCGCCGCTCTGACGGCAGCCTGTTATCTTGTTCGTGACGGCCAGATGAAGGGCGAGCATGTGCACATTCTGGAGAAGGATTCGATTCCCGGCGGCGCTTGCGACGGCTATAAGTTTGAAAACGTCGGCTATGTCATGCGCGGTGGCCGCGAGATGGACAATCATTTCGAGGTCATGTGGGATCTGTTCCACTCCATCCCGTCCATTGAAACCGAGGGCGTAAGCGTCCTTGACGAGTATTATTGGCTGAACAAGGAAGACCCGAACTATTCCCTCTGCCGCGCAACCGTCAACCGTGGTCAGGACGCGCATACCGACGGCAAGTTCGACATTTCCGACAAGGGCGCGATGGAGATCATGAAGCTGTTCTTCACCCCGAATGAAGAGCTTCAGGACAAGCGCATCACGGACTTCTTCGACGACGAGGTCTTCAACTCCAACTTCTGGCTCTACTGGCGCACCATGTTTGCCTTTGAAAACTGGCACAGCGCCCTGGAAATGAAACTCTATATCCAGCGCTTTATCCACCATATCGGCGGTCTGCCCGACTTCAAGGCCCTGCGCTTCACGAAGTATAACCAGTATGAGTCCATGATCCTGCCGATGATCGAGTATCTCAAGGGCTTCGGCGTCCAGTTCCACTATGGCGTACAGGTCGTGAATGTAGAATTCGACTGCACCACGGCCCGCAAGCTTGCCAAGCGCATCGACATCATCCGTGACGGCAAGGAAGACGCCATCGACCTGACCGAGAACGATCTCGTTTTTATCACGAACGGCGGTTGCGTCGAAAATTCTTCCCGCGGCAGCCAGAACGAGCCCGCACCCTATAACACCGAGATCAAACCCGGCGGCGGCTGGGATATGTGGCGCAAGATCGCCGCACAGGACCCGTCCTTCGGCCATCCTGACAAGTTCTGCTATGACCCCGAGCAGACGAACTGGATGAGCGCGACTGTTGAAACACTCGACCAGAGAATCATTCCCTATATCAAGAACATCTGCAAGCGTGACCCGTTCACCGGCCATGTCGTTACCGGCGGCATCGTCACCGTCAAAGATTCCAGCTGGCTCATGAGCTGGACAATCAACCGCCAGCCGCAGTTCCGCACGCAGCCCAAGGACCACTGCCTTGTCTGGGTCTACGCGCTGTTCACCGACAAGCCCGGCGATTATGTGAAGAAGCCCATGCGCGAGTGTACTGGCAAGGAGATCTGCATGGAGTGGCTGTACCACATCGGCGTGCCCGAGAATCAGATTGAAGATCTGGCCTCGAACAGCGCCAACACCGTTCCCGTCATGATGCCGTATATCGACGCGTTCTTCATGCCGCGCGCCTATGGCGACCGCCCGAAGGTCGTGCCCGACGGCGCTGTGAACTTCGCATTCCTCGGCCAGTTCGCCGAGACCCCGCGCGACACCATCTTCACCACCGAGTATTCCATGCGCACCGGCATGGAGGCCGTCTATACGCTTCTGAACGTTGACCGCGGCGTGCCGGAGGTCTGGGGCAGCGTCTACGATATCCGCGACCTGCTGAACGCCACCGTTCAACTCCGCGATGGCAAAAAGCCCACCGACATGAAACTCTCCCTCGTCCAGAAGGTAGCCCTCGAAAAAGCCCTCAGCAAGATCAAGAACACCGATATTGAAAAGCTGCTGAAGGAATACAACATCATCTAAATCAGCGGCACACAGCGCCCAAAACAATCAAAAACGCCATGAATGTCAGATTCTTCACTGGCATTCATGGCGTTTCGCATACGTCCTTCTTTAATTCTTCTTTCAGGCAGCGGATCAACGGTTACACCGAGAGCGTTTGCAAGATTGACGATTGTTGGTTAACTCAGCTTTGATGCGATGCGTTCAATGTGCGAGACATTGGACGGCTCCTGTTCCGACATTTCAGCCAAAACCTGTTGCGTCCGCCCCTGCTTCTTCCGATACCGCCGAATGCGAATCCCAATCGCAGTATAATCCAGTTCCAGTACGATTTTCTCATTTTTGAAAAATATTTCCGAGCATTATTGTATATCCAATTCGGATATGCTAGAATGTTACAGAAGTCCCAACTGGATACACAATAACATTCTGGGGAAAGAAAAGGGGAGACAGAAATGAAACGTAGAATCCAGTGCCTATTGCTCAGCATTTTGATATTGTTAGGAACGTTTTCTTCGTCATCGCTGGGTGCGGATGAGCCTGCGGTCAGTAATTCTATCCAGGTTGGTGATTTTCTCACACTCGGGACGTTCGACGGTCAACCTCTATTGTGGTTTGTAGTGGAGAAGAATGCTGAGAAATTAAAGCTGTTCTGCGCAAAAGAACTGTTTCAAGGTCAGATTGATGCATCGATGCATGAGGTACTTGCATATGCAGATCTTGTAGGTGGTGCATGGGAAGGGGACAGCAACTGGCATACAAGCGATATCCGAACTTACCTGAATTCAAACGAAGTCAGCGTTTCTTATAAGGGGGCCGATAAGAATGAGCTTCCAAACTACGCATCCCGCCCGGGCTTTCTCACTCAGTTTACCACCGACGAACTGTCACTGGTATCCGAGACGACACATAAATCACACATACAGTATCATCGAACGAATAAGGAACATGACGGAGGAACAAAATGTGCAAAAATGCCATTCTATACGAATATCATTGATTTTGATGAAGAGGCATATGAGAATTTGGCATACGTTTATACTAACGAACGGTTTTTTCTCCCAGACGCAATGGACTTTCGGAAAGCCTGCAAAGCTCTTGGTGACAAGAAAATCTTTGATTCCGAAACTGGACTATATTATGACTATAACCTCTGGAGCAGCGCTTGGTTAAGAGAACCTGTTGTTTATGGAACGGACTATCTGTTTTGGGGAATGTTCTTCTTGGACACATGGAGTTCAGACTATGCGGGTTATGCTACGTTTGAACGCGGCATTCGCCCAATGTGCTATATCGATTTGGATGATGGACATAAACTCACAGGCAGCGGCACACGGAGATCTCCGTACTCGCTGGTTGCTGTGGGCGAATCCGATGACCCGCAGTTCATATCCCGCACACCGGAACCAGATCATTATCTGATTGACGGGACATTCAAGGAAAGTCCCACGATCACAATGAAATTCAACCGGGAAGTTGAATCGGTGCAGGCGGGAGGAAGTAGCGGAGACTTTAAAGTCGTTAAAGGCACATATGATGAAACAGTGTACAGCCTTGCCGCCGGAAATCATGCTGTTACAGATGTTTCGATTGACGGGAAAACGGTTTCAATCCACTTATCTGACGCAAATCTTCTAATCGGTGAAAAGTACTCGATCCTGATGGATTATGACGTTGTTAAGTTTAAAAATACAGATAAAAAAATTGGAGTAGGCGGAACAAGCTGGATGTTCCGATACTCTCCGCTGGATGATGGAAACGGCTTTACACTGCGGAAGAATAATAACCATTTTCTGAATGATAACAAAACCGGCCAAGTCGAACCTTATGATGATTTAATGGGATTCATAGGGGTAGATTCATATGCGCTTCCGGTTGAGTATTATAATACACTGATGTGGTATGCGTCGAACGCAGTAGAACGCAGTAAAATAACATACACAATATTGGGTTTGGATTGGAGTGGAAACTGTCACGGGATTTCATCAACGATGCTGCTTGCACTTGAGGGAAAATTAAATCTTTCCCAGTTTGAAAATGGAGTAAGTCAATATTATGATATGCCGAATCCGTATAAGAACAAGAATTTTCTTAATCTTATCCAGTATTTCCATGTCGGGCAGCAGATTGAAAACAGGAGAATTATGGGCGGTGACCAGATTCCACACGCGCTTGGGAGCCTGATTGCAACCTTAAATACTGAACCTGTGCTTCTCTCAATCTTTGGCGCAGGATGGGGGCACGCAATTTTAGCGCTCGACTACAAGGTAAACACACAGGGCAACTATACTGTACTGCTGTATGATATGAATTCGTTTTACGCATATGATACTGCTTCATACGACTATTCATTTACGCGGATGGATATTGCAAAGGATTTCAAAACATTTGCGTTGTATGATAATCGAGGAAAACAAGTGAATATAAACCGCATTGGGTATACTACTCTTGAGGATATTAACCGTATCAACCCCTTTGCGCCTGCAGCATCTACCGTACAGACACAATCGCAAGAGGCCACTGCTGCAAGCGACTGCGTCGATATTACTGTCCCGCTGTCCGCAGTGTCTTACCGTATCCAAAACGCGGAAGGACAGACGCTGATCTGCGACGAAAACGGTAATTTCTCCGGTACGATGGAAATTCTGAACCAACACGGCTTTTTCAGCGGCGCAGTTGACGGGAGCGGCAGTTCATGGACGCTTACCGTGCCTGCGTCAGAGCGCTTCGAGGTTGAAACCGAACAATCGGGAATCAATGTCGGCATTTACACCGAGCAGGGCTGCCTCGTTCTCGAAAGCGAGGACATCCGGAGCGCGACCTTTGTAACCAATCAGTTTATCCGGTTTGGACAGGAGGGACAGCAGAAATTCACCTGTGCTTTGTCAAACGATCTGCCGGAAGACCAAACGGTGCGCATGGCCTATGCTTCCGCAGAGACGACCGGCAGCACACAGATTGGTTTGGAGGCCGGGGATCTCCTGATTTCCGCAGACAAAACGACGCTGGAAGAGGCTGCTCGTTATGTCGGCCTCGAAAAAACAGAACTGGACAATATCAGCACGGATGACGGCGTAATCTATGTCCCGGTGTTCAGCGATACGGAGGATAACGACCAGAAAATCACAGTTTCTCTTGGCTCTATGACAACAGTTCTATCCGCAAAGCACGCGCTCACCGGACAGATCTGTGTGGCAGGCTATCGGGAAAACGGTCAGCTTTGCTCCGTGAAGTTCTATCCTGCGGCAGAAAAAATCACAGCCTCGGTTGACCCCGGTGCAATCCGCGCAAAGGTATTCTGGCTGGATAGCAGCCGCCCGGTCTGCGCTGCAAAAACCATTATGATGTAAAGGGGACGCGTCAGGCTGACACATCCTCCCCACATACAGACCAGAAGAAAAGCAGGCGCCCCGTTTTCACGGAGCGCCTGCTCTCTTTTTCAAGATTCCTTATGATACCCAAAGTTGGAGATCATATAATCGCTGTCGCGCCAGTTTTCCTTGACGCGTACCCACGTCTGCAAATAGACCTTCGTGCCCATGAAGCGTTCGCAGTCCTTGCGCGCATCCGTGCTGATTTTTTTGAGCATCTGGCCATTCTTGCCGATGATAATGCCCTTGTGGCTGGCCTTTTCACAGTAGATCGTTGCGTCGAGGTCGATAATGCCGTCGTCGCGTTCCGAGAATTTTGTGATCTCGACCGCCGTACCATGCGGAATTTCCTTTTCCAGATTCCACAGCAGCTTTTCGCGGATGATCTCGGCCATGACCTGCTTCTCGGGCATATCGGTCGAAATGCCCTCCGGGAACATGAACGGCCCCGGCTGCGCAAAGTTCTCGCAGACCTGCATCAGGCTGTCCAGCCCGTCGTGCCACTTTGCACTGATGGGAATCACATCCGTAAAGTCCAGCAGATCTTTATAGGCCGCAATAACCGGCAGCAGCGTTTCTTTTTCCACGGTATCGATCTTGTTGATGACCAGAATCGCCGGAACCTTTGCTTCCTTGATTTTCTCAATCAACTCCTGCTCCTGCGGGCCGACGTTTGCAATCGGCTCGACGAGCAGAATAACGGCATCGACGTCAGCAACCGATTGATTTACAATGTTCACCATATAATCGCCCAGCTTCGTGCGCGGTCTATGGAAGCCCGGCGTGTCGATAAACACCAGCTGCGTATCGCCGCGGTCAACAATGGCGCAGATGCGGTTGCGTGTGGTCTGGGGTTTATGGGAGACAATGGCGATCTTTTCGCCGACGAGTGCATTTGCAAGCGTGGACTTGCCAACGTTCGGGCGGCCTGCGATCGTGATCATCGCGGTTTTGGTTTTCATATCTGTTCTCCTGTGCAAAATTCAAAATACATCTGATCCTCGGCCAGATTCTCATGTCCGTCATCAATTTCTCCGACCACGCCGCCCATTTTTTCATAAAAGCGCCGTGCGGGCAGATTATGTACATTGCAGCCGCAGAAAAAACTGTCCAGTTTCCGTTCCCGCGCGGCCTGACGCACCTGTGCAAAGATGCGTCGACCCAGGCCCATATGCTGGTATGGCGGCAGCAGGTACAGAGAATTGAGGCAAAAAGAAAAGTCCTTATAGCCACCGTGGCTTGCCGCGCCATAGCTGAAATAGCCTGCACACTGGCCGCCGTCCATGACCAGATATGCCATATAATCTGTCTGCTCCAGCCTTGCCCGTTCCCGCTGCGTCTGTTCAGCAAGATCATATTCGTCGATCCATGCATCCGGATAGATTCCACGATACGTCGCGTCCCATGCGCTGCGCCGGGTCTCGGCAAGCAACTCCGCATCCGTGACTGCAGCGCGGCGGATAAAAAGATTCTGCTCCATCATCTCGGCAGTTCGATTTCGGCGAGGATCGCCTCTTCGGCGGCGCGCATCTGTTTTTTCATCGGGCCCTCGTCCACATGGTCGTAGCCCAGCAGATGCAGAATGGAGTGGATGGTCAGATACCCGACTTCGCGCCGGGCACTGTGGCCGAATTCTGCGGCCTGCTGTCTGGCCCGTTCGAGGCTGATGGCCATGTCGCCCAGCGGCACAAGGCCGGTATCCGGGTCTTTGTAAGCGTCCCACGATGCGGGAAGCTGCCCCGCTGTCAGTTCAAACATCGGAAATGACAGCACATCCGTCGCCTTGTCGATCTTGCGGTATGCGTTGTTGATGGCGCGGATGCCCTCGTCGTCTGTCACAAGGACGTTGATCTCACAAGGGGTGTTGACACCCTGATGGGCCAGCGCGGCAGTGATACATTTGGAAATCTGCTGCTTGAGCGCAAAGTCGCGCAGACTGCGGCCTTCGCAGCGGATGACAATGCGATGCTTCATTTCTTCTCCCTCTTCCAGTCCGGCTTCTTTGTGAAGGTTCGAGCGCGTTCGTCCGGCAGCCGGTTCTTTTCGTATTTATCATAGGCTGCGACAATGCGCTGCACCAGCACATGCCGCACTACATCCGCAGGTGTCAGACGGCAAATCTGGATATCCTCCACGCCGTCCAGTACGCGGATGGCCTCCTTCAGACCGCTGACCTTGTCGCCCGGCAGGTCGATCTGCGTGATATCGCCGGTAATGACGATTTTCGAGCCGAAGCCGAGGCGTGTTAGAAACATCTTCATCTGCTCGCGTGTGGTGTTTTGTGCTTCGTCGAGAATGATAAAGCTGTCGTCCAGTGTCCGCCCGCGCATATATGCCAGCGGCGCAACCTCAATATTTCCGCGCTCAAGATACTTTCCATACGTCTCCGGCCCCAGCATATCGAACAGCGCGTCGTAAAGTGGACGCAGGTAGGGGTCAACCTTGTTCTGCAGATCGCCCGGTAGGAAGCCAAGCCGTTCGCCAGCCTCCACGGCGGGGCGCGTCAGGATGATGCGGTTGACTGTTTTGGCGCGGAAAGCCGCGACGGCCTCTGCCACGGCAAGATACGTCTTGCCCGTACCGGCGGGGCCGACGCCGATGGTGATGGTGTTTTTCTCAATGGCTTTGAGATAATTCTGCTGGCCGATGGTCTTGGCCTTGACGGGCCTTCCCTTGGCTGTCACGCAGACGACATCCTTGGCCATTTTGCTGACCTGATCTTCGTTTCCTGTGTTGACAAGATTAATCAGATAGCGCACCTTCTGCTCATCAATCTCCTCGCCCTTGGCAGACAGCGCCAGCAGCGCCTCGATTGCGCGGCAGCCCTTGTCGGCGGCTTCCTCGTCGCCTGTGACTTTGAGTTCGTTGTTGCGGTTCGTGATCTTGATGCCGAACGCGTCTTCGATTTTGCGTACATTTTCGTCAAAGGAGCCGAAAACATCAATCAACTGTTCGACACGCTCGGCATTGATGGTCCGTTCTGTCATTCAATCGCTTCCTTTAGGCTTGCGGGCCGCATGCGAGCAATCATTTCCTCGCACCGCAGACTTGCGTGCAGGCGGATACAGCCGCCGGAACGCTCCGTCCGAACAGAGCAGCCCGTAATGGTTCCGGCAATCATATCGCGCAAGGCATCTGCCTGCACCAACTCCAAAAGCCGGTCTTCCGCGTCCTGCGCCCGCAATTTTTCTTCTCTTGTATCATACTCACAAATTCTTGTAATTGCAATCCCCAATGGCAAAGAAAAACCGCCAGGAAGCGTGAAATACTGCGTTTTTGTCTCTTTTTCATAAGACCGCTCCGGTACAGCTGCACAGAAAAGCGAAATACGCCGCCGTCCGACAAGCAAACTGACCGCATAGCGCGGCGCAGCACGCCGCTCCTTGACCTGCTCTGTCTCTGGGACGATGCACACGGCCTGCCGGACCGTCTCGGCGTAGATCTCTGCCCGTGCTGCCGTTACCTGCGTTTTAAAGCCGAAATCCGTATAAGCGGACACCAGCAACTCTCCGCTTGCAACAGCTTGCCCCGGCACACAGAGGCAGTTTCCGGCCACAGCCTCCACGCGCGTCAGAACGCCTGCGCGCGCCGCGATTACGTCCGTTGGTGCTTTTCGGTCCAGAACGGGCTCTTTGTCAGGCCGTTCCCGCACGACCACACGCGCGCACATGCCGCTCTGCTGCACGGTCAGCCACTGCAGCTTCGGAATGCGCAGAAGCATCTGATTTTTCAGTTCCTGCGGCTTGATCGACGGCCCATATGTTCCAAAGCCTACGCCAAGTTCCTGCAGTTCCCGCAAAATCTGTGCACTCGGCACAGCCTCGTTGCCCTCAACTTCATAGAAAAAAACAAACTTCGGCACAAGAATTGCTGCCGTAATAGCGGCTGCCAGCAAAATAAGAAGCACGGGCCGCTTCCACAGCCCGTCGAACACAGCAGAGAAGCCGCTGCGCTCGAGAACTGCACAGTCGCAGCCACCCATGCGAATCTGCTGCGCTGCACGCGCCTCATCCCGCCGCAAAATCCAGATCTCAGCGGTAAAGTCGTCCGGCTTTGCGCAGAAATGAAACGCGATACGCGCCTTTGCCAGTCGCTGCATGCACCATTCCGGGCTTGCTCCCGTGATGGACAGCCGAGATACGCCGAGAAAAAACCAGATCACCCGCCACATCCGCGCAGACCTCCCTCGCCGTAGGTCAGAGAGTCGATTTGACCAATGATCGTCAGCCGTTCGCGGTGCATCTGCCGAATCTCCAGCCCGCTTCCTACAACGGTCAGACTTCCGATGTTCAGCCCGATCACGATCCGCTCCCGGTTATATTCCAGAATTCCGGTGTGCCGGTCAACCGAACATTCCCGAAATCCGTTGACCTCCAGATGCGGCAGCCCTGCGGCAATATCCATCGGCAGTCCCAGCCGCATGGATGCGGCGGCCAGATACGAACGCAGTTTTTTCAAACGGCAGCGCCTCCTGTTTTTCGTTTGCTATATGCTTATGCCGGACAGACTAATTCTTTCCATGGCTGCATAGGTTTTTATCCGAGGGAGGGGAGAGGCATGAGAAAGCTATTTCAGGCGCTTGCGCTTCTGGCGGCGTTTGTTCTGCTGATTGCTCTGCCGCAGGTTGCGGCGGATGGTGTACGCAGCGCGCTCACGCTTTGCGGACGGGTGATCCTGCCGTCGCTGTTTCCGTTTTTTGTGTGCAGCAATTTATTCCTGCTGCTCGGCTTTTCTACGCGGTTTTCCGCGCGATTCGGCGGCGCGGCGGCAAAGCTTCTGCGTCTGCCGCCCGCAGCGGGCAGCGCGTTTCTGCTCGGCCTTCTTGGCGGCTATCCGGCGGGCGCACAGGCTGTTGGGGTGCTTTATACACGCGGTGAACTCTCCGAGCCGGACGCTGAACGCGCGCTTGCCGTCTGTAATCAATCCGGGCCGTCGTTTATCTTCGGCGTGCTCGGCGGCGCAGTCTTCAAAAGCGCGGCGGCAGGCGCTTTTTTGTACGCGGTTCAAATCATTTCCGCTGTACTTGTTTGCCGCTTGACCGCGAAAAAACAGCCCACGTCCGCAAAGTCTGCTGCCAAGCCGCAGCAGCCCGAATCTTTTGCCGCAGCTTTTTCCGAGTCAGTGCGCCGCGCAGGGATGAACGCAATTCAAATCTGCATGTTTGTTACGGTCTTTTCCGTTCTCTCCCGCTATTTTCTGCTTGCCGCAGGCCGCTTCCTGCCGTCAGAGGCACTGCCGTTGTTCCTCGGTACGCTGGAACTGTCCGCAGGCTGCGCGGCGCTGACAGACTGCGCGCTTGCGCTTCATTGGAAGCTGTGCATTGCATCAGTGCTTTTGTCCTTCGGCGGCATAAGTGTTCTGGCACAGAGCCGGGCCGCCGTGCAGGAGTACGGGCTGAGCGGAAAGCGGCTCCTGCCGTGCAAGGCGCTTCAGGCTGCGCTTTCCTGCACGCTCACGCTCATTGCCGCACCGCTGCTGCACGCGGAAAGCTGGCCCGCTGCCGCGCTTTCCGGCGCGGAGAGCCCGGAAACGACAGGGGCAGTGTCACTTCTTCTTTGTGCGGTAAGTCTTCTGCTGCTTCGCAAAAAGTACCATAGCAATTTGCGCGGAAAGCGTGTATAATGGGGGCAACACGAAAGAAAAGAGAGGCGGCTTGCCATGCTGTTCCGAAAGAAGATCGACCGCTACTGTACCTATTGCCAGTTCGCGGGGAAAATTGACGATGAAACGATGGTCTGTCAGTTCTGCGGCATCGTCCCCAGCAACCACCGCTGCCGCCGCTTCCGCTACGACCCCCTCCGACGCATCCCCGGCCGCCCAGCCGCCCCCAAGCACACCCACGACGACGCGGATTTTTCCCTGTAACCCTGCGTCCGGTAGAAAGCAACGAGTTTTCGGAAATTTACGGCAAATCCGCACACAGTTTCCTATTTCGTTGTAGGGGCCGATGCCCACATCGGCCCGTGTGGAAGTCTCGAATTCGCTGTGGATTTTCGTAAAAACCGGTGCATCCTGCCGGGTCGATGTGGGCATCGACCCCTACGGGGATTCTGCGTAATCCACACCATTCCATAAAAAATGAACCGCATTGATATGCTTGAATGGAGAAAATCTTCACCGATTTTCTCCATTTTTTCTGTAAACCTGTTGCGAAGAAGATTTTTCCTGTGTACAATAGAACTAAGTAGTATTCACTAAAAATAAGAGAAGAAAGAGGGATTTACCATGAAAAAGCAGTCTGGATTCCTCCGCCGCCTCACCGCCCTTGCACTCGCCCTGTGCATGCTGGCTGCGCTGACGACAGAGATCTTCGCAGTGAAGAATGCTACATATAGTACATCTGCGGGAACAAAGTCAACAAATAAACAAATATCGGTTGGAACACATATTGCATTAGGCAAGCGGAACAATAATACAATTAGCTGGCAAGTCGTAAAACTGGCGAATGATAATACAGCGATTTTATTTTGCGACTACATAATGGATATTGTAGGATATGGGCCGACATCCTCTTATTCTTACATAGGCTCCGCTATGGAAGCGTGGTGCCAAACATTTATTGGTGGTAATTCTTTTGATGAGAATGAAAGGAAATTATTTATTAGCGGTATATCACGGTAACGAATGTTCTGGGCGTCAAGTCCTACTACTTCGTTCGTGTGGAAAATGACGATATTTTCCGCTTGAATGAAGATTGAGACAGAATTGAGGATATGAATATTCTCGACGATCCGGACAGCATTGTCAGCCTGATGGGCTTTGAGTGGATCAAGCCGATGGATGATATGCAGTTCCCGTTCGTGTTCACACCGGAGGACCTGGATTCCGAAGGCAGAATCCATGTGACCGGCAAGGCTGCGGACGACGCGGTTCTGGAGGTTTATGCAAACGGTGAATATGTAAGCCTTGACGACCCGATGGAGTTTGCGTTTGACTTCAAACTGAATGTTGGCGTCAACTACATGTCCATCTTCACGGTAGAGGATTTTGGTACTACCAGCAGCACCACCTACCGCCTGTTCTATCTGCCGGAGCCGACAACGCTCAGCTTTGATCAGGCCGGTGTGGCAGATGGCGCGACCATCTACACGACAGACAGCACCTTCCTCCTAAGCGGCGATGTTACCAGCTACTTTGCCGGCAGAGAGTTGGCCATCAATGGTGATAATGTGATCTTTGAGGACGGCGCGATGTCAACGCCCGCAGGCAAGCGTCATGTAGCAAGCTTCGAGAAGAAGATTGCGCTGGAACTTGGCGAGAACGTCGTTACGGTCGAAATGGTGGATGCTGCCGGCCTGAAGGTTAAGATTACGTTTACGATTATCCGCCGCGAAAAGGAAGAAGAGCCTGAACCTGATCTTCCCATCATCATTCCGGTTCTTCCGGGAAGCAGCGGCTCGAAGTTCCCGTTCACGGATGTAAAGCCATCGGATCCGTACTATGACGCAGTCAAGTACCTGTACGAGAAAAACATCATGAACGGCACGAGCAATACGCTGTTCAGCCCGAACGCGGAACTGACACGCGGCATGGTCGTTACCATTCTCTACAGAATGGAAGGCGAGCCTGCCACGAAGAACAGCGGTACCTTCTCCGATGTCAAGACCGGGCGCTACTACAGTGAGGCTGTGGAATGGGCTGCCGAGAACAGCATTGTCAACGGCTTTACTGACGGTAGCTTCAAGCCCGAACGGGTCGTAACCCGTGAGCAGTTGGCTTCGATTCTGTGCCGTTATGCACGCTTCAGCGGCATTACGACCTATGAAGCAAAACTCCCCGCGAACGCCTCCGTGTCCAGCTGGGCAGCGAAGGATGTAGCATGGGCCTATGCTGAGGGCATCCTGAATGCTGTGCAGACAGCGGCTGCGGCGAAGAACGCAAACCGCGCTGAAGTCGCCATGGCAATCTACGCCTACCTGACCGGTACAGCAAAATAAGCATCGGACAAATAAATACAGCTATATAAAATAGGACTTGCCGCAGAATGTAAAATTCTGCGGCAAGTTTTCTATATAAAGGATTCTCGCTGTGTTGGAGGCTTTAGTCAGAAAATCTGAAAAATAGCACAAAAGAGCCTGTGCCAGCAGATGCATCTCACTTTTTTTCACGAAGGTCTTCCTTTTGCGGAATTTATTTCAAAAGATATCTGCCATTTAAGCGAAACATAATTTCATTAAGTCACCACAGGAGACTTTTGCGAGTTCACTCGGCTCAATTTTTTTTAGCCCGCCGCCGTAAATACGTCCTTCTTCCTCAATGTCATTTCCGCTGATTCCTTTTAACGATTCCCATATTCTATATACAGAGTTCGGGTTATCTGATATGGCTTTCTGCAAGTGTTCTTTAGGATAAAGCATTAAATACGAATTAGTGGCAAGCGCTTCAGATAGGTTAAGAATAAAGCGTATAGGGGAACTATCTTTTTTTCCTCTGCCCATATAGGAACACAAAAAAAAGGTTGCATCCCGATGCTCTTGCCAATACCATATTTTTCTGTTTTTGCAAAGATATTTTGTGCTTGTGCTTTCGAGCCCATTCTGCAGGTAATCCCATATAGTGGGGGACCGTTCCATTATCTCCTGTTCTGTCAATTTGCAGTCAAGCAAAAAATATTGCGGTTCAATTTGTGGAATTCCGTTGTTATCCGTTCTCACAAGATCGGTTTTCAAATATCTTGGACTTGGGAGAATAGGTTTAAAGAAAGACATATCAAGCCCTAATTCTATTATTTTTTTTCGGCTCATTATAAAGAAACTATTATCTCCGGTAGCAAGCCCTCTTTTTATCTCAAAGAAATCACCTAATGTTATTTCTGTACTTTCCTTGTAACGGATCTCCTTTTCAGGAAAACGTGTCCATTTTCTTTCTGTAATTAAATCAGTTTTTTTTATATACTTGCTCTGCACTGGTTTATCGTGCGTACCACCGAAAGAAAATTCTATTTCATAGTCATCGTTGACTGTTTCATTTTTGAACCACACTACGCAAGATGAAACTAATGCGTCGTTAAACAATGGATTTTCGGGGTCATACCTGTGTATTCTCAGCAGATGAACATTCTGCAATAAATACTCCTTGATTGCGTTTCCGTAATTAACATCCATGAATTCACTCGGTATTAGCCAGCCGCAGATAGCTCCGGGAGCAAGCCACTTGTGAGCAAATAAAATAAAGTGACAATATAATCCAGCTAGCCCTGATAAGCCTATTCCTGTTTCTTCCTTTTCGCGTTCGAGTAGATATGATTTTTCGGCTTGCGTCAGATAATGATGCCGTACATAAGGTGGATTAGCAATAATAAGATTGTATTTCTGCTTTGGGGCAATCCGCGTAAAGTCGCCTTTTATCAGCTCTATCCCAGAATCGTTCCACAGTTTAACTGCACAATCATAATATGTGGGGTCGATTTCTACACCTGTAGCCGTTTGTATACAATGGTCACTATTAATCGTGCTTAAGAGTGCAGAATAAAACGCACCGCTGCCTATACATGGTTCTAGAAATGATATTTTATTTTCCGATAAAAGATTTAAACTATATGTAATAATTTCTTGCGCCAATGTAAAAGGTGTTGAAAACTGCCCATATTTTCGGCGTTCTTCAATATCTTTTTCAGAATCTATTTCTTCCTGCATTAAACTGCGAGATTCTTCTAACGAATTCATATTCCTAATTGCTCTAAATCTTTTATTCTGTGCTCCCATATCCAGTCTATCCCTTCTGCCGCTTCATATCCCAAATACCCAGAATCAAAGTACCCGCACAAGAACAGGGAATAAGAAACGCTATTACCATAGGTATTTCTTAATTGTTGCATTTTTACAGCCTCTTCTTTACGGCGCTTATTTACGTTTGTAAAATCTCCTGCTGACTTTGCTTCTAACAACACAGGCATATCGCCCGGTTGTGCTGAAAGCGGCATAATAGCAACATCAACAGGAATATTAACTGCTTCGCCTTGTTCTCCTGCGACATAAACCGGAATGTTTGTATGAAACGAAAATGAACCAGGGGTCATTTCATTAAAACGCCTTCCGTTTTCGGTTAATGAATATCCCTTGCTTTGTAATAGTTCAGAAATTGCTGCAAGTTGCCGCTTTTCTTGTGCGTTACGAATGATAGGGTCAGCAACGGCTCCACATAATCTATCTGCGATAATGGTAGACGAACGGATTATTTCTGTTTCATCCGGATTACGTTTTTTTGGTAGCCATGTAAATATATCTGGATCAGCCATCTTTATAATAATTTTGGAAATGTGCTGCAATTCCGTGATTAGCTGTGCGCTGTTCATTCTTGGTGAAACACGCGGATTCTCAGAATCCTCCATATTTTGCACAAGATTTTTAGACACTCCAGCAAGCCCTATCAATCTATCCCTTGCAATGGGAGGACAAGTGGACATCCGTAGTATAGGTAACACTTCGGGATGTCTTTGTAGGATAGCAGGAGAAATACTATTCAAATAGTTTATTTCTTTCAGTGCTTCTTCAACGTTCTTTGCTGTAGAAACGCGTGTTTCTCTGAATGCTTTAGGTGCAAAATCCATAAACCATGTATTGTATAAATCTACGGATTGAATAATGTCCTGTTTCCACAAATGTGGTTTATCAAGATTGATACCCATTTCAGCAACCCTTTCCTTCGCCCTATATCTCTACAATATCGTCAAGCCCACAATTCAAGGTGATTGCAATCTTTGCAAGGCTTTCCATTGCAACAGGTTCGCACTTTCACATTTTAGCAAGTATATTTGTACTGATTTCCGCCTGTAAGCGCATTTGTGTTTTTGCCATGCCTTTATCTATCAACAGTTTCCATAGCCTGTTATAGTTGTAAGTCATGAAAATAGCCCTCCTGTGCGTGGCTTCAATTAACCATTAGAAGTATAGCACAGCAGGGCGGATTCTGCAATATTTTGTCATGTTTTCATGACTCTATGTTCTGGAAATGCAGTACAGCGTACCGTTGTAGCGAACTACATTCGCCGTTGTCAGGCTGTGATGCGGTAATTTATCTGAAACAGCACTCTTCCTTGTAATTAACCAATGGTTTCGTCAAGGGATAAACCGGGATGACAAGCCCTCTGCTTTCGTTTCTCGAAAGCAGAGGGCTTTGTAAGTATATAAACGCTTACTTCTTTGTGAGCGTCAGGCAGTAATCATCGCCGTCTTCGCGGGACGCAGCCTGGTAGCCGCTGTGTGCGGCGAAACGTTTGATGTTTTCGGCAGCAGTTTCGTTATCGACCAGTACCTCCAGTGTGGCAGGCTGGTCTTTTTTGATTGCGTTTTGCACCATCACGACCGGCATGGGGCAAAGGTAGCCTCTTGCATCAACCATTTTTCTGCGCCTCCTGTTTCTTTATGCTGTTTACATAAGACACGACCAGAACGATCACGATGCCGAGGATTACAGCGACCTTGCCCTTTGTAGAGATACCGCCGACGACGTATTCGCCAGCCTCATTCACGGAGTCTGCATTACCGGCAAGACCAAAGTTGTGTGCAAACGCTGCACCGATGATCATGCCAAACACAGTGACGGCAGAGTCTGCGTTGCCGCTGCCGGCGAGAATCAGCTGACGCAGCGGGCAGCCACCCAGCAGGACAGAGCCCCAACCTGCCAACAGCATGCCGAGGAAATTCCAAACGTGGCTGGAATGGGCGACAGGCTGCGAGGTAAAGCCGAACTTGAAGTTATGCATGGCAAGGTTGCCGATCAGAACAGTGACAAAGATGGCGATGAAACCCCACAGCAGGTGCATATCCTTGAACATCATCGTGTCGCGCAGACCGCCGACCATGCACATACGAGATTTCTGCGCCAGTGCGCCAACGACTAGCGCAATCAGCAGCGCAATCAGGAACGGCGCATGCTTGGAACCGGGGCCTTCTTCAGAAAGCTTGAACAGCGTGGGAGCAGCCAGGAAGAGGATCAGCAGGCCAACCATCACGGCAGGCAGCACCGTGCCATCAAGCGTCTTGGTGGCGTAGTTCCGCTGAAGCGTGAAGCCCTTGCGGATGAAGAGCGTGCCAAGGAAGATACCGGAAGCAAAGCCCGCCAAACCGACAACGGCGTTCAGATCGCCGCCAGCCAGACGGAGCACCATGCGCAGCGGGCAGCCGAGGAAGGCCAGCGCGCCGACCATAACGAATGCGCCGAGCACAAAGCGAAGCGCAGGCGACGAGCCGGCTCTTGCTTTCCACTCCTTAGAGGCCAGCGCCATCAGGAAGCTGCCGAGCACAAGGCCGATAATTTCTGGGCGGACATACTGAACTTTGGCCGCAGAATGCAGACCGACAGCGCCTGCAATGTCGCGCTCAAAGCACGCGATGCAGAAGCCCATGTTGGCCGGGTTGCCGAGCGCCGTCAGCACGAGTGCCGCGATGCCGATGACAACACCGGTCAGAATGACGAACAGATTTTCTTTTTTCATGTTCTCTTTCCTCCGATATAGTCGAACTTGATTCGCTGAAGTTCGATATTCTGGAACAAGAATATCGAAAACGACACAAATGCGGGCATTTTTGCCCGCATTTGTTATTCTAAAGTCAGAATAACACGATTTTTCACGATTGTCAATCTATTTTCCATTCGGTAATCACGAAAAATCTATAAATCAAGAAACATCCCCGTCAACAAGTGCAGAGCCCTGTTCCAGATTGTCGGACAGAAACCGGCGGTTGATTGCATTCAGAACACGCTTTTTATCTGCACTCCACAGTGGTGCGATCAGACTGCGTTTTGCGCCATCGCCGGTCATACGGTGAATGACCATTTCGCGCGGCAGAACACGCAGACAGGATTCCAATGCAGAAATATATGCCTCCAATGGCATGGTCTCAAATGCTCCGGCGGCATATTCCTCTGCGAGATCGGTCCCGGAGAGCACATGCAGAAGATGAAGCTTGATCCCATCTGCGCCGCTCTGGCCGATATGGTGCGCAGTTTGTACCATCATCTCCAGCGTCTCGCCGGGAAGGCCCAAGATCATATGAGCAATTACATGAAGATCAAGGCCTTTGAGTTGCCGGACGGCGGTGTCAAATATGGATAGGGGATAGCCGCGCCGGATATAGCGTGCGGTAGATGCGTGGACTGTCTGTAAGCCGAGTTCGACCCAAACGGGCTTCTTTTGCCGCAGTTCCGAGAGCAGCGCAAGGATTTCCGGCGGCAAACAGTCCGGGCGGGTTGCAATGGACAGTGCGCAGATCTCAGGCCGGTCGATTGCAGCCAGAAACAGTGGTCTTAACGTATCTGCGGGCGCGTAGGTATTGCTATAATCCTGAAAATAGGCAATGTATTTGGCATCTGGCCCGGCTTTCGCTGTGACAAGCTGCTTTGCCTGCGTAAGCTGTTCGTCGATTGGCAGCGTAGCAGAGGCTGCAAATTCTCCGCTGCCGTTGCAAAAAATGCAGCCGCGCGATCCGAGTGTCCCATCGCGGTTCGGACAGGTGCACCCTGCCGAGAGCGCCAGTTTGTAGACCTTGCAGCCAAATGTTTCGCGCAGATAGGCATTCAGAGAACGATAATACATAGATCCTCCAAATAATCTGCGCGCCGCAATTCCTGCGGCGCGCAAGCTGTTTCTTTACGATGCAGAGGCATCCAGAGATTCATCCTGCATGATAGCCTCAAACTGTGTGCGATTCATGTTTTCGTTTTCCATCAGGAAGCCCGCGATCTTATCCAGCCGTTCCGAATGGGCGGCCAGGATTTCCTCGCAGCGCTTGTACGCTTCGCGCATAATGACCTGCACCTGCGCATCGATCTCACCGGCTGTCGCCTCAGAATAAGGCTTCGTTTTCTCATAATCCCGGCCAATGAAGACTTCCTGACTCGATGAATAGGAGACTGGACCGATGGCGTCCGACATGCCATAGGTCGCAACCATATCCCGCGCAAGTTTCGTCGCGCGCTGAAGATCGTTTGAAGCGCCGGTAGAGATGTCACAAAGCTTCAGCGATTCCGCAACGCGGCCGCCAAGGAAGGAAACGATCGTCTCAAACATTTCATTGCGAGAGGCATAGGATTTATCGTCTTGCGGCAGGCTGATGGTCATGCCGCCCGCCTGCGCGCGGGGAATGATAGTGATCAAATGAACCGGATCCTGTGAGTCTAGACAATACATGCAAACAGCATGTCCGGCTTCATGAACGGCGGTAAGCATTTTCTCAGAGTGGCTGACGACCCGGCTCTTCTTTTCCGGGCCCGCAATGACTTTGATCATAGCTGTCTCCAGATCCTGCTGCGTGATGGCGGCCTTGCCGTTTCTCGCAGCGAGCAGCGCGCCCTCGTTCAGCAGATTCGCAAGATCTGCGCCAGTAAAGCCAGCGGTCGCCTTTGCAATGGCCGGAAGATCAACATTGTCTGCCAACGGCTTCTTGCGTGCGTGAACCTGTAAGATCTCTGCACGTCCGCGCCAATCCGGTGCGCCGACATAGATCTGCCGGTCGAACCGACCGGGGCGGAGCAGGGCGGGATCGAGAATATCCTTGCGGTTGGTCGCTGCGATCACAATGACGCCTTCGTTTGCGGAGAAGCCGTCCATTTCCACAAGCAGCTGATTGAGCGTCTGCTCACGCTCATCATGGCCGCCGCCAAGACCTGCGCCGCGCTGACGGCCCACCGCATCGATCTCGTCAATGAATACAATGGCGGGCGCAACGCGCTTGGCCTGATCGAACAGGTCACGCACACGGCTCGCGCCGACGCCGACATAGAGTTCGACAAAGTCAGAGCCGGAAATGGAAAGAAATGCGACGTTCGCCTCACCGGCAACGGCTCGCGCCAACAGCGTTTTGCCTGTGCCTGGAGGACCGACCAGAAGAACACCCTTGGGGATTTTTGCGCCCAGCTGCTTGAACTTCTCCGGGTCACGCAGGAATTCTACAAGTTCAGAGAGTTCTTCCTTTTCCTCGTCTGCGCCGGCAACATCCTTGAAGGTAACGGCTTCGCCATTTGGAACGCCAAAACGTGCATTTGCGCGCGTAAACTGCGCCATGGCGTTCGGACTGCCGCCGGAACGGTTCATCAGAATGAACCAGACGAACAGAAGCGCAATGCCAACAATCAAATATGGGAGAGCGGACCGCCAGACGGAAGTGACGGCGGGAAGGTAGTTGTAGGACTTGAGAATGCCGGATGCACTCTGTGCGGCAATAGTTTCGTCGAGGTCCTTGTGGAATGTCTCAATGTCGCCGATTTTGGCGGCTGCTGTGCCTGCTTGCTCTGTGCCGCTGCCATACAGAGTCATGGTCAGCGTATCGCCCTGCAAAACGAACGACTCGACCCGTTCGGTTTCAAACAGGTCGAGCACGTCGGAATAAGCAAGCCTGCCGCTGTTCTGCGTGAGCAGGGACGAAGAGATCACCACAAGCACCAGCGCCAGAATTGCGATCAGAACGATTGTCTGAACGGTTTTGGGCTGTTGATTCACGGGTCGTCTCCTTTGGAAAGAATAGAATAAGAGGTCAGCTTACTGATCCTGATAGACAGAGGGCTTCAGAACGCCGACGAACGGAAGGTTCCGGTAATAATCCTCGTAATCCAGACCGAAGCCGACAACAAACGCGGGCGGAACGGTGAAGCAGGTGTAATCCGGCTTCAGATCGACCTTGCGGCCCGTGGGCTTGTCGAGCAGCGTGCAGATCTTGATGGATGCCGGCTTGCGCTCGCGGAACATTTCGCAGATCATTTTGAGCGTACTGCCGGAGTCAATGATATCCTCGAGAATCAGCACATGACGCCCTTCAATATCATGGTCGATGTCCTTGCGGAACGTCAGCTTGCCGGTGGATTCCGTGCCGCCCTCGAAGGAGGTGATGCACATGAAGTCTTCCTGCACAGGGATGCTGATAGCATTGGCCATTTCCGCAAAGAACGGAACGACGCCCTTGAGAACGCCGACCAGAATCGGGCACTTGCCGCGGTAATCCTCCGCGATCTGTGCGCCAACCTCTTTGATCCGCGCGTGGATCTCCTCCTCGGAAACAAGAACGCGTTCAATGTCCTGAAGCATGTCAGATTTGTTAATCATACAGCGAATCCTCTTTCTCTAATTCTTCTATTCTAATGATGACCGCGCGGTCACCGGGGGCAGCGGCACGATCAGAGTTGACGCCGATCCCATAGACGCCAAGAATTCCTTGCTCGTCCTCAGCCACAGGGAGCAGGCCGCGCCTGTTCAACGGGATCTTACGGTCGATCATAAGTTTTTTCAGCGTTTTCCGCCCCCCGGAGACGCGCATTTCGTCGTGCATCTGCCGCGGACGGAACAGGATCTGTGTAGTTGAATCTATCGTATCACACTTTACAGCAAAAGTGGAGAGTGTATTTTGAATTTCTGAAAAATTTTCTTGCCATTCGCAGAAAACGCGGAGTCCAGACGGTTGAAGAACGGCAGATTCTCCGATTGAGAGAACGACTGGCTCAAACGAAGCAGGGGAGTCAGTGGTAAGAAGCAGCCGGTCATATTCTCGCCGTGCAGTGTATCCGCCCGGCAGCGATATGCAGGCAGATGGACACGCAGAAAACAGCAACCGGTCAACGGCGTCGATATGCCGCGCTGAAAGCTTCGGTGCGCGGATTTCACTAAGAAGCAGCTTGACGGCGCGTGTGCGAACGGCCTGCGGATACGCGGCAAGAATGCTGCACTGAACGCCATCCGCAAGCCTGGCTTGCTGCAACACTACCTTGGCCTGCGCAGAAAGCTGCGCTTCATCCGCTTCCAGAAGCCTGCACATGCGGAATGCCGTCTCGCAGAGAGATGGATTCTCCGCCTTGAGTAGCGGAATGACAGACTGCCGCAGGCGGTTGCGCCGCGCGTCCGGCAGAAAATTGGTACTGTCGGTCACATGAGAAAGGCCATTTTGCTCGAGATATGCTTCAATCTCTGTGCGGGAGACGGCAAGCATGGGCCGAATAAAAGATTTACGCTTCGGCGGAATGCCGCAGAGCCCGGCAAGGCCGGTTCCGCGTGTAAGATTCAGGAACACAGTTTCCAGATTGTCGTCCTGCGTGTGTGCCGTTGCAATAAGGCCGGGAAGGGAAGCGAAGAACGCGTAGCGAAGCGCACGCGCCGCTTCCTCGACGGATTCATGCCTCTTTGCCGCACGGGCGCGTACATCACCGTTTCCGATATGCAGCGCAACGTCCAGTTTGGCACAGAGCGCGCGGACAAACGATTCGTCGCGGTCTGATTCCGCGCCGCGCAGATGATGATTGAAGTGTACAGCTTCGACCGTAATGCCGAGCGCAGTTCGGAGGGACAGCAAAACATGCAGCATACAGACAGAATCCGCTCCGCCTGAGACGGCACAGATCACAGTATCGCCCGGCGCGGTCATGCGCTGTTCGCGCATCCACGAAAGAACCTTATCCTTCATGCTTCCATTCCAAATCAGAGAACGTGAAGAACTGCGGCCGCCATTGCAGCTTGACTGTTCCTGTCTCGCCATGACGGTTTTTCGCAACGATACACTCGGCAATGTTCTTGTCCTGCGTGTTGGGGTTGTAATACTCGTCGCGGTAGAGGAACATGACCGAGTCTGCGTCCTGTTCGATAGCGCCGGATTCACGGAGGTCGGACAGCATCGGACGTTTATCGGTACGCGATTCGTTCGCACGGGACAGCTGGCTGAGGCAGATTACCGGGACATTCAGTTCCTTTGCCATGATCTTAAGTGCGCGGGAGATATCACTGACGACCGTTACACGGTTATCGCCAGATTTTCCGGGCGCAGCAGCAGTCATCAACTGCAGATAGTCGATCAGTACCAGTCCCAAATTATCGAGCCGGCGGCATTTCGCGTTGATCTCTGCAACCGTAATCGCCGGATTGTCGTCCACGCGGATGTCTGTCTGGCTGAGTGCGGACGAAGCGATAGACAGCTTGCCCCAATCCTCATCCTCCAGATGGCCGGTCGTAAGCTTCTGGTTTTCGACAAAGCTTTCTGTAGAAAGCAGACGCGTGACCAGCTGCTCCCGCGACATTTCGAGCGAGAAAAACGCGACGGTCTTTTCATAGGTCTTCGCCACATTCAGGCAGATGTTGAGTGCGATAGCCGTTTTGCCCATGCCGGGGCGGGCAGCAATCAAAATCAGGTCGGTCTTGTTCAGACCATTGATCTTGCGGTCAAGATCATGAAGTCCTGTGGAAAGGCCTGGAATGTCGCTGCCGGAGGCTGCCAACTCTTCCAGCCGGTCGTAGACGTTGATCATGACCTTGCCGATATGCTGCAGGCTGTCGCCAGTGTTTCCGCGACGGAGCGAGTAGATCTTTTTTTCCGAGACTTCGAGCATCTCCTGCGCCGTGCCGACGCCATCGTAGACCATTTCCGTAATTTCTGACGACGCGGTCGCCAGTGCACGCAGCAGCGACTTGTCATGCACGATCGTGCAGTATTGTTTAACGTTGGCGGCGGTCGGCGTGATCTTCAAAAGCTGCGCGATATAATCATAGCTGCGCTGCTCGTCGTACACGCCGCGCTCTTTCATTTTATTGAGTACGGTAACAGGGTCGATCTTTTCCGAGAAGTTGAACATCGTATAGATCGTCTCGTAGATCTCGCGGTTCTGCCGGAGATAGAAGTCGTCCGGCTGCAGCATGCCAACTACGTCAGGCACGCAGCGCTCGTCGATCAGCATGGAGCCGAGCACAGACTGCTCCGCTTCCAATGCCTGAGGAACCTGCCGCTGAAGCAGTTCTTCGTCCATAGATGTTCACATCCTTCCGGAAAATGATAGGCAGATTGTCTTAACCTTCTTTGACCTCAATCTTGAGTTCTGCGTTGATCTCGTAGCCAAGCTTGCACTTGACGGTATAAACACCAACAGCCTTGATCGGCTCATCCAGAACGATTTTCCGCTTGTCCAGCTGAATACCGGCTTGCTTCGCAAGCGCCTCGGAAACCTCCGTGTTCGTGACCGAACCGAACAGACGGCCTGCTCCACCGCCCTTGGCGGTGACGACAATGGTCATGTCCTTCATGCGGTTACGCAGATCAAGCGCTTCCGCGCGCTCCTTGGCCTGCCGCTCCTGCGTGGCCTTGTCGTTCATGCGCATGGTGTTGATGTTGTCTGCGGTCGCTTCCTGTGCAAGCTTGCGCGGCAGCAGGAAGTTGCGCGCGTAGCCGTCGGAGACGTCAATCATCTGACCACGCTTGCCTTGACCTCTTACATCCTGTGTTAAAATAACCTTCATGGTGATAACTCCTTTCAGAGAGAATTGTCTGGTGCCGCTTATGCGGACAACGGGGGACGGATATACCGTGCGCTGCTGTCCGGCGCGGGGCGCATGTTGATGCCGGATACAATGCCCATGGCGAAGAACATCGTGACGAGAGAACTGCCGCCATAGGAGAAAAACGGCAGAGTTAGACCGATGACCGGCACAAGGCCGATGCACACGCCAATGTTGATGAACACCTGTGCAGTCAGCATGCCTGCGATGCCGACGCAGATGAGCCGGTTCATATAGTTGCCGGATTTGATGCCGACATAGATAATACGGATGATAATGGCCGTCAGCAGAATAAGAACCGCCATGCAGCCAAGCATACCCAGTTCCTCACCGATGGAGGAGAAGATCAGGTCGGTATGCTGGGCAGGAATAGAGCCGCTCTGCACCATTGATCCATGATACAGCCCCTGCCCGGTCACGCCGCCGTTTTGTAGCGCACGCAGGCTGCGGTTCATCTGATAGCGCTGGTCCTGTGCAGCTGCATCGATGCGAGGGTCAAACAGCACCCAGATGCGGCTGCGCCGGTCATAGCTGAGAAACTGCCACAAAAACGGTGAGGCCACAAGCAGGACGGCAAATGCGCCCAGAAACCACAGAAGGCTCACACCGCCGACAAACGCCATAATGACGAAAATAAACAGATACTGCAGCGCAACGCCCAGGTCTTCCGAAGCCACAACGATCAGGCCAAACATAAAGATTGTGATGACTGCCAGCCGCAGAACTGTGGAGATATGTGAGATCTTGTTCTGACGAATGCTCATGGTCTTTGCAAGAATCATGATGAACGGAATTTTGCAGATCTCCGCAGGCTGAATGGAAAATGGCAGAAAGCTGAACGCCAGCCAGGAGCGGTTGCCGCTGCGGGTATCGCCGAAAGGGAACAGAAGCAGAATGAAGATTGCCGAGAAGATCAGCAGTAATTCGCGCCGCTCGGCAATGATATCGACGTCAATCAACGTGAATACTATATATAAAATAATTCCGAGAACCAGCGCGAGAATCTGCGTGCGGACATACTGCGCACTGCCATTGACATTCGTCGCGCTGGAAATGACCACAATGCCGTAGACACTGGCGGCGATACAAAGGCTCAGAAGAATCATATCTGCACGCCGGACAAAGCTGCCGATTGCTTTCCATATCCCGTGCATAAAGCCGCCTCCTTTAAATGCAAGAATAAAACTTAGAAAAAAGGAATCCTAATTCAATTTTACATTGTATCAAAAAAAGGCGAATAAGTAAACCACGATTTTCAAATTGTCGTGGTTTTGGTATGATTTTGAATTGATTTTACTGAATTCCTATGCTATAATGCCACAGATATAAAATGGGGTAGGTAGGGGGCTTTGGTTATGCAGATCACGACGCACAGTGCGGACGAAACGCAGGCGCTAGGAAAAAAGCTGGCAGAGTCTCTTCGACCGGGCGATGTGATCGCCTACTTCGGCGATCTTGGCGCCGGGAAGACCGCGTTCACGCGCGGCATCGCAGAGGGGCTGGGCGTCTCGGAGCAGGTAACAAGTCCGACCTATACGATTGTAAACGAATACCTGTCCGGTCGGCTTCCGCTGTTTCATTTTGATATGTACCGCCTCGGCTCTTCGGACGAACTATTCGACATCGGCTGGGAGGATTATCTTGCACGGGGCGGCGTGTGCGCCGTCGAGTGGAGCGAAAATGTCGAAGACGCGCTGCAGGACGCGATCCGCATCACGATTGAAAAAGACTCCCTTGTGCCGGATACCCGCCACATTACCATCGAAGGAGGAAGCCGCTTTGAACTTGCTGGCCTTTGAGTCTTCGGCCAAAGCCGCCAGTGCTGCGTTGCTGTCGGACGGCTGTCTGCTTGCAGAATATACGCAGAATTCCGGCCAAACACACAGCAGGACACTGATGGAACTGGCAAAAAACATGATCACCGGCTGTGACCTGACTCCGCAGGATATCGACGCTGTCGCTGTTGCCGCCGGGCCCGGCAGCTTTACGGGTGTGCGTATCGGCATGGCTTGCGCCAAGGGCTTCGCGTGGGGGCATCAGCTTCCGCTTTACGGTGTTTCGACACTGGAGGCGATGGTGCGCGGCGCTGCCTGCGCCGACGGCTGCTACTGCGCCTGTATGGACGCGCGGAAGGGCCAGATCTACAACGCACTGTTTGACTGGACTGCCGGAACGCTGCTTCGCCGCACAGAAGACCGCGCGATTGCAATTTCAGAGTTGTCGCAGGAACTGCAAACGATTTCCGGCCCTGTTTATCTCATTGGAGACGGTGCGAAGCTTGTTTTTGATACGCTGAAGGATGAAAACTTGCCGCTGCAGCTGCTTCCTGAGCATCTGCGCCAGCAAAGAGCCTCCGGCGTGGCATTGGCCGCAATGGAAAAGATTGCAGCGAATGAAACTGGGGATGCTGCCGCGCTGACACCCAATTATCTGCGTCAGGCGCAGGCAGAGCGCACGCGGCAGCATGACAAGGACTTTTATTTGAAAAAATAATTGAATAGAAAAGACAAAGGAGCAACATTATGAGCACAAAAGCATTTGGAGAACATGTACATGTCATGGATCATCCGCTCGTCGCACACAAGCTGACGATCATGCGCGATAAGAGCACCAGCGTCAAGGATTTCCGCGAGTTGGTCAGCGAGATCGGTATGCTCATCACCTATGAGGCCACCCGAGACCTGCCGCTTACCACCAAGACGGTTGAAACGCCGATCTGCACAGCGGAGGAGCCGACGCTGGCCGGTAAGAAAATTGCAGTCGTGCCCATTCTGCGCGCCGGTCTTGGACTGGTTGACGGTGTTCTGCGCATGGTTCCGTCGGCTCGTGTCGGCCACATCGGCATGTTCCGCGACGAGGAAACGCTTGAGCCACACGTCTACTTCTGCAAAATGCCGAAGGATATCGCCGAGCGTGATATTATGATCGTCGATCCTATGCTTGCCACCGGCGGTTCTGCCGACGCGGCCATTGCTGAGATGAAGAAGCGCGGCTGCCACAACATCAAGCTTATGGTCCTCGTTGCTGCTCCCGAGGGCATCAAGCTGATCACGGACAAACATCCCGATGTCGAACTCTACTGCGGCGCAGTCGATGAAAAGCTGAACGAGCATGGCTACATCGTCCCCGGCCTCGGCGACGCCGGCGACCGCATCTTCGGCACGAAATAAAAATCTGAGTTCAAAAATAGAGAAAGCCTTCACGGTTTTCTCTATTTTTATATCTGTTGACACCGAAAGCCAGCAAAGAAAAACCTTTGGCAAAGTGAACGGCGCGGAACGTCCGCTAATTTTCCGCAAATTCTTGACTTCCCACGCGAATCTGGGTATAATCCAATCGTAATAACAGCCAATTCCGGCTTTTAGAATTCTTGAAAGGAAGACCTGTATATGATCTATACTGCAGAAGTCAAGCATATGTGCCCGGTTGCCAAGGGCGCGTATCATGGCCCGGCTCCCATTCCCGAAGAGGGCAAGTGGGTGCAGGCAAAGGAAATCAAGGATATCTCCGGCTTTACCCATGGCGTGGGCTGGTGCGCACCGCAGCAGGGCGCATGTAAGCTGAGCCTGAATATCAAGAACGGCGTCATCGAAGAGGCTCTGGTCGAGACCATCGGCTGTTCCGGTATGACCCATTCCGCCGCAATGGCTTCCGAAATTCTCATCGGCAAGACCATTCTCGAGGCCCTCAACACTGACCTCGTCTGCGACGCTATCAACACCGCTATGCGCGAGTTGTTCCTCCAGATCGTCTACGGCCGCAGCCAGTCTGCATTCTCCGAGGACGGCCTCGCCGTCGGCGCTTCTCTGGAAGACCTCGGTAAGGGCCTCAGAAGCCAGGTCGGCACGATGTTCGCTACCAAGGAAAAGGGACCGCGCTACCTCGAAATGGCCGAGGGCTACTGCTCCAAGATCGCCCTCAACAAGGACGACGAGATTGTCGGCTACGAATTCATCAACTTCGGCAAGATGATGGACTTCATCAAGAAGGGCGACGAGCCCGCCGAGGCCATCAAGAAGGCGACCGGCCACTATGGCCAGTGGGACACTGCGGCGAAGTATATCGACCCGCGTCAGGAATAAGAAAAGGAGGACACGAAAATGGCTTTGTTTGAAAACTACGACAGAAGAATTGACAAGATCAACGGCGTCCTCAAGCAGTACGGCATCGAGTCCGTTGAAGCCTGCCGCGAAATGTGCCAGGCCAAGGGCTTTGACCCGTATGAGATCGTCAAGGGCATCCAGCCCATCTGCTTTGAGAATGCGTGCTGGGCATACACCGTCGGCGCTGCCATCGCCATGAAGAAGGGTGTCAAGACCGCCGCCGAAGCCGCTACTGCTATCGGCGAGGGTCTGCAGGCCTTCTGCATCGACGGCTCCGTCGCGGACGATCGCAAGGTCGGCCTTGGCCACGGCAATCTGGGTGCCATGCTCCTGTCTGAAGAGTCCGAGTGCTTCTGCTTCCTCGCCGGTCACGAGTCCTTCGCAGCCGCTGAAGGTGCTATCGGTATTGTCAAGAACGCCAATAAGGCCCGCAAAAAGCCCCTGCGCGTCATCCTGAACGGTCTCGGCAAGGATGCTGCCCAGATCATCTCCCGTATCAACGGCTTCACCTATGTTCAGACCCAGTTTGACTACTACACCGGCGAACTCAAGATCGTCCGTGAGATTCGTTACTCCGAGGGTGAACGTGCGGACGTCCGCTGCTACGGCGCTGACGATGTCCGTGAGGGCGTTGCCATCATGCACAAGGAAGGCGTTGACGTCTCCATCACCGGTAACTCCACCAACCCCACCCGTTTCCAGCACCCGGTTGCAGGCACCTACAAAAAGGAATGCGTCCAGATGGGTAAGAAGTATTTCTCCGTTGCTTCCGGCGGTGGCACGGGTCGTACCCTGCATCCGGACAACATGGCTGCAGGTCCCGCTTCTTACGGCATGACCGATACCATGGGCCGTATGCACTCTGATGCACAGTTCGCAGGTTCCTCCTCCGTCCCGGCGCACGTCGAGATGATGGGCTTCCTCGGCATGGGCAACAACCCCATGGTCGGCGCAACCGTCGCTGTCGCTGTCGCAGTTGCTGAGGCTATGAAGTAAGAAAACGCCTTGCTTTTGAACGAGGAAGGTTTAAAACTCTTCTGATCGCAAAATGAAACAGGGAAGCATGTCCTTTCGCACCTTCTTTCAAAGGAATGAGAGGGAACATGCTTCCCGTTTTGTATGTCAGCGGGATTTTGGACTGGAAGAACAGATGTTTTTGCAGCGGAACGCCGCAGCTTTTTCGATGTGCCAGAAAGCCAGCGTTTATGCCAGAATCGTGGCATTTACCAAAAGCGCTTGCCTTTTTATCTTTTGTAGTGAGGAGGTGGCTTTGTATATGCAAATAGAGAAAAATATTGCAGCCACATTACAACGTAAGATGAAAGCGGCGGGAAAAACGAAGCTGGAATTCTCAAAAGAACTCGGCATTCCGCGCTCGACCTTTCAGGAGTATCTGAAGGGCGACAAATGTCTGCGCTCAGATTCTATTGAGGAGTTAGCAAAAAGTCTCTCAATCTCGCCAGCACAGCTGATCTCCGGGCCGGAATACACAGAAGCCTGCGGGTTATTCGGCACGGATGCGCTGCTTGCGGAACTACAGACACTGCATCCTCGCGCACAGGGACTTGCAAAGGAGGCTGTTTCGCTTTTGCAGACAGCGTTTCGGCTCTCGGCGGAGTGGGACAAACTGGACGCGCTTTCTGAGGTTCCGGTTCCGGATATGCCGGAATCTGCTTATCGATATGTGCTCTATGAGGCACACGGACCGGCTCGGATGCTCTATGCGTATGGAATTCTGGGTCAGCAGCAGCTAGACGGTACATGGATGACGCTTGCAATCACTGCGCCATTTTCCAACAATCGTGCCGCAGTCGCGCAGCTGACAAAGCTATGCACCGACCAGCAGCTTGAACCTATCCATATTCTCGACGTGATCCACGACTTTATGGATCTCGAAACCAGAACATTATGACAGATCAAAACGATGTTGCTGCGAAAAAAGCACTATTAGCGGCATGATCCTTACAGCAATCTGAATTTGAATAAATTCTGCGGCGAGAACAAACGCATACTCGGAGGATGGCAGGATTCAGTGAATACAAGGGATAGCAGAACGGCAGGCCCATGCTTTGGGCCTGCCGTCTCTTTTGGGTCACGGTTTGGGTCAGAACAGAAAACCAGCGGCGCAGAAACTGCGCCGCTGTAAACAAAGAATAGACGAAGATTATTTGTTATACCCACATAAATTTAGATCTGCACAATCTGATCTATCGCATAAAGTGGCAGATTCACAAGCCATTCTTCTTTTTTGTAGTCTGCCATAGAGGTGCGGACAGAAACTTCAGGTGAAAATTTTTCCTGATATGTTTTCAGGCTTTTTGCTCGGAGGTTTACTTCTGCCTTTACTTCAACAGGTACAATTCGCTCGCCCGTATCAACGACAAAGTCAATCTCGCAGGAGCCTCTGTCATTGGTGTAGTAATATACATCCAAATCCTCAATCGTTTTCAGCTGCTGACAAACATACTGCTCCGTAAGGGCGCCTTTAAACTCAACAAAAAGGTCATTGCCGTCAAGTAAAGTACGCTGGCGAAGTCCAGCCATGCAGCCAAGAAGCCCGACATCTACCACAAACAACTTAAATGCTTTCAAGTCCTCATAAGCCCGCAGGGGAATGCCAACTGTATTGACGCGGCTTACCTTATGAACAAGGCCACAGTCACTGAGCCATAGAAGGGCGGTTTCGTAGTCTTTTGCACGTGCACCTTCACGCACGAGGCCGTATATAAACTTTTTGTTTTCTTTTGCCAACTGAGAGGGGATACTATTCCATAACATACGCAGTCTTGGAACGATTTCATTGGGAGCGTGCTTGGAGAAATCCTGTTCGTATGCCGCAAGAATCCTTTTTTGAATTTCACGAACTTCATTAAAGTCCTTGTTTTCTGTAAAACTTTGTACTGCTTCAGGCATTCCGCCGACAAAATAATAGTGCTTCAAAGCATCAATATATGTTTGCTTGAAGCTCGTGATCATTTGGAAGTCTTGGCTATCCAGAAGCGCGGCAAATTGCTCTTTGCCGGTTGCCATTAGAAACTCTTTGAAAGAAAGGGGATATAATTTTAGGAAATCTACCTTGCCAACAGGGAAAGACGTGCCTTGATGCAAGGCGATACCGAGCAAAGAACCGGCGCATACAATGTGATACTGCGAAGCATTTTCATAGAAGTATTTGAGAGATGCCAAGGCTCGTGGAACTTCCTGTACTTCATCAAAAACCAACAGAGAATTGTTGGGGTCAATTTTATGGCCTACATACAGCTCCAAGCCCATAATTAAACGATCTGCATCCAGATCAGAAGCAAACAGCTCGGCCATTCTGGAATTGGAGTCAAAATTGATGTATACGGTATCTGTATATGACTGTCTGCCAAACTCTTTCATCAGCCAAGTCTTACCAACCTGCCGAGCGCCTTCAATAATCAAAGGCTTCCGGCGCTTGCTTTGTTTCCATTTTAATAGCTTTTCTATGGCAACTCGGTACATATATGCACCTCCATCCTTATAATTCAAGGATAGTATAGCATAGAATCACAAAAAATACAACGAAATTTAGACTGATAGTCACACTTTTTACGACGAATTAAGGTTGAACGCTTCTAAAGGCGTTTTCTATGCGTGCTTATGTAGTTGGCGCTGAAAAAAGAAGGACTGTTCTGAATATATTACAGCGGCGCAGATTCTGCGCCGCTGTAAACAAAGAACAGGAAGGAATCACAGGAGACACGCCGCCTGCCAGCCCTCGCCCATACCGGCCAGATGCAATCCCTCTTTGCCGGTGTTATTCATCAGGTCGCGCAGATCGAGCAGCAGCGCCTTGCGCAGATACTCGATTCCTTTTTCGCGCAGCCCGTTTTGCAGCGCAAAGAGTGCATGACTGGCAAAACTCAGCGTAGAGTCGTGCAGACAGAGCGGTTCAAAATCGTTCCATGCCTGCATTTTTTCTTCCTTTGTGAAAAGCTCCGGCAGACGTGTCATAAGAAGCAGCACGTCGGCCTGCTTCACAACTTTATATCGCTGTAACCGATCGAAGCAAACATGATGATAGCTTGCGCCGAGATCTGGCTTTAGTGCTGCAATATCCACCGGTTCAAGCAGATGGAACGTCTCGTCCTGCGCAAGATGCCCGCTGTCCGGATCATGCGGCCAGATGATCGCATCATGAAGCGTCTGCCATGATGCAATTTCTTCTTCCGACAAGCCGAGATCCAGATATGCAGGTTTACCTTGCAGCGCTTTTGCCGCATCTATGGCAAGCGCCAGATTATGCTGCACCATGACGTTCGTGAAAAGGTTGTTGCGCGTGATACCGCAGTATTCATCAGGTCCCTTGCAGAACATCAGATCCGCCTGTGTGTGCGCACGGTTCCATGTGTATCGGCTGGTCCAGAAGCGGGCGGTTTCAATGAATACAGGTGCGGCCTTATGCAGATAAAATTCTTCATCCCCGGTTTCCCGGCAGTATTCACCCAAGGCATAGGCCACGTCCGCCGTGATGTGAACCTCGCTGCACCCAATGTCCCATGTCTCGCACTGTTCGCTGCCATCGAGCGCCGCCATCCAAGGATACCGCGCTCCGGCAGCATTCATCTTTTTTGCATGATCCCTGGCTGCATCCAACGCATTTGCGCGATACAGGCACAGATTTTTTGCGGCTGTTTTATCATTCTTCAGGAAGAACGGGAGCATAAACAGGTCTGTATCCCAGAAGTAACAGCCCTTATACCGTGCATGGGTCAAACCTCTTGCGCCGATGGAAACGGTCGGATCATGTGCGGCGCAGCTTGCCATAAGCTGAAACATCGAATAGCGCAGACCGATTTGCAGTTCTTCATCGGGAAGCGTTCTGTCGCAATTCTGCCATGTATGCGACCACGCGGCAGTATGCGCGCCCCAAAGCGCGTGGAAGCTCCAATCACCCGGAGCAGCCGCAATGCGTTCATCTGCGTCGCGGCTTGTACGGATGCAGACCAACTTCTCAAGCACCAGCGTCTGTCCGGCAACTGCATGAGCGGTCAGCGGACAGGTGACTTCTGCACCGCTGTTCTGCACGATTCCCTGCGTAAATTCCGGCGCATGAAATTGGACTTCCTGCTCAATGCGTAAGCCTGTTCCGACAGTTTCAAACGTGCAGGAGAAAAGGTTGCCATTGTCCGTCACAAATTGCAGTGGGGCGAGCTGCACCAGCTCCGTATTTTCCTTTACCTGATCGTCAGGGATTGGGCTGTTGCAGCTTGAAAAATTGATGCCGCTGCGCATTTCAACTTCTACATCGTTCTGAACGCGAATTTCAAACCGCTGCATCAAAAGCGCAGGCAGTTCTTTCGGGAAAAAGCGTGTGTATCGCACGTCCGCGCGCGTATCTCCGGCTGCCAGTGTAAAATCTGCATGGAAGCTGGCTGATTTCAGATCAAGTGTCCGATGAATCGAGGAAGCGAGAACGGCGGGTACACCATTCAAAAGCAGCGTTTCGCAGACGGGGGACGGAAGATTCACAAAATCGGTGATTCCATCCTTGATTTCTCCGAAAATTCCCGCAAGAAATAAGCCCTGCTGTGTCGGACGGGAATCCGGTTCAAAAGGCAAATACCCTCGAACACCCATACGCCCGTTTCCAAGAAAAAAGACGCTCTCTAAAAACTCGTCATTCCAGCCGACTGCCTCAGAGCAAATCTCCCATGGCAGCAGCTTCAAATCGTTCCGCATGATGACCCCTCCTTACAAGCCGTCAGCAGCGCATGACACAGGAAGCCTGCGCAGGTGGCAAATGCACTGCCGGTCGTACACTCGCCGGTATCTGCATCAACGCTCTCACAGGCAATCCCATTATCCATCGGCATGATGGTCAACTCGCGCAGCGCCTGCTCTGCATGACCGCAAAGAAGGCTGTTGCACAAGCTCAATACCCAAGGCCAAGGTGCGTGCGGGCAGCCGATCTCTGCAATGGGCTTCCCGGCAAAGCTGAATTTATAATCTGCTGAGCGGATCATGCGAACAGTATTTTGCCAGATCACATCCGCCCTCTCGCAGAAGCCGTAATACGGCAAGAGCTGCAAACTTCCGGGCGGCTCATCATAGACATCGTGATGCCCTGCCAGATCGACCGACCATGCAAAATACGGCTGTCCGTCTGCATCCTTTTTGACGCAATGCGTGAAAATCGCCGCGCGCACAGCGTCTGCTTCCGCAAGCAGCGATCCGCGCTGTGCCGGCCGCCAGTCTGCCAGCAGCTGCAACGCACGCCAGACAAGCACATTGTCATACGTCAGGTACGGATGCACGATCTCATCATCCGTTGGCTGCAAGAATGTTTCGTAAAGCGCAGTTTCTGGGTGGCGTACTTCCTGTAGGCGCGTCAAAATCAGCGAAAGACCATCCTGCACAAAGCGTTCCTGCAAAAATGCTTCATCGCGCGTTTTGGAAAGGTACGCCTGGAGCGCCAGTACCGGCGCGACCAGCTCATCCAGCTCGAACCCTGGTTCCAGCATGGTCCCGTCGATAAACCGGGAATGTACGCCGATGTTTTGCCGCTGGCGGGTGAAAACATAGGTCAGCACTTCTTTTGCAAGCGCAGCGTCCGCACGCAGGATTGTTGGGAACGCCCACAGGAGCGAATCTCGATCCCAATAAGCGGCGCTGACATAGTAGCGTGTGGATCGGCTTGTCGCGCAGATCAGTTCCTCGGTATCGAATGTCCGGCCGGTCGCATAAAACAGGCAGAAGAACTGGTTGACGTTGTAAACCTCCGTCAGCTCCGGTGTCGGAAGCTGCACGGTGCGCTTGTCCAGCCAGTCTGCTGTTTTCCGATACAACCAATCCCAGCCGCGGCGAAGCTGCTCTTTCGCGCTGGTCGCAGCGGCGACTTCCTCAAAGCCAAGGCCCCAGAAAATCGTGAACGCTTCTTCCTGCCCGGCTTTGGCGTCAAGCTCACAGGAGATCTGATAGGAAATGCCGTTTTCTGTCTGCGTCCATTCGCTTTGGCCTGCACGGTCTGTCATAGGAGCAAGCGCGAATACCGGGAAACCAACGCGATAATCCATGATAAAGCTGCTGTTCCATGCGCTTTCATAAATGTGCGCCTGACCGGTCAGTTCTTTATCCTCGTTGACGCAATGAACACTTTTACTCCATAGACCGCGCGCGCCAAGTTTTAAGCGGCAATCTGTTCGCGCTGTGACAGACAAACGTATCGCAAACCCGCGCTCTCTAACCGGCGTCAATACGGTGAATTTGACCGTGGCCTGTTTGGCTTCCTTATGACCGGACGGAATCCAGAAGTGTTCCCGCGACCATTGCAGACCTGTAAACGCCAGTTCTTCCTGATCGATCTGGATAAACGGCTGCATCAGCGGCACATTTTCCGTTCCGCAAAGCTCGATCATGCCGCGCTGCTGCATGGAGAGAAAAGTCAAATCCTCGATTGCCGCAGTCTGCTCATTCAGCTTTGGCAGCGAAATCATTTCGTTTCCGGTTGGTAAATAACGTTCCATACGCATCCCTCAGTTCAAAATTGGTTAATCGCTTAAATGTGCGTTCATGTTAAATATAACAAAATTCATGGTCTTGTCAAGGAGAATTTAGAGAAAATCAAAAATGGTATTGACAGACGTGACAAGATTCGCTATAGTTTGAATAGAAAAATGATTTAAGCGGTTAACCGAACTGGGGTGAAGATATGGCACGCGCGACGCTCAAGGATGTAGCACAGGAGGCTGGTGTTTCATCGGCTACAGTATCCTATATCTTGAATGGGAAACGCTCGATCTCTGAAGAAACAAAAGCCCGCGTCATGGAGGCAATCAAAAAACTGGATTATGTACCTGATCTGAATGCACGCGGCCTGACGATGCGGGATTCCAAACTCATTGGCGTCGTTGTTCCGCAGACGGAGCCCGGTGAGCGTCTGATGTTCCAGAACAGTTTTTACAGTGAGATCCTCGGCAGCATTGAATATTACGCGCGTCTGAGCGGCTATCATATTCTGATTTCTGCAACGGACGCAAATGAAAGCTATCTGACGCTGGCCAAGAAGCGGAATCTGGATGGAATCATTGTAATCGGTATGTATCCGGACGAATTTTACCAGCAGATGAAAAAGACGCAGATTCCGATTGTCCTGATCGATAGCTACTGCGGCGACCACTATTATCACTCCATCCGAATCGATGATGCGTATGGCAGCTATCTTGCCGCGAAGCACCTCCTATCACACGGACATCGGGAAATCGCGTTCTTCTGCGGCCAAATCAAGGAAAACGGCGTTATGAAAAAACGCCTGATTGGATTCCAGCAGGCATTAGAGGAATATGGCGTTCCGTATCAGGAACAAAACATTTTTGAGGGACAGATTGATTACCGCAGTGGTATCGCTCTTGCAAAAGAACTCGTTTCCAAAAAGCTCCCGGCAACGGCAATCGTCTGCGCGGCGGATATTCTGGCAATCGGCGCCATCCGCGGACTATATGAAGAAGGCTTGCGTGTGCCGGAGGATTTCTCTGTGATTGGCTTTGATGATCTGGAAGTTTCACAATATCTGACGCCGGGGCTTACGACTGTCCGGCAGCAAATTTCGCTGAAAGGTCAGAAAGCTGTTGAGCTGCTGCTCAAGCACATTGAAGATCCGACGCTTACAAAGCAGGAGGAAATTTTGCCGCTCCAGCTTGTGGAGCGCGAGTCCGTCCGCAGCATTTAATTGTCTTTCACGCCGCAAGGCGTAAAAAAGCGGCCTGCATCTACTTTGACGAGACGATACAGACCGCAGGAAAGAAACTCTGCGAAAGTCCTTCCCGTACTCTATATTCTAAGCGAGAAGGGCGAAAAAATCAACATTACAGGAGGAACAACAATGAAAAAGACCCGGATTTTTTCGCTGATTGCACTGGTTCTTGTCATGCTGATGGTGTTTGCAGCTTGCGCACCCGCAGCCACTGACAACAAATCGAACGACAGCGAACAGACCACCCCCGCTGATACTCAGCAGACTGAGGAACCGGCAAAGACGGATGATGCCGCAGCCCAAACCCCGGCAGAGCCCGTGACGATCACCTATTGCAACTTCAATTCGTCTGGCGGCAATGAGGAAACGCTTCAGAAAATGGTCGAAGCCTTTGAAGCCACCCATGAGAACATCAAGATCGAAGTTGAAACAATCGGCTACGATGATTATTTCACGCAGATGCAGACCCGTGTTGCTGGCGGCACCGCGCCTGACTGCTACGAGCTGAACATCGAGAACTTTGCAGCCTATGCAAACAAGGGTCTGCTTGCAGAGATCGCCGGTCAGGACCTTTCCGGTCTGAATGAAACCGCCCTCGGCGCGTTCAACGTGAATGGCAAGCAGTACGGCTTGCCGGAGAGCTTCTCCAATGTCGTCCTGATTTACAACAAGGATCTGTTCGATCAGGCTGGCGTTACATATCCGACGGATGATTGGACGCAGGATGATGTTCAGAATGCTGCTGAAAAGATTCGCGCGCTGGGTGACGATATTTTCGGTATCTGGCAGCCGATCACCTACAACGAGTTCTTCAAGGTCGTTGCACAGTACGGCGGCAGCCTGCTGAACGAGGATAAGACGCAGTTCACGATCAACTCCGAAGAAAATATCAAAGCAGCACAGACACTTGTTGACCGTGTTCTGGTCAGCAACGTGCAGCCGAACTCCGTCCAGCAGGGCGGCATGGGCGATTGGGATATGTTTATGAGCGGTCGTCTCGGCATGATCCCCACTGGCATCTGGGCATTCCAGACCTTTACGGAAAACTGCGATTTCGCATGGGACATCGCTGTTGAGCCTGGCAGCACGCAGAAAGCTACCCACTTCTTCTCCAACTGCGTTGTTATGAACCCCGAAACCGAGCACCCGGAGGAAGTTGCCGAGTGGCTGGCATGGCTGACCTCCAGCACCGAATCCGCTGATATTCGTCTCGCGGCTGGCTGGGATCTGCCCGCACTCAAGGACCTGAACGCTCTGTCCAGCTATCTGGAGATCACGCCTCCTGACAACCGCAAGGCTGTTTTCGAGAGCCTTGATTATCTGGTCATGCCGCCCGTCATTGAGGACTACGCCCTCATGAGCGACATTATCGGTCAGTACCTCTCCGCAGCGGCTGACGGCACCATGACTGTCACCGATGCTCTGAACGCGGCGCAGGCTGACTGCGAAGCACAGATCACCCTTGGCTAACAACTTTCTTGGCGGGCGCTTATGCGCCCGCCTTTTTAGGGCAAAGCCGTACAATTCGACAAGTGCATTCGGCGGAAGATTTTGTTCCAAGCCGAGATTTGAAATATGCAGGAATACTGGATGTATTTCAAATGTTTCAAACCGAAGGATTGAGACAAAAGATCCGCTGAAGGCCGCAGACACAATTGTGCGGCTTTGCCAAAGATAAAGGAGGCAGACAGATGAAAACAAGTAAAACTGGGCCTCGGCTGAAAAAGCCGGGTGGAGAGGGTCTGCTGCGAGCGTCGCCGTTTTTGCTTCCCAGTCTCATCGGTCTGGCAATCTTTTATCTGGCACCGATGGTCGTTTCTATCTTCATCAGCCTGACAGACTGGAATGGTCTTGACCGACTGTTTGCGGATGGTTTCATGCAGGAGCATTTTATCGGCCTTGATAATTACAAGGCGATTCTGACAAGTCAGGAATTTTGGAAAGTCTTAAAAAACACGCTGACCTATATCGTTTTGTATCTGCCGCTTATGATGGCCGTATCACTGGCTGTTGCATCGCTTCTGTCGCAGCAGCGGCGCGGCGTCGGTGTGTTCCGTGTGCTGTACTATATTCCGGTCCTGACCTCTTGGGTCGCGGCATCGTTGATTTGGAAAAGCATTCTGGCCCCGCAGTACGGTGCTATGAACAACATCCTTGCTTTCTTTGGGATTGAAGGTCCCGGCTGGCTGTTGGATGAAAAATGGGCGATGCCCGCAATCGTATTGGTGTCCGTATGGAAAGACATGGGCTTCTTTGGCCTGATTCTTCTGTCCGGTATGGTTGGCATCAACCGAACCTATTATGAAGCCGCAGAAATTGACGGCGCAGGCGCTTGGACGCGCTTCTGGAAAATCACGCTGCCACTTCTCACACCGGCGATTTTCTACGTTCTGATCGTCAGCCTTATCAACTCGTTCCAGCTTTTCCCGCAGATCATGATTATGACGGACGGTGGTCCGAATGGAGCAACACAGGTTATGGTGGAACGTATTTATAAGTACGGCTTCCGCTATTTCAAGATGGGTTACGCTTCAGCGTTCTCTTGGATTTTGTTCCTGATTATCATGGTTTGCACAGCAATTCAGATGCGCGGACAGAAACGGTGGGTGAATTATGACGCATAAGAAAAAAATCGGCACAGTAGCCTATTACGTTGTCGGCATTTTGATTGCAATACTGGCGATCATTCCATTCCTCTGGATGGTCAGCACGTCACTCAAGGCGCGCGGTGCGCTTATGAGTATTCCGATTGAATGGATACCAAAAGAACCGACGATTGCCTCCTATGTAAAGATGTTTTCAAAGTTTCCGTTCTTCAGCACCATCGGGAACAGCTTATTTATCTCCGTGACCTACACGTTCATTACGTTGATCTCGGCGTCTATGGCGGCTTTTGCTTTTGCAAAGCTCAAGTTTCCAAAGGCTGATCTGCTGCTCAAGGTGTTTCTGGCAACAATGATGATCCCAACGCAGGTCACGATCATTCCGCTGTTTGTCGTCATGAATAAGATGTCATTGATTAACAGCTATGCCAGCGTCATTCTGCCGTCTATTTTCCGGCCGTTTGCCGTGTTCCTGCTCGTTCAGCAAATGCGGACGATCCCGAACGACTATCTGGATGCAGCCAGCATTGACGGTGCATCAACCTTTACAGTTTACTTTAAGGTTGCACTGCCGCTTTGTGCGCCGACGCTTGCGACCTTGTCGATTACGACGTTCATGGAATCTTGGAATGACTATCTCTGGCCGCTGCTTATGCTGACAGACAAGACAAAAATGACGCTTCCGATTGCCCTCTCGACACTGAACGGTCAGTTCGCAACGGAGTATAACGTCCTGATGGCGGGCAGCCTGATTTCCATGATCCCGATTATTCTCATTTACTGCTTCGCGCAGAAGTATTTCCAGAACGGCATGATGGCCGGTGGTATCAAGGGGTAAACCATGCAAAGATTTGAAAGTTCTCCATTCCAGGCACATATATCCTGCCCGCGCACCGATGTGCAGCTTGTGCGTCACGGCGCAGTCCTGACGGTAAGCCTGTCCTATCGAGGCGCATACGGAATGGGCGAGAAATATGACGCGCTGAATCAAAAAGGACATGTCGTTGTCAATCAGGTGGAAGAAAAGTTCTGCTTCCAAGGTGAAAAAACATATTGCCCGGCTCCGTTCTTCTGGACAGACAGCGGATTCGGTCTGTATGTTGATACCTGTGAAACTACAACGTTCCATTTTGACGAGAACTCTGTGACGATCGATCTGCCGGAATCTGCCCCCGTTGTGGCCTTTTCCGGTGAACCGGCGCAAATTGTCAGCGCATATATGGAGCTGTTCGGAAAGGCTGTTCTGCCGCCTGAATGGGCGTTTGGCGTGTGGGTTTCGGCAAATCGCTGGAATTGCCAGAAAGACGCGGAGCAGCAGATCGAGAACCTGAAAAAGCATGATTTCCCGGCAAGCATTCTGGTGCTGGAGGCATGGAGCGACGAAGCGACGTTTTATATCTGGAACGGGGCGAAATACCAACTGAAACCGGACGGAGCTGCGCTCCAATATGACGATTTCGATTTTTCGGATTCCCCATGGCCGGACCCCAAGGACATGGTGGATGCGCTGCACAAGGCCGGGCTGCATCTTGTTCTCTGGCAGATTCCTGTCTACAAAAAGCAGGGGCCCGACGAGATCCTGAACGTACAGAATACGCTTGACCGCGAGGATGCTGTGCGGCGCGGCTTGTGTGTCCATCTCGCAGACGGAACACCCTATACCATCCCCGACGGACATTGGTTTTCCGGTTCCATGATCCCGGATTATACTAACCCGGAAACCGTTCGGACGTGGTTTGACAAACGTCAATATCTTCTCGATATGGGCGTAGACGGCTTCAAAACCGATGGCGGCGAGTTTATCTATCGCCCAGATGTGCGTTTTTGTGATGGCAGCGACGGGAAATCCGGAAAGAATCGCTACGCACGGGACTATACCTGCGCATACCGCGATTTTATCGGTTCGCAGCGGGTTTTGTTCAGCAGAGCCGGGTTCTCCGGGCAGCATACTGTCCCGATGCACTGGGGCGGCGATCAGCAGTCGCAGAACGAAGAACTGCGAAGCCAGCTTCACGCCGGACTGTCAGCCGCGGCATCCAGTATTCTGTTCTGGGGCTTTGATATTGCCGGATTTGCAGGCCCGCTTCCGACACTGGATCTCTACCGCCGCGCAACACAGATGGCCTGCTTCTGCCCGATCATGCAATGGCATTCAGAGCCGGACGGCGGGCAGTTTAAGGAGCTGATGCCGGGCGGCGAGGGCAACAACGAACGCAGCCCGTGGAATATGGCTGCCGCCTACAACGCGCCTGAATTTGTCGATGAGATGCGCTTCTGGCACAAGCTGCGTGAGCGGCTGCGCCCGTATCTTTGGGAGACTGCGCAGGCGTGTGTGGCTGGCAATATGCCGATGATGCGGCCGCTGTCCTTCCTCTGGCCCGAAGATGAAGCTGCACTTGCCTGCGAGGACGAGTATATGCTTGGCGATGCACTGCTTGTTGCGCCGCTTCTGGAAGAAAACGCAAACACCAGACAAGTCTACTTGCCAGATGGTGAATGGATTGGATTCTTTGATCGAAAACCGTACCAAGGCAAGCAGATGATTTGTACGGACTGCGACGGAAAGATCCCGGTTTTTATCCGAAGCGGATATGAAAAACAATTCTGAAAGGACGTGCCGGAGCTGATTCAGCTCCAGCATTTGCTAAAATTATGAGAAGATTTACTGCATATATTTTTGATTTGGATGGTGTGCTTTGCCATACCGACAAATTCCATTTTGCGGCGTGGGCTGCGCTGGCAAAGAAACTTGATCTTCCGTTTGATGCGTCTGTCAATGACCGGCTGCGCGGTGTCAGCCGTATGGAGAGTCTTGACATTGTCTTGGGTGAGAAGAAAGACGCTTTCACTGCGGAGCAAAAGACGTTGTTTGCCAAGGAGAAGAATGCAATTTATCGTGGTTATCTGCAAACTATGACACCAGCCGATCTGGACGAAGATGTGCGCAGCACACTTCTGAAGCTGCGTGCGGACGGTCATAAACTGGCCGTGGGGTCGTCCAGCAAGAATGCTCCGCTGATTCTGGAGCGCATTGGGCTTGGCAGCTTTTTCGATGCAGTTGCCGACGGAACACAGATCACCCACTCCAAGCCAGACCCGGAGGTGTTCTTATTGGCGGCAAAGCTCCTTAGCGTAAAGCCGGATGATGCGCTCGTTGTGGAGGACGCTGAAGCTGGCATACAGGCTGCAAAGGCCGGCGGCTTCTACGCCGCTGGCATCGGACCCGCAGCAAATTTTTTGCTTGCGGATTTCCGTTTGCAAAAGCTTTCCGACCTGGTGAAAACGTTTGCGTAAAAGGGCTGAATTCTACTCCGCAATAGACAAAGAATACGCTGCCGACAGCTTACCGGCAGCGTATTTTCATATTTTGGAGTCGCGGAGCCACTGCTGGAACTCCACCAGCGAGATGATCTCCCGGTCGCATTTCTTTCTTTTCTTCTCTGGCCTGCTCGCTCCAAGCGTAGAACTGCTCGTCGGTGATGCGCCCGGCTTTGATCCACGCGAAGCGCTTTTTGTACTCCTTGCGGTACGCCTTGAAAATCGGGTCATCGGTCTGCTTTTTTGTCCACTGCCGGAACGCGCCGATCTCGCGGCAGCGCTGCTCGCCGTACTTCACGGGGCGCTCGCAATACTCTGCGCTCACGCGCCCAGTCTGCGGAAACCAGCGGCCGCAATTTCTTGCAGCGGCGCACGGTCACGCCGCGCTCAACGCAGCTTCGCAGCGAATAGTCGATCATGTCCCGCACGGCGGACGAGTATAAAACAGGTGCGCACCGGCCCGGCTCGACCGGTTCAAAACTCAGCGGGATTGGCTCAAATCGGAATAGCTCCGGATCTCTCGGCTGGTCGTATACCCATGTGACAACAGGCATGAAAAAAGAAGCCGCGCAGAAAATCAGCGGCTTCATGGCAAGCGTCGGGTAAGGGCAAGAAATGAGCAGAAAAGCGTACACCGCCTGCCGGAAATGCTCCGGCAGGCGGCGATTTTTCACTTCCGGCGCTTTCCGCTCCGAATTCCCGTTTGGGTCGCGTTTGGGTCAGACCAGAAAGCCAGCGGCGCAAAAACTGCGCCGCTGTAAACAAAGAATACCTATACATTCTTACCATTTTCCCGGGCGGTCTGCGCGTTCCAGTGCGCGCTGTCCTTCAGGATCCGTTTTTGCGTCGGATAGTCGACATAGATCAGGCCGATGCGCTCGGCATAGCCGCTGTGCCACTCAAAATTGTCGGTCGGCGACCAGTGGAAAAGCTGTGGACGTCGGCTCGGTCGCATCCTCTGTGAAGCGCGAGCAGATAGCGGTGCAGGAAATCGCTCCGGTCGGTGTCGTGGATCTGTCCGTCTAGGAACATGTGGTCATTACAGCTCAATCCGCACTCAGTCACATAGAGCGGCAGCCGGTAGCGGTCAAAGAGAAAGGCAAAGCCATACGCCATGATCTCCGGCGTGACGGGCCACTTGAGCGCCGTGCAGGCAAAGCCCTGCGGCCGCGGCAGATAGACCGGCACGCCGTCCGGCCCGGCGGCGATCTCGCTGCCGTTGTACGAATTGACGCCGATAAAGTCTGGAACAGCGTGCATCGTGTCCCATTCTGCGGGCGTGACGGCGCTTAAAAGGCCGCGAAGCGCTCCCGGTTCTGGCTCGACACGGCCAAGGCACACGGCGTCTAAAACGATCGGGTGCGTGAACATCCAGTCGGCATCCGTCAGGCGGAAGGTCTCCTGCCGCGCGGTGGTCTCATCGGCAGGGCTGTGCGGATAGCAGAGCTTGCCGGTGGAGGCAATACCGATCAAAGCTTCCGGCGCAGCGTTCCGGATGGCCCGGAAGGAAAGCCCATGCGCCAGCATGAGGTTTTTCCAGCACGAAACGAGTTCCGGAAGCAAAAGCCGCTTCCCGGGCGCATGGATCCCGTCGGCGTATCCGAGCTTGAGCACGATCTGCGGCTCGTTGAGCGTGATAAAATGCGAAACACGGCCAGAAAAATGCGCCGCCATCATGCCCGCGAACCGCGCAAAGCGTTCCGCCGTCCCGCGATCCTGCCAGCCGCCGGTTTCCTCCAGCGCCTGCGGCAGCTCCCAGTGATAGAGCGTCATCCACGGCGCAACGCCGTTTTCAAGACAGCAGTCTACCATGCGGTCATAGTATTGGAGCCCGGCCTCGTTCCACCGGCCGTCTCCGTTCGGGTCGATGCGCGCCCAGCTCGTGGAAAAGCGGTACGCACGCAGCCCGAGCGACGATAAAAGCCTGATGTCCTCTTCAAACCGGTGATAGCCGTCACAGGCGATCGAGCCGTTATCTCCATTTGCGATCGCGCCGGGCCGGCGGCAGAATGCGTCCCAGATGCTCTCCCCGCCGCCATCCGCGGACGGGAAGCCCTCGGTCTGATACGCGCTTGACGCCGCGCCCCAGACAAAATCCTCCCGAAACGCCATCTCAGCCTCCCAGAACCACGCGCACCGAAACAACGCTGCCCGGCGCGGCGGGGGCGATTAGATTCCCGTCCTGCCGCACGCCGTCCACATACAGCTCCCGCACGCCGTGCTCCGCGCCGTCCGGATTTTCGACTGTAATGCAGTACTGCGCGCCGCGGAAGCGCCGCGTCAGTGTCAGGTGCGTCCATTCCGGCGGGACACACGGGTCGATCCGCAGCCCGTCCAGCTCCGGCTGCACACCGAGAATGGCCTGCGAGATCGACACGAACGTCCATGCGGCTGTGCCGGTCAGCCAGCTGTTTTTGGCCTCGCCGAACGTCGGCGCGTCCTTGCCCGCGACCATCTGGCTGTAGACATACGGCTCCGTGCGGTGGACCTCACTGACGGCTTCCAGATAGGCCGGGCAGATCTTCCGGTAGGTCTCAAACGCGCGTGCGCCGTGCCCCAGGACGGCCTCCGCGCAGGTGATCCAGGGATTGTTGTGACAGAAAATCCCCGCGTTTTCCTTGTATCCAGGCGGATACGAGCTGATCTCGCCGAGATTCAGATAATATTTTGTGTAGGCCGGCTGCAGAAGGACGATGCCGAACCTGCTGTCGAGCCGATCTTCCACGCTTTTCAGCGCCTGTGCAGCCTCGCCGGTTTCCTTGCCGATGCCGGCCATGACGCACATGCCCTGCGGCTCAATGAAGATCTGCCCTTCGGCGCAGTCTTTGCTTCCGACGGGCGCGCCGAACGCGTCGTAGGCCCTGCGGAACCATGCGCCGTCCCAGCCCGCATCCAGCACGGCTGTTTGCATCTCTGCGACTGCGGCATCAGCCGCTGCAGCTTCTGCGGTCAGCGCCAGATGGCGAAGAATATCGGCGTAGGCCCTGCCGTATTTAACGAACATCCCGGCGATGAACACCGACTCCGCGACCGGGCCTTCGCTGGGGCCGGTGATCTGGAAGCTCTCGCCGGGGTGGGCAGAGAAGCAGTTGAGATTCAGGCAGTCGTTCCAGTCGGCTCTGCCGATGAGCGGCAGCTTGTGTGGCCCAAGATGCGTGCAGGTGAACCGGAAGCTGCGGCGCAGATGCTCCATGAGCGGCGCGGCGTTGTCCGGGTCACAGTCAAAGGTCACGACCTCGTCCAGGATCGACCAGTCGCCGGACTCGCGCAGATACGCGTCCACGCCTGCAATCAGCCACAGCGGATCGTCGTTGAAGCCGCTGCCGACGGCGAGATTTCCCTTTTTCGTGAGCGGCTGATACTGGTGATAGGCGCTGCCGTCCGCAAACTGCGTGGCGGCGATGTCCAGGATCCGCTCTCTTGCGCGCTCCGGAATGATATGCACAAAGCCGAGCAGGTCCTGACACGAATCGCGGAAGCCCATCCCGCGGCCCATGCCGCTTTCAAAATAGCTGGCCGAGCGGCTCATGTTGAACGTGACCATGCACTGGTACTGGTTCCAGATATTCACCATCCGGTCGACCTTCTCGTCGCCGGTCTCGGTGTGGTAGTTGGAGAGCAGTGCGTCCCAGTGCCCGTGCAGCGCGTCCATTGCCGCGTCAAGCTGTGCCGGGGTACGGTATTTTCCGATCATCGCGTGTGCGCGCGTCTTGTTGATCACGCCGGGCGCGGAGAATTTCTCATCCTCCGGGTTTTCCACATAGCCGAGACCAAAGAAAAGCTCCCGCGACTCGCCGGGCCGCAGCGCCATATGGAACTGCATCGCGCCGACCGGCGCCCAGCCGTGGACGACAGAATTGGTGCAGCGGCCGTTTTGGACCGCTTCGGGCAGAGACGGCGCGCCGTAGAGGCCGATAAAGGCGTCGCGCGCGGTATCGAAGCCGTCATACGGGCGGTTCGCCCAGAACACGGCATAGTGATTCCGTCGCTCGCGGTATTCGGATTTGTGATAAATGGCGTCCGGCTCCAGCTCGACCTCGCCGATGGAGAAGTTCCGCTGGAAGTTGGAGCCGTCGTCCATCGCATCCCAGAGGCAGAACTCTACATAGGGGAACACATCGAGCGTCTTTTCCGCGGCAGTTTCGTTTTTCAGCGTCAGCCGGATGAGCAGGCAGTTGTCGCCCTGCGGGACCAGCAGCGTCTGTGCGGCCGAAACACCATTTTTCTGCCCCTCGATCACGCTGTAGCCGAGGCCGTGGCGGCAGGTATAGCGGTCCAGCTCCGTTTTCGCGGGCTGCCAGCCGGGGTTCCAGACGGTATCGCCGTCTTTGATGTAAATATGGAAGCCCTCCTGATCGACCGGGCAGTTGTTGTAGCGGTAGCGGGTCAGCCGGCGCAGCCGCGCGTCGCGATAGAAGCAGTAGCCGCCCGCCGTATTCGACAGGAGTGCGAAAAAATCCTCGCTCCCCAGATAGTTGATCCACGGAAGCGGCGTGCGCGGGCTGGTGATCACGTATTCGCGTCTGTGATCGTCAAAGAAACCAAATTGCATCCGAAACCCCTCCTTCACCGGTATGCGCGCAGGCGCACCGGCGGAATCGAAATCGTTTAAGTCATCAATATGACAGAATTACAGCTTTACAATAGCGGCTTTTTGCGCAAAATGCAAGACATATTTTGCGATTTTTCCTGAAAAACATCTTTTTTCAGGAGCACAGGAAAAAGCAGGGCGAGTTTCGGAAACGTTAAGCTGTCAAATCTGCTAAATTTACGTGACCAAACTGAGCAGAACAGCCAAACTTCGTTCAGAAACGTAAAAAACGAAAAAAATCCCTTGCATTTTTGCGAGGAATCCGCTATTTTGAGATTACGAAAACGATTAAGAAAGCGCACGGACGAAATGGAGGCAGACCGGCATGGTTTCTATGAAGGATATCGCAAAGGCCTGCAGCGTTTCGGTCGCGACCGTCAGCAAGGCCCTCTCCGGGCAGCCGGACATCGGCGAGCAGACGCGGGAGCTGATCTGCAAAACCGCTGACTCTCTTGGCTATATGACCAACTCCGCCGCCCGCGCGCTCAAGACGAACCGCACCTATAATATCGGCGTCCTGTTTGTTGACGGGCGGCGCAGCGGTCTGGCGCACGAGTATTTCTCCTCGATGCTGGAAAGTCTCAAGGTCGAGGCGGAGCGAAACGGCTACGACATCACCTTTATCAATCGCAACGTCGGCGCGAAGGCGACGACTTACTTGCAGCACTGTCAGTACCGCGGGGTCGACGGCGTTGTCATTGCCAGCGTCGACTTTGACGATCCGCAGGTGCTCGAGCTGGTCAATTCCAAGCTGCCCGTCGTCACGATCGACCACGTATTCAACAACCGTGCCGCCGTCGTATCCGACAACGTGCGCGGCATGGAGGAGCTGGTACGGTATGTCTATTCCAAGGGGCACCGCCGCATCGCCTTCATCCACGGCGAGCGCACCGCCGTTACGGAAAATCGCCTGACGGGCTTCTACCGCGCCTGCGACGCGCTGGGGCTGGAGATCCCGGAGGAATATGTCCGCGAGGGCGTCTACCACGACCCCGACCGCTGTGCGGGGCTGACGCAGGAGCTGCTTCGGCTGCCGGAGCCGCCGACCTGCATCCTGATGCCGGACGATTTTTCCAGCATCGGCGGCGGCAACGCCATCCGGCGCATGGGGCTTCGCCTTCCCGAGGATGTCAGCGCCGCAGCCTATGACGGCATCCCGCTTGCAAGCGTCATGAGCCCGCCGCTGACCACCTACCGTCAGGACACGGCGGCGATCGGCGCGACCGCTGCGGCAAAGCTCATTGAGCTGATTGAAAAACCGCGCACAGCGCTGGTCGACCGGATCCTCATTCCAGGCCATCTGATCGAGGGTGCGTCCGTCCGCGCCATATAAGCATGGTGTTATCTGCATCGGCAGAGCACATAGATGAAAACAACCATTATCGAATTTCAACAGGAGGAATGAACATGAAAAAGTATCTTGCGCTGATCCTTGCAGTGCTGATGCTCGCGACAGTGTTTGCGGGCTGCGCGAGCACCACAGAGGAAACCGACACGCCCGCCGCTTCCACGGAAACGACCGAGCCTGCCAAGACCGAGGACAGCAAGCCGGAAGCCACCAAAACCGAGGAACCCGCTGAGGGGCCCGCTGCCGAAGAAGGCAAGGTTTTCAACATCTATGCCTGGAACGAAGAGTTCAAGGGCTTCTTTGAGAAATATTACACCGTTCCCGAGGGCGTGACTGTCAACTGGATCATCACTCCGAGCGCCGACGGTGCCTATCAGGACAAGCTCGACGAGGCCCTGCTCAATCAGGAGAACGCTTCCGCCGACGACAAGGTCGACCTGTTCCTGGCTGAGGCCGACTACATCCAGAAGTACACCGAGTCGCCCGTCACGCAGGACATCACCGCCCTCGGCGTGACCGACTTCTCCAACACCTATGCCTACACCGTGCAGGCAGCGTCCGACGCTTCCGGCATGGTCAAGGGTGTCTCCTTCCAGTGCTGCCCGGCAGCTCTCATTTATCGCCGCTCCATCACCAAGGACGTTCTGGGCACCGACGATCCCACCGAGGTCCAGGAGCTGCTGAACAGCTGGGACAAATTCAATGCTGTCGCGGCTGATGCCAAGGCCAAGGGCTATCTGATGACCGCTTCCGAGGCTGCTACCTACCGTGTCTTCTCCAACAACGTTTCCGAACCGTGGGTCGACGCAAACAACAACCTCCAGATCGATCCCGCCATCCAGACCTGGATGCAGCAGGCCAAGGACTTCTCCGACAACGGCTACACGCAGGACTGCGACATCTGGTCCGACGAGTGCACCGCGCAGATGTTCAAAGACGGCAAGGCTATGTGCTACTTCGGGCCGGCCTGGTACTTCAACTTCTCCATGGGCAACGCACAGGACGCGGACAAGGGCTGCTTCGGCGATTGGGCGATCTGCGAAGGCCCGCAGGCACACTTCTGGGGCGGTACGTGGCTGTTGGCTCCTGCCGGCACGGATAACCCCACCATGGTTGCCGATATCATGAACACCTTCATCAACGATGAAGAGGTTTGCACGAACCTGGTCAAGAATGAGGCGCAGTTCTCCAACAACCAGAAGGTCAACGAGACCGTTGCGCAGGATCCGACCTACGGCAGCGAGTTCCTCGGCGGCCAGAACGACATCGCACTGTTCTGCGACCTTGCCAAGAACATCAAGTTCGAAAACCACACCATCTATGACCAGCTGCTCAACGAGGGTCTGCAGGCCAACTGGAGAGAGTACTGCAAGGGTACCGTCACCGAGGACGAGGCCATGAGCAACTTCTATAAGTACATCAACGAAAAGTATCCGACCATCGTCACTCCGTAAATCCTGCGGCTTCCCGGGGCAGGGCAAACGCCCTGCCCCGGCGCTGATTTCGGACGCGCTTCCGAACCGGCCGCTCCGGCCCGCTGGGAACTACGTCTGAGAATAAGAGGAGGAGTTCTGATGCAGACGACAAAAGCACCCAAATTGAAAACCAAACGGTCCAAAATCAGCTACGCAAAGTGGGGCTATGTTTTTATCGCGCCGTTCTTTCTGGCCTATGCGCTGTTTCACTTCGCACCACAGCTGCTGACGATCTACAACAGCTTTTTTGAAAACTACCGGGAGGGCCTGACACAGGTTGGGCCGAATTTCGTCGGCTTCAAGAATTATGTCACGCTCTTTACGCCCGATAAAAACGGAACGATCGACATCCTCAAATACGCCGGAAACACCATCGTTCTGTGGCTCGGCTGCGCAGTTCCGCAGGTTGTGATCTCTTTGATGCTCGCGTGCTTTTTTACAAGTTACCGGCTGAAGATCCGCGGCCAGCAGTTTTTCAAGACCGTGATCTATATGCCGAACCTCATCATGGCCTCGGCGTTCTCGATGCTCTTTTACATGCTGTTTTCAAACGTCGGACCTGTCAATCAGCTGCTCACGCAGGCGGGCTGGATCGACGCGCCGATCGACTTTTTCAACATCCGCTTCACCGTGCGGAGCTTAATTAGCCTCATGAACTTCCTCATGTGGTTCGGCAACACGACAATTTTGCTCATGGCCGGTATCATGGGCATTGACCAGAGCCTGTTTGAGGCGGCCAACATCGACGGTGCGACGTCCCTGCAGGTATTTTTCAAGGTGACGCTGCCGCTTCTGATGCCGATTTTGGTCTACACGGTCATCACCGCACTCATCGGCGGTCTGCAGATGTTCGATGTGCCGCAGGTGCTGACCAACGCGCTTGGAACGCCGAACCGCACCTCGACGACGCTCGTCATGTACCTCAACAATTACCTCAAGACGAGCAAGAACTACGGCATGTCCGGCGCAATTTCCGTCGTGATCTTCGTCATCACGGGCCTTCTGAGCCTTGTGGTTTTCAAGTCGCTGACGAAGCAGGAAGAAAACTAAGGAGGCGCTCGCAATGAAGAAGAATTCCACGGACAGCCGCAAAGCCCACGCCATGCTGACCGTCAGCCGCGTGCTGGTCTATGCGCTGCTGATCTTTCTGTCGGTCCTCTGCCTGTTCTCGTTCTATATGCTGATCGTCAACGCGTCCCGGACCAACGCAGATCTGCAGGGCGGCTTCAAGGCGCTGCCGCAGGGACATTTTCTGGAGAATCTCAAAAACGCGTGGAACGACAGCTCCATCAACATCCCGCGCGGCATGCTCAACAGCTTTATCATCGCAGCCGCGACGGCCATCCTGTCCACCTATTTTTCCGCGCTGACCGCCTACGGCCTGCACGCTTACAATTTTAAGCTCAAGCGCCTCGCATTCCTGTTCATCATGGCCGTAATGGTCATTCCGAAGCAGGTTTCCGCCGCGGGCTTTGTCCAGCTGTGCTATAAGCTGAAGCTGACGAACAGCTATCTGCCGCTGATCCTCCCCGGCATCGCGGCGCCGGTCGTGTTCTTCTACATGATCCAGTACATGAAGAGCATCCTGCCCATGGAGATCGTGGAGGCCGCGCGTGTCGACGGCTCGGGCGAGTTCTTTACCTTCAACCGCATCGTGCTGCCCATGCTGAAGCCCGCCGTTTCCGTGCAGCTGATCTTCACCTTTGTCGAGTCGTGGAACAACTATTTCCTGCCCGCGCTGCTGCTCGATAAAGCGGAAATGAAGACCGTCCCTATCATGATCGCGCAGCTTCGCGCGGCGGATTACTCGAAATTTGACCTCGGCAAGGTCTATATGTTTATCCTGCTCGCCATCCTGCCGGTGCTGCTCGTGTACATCTTCCTCTCGCGCTATATCGTCAAAGGCGTCACCGCCGGCTCTGTCAAAGGATAAAATATCCCCTTGATAGAAACACTTCGCCGCCTATCGGAACAATTCCGATAGGCGGTGAAATTGTATGTTCTGGTTTTTGCATGGACCAGAAAAACGCAGATTTTGGGCCGCTGTAATCAAAGATTAAGCGGAAAATTGTCAAACCCGCAGCTCTCTCTGATAGTCTACCAATTCCATCTCACCGGCCTCCGCTCTCTGCCGCAGCTCCACCGCATATCGCGACCACTGCTCAAACTGAGCGGTGGTCATTTTCTTTTTCAGGTAGCGGGCATAGTGCGTTTTATATGCGCGATTGTACGCAAGCCAGATGGGATCATTTTTGCATTTATCGTCATACCGTTTGCGGGAACCAACATCGCGGCAGGTTTTGCCGGGCTCGTTTTTCAGCGGGCGATTGCAGCAGCTAGAATACTTTCCTGCGGCAAGTAAAAACCATCGATGGCAGTTTTCACATTTCCGGGGCAGATAATTCCGATTCAAGCCACGAAAGAAATCCACATAGAGAAATGCACCGAGACTGTCAAAGAAAACTGTTTCACAGAGCCGCTCAACGCCGTCTTTCCAGCGGACGATCTCGTAACGCATTTGCGCTGCACCTGTGGTCTGTAAACGCGCACTGCGGTTTTCGCTGCTGCGCAGATACTGCATCAGACAGGCTGTGATCTCAGATTCATTCAGGAACCGACGCTTCGCGTGTAGATAATCCTCCAAAAGCCCTGCGCAAGTAGTCTGCACGCGCAGTAAATCTTGAACGAATGTGCGCAAATGGACATTTCCCGCTCTACCGTGCAGGATTTCCCGCTCTACCGTGCAGGAGATTTACGAAAGCGCACGGCGCAAGATCGCATCGTGCCTTGTCCACGGGAAACCGCTGCACATCACCGGTGGAAATTACCGTATCTGCGGAGGACAGGAGGCAGCCCACTGCGGCCGCTGCTGCCGGACGCAGAGAGCTAACACAGAAAAATCCAACGAAAATTGCAAAGGAGAATCCATTATGAAAATTGCAGTTACCTATGAAAACGGTCAAATCTTTCAGCATTTCGGCCATACCGAACAGTTCAAACTTTATGAAGCTGCGGACGGTAAAATCACTCATGCGGAAGTCGTTGATACCAACGGCAGTGGTCACGGCGCACTGGCAGGCTTCCTGATGCAGCACGGTGTAGACACTTTGATTTGCGGAGGCATAGGCGGCGGTGCGCAGGAGGCTCTGGCCGAGGCGGGTATCAAGCTCTATGGCGGTGTCAGCGGGGACGCTGACGCAGCGGTGAGCGCATTGCTCAGCGGAAATCTGGGCTACGACCCCAATGTTCACTGTGATCACCATGACCACGAGCACGGCGAAGATGGGCACACCTGCGGTGACCACGGCTGCGGCAAGCATAGCTGCCATTGATATGGAACGCGCACTGACACAGCTTCCATTCTGGTCTTCCTTGACTGAAAAGGAGCAAGAAACGCTGCGCCGAAGCGCCTTTGTCCGTCATTATGAAAAGGGTGCGTTCGTACACAGCAGCGACAACGAATGTCTTGGAATGATGTTCGTCCTTTCCGGCGAGATCCGCACTTATCTTCTCTCCGAGGAAGGGCGAGAAGTCACATTGTTCCGGCTGTATCCGGGCGACTGTGCGTGCTTTCTGCCTCCTGCGTGATCAGTCAGATCACCTTTGATACACAAATGACTGCAGGAATGGATACGGACGTTCTGATTATCCCCGCAAATATCATTGCGGCGCTCAAGGAGCAAAATCTTTATGTCCGCTGCTTTCTCTATGAACTGGCAACGAAACGGTTTTCTGATGTGATGTGGACAGGATTGCGTAACATCTGCGCCAGCGTGGGGCGTATTAGTTCCTTTCCGTTGAATAAAATTCCCTGTTCGGCAAAGTACCGGGTAATGTCCCCGTAGGAGGTTGTGGGCTGGGCGTACATTTCAAACATCAGCCGGATATTTGCCGCTTCGTCCGGGTTTACCACCAGCTTCTTTGTGTTGATACCGTCCATCTTGATTGGCTCTGTATGGAAGCCGTAAGGGGCTTTCCCGCCCATCTTGAAGCCCCGCTGACTGCGGGAGTAGTAAGCGTCCGTCACCCGCTTCTGTATCGTTTCCCGTTCAAGCTGGGCGAACACGATACAGATATTCAACATAGCCCGCCCCATCGGGGTGGAGGTATCAAACTTTTCCGTAGAGGACACAAACTCTACATTGTACTGTTGGAACAGCTCCATCATGTTGGCAAAGTCCAGAATGGAACGGCTGATACGGTCGAGCTTGTAAACCACGACCTTTGCAATTAAGCCCCGCTTGATGTCCCGCACCAGTTCTTGAAACTTCGGACGGTCTGTGTTCTTGCCGCTGTATCCTTTGTCTGTATATTCCTTGCAACTACCGCCTTTCAATTCGTATTTGCAAAACTCAATCTGGCTTTCAATGGAAATGCTGTCCTTTTTGTCTACCGATTGCCTTGCATAGATCGCGTCTATTCTGTTATTCATATTGTCGCTCCTTTTCTTAAAAAAGAAACGGAGCTGCTGACAGCTTTATTATACCGCCAGCAGCCCCGCAAATCAACGATGGCTTTGGAAAACCTTATGCCCCGGCTTCCTCACTCTGCCGTTTGTCGGCATACTTGCGGAACACCTCATAAAGCTGCTGTTCCAGCTCTCGGCGTTTTGCCGCTTCCTGCTCCGGCGTGAACACCGGGGAGAGATTTTCCAGCGTGATTTCCTTTCCCTGAAAAGTCACGACTTCGGTTTCCTTTTTGTATCTGATAGTGGTACTTATAAAATCACCTTTCCTTTCCATGCTGCCGCTGCTGCCGTTTCAGTTCCGCCAGTATATCCGGCGGGATACGGTCAACCAGCCGCTGTAAATTGTCCAGTTCGCTTTTCAGCTTTGCCCTTTCCATCGTATCTTTCATCTTGCCTTTTTCGCTGGCTTTGGCTCTGGCTTCCAACTGTTCATTTTCCGCTAACAGGTCATTGATTGTGACCTTGTATTTTTTCAGTTGCCCGGAGAAATTCTCCATCTGCGGGAACCACTTTTTCAGCATGGAGAGGGCTTCCTCTTTTTTCTTTCCGGCGTTGAACGGGGTAATATCGCCCAGCGTGGCTTCAATGGCTCTTGCCTGTTTGGATAGATTGACCGCCTGCTTGAACAGACGGGTGGGGATATGCTTCCTGCCTGTCTTGCTGGCACTTTCCCCACGCTCCAAGTCAGGATATTTCTCCACCATATAGGCGTGAAAATCGTCCTGCCACTTTGTCAGGTTTGCCCGGTTGCCGATAATCTCCTTTGCACACAGGCGGTTGTCCTCTGTCAGCGGAACAAAAGTTAAGTGGAGGTGGGGCGTTTTCTCGTCCATGTGTACCACTGCCGACACGATATTTTCCCGCCCTACCCGGTCAATGAGGAAGTCAGCCGCCCTCTGGAAAAATGCCTGTATCTCCTTTGGGGGCTTGCCCTTGAAAAACTCCGGGCTGGCGGTAATCAGCGTATCGACAAACCGGGTGCTGTCCTTACGGGTGCGGCAGCCAGCCTGTTCAATGCGGTTTTGGATAAAGTGGTAATAGCGTCCCTCTGGCTTGACAATGTGGAAGTTGTACTTGCTCCGGCTGGTGTCAATATCCGGGTTGCTGGCATACTGCTCTTTCTGCCTTTCGTGATGGGCTTCCAGCGGTCTTGCCGGGTTGCCCTTGTGCTTCTCAAACCGCAAAATTGCGTGTTGTGCCATTCTGCTCCTTTCCCCATCCCTTTCCTATCCGGGGTTTTCCACAGGGAAAATCTCACAGGAATTAGCTCGGATAGGATTGGAATGGATAGAATATAAATCAATCTTTTTATCTTTGTATTTCTATATACCGTCCGGTTTTCGTACTTCAAGAGGAGTGATTATCGTACTCTATGAGTGCGGTTTTCAGTCCTCCGGCGTTCCATAACCGGATTTCTTGAAGTCGGTGTTTGGAACCGCTCCATAGGATTTTGGGTAAATTCGGTTGGGTTTTCCACAGCCTTGCTTCTGGATTTCCACCAGTCCGGCGTATTGCAGCTCCCGCAGGGTGTTGACGGCTTTCTGCCGCCCACAGTGGAGCAGGGCGACTACCTCGCAGATTGGATAGTACAGGTAAATGCGCCCGTATTCGTCCGCCCAGCCGTTCTTGCGGGATAGCTCCGTCCGGCGCAGGATAAAGGCGTACAGAACCTTTGCTTCGTTGGACAAGGGTGTGAATGTGGGGGCTTCAAAAAGGAAATTGGGAAGCCGGGTAAAGCTGACCGCCTTTTCCGGCTGATGGATATAGATTGTGTTTGTCATATCGTGTTTTGTGGACGGTTAGAAGCCCGTTTTCGGGGGTAGACGGTAGTTTCTATTACCTGCCCCTGTTCTGTGCTTGCAAAGCCTTGAAAATCAAGGACTTTTCAGCCCCTAACTGTCCACAGTAGACCTCCTTTTCCGTTCACTTTCTGTTTTCTGTCGCCTGTGAACTCTGGCGGCACAGCCGGGACAGTATTTCGCTCGGTTGGACTTTGGGACGAACACTCTGCCGCAGACCGCACAGCGTTTTAGCTCCTTATCCCGGAAAATCTCCGCTTCCAGCGTTCCGACTTGCGGCAAAACCGACCAGCGGAACCACTTACAGCAGACCGAGAAAGAAACCGTCTGCGGACAGGTGCAGGTGTCCCCATCGTCAAGGAACATACAGTTCCCGTCCTCATAACAGCAGCACTCCCGGCGGATCAGGGCGTTTGCCTGTTTCCGCTGCGCTGGGGTCATGCGGTAAAGGGAACCGTCTTGCTTGCGCTCTATGGGCGGCAGTCGTTTATATGGGTTCTCTCTCATGTGTTTCCTCCATTTTGCTTTCCGTTGCCGCTCTCTCCGAAAAGGCTTCCTGCCCCATTTCTGCGGCGTGTTCCGGCGTTGGCACGCTCCCCACAGCTTCGGGACAAGTTGTCCCGAAGTGACCTCTGGACAAAGTGTCCAGAAGTTGGCTCCTTGCGGTGCTTCCCCTGCCGGGGTATTCCTTTTCGGACGGTCATTCGTTTTTCAAGGTGCAGCTCATCGATGAACTACCCTAAGTCTACACCTAAAAGACAGCCCGTCCCGTATATCCGAAAGGTAGGAAATCCGCCAAAAAAACTGCCTATTTCCACGCTCTCGGAATTGTGGTAAAATGAAAAAGCAGAACAATAAACGATAATTTTGGAGTACATACCGATATGGAAATTATAGAAATCAAAGAGAATAAAAAACAATTTCTCCGCTTATTACTGTTAGCCGACGAACAAGAGAGCATGATAGACCGATATATTGATAGAGGAATGATGTATGTATTAGTCGATAATGGGGTTAAATGCGAGTGTGTAGTAACCGATGAGGGCAAAGGCATTCTTGAAATAAAAAAATATTGCAACTGCGCCAGAATATCAGGGCACTAATTGACTTTGTTGCTGCGAAATATAAAGGGAAGTATTCGATACTACAAGTTGGTACAGGGGATAGCCCGTTGACCGTTCCTTTTTATGAAAAATCTGGTTTTGTCCGCTCACACAGCATTAAAAATTTTTTTATTGATAACTATGACCACCCTATTTTTGAAGGTGGGGTTCAACTAACAGATATGATTTATTTACAGAAAAAAATATAAATTCCCATTTATCGAGCAGACAAGGAGGTGATAGCATGGAACTATCCATACAGGAACGATTGAAAGACCTGCGTGTGGAACGAGGGCTGACGCTGGAACAGCTTGCGGAAGAAACTCATCTTTCCAAATCTGCTTTAGGCAGTTATGAGGGAGACAATCTCAAAGACATCAGCCACCATGCCCTTATCCAGCTGGCAAAGGTTTATGAAGTGACCGTTGATTACCTGCTGGGACGCTCTAAAACAAAAAATCACCCAAACGCCGATCTTGCAGACCTGCGCTTGAGTGATGATATGATTGAACTATTGAAAAGTGGGCGGGTGGATACTTCCCTCTTGTGTGAGCTGGCGGTACACCCGGATTTCCCCCGGCTGATGGCTGACCTTGAAATCTATGTGAACGGAACGGCAGTCAAGCAGGTACAGAGCGCAAATGCCATTGTGGATATTATGAGCGCAGCCATTATGAAGCAGCACAATCCCGGCTTGTCCGACCCGCAGTTAAGACAGCTTATCGCCGCCCATATTGACGATGACAGCTTTTGCCGCTATGTGATACAGCAAGACATAAACAAGATAGCTCTTGACCTGCGGGAAGCCCATAAGGACGATTTTTTCAGCGTCCCAGAGGACAATCCGCTGGAAGATTTTTTACAGACCGCCGAGGAAACCGCTAAAGAGGGCAGCGACCCGGAGCAAGCGTCGCTGGCGTTTATCTGCAAGCGGCTTAAACTGAATTTGAAGAAGCTGTCCGAGGAAGAAAAGAAGTGGCTGAAAAAGATTGCGCAGAAATCGGACTTGCTGAAAAATCCAAACCCACAGCGGGGGAGAAAATAGAGAACGAGAAATTGGAGGGAGTAAAGGTGCAGGAGGCAATTATAAAATTGAAACTTCTCGGTCAAATGCCAGACGCAGTGAAAGATGACCCTACAGAAGAAACCATCAACATGTATGACGAATTGCTCTCCAATGTAAAAACGCCATTGACAAGAGAAGAAGTAGGCGTATTGATTGACATTTTCCCCGAAGGTGGAATGTATGGAGTAGAGTGGGATTTGCTAAAATTGGTAGAGTCTTATCTGATAGAAGCACCATCAAGTGAAGAGTATCGAAAATTGATTACTGCTTGTCCAAGTGAAGAATGGCGAGAAACTATGCAAGCCCGTTTAGATAATTGGGAAAACAACAAACAATAACTTGTTAGGGAGATAGCAAAGCCAGTCGAGCCAGTCAACGGTCAAGATGAACGGCGCATTTCATGCGCCGCCGTTGACAGCCCCGCCCGTCTTTGCTAATGGGTAATCAAGGCGGGAAAGCCCTAAAATGGCTTCCCGCCCATTTCAATTTTGAGAGAAAAATCCGTCTGCTTTTTCGTAAGTGTGGCTATCCGTCTGGGACACTTTGTCCCATAGTTCGGCGTAGGACGAGGGACGGGGGCTTTCATATACGCCCTGTCTGCTGATGAAACCAGTCCTGCGCTTGCGGCTCCACGCCACGCAATCACAGCCCTGCCTTCCTGCCGTTCAAATGCCCTTGCCCTCTCCGGCGGCAACCGCATTTTCGCAGCAACGCCGACAGAGCGTATAACACACTACACTTTGCAAGCAAAGTCGTGTGCCAAGGGGCAAGCCCCTTTGGAAACCCCAGACAACAAAACAGGCTGAATATCTCGCACTTTCCCGGTGCTTGATATTCAGCCTTTATTTGTTGTCAGCAGCCCGTGGTCTGCGTGGTCTGACCTAGGAACACTGTAAATACAAGGCTTTTCGGAGCCTACAAACCAGAAAAAATAATATTTGATCTATCACATTACGCAAAAAGCCGTCCGGCATGAAAAACGGGCGGCTTTTTTGCGTGGATAGACGGAAAGGAGGCACAAAAATAACTACAAAATTTTAGCGTTCAAATTTGTGCAACTTTAACGAAAAGGAGGATCGTAAATGGCCGATAAAAAATTGAATACTGGCCCTGCGGAGAATATTTCCCCGGAGGCCGCCGAGCCTATCGCCACACCCGAACAGGCCGCAGCGTCTGAGCCCCAGCAGGAACAGACCGGGCCTGCCATACCTGAGTCCGGCGATGTGGTTGTGTCCTTTGACAAAATCAATGAACTTATGGCGGAAAAGAGGCAGAACGCCCGCGCCGAAGTCGAAAAGGCGGAAACCCCCGAAGCGCCGGAGGCGGCAACCCCCGGAGAAACACCGCAGCCCGCCAATACGGAGGAACCGAAAAAGCCGCGCCGTGGCCGTCCGCCGAAAGCAGAAAAGGCCGCGACTGAAAATCAAAAATCGGAGAAATCGGCTGGGGCCCGCAAGGGCCGCCCACCCAAGGCGGATAAGACGGCCCCTGACAAGCCCAAGCCGTCCAAACGAGACAAAGTGTCCCGAAGTGACGGAAAGGCCCCGGATGCCAAGGAGCCCATTAAGCCCGCACAGAATACGGCACCGAAGGAAACTGCTACTGCGGAACAGACGGCTCCCGAGCCGACCACACCGCCCCGCCCGGTTGAGGAAGGCAAGCTGGTTTATCTGAAACTTTCCGAGGTTCATCCGTTTCACACATTCCGTCCGCACCCCTTTAAGGTACGGGACGATGCGAAGATGCAGGAAATCGTTGCTTCTATCCGCGTAAACGGTGTAATGGTTCCCGGTCTTGCCCGCCCGGAGAAAGACGGAAACGGCTATGAAATTGTAGCGGGCCATCGCCGTACCCACGGCAGTGAACTGGCGGGGCTGGAGGAAATGCCCTTTATCGTCCGTGAAATGACCGACCACGAAGCGGTACAGGCCATGAAGGACAGCAACAAGCAGCGTGACGGGATGCTCCCCAGCGAATTGGCCGCGCTGCTGGAACTCGAGGTTGAGGACATCAAGCATCAGGGCGGGCGGCTGAAAGGTGTTGCGGAAGGCGATGTCGGGAAACGCTCGGTTGAGATTGTAGGCGAGGCGCATGAAATGAACTATAAAAAGGTCATGCGCTACTTGCGGCTCAACTCCCTTGTGCCGGAGCTTCTGGATAAGGTAGACGATAAAAAGATGGGCTTCATGCCTGCCGTGGAGCTTTCCTACATCAAACCGAAAAATCAGAGGCTTATTGCTGTTTCCATTGACGGGGAGCAGGCTTCGCCCTCGCTGGCCCAGGCCAAACGGCTCCGGGAGCTGGATAAGGAAGGCAAGCTCAACGGCGATGTCATTGACGGTATCTTATCAGAACAGAAAAAGGAGGATCGAGGCGTGATTATTTCTACTGCGGAACTGGAAAAGTATTTTGGCAAGGAGGTCACTCCCGCCAAAATGAAAGAACAGATTATGTCCCTGCTGGATGACTGGAAAGAAAAACAGCCGCCGGAGCTGGCAAAAGCCCCGAAAAAGCAGGAACTTGACAAGTAACAACTTCGAGACACTTTGTCCCGAGGGCCCCGCCCTCGCGCAGAGGCTCTGGTGGTATATATCCCCCGTCGCCGCCTGTTTTTTAGTACAGCCGGGAGTGGGCCGTCAAGGGTGCAGCGCACCGCCGTTTTCGGCGGCTCGCCCTTGACGGTCTGCCCCGGCTGTGCTATTTCCCCGGCAAGCGGCGGGGGTATATCCTCCAGAGCCGCCCCCTTTCCCAAGACTGGGAAAGGGCGTGGGGTTTGGGTTGAACTTTCTTATTAAAATATCGGAGGTATGAACGATGAAACGACCCCTTGCTTATATCACCGCTGCATGGCTCGGCGGCGATAGCGAAAACGCAGAACTGGCGGCGCAGTATTGCCGCACCGTGTATGAGGCAGGCTTTTCTCCTATTTGTCCGCCTTTGTACTTGCCCCTGTTTCTCAATGATGCTGTTCCCGAGGAGCATAAAAGCGGCATCGACATGAGCCGTGACCTGCTCCGCCGTTCTCATGTGCTGGTTGTTTGCGGGCACAGTATGACCGAAGCCATGAAAAATGATATTGCCGTGGCCCAGCGGCTGGGAATTACGGCAACAACCCTTGAGGGTATCCTGACCGTCAAGGGACAGGGCCGCCGCTAATGGCAACCCTGTTTGAAGCCTACGTTACCAACGCCGGAAAGTACAGCGAGGGCCAGCTTGTGGGTGAAACACTGAAATTTCCCACAACCGCCCAGGAGGTGGAGGCTCTCTTGAAACGGATCGGCGTGGATGGCGTCCGCTATCAGGAAATTTTTATTACCTCTTTCGATGGGGATGTGCTGGGGCTCTATGACCATTTGAGCGAGTATGAAAATCTGGACGAGCTTAATCATCTGGCCTGCCTGCTTTCCGAGCTTACCTCATCGGAGCTGGAAACACTGGAGGCCGTCCTCGACAGTGGCGATCACTGTTCTTCGGTGCGGGACATCATCAATCTGACACAAAATCTGGACTGTTACGGCTTTTACCCCGGCGTATCCGATGAGGAAACGCTGGGGCGTATTTATGTGGACGATCTGGAAATGTTGGATGTGCCGGATCAGGTAAAACCGTATTTCGATTATGAGGCGTATGGCCGGGATGCCTGCATCCACGAAAACGGCCATTTTGCCCCGGGCGGCTATGTTGTCAAAGAAAGCGATCATTTCGTGGAAGTGTATCACGGCTTGCAGGATATTCCCAAGGAACATAAGGTATTCTCTTTCCCGAAGCTCTCTATCCGGGAGCAAATAGCCGCTTATCAGGAAATCATAGACGGTTCTTCTTTGGAGGGCTACCGTCAAATGCAGAAAAAAGACCGTGGGGATCGGTGATGGCACTTCGAGACAAATTGTCCCAAGGAAGGAGGCGGTGTAACTGATTGATGAAGATATTTCCCGGCGCACGATAGCCATATCCGTAAAAACAACCAAGCTGACGGCGCGGGGACTGGCGTATGTGCTGGGTATGGTGGGGCGGAAGATCCGCAAGGCATACCGTGGGCGGCAAACACCACACGGCAAGCAAAGTGTGCGAAAGCTCATGGCACACGGTACATCCACAAACAGCATCGAGCTATCCGGGGATGCCAAGTCCTTTGACCGCGTGGCCCGGAAATGGAATGTGGACTATGCGTTCTATAAAACCGGGCCGGACAAATACCTGTTGTTTTTCAAGGCTGGACAGGCAGACGCAATGACCGCCTGCTTTTCTGAGTATTCCCGGAAGGTGTTAAGCAAAGCAAAATCGAACCGTGTTCCCATCCGGGAACAACTGCAACAGGCGGCAGATCAGCTTTCCAAAGAAAAGCCGAAACAGAAAGAACATGCAAAGGAGGTGGCCCATGAGGACAGATAAGATCAGAAAATATCTCATTCCGAACATTCCCTATCTGTTCATCCTGTGGGGTGGTCAATTTCAAGACCACAAAGCATTTCCGGGACAAGCACAACCACTATGTAGACAGA
>VOFE01001511.1_pt1:0-80000 | contig 421287 bp, 476 predicted proteins | sample 5384071 | NCBI WGS metagenome assembly VOFE01 (sample SAMN12384724, study PRJNA508395) | human gut metagenome | isolation source: healthy gut D | host: Homo sapiens
CATCACTGACATTTTCTTCTATAGTATTTGAATCTTTTTGAAACCATGCTTCACCATGATATCCCTGATATGCACCGATTGCACTATTTATTATTGTCAACACAAGACATATAATACCTAATACAATACCCACTATTGACATTCCCTTACTACTTTTCTTTAATCCTATTATTCCAAATACCAAAGCTATAGTTCCAACTGGTAACCCAATTATTGGAATAATCCATGCTAATACTCCCACTATACCAAGCACAAGTGCCACCACTCCAAATCCAGGCTTACGAACTTTGTTAATATCCGGTACTGCATAATTAATTTGATTCTGTAATGGTGCTCCACAACCTGAGCAGAATGTTGCACTATCATCCATTTGTTTACCACATTTTGAACAATACACCATGTCTATTCCTCCAATTCAGCCTCTGCTTCCACTCTCTCTGCTTCTGCCCTCTCCGACTCTGTCTGTTTCTTATTCTTCGCATTCTCCATATGCCGGCAAAGGAGTTATTCTTGAATTATAAGATGCACAGTGGGACAGTCCTGTGTGTCTCCTTTGTTTTGATACCACTATTAGATATCAGAACGGTCGTTGCCACAAGCAACGCAAATTAACTTTTTCGTTTTTGCCGCAGTAAACTGGATGACCGGTCCGGAAATGAGGATTGTTACTATGGTGCATATGCCAAATTTTCCGCCCAGCATAACGCCTGTCACAACCATCACGACATCCAGTACCATTCGTACAATTTTTACCTGCCAGTTGTTCTTTTCCGCAAGAGAAAAAGTCAGTGCCTCATAAGAACCCCGCCCCAGGGAGGCTGCCGCATAAAAACCAGTTCCTATTGCAAAAAGCACAATTCCCAATAACATGATAAGTGCATTTACCCATATATGCGTACTGTACACATGTGCATTTGCAAACAAATCTACACAAAAGCTATACACAATCTGGTAAAGTATCGTGCCGATATGTATCTGTGACCTGTCATAGAAAAACGCAAATACAATCATAACTATGGCTACTATCATGGATGCCGTACCGATACTTACATGAAATGTTTTCGAAATTCCCTGCCATAATACGGCAAGGGTTGCACCGCCAAATCCCGCATACAATGCCAGTGTAATGCCATATGCTGCAACGACTGAACCAACCACTATAATAATTAATTTTATTGTCCACTCCAATTTACTCATATTATTACTTTTTTTCATTCCATTCACTTATCATATTCCAACATCTATCCAATTTACAGTTCCAAAATTTTACACTGTTCAAGTCCCGCACTCCAAAACTCCTCAATCGGCATACCCTTCACCTGACAGATAATGCTTGCATTCATCGCACCATGTCCCACAATCAGGATATCCTTCCCCTCCTGTAGCTGTGGCTCTATCACTTCCTTCAAAAATGCTCCGGTTCTTGCAAAGAGTTCCTCCCAGGTTTCTGCTCCACCTATCGATTCGTGATATTCTCCCGGCTTTTGAAACAAAATATTAATCGGGCAATCCGGAATAGCATAGCTGTTTTCGATTCCCTCATAATCTCCAAAACTCATTTCCATCAGCCGTTCGTCTTTTATTATTGGAATTTTCCGGTTTTTAACACAATTTGTGCTGTCTCAACAGCCCTTATCAACCGCGAACAATAACACACATCTATGTGCAAATCCTTATACTCTTCGCATGCTTTTTCCGCCATCAGGCGTCCTTCTTCATTTAATGGGATATCCGTTCTTCCCTGTATTTTGTAATGCATTCCATTCCGTTTTTCCATGCCGCATAATATATAACATTTTGAATTTCTCCTAAAATCATAGTTTTTAACTTATCTTTCTGTTTAATAAGCCCCACAAACTCAGGAAACCTATTGCAGCCCCAAGCGCCACTCCGGCTACTTTCATTAATTCATTGTTCCTAAATTTTTTATCCGGAAGAATGCCTGCTTTATTATAAGAATATTTTATATGATCTGTGGTATATGCAGCTATGGAATCTCCTACATTATATTCTGCATATACACTTTCCGGCACCTGCATCCGCTTATTATATTCATTCGTTTTGCCATCATGATAATAGAAGAAATAATTTTGAGATATGGAATTATCCGCCGTAGCATCTTCACTCTTTTTATCCGTTATCACAACATCTTCTCTATCATAATCTTCTCCTAATACCATCTCTTCCATTTGCCTGTGAAGTGCCTTCGACGTCAAAAATACGTTTAACCAGACCGCCAGAAAAGCTATGCTTAAAGCAGCAAAACAACTCCAGAACAGAACTTTCTTCTGCTTTCCGGTTAATCGTTCTTTTTGTTTCTGATGCTTCACCAATTTGTTGCTCATGCTGTAATTCTCACATTCTTTCTAATCGTCTTACTTATCATACTTTTCCAGAAAATCCGTTGCCTTATCTTTATCTATATGCAGTTCCTCCTGCAGCAATAAAATAATTTCCTTCTCTGACTTTCCGAATCTGCGTCCAAGCTTTATAACTTCCTTCGTTTTTCCTACTATTTCGCCCTCTTCCAAGCCTTCTTTTCTGCCTTCCTCTTCGCCCTGTTTGCGAATTCTTTCTTCTCTCTCAAAGCTCTTCATATATGCAAGACCTACCTCTCCATCCCGTTTGACTGCAGTTACCATCCGGTGTAACTTTTTCAGGTTTTCGGTGGAAGCATTCTCTACAGATGAATGTTCCATGTAATGCAGTAGCTGTTTTAATTCCTCCGGCGGATTTCCTTCACTTCCTCTTGTATACAAAAATATGGTCTGCGCACCATCCTCATACGTTAATTCCGGCACTTCTACACAACGGTTCTTAATGGTATACATCATGCGGTTCAGTCCAAAGGGGTCATAAGTTGTAATGAAAATCACAACAACATTCCGAAGACTTCCATAGGTTTCGCCCGATGGCAAATTTCCCGCGTCAATTTTTGCATGATAGAAACGGACTCTTCTTGGCAATGCTGCCATCTCGTTCTTTCCGTCATTCTGGTCCGGTTCTATATCAAAGATTTCACCATTCTCTTCATCCAGATATACATCCAGCCGGATTCCGTGGGTTTCTGTATTCTCTCCGCAAAAGAAACGCTGCGGCACTACCGTAAGCTTTCCTATCTGTCGATGCAGAATGCATTCCAAAATATACCTCGCTGACTGTTCCCCATAAATTTTGTGACTGGTTAAGCTATTTACCAGAAAGTCATCCACCAGATTCAGTTCTTCTAAAGTTCTCATTTTTCCTCCTTTTCCCATAATGCAGTGAAAAGCAGGATTGCATATATCTCATATTTTCCTAAACTTCCGCCTCTTCAATGCACTATGCGTTTATTAATTGTTATTAGAATTTAAAAGCATAGAATTCATTGAATTGATACTAGAAATTTAGACTGGCTTTCACCATTCGAAAATCAGAATATATGCTTTGTGTTGATTGTAACAAATAAGCCCATTGAATACAAGTAAATTTTTTCCGGCAGACATAACCCGAAAACATAATCTATAGCAGTCTTGTGGAAGAGCAGAATTGATTTGCTTGAACAGAAAAAGACAGCCGCCCTGCCGGACTGCTGCCTCTTTCTGTTTTTATGCTTATGCTTTTATTTCTTAATTTTATTCTGCTTTGTCATCTACTGTAACAGTGATTTTGTTCAGGTGCCAGATATCCTCCACATATTCCTGAATCGTACGGTCAGATGAGAATTTGCCGGAAGCTGCAATATTTAAGATTGCTTTTCTAGCCCATTCTTTTTCATCTGCATATGCAGCATTAATCTTCTTCTGTGCTTCCACATAAGAACGGAAGTCTGCCAGAATAAAGTAAGTATCTGCGTACTGTGTACACTGTGTATTCAGCAGTGAGTTGTAAAGGTCACGGAACAATTCCGGATCATTTGGTGAATAGAATCCGTTGATCAGCTGCATCAGTACCTTGCGGACATCCTGATCATTGTTGAAAATCTGCATTGGGTCATAATCGCGTTTCTGCTCATGAGCAATCACTTCGTCAGAGCTCATACCGAAGATAAACATGTTTTCTTTGCCGACTTCTTCTGCCATCTCAACGTTGGCACCGTCCATGGTTCCCAGAGTCAGGGCACCGTTCAGCATGAACTTCATGTTACCGGTACCGGACGCTTCCTTACTTGCGGTAGAAATCTGCTCGGAGACATCTGCTGCCGCAAAGATGATCTCTGCGTTGGATACATTGTAGTTCTCAATAAATACAACCTTGATCTTGCCGTTGATAGACTTATCATTGTTGATGACATCTGCAACAGAGTTGATTAATTTGATGGTAAGTTTTGCATTGCGGTAGCCGGCTGCTGCTTTTGCTCCGAAAATGAAAGTTCTTGGAATAAATTCCATATCCGGATGCTCTTTTAATTCATTGTAAAGATACATTACATGAAGAATATTTAAGAGCTGGCGTTTGTACTCATGCAGACGTTTTACCTGTACATCAAAGATAGAACGAGGATTTACTTCAATTCCGTTGTGTTCTTCGATATAAGATGCAAGACGCAGCTTGTTCTGATATTTGATATTTAAGAATTCCTGCTGAACCTTTTCATCATCTGCATAGAACTCTAATCTCTTGATGCGGGAAAGGTCTGTAATCCAGTCTTTTCCAACATATTTGGTTACCCAGTCTGCAAGTAATGGATCTCCATGCATTAAGAAACGACGCTGTGTAATACCATTGGTTTTATTATTAAATTTCTCCGGCATCATCTCATAGAAATCTTTTAATTCCCGTTTCTTAAGGATCTCTGTGTGAAGTGCCGCTACACCATTTACAGAATATCCTGCACAGATTGCCAGATGAGCCATTTTTACCTGACCATCATATACAATTGCCATCTTCTCAACCTTGTGGTTGTCTCCAGGATATTTCTGCTGGATTTCCAGTACAAAACGACGGTTGATTTCTTCTACAATCTGGTAAATTCTAGGAAGCAGTCTTGAGAAAATCTCGATTGCCATTTCTCTAATGCTTCTGCCATGATGGTATGGTTGGTATATGCACAACATTTTGTTGTAATATTCCATGCATCATCCCACTCCAAGCCTTCTTCATCCAGTAAGATACGCATTAACTCTGCAACTGCTACGGTTGGATGGGTATCATTCATCTGGAATACTGCTTTTTCAGGAAGCATATGAATGTCTGGATGATTCTTCTTAAATCTTGCAATCGCACGCTGTAAGCTGGCAGATACGAAGAAGTACTGCTGTTTTAAACGAAGCTCTTTACCTGCGATATGGTTATCATTCGGATAGAGAACTTCTACTAAGTTCTTTGCAAGGTTCTGCTGTTCGATTGCACGATGATAATCACCTTTATCAAAGGAATCCAGCTCGAAGCAGTCCATCGGCTCTGCATCCCAGATCATCAATGTATTTACTACATTATTGTTATAACCTACGATTGGCATATCATAAGGAATTGCTTTTACAGACTGATAGCCTTCCTGTACGAATCTGGTTCTTCCATCTGGCTGTGCCTCTGCACGTACATATCCACCAAATTTTACTTCGAAATTGTATTCCGGACGTTTTAATTCAAATGGATATCCATTCTGTAACCAGTTATCCGGTTCTTCTACCTGATAACCATTTTCTATTTTCTGACGGAACATTCCATAATGGTAACGGATTCCACAACCATATGCCGGATATCCCAGAGTTGCCAAAGATTCCATAAAGCAGGCTGCAAGACGACCCAGTCCACCGTTTCCAAGTGCCGGGTCCGGCTCCTGATCCTCTATGGCATTTAAGTTGATTCCCATTTCCTCTAAAGCTTCTTTCACTTCATTGTATACCGTTAAGTTAATCAGGTTATTGCCTAATGCACGGCCCATTAAGAACTCCATGGACATAAAGTATACAATCTTTGGATCTGCTTTATCAAATTCCTGCTGGGTTGCAAGCCACTGGTCAATGATTACATCTTTTACAACGTAGGATACTGCCTGGAAAATTTCCTGCTCGCTTGCTTCATCCATTGTCTTACGATAGAGGTATTTTACGTTCTCAACTACCTCTTTTTTGAAGGTTTCCTTTTCAAACATTTTGCTTTTCATAATGTTCTCCTTTTGTTTCGATTCCGGTGTTTTTTTTTGTGCAAAAGGGAGCAAGCCACTGTCAGCTCCGCTCCCTTATCTTTATTCTGCTTATTTCTTTTCCACGCCAAGCACAACCGTTTCACCATTAATGTTCCATTCTTTCTGATATCCGCTCCCGTATCAGCCACAACACTCTCAGCCAGAACTTCTTTTGCAATTTCTTCCCCATATTTTGCGAAGATGTCTTTTACTTTCTGATCTGCCTTATAAGAAACAGTAATTTTATCCATTACTTCAAATCCTGCTTCCTTACGCATTGTCTGGATTTTGCTGATTAATTCTCTTACCATTCCTTCCTCTAAAAGTTCCGGAGTAAGGTTCGTATCAAGAACTACGGTCACTTCATTATCACCTTCTGTCATGTAACCTTCCTGCTGTGTCATGGTGATAAGTAAATCCTCTTCATATAATACAACTTCGTCGCTTATACTGTCAAGTTTCAGTGCACCTGTGCTCTTAAGCTCAGCCATTGCCTTGTTGCCGTCTAATTCTGCAAGTGCTTTCTGAATCTGACCTAAATATTTACCGTATTTCGGTCCTACTGTACGAAGCTGTGGTTTGAAGGTGTAGCTTGTAAATGCACTGACATCTTCTGTAAATTCCACGCTCTTTACATTCAGCTCATCTTCGATGATCTCTGTAAAGTATTCGGATAATTCAAATGGTGCTTTTACATACATGGTTCCGATCGGCTGACGGTTCTTGATGTTTGCTGTATTTCTGCAGGCACGCCCATAACAACGATTTTCAATACTTCGTCCATATTTTCTCTAATTCACTGTCTATCCAGCTCTCGTTTGCCACCGGATAGTCGCAAAGATGGATGCTTTCCGGCGCACTCTTGTCGATGCTGCATACCAGGTTCTGGTAAATTTCTTCTGTCATGAAAGGAATCATCGGCGCTGCTACCTTGCATACAGTTACCAGTGCAGTATAAAGAGTCATATATGCATTGATTTTATCCTGCTCCATGCCCTTTGCCCAGAAACGCTCACGGCAACGTCTTACATACCAGTTACTCATCTCATCTACAAATTCCTGCAGTGCTCTTGCAGCTTCCGGAATACGATAATTACCCAGATTATTATCTACAGTCTTAATCAGTGTATTGAGTTTGGAGAGAAGCCATTTATCCATAACGGAAAGTTTCTCATAATCCAGTGTATATTTGGTTGCATCAAATTCATCAATATTTGCATACAACACGAAGAATGCATAAGTATTCCAAAGTGTACCCATGAATTTACGCTGTCCTTCCTGCACTGCTTTTCCGTGGAAACGGTTTGGCAGCCATGGTGCGGAATTAATATAGAAGTACCAGCGGATCGCATCTGCTCCGTACTGCTCTAATGCTTCAAACGGATCTACGGCATTTCCTTTGGACTTACTCATCTTCTGTCCGTTCTCATCCTGTACATGTCCTAAAACGATAACATTTTCATAAGGTGCTTTGTTAAATAACAGTGTGGACTCTGCCATTAAGGAATAGAACCATCCACGCGTCTGGTCTACAGCCTCGGAGATGAATTTTGCCGGGAACTGCTGCTCAAACACTTCTTTATTTTCAAATGGATAATGATGCTGTGCAAAAGGCATTGCTCCGGAATCAAACCAGCAGTCGATCACCTCCGGTACACGGTGCATTTCTTTTCCACAATCCGGGCATTTGATGGTTACGGCATCAATGTATGGACGATGTAATTCTACTTTGGCATCATCCGGATTGCCACTGCGCTCGGCTAACTCTGCGCGGCTTCCGATACACTCCTGATGACCACATTCACATTCCCATACGTTGAGCGGAGTTCCCCAGTAACGGTTACGGGAAATTCCCCAGTCCTGGATATTCTCCAGCCAGTCGCCGAAACGTCCTTTTCCGATGGATTCCGGAATCCAGTTGACCGTGTTGTTGTTGCGGATCATATCGTCCTTCACTGCAGTCATCTTGATGAACCATGACTCTCTCGCATAGTAAATCAGAGGAGTATCACAACGCCAGCAGTGTGGATATTCATGTTCAAATTTTGGTGCATCAAAGAGTAGTCCTTTTTCTTCCAGGTCTTTTAATACCATCGGGTCTGCTTTCTTTACAAATACACCTGCGTATGGAGTCTCTTTGGTAAGTTCTCCTTTTCCGTCTACCAGCTGGACAAATGGAAGTTCGTATCTACGTCCAACCTGGGCATCATCTTCACCAAATGCAGGTGCGATATGAACGATACCAGTACCATCTGTCATGGTGACATACGTGTCACAGGTTACATAGTAGGCTTTCTTATGCTGTTTCTCACAGATTTCCTTTGCGCAGTCAAATAATGGCTCATATTCCTTGTACTCTAAGGACTTTCCTGGAAAAGTATCCAATACTTCATATGCTTTTACGCCATTTTCTTCATCCGCAAATTTACCAAGTACCTTATCTAACAGTGCTTCTGCCATATAATAGGTATATCCGTCTGCTGCTTTTACTTTACAGTAGGTCTCATCCGGGTTTACACAAAGTGCAACGTTGGATGGAAGTGTCCATGGTGTTGTTGTCCATGCCAGGAAGTATGCATCTTCTCCGACTACTTTGAAACGTACGACTGCGGAACGTTCTTTTACTGTCTTATATCCCTGTGCAACTTCCTGTGAAGAAAAAGGTGTTCCACATCTTGGACAGTATGGTACGATCTTAAAGCCCTTATATAATAGTTTCTTATCCCAGATCTTCTTAAGAGCCCACCACTCAGACTCAATGAAATTATCATCATAGGTTACATATGGGTTGTCCATATCAGCCCAGAAACCAACGGTTCCTGAGAAATCTTCCCACATTCCTTTGTATTTCCATACAGATTCCTTACATTTCTTGATGAAAGGCTCCATACCGTACTCTTCGATCTGCTCTTTTCCGTTTAAGCCTAAAAGCTTTTCTACTTCCAGCTCTACCGGAAGTCCATGGGTATCCCATCCGGCTTTACGTGGGACATATTTGCCCTTCATAGTCTGGTATCTTGGAATCATGTCTTTGATAACACGGGTTAATACGTGACCGATATGTGGTTTACCATTTGCAGTCGGCGGTCCGTCATAGAAGGTATAGGTTTCTCCCTCTTTCCGGTTCTCCATACTTTTTTTAAAAATGTCATTGTCTTTCCAGAATTTTACAGTCTGCTTTTCTCTGTCCACAAAATTCAGATTTGGGGAAACTTTTTCGTACATGTTAGTCCTCCTTAAAATTTCAGTTTCTCGCTATTCGCGGAAAAAAGGATGTGCCTTGGCACATTCTCGCGCCTGCGGCGGTCGCTTGCGACATCTACCTTATACGCCGCAGTGTGCATCCTCGCGGAGCGTTTTTTACTTTAAAAGAAAGCAATTTCCTGTAAAGTAAAAAAAGGCGCCGCCCTGTAATAAGGACGCGCGCCTGTCGTTTCTAACCACCTTGTTACAACATACTTGAAGCTTTCTGCTTCGCATATACGTTCCCATAACGGGGAAATCCGTCAGTTTCTACTAACGCAGCTTTGCCTGTTCGAACTGCAACTTGGAAGTGATTTTCATTTTCCATTTACTCATGCCGGTTTCCACCTGCCCCGGCTCTCTTTGACTTTCCATGGAAAACTACTCTCTTCGTCATCGTCTTTTTATATTCTTAATAAGTATAGAACCTGTATTTTTAAATGTCAATTCTAAATTTCATTTTTTATTTTACAAATTGTATAAAACCATATCCGTTTGTTACACTGCAGACAGATAAGAATTTCTAAATGTACCTGATTTAAATAAAATAACCATTACGCAACCGTCCTAAATGAGCCATCCGGGCTCTTTAGGACTCATTCTGACATCCATGTCAGAATGTTGCTGCATCATAACAGGTACATTAAGAACTTCTAATCTGCCTCCAAAGTCACAAGCAGGATATGGTTTTATACTATTTACTACACAAAAAAGAATTTTCTATCACACAAAAAAGTGGTATCACTTACGATAACTCAATTAGGAATAAACGAAAGCAACGATTATTTTCTAAGCAAAGCCTTCCAACAGAACTCAAAAATAAGAATAATCACACTAGAGTATAGACTTACTCCAGTGTGGTCATTTTTATTTTAAACATTTATTCCTTATGTGATTGTTGATAAGAATGTGCCTCAAATTTCAATTTGTCGCATTGGTTGATACTTGAAATATATAAATCTAATGTTGTGTCGTTAGGCATGTAGATCATGATACTGTTCAATTTTTCCTGCGTAAGCTTCGGGTTAGCATTTTTATTTATATATTCCGACAAATCTATGTTGTTTATATAGCTTTCAACATATTTCTGCAATTTATAATTCTTAAACCTAAGAATATGCACATGATTATTTACCCATGATTTTCCAGTAATACTAAAAGCTATTGGCATATTACGAGACACCAAATTTGCACCATCCTCGGAGATCAATAGCAATGTTTCATCAAAAATATACTCAGCTACATAATCGACAATTCCAGATGCTCCATAATATGGAATATCTCCCTTGTTTCTCAGATGCTCCGTTATTGGTTTTCTTTCGTTGTCCAGATTTTCACATAGTGTACTTAATTTTACGCTGTTTTTTTCCATGTGTTGTTGCCGGATTATCTCTTCTGATATTATCAAGTGTCACTTTTCCGGCATTACTTTCATTTTCGTAATCCGAAATGTACGCTCTGATATCATTAGTTTCAACTTGTCTTACAGATTTATCTATTTTTACAATCATCTTAGCATAGAGCAGTTCTGTAATATTTCAATGATCTTTCTGAGCAGCCTTCTACTTGCTTAGCCGATAAAAATAGCTTTAAAAGTTCGTCATTGGATTGTTGTGAATCGTCTCTATTTTCAGCAAACATTGTAAAGCTTAATTCCAAAACTTCATGTAATTTTGCAAGTTGCTCATTATTTAAAATGCCTAACATTCCCTGTTCGATAGTATTTATCAATTCCTTTTTCATAATAAAATCTCCTTAAATTATTTTTTTGAAAAGGAATACAGGTAATATTAGGCATTCTATTTTATCTGAAGTATTTTTCTATAATATCTTCACGTGCAGCATTTAGTTCTTCGAGTCTTTCTTGTGCTTCAAATTTCAATTTGTCGCAGGATAATGCATAGTCAGCAAAGACCTTTTGTTGTGGCATGGCAACATTTGGAATTTGGTAGTTCAGAATTGAATTTTTATCGCCACGAGGCATTTTTAGACCTTTCTTTCCGTCCATCATAAAATCAAAAAATCATCTTGATATAATGCATAATACACGTATATCGGTAAAAACTTGCTTTCATCAGTTACTCTGAACACAAGAATGTCTGGTGAACATCCACCATTTCGATCGGATAGCCATATTTTTTAAGATATGGACGAATGTTTGAAACCAGAATGTCATTACAATGATATCCTACAGCAGCAGTAATATTTTCAAAAGTTCCAGTATATGTAGTGATTCCTCTTCTGTTTTGTAGCATATTGTCTGTTGTGATATAGGAATCAATAGATAACATCTTAATATCAGCTCTATCAGTGTGAAGTGGTGCAACAAGTGCTAATTTTGTTCTATCTTCGATGCTTCCAAACATTTCGACAAATTTGGATTTAACCTTCGCAGACTGCTCGCTAATAATCGCTTGCTCATCAGCAATTCTCTTATCAATAGCCTCAATTTCATCAACAAGTTTCTGCTGTTCAGAAACAGAAGGCACTTGGATGATTAAATTAGCAATTCTCTGCGTAGATGCCCTGTTACTACGAGAAAACCTTTCAAATTCGCCTTCCACTTGAAGTGCTAACGCCATATATTTAGGCAATATATCATCTGTTTTTATACGCAAAACACCACAGTGGTCAGTCGGATAGAACGGTTTATCAGCAGGCATAATATTTACCATCCAATCACCATCAATCCCCCATAGAATAGAAGGTACAGAAAAATCAGTGATATTCTGCTTATCAATTCTTCCAAATTCCTCAAAAACATTTGCACTATATATAGGAATACTACCATTTTCAACCACCTCATCGGAAAGAACACGATTTCCAATGCTTAAATCAAAGAAATTCTTATCAGCTAATCTATAATTTGTAAGCCCTGGAATATCCTTGAGTACTCTTGTCGGAGTGGTCTTAATAGACTTATTAAATGTTGTCCCAGAAAAATCAAGCATATCCTGTAATCTCAAACGATAGTAGTAGTCGCTAAGATCTTCGACATCAAACTCATCTTCGTCAGAGAATGCATTTCTAATAAGCCCTGCGATAGAATTATTGTCACTACGGTCAGATGAATTATATAAGCATCCTCCAGTCTTTATTATCTGAATTCCTTCTTGTCCTTTTCTGTTACTCCATTTATATCCAAGAAACTTTTCTTGCTCTTTATTTTCATCTGGCGCAGAAATTATCAGTGTATCTTGATTATACACCAATGAGTAATAAAATAATTTTTCTTGTTCAATAGAAAATACATATTCATAAAACTTCTGATTAAACCATTTCTTCTGTTCTGCATCAGATAGCTTTAGGAAAGTTTTTTGCTTGCTTTTTTTTAACGTATTCTGTTGAGGTTACAAACTCATCATAGTGTTGGCGAAATAATTATCATCTTTCCAATGAGTATAATCTTTACTCTTGGATAAAAGTTTATCGTAGGTATCCTTCTTTACACCTATTTTCTTAAGATATCCTCTTAAGATAGACTCATCTTCCCAACCATCTATATCCGCTTTAGAAAGTATAGCTTCAACACTATCTAAAACCATGTCTGTGCGTTTGGGCGGTTCATTGAATTTTTGCAAGAATAGAATAACTGTATTGGTTCCAGTAGCTCCAAAAGTTTTGCTTCCTAAGGTTGCAATGGCAATAATATTAAAATTCTTAAGAAGAGATTCACGTGCTGAGATAAAACTTTCATTCTCCTTATTTAAGATACTGCTTGGTAGAACTACAGCAGCAACACCATTTGGTTTTAATAACTGTGATATTCTTTCTACAAATAATGTTTCTATCTCTGAACCATCATTTGAAATTTTTTCTAAAATATCCAGCTGATTATTTGATAACTTCAAGTGAGGCTTTGAAGGCGGCCTTTACTGAATACGGAGGATTAGCCACGAGAATATCAAATGATTTTGGAGTTATCTCTTTATCAGGATAATTTTCAAGTCCATCACCAAAGATTATATTTCCGTCTCCTGCACCATGCATGAACATAGAAATTTTAGAAACTCTTGCTAATCTATAGTCTTTTTCAATACCGAATATTTTTTTCTCTACCCATTGATTAGATGAGTTTTCACTATTATTTATGGCATTAGCACAGACCTCTACCGCTTCAAATCCCTCCGTTAAGAAATGACCAGCTCCACAGGCGTAATCGATAACTTTAGGATATTCAATGCCATCAGCTTTTGTCATTATTATTTCTAAAGGAAGACTATCCCAAATAAAGCGTGTAATAGGCGTAGGTGTGAAAAATTGACCTTCATTCTGCTTAAAGCCTTTATTAAGCAATTGTTCAAACAAATCACCGAGCATCTGCACATCTGCAGAGCCAATTATTCTATAATTTTGAAAGAGCTGCACCATCTCAACTAAAATTTTTCCATTTTGATAGAAAAGTTCTTCATTATGAACATCTTTAAAAGCGAAGTCATTATTTGTATAAAATTTGAGAATACGAAGTGTGTTTCGGAGTTCTTCAATCATTTTTACTCGTTTCTGCTTCGTATATTGTTTCACAAGATTTTCTGCATAGTCATCAGACACATAGAAAATCTCTTCACGCATAAATTTCTCCATACCTTCCTTATGAAGTCTTTGGAGTCTATCCTGTAGTGATTCATATGTATCCGTACCAACTTTATATTGAAATTCAACTATATCATTATCCGTTTTTTGTATTTCATCTACTAATTTGCAAATGAATAAAGCTATAAGACGGTTGAATGCATTTTCTTTGTCTGAAACATTATTATGACGTAGAATCTCTTCAAAGCGATTTACTATCTTGTCATTTTCAGAGAAATCTTTTAGGTCCTTTTTCCTTAGAGGTTTTACACCAATATCATAAGCAACCGAATCATCTCTAAAAATGATATCTCCACTAAATCTCTGTTCATATGTTTCTTTCCACGCATCATAAAGTTCTGAAGCCGTGTGTGCATCCTTATAAAGAAGAATGGTAGCATCTTTCCTCGCAAGATTTAAAATATTCTCATCATCTGAACAATCGATGCTATCTGTTGTATATTCAATGTCATTGCTACTATTAATATTTGATGCATATAATACTAACCAACGACAACCTCGCTCCTGCTGCCAATAAGAAATCAACTGTCCACCATCTGAAAGAATGTTTTTCATTTCTTTGTTATATTCGACACCAAATGTTTTACATTCAACAATGAACAGCATTTTTCCATTTTGATTAGATACACAAATATCTGCTCGTCCACTTTTTTGTTCATGACCAAGTGTCCAAGTACGCTCAAGCTCAATATTTTCAGGTCTATACCCCTTATCAAGAAGTCGGTTAACGCATTCTAACACAACAAAGTTTTCTGGCTCAGAGAAATTTGTTGTAGTTGCTACATTAACTTTAAATCCTTTATCTTCGGGATAAATTATTTTTTCATTTCTAAAATCCACTATGATAGAGCAATCAGAAATCGGATAGTTTTTTCGTATTTATCTTTAGAAGTATCACTAAAACCTACTGACTTTAGCATATTCTTCAAATTAGACTTTGTTATCATTATAGAGTTCCTCCAACTTTATAATTCAGCCATGCTTCTTCCACATCTACGTAAGGAAGGTTGTTCTTTTCGCAGTAGGCTTTAATATTTTTCATAGCTTTAATATTAGGTCTGGCTTTTCCTGCTTCCCATCGGTTAACAGTTGAAAATGCTACACCAACAATCTCAGCGAACTCTGTTTGTGTTAACAATGCACGTTTCCTAAGTTTTTTTATTTCTTCCGGAAAATTCATGTCTACTTTCTCCTTGATTTTGTGTGCATCAATATAGCGTTATTATAACAAACAAATATGAATTTTTCTACCCTCCGGTCATAGGCTCGGAGAATTTTTTTATTTTCTACCGGAATTACCATCACTAAATCCCCTTAGGAAGTTAGAAAGGATAAATCAAAAAGTTTCGTCAAAATCTCCCTTATATCTCCAATGGTAAGTGTAAGGAAAATAAATTTGAAATTCTTTTCGGTCAAACGGCACTCTCACCTCCATTGAGTAGTAAGAAATGAAATTTTGAAAATCGGTACTTAAGCGGGAGCTTATGTCCTTTCACTAATGAAGCCAAAACAGAAGGAGGAATTAAAAACTATGAATGTAGAAAATGTACCAACGTACCTGAAGAAGCATGCATCATGGTGCAATTTCAGATACGAGGAACGTAAAGGGAATATGACAAAGGTTATCTTCAACTTCATCGGTGAAGTACATATCCCAAGCAATGTAAAAAAGGCATAGCCGATTATTACGACTATGCCGATATTTTACTGGATTACAAATCCCTTATTGAGTTGCCCTTTCAGAATACCTCTTCCTGTGTTCTTTCATTATATGTTCCCTATAAACTTTCTCTTACAGGATTCTCTTAATCCATCCTTCCGGAGCTTCAATATGTCCCATCTGGATTCCTGTAAGTGTATCATATAACTTCTTAGTTACAGGCCCCATCTCTTCCATTCCGCTTGGGAAGCAGATTTCTTTACCGTGGTCGACAATCTTTCCAACTGGGGAGATTACGGCTGCTGTTCCGCAAAGACCACATTCTGCGAAGTCTTTTACTTCATCGAAACGTACTTCTCTGTGTTCTACTTCCATTCCAAGATAATGTTCTGCAATGTACATCAAAGAACGACGTGTAATGGATGGCAGAATAGAATCTGACTTCGGTGTAACCAGTTTATTATCCCTGGTAACGAAGATGAAGTTTGCTCCACCTGTCTCTTCAACCTTTGTTCTTGTCGCAGGGTCTAGGTACATATTCTCATCAAATCCGTCTGCATGTGCAGTTACGATTGCATGAAGACTCATTGCGTAGTTCAGACCAGCTTTGATATTACCTGTTCCATGAGGTGCTGCACGGTCAAAATCACAGACACGGATAGTAATTGGCTTTGCGCCACCCTTAAAGTATGGTCCTACAGGTGTAACGAACATACGGAACTGATATTCATCTGCTGGTTTTACACCGATTACAGGATTTGTTCCCATCATGTATGGTCTGATGTAAAGTGTTGCACCGGAACCATATGGTGGAACATATGCTGCATTTGCTTCTACTACCTTCTGTACTGCATCTACAAAACGCTCTTCCGGGAATACCGGCATTTCCAGTCTGCGTGCTGAATCTGCAAGACGGCTTGCATTTAAGTCAGGTCGGAAAGTAACGATATGTCCATCCTCTGTTGTATATGCTTTCAATCCTTCAAATACGGTCTGTGCATACTGGAATACACCAGCGCATTCATTCAATACAATATCTGCATCATCGGTTAAAGTTCCCTCATCCCATGCTCCGTTTTTGAAATTTGATACATATCTCTTATCGGTCTTTACATAACCGAATCCAAGATTAGACCAGTCTAAGTCCTTCTTTTCCATAATAACATCCTCCATTCATTTGTCGCAAATAGATGTTATAACCTGATGTTATAGCTTTCTATTGTTCTATGTTTTTTCATTATTTTAGTCCTATAAAAGCTATTTGTCTAGTATTTTTTCTAGGAATACATAATTTTCTCACTGCCAAACATTTTCGCCAGTACCATTGATAAAATACCGGTATAAATAAGGTTGCTGACAAGACATGCCACAATATTGATTCCGCTGTAGGAGAAATCAAAAATTCCGGTCATACCCTGCACACTGTTATAGAAAGGAATCAGATACCAGTAAAATTCCTTCGGTGCTCCGCTTCCAAGCATGGATGTAACGGAAATTACCATTACCACAACCATCAGCGGCATAATCATAGAACCGGCTTCCTTTACTGTCTTTGCAAATGCTGAAATTACAGCTAATGCTCCAACCAGTACCAATACTGTGGTAAGAATCACCAGCAATAAAAGGATATAATCGGTGACGCTGTATACGCTGGCATCCATTGCATTGGATTCTGTTCCCATTAATTTTGGAAGGGATAACATGGTACCCACAAAACTGGAAATTCCACTTAAAAGTCCGATAATACCAAGGCTGATGATTTTTCCCATGGCAAGCTGTCCACGTTTCATCGGTGTTACCAATAAGGTAGCAATAGTTCCTCTCTCCTTTTCCCCTGCTATGGATTCCGGTGCAATTGCCATACATCCTGAGAAAAGGAATATCATAAGCAGCATTGGAAGCATCATGGAGAAAATCTGTCCGGTGCTGTCTTCCTTGCTGGCAAGGTCATATTCTTCGTCACCGCTGTTGACATCGAACTTATTTGCCATAGAAGCTTCATATCCATCTAATACAGAAGCCATAATCTGATAACATGCCGTGGATTCGGTATCTGCGGAATTATAATATAAGGCTACCTGCGGAGCCGGTGTGGTAGCAGTCATGCTGTCATATGCCAGTACATCTGCTTCAAAATTTTCCGGAAATACCATCAGCATTTCCGCATCTTTATCGGTTACCGCCTGCTTCATATCCTCTTCGCTGACACCATCCCGGTCTAAATATTCCACATTGATAACACTGCCTTTTAGCATGGCTGAAACCGTGGATGGCATATTTTCTGCATAAATACGAGAGGTATAATCCTCATCTGCTTCAAATCTGGAGGTCAGTCCGCTGCCCATGAAGCTGTACATGATATAAATCATTAAGCCCGGCATCAAAATCGTAGTAAATACCATTCTCTTATCCCCGAAGAAACGGGCAAGTTCTTTCTTTATAATTGTCATAAGATTGTTTCTCATTCTGCTTCACCTACCGTTTCTTCATAGATTTCAAAGAATCTGTCTTCTAATGATTTGCCATTTTTCACTGCCTCTAATGTATCGCAGATAATCATTTCTCCCTTGATGATAATTCCGACTCTGTCACAGATTTTCTCAATCAGGCTGAAAATGTGGGTAGAAACGATGATGCTCTTTCCTTCTTTCTTAAGCTCTAACAGGAAATCCGTTACTACTTTGGCTGTCAGAACATCAAGTCCGTTGGTCGGTTCATCAAAGATAATGATTTCCGGGTCATGGACTAAGGAAATAACCAAAGAAACCTTCTGTTTCATACCGGTAGACATATCCTTTACCTTCACTTCTGCAAACTGTGTGATTCCGAAGCGGTCAAAAAGTCTCTTCTTTCTTTCATCCCGGGCAGCCGGCTCTACTCCGTATAAATCCGAAAAGAAATTATATAAATAATTTGGTGTAAAAAGCCCTCTAATTTCAGTTCACTGGTCAGAAAGCCAATCTTACTGCGGACTTCTTCCGGTGCATTAACAATACTGCTGCCATCTAAAACAGCATCTCCGGAATCCGGTTTAATCAGTGTTGCCAGCATACGAAGTGTGGTTGTCTTTCCGGCTCCGTTTGGTCCAAGCAGTCCAAACACCTCTCCCCGATAAGAAGTAAATGATAAAACATGCACTGCAATTCGCTTCTTCTCATTGGTTTTCTCAATCTTTTGTTGTTTCTGGGATAATGTAAAGGTCTTATTGAGACCCTTTACCTTCATAATCTCCTCCATAACTTCTCCTTTCAGTTATCGTCTTGATTGTACCATTGTATTATTACACTTGTGCATCTGTGCGTCAAGCACTATTTTTTCAACGGTTAGTGCTTTCCTTTTACTTTCCGGTATTTCCAGATAAAGGAAGCAAAAAGCACTGAACAGATTTGATTCTCCATTCAATGCTTCTTATGTTCTTCTTAAAAATTCTCAAAATTATGCTGCAGATAATCCTCTAAATCCTGATAGTCATCCGGTGCTTTCATTTCACCATCAAACTGATATTCATAACGTCTTAGGAATTCATCCGGCCCACTGGTTCTGCCTGCTGCATGAATAATCAAAAGCCAGTACGTTACAAATGCAAGTATACCAACTACAGCTGTTACAATACCTGCAACTGCCATTCCATGGTTCTGTTTTTGTTTCACCAGATGTATAATTCCAAAAACAATTGCCAGAATTGCAGTTATAATATTGATTCCGGTGCAAAATAATACCAGTGAAATCAGCCCCAACACCATGGATGCAACTGCGAAACCTTTTCCCGGCTCCTCTTTCCGGTTATCTGCCGGACGCTGATTGTAATTCGGCGGGTACGGATTCCCATACTGCGGATTCTGGTTCTGATTCGGCGGGTACGGATTCCCATACTGCGGATTCTGGTTCTGATTCGGCGGGTATGGATTCCCATACTGCGGATTCTGATTTTGATTCAACGGATATGGATTCCTGTTATCTGGATACATTCTGCTTCACCAATTCCTTTTTAATAATAGTAGCTATATGCCAAAGAACTTAATGATACTGCACCAACGATGTACAGGATAAGTATCAGTACCAGAAGTGCAATGGTAATAATACTGCAGACAATACCTGCTGTTGCCATTGGTGAATGCTCGTTTTTCTTATTATAAAGAATACCAAGGATTAATCCTACAATTGCACAAGGAAGTCCTACAATCCAGAAACAGATTGTCGGGATGGATATAATTCCCAGTACCATGGATGCAATTGCCATTCCTTTTCCGGATGAAGCCGGCTGGTTGTAACCATACTGCGTCTGGTCGAAGCTTCCATATGCCTGCTGCTGTGGCTGCTGATAAGTTCCGTATCCCTGCTGGGACTGGTCATAACCATAATTCTGCTGTGCATACTGCTGATTCTGATTATAAGCCTGCTGGTCATAATTCTGCTGCGGCTGACTATAGGTCTGCTGTGGCTGTTCATATGCCTGCTGTGGCTGGCTGTATGTCTGCTGTGGCTGCTCATATGCCTGCTGTGGCTGGCTATACGTCTGCTGTGGCTGGCTATATGTCTGCTCATTCGTTCCATTTTCAGTGTTGAAATTTTCTTCACTCATTATAATACATCCTCCATTAGTATAAAATATTTTCTCCCATTTATTGTAGCAAATGCCTACCTCCATTACAAGAAAAATAAATGAAATCATAAAATTTTTATAAACTTTTTCTCATATATTTTATCATAAACTTTGCAAATCCGAAAAAAAATGGTTATAATGAAGCATATTTATACTCATTACTTGCTTTTTTGTAAGTAAAAGTCTATAATTCATCTGACAAGACACCTGTATTTACAGATGTAAAAGAAAGGAATATCACATATGAGTACATTAAATTTGACGTTGTTGACTGATCTTTATGAGATGACAATGATGCAGGGATACTTTAAAACCGGCAACCGTGATGTGGCTGTTTTCGACGCTTTCTACCGCAACAATCCATGTGACGGCGGATATGCAGTCTGCGCGGGATTAGACCAGATGATTGACTATATCAAGAATCTTCATTTTGACGAAGAGGATATTTCCTATTTAAGAAGTTTATCCATCTTTGATGAAGACTTTTTAACTTATTTAAGTAATTTTAAATTCTCCGGTGATATCTATGCAATTCCGGAAGGAACTCTGATTTTCCCAAGAGAGCCGCTGGTAAAAGTGGTTGCTCCGATTATGGAAGCCCAGTTAATTGAAACTGCAGTCTTAAATATCATCAACCACCAGAGCCTGATTGCCACCAAGGCTGCCCGCGTATGCTACGCTGCCCAGGGCGATGGCGTCATGGAATTCGGTTTAAGACGCGCCCAGGGTCCTGATTCCGGAACCTACGGAGCCAGAGCTGCTGTTATCGGCGGCTGTAAAGGTACTTCCAACGTCCTTGCCGGTCAGATGTTTGACGTCCCGGTACTTGGAACCCACGCCCATAGCTGGATTATGAGTTTCCCGGATGAATATACCGCCTTTAAGAAATATGCAGAATTATATCCGTCTGCCTGCATCTTATTAGTCGATACTTATGACACTTTAAAATCCGGTATGCCAAATGCCATCAAGGTATTTAAGGAAATGAGAGAAGCCGGCATTCCGCTTACCTACTACGGAATCCGTATGGACAGCGGCGACCTTGCTTACCTTTCCAAGAAAGTCCGCAAGATGTTAGATGATGCCGGTTTCCCGGACGCAGTTATCTCCGCTTCCAATGATCTGGATGAGTATCTGATTGAAAGCTTAAAAATCCAGGGGGCTACCATTACTTCCTGGGGTGTTGGAACCAACTTAATTACTTCCAAAGACAATCCTGCTTTCGGTGGCGTATACAAGCTGGCTGCCATTCAGAATGAAGCCGGTGAATTCATTCCAAAGATTAAGCTTTCCGAAAATGTGGAAAAAGTCACCAATCCAGGCAATAAAACTGTTTATCGTATTTATGATAAAGAAACCGGTAAGATTAAGGCTGACCTTATCTGTCTGGTAGGTGAAGTCTTTGATGAATCCAAGGACATGAAGCTCTTTGACCCGAACGCTCCATGGAAGAAAACAACCCTTTCTGGCGGAAGCTATACGCTGCGCGAGCTTCTTGTTCCGGTTTTCCAGAAGGGTGAATGCGTCTACGAATCTCCAAGTGTTATGGATATTCAGCGTTACTGCACCAAAGAAAAAGATACCATCTGGGATGAGACAAAACGTTTTGTAAATCCACAGGAAATCTACGTTGATTTATCCGACAAATTATATGAAATGAAAACTGCTCTCTTAAATAAAGAACATATGTAACTCGCAACTACGAGAAACACGCTTTGCGAGTTTCTCGAGTTATCGCGGTGCTCGCCAAATCTGAGTAGAAAAGAAGTTCGCTCAAGCAAGCTTGGCTCCTTCTTTTCTACTCAGATTTTTCTCGCTACTCGCGTAAAAAAAGAAACCTCCTTTACCGTTTTCCCGGCATAAGGTGGTTTCTTTATATAAATAATAATGCCCTCTGTTGTTTTTTTCTTTTCTACAGCATACACTCGTTTATTCACATTTTTTCAGCTTAGTTGAATCCCACAATCTTCTGGGTCAGCTTATAAGCTGCAACAGAAATCTTTCTTCCACCCTTACCCGGGAGATTCATGGACTGTCCTAAAATTCCCCTTCTTAAATGATGGAAAAGACGAAGGTCATAACCTTTGATATAAGACCAAAGTTCCCGTTTCTTCATGAGATTTTCTTCTGTCTCGGAACGCAGGCAAAGTACTGTTGATACTACAGTAATAATTTCAAGGTAATTAAACATATATTTTCTTAATTTGGGGTTTGCAATTTTCCACAAATTCACTTCTTCTATCATCAGTTTATTTACCTTAATCTGCTGATCAATTCTTCCAATCATAACCTTTTCATTAACAGACTGGTCTTCCCTTCCGATAAAATAACGATAGAAATCCACATTCATATAATACATGGTCTTTACATATGGCAACGGATTGTATATCAAAAAGATTATCCACATAGAAGGTGTGTCTTGGCAGCTCAAGTCCGCAATCCTTTAATAACTGGGTACGGTAAATAACAGAATGCATCAGAATATAATGCCCCTTGCTGATATGCCTTACATCAGACCATGTAAAGACTTCATTTTCCGGGAACATTCTGGTATATTTCATTACTTTTTTATGGTCTGCGCCCTGCTTCTCATATACGAAATTGCTGATAAACATATCAAGAGTAGTACTTCCGCCCACAAGTTCCCGTAATTTAGCAAGAATCTTGTGATAGCTCTCTTCATCTACCCAGTCATCACTGTCTACTACTTTAAAATACAGTCCGGTTGCATTGGCAATACCGGTATTTACAGCTGCACCGTGTCCACCATTTTCCTGATGGATTGCCTTAATAATAGTAGGATATTTCTTCTGATAACGGTCAGCAATCTCTGCTGTTGCATCCTTTGAGCCGTCATCTACGATTAAAATCTCCACATCATCTCCACCTGTTAGCAGTGTTTCAATACAATGTTCCATATAATCCTGTGAATTGTAACATGGAATGGTTACTGATAATAATTTCATTCTTTTTCTCCAATCGTTTTTCGAAACATTTTATTTTAAAAGTTCTTTGGTAAGTTCTAATGCTTTCTCTGTCATGGCATCAATATTATAATATTTGTATTCTGCCAGTCTTCCCAAAAGATGCATGTTCGGATATTTTCCGGTCAGTGCTTTATATTTTTCATATAATGACTGATTTTCTTCATTTAAAATGGCATAATAAGGAATCTCTCCTTCTGCTCCACTGTATGCAAATGGATATTCCTTTACAATCGTGGTTCCATCTGCCTGCTGCCCAGTCAGATACTTAAACTCCGTAATTCTGGTATAATCCTCGCTTACCGTATAATTTACAACACTGTGTCCCTGATAATCCGGTTTGTCATAATATTCAAAATCAAAGCGGAGTGAACGATATGGCAGTCTTCCATAACAGCATGCAAACAACTCATCCAATGCTCCGGTATAAATGACATTTCCTTCGAATTTCTTTCCATCAAAATAAATGCCGTCCTCTGTAAATTTCAGTACCTCTCCGGCATCTACACCAGTTCTCACCTCAATGTCCGGATGGTCTAACATCTTTTCGAACATTGCAGTATAACCGTCCTTTGGCATACCCTGATATTTATCCTGGAAATATCTGTTATCATAAGAAATCAGCACCGGCACACGTCCTGTTACCTCCGGGCTTATCTCCTCTGGTTTCTGTCCCCACTGCTTCATCGTATAATAAAGGAAAACATTTTCGTATACATAATCCGCAATCTTCCGGATATCTGCATCTTCATTTTCCCGTAATTTCATAATTGGGACCCGGCTACCCTCTCCGTATGCGGCAATCAGCTTCTGCTCTAACCGGTCTGCCTGCTCTTTCCCATAAACCATATGTAAAGTATTCAGGTTAAATGGTACCGGAATCAGTGTCCCATGCACATTTGCTACTACCTCATGACCAAAGAAATACCAGTCTGTAAATCTTGACAGATACTGATATACTTCTTCCTTATTTGTATGAAAAATATGTGGACCATATTCATGTATTACAATTCCATGGTCATCCGGTCTGTCATAACAGTTTCCTGCAATATGATTTCTCCGTTCCAATAAAAGAACCTTCTGCTTTCCTTCTTCTGCCAGCTTTCTTGCTGCCACACTGCCGGCGATTCCGGCTCCGATTACAATGCTGTCGTACATTTCTGTTCTCCTTCCCCCTTGGTAATCCTCATTCAATTATACACATTTGTCATTTGTTTTCCAATTCATTTTTTCTTAGGATTTCTTTAAGGCACTTCGTTTACAATTTATTCATATTTTATTTACAGCCTTCTAACAATCCGGGCATATTGTTTTCACATTCTGCTTTTATACTATAACTAAGCTGAGAAAGAAAAAAAAGCGATAATTTTATTTTTTTCATAGACCTTGCATCTGATGCAAGGTTCCTCCCCAAAAAATAGTGTTTTTAACACTTACCATAAAAAATCTTTTTCATATGAAAGTGCCGGTGATAATCACCGGCTCCCTCTTTTTTCTATGGCTTTTCTGCTATTCTTCCTTATATCTGTCATTTCCAAGACGAATGTTCATATATCCTGTGTATCTGGAAAATGCTGCCGGAATCGGATACTGTTCTTCCGTTTCTTTCACATCCACAAAGAGCATATTCTGATACTCCTGCTCTGTCTCATCAATCTGCACTGCATATCCTGTCATATGCCATTCAATATGGGAAAAAATATGCCTGCTGTCTTCTAATTTTTTCAAACGAATCGGTGACAACCCCATTTTCTTAAGATAGGTAATAACTTCCTCTTCCTTAAGATGCCCTTCCACATTTGGAAATTCATAGAGTCCAGCTAAAAGTCCCTTGTTTGGCCCGTTTATGCAAAAAGGACCTTATCCTCTGCCTTTATAACAAGAACTGTTCTGTCCTCTATCCTTCTTGCCTTCGCCTTGCTCTTTACCGGAAGTTCTCTCCAGCGTCCGCTCTTTTGTGCCCGGCAGACTTCTTTCCAAGGACATGCTTCACATAAAGGTGCCCCATTCGGCAGACATACCGTTGCACCAAGCTCCATCAGTGCCTGGTTAAAAGCTCCCGCCCTGTTTTCCGGCATAATTTCCAATAAGTCCTTCTCCATTGCCGTCCGCACAGATGCTTTCATGATATCCGCATCATCCTCTGTTACCCGGGATATGACACGGAGCACATTTCCATCCACCGCCGGTACCGGAATGCCAAATGCGATAGATGCGATGGCTCCTGCCGTATAATGACCAATTCCTTTCAACTTTGTCAATGCCTCATAATCTGCCGGAAGCTCTCCATGATAATTCTCCATGACCGTCTGTGCTGCAATCTGCATATTTCTCACCCGGTTGTAGTATCCAAGTCCTTCCCAGAGTTTCAAAAGCTTCTCCTCCGGGCAGTCTGAAAGCGCTGCCACATCCGGCAGCTCCTTTAAAAACCGGTCAAAAAATGGCTTTACGGCTTCCACTCTCGTCTGCTGTAGCATAATTTCAGACACCCATACCCGGTATGGGGTCGGCTCATTGCGCCAGGGCAACACTCTGGCATGGTCTTTAAACCAATTTAATAATGGTTCTATCAGGGTTGTCAGGTCAAATGGTTCTCTCATGGTTCCTCTTTCTAATTCTATTTCGTGGTTATTGCTAATATTCCGGCAGTCCGGGTATCTTATCAACAATACCATCTACTCACGTAAATCAAATGCATCACATAATAATTTTCCAATTATTAGAACTGTGCTACGAATTCAGCAATTTTCTCCAGACAGGCACGAATGACATCCTGCGAATATGCATAGGAGCATCGTACAAAGCCTTCTCCGCATGTACCGAAGGCATTTCCCGGGATAACGGCTACCTTCTGTTCCTGCAACAGGCGGTTACAGAATTCTTCACTGGTAAGTCCTGTTTTTCGAATGTCCGGAAATACATAGAATGCGCCTTCCGGTTCTGCTACAGATAATCCCATCTTACGGAATCCCTCTACCATCAGTGTTCTTCTGGCATCATACTCTTCCCGCATGACTGTAATCTCTTCATCTCTCACCGGACTGGTCAATGCTTCCAATGCCGCATACTGGCTGGTGGTTCCTGCTGACATAGTTGTAAACTGATGTATTTTATTCATATGGAAAATAACATCCTTTGGTCCTGCTGCAATTCCCATACGCCATCCGGTCATGGCAAATGCTTTGGAAAATCCGTTTAATACAACGCAGCGCTCATACATGCCCGGAAGGGATGCGATGGAAACATGTTTCTTTCCATAGGTTAATTCTGCATAGATTTCATCGGTAATCACGAACAAATCATGTTCCTTTACCACTTCTGCGATTGCCTCTAAATCTTCCTTTTCCATAATGGCTCCGGTCGGATTGTTCGGATAGGAAATCAGTAAGACTTTGGATTTCTCCGTTATCTTTTCCTCTAACTGTTCTCTGGTCAGACGGAATTTATTCTCCGCTCTTAATTTTAATGATACCGGAACACCGCCACATAATTCAATACATGGAATATAGGAAACGTAGGAAGGTTCTGCCACTAAGACTTCCTCTCCCGGATTCACCAGTGTCCGAAGAGCTAAATCAATTCCTTCGCTGGCTCCCATAGTAATCAGTATTTCATCCTGTTTATCATAATGCAAATCAAATTTTGTCAGATAATCCGCTGCCGCTGCACGCAGCTCTACGGTTCCGCGGTTATCGGTGTATTTGGTATCCCCCTTTTTTATAGAAGCAATCGCTGCCTCTCTTACATGCTCCGGTGTCGGGAAATCCGGTTCGCCTACACCCAGTGAAAGTGCGCCTTCCATGGTATTTGCCACATCAAAGAAATCCTTGATTCCGGAATCCGGCATATCCTGTACGATTTTTGATAAGTATGATTTTGTATCTTTCATTTTCATTGACCTCTCTTTGTACAAGTCCTGTCATGTAATTACGCAATTATTTTTTTTAAAAGCAGTGGTTTTCGAATTTTAAGCAGCTTTTCTATAAGATTTTTTGTTGAAAGCAGAATGTATGCAATTCTTAAAAGTGCTTTTTTCTTATTGTTGTCTGTTTTGCCGCCTGCTTTGACCGGATGCCTTCTAGGGTCCGTCTGTTACGGATATCTAAGGCACCTTTAAGCAGCTCTAGGCATTTCTGCTTATAAAACTGTTTTTCCGGCAACCGGCGCATAGTCACATCCGTGCTCCAATGCGCCTTCCTGGCACATCCATGTGCCAGGATTGCCAGTTGACAAAAGAAATGCCAAGAGCTGCTAGCAAGGCACCTAAATGATATCCGTATTCAGGCGAACCCTAGAAGGCATACTGTCAAACATTGGAAAAACAGGCATTATCCCAAGAGAAAAAAGCACTTTTGTAGAATTGTGGCATTCTGGTTTCTAAAAAGGCTATAGAAAAGCTGCTTAAAATTCCCAAAATCCGCTTTCTCACAAAACCATTGCGTAATCACATGACAAGTCTTTTCCTATTGTAGCACAATCCCTGTAAAATACCAGTTTTTATTGACAAATCCCTCCAAAAGTTATACCATTATAAGTATTGAAACATTGTTAATAATTTATCAATCAGGAGGGTCCTATTTCATGAACAACTTAACTTTAACAGTTGAAAACGAAATTGCAGTTCTTACTATTACTAGACCTGCAGCATTAAACGCATTGAATTCCGAAACATTGGATGAACTGAACACTGTTCTTACCGAAATCGAAGGAAGAGACGATATTAAAGTCGTTATCTTAACCGGTGGTGCTGACAAGAAAGGTAACGAATTTAAATCTTTCGTTGCAGGTGCTGACATTGCTGAGATGGTTAACTTCTCTGCTGCTGAAGCAAGAGCATTTGGTATGAAAGCATCTGTTCCTTTCTTCAAATTAATGAACATGCGTCAGGTTACTATCGCTGCTGTAAACGGATTCGCTCTTGGCGGTGGATGTGAGATTTCTATGGCATGTGATATCCGCATCGCTTCTGACAATGCATCTTTCGCACAGCCTGAGACAGGTCTTGGAATCATCCCTGGATTCGGTGGAACACAGAGACTTGCTCGTTTAGTTGGAATGGGAAGAGCAAAAGAAATGATCTTCACATGCGATAACATCGATGCAAACGAAGCTTACCGCATCGGTTTAGTGAACAAAGTTGTTGCAAAAGAAGAATTAATGGAAACTGCAAAAGCTATGGCAGCAAAGATCATCTCTAAAGGAAGCTATGCTGTATCTATTGCAAAAGCAGCAATCAACAATGGTTACGATATGGATATCAAGAATGCTGTTGAGATGGAAGCAAACCTCTTTGGCGTAACCTGCTTGGCTCGTTCATTCATCGCTTTATACAGTTTAGAAATGCTTCTGTCAGTGGGCATTACCTTTAGGATTTCAGATGCAGAAAGCGGTTTCGGTGAGTAGAAGTAACACCACCAGAAAACCGCTTTTATGCGTCTTTCAATGGACATCCCACGATGGTTTCTAAGCATCGTTCTTAATTGTGCATTTATTCCGCCTTCTATACGGTTATTTGTGGATGGTAGTTCTTCTCCATAAGACAACGATTCATCCAAATAGGTAAATAATGTGTTTTGCCGTACTAATCTGACCAGTGACCGCTCGGCCTTTAGTAAACGTTCATGCATAGGGCGAAGTTTGCCTTTTTCATCTCGTGTCATTTCACTAAGAAAGGTCTTATGCTTTATTCTCCAGTTTATCAATCGGGTTACCCAATGACCTGCTTGCTCCATGTCTTTTATCATCAGCAAATCCTTTGCTATCATGTACATCTCAATACCGGCAATGGTTTTAGGTCTACCGGTTGTATATCTCTTTACCTGGAGGAAGGCATGGAAAGTACAACGCTGCAACTTAGCCTTGGGCCAGACTCTTTTTAGTGCTTTCCGGAAGCCGTGGCCTCCATCAGAAACGACCATAGCGGGAGCCGCAATTCTCCGTCAAGTAGACAAATTAAATAACGAAAATTTTTCTTTCCCGGTACTTTATGTACCGGGTTTCTTTATGCTACATTTTGAAGTTTCATTGTGTGATACTCCATTGGTGTCAGGATACCTAAGTTTCGCTGAACCCGTTTGTTAGCATAATAATCTAGATATTGTTCTATAGCTTTAACTAGTTCTTCTTTTGTTTTGTATTTTTTTCCATAATACATTTCTCTCTTCATTAAGCCCCAAAATCCTTCCATAGGGCCATTGTCAATGCATCTTCCAACACGCGACATACTTTGTGTCATGCCGGCATCCAAAATACGCTGTCTAAATGCTCTTGAAGTATATTGGTATCCTCTGTCACTATGAAATATCGGTGTGGCTTCAGGGTTCTCTACAACAGCTTTATCAAAAGTGTCAAATACAAGCGAATTATCATTATTACTACTGTATACAAATGCAACAGGCCTTCTGTCACATAAATCTAAAATCACACTCAGATATATTTTGCCCTTTTTATCATCCTCGCCAGTTCCATACTTGAATTCAGACACATCGGTAACCCACTTTTCATTTATTGAATCTGCCTTAAATTCTCTGTTTAAAATATTTTCCGCAACATATGCTGGATCAGATGCTGGCTTAGTGCAACAGTTGTATCTATGTTTTACATAAGATTGTATCTTTTTCTTACGGCATACACGTAGAACCCGTTTGTCATTGACATCGATATGATAATCATGAGCTAAAGTATCTCTAATTCGACGATATCCCATATCTGGATGTTCATCATGTATTTGCGAAATAGTATCAGCTATCTTTTCGTTAAGATTATCATTATCACTATTTACATGATTAAGCCATTTATAATAGGCTGCTCTTGTAATACTGGCAAAATTACATAATGCTGATATTGAGTATACTGTATTTGATTCGGATAATTCTTTAATTGCTACATAGTTTGTTATATTACGTGTTCGTGTGAATGTCACCTCCTCTCTATTTCGTCGAGTTTTTTTAGGAAATCAATCTCCATCTGTTGCTTTTTTGTTTGTGCCTTAAGCAACCGATTCTCAATCTTTAATTTTTCGATTTCAGATAATTCTTCAACAATCTTATTCTTGCCACGACGATCATATAATCCGTCAATACCTTTAGCTTGATATTTCTTAACCCAAGAATACACCTGCCCATATGAACATTCGTACTTTATAGCGATAGAAGTGTAATCACAGCCAGTGCTTATACATTCCTCAACAATTCTAACTCGTTCTTCAAATGTTGTATTTTTTCGACTGTTATTCTTAACCATGTGGTGAACACCTTCTTTTCTTGAATTTGTCAACTCTTCATGGTTATTATACTGCTTAATCCATGTCCGTACAGTACTGGGTGCTAATATTTTGTGTTTATAAGCCAAATCCTGAATTGAAATTTTGCCTTCTAAATATTCTGTTACAACCATTTGTTTAAATTCCGCTGAATACTTGCATTGGTCACTGTTGTGTTTTTCAAGACCTGCTTCACCAAATGTAGCATATGCATATCCCCATCTACGGATGATACTAGCCTCAATTCCGTACTCTTTGCCTAACTTCCAATATGAAATCCCATTTTCGTCATGTTCTTTTAATAATTTTAATTTGAATTCCTTGCTAAATTTTTTCCTAGACATAAATATGCTCCTCATATGATAGATTTTTGGATATTTCCATTGTCTACCATATGGGGAGCATACCATTTTCAAGGCTTGAAAGCGGTTTTCATCAACACATTTTGTCCTATAACTCTGCTTTTATAAATCTTTAAGCACATCATCATAAAGGGCATCTAACATTTCCTTCAACTGCTTTTCAATGGTATCAAAATAAATTTCTGCTGTATCGTTGTCAAATTCCATCTCATTGCCGATTTCCATCACAATGTCAAGGATTCCGCTGTTCAACTCATCAATTGCATTTTCCACAATCTCTTCAAACGTGCAGTAGGCATCGCCTGTCATATGCACAATAAAATCTTTCTTATCTATCTTTCCACGGAATTTGTATTCATCGGTAAAAAGGCTCCAGCCATCTCCGGCTGCCTCCCGCATTTCATTCCGAATGGATTTATAATCCAGTGGTACATAGTTCTGCTTAAAAAATTCTTCAAAAGATGCTTTATCTTTATATTCTTCCATTCCAATTCCTCTGTCTGTCTAAATTTCCTGTAAATGTTCTAACGCCTGCTCCGGCAAAATGCATTTTCCATGCTCCATAATATATGCCCGGGTCGGTCCATGCGCATAAATATCATCTGCAAATTCCAAAGAAGCACTTAAAAGACGACAAAGCTGTTTATCACTAAGTTCTCCCTTCTCAAGCAAAAGATAATAAGCATCCTCTCTGGTCAGATAATAAAGACTGCTCTTCATCGGCAGTTCCAGACGGACGCCCTTGGCATAAAAATTGCACGTTCCATGCTTGCAAAGCAAAGCTGATAAAAATTCCGGTCTTTTAGTGTAAAGCCACCGGTAGACTGTTTCTTATCTGTGCTTTCTTCTGCCTTGGAATCTGACTGCTCCGGCTGTATTTCTGCAATGCCTTCATCCGTATGATTCTGATTTGCCAGCTCTTTTGACGTCTGTTTCAGCTTTTCAATATCAGGAGCATTCTTAACCAGACTTTCTACTGCAGACTTCAGATTTTCCAACATATTGCTGATGCCAAGCTCCGGCTTCTCCGAAAAAGTAAGTGCCAGCGTATGCTCCGGCAGTACTGCAACCTGAATGGTAATATTTCCACCCTGTACTTTATATCCGACCTCTTCTTCTGCCATGGAAATAATCTTACGCAGAAACGATTCTGTTCTTCCGTCATTCTGCAGAAAATCATCTACTTCCAGCCCATTTTCCATTAATTCTTCTTCTGAAATAATACAGCGCACCGTATCCACATCGATTCTTTTAAATCTCATAAACAATCACCTGCCATTATTCTCGCTGCGTTTTCCCTTATTCGTAACCTTACTATACACTAAAAGCCCTTTCTTTTCAACCGGAAAGCTTTTATAATATAGGTATCCAAGGTATTAAGCCCGTAAACAGCCGGCAATTCCATAATACGGTAAAGGAGGAGCATTATGCACCGGATTATCTTTCATATTGATGTCAATTCTGCTTTTTTTAAGCTGGAGTGCTGTTGACCGCCTAGAGCATGGTGAAACTTTAGATATCCGCACTATACCGGCAATTATTGGCGGTGACTCTGCTACAAGACACGGTGTGGTTCTTGCCAAGTCTGTGCCTGCCAAAGCCTATAAGATTGTCACCGGCGAACCGGTTGCCAATGCTTTACGTAAATGTCCTACCCTTATGCTGGTTCCGCCGGATCATGCCATGTACCAGAGAAAAAGCCATGCACTTATGGAACTGCTACATACCTACACCGATGATATCGAGCAGCTTTCCATAGATGAATGTTTTCTTGACTTTACGCCCATTGCCCACCGGTATGAATCTCCTCTTGCAGCAGCCAAAATCATTTCTGCAAATATTAAATCACGATTTGGTTTTACCGTTAATATTGGAATTGCTCCAAATAAGCTTCTGGCGAAGATGGCAAGTGATTTTACCAAGCCGGATCGGATTCACACTCTTTTTCCGGATGAAATTGCAAAAAAAATGTGGCCCCTTCCGGTGGATGATCTCTACATGGTAGGGCATTCCAGTGCTGCCCGGTTGAAAGCACTTGGCATCCGTACCATCGGAGAACTTGCAGCCACTGACCCGGATTACCTCCGGCAGGAATTCAAAAGCCACGGCACACTGATGTGGGAATATGCCAATGGAATCGGAGATGACCATGTGCATTCTACCAAGCGGGAAGCCAAGGGGATTGGCAATTCCACCACTTTAAAGGAGGACGCCCGCACCTTAGCAGATGCAAAAAAGGTTCTGCTCTCTCTTTCCGAATCTGTATCCATTCGCCTTCGGAAAGAAAAAATGTTAGCCCAAGTATTACGGTAGAAATCCGCTATCATGATTTTACCAATACTTCCCACCAGTGCAGTCTCCTCTCAGCCACAAATACTACAGATGCCCTATATAAAACTGCCGTTTCCCTTTTCCAGCAGCTCTGGAATAGTGAACCTGTTCGACTCCTTGGCATCCGTACCAGCCGTCTGCTTCCTGAAGATGCACCGGTGCAGCTTTCTATTTTTGATTATGCAGCCGATTCATCGCCATCTGCCATGATTTCCACAGAAAGTACAGCTTCCGGCAGTCCGCTCCCAGATGGCAATAAAAAAGCTGCACCCAGATGCCTTCTGCCAATAAGCAAAAGCAACTGGATGCAGCCATTGATTCTATTCGGAAACGTTTTGGGTCGAAGGCTCTTGTCCGGGGGAGTTTTCTTCCGTCTCCTGAGTCAGATCCAAAAAGAATCCTCCATCGGACTGACGTTTGAGATGGTATAGTAGAATAATGGATTCGGAAGTTCATCCTTATATCCATTATCGTTTAATGTAAACTGGAAGGTTCTGTTACTGCTTCCCTCTGCATCACTATAGGTTAAGAGGGAGGCCGTTACAAGATAACTTCCATCCTCTTGTGCAATCCAGTCGTCAAGCTGTGCCTGCACCGTCGTATCCTCACCATAAGGCATCTGAAATGCCCCTTTATCTATAATGTAACTCTTACTTTCATTCTCATAGCGGATTGCAGTAAACTTCCTGCCAGAAGAAAGGTAAGTAAAAGTGCGCCTTTTCTTCCTTTTTTCGTGGTTCTCATCATGCATTTCTCCTTCCGTATACATAAGTTGCAAAATAAATGATGGCTGCTACAATCACAATCATCGGACCTGTTGCAACATTGGTAAAATAGGAAATCAGCAAGCCGAGCAATCCGAAAACAGGGAAAAGATAACGGAAAATAAATGATATTCCCGCATGTTGACTGAAATATTCCGGCTTGCTGCTGCCGGAAGAATCAGCAGTGCATTGATGATCAAAATTCCAATCCATTTAATGGAAAGCATTACAATTAATGCAATAAAAATTGCAAAAATATTTTCTATCAGCTTCACCCGGATTCCCCGGCTCTTTGCCAGCGCCCGGTGCAGGCTTACCGCATTTAACTTATTAAATGCCAAGCCCCAGAAAATCAGTGTTGCCGCAAAAATCAGAATCAGATAAATAATTTCCTTTTTAGAGATGCTTAAAACATCACCTACCAAAAGGCTGGAATATTTGCTGAAATTGCCACCTTTCGATAAGATGCCAGTCCCACAGCAATACATGCCGAAGAAAAACGGAGATAATCGTATCTCTGGATGCCGATGCTTTACTGCTGATATAGTTTAGTAATAATGCAAAAATTACTGCAAAAATAATCATGGATAAGGTCGTATCTGCAACTCCCATCACAACGCCAAGAGCAATTCCCGTCAATGCAGAATGACCTAATGCATCTGAGAAAAATGCCATTTTGTTATTTACAATCATGGTTCCAAGGATTCCAAACAATGGTGTGATAATCAGGATTGCGATAAATGCATTCCGCATAAATCCATAAGACCACCACGCGGTAAAAAATTCTATCATCCCCGCACCTCCATATCTGTAAATACCTGTTTAAAAGCATCACTGTCATAGACTTCCTTCGGTGTTCCCTGGGTCAGCACTTTGCCATCTATGAGAACCACATGGTCTGCATATTTTCTTACATAATCAAGGTCATGGGAAATCAGTAAAACTGCCAGGTCAAAATTTTCCTTCAGATATTCGATATTCCGGTAAAATAACTCCATCCCATTCTGGTCAATACCAGACACCGGCTCATCCAAAAGCAGCAGATTCGGTTCATCCATCACTGCCATGGAAAGAAGTACACGCTGTAATTCCCCACCGGAGAGATTACATACCTGCTTGTCAATCAAATGCTCGGCTTCAAACATTTTTAAGCTTTCTTTGATTTCCTGATATAGTTTTTTGCTCTTATATAAAAAAATACCGGCGGTTGGACTGATAGCTTGCAATCATATCATAGACACTGACCGGAGTAGATTTCTCGATATTTAGATTCTGTGGTACATAACCAATCTTAAGCTTCTGGATATGACCATTTTCCCTGTCCTTAAATTCAATGCTTCCCGTGTGTGGAATGTCATTTAAAATAGCCCGGATCAGAGTTGATTTTCCTGCTCCGTTCCGACCAATCAGTACCGTCAGTGTTCCACAATGAATATGCAGATTCACATCTGACAATATCTGCTGTTCTCCAATAGTAACACCCAGATGGTTGATCCGGATACAATGCAGTCCACATGGTTTTACTATTTTTCTCATTCTGCAAAAGCCTCCTTCAGCAGTTCCATATTATGTCTCATTGCATCAAGATAGCTGTCCTTTTCATACTCCCCGCGGGTTAAGGTATCAAGATAACATACTTTCGCATCGGTCTCCCGTTCTACCGTATCTCCCATATCTTTGCCATAGAGTTCTTCTGCCAGCACCACTGATATATCATTCTTTTCAATGGCTCCCATCACATCTGCCACTTCACCGGCACTGACCTGACGCTCCTCATCCAAATCCATGGTATAGGAAATCTCCATATCGTAGTCCTCTGCCACATAGGCATAGGCTTCATGGAAAATAACAATATGCTTTCCTGCTAATTCTTCCTTTAAGGACTGCTGCTCTCTCTCTAAATCCTCAAGCTTTGCCAGGTACTCCTTTGCATTGCTTTCATAGGCATCCTGATGCTTCGGATCTATCCTGCAAAGACCTTCTAAAATATTTTCCACCTGCTGTTTATATAACGCAATGCTCATCCATGCATGGGCATTCACATCCCCGTGATTGTGTCCATCTTCATGAGTATCCTCGGTATCTCCGTGGATATGCTCCTCTGCTGCATCTTCATGGGCATCTCCGTGAGCATGTTCCTCTCCTTCATCCTCTTCGGACAAAAGATTAAGTCCCTCGCAGGCATTTACAATGGAAAGATTCTTATAATCTGCTGCCACATCCGATAAAAAAGATTCGATTCCGCCGCCATTTACAATAAACACATCTGCACCGGAAAGGAGCTTCATGTCTGCCGGAGTCAGCTGGTAATCGTGAAGGCAGCCGGTCTGCGGCTCACTGAGATTCTGCAAATCCACACCCGGAGTGTCTCCGATGACATTCATTGCTGCAATATACATCGGATAAAAGGATGTTACTACCGTAAGTTCACTATCCTGCTGTTTTGTCTCTTCTTTTACATATAATTGTGTCAGTCCTGCACCAGTCAATAAAAGTACCAGCAGAAGAACCGTTACAAATACATATTTATTCTTCATAGCCAACAGCCTCATCCATAATCTGCCAGATTTCTTCCCTGCCCTGCTTGGTTACTGCAGAAAACGGAACAATTACCGTTCCCGGTTTTACTTTCAGACCTTCTTTTACTGCTTTGATACATTTTGGCACCTGGCTTCTCTTCAGCTTGTCCAGCTTGGTTGCCACAATAACCGGATCAAAGCCCTGATGGATAATCCAGTCATACATCAGTTTATCATTGGCAGACGGGTCATGCCTGATATCAATTAATAAGAATACCCGGCGCAGCTGCTTTGAGGTATGCAGATAATTTTCAATCATTTTACCCCATTTTGCTTTCTCACTCTCTGCTACTTTCGCATAACCATATCCCGGCAAATCCACCAGATACATGGCATCATTGATATTATAGAAATTAATGGTCTGTGTCTTTCCCGGCTGTGCAGAGGTTCTTGCAAAGGGATTTCCGGTTCATCAGTGCATTAATTAATGATGACTTTCCAACATTGGATTTTCCTGCAAATGCCACCTCCGGCAATGTATTCTCCGGAAGCTTACTGGTAACACCACACACCGTTTCCAAGTTTACTTCTTTTATAACCATTTTCTGCTCCTTTACTACTCTTTTACAAAAGCAATCTTTAAGATATCTTCGATGGTATCTGCATAGACAATTTCTAAATCCTTTTTAATCTCTGCTGAGAGTTCCTCGATATCTTTTTCATTTTTTCCCGGCACACAGACTGTCCGGATACCGGCATTTTTCGCTGCTAATGTTTTCTCTTTTAATCCACCAATCGGAAGCACTCTGCCGCGGAGGGTAATCTCTCCTGTCATGGCAACATCAGCACGCACCTTTTTCCCGGTAATGGCAGAAAGCATTGCGGTTGCCATGGTAACACCGGCGGACGGTCCATCCTTTGGTACGGCTCCTTCCGGAATGTGGATATGTATATCATGTCTGGTAAAGAAATCGTCCGGTATCTGATACTGCTCACTGACAGAACGGATATAACTGATTCCAGCCTGTGCAGACTCTTTCATGACATCGCCAAGCTGTCCTGTCAGTTTAAATTCACCTTTTCCCGGCATTACATTTACTTCGATTTCTAATGTATCACCACCGACACTGGTCCATGCCAATCCCCGGACAATACCAACCTCGTCCTTCTCATTCTTCTTATCAAAGGTATATTTCTCTTTGCCAAGATAATGTTCTAAGTTCTTTGTGCTTATAGTAACTTTCTTTTTCTTGCCCTCGTAAATCTCTCTTGCTGCTTTTCTGCAGATTTCACCGATTTTGCGTTCTAAGTTACGCACACCGGCTTCTCTTGTATAGCTACGAATCAGCTGCTCAATTGCACCATTCTGGAATGTAAGCTCTGATTCCTTTAAGCCATTTTTCTCAATCTGCTTTGCTATAAGATGCTCTTTTGCAATGTGAGCCTTTTCATTTTCCGTATAACTGCTTACCTCAATCAGCTCCATACGGTCTAACAGAGGTCTTGGTATTGTCTGTACGGAATTGGCTGTCGCAATAAACAATACCTCAGACAAATCTACCGGAAGCTCCACATAGTGGTCCCTGAAATGGCTGTTCTGCTCATTATCCAATACTTCCAGCAGTGCAGAAGATGTATCTCCCTTATAATCACTGCTTACTTTATCAATCTCATCTAAAAGCATCAGCGGGTTCTTTACTCCGGCACTCTTTAAACCATTAATAATTCTGCCCGGCATTGCCCCCACATAGGTCTTTCTGTGTCCACGAATCTCTGCCTCATCACGGACACCGCCGAGACAGATTCTGACATACTTTTTATTCAATGCTTTTGCCACAGAACGGGCAATGCTTGTCTTGCCGGTTCCCGGAGGTCCCACCAGACAGATAATTGGACTTTCTCCTTTATGAGTCAGATTCCGGACTGCTAAGAATTCCAGCATACGCTCTTTTACTTTTTCCAGTCCGTAGTGGTCTTCGTCTAAAATTTTCTCTGCATTAGCTAAATCTTTATTATCCTTAGAAGCCTTATTCCATGGCAGTTCCAGCAATGTCTCAATATAGCCTCTGCTGACTGCACTTTCCGAAGAACTGGATGCAATATTCTTAAAACGCTCAATCTCTTTTTTAATTCTCTCTTTGACCGTCTTATCTGCCTTCAGCTTCTTTACTTCCTCTAAAAAGTGTTCCGCATCTGACTGTGTATTATCCTCACCTAGTTCTTCCCGAATTAGTTTCATCTGTTCCCGCAAAAGATATTCCTTCTGATTCTTATCCACGCGTTCTTTCACCTTCGCCTGAAATTCATTTTTCAGGGAAATAACTTCTACTTCATTCAGCAGAATTGCCATTAAAGTCTCATACTGGGAAGTGAGATCTACTGCCTCTAAGATTTTCTGTTTCTGGATATAATAAAGCGGCAGATTGTATGCAACCTGCTGCATCAAAGTTCCAACGTCCTGCTGTTCTTCTACCTGACGTAAGAATTCTTTGCTCATATGTCCATTGGCTTTTTGATATTTCAGTACGGTTTCCCTGATACAGCGAAGCATTGCTTCCTTCGCTTCCGGCATCAGTTCTTCCTCTTCTGCCGTTTTTTCATCAAAAGGATGACCTCTGCCATCAGATACTTCTCCTGTGACAGAAAAGAGGCTAACTCGCCTCTTTCCAATCCTTCTACCAAAACACGCACGATTTCATTTGGCATCTTTATTACCTGCTTTACTTCAGCAATAACACCAATCTGATATAAATCATCCCTGGCCGGCTCCTCTACGGAAGCATCCTGCTGTGTAATCAGGAATATTTTCTGGTCTCCAACCATCGCCTCTTCTATGGCATGAATGGAACGGTCCCTGCTAATATCAAAATGAGCCACCATTCCCGGCAGAATGGTCATTCCACGAAGTGCAACTGCCGGTAAATGAATTACTGTCCTGCTCATCTTTTTCTCCTCTTATTTATGCGTTATGATATTCTATCTTCGCTTTCTTGTCTTCTACCGTTTCTTTTTGTAATGGTGCATTTTACAATACTCTCATCAGAAGGAATCTGATACATTAAATCCATCATGGTATCTTCCATAATTGCACGAAGTCCACGGGCACCGGTCTTACGGGCTAAGGATTTCTCTGCAATTGCTTCTACTGCATCATCTTCGAGTTCCAGCTCTACGCCGTCAATTTCAAACAGCTTCTTATACTGCTTAATCAGTGAATTCTTCGGCTCCTTTAAGATACGGATTAACGCTTCCTTATCCAGCTGCTCTAAGGATACATTTACCGGAACACGTCCGATAAACTCCGGAATCAGACCAAATTTAATAAAATCTCCCGGCAGTACCTGCTTTAAGACTTCGCTCAGATTACGCTCGGTACGGTCTGCAATATCTGCGTTAAAGCCGATGGATTTCTGATCCATACGCTGCTCGATAATCTTCTCTAATCCATCAAATGCTCCACCACAGATAAATAAAATATTCGTAGTATCAATCTGGATTAATTCCTGCTGTGGATGCTTTCTTCCACCCTGTGGTGGAACGGAAGCCACAGTTCCCTCTAAGATTTTTAATAATGCCTGCTGTACACCTTCACCGGACACATCTCTGGTAATGGATACATTTTCGGATTTCTTCGTAATCTTATCAATCTCATCGATGTAAATGATTCCGCACTGGGCGCGCTCGATATTGTAATCTGCTGCCTGAATCAGTTTCAGAAGGATATTCTCTACGTCTTCACCTACATAACCGGCTTCTGTCAATGTTGTTGCATCTGCAATCGCAAACGGTACATTTAAAATACGTGCTAACGTCTGTGCTAGCAGTGTCTTACCGGAACCGGTCGGTCCTAACATCAGAATGTTACTCTTCTGCAATTCCACATCATTCATATCTACATCAGAAGTAATTCTTTTATAGTGATTATATACAGCTACAGAAAGAACTTTTTTGGCTTCGTCCTGACCGATTACATATTCATCTAAAAATTTCTTCATCTCTTCCGGTTTAATCAGGTTGATTTCTTCTAAATCTTCCTTTCCTTTTCCGGAAATCTCCTCATCTTCGAATTCCTCCTCTATGATTTCTGCACAGATGTCCACGCATTCATCACAGATATATGCACCGTTTGGTCCTGCAATCATCTTACGCACCTGTTCCTGTGATTTTCCGCAAAAGGAACATCTGATTTTGTCCTCGCTATTTCTTCCTGCCATCTTTCCACCTCGATTATTTCCATCTATCTTTTCTAAATCCTTCGTAAAAAGGTAAAGGCTGCCCGTAGTCGAATTCCGCATATGTGCTTCGGATAATCCGCCCAGAGACAGCCTCTTTCTTATTTCTCTTATCTTGCTGTAATTACACCGTCAATCAGGCCATACTCCTTTGCCTCTTCTGCGGACATATAATAGTCACGCTCTGTATCTGCGGCAATTACATCATATGGCTTTCCGGTATTTGCAGCTAAAATCTCGTTCAAACGTTTCTTTGTCTTTAAAATATTCTCTGCTGCAATCTGAATCTCCGTTGCCTGTCCTTTTGCTCCGCCGGACGGCTGATGGATCATGATCTCAGCATTCGGCAATGCCATTCTCTTGCCCTTTGTTCCACCGGCTAACAGGAATGCACCCATGCTGGCTGCCAGTCCGATACAGATGGTTGATACATCACATTTGATATACTGCATGGTGTCATAAATTGCCATACCGGCAGTAACCATTCCACCCGGAGAATTGATATATAACTGAATGTCTTTTCCAGGATCCTCGGACTCTAAGAATAAAAGCTGTGCCACTACCAGACTGGCTGTGGTCTCATTCACCTCTTCACCCAGGAAAATAATTCTATCCTTTAATAATCTGGGAGGTATATGTCGTAATTACGCTCTCCTCTGCTGGTCTGTTCAATGACATAAGGTACTAAACTCATATGATAACCTCCATTTCTACCATACATTCTGCTGCAACTTTATCTCTGGCAATGGTTTGCGTAAAACAGACCGACCTGATTCCAAGTCAGTCTGTCTCTTTCGTGTTTTCTATTATGCTTCTGCGTTAGCTGCTGCTTCTGCTTCTTTTTTCTTTCTTTGTCTTAGCCTTTGCTCTTTCTTTTACATTGTCCATGATGAACTGAACTGCTTTTTTCAATTGCAATATCACGTTTCATGGATTCTTTCTCGCCTTCGCCCATGTACTCTTTGAGCTTATCAGCTTCCATACCGTAATTCTTTGCCATCTTCTCGATTTCAGCATTTACATCATCTTCTGTAATCTCGAAGTTTTCTTCTTTTGCAATCTGTTCTAATACTAAGCTGCTCTGGATTCTTGTTAATGCTTCCGGACGAACCTGCTCTTTCATCTTGTCCATAGTCATTCCAGAGAACTGCATATACTGGTCAAAGCTTAATCCCTGCTGGGCAAGTCTCTGAGCGAATTCCTGAATCATATTCTGTACCTGGGATTCAATCATTGCATCCGGGATTTCCATCTCAGATTTGTCGATGATCTTCTTGATTGCTTCATCTTCTTTTGTACGTTTTGCTTCGTTCTCTTTGGTCTCTTCTAAGTTCTTCTTCACGCTCTCTTTGTATTCTTCTAAAGTTTCGAATTCAGAAACATCAGATGCGAACTCATCGTTTAACTCTGGAAGTTCTTTTGTCTTAATCTCGTTGATCTTAACTTTGAATACTGCTGGTTTTCCAGCTAAGTCTTCTGCATGATATTCCTTCGGGAATGTAACGTTTACTTCTACTTCATCGCCAGTGTTCTTTCCTACTAACTGATCTTCGAATGTATCGATGAAAGAATGGGAACCGATCACTAACGGATAATTCTCTCCCTTACCGCCTTCAAATGCAATGCCGTCAACAAATCCTTCGAAATCGATGACTGCTGTATCACCTTCTGCAACAGGTCTGTCTGTTACAGTTACAGTTCTTGCATTGTTATTTCTTTCTCTCTCTAATGCTTCTGCAACTTCTTCATCAGATACGGATGTGTCAATCTTTGTTACAGTTACACCATTATATTTGCCAAGTTTAACTTCTGGTCTCTTTGCAACTTCTGCTGTGAAGATGAATGGTTTTCCTTTTTCTAACTGAACCACATCAACAGTTGGCTGGGAAACGATATCTACACCGCTCTCATCGATTGCTGCCGGATAAGCTTCCTGCATCATGATATTTGCTGCATCTTCATAAAAGATTTCCGGTCCATACATTTTCTCTACCATAGCCATTGGAACTTTACCTTTACGGAATCCAGGAAGACTGATTTTGTTTTTCTGCTTATTGTATGCAGCTTTCAAAGCCTCTGCCACTTTATCTTCTGCCACTTCAATTGTAAGCTTTACCATATTTTTCTCTAAATTTTCAACCTGTACACTCATTCTCGTTTCTTCCTCCTTATAACTATATATAAAATATACATGTAAAAATATTTTCTTATCTTACGACTGCTCCCCTAAAAATAGGCATACTTAGAGCTACTAACAGTCATTTAGAGATTATAACACACCGTTTGTAAAATTACTAGCTTTTTTTTTTCGGTACAAGATTTCAACCAGATTTCAATTGGTGACAGTCATGTAAAAAGCCCCGGGAAATGCACTTTCGCGCTTTTCCCGAAGGCTTTTTGTCTTTCTTCTTATTTAGACATCTGCTCTTCCTGTCTCATGATCATTTTCTTAACCATTTCTCCACCGATAGAGCCAGCCTGTCTGGATGTCAGGTCACCGTTGTATCCCTCTTTTAAAGGTACTCCGATTTCAGATGCAACCTCCTGTTTAAAACGGTTCATTGCCTCTTTTGCCTGTGGCACTGCCATCTGGTTACTTGAATTAGAACTGTTTGTTCCGCTCATTTGTTTCTACCTCCATAGTTTCTTCTCTTTGTTATCTATTTTCAGATAAGCTTTTGTTCGTTGCTTATCCTGTTTTTAGTATGGCTTCCAGAGAATAAATTATGTTGGTAAGTTCTGGTTATTTTTATTTAAAATACATGATATTTGCTTCCATCGCATCAATATCTGCCTGTGGATCCAGCCACTTTACAATAGCCATGGCAAATTCAATGGCTGTTCCCATGCCCCGGCTGGTAACGATGTTGCCATCTACTGCAACTTTTTCTGCTCCGACCTTGGCTCCAAGAAGCTTTTCTTCAAAACCCGGATAGCTGACTGCATGTTTACCTCTAATATTCCATTCTCACCCAATACACTTGGTGCAGCACAGATTGCTGCAGTAAGTTTGCCGCCTGCTGCATAAGATGTAATCACTTTCTTTACAATTTCATGCTTTCCGAGATTTAAGGTTCCAGGCATTCCGCCCGGCAGTACAATTCCATCATAGCTGTCAAAATCAGCTTCCTCTGCCAGTACATCTGCTGCAAACGTAATTCCGTGGGCTCCTGCCACTTCTTTCTTTCCGGTAATGGAAATCATATCAATCGCAATTCCTGCTCTGCGTACCACATCCACTACGGTAAGTCCTTCAATCTCTTCACAGCCATCCGCCATAAAAATACCGATTTTCTTCATATTATCTTCCTCCTGTTTTCTATTCTCTTCTGATATTACATTTTCTGATATTAAATTTTCTAACACGAAATTTTTCTATGCTGTCTCTTATGTTAGCATGGTTACTGCGCTTTTTCAATTCCATGGTTGCAGTGGATTTTAAAATATTTTACAATAAATGTATCATTATTTTCCTGACTTTATGGAGGCTATTATGGAAATTGAACGTAAATATTTAATTGATGAGATTCCTTTTGATTTAAAAGACTATTCCTGCAAAGTCATTGAGCAGGGGTATCTCAATACGGACCCTGTAGTGCGGGTGCGCCGCTCCAATGACAAATATATTCTTACTTACAAAGGCTCCGGTCTTATGGTGCGGGAAGAATATAATCTTCCTCTGAATGAAGAGGCTTACCGGCATCTGATTCAAAAAGCCGATGGCATTATCATTTCCAAGAAGCGCTATCTGATTCCATTGACTGGCAGGCTGACCATTGAGCTTGATATTTTCGAAGGAGACCTTGCTCCGTTAAAATTAGCCGAAGTGGAATTTGAAACAAAAGAAGAAGCTGAATCCTTCCTTCCACCGAAGTGGTTTGGGAAAGATGTCACCTTCTCCTCTGATTATCACAACAGCACTTTGAGTCGTGTGGGACTGCCTACCTAAGGCGGGTAGTCTCATAACGGCACATGGTTGCCACGCACTGCTTTAACTGTATATAACGGTCGGTTAAATCTCCTTCCGGAATTACCACATCCAATACTACGGAAAAATCATTAATCAGACGGTCTGTAATATCATTTTCCATCTCATTTAAAATCTTATATTTCTCCTCATAGGTATCTGCATCTAAGAAACGCAGCAGGAACGGATTCGCCTGCTCTTCGGATTCTGAAGTTTCCTGCGGCTGTGTTGTCTCCTGACTAACCTTTACCGCTTCCTGTGGAGTTGCTTCTTCCTGCAGTTTTACTTTTTCAAATCTGTATTTCTGCTCTGCTGCCGGATATTTCTCATGGTCTACTTCGCTTACAAACATGGCAAGCGGTCTTGCATATACTTTATAAGCTCCGTAAAGTGCCTGATAAATCACCAGTTCTTCTCTTGTTTCGCTATGTGTTGCTATGGCTACAATCTGATATAATTTTCCTTTAAAATGTCTGTAAATCTCCCAGTTGCCGGTCTTCTGCCTTCCATTGCTGTCATCCTCCACTTATCTATGCTCTTTACTGTAATTCAAAACGGTTTAACATTTCAATTCCTTCTGCCACAAAATCTCTTTCAAAATTCAGATTGCCGCTAAAGCCAGTTACCATCAGCTCCTGCACTTTCTTCATATTATCACTTTGTGGAATATCATAAGTAAATTCCATCGGTTCTATTACTTCCATGGCAGACATTTTCTCTGCCGCTGCAGACTGATATTTTTCCGCCAGCCGGTTCTTTAACTGCTGCTGTGCCTGCTGTCTGTTCATCTGCGGATCAGGTGCCTGCTGATACATGGGATGCGGCTGGACTGGTGCCTGCTGATATGCCCGTTGTGGCTGATTCATGGTCTGCTGATATATATGCTGCTGGTTTGGCACCTGCTGATATGTACGCTGCGGCTGGTTCATCTGTGGACGATATATCTGCTGTGGCGGCCGCCCCATAGCCGGATTATTTCCACGCCTGTTTTGATTATTGCTTTGCTTTACACTCTGGGACAAAGCAACATATATGATAATAATGATAAATACAATAAAAAGTCCCATATAAAAACCTTCCTTTTTCTATCCTTTTCAAGTTTTTTCTTTTCAAGTTTACCCTATTATTTTATTATACTCAAACAAACCAGCTAAGACAACAACTGATTCTATAATTTTTTCTTGCTGTCAGACTGTCTTTTCTGGACAAAGCGGAGTAGAATTACTATAATAGATAAATAAGATTTATCGAAAATTATTTAAATCAGGAATAGGAATTTTATTATGTTTGGGAAATTTGAAAAACGTATGTCCGGTACACAGATGATAGCGCTTGGTTTTCTATTGCTCATCTTTATCGGAACCATACTTCTGATGCTTCCGGTTTCCAGCCGGAATGGTGAATGGACTCCATTTATAACTGCCCTTTTCACCTCAACCAGTGCTACCTGTGTAACCGGTCTGGTTCTGGTTGACACCTTTACCCACTGGAGCATTTTCGGACAGCTTGTTTTATTAGTTCTGATTCAGATTGGTGGTCTTGGTTTTATCACCATTGGTGTTACTGTTTCTTTGATATTACGCAAGAAAATCGGGCTGAAACAGCGTGGTCTTATTAAAGAAAGTTTAAACACCCTTGAAATCGGCGGTGTCGTGCGGCTTGTCCGCCGTGTCATCGGAGGCACGTTTCTTTTTGAAATGTCGGGTGCATTCATTCTGACACTGCGTTTTCTGAAAGACATGGATGTTTTACATGCCATCTATTATAGTATCTTCCATTCTATTTCAGCTTTTTGTAATGCAGGATTCGATTTAATGGGGCGTTACAGTCCATTTTCATCCATTACCAGATTCTACAATGATCCTGTAGTAATTCTTACCATCAGTGCCCTGATCCTGATTGGTGGTATCGGTTTCTTTGTATGGAATGACCTTAGGGAACACGGGCTGCATTGCCGCCACTATGCTCTGCAGACCAAAATGGTTTTAAGTGCTACTGCAGTCTGCCTCTTTGGCGGCACGCTGCTCTTTTATCTTTTTGAGCATAACCGCTTATTTGCCGGTATGAGTTTCGGAGAACAGCTTTTGAATTCTTTCTTCTGTACTGTTACCCCACGAACTGCCGGTTTTAACGCTGTTGATAATGGTGCATTAAGCGAAAGCAGCAAATTTCTTTCTATTGTATTTATGTTTATCGGTGGTGCCCCGGGTTCTACCGCCGGCGGTGTAAAGGTTACAACCATATTTGTTCTATTGTTATCCGTACGTTCCACCTTAACCCGTACTACCGGAACAAATATTTTCGGACGCAGACTGGAAGAATCTGTTATCACCAAATCAGTCGTCGTCCTTATGTTCCAGTTGACGCTGGCACTCAGCGCCACACTGGCAATTACTGCTATTTCCGGTTATCCAGTCATTGATGTGGCTTTTGAAGCATTTTCAGCGCTTGACACTGTCGGAATGTCAACCGGTATTACAAGCAGCCTTAGTACCAGCTGTCATATCATTCTAATTCTGTTAATGTATTTAGGACGACTGGGAAGCCTTTCCTTTGCCTTATCATTTACGGATAAGAAAAGGATTGCGCATGTGATGCAGCCGGTAGAAAAAATCAATGTCGGTTAATATCAAATATCTTGATTATACTAGGAGGATTCTATGAAATCATTTTTAATTATTGGACTGGCCGATTTGGCACTCACCTTTGCAAAGACTTATCAAAACTGGATAATGAGATTATGGTTGTGGACGAGAATGAAGCCGTAATGGAAGATGTTCTCTCTTTTGTCACCAGTGCAAAAATTGGCGACTGCACCAATGAAAAAGTACTTGCCACTTTAGGTGTTGGCAATTTTGACGTCTGCTTTGTCTGTATCGGAAGTAATTTCCAGAGCAGCTTAGAGATTACAAGCCTGCTTAAGGAAATGGGTGCCAGATATGTCGTCAGCAAAGCAAACCGTGATATTCATGCCAAATTTCTGCTGCGGAACGGTGCTGACGAAGTTATCTACCCTGACCGGGATATCGCAGAAAAAATTGCAGTCCGTTTCTCTGCCGACCAGGTCTTTGACTACTTTGAATTAGGCGGTGGCTTCTCCATTTATGAGATTCCGCCATTACCGGAATGGATTGGAAAGAGTATTAAGGATCTAAATTTCCGTGCCTGCTATCATGCCAATATCATCGGTATTAAAACAGATGGTGTTATGAGCCTGCTGCCGGATGCCAATTATATTTTTAAAGACACGGACCATCTGATGGTATTAGGTCACAGAAATGACATCGATAAAATTTTAAAGAAACTGTAAAACTACAGAAAACATGCTTTGCAAGTCCAGCGTTTTCCCGCTGCCCGCATAAGCATCGAAAGAAGAGGTATCCGATGCCCGAATCATCAGATACCTCTTCTTTCTCATATTCTGCTGCAATATTGTTCCTAAGGCTGCTCTGCCTCACTGATTTCTAAATATGCTTTTTACAACCTGTACCAGCTTCTCATAGCTTAAGGATGTAGTGTCCAGACAGAAATCGTAATTTCTGGCATCATTCCACTCCCTGCCGGTATAGTATTTGTAATAGTCTGCACGATATTTATCAATCGTGTCTATCTTCTTTTCAATATCCTTCTTAGTCCCGCCATTCTGCTGCATGACACGTTCAATGCAGTCCTTACGCGGTGCGTAGAAAAACAGACTCTTTACATAATCACAATCTTTTAAAACATAATCCGCACAACGTCCGATAATAATGCAGGACTCTTCTTTGGCTACCTCACGGATAATTTTCGCCTGATAGTTAAAGAGATTGTCGTTGGATACAAACTCATCACTATCCGGTGGAAGCACTTCCCCATGATATGCTTTCTTCGCAATACGAAAGAGTGGCATCTTACGCAGTTTCTCATCTGCCTCTCCAAACAATGCCTCATTGATTCCGCTTTCATCGGAAGCCATTCTTATTAACTCACGGTCATAGCAATGAATTCCAAGTTCTTCTGCCAGCTTCTTACCCAGCGTTCTTCCGCCGCTTCCATAACTTCTTGCAATGGTTATTACCGTATGTTTCATATTTAACACCTACTCTCCTAAATATGCTTTTTTAATAGACTCATTATTCATAAGATCTTTTGCATCTCCGCTCAATACAATTTTACCTGTTTCAAGTACATATGCACGGTCTGCAATGGAAAGTGCTTTTTTTGCATTCTGCTCTACCAGAAGAACCGTTGTACCGGATGCAGATATTTCTTTGATGATGTTAAAAATCTCTTCTACAAAAATCGGTGACAATCCCATGGACGGTTCATCCATCAGGACAATTCTCGGCTTGCTCATTAACGCACGGCCCATGGCAAGCATCTGCTGCTCACCACCACTTAAGGTTCCAGCCAGCTGATTCTTACGTTCCTTTAATCTTGGAAAACTCTTGTATACACGCTCTAAAGACTCTGCAATTTCCTGCTTATCTTTTCTGGTATATGCTCCCAGTTTTAAGTTCTCATATACAGAAAGGTTTGCAAATACACGTCTTCCTTCCGGAACATGTGCCATTCCCATGGATACAATCTTGTGTCCCGGAATCTTGGTGATATCTGTTCCTTCAAAAAGAATACTTCCCTTTTTTGCACTGAGCATTCCGGTGATTGTCTGCAGTGTAGTTGTCTTACCTGCACCATTGGCTCCGATTAATGCAATGACTTCTCCTTCATTGACATCAAAGGAAATCCCTTTAATTGCCTGAATCACGCCATAATATACTTCCAAATCTTTTATTTCAAGCATTGCCATTTTATCATCCCTCCTATTCACCCAGATACGCCTTGATAACCTGCGGATTATTCAATACGTCACTGGTATTTCCGCTTGCCAGTACCTGCCCGAAGTTCAATACAGTCAGTTTCTCACAGATACCGGATACCAGTTTCATATCATGTTCAATCAGAAGAATGGTCATATCAAATTCATCCCTTACAAAGCGGATGGTATCCATCAATTCTTTGGTTTCATTTGGGTTCATTCCGGCTGCCGGCTCATCTAAAAGCAGAAGCTTTGGTTCGGTTGCCAATGCTCTTGCGATTTCCAGTTTACGCTGTTTACCATATGGAAGATTGGATGCCAGATAATCTGCTTCATCCTCAAGATCAAATACCTTTAACAGCTCCATTGCCTTTTTATTCATCTCTGCTTCTACTTTAAAATATTTCGGAAGTCTTAGGATTCCGGTTAAAGTAGAATAGGTATGATGATTATGCAGTCCGACTTTTACATTATCCAGCACGGACTGGTCTTTAAAAAGGCGGATATTCTGAAAGGTTCTTGCAATTCCGGCTTTATTAATATCTATGGTTTTCTTTCCGGTAATATCTTTTCCATCCAGTACAATGCTTCCATCATCCGGTTTGTATACACCGGTAAGCATATTAAATACCGTTGTTTTACCTGCACCGTTCGGTCCGATCAGACCGTACAACTGACCTTTTTCAATCTGCATTTCAAATCCATCTACCGCACGGAGTCCACCGAAGGAAATTCCAAGATTCTTTACCTCTAACATTGCCATCTTATTGTACCTCCTTCGTTTTCTTTGCAAATAAATTCTTCAAAGAATGTGTCTGTCTCCAGGTAATTGCTGCCGGTGCCCAGTTAAAGAGCATCATTGCAATCAGAACTACCGCATAAATCAGCATACGGTAATCACGCAGTCCACGCAATACTTCCGGAAGCATGGTCAGTACTACGGCTGCAATAATGGAACCACGGAAGTTTCCCATTCCACCGAGTACGACAAATACCAGAATCATGATGGACATATTGTATCCAAAGTTTGCCGGCTGGGCAATCAGACTGGAAAGGTTATGTGCATAAAGCACACCGCCGGCTCCTGCAATGGCTGCTGAAATTGTAAATCCCATCAGTTTAAACTTTGTTATATTAATTCCAACGGATTCCGCTGCAATACGGTTATCACGGATTGCCATGATCGCACGGCCCCGCTTCGGGAATTTACCAGATTAAATACTACAAACAATGCAACCAGAATCAAAATAACACCGATTAAGAAAGTAGACTGTCTTGGTGTTCCGGTGATTCCCTTTGCACCATCGATAATCATTTCTCCGGTTCCCGACATATTAAGAGACTTGCTGTCATTGATTGCAAAATGCAGACCGTTTTCATCTTTGCCTACATAAAGAACATTGATGACATTCTTGATAATCTCTCCAAATGCCAGGGTTACGATTGCAAGGTAATCGCCTCTTAAACGAAGTACCGGAATTCCGATTAAGAATCCAAAGAATGCTGCAACAGCAGTTCCGATTAATAAAGCGATGATAAAACGCAGGGTTGGATTCATAGATGAATTTTCCATGCATCGGGTAAAGAAAGCACTGGAAAAAGCGCCGACACACATAAAGCCTGCATGACCAAGACTTAATTCACCCAGATAGCCTACACAGAGGTTCAATCCGATTGCAACGATAGAATAAATACAAAGCGGTACCAAAAGTCCCTGCATCAGGCTGGACATGCTTCCGGTTGCTACCAGAATCTGTACTACGGCAAAAATGACGATTACCATAGCATATGTAATCAAATTACTCTTTGTTGTCTTCTTCATTGTTTTTAAATTCATTTTACTCATTTCTGCCACCTACACTTTCTCATGGATTGGCTTACCAAGAATACCGGTAGGCTTAACCAATAACACGATAATCAATACGGCAAATACGATAGCATCGAATAACTGAGAAGAAATATAAGCTCTTCCTAAGATCTCGATCACACCAAGAAGGATCCCTCCGATCAATGCTCCCGGGATGGAACCGATCCCTCCGAATACTGCGGCGGTGAACGCTTTGATACCAGGCATTGCTCCGGTGTACGGAGTCAGGGTCGGGTATGCTGAACACAATAACACACCTGCGATTGCTGCAAGTCCGGAACCGATTGCAAAAGTAAGTGAAATTGTCCCGTTTACATTTACCCCCATAAGCTGTGCTGCATCCTTATCCTCGGATACTGCCAGCATTGCCTGTCCTGCTTTTGTCTTTTTAATAAAAATCATCAGGCCAATCATGATAACAATACATGCCAGGACTGCCACTACCGTAACACCGGTTATGGTAATTCCGCCAATCTTGATATTCTGCAGTGGAACCACAGAACTAAAGGATTTGGTATCTGCGCCAAATATCAGTAATGCAATATTCTGCAGCAAATAGCTGACACCAATTGCGGTAATCAATACTGCCAGTGGAGATGCCTTACGCAAAGGCTTATATGCCACTTTTTCAATTATCACGCCAAGCACAGTGCAGACTACAACTGCAAGGATTACGCTCAAAAGCGGGTTCATGTTCATGCCGCTCATTGTCATAAATACGACATAGCAGCCAATCATGATTACATCACCATGGGCAAAATTCAGCATCTTAGCAATTCCATACACCATGGTGTAACCCAGTGCAATGATTGCATAGATGCTGCCAAGGCTGATACCGTTGATTAAATACGTTATGAATCTCATAACAACACCTCTTGCTTTCTCTTAGAATATATACCTCTATAATACATAAAAGGGGCTGCCATTGGCAACCCCTCTTTGGCTTATCTGATAAAATACATTACATTCCTACGTATTCACCATTCTGAATTACAACCGCTTTAGGATCTTTGTTTACTTCACCAGTTGCTGACCATGTCATTCCGCTACCTGTTGCACCATCAATGTTGACTTTTGTAATTGTGTCTTTCAATAAATCACAAATATCAGAAGCACTCATATCCGGTGTTGCATTTGCTTCTTCCAATGCTGCTTTGATTGCATAAATTGCATCATAAGCATCAGCTGCAAACTGGTTTGGTGTATCTTTATATTTCTCTTCATATTTAGAAACGAAGTTTGCAGTTTTTTCATCTTTCGAATCTGCTGCAAACGGTGTTAATAACATAAGTCCTTCTGCTAAAGAAGTATCGAAGTTCTTAACACCTAAGATTCCGTCCATACCGTCACATCCGAAGAATGTCGGTGCATATCCCATAGAATCTGCCTGGGTTAAGATAATAGATGCTTCTGTATAGTAGATTGGAAGGAATACCAGATCTGCTTCTGCATCTTTTGCTTTCTGTAACTGTGTGGAGAAGTCTGTCTTAGAATCTGCTGTAAATGCTTCTTCTGCTACTACCTCAAAGTTCTGGTTTGCTGCTTCTTCTACAAATTTTGCTTCGATACCTGATGAATATACATCAGAACTGTTGTAAATAATTGCCACTTTCTTGGCAAGGTTATTCTCACCGATATACTGTGCAGATTTTGTTCCCTGGTTCGGGTCTGTAAAGCATACCTGGAATACATTGTCGTTCTTGATTACATCTGTAGATGATGCAGATGGTGTAATCTGGAACATATTATCTGCTGCAGTTAAATCTGCCACAGATACACAAGGACCTGTTGTAACGGTTCCCATAAGTACCTGCATACCCCAGTCTTTTAAGGTGTTGTATGCGTTTGCTGCCTTTTCAGGGTCTCCCTGATCATCCTGGAAATTATATTCAATCTGATGACCGTTAATTCCACCGGCTTCATTAATCTCATCGACAGCAATCTGTGCACCGTTCTGAACGGCTGTTCCGTAAATTGCTGCATCACCGGTAACCGGTCCAATTCCTCCGATATAGAATGCATCTTCATTTTTTGCTTCTTTTGATCCACAACCTGCAAGGCATCCAACTGCCATCGCTGCGACCAGTATTACACTGACTATTTTTTTTCTTCATAATAGTTCCTCCTTTAACTCCTAGGTTTCATGTGCCTTATCTTACTACATGAAAATTTGAAAAGCAATACTCATTTTCCCTGCTACTCCTTGATTTTTCTAGGTTTTTCATATGCTTTGCTGCGTTAAAGTGCTAAAGGTGCATTGATTTTACTAGGTTGATTTATTTTAATATATAACCGTAGGTTATATATCGCATTCCAAACCGGTATAGTTTAAAACTGCTCATAAATAAACGCCGGTGCTGCAGAATCCTTTGCCAGCATAAAATGCATCCATAGAATCAGCAGCAGCAGGTAAAAGAAAATCACTTTACCAAGAAATACTGCCTTCTCATTCTGTCTTATCTTTCCGATAAAATTCATAAATCGCTTCATTTAAATCTACCAGTCCTTTCAATGCTGGATGGGAATTATCCTCAAAGTAATACTCCGTATATTCATTTCCACTTAAATCGGCACACTGCACACCATAATCTTCTGCTATGCATCTTATCTTTTCATAAAATGTGCTCCGCTCTTCTGCCGTCAGCTCCGTATAATCATACCAGTATCCGTTAAAGGGAAGGATTACTACCAAAGGCTCGATTCCCTCCTCCCTGCAAATTGACAGAAAACATTCCAAATCCGAAAATTCCATGGAATCCAAGGTGTACTTCGGATTCTTATGTTTTCCATTGGCAATCAGCGTCTGGTACGTTCCTTTATATACGCTGTCAAACATGCCATAGTCGTTGCCATCCGAAAGCTTATGTCCTTCTGTTTCAGCTTCCTTTCGAAGCTGCTCCCAGGTAGCCTGTGACAGCTTTGCACCACTTTCCTTGTTCCTATGATTGCTGATTCCATCCATCAGTGCCTCTGCCATCACTTTATAATTATTCTTTTCTTCCAACAGTACCTTATGAAAATCTGCTTTTTTCTGCTCCAGCCAGTCTAGTTGTTCTGCTGTATTATCATCCTTCGGCTGATACCATTCCCTGGCTTTTTTTACTCTTTCTGACATGTTTTCATTATCTGTCATGATATTTTGCAGTCTGCCATTGATATAATCTTTGGTTTCCTGACTGATATCCGGATTTTCCAGCAATGCAATATATTCTTCTTCTGAAAAAGCAGCTTCAAACGCCGTGGATTTTACTCCATTTTCTTTAAACCACTGGGGCGAAACGATTAATACTGCCTTCTTATTGGCTGCCTGACTGCCCACCGCGCCCAGCGTAATGGCATGGGTCAGGCTCTGATACCCTGCTTTTCCTACATAAATGGGATCCATATCCGCGCCATCAAAAATCGTATCTCCATGGAATCCACTGCCCTGTCCATGCCGCAGCTCCGAAGAGCCGAATATCAGCACTGCATTTTCATCGGCTGCCATCTTCTTTAATGTACTGCCGCTTTGGGATTTTGCATCACTGACCCAGGTGCCTGCTTTTCCCTCTGCCGAAAAACCTCTGCCGCTGTATAAATGCAGTCCCACTATCGTAAGTGTGCATAACAGCAGCGAAACTGCAAATGCTTTTATCGTTTTCATGCTTACTTCTCCTGTGCTTTCGCTTCTACCAGCGCGATAATTTTCTCCGGTGTATCCATATCCTCTTGTTACTTCCGATGGTGAAATTACAACACCAAGGTTATCCTCAAGTTCCACCAGAAGTTCTACAAAGCTTAAGGAATCCAGTAAATCCTCTGCAAAAGATTCATCGTAAGGTCTTCCCGGATGCTGTCATCCTCACATACTTTTTCAATAATATCCAAAATCTTTTCTTTCATCTTATAATCTCCTTTTTCTCTTTCTATTTTTCTTTGCAAACGATTCTGCATCTAAAATTTTTCTTCTATATATAAGTTGGGATAACCTAAATTGTAATAAAATGTCCTGAGAAAATCAGGAAACCAAACATCACCAGATTTAATGTGATTCCCCATGATGCCAGTGCATACCAGGTTTTCTTCTTATATTTCTTATAAAACTTCGACTTCTTCTGATAGATTTCCGTAACTGCCAGCAATATGCCATGATAGAGTCCGTACAAAATATAATGCACCGTCAGACCATGCCACACACCCATCACCAGCATATTGATAAGAAAGCCTGCTGCCGCACCGTTTAATCTGCTTTTAAACCATTTTTTGTGCATGGATAACATCATAAATCTGGAAAAGACAAAATCCCGAAACCACTCGGACAGGGAAATATGCCACCTTGCCCAGAATTCTTTCATATCCCGGCTGATAAACGGTTTCTTAAAGTTATCCGGTACGCAGATGCCAAGCATATAGCCGGTTCCCACTGCCATCAGACTGTATCCCGCAAAATCAAAAAACATATAAAAACCATAGCTGTATGCATAACAAACCATATTCCCTGCTGTCCGGTTCATGAACTGATTCATAATCTGATAGAAGAAATCCGCAAATACGAATTTATATGCTGCTCCTAAAACAAGCTTCTGTAAACCAATTCCAAACCGCTCAAGATATTCTCTTCTTCCCGGCACATTATGATAATCCTCCAAGAATCTTCTGCTCCGGTCAATGGGTCCGCAGCTAAAGGTTGGAAAGAAGATTAAAAATGCTGAAAAATCAAGGATTTTCACCTCTTCTATGGTGCCATCATAAAGTTCAATGATAATCTGCACCACCCGGAACGTAAGGTAAGAAATTCCGGTAAACTGAAAAAGATTCATCTCCTTTAACCATGGAAGGTCACATAGTTTACATAATGCAAGTGGCAGGATGGAAAGCAGCACAAAACTGCGATAAAATGCTGCCTTTCTTCCATATTTCTTTCTTATGTATTCATATCCTCTGACCAGCATCCATTCAATCAGAAAGTATCCTGCGAAATACGCAAGCGCCGTCAGATTTCCGCCTAACACGCAGACAACCATTACACCGGATACGATAAGGTTATACCAGTGCAGGCTCCTTTCCATACAGCCAAGAATCAATGCGAAAAGCAATAACAGAATCAATGTGCCAAAGAATGGTGCTCCGCTGTAAAAACTCATTCTGCCAGACCTCCAAGATATTTTCGGTCTGCCTTGCCATGGTTATTCATTGGCATGGTTTCGATGTATTTTATTTTCTTTGGTATCATATAAACCGGAAGGAATTCCTTCAGACCGTTTTTTACCTGTCTTGAAATCTCAGATGCTTTCTTTCCTGCCATCTGTGCTCCTGTCACAAATGCCGTCAGGCTCTTTACCTTTCCTTCTTCCAGATTCGGCACTACGACTGCATGGTCAATCTGAGGAAGTCTTACCATGTTATTCTCAATATCTTCAATTTCAATGCGGTATCCATGCAGCTTCACCTGCAAATCGATTCTTCCATTATAATAAAGCTGCCCGCCTTTTAAATATCCGGCATCTCCGGTCTTATAACCCCGGTAAACTTTTCCATCACGGATACAATGGAAAAATGCCTTCTTTGTCAAATCTGCTCTCATATAATAACCACAGCTTACCGTATCTCCGATAATAACAATCTCGCCCTGTTCTCCTTCCGGCAACACTTTTCCGGCTTTATCCCAGATTTCGATATAAGTTCCTGGCTTTTCATGGCCTACCGGAAGGGATTTGCCCCGGGCAATGATCTCCTGCAATAACTTCTCTGTTATAGTCACATCCGTGACTGCCACCGTAGATTCTGTCGGACCATAAGTATTGATGATAACTGCCTCTGGGAAACGTTCCTTTAACTTCTCTACTGTAGCTGTAGTAAGCACTTCCCCGCAGAATAAAAAAAGTTTTAAGGCTTTAATCTTTTTCCCCACAGAAATTTCGGTCTGCCAGACACATATCTGCAAAAGACGGTGTGGATACCCAGATTTCGATTTCCGACTGTTCTAAGAAGCCCAACATTTCACTGTAGTCACTCTGCATCTTCTTATCCATGGTATAAAGCGTTCCGCCACAGACCAAGGAAGTGTATAAATCCATTACCGATAAATCAAAGGAAAATGGTGCCTGATTCATAAAATGCGCACCGCTCTTTTCTTTCATGGTACTGCCTAACTGAACCGACCAGTCAAGATAGTGGCTGAGGCAGTCTCTTGTAATCTCTACACCCTTTGGCTTTCCGGTGCTTCCGGAAGTAAATATGATATACCATACTTCATCTTTGGTCAGAGGCTGTAGCACATCGGTCTCGTTTGTCTCCTGTTTTACGATTTCTTCTATCTCATCTTTTCCGATTTCTGTTCCAATTTCTGTCTGATAATCACCTTCTACCACAAAGGTCAGTTCCGGTTCTACGCTTAATACGGTCTCATCCACCCGGCTTACTGGAATGCAGATGTCCTGCGGCACATAGCTTCTACCGGCCTTGGCACAGGCAAGGAAGCATACCACCATATACGGGTTCTTATGTCCATATACAATAACCGGCCGCTTACGGTCCTGGCTGTTTTTGCAATCCATACTGCAAGCCGGTTGGAATATTCTTCTAACTCCTCATAAGTCAATTTTTGTTCTCTGCTTTGCACTGCATACCGCTTCGGATGTGTCAGGGCAGTTTCTCTGATGTTCTTTAAAATATCCATATCATCCCTCTTTTCTTTTTTCTAGGGACAACTATAGCACAATAAAATCACAAGAATATCACAGGTGGGAAATCTTAAAGAACTTTAATCTTTACTTAGATTCTTCTTAAAGGAATCTAAATTTTTATCAACTTTTGTACACATATTTCTTTTTGGTTAATCTGTCTCAACAAAGTCCTGCTGCTTTATGAAATACTTTCTTCTCTCACTGCGTTATGCTATACTGTGTTTAAAATTTATTCCTGATAAAAAGGAAATAGACAGAAAGAGAGGATTCGATGATGTTAGAATTCAGATATGACACTCAGCTTTTAATTGAAGGGGAAAATCTTGACGAGGATGTAATTAATGATTACTTTACTGAAAATTTCAAAGGAGACTGCCTTCTGGCAGTTGGTGATGAAGAACTGATTAAGATTCATTATCACACCAACGAGCCTTGGAAGGTCTTAGAATACTGCGCAGGTCTTGGTGAAATCTATGACATTGTAGTGGAGGATATGGACCGTCAGGCACGGGGGCTTCAGGGTTAATCTACACTTGACATGAACTGTATTTCTATATTATTATAGTTCTTGTCTTGCGGGCATGGCGGAATTGGCAGACGCGCTAGATTTAGGTTCTAGTGGGAGACCGTGCAGGTTCAAGTCCTGTTGCCCGCAGTCCAACCACAAAAACGGTTCAGGATAATTCCTGAACCGTTTTTATTCTACTTCCCAGTCTCACAGATTGAAGATAGATTTAAACTGTCATAAATCACATGGCTTTCTTCTTCTGAAAAATCTCCACGCAATGTCAGAACGAAATCACTATATTCCGTAATCATGCGGGCATAAGTAATCGTATAGCCGCTGTCTGCTGTTTGACTGGTAATGGTCAGTGTCACACCATCTGCTGTGGTATAAGTACCGGTGCTGTCATAAGCTTCTTTAAAAATATAATCATCCGCATTTGTTATATCCGATACTTCATACTGGATAGACACCGCCTGACTGTCTCCCTTCCGGTAACTGGCAAAGAATGCTCCCCGGGAAAAAGTGTCTGCATCCCTGGAATCATAGCAAAGCTGACAGGCTTTTTCACTCCAGAGTGTTGGATAATTTGCTTCTATATAAGAAACGTCAATGCCAATATTCTGGTCTTTAAAAGCATCACTTAATTTCGGATAGACATAACCCACCTCTATTTTGCCATCAATCTTTTCTTCTGCCTTCAAGCTCCATAGATCATCCTTGGTTCCTTCGGTAACGGTTCCAACGAAATCAGAAGTTTGAATAAGTTCCTCTGTCCGGTCTGTCACCTTGCTGTCTGCAAAATCAAGATTTTCTCCTGAAAATTCTTCATAATGAATCGTTGTCTCTGTGGCATTTTCCATAAATTCCGTTTCATTATCAATAATAGCAATCTGTTTTTGTGCAAGGATCCGCTCTGCCGCATATACACCACAGCCGGTGACTAAAACAAGAAGTGCCACAGCCGCTGCTGTCTGTGCCATTTTCCATGGTTTCTTCGTTTCCTTCTTCCGCATAGGTACAACCTCCTTTTGGGTTGACTGGTTTAAAATCCTCTCGTTGAGTTCTTCCGAGGGAATATCAGTTGCTATAAGGGAGTTGTGTAATAAATCATCTAAGGTTGGTTTCATATGATAAAATCCTCCAATTCCTGCTTCAGATATCTACGTGCACGCATCAGTTTACTTTTCACATTACTGATAGAGAGGGACAGCTTTTCTGCAATCTCAGCCACTTTGAAATCTTCCATATAGTATAGAAGGATCACGATGCGAAGCTGCTCCGGCAATTTGTATACAGCCTTCCACACGGCTTCCTGCTCTTCTTTGCTTACCATATGCTGCTCTAAGTTTTCATCTGCCGAAAATGCTTCCAGTCCCTGCTCCTTCGATACGGGAATCTCCGCTGCAATCCTCTTTCGCCAGGCAAATTTCCGCTTCCGGTTCTGCCAGAGCTTTATGGTAATTCCAAGCAGATAGCTTTTGACATTTCCCTCTTCCTTCCAGTCCTCCTTCTCACACATTGCAAGAAAGGTATCCTGATAGAGTTCTTCTGCCAGTTCCCGGTTCTGTGTCAGCCGGATACAAAAGGAATAAATGTCCGTTCCGTATGCCTCAATGTAATGTTCCAGTAATTGTTTGTTCATGTTTCCAATCTCCCAGACCGCGCCGTCATTTGTTTTGGGATGTTTCCCTTACACCTATATATTGTAATAACAGAAGAAACGGTTGCAGTGAAAGTTATTTTTTATTCTCCCACATGACGAATCCGCTCTACCAGAGTGCCATCTCCTTCCATAAATCTACCTGCTGCCAACGGTACGAAAATGCACAGTGCAAACAGTGTCACTATCATGACAACCACCGGAATGACAGGGATGGAAAATGCTACCTTATGATAATTCATCCGCTGAAACAGCAGCACATCAATGCCAAGTCCCACCGTTGCCGTCAGGAAAAGCGAAATTCCCGCATAATACATCCCTTCTGTCAAAAGCAGCCTGCGCTGTTGTTTTCCGGTCATGCCAATGCTTTCTAATATTGCAATTTCCCGCCTTCTGCCGGATATACTGCCAAGCTCTGTATTGATATAATTCATCAGACCGATAAATCCCAAAACTATAGCGATTCCCATTCCCAGCTGCCACATCTTCTGTTCTGCCGGCTTCTGCTCTTTGATGCCCTTTAACTTGCTGCTCCAGGTAATATCTTTTGCATCCTTAGATTCCTGTATCAGCTCTTTGACTTTCTTTTCTGTTTCCTTATCGTATTCCTCGTCATAAATCACCGATACCTTGTATGTCCACAGGCTCTCTGCCTTATCCTCTAAAAAAAAGAGTCACTGACTAAAATCATAATCGTCGGTCCCATGGCAGTCGGACCGAGATACGGACTATCATCCTCCTGTATTCCCGCAACAGATAAACTTACCTCGCTGGGTCCACGATATGGGCTGTCATCCTTCTGCAGCCCTGCAACAGATGTGCTGTATTTCTTTGTTTCCTGCCCCGGAAAATAAAAGCTTATTTTCTTATTTTTGACATCCGCATTGGTATATCCCATATATTGCTGGCATAAAAGGCAGCTTTCCCCTGCCAAAAATGATTTCTCATCGATTGCCGTTTCATTCTGCTGATTGATATAATGAAATGTTTTTTCATCGATTCCAACCACCAGCGCCATGAAATGTTCCGGATTCTGCTGATATTCTTCTCTTACATCGTCATATTTTATATACATCCACTGGTCATAGAAATCACGCATCCACTGATCCGAAAAATCCGGCTCCCAGGGTACAACGATTGTACTGTAATTTAATTTGTGGATTTCCTTTACTCCATCTATTTTGGAAAGTTTATCACAAAATGTGTCATCGAAAGGCTGTTTCCAGTCTGATGTATGCCACCATACTCTTATTGGTCAGTTCCATATCTGCATTCATATACTGCAGTTCCGCTGTCCGTTTGCTCTGGCTTCCCGCCAGCGTTACCACACATAAAAAATACAGTCAGGCTGGTAGATAGTGAAAGAATGACAAGGATTGTTTTCTTCTTCATCCGGCAAAGCTGCTGCCATGCCAGCCGGTAAATAATATTTTTCCCGGTTTGCTTTTTTCTTTCCGGTATAAACTGTCTTTGAAGTCTGATAACCCAGTGCCTCCATGACAGAAATACGCTCTGCTACTCTTACCGGCTTACGGCTGGCAAGATAGACCGTCACTGCCATAATAGCAATCGTCAGCACCAGAAACTCCGGTTTTATCGTTACCGCCATCTTTTCTGTGCGAATTCCCATTACCCAGATTGTTCCCGGAATCACAAGATAGGACGTCAGAAATCCCAAGCCTGTTCCCAGTAGAATGCCTATTCCACTTAGGATAATCTGCTTCTGCCACAACAGCCGGTGCATCTGGCTTTCTGTCATTCCCACAGCCCGCAGCAGTCCATAATAGCGGATATTGTCTTCTATCGATAAATACATGATATTGTAAATCAGTAAATAGGCACTGAGACAGGTCAACATAATGATTCCCAACATCCCAAGAAAAATTTCCTTTACCTTATCACAGTCCCATGTTGTCTGGATGCTCTGCTTCCGTTCCAGATTTAATTCTTCTTTCAGCCGGTTCTCTATCCGGTCTGATGCAAACCAGAAACGATATTGATAATAGAGAATGCCGCAGCCATAGTCTGCCTGACTGTAGCCTGCCTGTTCAAACACCTCTTCCGTCACGAAACAGTTGGCAGTTTCTTCATAGTCATCTATGATGCCCGTAATTTTCATGGGCTTTTCTACCTGGGTTCCATCTTTCTTCTGATAGCTTAAAAGCAGCGTATCTCCAATTGTAAGATTTTCCAACTTCCGCTTTTCCAACAGCGTCTTTGTAACCATCACCTCATCGGCTGTCTCAGGATACCTTCCCTCCTGATGCAGAATGCCGGGCTGATGCATTTTCTCCCGGTAATTTTTATCCTCATATATGATGGAAATATTCTTTTCACCGATGTTTCCCAGCATAAATTCTGTAATTCCAACTACCTCAATACCAGGATCTGCTTTTACTGTTTCTTCCTGCTCCTTTGTGACTCCACCCATCAGAATTCCATCATAGAGTTCCCCACAGAATGCAGCCGCCAGACATACTGCATATGCATGTAGGAAGCCCCTGTCTGCATAACCGTAAACAGCATCAGCACCGCCAATACAATTGCCACAAGATACAGGCTGTTTTTCTTTCTGTTGCTCCTTATGGAACGGACTGCCATCTTACGGATGACAGCCTGATTATTATTTTTAAGCATAGAGCTTTCGTTCCTTCCTGATTTTCCCATCTTCCATGTATACAATCCGGTCTGACAACTGCGCCACGTCCATGTCATGGGTAATCAGAATTGTAGTCTGCTGATATTTTCGTGCCACTGTTTTTAACAATCCCATAACATCATGGCTGGTCTGTGTGTCAAGATTTCCTGTGGGTTCATCCGCTAAGAGAATAGCCGGCTTATAAGATAATGCCCGGGCAATTGCTGTTCTCTGCTGCTGACCGCCGGATAACGTACCCGGCAGTGCATCCCGCTTATCTTCTATTTTCAGTTGCCTTAACAATTCTTCTATATATGCCTTGTCCACATAACCTCCATCCAGCTCGATGGGCAGCACAATATTCTCATACACACTCAAATCAGGAATCAGGTTATAGCTTTGAAATACTACACCAACCTTCCTTCTTCGAAAGACTGCCTGCTCTTCCCTCGTCATTGACGCAAGGCTTTTCCCATCAATATAGACTTCTCCGGATGTTGGCACATCCAATGCTCCTAACATATGCAGCAGCGTACTTTTCCCGCTTCCGGACTTTCCGGTGATTGCCACAAATTCTCCCTCTTTTACGGTAAGGTTCACTCCATCTAAGGCTTTTACCGTATGGGTTCCCAACGGATAATATTTCTTTAACTCCTCTGTCCGTACTACTTCTTTTTATTTCATTGGCAGATAAATGCAAAATTCTGCCCCCTTTCCACTTTCTGAATGCACTTCCATATAGCCGTCCTGCATCGTCACAATCTTTCGTGCCAGATACAGACCAATCCCGATTCCATCCTCATCATGGACTTCCGGTTCCCGGTAAAACCTTTGAAAAATCTGTGCCTGATGTTCCGCAGGGATTCCCCTTCCGGTATCCCGGATGCTGATTTTTCCAAAAACCTCCTGTTCCATTACTGAAATATAGATGCTTCCCCTTTTGGAGTATATTTCACTGCATTCTCTAAAAGATTAAAAATTGCTTCCTGTGTCCACTTGGCATCGCAAAACAGTTTCAATGTCTCCGGGCAGTCCACATGGACAGAAATCTCTTTTGCTTCCGCTCCTGGTACCACTGCCGCAACCGCTAGTCCTAACACTTCAAAAATCTTTGTGTCCTTTTCACATATTTCTATGATTCCGGTTTCCAGGCGCGAAAGCTTCACCAGACTCTGCATCAGGAAATCCAGCCGTTCTGTCTGTTTTATCAGCTTTCCAATACACTCCTGCCGCCGCACCTTATCTTCCTGTTCCTCTTCTAAAATTTCCAGATATATTTTAATATTCGCCATTGGCGTTCTGCCCTGATGGGAAATGTCAGAAATCAGCTCTTTTATCTGTTCTTTTTCCTTATCCCTGTCGGTTCTTCCTGTTCCAAACATCCATAAGCTCCTGCAAATCCTGATAAATCTTATCCCAAAGGCTGTCCTTAAACTCCGCTTCATTTCCAATGTCTTCACCTGCTTTCATCAGCGTCAGACACCGCTGTAGTTCTTCCGTAAAATCATAGATTTCCTTCTTCTGCCGATACAGTCTGACTAGAAGATAACTTATCACAATGCCACAGCCTGCTATTATTCCTATCGCAACCATTGATATCCCATCCCATATACATTTGAAATATATTTGTGTTCCGCATCCTCTATCTTTCCACGGAGCCGGTTCACATTGACTGCCAGTGTGTGTCGGTCCACATATGCTTCATCACAGTCCCACAATTGCTCTAACAGCACATTATAAGAAAGCAGCTGTCCTGCATGTTCAATAAATAAGCGTAACATCCGAAATTCCGTAGGTGTTACCATGCACTCTTTCCCCTCTATTTCTACCTTGACCCGGTCAAAGTCTATCCGCAGATATCCATCTTCATAAATATTTCTTGGATTTTCCGTCTCCCGTTTTAAAATGACCGCTATCTTCTTTAGCAGAATATGTATGGAAAATGGCTTTGTCACATAATCCTCTGCTCCCAACTCATACCCGGATAACACATCTTCTTCCAAATCTCTTGCCGTAAGAAACATGACCTTCACTTTCCTGTGCTCCATAATCCATTTACAAAAGCCAAAGCCCTCTCCATCCGGAAGATTTACATCCAGTATCATAAGCGAATATTCCTGCTGCAAACCCGCAAGCTTTGCCTCCTGAGTGGAATAGGCACTTTCTGTCTCATACCCTGCCTGCTGCAGTGCAAAGCAAATTCCCTGGTTCAGTTCCCGGTCATCTTCCACTACTAATATTCTATCCATCTTCCCTAAACATCCTTTTTCTTATCTGTTGTCATTCGTTTTTTTCTTTCCTACTTTTCCCCGGTTCATTCCTATGTCTCATTATACAAATGCTTCCTCCCGCAACGAATAGATTGTCACAGTTTTGTGATAAATGATTGAGGATAGAAAAAAGCAGGAATTACACTTTCATAATCCTGCTTTCTACTTTATCAATATTTCTTTTTCAATATTTCTTTTTCCATCTTCTGTTATTCTGTTACTTTTTCAATCCTTCCGGAATCGGTCTTCTTTTTTGCGCTGAATTCACTTACATCAATCCGAATCACATTGACAATGGATACCAGTTCTTCATTAAAAGTAAAATCGCCTCCGGTCTGGCATTTCATCAAAATGGAAAGTGCCTGCATTTTCTCATTTACATCCTCTACGATAACAGCTTTCCCTTTTCCCATAACACAGGAATAGGAATTACCATACTGGCATGCCACCTTTCCTTCAAATGGCACCACATCACACTCCATTTCAAAGCATACCTTCGGATTTTTCTCTATTAAATCATACTTATATCCCTTCTTTGCTCCATGAAGGTAAATCACCATTTTCCCAGCTTCATAGGTATAGCCGTAATTCATCGGTAACACATAAGGCTGGTCACCATCCACAAGTCCGATATGCACAATCTTGCAGGCATCCATAATCTTAAGGATTTCATTTATATCTGTTACTTCACGTTCTCTTCTTGTCATGCTTCTTCTCCTCCAAGTACATCAAACATATCTTTCTTTTCTTCTATGCACTGTAATAAAACTGCTAAATATTCGTCTTGTTCATTAAACTCTAATTCTATTTCTCCATTTGGGTCATAACCAAAAAATACCTTCATACTCTTCTCTTGCTTTTTTAATTCATCTGTTTCTTTTCCATAATACATTATTTCATCTTCCTTTCAATCTTTATATGTTTCTCCAAAGATTTTTGAAAGCCTTCCTAACACCTCATTATCTCAATCATAAAGCATTCTACCTAATTACGCAAACGCTTCTTTTTCTCCTTTTGAAGATGAACTGAAGACGAAGATATTCAAAAATGCCCTTGAAGATGTGGTGAAGATGAATATGGATTCGAACCCCGGACAACTTGATTAAAAGTCAAGTGCTCTACCAACTGAGCTAATATCCCATACATATTTAGTTCAATAAGTGCTCTTTCCAAATCCTTTTGGAATTCTTCAAGATACATCGCAGCTTAACTGGGCTAGTTGGATTCGAACCAACGTATGCAGCAGTCAAAGTCCTGTGCCTTACCGCTTGGCGATAGCCCATCATTTTTTCAAAAGATGCTGAACTTATCGCATCAAGGGTGGATACAGGGATTCGAACCCTGGGCCTCCAGAGCCACAATCTGGCGCGCTAACCAACTGCGCTATACCCACCATAAGATTCCGGTACCATCAGGCGGTCTCTCTTCCCTCTCGGGAAAATGTGCTCGAAGGGATTCGAACCCCCGACCCACGGCTTAGAAGGCCGTTGCTCTATCCAGCTGAGCTACGAACACACAAAGCGGGTGATGGGAATCGAACCCACGTATCTAGCTTGGAAGGCTGGTGTTCTACCATTGAACTACACCCGCATATCATAAAGTCGGGGTGACAGGATTCGAACCTGCGACCTCCTGGTCCCAAACCAGGCGCTCTAGCCAAGCTGAGCCACACCCCGTCAACGCTATTTAAATTTCATTTTTTTCCGTGACGCAAGACATATTATATTATAGCATATACCAATTGTCAACATTTATTTTCAAATTTTTTCAAAAAATTTTTACAACTCCGAATCTTGCCCCAATTTATAAAGGTTTTTGGTTTTTTCTTCTTCAGAAAGATATTTGAGCTGATAGTCCGGAGTACCATTTGCGTCTATTTCCATCACAATATAAGACGGCAGATGACCATCCTGACGAGGATATGATGTGCTGCCCGGATTCAATGCCACTACACCATGATCCTTTTCTATAAGCGGTCTGTGGGTGTGTCCGAACATCACAATATCCATGCCTCTTCCCCTTGCCTCTTTCTTGATATCCTCCAGACCGGCAGAAACATAATAGTAGTGTCCATGGGTAATCAATGCCTTTAATCCTCCGATTTCAATTTCCTTTTCTTTCGGAAGTTCAGAGAAAAAGTCATTATTTCCTGCCACAATGTCCAGTGGACATCCTGCCAGTTCCGCAATATAGTCCTCATAACCTTCTGCATCTCCCAGATGAATCATACGGTCAAAAGGTCTTTTCTTTTTCCATAATCGTTATCAGATTTTCATGTTTCTTATGGGTATCACTTACTATCAATACTCTCATCTTTTATCTTCCTTTATGATAAACCTTTTCCCATGAGTGCTTCTTTCATTGCGCGTAATGCTTTTCCACGATGGCTCATTTCATTCTTCTTATCCGGTGGCAAGCTTGCTGTGGAGCAGTTATATTCATCCACATAAAAGATTGGATCATAGCCAAATCCATTTTCACCCTGAGGCTCAAATCCAATATATCCCTCAATTGTCTCACGGGTTACCAGTGTTTCTTTATCCGGTAATACAGCCGCAATTGCACATACAAAGCGTGCTGTCCGCTGTTCCTTTGGTACTCCATTCAGACGATCCAAAAGATTCTGGTTTTTTATGGTATAAGAGGTATCTTCTCCCATATAACGGGCGGAATATACACCCGGTTCCTTATTCAGATAATCAATTTCCAGACCAGAATCATCAGCTAAAACAATAGCATCTGTATATGCTGCCACAGCATTTGCCTTAATCAGTGCATTTTCTTCAAAAGTAGTTCCATTTTCTTCAATATCCACGCTGATTCCGGCTTCTTTCATAGAAAGAATCTCTACATCAAGATCCGATAAAATCATGCGGATTTCTTTCATCTTATCCTTGTTTCCTGTTGCAAATATTATTTTATTCATCTTAATATCCCTCCTGGAATGCCCGGTAAATTGCATTATAAATTGCCTGTGCTGCCTCTTTCTGATATGCTTCATCATTCAACCGGTTCAGTTCATCCTGATTTGTCATAAAGCCTACTTCTATCAATGCTACCGGCATCTCTGCTGTTCGTATAATATAAATCTCGTGTCCTTTTACAATTCCCTTACTGGAACTTCCTAACGCCGCTGTCATTTCTTCTAAGCAAATCTGTGCTAACTGCATACTTCCATTTTCCTCAGATGCCTTCTCTTCATCATACATGACTGCTGTTCCGTTGATACTGGACATTCTTCCGCTCTTGGTAGAATTATTATGTACGCTGATAAAGAGGTCTGCCCCGGCTTTGTTTGCCATATCTACACGCTGTTCAAGACTTGGATTGCTGTCATCCGTTCTCGTATAGTAGACTCCGACGCTCTCATCTCCTGCTTCATCAAATAATTCCTTTACTTTAAGCACTATAGCAAGGTCAATATCTTTCTCATTAATGCCCTGCTTTGTAGCTCCCGGTGCATTTCCACCATGTCCTGCATCTATTACCACAACTTTATCATAGACTTCATGTGGTGTCAAAAAATCCATATAAATATAATGCTCGTCAGATGTCTTTTGTAATTCCACCACACTATCTAAAGAAATCTCAATTACACCATATTCCGGCTCACTTTCATAAGTCAGATTATCTATATGATAGCTCTTTCCTATCATGGGATAGTTATAAAGATAATTCTCATCTGCTCCCGGAATTTTAATGGTAATGGTCTGGGTCAGATAGTCATTTTCTACGCTGACATCTTCCGGTGTCACATTTTCCGGTAATGCAATACGAAGCTGCTGATCAAAGCTGATGCCCTCCTGGCTGTCTACATTTGCCGTATTATACTGCAACATTTCCAGCGCATCCATATTTTCCTTGCGCTCGATGGCTTCCTGTGCCCGAAGTTCCCTGTTTTCCTCTGCCCGGATATGAAGTTGTGGAAAAAACAGCAGCGTTCCTGCCACAATAATGCTTATGGCAGTGATAATCACGGTAGCTGCTTTAATAACTTTCTCTTCCATCCCGCTCTGACTTACCTTTCTTTTGCATATGCTTTTATACAAAGATTTGCAGACTGGGTTTCTTCTACATTTTCCCAGTTCTTGCCGTTGGTACTGATATATCCCTCTCCATCGGAAAGATCTACGTTTCTGGTTGATTCATCTGCCTTATATTCAATTGCCATTGGATGCACGGAATCCGGAGTCTTTATCATCAGTACAATGGCAAATTTTTCTCCCTTGTTCACTGCAATTTTCTTATCAAAAGTAACGGTATAGAAACCTGCATTATCAAACTTTCCGGAAACTACTTTCTGCCGTTTGGACAGACTTTCCCTTCCATCATAGTCCTTTACTACATATACTTCATATTCCGTATTTTTTCCGGTTGCATAGAAACCTGCTGCCTCTAAATTCTCATTGTTTTCCGCTATATATACATTTGCTCCGTAAATGGTATCACGGTTGTATCCCAGCTGACCGACCCAGCCACATAAATCGGACTGATAAATCATATCATAATTATCGGTATCTTCTACTCCGGTATAAACCAGATTGTGAATTCCTACATTGGTATCATAATAAGAGACATAGAATACCCCATTGTCTCCAAAATCTTTTCCCCAGCTGTTCTGGCAGATAAATGCACCGTCTCCCTCTAAATCTCCCGGGAAATTCTCTTTTGCATAACTGTCATCCCAGCCAATAATCGCCACATCATGATTCGGCTTTTCTGAACCAACATAGCAATAAGAATTGGTCTCCTGATTAAAATATTCGGAACGGCTATTGACATTCTGCAGTGTACTGTAAATAGAAGTCTCGACTGCACCATATTTAAAAACAGCCTCTTTAATCTTCTCCAAATCCTTGCTTTCAATAATCTGCGCTTCCTGCACATGTTTGACCGGAGCTAAATTCTTTGTCAGCTCACCGTCATATGGGTCGTCCTTTTCCAATACAGGTCCCTGCCATGCAGTCAGATATGCCAGACTCATAGTATACTCTCCACCATCATTCTGTCCTAATCCAAAACTGTTTCCAAGGCTCATGTTATCGGTGGAAAATATATCATTTTCTTCCGGAAGCAGCATGGATTCCAGTGCTGCCAGAGAAGATGCAGCCCAGCAGGTTCCCTTATTTCCCTGGTTCTTCACCTGCGGTGCTCTTCCTCTCTCCCGCAAGTCATAATGAGATGGCAGAATGCTTGTCTCAGAAGAAGTATTTACCACCACTGCTTCATTTTTATTAACATCCCAGGCATAAGAATAACCAAGCTTCGAAGCAATGACTTCTGCCGGCACATAATAACGGTCATCAATCCGTGTCAATGTAGAAGAAAATTTCTCCTTCTCATCATTTATCTGTACTTCCTGGTCATCTAAGCTCATCCACAAGCTGTCTGAATATTTTTCTATCAAAAGAGCCGTGTCATCGTAAAGATGCATGCTGCAGTTATAACTGTCCCGAATCAAGTCCAATGGTACCATCAGATTCAGATTTTCATCCATATAGATTCCATTGTGCTTGTTGGTATATACTTTATTATCAATCGCTACCGTAAGATTCTTCTCATTGATGCTTTTTGCAATCAGAGGGTTCCAGTCGCTGCTCTGCAAATCTGCACCACGGAACTGTCCGATTTCTTCGGTTACACCCTTAAAATTGGCAAATTTCAGTATCAATGCAAGAACTAAAAGTAACGTGAATACTACATATCTCTTAGAATAACGTACTTTTTCCCTCACTCTTTTGTCCCTTTCCGTTTTGGTGGCTTCGGTCCCATGAACTGATAGAAATATGTCTTTAACATTCCATTATAAATCTTGCGGTTCTTATCCGGTTTTCTTCCGATATCCTTTGGTGCATTCTCATAGCTGGTAATCAGGTACATAGACCATGAATCCAGCCTTCTGTATGCCTCACCAATTGTCCGGTATAATTCCGGCAATGCCGCCTTTTCTTCCAGCCGCTCACCATATGGCGGATTGGATATGATAAATCCGTATTTTTTCGGATGGTTCAACTGGCTTACCGGTCTCTGCTGGAAATGAATCATGCCATCCACACCGGCACGCTTTGCATTATCTCTTGCGGCACGCACAATTTCTTCATCAATATCATATCCCTGGATATCCACCTTAATATCGGTATCCACCATTTCCTGGGCTTCATTTACCGTATCATACCAGAGCTGACGCGGTATCAGGTTTGTCCACTGCTCTGCTAAGAAACTACGGTTCATGCCCGGTGCTATATTGGCTGCAATCATTGCTGCTTCAATCGGAAATGTTCCACTTCCGCAGAATGGATCTACTAAAATTCTGTCCTTATTCCATGGTGTCAGCATTATCAATGCCGCTGCAAGGGTCTCTGTGATTGGTGCCTTACTGGTCAGAGTCCGGTAGCCTCTCTTATGTAAAGATTCTCCGGAGGTATCTAATGCTACCATTACTTCGTCCTTCAACAGGAAAATTCGTACCGGATAGGATGCACCACTTTCTTCAAACCAATTGGTATGATATTTCTGTTTCAGCCGTTCTACCATTGCCTTCTTAACAATAGACTGGATGTCTGACGGACTGAATAATTTACTCTTTATGGAAGAAGCCTTGGTGACCCAGAATTTACCATTTTCAGGAATATACTCTTCCCATGGAAGCGCTTTGATTCCTTCAAATAATTCATCAAATGTCTCCGCTTTAAATTTTCCTACCCGAAGCAGCACACGCTCCGTTGTACGCAGAAAAATATTTGCACGGCAGATTGCCTCTGCATCACCAATGAAAGTCACTCTTCCATCTTCCACCTCTGAGATTTCATATCCCAGATCATATATTTCTTTTTTCAAAACTGATTCTAAGCCAAAATGACATGGCACTGTTAATTCGTATGTTTTCATATGTTCTTTCTCCATTATCACTACTATCTTATCTGTTCTAAATGACACTGTCAATGTTCTTTTCTATCCATTTAGTGCATTTAGGCCTCCAATCAGAGTATATATCTGATATCCCTGCCGCGTCAGTCTTTTTTGCTGCATACATACTTGTATTTCCATACTCACAACACAGCAGTATCTTACGATTTTTCGGCAGCTTATGCTCCCAGTGTTCTATCTCATCATAAGGATAACAGTGGGCATTTCTCAAATGAAATACCTGAAAATCCTCCCTGCTTCTCAAATCAACAATATATATCTGTGGATCATCTTTTAGTTTCCATAATTCCGCTACACTGATAGCTGCAAATCTCATATGCCATCTCCCCAAAATATCCTGACTTTTTCTGCTATGAAAAAACAGATTACAAAGTGTTCCTTGTAATCTGTTTCTTATTTTAATATATGCAGTTTTTCAATAAGATTGACCTAGTAATTGCATTTGTTGGATGTCTTGTTATCCGCCTTGTTATCACTTCTGTTGCTGGTCCTATTGCCTGCTTTGTTGCCGGTTTTGTTATCCGCATTTTCAAAGTCATTATCAGCATTCATTGTGCGGTTTACATTGCTTGTTCTGTTTTTTGCATTATCTGCATTTTTTGCCATAATATCGCCTCCTTTTTTTATCAGATACTTTTTCTTTTGATTCTCTGATACAGTGATATTATTTCTTAATTTCTTATTATTATTCTCATTTGCATTGCATTTTAAAAACTTTTATATTATAATTTTTTTCGTATAAGAATTGTTTTTTATACAGTTATACCCCTTATTAATTATTTATACTCCCCTCAAGAAAGCCACAGGAATCCTAAGATTCATGTGGCTTTCTTATTTACGCGAGTAGCGAGAAAAATCTGGGAGAAAAGAAGGAGCCAAGCTCGCTTGAGCAAACTTCTTTTCTACTCAGATTTTGCGAGCACCGCGATAGCTCGCAAAACGTATTTCTCGTAGTTATTGTTCTTTACATATTATAGAAATTCATATTTTCCTGCAGTTCCATATTCATCTCGCCGCCGTTCTTCTCATATCTGGTACGGAATCCATCGATATGACGCAGTTTACGTTCCTGGAATATTTTAAACCGGCTGATCATATCCTGATACATCGGGTTTGCCTCTAATGCATCCCTGTATTTCTTGGCAAACGGACAATAACGGAACAGAATATCCCTTGCTACACGGTTCAGGCGGAAACTGCCGCCTGCCTCGTATTTAATCCATCCGATATAATCAGAAATAAATACTTCACGATAGTTATTCTTTGACTTCCAGAGTGTATTCTTAATCTTCTCCTTTGCCTCTGTGGATAAATCACGGTTTTTCCGATAGTACTGGATATAATCACAATATTCTGAAGTTAGGGATTTCTCTGTAATATCATTCCAACGCATTCCCTGTATCTTACGGCACATTTCCCAACGGAATCTTCCGCAGGTCTCTATCATCATATCCTGCAGGCTGTAGATAGTCATAACCGGGAAAACAAATCGGGCGGATGTATCACGTTTTACTCCGGCAGTCTCCTGCCACATCATTGCTTTCATTCCCACATTCGGCATCAGAATAACATCTGGAAATACTTCTTTTTGCACCGGTTCAGCATTTACACCATGCATCGGATCTGAAAAAATCACTTCACGGTAGAACAACGAATAATCAACTTCACGGACTTTTTTGATTGCCTCCTCAATCCGCTCTGCAGTCACCAGCATCTTCTCTGCTTCCTGCACCATGTCATACTTGCTCAGAATCGGACAGAAGGTACTTACTTTTCCATAAGTTGCCCGGTTCGTTGACACAAACATATTATCCATCTCATATTTGGTCTTTTCCCAGCAGTCTGTTTTCAACCGCTCCATTCCTGCTGCATCCAGCTTACCCATCCGCTTCTGCTCTGCCAGATATCCATTATAATCCAGGTCAAATTCATTCCGGCTTGGTTCATTCTTTCCTTCATAGATGCTCTTTAACCACTCAAACATGGTATAGACATGGTCGCTTTTACACTTGAACAGTTTATCTGTCAAATCATAAAGTTCATTAGCGGTATCTTCTCCTACCATTCCCACATCCATAAATCCAAAATTCAAAAACATCTGAATAACCGGGTCTAGGTCATCCGCATCTTTCATGGCATGCTTAAATACATTTTTATAAGTAGCATAGAATAATGCTGTCAACTCTTTCCGAAGTTTTCTCGTTTTCTCATCATTATCAAAATTATCCGGAATTGCATCATATTCATGCATTTTGCTTCGAATTTTATGTACATCCTCTGCTGCCACTCCTGCATATTCTAAGATATGTACCAGACAGTCCTCTGTTTCTTCTTCCTCTTCTCCATCGGTTTCCGCATATTCCTGTTCCAGTAAATCTTCCGTTCCCTGAACCAGCTTATCCTCTGCCTGCGGCTTTGGTACTTCACCAATCAGTTCTCCTGCAAAGTTATATATTGCATCTGCCTTTATCTTTATATTGCTAAAATCATAAGTCTGATATTCCGTAATTCGTTTGTCCCGTTCTCCTGCATCTCCCAGACGGTTGTCCTTGATAAACTGTAACAATGGCTCTATTGCCTGTCGTATTTCCTCGATGTCAGCTCCACTTGCTGCTACACGGGCTGCCATGTCAAAATAAAGCTGTAATAAATCCATTCGATTGGTATCCAGATACAGATTTACATGCTCCTGTAAATATTCTTTTGCATGGTCAATCTCTCTTACCGCTTTGCACATAGCTCTTGCTGCCTGCATAATCTGTCCCGTCAGCAAATCCTCTTTCTGCTGAAAGAAATCCATAGTTCCACTATTCCCAAGTTCTGCCAGTTCATGGAAATAATCCGCTTCCCATTTCGGTGCCATATTGGTTCTTACATAAGGCTGCAGGCTCTCTATTCTCCGGAAACTTTTCTCCTGAATGCAATATTTTCTACATAACTCCTGATATTTCTGATACATTGCCAGTGCAAAGCTATAATATTTTTCTGTACTGTTTTGAAATCTCTGGTTTCGTCCAAGCATATGGTCTGCCTCACGAATTGCCACAGATAAAAATGCTGCTGCATATTTCGGCTGACTGATAAATATCTTACCAAAGTCCTCCGGAGCATGATAATGAAACGGATAAAGTGTTACATCATCCGCTGCCACATAATCTGCTATATATTCTTCTTCTGCACAATCCATCAGACCTATTATATTACCGCTTCCAATTTGCACTTCTTCCAGCTTAGACACCTGTCTCACTGTTCCATGAATTACCATATACAGTGCATTTACCGCTGTTCCATGCTTGATAAAGCATTTCCCTGCCGGGACCTTAATCATTGCCATAACACAAATTCCTCTGTTATTTCTATATTAAAATTACTTTATTATACTTGCTTATTAAAATCTTTTGTTCATACCCATTGCTATAATTAAAAAGAAAATGATTGCTACCGGAAGCAGAACCGGAAGTAAAATGCAACTACCTGTGCAAGCAGAATTATAAGCAAAATTACAAACAGAAATACTGTCGCTAATATAAGCCAGATTCGAATTTTAATCTTCTTAAAAGAATACTCTCCGGAAGCTGTTTCCTGCCCATCCATTCCCTTTTGTGGTTCTGCTGTAGTTTTCTCTGCCGTTGCATTTTCTGCATCGATTATGCTTTTTGCAAGAAGTCTTGGATTTCCTAATTCTGCAATTACTTCAGCCTCCGTCTTTCCTTTATGAGATTCTGTAAGAATATATTCTTCATAATAGCGGAGATTATCATTCACCGTCTGCTGGCTTACCCTTCCCTGCAAAGCCTTTCTTAATTCTGTTAGGAATTCCTCTCTTGACATTTATTTCCCTCGACTCTCCTTTCTCTACTCTCTGCACTTCTTATGTTTTGCTTCCTGTTACAGCCATCACACTACTTTTATTGTATTGCTTCTATTGCAATTCTTCTATTCCATTACTTTTTTGTTTTATTTTTTTATATAGTAGGAATTAGTTATTCTTCCGCTATAAATCAAATAATCAATTCCTACGCTTGTGCCAGAACTGCTCTCACGTTTAATCCAGTCTCCGTCACGCGTATAAGTTCCTTCCGATACATCACCATTATCATCCTGTACATAAGTTCCATCCGCTTTAAAGGTAATGGAATATACCACATTATTACTATTCTTAAATGTACAGGTAGCATCAAAAGTATCTCCATCCGGTATTTCACCTTCATATAAATAATCTTTTGCAATCAGGTATTTTCCTTGTTTTACAAGATTCTGTACATCGCCACCATCGGAGGTCAGTGTAAGCTTATTTCCGTCCATGACAAATGTTCCTGATGCCAGCTCTACTGCCTTGTTTCCCACACTGATATTCTCTTTATAAGTATTATTCTTTTCATTAAATGTAATTTCAAAAACAGTCAATGAATTATCGCCTGACATAATTTCACATGAATAAGTTCCAAGACTTCCACTATCCTTTGTCTTTACAGCAATTACCGCTACAATAGCTACTACTATAATAAGCACTGCTGCAAGAACTGATGTAAGCTTTGCATTCGCCTTTTTACTCTCATTCTTCATTAATAAATCAGTCCTCTCTGAAAAGATTTTTCACTTCTATATCATATATTTTTTATGCAAAACTGTCAAGAAAATGTAGTTATTGCAAACATTTTTCGCCATTTTTATAGAAATTCTCCATCATTTCCCTAGTAAGGCTGATTTTATCATCCATGCCTGCAACCTGTTCTCTTGGTACCCATTCTGCCAGAGAAAGTTCGTTCTTATCTAAAGTAATGGCATCTGTCCCTTCCACTCTGGCATAAAATCCCATCAGAAGATTGGAATCAAAGCCCCATGGCTGACTCTTATAGTATACAATATCCTTTACTTTCAATCCTACTTCTTCCATGACTTCCCTGCGAACTGTCTCTTCCGCAGTTTCGCCAATTTCTGTAAAACCTGCAATCAATGCGTATTTTTATATTCCCTGTCTGAATATTTTGTCATCAATATTTTATTATCGTATATTACTCCCACAATTACTGCCGGAGCAATTTTCGGATAAACCATATTGCCACAGCATGCACAACGCATCATCCGCTCCTTCGTATCCGGCTGCAATTCCTTTCCGCATCTGCCACAATAACGGTTATCCCGATACCACACATACAAATGATATGCCGTTGCCGCAGCAAAACAATCTTTCTTTGAAACTGTTTCCCGCAGACTGCGAATCGTTACCCATTCCATATTTTCAATATTATCGTTCTGCTTTTTGCTCTGCCTATCGACCTGCTCATCAAGCTGCTTTTCTACCTCTTTTTCTGCTTCTTCCTTTGACCATACTTTCAGCAGATAATACTGTACATCATCAATAGAAAACAGATATTGCACTCTTTTGTTACCGAATCCGTCAGCCTCTTGTTCTGTCTCTTTTGTAAGTTCTTTTGTAAACTCTTTCATATAGAAGAAACTGATTTTGGAATCTTTTTTTACCAGGAGTTTATTTCCCGAAAATAAAAATACGATATCCTTATCCCGGCATTCTCTCTGTTGATATAGATTCGAACCCCCGACACCTTGGTCCGTAGCCAAGTGCTCTATCCAGCTGAGCTACACGCACATATTAAATTATTACATACCATCGGTATGAATGCCGGCGACCGGAATCGAACCGGTACTGTGTTTCCACAACAGGATTTTAAGTCCTGCGCGTCTGCCAGTTCCGCCACGCCGGCATATGGGACCTACAGGGCTCGAACCTGTGACCCTCTGCTTGTAAGGCAGATGCTCTCCCAGCTGAGCTAAGATCCCATGCATGTTATAAAACTTCATGCAAACGACCCAAGCGGGACTCGAACCCGCGACCTCCGCCGTGACAGGGCGGCGCTCTAACCAACTGAGCCATGATTGGGCCAAATAAATTTAAAATAAAAGTGGACCTTCGGGGACTCGAACCCGGGACCGACCGGTTATGAGCCGGTTGCTCTAACCAACTGAGCTAATGGTCCAAGTAGATTACTTCTATAAAGCCGATGATCGGACTCGAACCGATAACCTGCTGATTACAAATCAGCTGCTCTGCCAATTGAGCCACATCGGCGTATGCCTTCTGCAGACTATGAACCCAGCCTTTCAGCCAATCTTGCAGTTTACAATCCATGAGTTTTCACCCAAGTGACTCCAACGGGAATCGAACCCGTGTTACCGCCGTGAAAGGGCGATGTCTTAACCGCTTGACCATGGAGCCGAATATATCGCCGCTTGGCTTTTTTCTTATGAAAAAACTCCCCGAGTAGGGCTCGAACCTACAACAACTCGGTTAACAGCCGAGTGCTCTACCATTGAGCTATCGAGGATTATTAATAGGCTATGCTATTTTATAACATACCTTCAAAACTTCATACAGATTGTTTCCGAGTTGCTTTGGTCAAGCCCTCGACCGATTAGTAACAGTCAGCTCCACACGTTACCGTGCTTCCACCTCTGCCCTATCTACCTGATACTCTTTCAGGGGTCTTACTGTCTTATAGACAGGGACATCTCATCTTGGGGGGCTTCACGCTTAGATGCCTTCAGCGTTTATCCCTTCCGGACTTGGCTACCCAGCTATGGATTTGGTATCCAGCTGATGCACCAGTGGTCCGTCCAGCCCGGTCCTCTCGTACTAAGGGCCAGCTCCCTCAGATATCCTGCGCCCGCGCCGGATAGGGACCGAACTGTCTCACGACGTTCTGAACCCAGCTCGCGTACCGCTTTAATGGGCGAACAGCCCAACCCTTGGGACCTGCTACAGCCCCAGGATGCGATGAGCCGACATCGAGGTGCCAAACCACTCCGTCGATGTGAACTCTTGGGAGTGATAAGCCTGTTATCCCCAGGGTAGCTTTTATCCGTTGAGCGATGGCAATCCCACTTTATGCCACCGGATCACTAAGTCCTAGTTTCCTACCTGCTCCACCCGTCGGTGTCGCAGTCAAGCTCCCTTCTGCCTTTGCACTCTTTAAATGGTTTCCGACCATTCTGAGGGAACCTTTGAGCGCCTCCGATACCCTTTCGGAGGCGACCGCCCCAGTCAAACTCCCCGCCTGGCATTGTCCCATCACCGGATCACGGTGACTGGTTAGAAACCCAATACTGCAAGGGTGGTATCCCAACAGCGACTCTGTTAAGACTGGCGTCCTAACTTCTTCGTCTCCCACCTATCCTGTACGTGCAGTACCGAATCCCAGTACCAAACTGGAGTAAAGCTCCATGGGGTCTTTCCGTCCTGGCGCGGGTAACCAGCATCTTCACTGGTACTTCAATTTCACCGGATGTATTGTCGAGACAGTGCTCAAATCATTACGCCTTTCGTGCGGGTCGGAACTTACCCGACAAGGAATTTCGCTACCTTAGGACCGTTATAGTTACGGCCGCCGTTTACTGGGGCTTAAATTCAAAGCTTCGCTTGCGCTAACCTCTCCTCTTAACCTTCCAGCACCGGGCAGGCGTCAGCCCATATACTTCACCTTTCGGTTTTGCATAGACCTGTGTTTTTGCTAAACAGTTGCTTGAGCCTATTCTCTGCGGCCTGATTTCTCAGGCACCCCTTCTCCCGAAGTTACGGGGTCATTTTGCCGAGTTCCTTAACAATACTTCTTCCGTCGGCCTTAGGATTCTCTCCTCATCCACCTGTGTCGGTTTACGGTACGGGCACATATGGCACAATAGCGGCTTTTCTCGGCAGCCGGTCCGCATGCTTCGCTACTTTGGTTCGCTCCACATCACAGCAAGGACTTTCGTGTGCGGATTTGCCAGCACACCATCCCCTCTGCTTGTACCAGTCTTTCCATTCCTGGCTCATGCTTTCCTTCTGCGTCCCCACAGTTCTGACCATATGTGGTACAGGAATATCAACCTGTTGCCCATCGGATACACCTATCGGTCTCTCCTTAGGTCCCGACTAACCCAGGGCAGATCAGCTTTACCCTGGAATCCTTGGATATTCGGCCGGAAGGATTCTCACCTTCCTCTCGCTACTCATTCCGGCATTCTCACTTCTTATCCCT